>Ga0207872_100001_pt1 | contig 408851 bp, 351 predicted proteins | sample Passage260B_FD_187372 | JGI IMG/M metagenome (GOLD analysis project Ga0207872, IMG submission 187372) | Cellulose adapted compost microbial communities from Newby Island Compost Facility, Milpitas, CA, USA - Passage2 60B (SPAdes) (version 2) ...
GACGATCTGTTCCTCGGTGTACCTGCTCTTCCGCATGAGCCCTATCCTACACGGCTGGGCTCACGTTTCGCCTGGTCCACTTTCTGGGGGCAAGGTCAAGTTCCCGAAACGATCCCCTCGCCAGTGGCCTTGTTCCCGATATCCGAAAGCCTCGAGCTCATGGATTACCCTCCCGGTGGCACATCCGTTAACATGCTATCACTCTGCAAGAAGACGTCAAACACTGGAAGGAAGAGCAAGGAAACAGCATCATGGTATTGACACACGAGCCATCGGCGATTTGATATTGCAAGTCGAGGGATGGATGTAGGCGTCAAGGCACCGCGCGTACGTGATCGGCGATCCGGGACCGATCGACGATTCCTCCGAGCCAGTCCGGACGACCGGAAGCGCTACGAGTGGGTCAAGGAGAAGCTGGCGGTGCGCTCGTGAAGGACTGTGTAGGAAGGGAGGGGCGGGGTAGAGAAAACCGTCCTCGAAACGCGCGAGGCGGGCGCCGATGACGTCCCGCCGCGACCAAAGCGAAGGCCCTGCCCGGAAGTTCCGGCAGGGCCCTCTCGATTCTGGCTCCGCGGCGAGGACTCGAACCTCGGACCCGGTGGTTAACAGCCACCTGCTCTACCGACTGAGCTACCGCGGAATATTCTCGGCTGGCGTGCCGGCCCGAATCGGGCGCGGCAGGAACTTTGGTGGGCCTATGTAGCGGTGCGGCGAGGCGCTGTCAACGGCCTCGTGCAGGCTCGGTGGGGAATCGAGGCTCGCGCAGGATGCGCCACGGCAGGTGGACGACGAGGACGGCGGCCAATCCCCAGCCATCCTCCTTCTCCGCGAGCAGGAGGATCACCACGTGATCGCCGATGGCGGCCACGCGCGAGCCGCCCCGGCAGCCGCTCCCGAGGGCGCCCTGCCAGATGACCTCGGGCCAGCTCTCCTCGATGCGCCTGGCCCAATCCTCCACGCGGTCGCGGGCGGCGAAGCAGTGAGGGAAGTCGAAGACGGCGAGGATCGAGGTGAGGACCTGCTCCGCCTCGACGTCGAGAAAGCCGAGGACCAAGCGGCGGGCCCCGGGGCCGAGCCAGGCCGGGTCCCGAGAGGTGAGCGATTCCGGCCGAAGCTCGCAGAGGTCACGACGCGGGCACGAAACGGCGCTGGCGAGGTCGGCGCGGGTGTCGACCTCGGTCAGGCCAAAGGGGAAGATCGGCGCGCGGCCGGCCCGGCGCCTCTCGAGGCAGCGGCGAACCTCGGCCTCGATGCGCTCGTCCATCCGCTCCGTCTCGTCCCAGCAGGGAAGGAGTTCGCCTTGAAGGCGCTCGACCTCGGCGAAATCGCGGGTCTCGTCGAGTCGGGCGGCGGCACGGCTCCAGGCGAGGTGGGCGGTCTGGCAGCGCTCCTTCAGGCGGTCGCGCGCGGCTGCCGTCTCGCGCATCTCGACCAGGAGATCGGCGGCGTGTGGGTCGGCGTTTCCCAAGCCTCCGTCCCGGCAGGCGCGATGAAAAGCGTCGGCCAGGGTGCGGCCCAGGCGCTGGATTCGGTCGCCGATCTCGTCGAGGCGGGAAGCGTGGACGGCGCCGGGAACGGCCAGGGCGACGAGGACGAGGCCGGCGAGGCGGGCGCTCAGAAGCCGCATTCGGCGCCGAGCTCCTCCAGGCTCTCGGGGCAGGCGTCGCCGTAGACGAGGATGCGGGAGCTCTCCTCGCAGAACTCGGGCACGTCGGAGCCGAGGACGACACCCACGAGCATCTGCTCGATGCCGTAGACGCAGCGGAGCGAGGGGGTGCAGAAGTCTTGAACGAAGAGCTGGAAACCGCAGACGCCCTGGCAGAGGCCGCTGCCGCAGCGATCCATCAGGAGGGCCTCGGCATAGGTCTGGGGGCAGCCGAGGCGGTCGAAGGAAGCGTCGGTCCGGCAGATGCCCTGGTCGTCGACGTACTGCTCCTCGCCTCCGGCTCCTCCGGCGCCACCCTCACCGCCTTGCCCACCCTCGCCGCCGCGGCCACCGTCGTGGGGGTTCTCGTATCCGTCTCCGGGCCGAATCCATGTGCCTCCGCCGGCACCGGGCCGCTGGTAGCAGGGGCCGTCCCCCGGACAGTCGCGGTCGCGATCGTCGAGGCAGGCGAAAAGCCCGGCGGAGCCGAGCACCAGGGCGACGAGGCAGATGTGGCGACGCAGGTTCATCGTTCGCTTCTTCGCGCGCAGGGCGCGTTCGGGCCGCAATCCTAGTCGGCATCCTGCAGGAGGGGAACCAAGAGCCCGTCGATCGCACGATTCCACATGTGGCCACCGTCACGGCAAGTCGCGCGTCTCGCATGGACGACGATCGAATGCGACGGAAAAGGCGCGACGAGCCGAGACGGGAGGGCGACGTGTTGTAGACTGGCCGGCATGTCGACGCACAAGAAGATGCTGCTCGGCTTCGCGGTCGGCGTCGTCGCAGGCCTCGTGGCGCATTTCTTCACCGAGGGAAACGGCGCCGTTTTGCGCTTCGTCACGACCTACGTGACCGGGCCGATCGGCCAGATCTTCCTCCGCGCGCTCTTCATGCTGATCCTGCCGCTCGTCTTCTCGGCCCTGGTGATGGGGATCGTGGAGATGAAGGATCTCCGCACGATGGGTCGGGCAGGACTCAGGCTGCTCCTGTACACGATCCTCTTCACCGGGACGGCGGTGGTGGTCGGCATGACGCTCGTCAACGTGCTTCGGCCCGGGGAGGGCTTCGACCGCGACCTGGCGGAATCGCTGATCGCGGGCACGAGCGAGCGCGTGGCGGATATCGTGGAGTCGAGCCGGCAAGCGCCGTCGGGAATCGGATTTGTAGTGGGGCTGGTGCCCTCGAACGTGGTGGGCGCGGCGGCCAGCAACGACATCCTCGGCGTGATGGTCTTCGCGCTGATCTTCGGGATCGGGATCGTCCTCACTCCCTCGTCTGCGACCGAGCGTCTCAAGGAGGTGATCGACGGCACCTTGCAGGTCTCGATGACGCTCATCGACCTGGTGCTGCGCTTTGCGCCCTATGCGGTCGCCTGCCTGGTCTTCAACCTGGCGGCACAGTTCGGCTGGGGGCTGCTCGTTCGGCTGGCGAGCTTCGTGGGGGTGGCGCTGCTCGCCATGGTGATTCACGGCTTCGTCTTCTATCCGCTGATGATCCGCTACTCGGGTCGCAATCCGGTGCGCTTCTTCCGCAAAGCGGAAGAAGCGCTGCTGGTCGCATTTTCCACGGCGTCGAGCAACGCGGCGCTTCCCACCACGCTGCGGGTGGCGGAAGAGCGGCTCGGCCTGCCGGAAAAGGTGGCGCGCTTCGTGCTCACGGTGGGGGCGACCGCAAACCAGAACGGCACGGCGCTCTTCGAGGGGATCACGGTCCTCTTTCTGGCGCAATTCTACGGGGTGGATCTTTCGCTCGGGCAGCAGGCGCTGGTGATGTTCGTCTGCATCCTGGGCGGAGTGGGCACGGCAGGGGTGCCGGCCGGCTCGCTGCCGGTGATCGCCATGATCTGCGGGATGGTCGGCATCCCGGTGGAAGGCATCGGGATCATCCTCGGGGTGGACCGCTTCCTCGACATGTGCCGGACCACGCTGAACGTGGCGGGGGACCTGGTGATCACGGCCGTGATCGCGGGACCTCCGGGGAACGAGAAGATCCAGGGGCTCGGCGCGACGCCGTAGGAGCCTGTTGCGGCAAACGGCCGTCGCGCGGCGGCGGACCCGCCGCCGCAGCCGGTTTTCTCGACCGCAGCGGGCGTCTGGCTCAGCGCGCCTCCTCGAATGTGCGGTACGCGAGGACGACACCGTCGATCAAGGTATCGTCGGTGAAGGCGAACTCGCCTCCCGCGTAACAAGACAACGCGATTCGCTCCCAGCCGTAATGAACCCGGTAGGTCCAGCCTTCCTTGATCGCCGACTCGCCAGGCCAGATCACCTCTTCCTCCCCGTCGGAGTACAGGCCGACCGCCCAGATGGCGCGGTTGTCTCTGTCGAGGCAGCGCTTGCGGAACAGAAGGAATCTTGCGTCGGGACTCTGCGATGGCAAGCTCGGGTGTGCGATGGCCATCTCTCCCAGCGAGAAGCCGAGGACGTGCCACGACCTCGTAGGTCCCCTCCTCTGGCGCGGGGCCGACCTCCAGGTCCATGTTGCGAAGCTGGGCAGTGACGACCTCCTCCTGGCAGACGAAGGTGGGCGGGAATGCGAGCGCACACTCGAGCCTCGATTCCACGCTGCGCGCGATCCAGATCGCGCGCGTGTCGTCCTTGTCGGCATCGAGACATGCGTCCACGAGGGCTTCCGGATTGGTGATACGCCACCCGCCCACCTCGGCCGTCTTGCCCGGGCCGATGCGCACGTCGTCGACCACGAGGGCCAGGGCGGTTCCCTCCGTCGAGGCGCAGTGCGGCTCCCAGCGCACCTCGATCGAGCCGATGCGCATGCCCGCTTCCGGAACGACGGGGCCCTCACTCGGAGAGAAAGCGAGCGCCCCGCCAGGAAAGAAGAGGGTGGCGCTGGCCTCGTCGGCCTGGACGGCGACGAGCTCGTATAACCCGATGGAGATGGGCAGCGGTTCGGGCCAGAAAATCCTGTGAATGGAGTCTTCGACCGCGAGGAGGACGCTCGTCTCGTCTACCCCGACGACCCTGGCCCGCCAAATGCCGGGGACAGGCAAGGGCGGTTCGCTCCAGGGAGGGAGAATGGGCAAAACGAGACGCGCGGATGTGGAGGCTTCGGCCCGGACGAGAGATGCGCCCCGGTCGTCGCAGCGCTTCGTGGTCAGGCGGGGTCGTCTTTCGAGGCAGAGGGATTCCTTCGTCTCGGTTTCGATTTGGACGCACGCCCCAGCGAGTATGAGTACAGCCGCCCAAGTCCATCGTGCAGGCGACGCAATCGAATCAGGCCTCACGGATGACTCCTACTCGAACGAGAAAGAACGGTAGGCGACCAGAGCCCCCTTCCCCAGCACGCGCTCCCAGATCGTCTCGCCGCCTGCCTGACACTCGAGGGGGATCGTGCTCCAGGCGTAGACCAGCTCGTAGGTCCACTCGCCCACCTGTACTGCTTTCCCGGCCCGGACGACGCGGCCCGGCCCCGAGCCATCGACGACGACTTGCAAAATTGCGCGTGAATCGCCGGTTCCGCATTGCGGCAGTGCCTCCAGCTGGCTCGTGCCATCGGGGCCACGCACGGGCGGTGTAAAGGATCGCGGGTCGGAGTTCAGGGCGATGGCGAGCTCCCCCTCCTCGAAGGTGAGGATCCGCCACTGGTACGCGGTCGAAATCTCGACGCGTTCGCCCTCGTATACGCCAGAGGGCAATTCGCCCGGCCACCAAAGTTCGGCCGTGGCTTTCCCGGCGGCAGCGCGCAGAAGGAGGGTGTCCGGTCGAACCTCGGCGACGCGGTACACGCCATCGGAACCGAACAGGATGGCTTTCCGCTCCGCTCCTTCGGCGACCGCCGCTTCCTCGTGTGGGCTGCACCGTCTCCAGTCGCGATCGAGCACTGGAGCGCAGACGATCCTCTCCTGGGTGCTGTGGGCGATCCACGCGCCGAGCTGCGAACCCGCCGAGGCACCGGGGCAGTCCTCGATCGAGGCGGGATCGACGACGGCGCCGAAATGGTGGATGTGCCAGCTCTGCACTTCGGCGGAGCGTCCAGCGGCGATCGACGTGTCGCCGACCACCAGCTTGAGCGTCTTGCCCCGGCTGGACGTGCAGCCGGCCTTCCATTTCGCCTTGATCGGGCCGATCCGGAGGCCATCCTGTCTGGGATCGGCCCGTTCGTCCCGGAAAAGGGCGAGGGAGCCTTCGAGAAAGTAGAAGGTGGCGCTGCTCTCGTCGACCTGGGCGGCGAGCTCCTCGCCAGGCGACACGGAAAAGGGAAGGGGATCGGGCCAATGGAGCGTCCGTTCCTCGTCCCGGAGGACCATCTCGATGTGACGCTCGCCGACGCCCGTCACGATGCCGAGGTAGGTTCCATTCACGCTGGAAACGTCGGGCTCCAGGCGCGCCCGTTCGGAAAAAGCGAATTCTTCGAGAGCTTTCTCGATGGAATGGTTGCACTGCGAAAAGGGGGTGAGCCGCTCGAACGAGCTCATCCCGCAGTCGGGATTGGCGGATACTCCGCACGCCGAGGTCCCGACCGCCACCACCGCCAGGATCCATCGCAAAAGCGCATGCTGCATCGAACAGCCCCCAAGGGCATTAACCCTAGCCCACGCCCGCCGATCGACTTCAGCGAGGGAGGTCCGGGAGAACGAGGCGATGAATGGGAGAGCCCTCCCGTATTCCGGGAGCTTGCAACGAGGGCGCCTTCGGGCAATCTTGACCGCCCTCGGCGCCGCCGGCTCCGAGGCGTGGTTGCCGGGTATGCGGAGATGGGTCTGCAGAGTCTTCGAGAGAAACTCCTGCAAGCGGGTCTGATCGACGAGGAGCAGGCGAAACGGGCGGAGGCGGAAGCCGCCGCGGAGCGGAGGCGAGCGGCGCAGAAGCGTCGGGAGTCTTCACCCCGCTCGGGCCGACCGAAGGAGGAGGCCCGGAAAGCCCAGCCGCTGACCGAGGAGGAGCGACGTGCACGCGAGGAGGAGCTCGCCTTCCGGCAGCGGCAGCGGGAACTCGAGCGCGAGCGGGAGGAGAACCGCCGCAGGGCGCAAGAAGACCGCAAGCGCATGGAAGCCCTGCGCGCGATCGCCGAGAAACACGAGATCACGGAGCGGGGCGACGAGCCCTTCTTCTTCGTCTCGCGCAAGAAGAAGCTGCTTCGGATGTACTTGACGCGGGCCCAGATCGAGGCGCTGGAGCGTGGGGAGCTGGCGATCATCGACAAGCCGACCCCTGCGGAGCTGGTGCAGGCGCTGGTTCCGCGCGCCGCGGCGGAGGAGGCCCTGACCGTCGACCCTCGGGCGATCCGGTTCTACAACCGCGGCAACGGGGAGACCTACGGCTTCGTCTCGGAATCGAACTCGGGCGCGTGAAGGGCATCCGGGGCTGCGACGGACGCGCTCGCCTGGCTGCCCGTTTTCGATGTGCTTGCGCCAGCCGCCTCGACGCGTTAGGCGGGGCGCATGGCGACCCAACCTTCGAAGCGACTCGAAACCTTTCCTAACCCCCGGCCCGGGCGCCTCTACGAGATCGCCTTCGACGCGCCGGAGTTCACGTGCCTCTGCCCGCTGACGGGCCAGCCGGATTTCGCGCACATCAAGATCCGTTACATCCCCGACCAGAAGTGCGTGGAGCTCAAGAGCCTCAAGCTCTACTTCTGGAGCTACCGCAACGAAGGGGCTTTCCACGAGGCGGTGACCAACCAGATCCTCGACGACCTGGTGGCGGCGATGGACCCCATCTTCTGCGAAGTCGTGGGGGATTTCTTCGTGCGCGGCGGCATCCGCACGGTGGTGACGGCGCGCTACGACCGCCGCGAGCGTGGCGAGAACGCCGCGGCGAAGACGGGTAGCTGAACGCCTGGCCCCCGGTCGGTGGGCCGGGCGGTCGCGGGCGGAAGAGGCGCCAGGCGAGGCGGGCCAGGGCAGCAACGAGCGACGCGGGCGTGGCCACAGGCCATCGCCACGTCGAGGAGCAAGCTCGGTCGGCCGCAGCCCCGCATCCGTCGACGCAGTAGGTTGGTTTTTGCAACAAGCTCCTAGCCCGTGACCACGACGGGGTCGGGAAGGGCTCCGTCCTCGGGCTCGCCGCACAGCCGCTCGAGTGATCGATTTTCGACGACGAGATTTTGGCCGGGGCGCGAGTCGACGAGGACGTAGCCCTCCCGCCGCAACGCGGTGGAGCTTCCTCCGCAGACGATGAGCGGGCCGCCCTCGATGGCGTACTCGTAGCGGTGGTGGATGTGGCCGCAGAAGATGGCCTGGACGCCGGCGATGCGGCAGGCCTCGATCAGGCGGTCTGCGTCGAGCAGGCCGTGGACGCGCCGATCGAGCTTTCCATCGGGGCGCAGCGGCGCGTGGTGCACGACGACCAGCACGTTGCGGCCGCGCATCGCGGGGTCGGCGCAGGCGGCGATCAGCGCGGCGAGCTGGTCGTCGCCGACGCGTCCGGCGGCGATCCCGGGCACGACGGGAACGCGCGCGGAGTTGAGGCCGACGATGGCGTGCTCCTCGCCGAGGAGGCGAACCACGGGCCAGGGCCCCTCCACCTGGTAGCGGGGCAGGTCGGAGTGGAGGAGGTGGCCGAACCACTTCTCGAAGCGGCGCTTGCGCACGCTGCCGGGTGTGAAGACGTCGTGGTTGCCGGGGACGACGGTGATGCGGTCGGGCCGATCGGCCAGCGCTCCGAGCGCCTTGCGCACGCGCTCGAATTCCTCGTCCACGGCGAGGGCGGTCAGGTCGCCGGAGAGGATGACGTGGTCGTAGCCACCGGCCTCGGCCTCCCGCAGGAGAGCGGCCAGCGTCTCGGGCGCGTCCCGAAATCGGCGCGCGCGGCGGGCGAGCTTGAGTTCGAGCTGGGCGACGACGCGGCGCCAGCCGATGGAGGCCCAGACGGCGTGTTCGTAGTCGACCTGAACGTGGACGTCGGAGATGTGGAGGATCCGCAAGGGACCGACCTTCCTGGCCTGGTGAGTTGGGCTGACGCGGTCGCGAGGGCCTCCTCGGCCGGTCGCCCATCAAGCTAGAACCCGTTCGCCCAGTCGTGAACCGCTCGCCCTCTCGAGGGTGAACCGGCGGGGAAACCGGCGAGGCCACTGCCGTCTTCCCTCGCACGGCCTCGACAACGGCAGGGGCGGAAGATCGCGAAGCACCCGCGGAAGCGAGGCCCGCCCGGGCCGCCGGCCCGCGCACGGCAGCGGTGATACGCTAGGGGAATGGTCGGCGAGCTGGGCCGCGCGCAGAGGGACGAGCTGCGGGAATTCCTGCTGGCGCGGCCGGAATCGGCGCTGGCGCTCGTCCACGCGCTGGAGAAAGGAGAGGGAAGTTTCCTCGGGGCGCGCGACGCGGAGGGCCGGCTCGCCGGGGTGGCGCTCGTGGAGGACGAGGGCCTCGCCTACCTCTCCACCGACGACCGCCGCGCCGCGATGGAGCTCGGGCGCGCGCTGCGCGCGTGGAAGATCGAGACCTTCGTCGCCGACGCAAGCTGGGCGGACAGCGCCTGGCGGGCGCTGACGCGCGCGGCGCCGTCGCTCCTTCTCCATCAGCACGTCTATTCGGTGTCCGCCGATACCCTCCTCGGCCTGGAGGAGCCGGCGCCGATCCGGCCCGCGCGAAGAGACGAGCTCCCCCAGCTGCAGGCGCTCGCCCACGCCATGTTCTGGGAGGAGATCCGCCGCCCTCCCGTCGTCGAGCGCCTCGATGCGCACCTGCGCGAGGAGCTCGAGGAGGGCTCGCTGTGGGTGCTGGAACGCAGCGGCCGCGTGGTCTTCATGGTGCGCGTGGCGTGCCGGTGCAGCGCGGGCGCGGAGTTGCAGCGGGTCTACACCGTGCCGGACCTGCGGCGGCAGGGGATCGCCACCGCTGCGCTCGGCACGCTCTGCCGCGGGCTGCTCCGGGAGCTTCCCCGGGTGGTCCTGCGCGTCGACGCGACGAACCGCAAGGCCCAGCGGCTCTACCACAAGCTGGGGTTCCTGTTTCGAGGCTCCGTCCGGCTCTACACTCGCCCCGGAGGTGGTCGATGAACTCGAATCTGCTTCGTCGGCAAGAAGGACCCGTGCTCTGGCTCTCTCTCGACCGACCCGAGACGAAGAACGCGCTCACGCCCGCGCTGGCGGAGGAGCTCGCCTTCGCGTTGGACGCGGCGCGCCGCGACGCTTCGGTGCGCGCGGTGGTGCTCGCCGGCGAGGGCGGCGCCTTCTGTTCGGGGATCGACCTAGGCGAGCTCTTCGCCATGCTCGGGCAGAACGCCGGGCCCGAGCAGCTCCGGGCGCTGACGCGGCGCGTGCTCGCCGGGCAGCTCCACGCCGCCATCCGCGCCCTGTGGAACCTTCCCAAGCCGACGGTGGCGGCCATCGAGGGATCGGCGGCGGGGTTCGGCTTGGACCTGGCGGCGGCGTGCGACCTGCGCGTGGTGCAGCGGGACGCAAAGCTTTCCTACACCTTCGTGCGGCGGGGGCTGGTTCCCGACGGCGGCACGGGAGCGGTGCTGCCGCGGCTGGTGGGGCTGGGCCGAGCGCTGGAGCTGGCGCTGCTCGGCGAGACCTTCGACGGCGAGCGGGCGGAGGCGATCGGACTGGCCAACCGCGCGGTGGAGGCGGACCAGGTCCGGGCCGTGGCGCAGGATCTGGCGGAGAGGCTCGCCGCCAACGCCCCCGCCGCGATGGCCGCGGCCAAGGCCCGGCTCAAGTCCTTCGAGAGCCTGGAGGAGGAGCTCGGCAAGGTGGTGGAGCTCGCTGCCGACCAGGCGGCGAGCGCGGACGCGATGGAAGGCGTGGCCGCCTTCCTCGAAAAGCGCCCGCCGCGGTTCACTGGCAAATGAGCCGGGAAGCTGCTTGATTGCGCGCCATGAAAAGGCGCACCGTCTTCTTTGGCACCCCCGATTTCGCGGTGCCGATCGCCCGCGCCACCGCGGAGGTATCCGATCTGGTGGCGGTGGTCACCCAGCCGGACCGGCCCAAGGGCCGCGGCAAGGAGCTGGCGCCGCCGCCGGTGAAGGTCTGGGCCCAGGCGCAGGGCATCCCGGTCCACCAGCCCGAAAAGCTCCGCGACGGAAAGCTGGCCGAGATCCTGGCGACCTACGACCCCGAAGTGGCGGTCGTGGCCGCCTACGGCCGCATCCTGCCGAAGGAAATCCTCGAGCTTCCCCGCCGCGGCTGCCTCAACGTGCACGCATCCATCCTCCCGAAGTACCGGGGGGCGGCGCCGATCCAGTGGGCCATCGTCAACGGCGAGCCGGAGACGGGCGTGACGCTGATGCAGATGGACGAGGGGCTCGACACCGGCGACATCCTCGCGGTGGAGACGATCCCCATCGCCCCCGACGAGACCGGTGGAAGCCTGCACGACAAGCTGTCGGAGCTGGGGGCCGAGCTCGTCCGCAAGCACCTGCCCGCCTTCTTCGAGGGCAAGCTCGTCCCGAAAAAGCAGGACGACGCACAGGCGACGCTGGCGCCGATCTTGAAAAAGGAAGACGGACGTCTCGATTTTCGCATGTCGGCAGAGGCGCTCGACCGACGCGTGCGAGGATTTTCTCCCTGGCCGGGCACCTTCACCTACCTTTCGCCGGGCGCGCGCGACCTCTTGAAGATTCACCGCGCGCGGCCGCACGGAATTGTGACGAGCGCTCCGCCGGGAACGGTCATCTCCACCGCGCCGCTTCTGGTGGCGGCGGGAGAGGGCACGGCGCTCGAGATCCTGGAGGCGCAGCCGGAGGGGAAGCGCCGGATGACCGCGCAGGAACTCCGCGCGGGCCGGTGGATCGCGGAGGGCCAGGTTCTCGACCCGGACCGGCACGGCTCATGAGCGTCGTCGTCGCATCCACGGGGCCGCTGCGGGGAGAGGTCGTCCTCCCCGGAGACAAGAGCCTCTCGCATCGCATTCTCATCCTCGGCGCGCTGTCTCCGCAGCCGCTGGAAATTCGAAACATCGCTCCAGGCGACGACGTGCGCGCCACCGTGCGCTGTCTTCGGGAGCTGGGCGCCGAGATCGAGGTTTCGGCGGACGTCGTCCGGATGCGGGGGCCGGAGAGGCTCCGGGCGCCAACCCAGGTGCTGGACTGCGGGAACAGCGGGACCACGATGCGGCTTCTGGCGGGGGTGATCTCGGGGGCGGGCCTCGCCGCCGCGCTCGACGGCGATGCGAGCCTGCGGCGCCGGCCCATGCGGAGGATCCTCGATCCTCTGCGGCGCATGGGGGCGCGCTGCGAGGGCACGCGGGGGCAAGACGGCGAGGAACGCGCTCCCCTCGTCTTCTTCGGCGGGGCGCGGCTCCAGGGCGGCGCGTTTCGGCTGCCGGTGGCGAGCGCCCAGGTCAAGAGCGCGCTGCTGCTGGCGGGGCTGGTCGCGGGCGTGCCGGTGCGGGTGGAGGAGCCGGGGCGGTCGCGGGATCACACGGAACGGATGCTCGCCGCCTTCGCGCCGGAGGGCCGGCTGCCGCTTCGGCTGCCGATGGTCTACACCGCAGCCGGCGACCCCTCCACCGCGGCCTTCCTCGCCGCGGCGGCGGCGCTGGTTCCGGGCTCGGAGATCCGGCTGCGCCGCATGAACGCCAACCCGACGCGGATCGGCTGGGTGCGCGCCCTGCAGCGCATGGGGGCGGACATCGAGGTGCTCGAGGAGGGCGTGGAGGCGGGTGAGCCCGTGGCCTCGGTGGTGGTGCGGCACGGACCGCGGCTGCGCGCGATCCGGATCGAGGCGGAGGAGGTCCCCTCTTTGATCGACGAGATTCCGATCCTGGCGGCGGTGGCGACGCAGGCGGAGGGGCAGACGGAGATCCGCGGCGCGCGGGAGCTCCGGGTCAAGGAATCGGACCGCATCGCGGCGATGGCCGCGGGGCTTTCTCGGATGGGCGCGCGCGTGGAGGCGCTCGAGGACGGACTTCGCATCCACGGCCCCACTCGCCTGCGCGGAGCCCGGGTGGAGGCCGCCGCCGACCACCGGGTGGCGATGAGCCTGGCGGTGGCGGCGCTCTGCGCGGAAGGCGAGACGACGATCGAGGGGGGAGAATGGGCTTCCGTCTCCTTCCCGAACTTCTACGAAACGCTCGCTGCCCTGCAGGCGGCGGCGTGATAGGTTGCGGCTGTGTCCTCGCTGCGGCCCAGCTACGCGGTGATCGGCGACCCGGTGGAGCACTCGCTTTCGCCGCGGATCTTCGCGCACTTCTTCGACGAGCTGGGGATCGACGCGCACTACACGGCGCTGCGGGTGCGGCGGGAGGAGCTTCCCTCGCTTCTGCAGACGCTGCGCAGCGGCGTCCTGGCCGGCGTCTCGGTGACGCTGCCGCACAAGGAATTCATCGTCGATCTCCTCGACGACCTCCACCCCACGGCGCGGCGGATCGGCGCCGTCAACTGCGTGGCCCGGCTCGGCGGCCGGCTCGTCGGCCACAACACCGACGCGCGCGGGTTCCGCCTGGCCCTGGAGCGCGCGGGCCTGCCTCTGGCGGGGACGAGGCTGGTCCTGATCGGCGCGGGGGGCGCGGCGCGCGCGGCGGCCTTCGCCGCGGCGCTCGCGGGAGCCAAGAGCGTGGCCATCGCCAACCGCGACCCCAAACGCGGGCTCCGTCTCGTGCGCGACCTCTGCCAGACCGGCTGGGCCTGGCCGGAGGGAGAGGCGCAACGGGAGCTGGAAGCGGAGGGCTGGCGGCCGAGCGCGGCAGGCCCCTCGGGGCGGAGCTTCGTCTCCTTCCACCCGCTGGAGACTAGGGCGTTGCAGCAGGCGGTCACCCACGCGCAGGTGCTGGTCAACGCCACCAGCGTGGGCCTCGAAACCGAGGAGTCGCCGCTGCCGCCCGGGATCGCCCTTCCGCCGGGGCTCTGCGCGCTCGACATGGTGTACCGTCCGCTCGCCACCGCCTTCCTCCGCCAGGTCGAGGCGGAGGGAGGGCGGACGGTGGACGGGCTCTGGATGCTCCTCTTCCAGGCGGCCGAGCAGCTCCGCATCTGGACCGGCCGGACCGTTCCCGCGGCCACGGTGGAGCGCCTCCACCGTGAACTCGAGAGGGAAATTCGCGCATGAGGCGACTTCGATTCCTGACCGCCGGCGAAAGCCACGGGCCCGCGCTCCTCGGCATTCTGGAAGGGCTTCCCGCGGGCCTGCGGCTGGAGGCCTCCGTCATCGACCGCGAACTCTCGCGCCGCCAGCTCGGCTACGGGCGCGGCGGTCGGATGAAGATCGAGAGCGACCGCGTGCGGATCCTCGCCGGCGTGCGCCACGGACGCACCCTGGGCTCGCCGCTCGGGCTTCTCGTCGAGAACCTCGACCACGAAAACTGGCGGGATCGGATGCAGGTGGAGCCGGGCGGGCCGGACCCCGAGCCAGTGCGGGTGCCGCGGCCCGGGCACGCGGATCTCGCCGGAGGCTTGAAGTACGGGCACACCAACGACCTGCGCAACGTGCTCGAGCGCGCCTCCGCCCGGGAGACGGCCATGCGGGTGGCGCTCGGTGCGGCGGCGAAGGCGCTCTTGCGCGAGTTCGGGATCGGCGTGGGCTCGTACGTGGTGGCGATCGGCAACGCCCGCGGCGCGCGCGCCCGGGACGTGGAGCCGACGCTGGCGCGGGAGGATGCAGAGGGGCTCGCGCGGCTGGCCGACGGATTCCGCACCCGCGCCCTCGATGCGGCCTCGGACGAGCGGATGGTCGCAGCCATCGACGAGGCCCGGCGCAAGCGCGAAACGGTGGGCGGGGTGATCGAGGTGGTGGTCACGGGGCTCTTCCCCGGCCTCGGCTCCCACGTGCACTACGACCGGCGCCTCGACGCCCGCCTCTCGGAGGCGCTGCTCTCCATCCCGGCGATCAAGGCGGTTTCCTTCGGCGACGCCTGGGAAAAGGCCACGGCCTACGGCAGCGACGCCCACGACCCCATCGTCCTCGAGGGCAACCGGCTCGCGCGTCTCTCCAACCACGCGGGCGGGCTGGAGGGTGGCATGACCAACGGCGAGCCGCTGGTGCTGCAGGCGGTGATGAAGCCGCTCTCCACCGTGCCGCGCACCCTCCCCTCGGTGCACCTCGGCGAGGTCCGGCCACATCCGGCGCACGTGGAGCGCACGGATACCTGCGCCGTGCCCGCGGCGGCGATCGTGGCGGAGGCGATGGTGGCGCTCTGCCTCGCCGACGCGCTGCTGGAGGCGACGGGCGGGGATCGCCTCGACGCCATGCGGCTCCCGGTGGCGCGGATGCGCCTGGCCGGCCGGGCGCGGCTGGGACACGTCTTCCTCCTCGGCCCCTCGGGAGCGGGCAAGACGGCGGCGGGCATCGTCCTGGCGGAGCGGCTCGGCCTGCCCTTCGTCGACCTGGACGCGACGATCGAGGCGCGGGCCGAGGCCTCCATCCGCAGCATCTTCGAAGCGATGGGCGAGGCAGGGTTCCGCGCGCTGGAAGCGGAGGTGCTGGCAGAGGTGAGCTCGCGCGGGCCTGCAGTGGTGGCGCTGGGCGGCGGCGCAGTGATGCGGGAGAGCGCCTGGCGGTTGATGCGCGAGCGCGGCGTGACGATCTACCTGGAGGCTCCGGTGGAGGAGCTGGTCCGCCGCCTCGGCGAGGAGGGCGTGCAGACGCGGCCGCTCCTGATCGGCGGCGATCCGCTCGAGCGGCTCGCCGGCCTCGTGGCCGAGCGAATGCCCTGGTACGAGCGCGCGGATCTGCGCCTCGAGACGGCGGGGCTTTCGGTCGATCAGGTGGCCGGGGCCATCGTGGGGCTGCTGCGCCAGGTGGAGGGGCCGATGGTCCCCCGCGTCGGCGGCACGGGCAGGATCTGAGGTGGAACGACTCCTGGTCCAGGGAGGGGGGAGGACCTACCCGGTCCTGGTGGGAACGGGCCTCCTCGACGAGCTCTCCGCGATCCTCGCGCGCGAGGGCGTCGCGGGCCGGCTGGCCGTCTTCGCAGACGAGACCGTCTTCGCCCTGTGCGGCGAGCGGCTTGGGCGCGCCTTGCGCGGCGCGAGCTTCGCCACCGTGCCCGCGGGCGAGGCTGCCAAGACGATCGTGCAGGCGGAGCGGCTCTGGGGTCTTCTCGCCGAGGGCGGCTTCGGGCGCCGGGACGTGGCAGTGGCGGTGGGAGGCGGCGCGACCACGGACCTGGTCGGTTTCGTCGCAGCCACCTACCACCGCGGCATGCCGGTGGTGCACGTGCCCACCACCCTGCTCGCCCAGGTGGACGCCTCGGTGGGGGGCAAGACGGCCATCGACCATCCCCTCGCCAAGAACCTTGTGGGCGTCTTCCACGCGCCGCGCGTGGTGGTCGCCGACCTGGGCACGCTCGGGACGCTCCCCGCCCGCGAGCTTTGGTGCGGGCTGGCGGAAGTGGTCAAGGCGGCGCTGATCGCCGACCCCGAACTGCTTGCACTCCTGGAGGAGCGGCTGGAGGCGCTGGCGGAAGGATCGCCGGCGGAGCTCGAGCCGGTGGTGGCGCGCGCGATCCGCATCAAGGCGGAGGTGGTTGCGGCCGACGAGTTCGATCGCGGTCGGCGGCAGGTGCTCAACTTCGGCCACACCCTCGGCCACGCGCTCGAGGCGGTCACGGGATTCGGTCCGCTCCGCCACGGCGAGGCGGTGGTCCTGGGCATGCGCGCGGCGACCCATCTCTCGGCGCGGCTGGGCCGGCTCTCCGCCGCGGAGGCACAGCGCGTCCTGGCGCTGCTGGCGCGCTTCCCCTTGCCCGACGTGGCGCTCCCGCCGCCGGACACGGTGATCCGGGCGGCGCGGCGGGACAAGAAGGGGGCAGGTGCCTTCGTCACGATCGGGCCCATCGGTCGGGCACGGGTGGAGGTGGTGGAGGACGCCCTTCTTTTCGACGCGCTCGAAACGTTGTACGAAGGTGCGGCGAATCGATGAACGTCCTCGTCCTCCACGGTCCCAACCTCAACCTCCTCGGGGAGCGCGAGCCCGAGCTCTACGGCCGGACGACCCTGGCCGAGCTGGACCGGCGACTCGTCGAGGAGGGGGCGAGGCTCGGCCTGACGGTGCGTTGCTTTCAGTCCAACCACGAAGGCGCGCTGATCGACGCCATCCACGAGGCGCGGCGCTGGATGCAGGCCATCGTCATCAACGCCGGTGCGTACACCCATACCTCGTACGCCCTGCGCGATGCGATCGCCGCGGTCCGCGTCCCCGCCATCGAGGTGCACTTGACGGATATCGAGAAGCGTGAGCCGTGGAGACGAAATAGCGTGCTCGCCGACGTTTGCCAGGCGCGTTTCATGGGCAAGGGCGTCGACTCCTACCTCGAGGCCCTCGTGCACGTCGCCAAGGCGCTGCGCCAAGACGGGCGCGCGTCCTGAGAAGTTCCATGATCCTCGGCCCCGAACCTCCGATTTTCTGGATTGGTTTTCTCGTCCTGATCGTGATCCTCCTCGCGCTCGATCTCGGGGTCTTCCACCGCAAGGCCCACGTGGTCTCGGCGCGAGAATCGCTGTTGTGGACGATCTTCTGGATCGCGCTCGCGCTGATCTTCGACGGCTTCGTCTTTCTGACGCTGGGGACCGAGAAGGGAATCGACTTCTTCACCGGCTATCTGATCGAGAAGAGCCTGTCGGTGGACAACCTCTTCGTCATCGCGCTGGTCTTCCAGACCTTCGCGGTGCCCAGGCTCTATCAGCACCGGGTCCTCTTCTGGGGCATCCTCGGCGCGATCGTCATGCGCGGCGTGATGATCCTCGTGGGGGTGCAGCTCATCGAGCGCTTCCACTGGGTCATCTACGTCTTCGGCGGCTTTCTGCTCTTTTCGGGCGGACGGATGCTTCTGGGGCGAGGCAAGGAGCCGCACCCGGAACATAGCTACGTCTTTCGCATCTTTCGCCAGGTCGTGCCGATGACGGAGCGCTACGACGGCCAGCACTTCTTCACGCTCGTGAACGGCAAGCGGATGGCCACGCCCCTGCTGGCGGCGCTCGTCTCGGTGGAGGCGATGGACGTCGTCTTCGCCCTCGATTCGATCCCGGCGATCTTCGCCGTGACCACCGACCCCTTCATCGTCTTCACGTCCAATATCTTCGCGATCCTGGGGCTGCGCTCGCTCTTCTTTCTGCTGGCGAACGCTCTGGACCGCTTCAAGTACCTGGACGTGGGCCTGGCGGTGATTCTGATTTACGTTGGTCTCAAGATGCTCGCCAGCGACGTCTTCCCGATCCCGTCCCTGATTTCGCTGGGGGTGGTGGTGATCATCCTGGGCGTGACGATCGCCGTCAGTCTTCTGCTCACCCGGGAGGAGGAGCGGCCTCGCCAGGAGGACGGAGTCGGCCCGTGAGGCAATCGCCACGGCTGGTCGCGCTTCGGGTCCTCGAGCGCGTGGAACACGACGGAGCCTTCGCCAACCTGGCGCTGGACTCCGCCTGTGCCGACGCGGGGCTATCGCCGCGAGACGCGGCGCTGGCGACCGAGCTGACGTACGGCGTGCTGCGCCGAAGGAACGCGCTCGACCGGGCGCTGGCGCCCTTCATCCGCTCCGGTTGGCAGAGCCTGGAGCCGGAAGTGCGCGACGTGCTCCGTCTCGGCGCCTACCAGATCCTCTACACGCGCATTCCGGACCATGCCGCGGTGACGGAGACGGTGAACGTGGCCAAGCGCGCCGGCCTGTACCGGGCGGCAGGCCTGGTGAACGCAGTGCTGCGCCGGCTGGCCGAGCAGGGGCCACCGCCTCCCCTCGATCCCGAGAAGGAGCCCCGGCAGTGGCTCGAGGTGGAGGGCTCGCTTCCGCCGTGGCTGGCGGAGCGGCTGCTCGAGATCCTCGGGCCCAAGGAGGCGGTTGCCTTCGTGGAGGCGATCCACCGACCGCCGCGCGCCGCGATCCGCGCCAACGTGCGCCGGATCGGGCGGGAGGCCCTGCGCCGAACGCTGGCCGCGCAGCTTCCCGAGGCAGCGATCGAGCCGAGCGCGTGGGCGCCGGCGGGACTTCTGGTGGAGCGCGGCGGTTCGCTTTCGCGCACCGAGGCCTTCGAGAAGGGGCTGTTCTCGCTGCAGGACGAGGCGGCGCAGCTCGTGGTGCATCTTTGCGGCGACGTGCAGGGGATGCGCGTCCTCGACTGCTGCGCCGCGCCCGGGGGAAAGAGCTGCCATCTGGCTGAGCTCGGCGCTCGCGAGGTGGTGGCGATGGATCGCAATCCGCGCAAGGCGCGACGGATCGAGGAAGAGGCGCGGCGCCTCGGGCTCGACGCGATCTCCGTGGAAGTGGGGGATGCCACCGTCGCCATGCCGAAGGGGAAGTTCGACCTGGTGCTGGTCGACGCGCCCTGTACCTCGGCGGGAACGCTCAGGCGGCACCCCGAGCTTCGCTATCGGCTGCAGCCGGAGGACGTCTCCCGGCTCGCGCAGACGCAGGCGAAGATCCTCGACACGGCGGCCGGTTCGGTGCGGCGCGGCGGCCTGCTCGTCTACGCCGTCTGCTCCTTCTTGCCGGAGGAGGGAGAGCGGCAGATCCGCGCTTTCCTCGAACGCCATGACCGCTTCGAGCCCGCGCCGATGGCCCCGGCTCCCGCCTGGACCCGGGACGGCTGGCTCCTCGAGACGTGGCCGCACCGCCAGGGGATGGATGCATTTTTTGCCGCGCGGCTGCGCGCGCGTTGATCATCGTCGCGTAAGAGCAAGGGAAGCGCAGACCTCCCTCGATCGGCCGGGGAGCACGTGCGCTGGTGTACCGAGTGCAGGGCAGGCGACGGTGATATCGTGTATCTGCCGCATCCTCGACGCGGTCTCGCCGCCCAAGCGAGGGGTATCGCAGTGATCTCGTCGATCACGTATAGTGATCGACGGGCCGTAGCAGTGGGAACTTTTCCGGCGGTTGCCGACACGCGAGGGGGTGGACGTGGGAAAGGCACTGGCGGGTGTGAAGGTACTCGTGGTGGAGGACGACTACGATCTCGGCTGCATGACGCGGTCGGTGCTGGAAGACGAAGGGGCTACGGTGCGGGTGACGAGCACGGCGAGCGATGCGCTGGAGACGGTCGGGTCGTTTCACCCCGAGATCGTCTTGTTGGATTCGCGGCTCCCCGACATGAACGGCCGCGCCCTGAGCGCCCATCTGCAAAAGCGGTTCGCCTCCTGTGTCCCCATCCTCGTCAGCGGGGACGTCGCCGAGGTGGAACACTGGTCGCAGGTCGGCGGGCACGCGCTGAGCAAACCCTACGACCTGGACGAATTTCTCTCGGTGGTGGTACGCGCGCTGCGCCCCAACGCCTGAGCTTGTGGCGACTCCGGGGGACTGGTAGACGGTCCTCGACAGGAGTTCGCCCTTGGCTCGTGAGCTACTCGTCGCACCCTCGATCCTCTCTGCGGATTTCGGCCGGCTCGCCGAGGAAGTCGCCGCCATCGAGGCGGGCGGCTGCGACCTGGTCCACGTGGACGTGATGGACGGCCGCTTCGTCCCCAACCTGACCATCGGCCCCATGGTGGTCGAGGCGGTGGCGAAGGTGGCGAAAAAGCCGCTCGACGTGCACCTGATGATCGTCGAGCCGGAAAAGCTCATCCCCGCCTTCGTGGACGCCGGCGCCGACATCGTGACCGTCCACGTGGAGGCCTGCACACACCTGCACCGCACGCTGCAGCAGATCCGCAAGCTCGGCGCGCGCCCGGCGGTGGCGCTCAATCCGGCCACCCACCCCTCCTCGGTCGAGTACGTCCTCGAGAACGTGGACATGGTCCTGGTGATGAGCGTCAACCCGGGCTTCGGGGGCCAGGCCTTCATCCCCTCGGCGCTGCGCAAGATCCGGCAGATCCGGGAGATGGCCGAGGCGCGCGGCCTTCGTGATCTCTGGATCGAGGTGGATGGTGGTATCGGCCCGGCGAACGCGGCCGAGGTCGCCCGCGCGGGGGCCAACGTCCTCGTGGCCGGAAGCGCCGTCTTCGGCGCGCCGGTCTATGCCGAGGCCATCTCCGCGATCCGCAGCGAGGCACAAAAGGGGCTGATTGCATAGCCCTGCTCCCGAATGGACTTTAGGTTTTCGGGAGACGTCAGCCTCCTGAGGCGGAGAGGTCCGGGGTGCACCGACACGCCATCCTGCTCATCGAGGACGAACCGGAGCTGGCCTTGCTCCTCGAGGAGATTCTCGAGGAGTACGACGTGCAGAGCGCGTCGAACATGGCGCAGGCGGTCGAGCTCCTGGAGAACTTCCGCCCCTGCGTCGTGATCTCCGACCTTTCGCTGCCCGACGTTCCGCGCGAGCAGGTGGTGGCGAGGATCCGAGCCTCAGCCCCGGGGGTCCCGATCATCCTGATGAGCGCCGTCCCGACCCAGGACCTGGAGGAGGCGGCGCGCGAGCAAGGCGCCGACCGCATCATTCCCAAGCCCTTCGAGATCGAGATCTTCGAAGCCTCGCTCGTCTTCGGCTGCGGGATCGAGCGATCCGCGCCGCATCCTGAATCCGCGCTCGAAGATGCCTAGGCTGTATTCGAGCGGCGGATCATGCAGACCCTCCTCTCGACTCGAATCTTTGGCGGGCTCTCCCTGAACGATCAGGTCCTGCGGCTGGTGCGCGACCGCGGGCTGGTGCGGCTGGAGCTCGACGTGAAAGGCGCGCACGTGGACCTTCGCTCCGTGGGCGAGGTCCGGATGCTGCGGCGGCGATTGGAGACGCACGGGCTGGTCGCACCCTGGATTCGGCTGGACGAGGGCTTCCTGCGTCGGCTCGGGCAAGACATGGAGCTTGCCGACCTGACGGCCGCGGTGGTGGCGGCAGGGGCGGAGGCGGTGGTGCTGCCCCTACCCCGGGACTGGGAGGGGCCCGGCGTTCCGCCGCTGGCCGAGGTGGTCTTGCGCATCCGTCAGGCCGGATCGCGCCCCATCCTTCTGGCGCGCCGCGTGGACGCGCCGGACATCGATCGCTACCCGTGGCTGAGCGTCTGCTGGGACCTGGCGTTCGGCGAGGGCGAGGAGGAGGAGATGCGGCGCCAGGTGAAGGAGGCGATCGAGGGCATGGAGCGGCGCCGGCTCGCCGGGGTGCGGATCGCCCGCCTGCGAGACGGGCGCCGAGACGTTCCGCTCGAGCCCCAGGCGGCCCTCCTGGAGCGGGCGTGGCCCGAGCTCGCCCCGACGACCCTCGTCTACGACGTGGACGCGCCGGGCGGCTCGCTGCTGGATATCGCGCAGGCCTTCGACGAGATCCGGGCCTTTCACCTGGGCGAAAAAAGGCCCCCCGGACAACGCAAGGGGGGCCTGTTCTGGGCAGCCGTGGCGCCCGGCTGAAAGAGGCTACTTGCGGGGCCGGCGCCCGCCCTTCTGCGGGCGGCGACGGGCAGCCGTCTTCTGCTCGGGCGGGATGAGCTGGGCCACGCGCTCCGCCTCGGCGGTATTTCCGGCGCGCCGGAAGAACTCGGCCGCGCGCGCGTAGTCGAGCGCGGTCTCGTAGCAGCGGGCGGCAAGCTCCCACTCCGCGAGCTCCTCCATCACCTTCGCCGCGGCGACCGGCTCGCGATGCTCGTCCCAGATGCGCAAGGCGCCAGCGACATCGCCCGCGCGGGCCATCCACGGAGCCTGCTCGAGCAGCGGCTTGCCCTCGGCGACGGCGGCCTCGAGCTGCTGGCGCGCCACCGCCTGCGCCTCCTCCGTCTTTCCGGCCTGGCGCAGCCACCGGAACTTCTGCAGCGGATCCTCGGTGAGGGAGGCCGCCTTTTCGTAACGGCCGAAGCGCGCCCAGATCCGCGCCGCCTCGCCCTCGCCCGCCTGCGCGATCTCCGCCTCGACGAGGCGCTCGGCCTCGGCGGTCTCGCCGGCGCGGTCGAAGGCGCGGATGGCCTTGTGCGTCTTGCCGGCGCGCTCCCAGGCGCGAGCGGCGTCGGAGAACTGCTCGGCGCGTTCGTAGAGGCGAGCGACGTCCTCCCACCGCTCCTCCTCCACGAGGATCTCCATGAGCACGTCGCCCTTGCCGGCGGCGAGCAGAGCCTCCTCGCGCTTGGCGGGATCGAGCTCGCGGGCGATCTGGACGATCTCCTCCTCGCGGCCCGCCTTAACCAGCGTCTCGACCATCTTGGTGATGTCGCCGGCGAGCCGGTACAACCGCGCGGCCTCCTCGGGGCGCTCGTGTTCCTCGTAGAGCGCGGCGGCCTCGCGGTAGCGCTTTTCGCGCTCGTGGAGGGCAGCGACCTTGTCCCACTCGCCGGTGTAGGCGAGCAGGAAGGGCGCGGGCTCGGCCCCCTGGGCCTGCTCCTTCAGCGCCTCGGCCCGGCGCTCGTCGCCGAGTGCGCGCCACGCCTCGGCCAGGGTGGCGAAAACCTTGCGCCGCTGCGCCTCCTTCTCCTCGTCCTGCACCGCCGGCTGGCGCATCACGCGCAGAAGCGCGGTAAACAGCTTGCCCCTCGTCGCCTCCGGCAGGTCCTCGAGCCTACGGGGCTTGCCCCCCTTGCGCGCCGCGAGCACGAAGTTCTCGAGCGGTTCGAGCTGCGCGACGAAGTCGCCCTTGACGATCGGCTTGTCGATCGCGCGGGCGAAATCGAGCGCCACCGCCTCGAAGCCCGTGGGGCCGCGCGCGTCCTTGCGGCGGCCATCGCCGCGCTCCCGGTTCCGTCCGCCGCGGGGACCGCGAGACGTCTCCATCCTCTGCCCTTCCATCTTCTGCTCTTCCGCCATGGATGCTCCGACCAACCGCGTCGCGCGGTCGGCAGTGGGCTAAGGTCGGCAGTGGGCTAATTCGATCTTTGGCGCGCGCTGTCAAGCGCGGCGAGCCCGTGGTAAGAGGGCACCTCCATGCACCGGATCTTCCTCGCTCTCGGAGCCCTGAACGCTACCGTCGCCGTCGCCTGCGGCGCCTATGCGGCGCACGGGTTGCAGAAGCGCGTGGGCCCGGACCTGGTGGCGCTCTTCGAGACGGGCGCAAGGTACCAGATGTACCACGCGCTCGGTCTGCTCCTCGTGGGCCTGCTCTGGATGCAGCGCCCCTCGAAGCTGCTCACCGCCGGCGGCTTCGCCCTCCTCCTCGGCATCCTGATCTTTTCGGGCAGCCTCTACGCGATCGTCTTCACGGGCGTTCGCAGCCTCGGGGCGATCACTCCCTTCGGAGGGATCTCGTTTCTGGTCGGCTGGCTGCTCGTGGCGATCGCGGCGCTCCGCTCCTGAGCGCTCCCAGCGAGACGAGGGCGACAGCGCCGACGGCCACGCCAAGCCAGAGGGTGGCCAGGCGGCAGAGCAGCGCCGCCCCCAGCGCCTGCGCGGGCGTGATCCCGGGGAGCAGCCGCAGCGCGCCTTCCTGGAGGGCCACGTCGGCCATGCCGAGGCCACCGGGAGCCGGCGCGCCGGCGATGGTGGAGAAGGCGTAGAGGAAGAGAGAGACCGAGACGTCGGCCGCCTCCACGCCGAAGCCGCGGAAGATGAGCCACAGCCCCAGGCCCTCCGCGCCCCACGCCACCGCGGAGAGCAAGGTGGTGCCCAGGAGCGGGCCGAAGGAGAGGCAGGTGCGGAAGGCCTCGTAGGTCGCCTCCAGGCGGGGTTGGAGGCGGCCCAGCCTCGGCACGCGGCCGAGCCAGGCGATCGCCGCCAGGCTCAGCCGGCGCGAGGAGAGGACGGTGACGCCGCCGACGAAGACGCCGGCAATGCCGAGCAGGGTCGTCGTGCCCTCGGCGAAGTAGGTGCCGACGCCGAAGAGCGCCAGCGCGACGAGCGCGAGGGCGTCGGTGCCGCGTTCCGCCACCAGCGCCGGGACCGTGGAGGCGAGCGAGGCGCCGACCCTGCCGCGCAGGAGGTAGGGCTTGAGCAGCTCGCCCGCCTTGCCGGGCGTGATGGTCATGGCCATCCCGGCGAGGAAGATGCGCAGGCTCTCCGCGGGCCGGACGCGCACGTCCAGGATCCGCAGCAAGTACTGCCACTTCCAGAAGCGCAGCGCGTAGTTGAAGAAGGAGAGGCCGACGATGGGGAAGAGGAGGACGAGCCGAAAACGCCCCAGCTCGGCCGCCACCTGGTCGAAGCCGGCGCGGACCGAGAAGACGAGGTAGACCACCGCGCCGATCGCCAGGGCCAAAAGGAGCCAGCGCTGGAAGCGAGCCGTCGCCTCCACCCGCTCACCCCCACCGGTGGTAGGCGGGGTGGCCGGGCTTGACCGCGACGAAGGTGCCGGTGAGCGTGGCGCAGACCTTTCCACCCGCCGTGAGCGTGGCCTCCACCGTCGCCCGGTCCTCGCTCGAATCCACCACCCGCGCGCGCAGCTCGACCGGCCCGTCGGTGGGGATGGGCCGGCGCAGGGTGACGGAGTACTGGGCGGTGACGGTGCAGGGCGGCTCGCTCAGGCCGTGCTTCCTCATCAGGTGCCAGGCGGCCGTCCAGTTCGAATGGCAGTCGAGCAGGGTGCCGGTGATCCCACCGGAGAGCATGCCCGGAAAGGCCTCGTGATGCTTTTCCGGCTGCCAGACGGCGACCGTCTCCTCGCCGTCCGGAAAGCTCCGGATCCGCAGGCCCTTGGCATTGGCGGGACCACAGCCGAAGCAGATGCTGTTGGGCGCGTACCTCTCCTGCAGGCTCTGAACCATGCCGCGCACGATAAAGGGTTCGGGAAAGAGTGCAATTGCTTCTTTTTCGACGACCCCCGTCATCGTAAGGTAGGCGGGCGAGCGATCGAGCCCTCGCATCACCCCACTCGGAGGTCACGCCATGCGAACGATCCTCATGCTCGCTCTCTTCGCCATCGTCCCGCTCGCAGCCTGCAAGCGGCAGCCGGCCGAGCCGACCCCGCCGCCGGCCGAGCAGCAGAAGGAGCAGGCTCCGGCCGCCGAGCAGCGCAAGGAGGAGCCCGCGCCCATGAACCCGGCTCTCCTCGAGCCCGAAAAGCTCAACGAGCAGGCGCCCGACACCTACCGGGTGGTCTTCGAGACGACCAAGGGCAACTTCGTGGTCGAGGTGCAACGCGACTGGGCTCCGCTCGGAGCTGACCGCTTCTACAACCTGGTCAAGAACGGCTTCTACGACCAGGCCAAGTTCTTCCGCGTGGTGCCCGGCTTCGTCGTGCAGTTCGGCATCCCCGCCGACCCGCGCGTGGCGGCGGCATGGCGGAACCGCACCATCCCCGACGACCCGGTCAAGGAGTCCAACGTGCGGGGGACGATCTCCTTCGCCACCGCCGGCCCCAACACGCGGACCACGCAGGTCTTCATCAACTACGGGGACAACTCGCGCCTCGACCGGATGGGCTTCGCCCCCTTCGGCAAGGTGGTCGAGGGCATGGAGGTGGTGGACGCGATCAACGCCGAGTACGGCGAGCGGCCGAACCAGGGGATGATCCAGGCCCAGGGCAACGCCTACCTGGATCGGGAGTTCCCCAACCTCGACTACATCCGCAAGGCGCGCATCGCCGAGTGATCGGAAGGCGCGCGCCTTCCATCGGGGTTATAGAAAGGGTCCACGGCTTCGCAGGAGGTTTCGAAGATGTACCAGGACCCGATCCGGATGGAGTTCACCCCGAACCCGCAGACGCTCAAGTTCGTGGTCAACGAGCGTCCGCTCCTTCCCCGCGGGACGGCGAACTTCCCGAATGCGGAGTCGGCGGCCACTTCTCCGCTCCCGCTGCGCCTCTTCGCGGTGCCGGGCGTGGCCAAGGTGATGGTCGCCCCCAGCTTCGTCACGGTGACGATGGAGGAGGGGGCCGACCCCGCGGCCGTTTTCGAGGGTGTGCACATGGCGCTGCACGCCCACCTCGAATCCGGCGAGCACCCCGTCGACCCGGCGGCCGTGGGAGCGTCCGACTCCGCCGACGCGGACGGCCCGACCGCCGCGCGCATCCGCGAGATCATCGAGGAGGAGATCCGCCCCGCCGTGGCCATGGACGGCGGGGACATCACCTTCGAGCGATTCGTCGACGGGATCGTCTACGTGAACATGCGGGGCTCCTGCTCGGCCTGCCCCTCCTCGACCGCCACCCTCAAAATGGGTATCGAGGCCCGCCTGCGCGAGGAGCTGCCCGAGGTGGTCGAGGTCGTCCAGATCTGAGGATCTGAAGGGCGGCGCCGCGATGCCTACCTTCCGGGTAGACCCGGGAGGTAGCATGGCACGAGGCGTCGGCGAACGACCCGAGCGGAGCCCGGCCGCGATTCTGCGGCGGGTGGAGTATCCCGCGACGCGCGAGGACCTGGTGCAGGCGGCGGCGGACGAGGAGGCGCCGCCGGAGACGATCAACTTCCTGCGATCCCTGCCCGACCGTACCTACCAGAGCCGGGACGAGGCGCTGCGCTATTTTGCCGAGGCGGAGGCGCGCTTCGGCGTGACGGGCGTGAAGCTCCACCGGGGCGATCTGGGCAAGGAGACGACCGAACCCCCGGGCGGGCCGGGCCGCCACCCCTGAGCGATCCGAAGCGCTTCACCCCTCGACGCAGGCGCGGAGGGCCCGCTTGCCTCGAAGCGGCACGAGCGGAGCTTGATCGGGGAGCCGGTGCGAGCCGGCTCCCTCCTCGTGCCCTGGCGCGGTCGGCTCCGGCGCCAGGCGACGGGCTCCATGTCGCGCGTCGACTTCGCAGGACCACGCACCAAAAAACTCGTGTAGAACTGTGCGCCTTTTCGGCAGAGACGCACCATGGACGCGAGCACGAAGATCGCCGAGGAGGCACGCAGGCGGCGGACCTTCGCCATCATCTCCCACCCCGACGCCGGCAAGACGACGACGACGGAGAAGATCCTGCTCTACGCCGGTGCCATCCACCTCGCCGGGAGCGTGAAGGCGAGGCGGGCGCGGCGGCACGCCGTCTCGGACTGGATGGCCATCGAGAAGGAGCGGGGGATCTCGGTGACTTCGTCGGTCCTCGCCTTCGACTACGAGGGGCTGCGCATCAACCTGCTCGACACGCCCGGCCACCAGGACTTCGGCGAGGACACCTACCGGACGCTGATGGCGGCCGACTCCGCCATCATGCTCCTCGACAACGCCAAGGGCGTGGAGCCGCAGACGAAGAAGCTCTTCCACGTCTGCCGGCTGCGGCGGATGCCCATCGTCACGCTGATCAACAAGTGCGACCGGGAGGGCAAGGACCCCCTGGAGCTCCTCTCCGAGGTCCAGGACGTGCTGGGCATCGAGCCGGTGGCGCTCGACTGGCCGATCGGCTCGGGCCGCGACTTCGTGGGCGTCTACGACCGCCTGGACGGCAAGGTCCACCTCTTCGAGGGCGGCGAGCACGGGCAGCGCGTGGTCGACGAGACTGTCCTCGATCTCGACGACCCGGCGGTGGCCGCGCGGCTGGGCGAGGCGCGGATGGCGAAGCTGCGCGAGGACCTCGAGCTTCTCGAGGGCGCGGGCGAGGCCTTCGACCTTTCGCGCTTTCTCGCCGGCGAGCAGACGCCGGTCTTCTTCGCTTCGGCGGCGACCAACTTCGGCATCGGCCCCTTCCTGCGCCGCTACGTGCAGCTGGCCCCGCCCCCCAGGCCCCGCGAGACGCGCGATGGCCGCGTGCGACGGCCGGAGGAGGAGCCCTTCTCCGCCTTCGTCTTCAAGATCCAGGCGAACATGGACCCCGCGCACCGGGACCGCCTCTGCTTTTTGCGCGTCTGCTCCGGGCGCTTCGAGAAGGGGATGACGGTCCAGCACCTCCGCCTCGGCAAGGAGATGAAGCTCAGCATGGCCCACACCGCGACGGGCCGCGACCGCGAGGAGGTGGAGGAGGCCTACGCCGGCGACATCATCGGCGTGGTGGACACCAAGCACCAGCTCCGCATCGGCGACACCCTGGCTTCGGACGGCGATCGGCCCTTCGTGGGCGTGCCGCGCTTCTCCCCCGAGATCTTCGCCACGCTGCGGCTGAAGGATCCGATGCGGCGTAAGCAGCTCGTCACCGGCCTCACCCAGCTCGCCGAGGAGGGCGCGGTCCAGATCTTTTTGCGCAAGGGCCAGGGCACGGTCGACCCCATCGTGGCGGTGGTGGGGCCGCTGCAGCTCGACGTGTTGCAGCACCGCCTCGAGCACGAGTACGGGGTGGAGGTGAAGGTGGACCGGCTGGGCCTGTCGCACGCGCGCTGGATCGGCGGCGACGACCCCGAGGCGAACGCGCGCAAGATCGTCGGCCACCACGTGCAGGACACCGAGGGCCACCCGGTGGTCCTCTTCCGCAACGACTGGGAGCTCGGCATGGCCGAGCGGGAAAACCCCGACGTGCCGCTGCTCACCACCTCGCCGCTCGACACGGCCGGCACCGTCCACGCGGTGCGGTGATTCGGCGATTGCCGGTGCACGAGGGCGGCCCAAGCAAGAAGGCCGGCGCCCGGGAAGGGGCCGGCCTTCGTCGTTCTACGTGGACCGCGCGTCTCGGCGCGTTCAGTGGGTGGCGACGGACTCGCCCTCCTTCTTCTCGGCCTTGTCGGCGGGCTTCTCGCCCGTCACCTGGGGCGGGAAGCCGGGCCGGGTGTGATGCACGATCACGTTCCGGTCGCGGTCGAGCGCGTCCCGGGTCTCGCGATCCCAAAGAGTGGGGAGCGCGAAGACGACGAGGAAGATGAAGCCGGCGAGAAAGGCCACCGCGTTGAAGCCTCGTTCGTACTTCAGGTTCATGAAGTACAGGATGACGAGCGAGGCCTTCATGGTGGCGATCGCCAGGGCGATCGGGACGTTGAGCGAGCCGAAGTCGTACTGGGCGACCCAGACCGTGACGAAGGTCAGGAAGGCCAGGCCGAGGAGGACTCCGACGTAGACCCTCGCCGGCAGCGGCTCGTGCTCGACCTCGTGGATGTTCTCGTTGTGGTGGTGGTGTGCCATCGCTTCAGCCCGCCAGGTAGAAGAGGGGGAACAAGTAGATCCAGACCAGATCCACGAAGTGCCAGTACAGGCCCACGATCTCCAGCGGCGTGAAGTAGCCCCGGTACAGCACGCCCTTGTGGCCCAGGACGATCAGCCACGCGATCAGGCCCATGCCGATGAGCACGTGGATGCCGTGCAGACCGGTCATGACGAAGTAGAGGCCGAAGAAGATGTGGGGCTTGGGCACGTGCGAGAGGCCCTCGTAGGTGTAGAAGGCCGGAGGCAGCGTTCCCACGTGGAACTTGTGCGGCCACTCGAAGGCCAGCTTGACGACCATGAAGACGGCCGCCAGGGCCAGCGTGGCGTAGAGGTACCCCAGCATCGCCTTGCGCTGGTTGAGCATGGCCGAGCGGATGGCCATGACCACCGTGAACGAGCTGAGGATCAGCACGCCGGTGTTCAAGGTGCCCAGCGGGATCGAGAGCGTCTTGTGGGCCTCGTGGAAGGTCTCCGGGTAGAGGCTCCTGAAGTAGGTGTAGGCCACGAAGAGCCCACCGAACATCAGGACCTCGGTGCAGAGGAAGAGCCAGAAGCCCAGCTTGGCGCCGGAGAACTCCAGCTCGGCGTTGGGCCAGTGGTGACCGACCCGGTGCCGCACGATGGTATCGGGAATTGCAACCTGCTGCCTCATGCTGCGGCCCTCCCGGCGGTCGCGGTCGGAGCGTGCGAACGGTCATACGGGCCCGCCGTGACCGTGGGTGTGTCGATGAAGTTGTGCGCGGGCGGAGGCGAGGAGGTGGCCCACTCCAGCGTGGTGCCGCCCCACGGATTCGCCGGAGCGATCGCCCCCTTCCGCAGCGACTGGACCAGGGTGATCAGCGCGACGAGGAAGCCCAGGCCGAGGATCCACGAGCCGACGGACGAGAAGGCGTGCAGGGTGTGGAACTCCGGATCGTAGTCGAAGTAGCGGCGGGGCATCCCCTTGAAGCCCAGGAGGAACTGCGTGAAGAAGGTGGTGTTGAAGCCGATGAACATCAGGACGGCGCCGATGTTCGCCAGCTTCTCGTTGAACATGCGCCCGGTGATCTTCGGCCACCAGTAGTAGAGCCCGCCGACGAAGGCGAAGACGACGCCACCCATCATGACGTAGTGGAAGTGCGCCACCACGTAATAGGTGTCGTGCAGCGAGACGTTGGTGGCGAGGGAGGCCAGGGGAAGTCCGGTCAGGCCGCCGATGGTGAACTGGATGAGGAACATCATCGCGAAGATCATCGGCGTCCTCAGCTGGATGTCTCCCTTGTAGAGGGTGGCGGTCCAGTTGAAGATCTTCACCGCCGTCGGGATGGCCACGAAGAAGGTCAGGAAGCTGAAGACCATCCCGGCGAACTCCGACTGGCCCGACACGAACATGTGGTGGCCCCAGACGAAGAAGCCGATGATGGCGATGGCCACCGAGGAGAGCGCCACGAACTTGTAGCCGAAGACTTCGCGGCGCGAGAAGGTGGCGACCAGCTCGGAGATCACCCCGAAGGCGGGCACGATCATGATGTAGACGGCGGGGTGCGAGTAGAACCAGAAGAAGTGCTGGAAGAGCACCGGATCGCCGCCGAGGGCCGGGTCGAAGATGCCCACGCCGAAGAGCCGCTCCGCCGCGAGAAGGAGCAGCGTGATGCCGAGGACCGGCGTGGCGAGGAGCTGGATGACGCTGGTGGAGTAAAGCGCCCAGAGAAAGAGGGGCATCCTGAACCAGGTCATCCCGGGCGGGCGCAGCTTGTGGATGGTGACGATGAAGTTCAGGCCCGTCAGGATCGACGAGAAGCCCAGGACGAACGCCGCCATGACGGTGATCACGACGGCGGTATCCGTGGTCAGCGAATACGGCGTGTAGAAGGTCCAGCCCGTGTCGACGGCGCCGACGATCATGGCGACGATCGCCATGATCGCGCCGACGACGTAGATGTAGAAGCTGAAGAGGTTCAGCTTCGGGAAGGCCACGTCCTTGGCGCCGAGCTGGAGCGGAAGGAAGAAGTTCCCCAACGACGCCGGGATCGACGGGATGATGAACAGAAAGGTCATCACCACGCCGTGCATGGTGAAGAGCTGGTTGTAGGTCTTCTGCTCGAACATCCCGCCGGGAGCCAGAAGCTCCAGGCGCACCAGGAGCGCGAGCAGGCCACCGACGAGGAAGAAGGTCAGGACGCTGACCAGGTACATCACGCCGATGCGCTTGTGGTCGACCGTCAGCGCCCACGACTTGAAGCCCCGGGTGGCGTTCAAATAGTGCTCCTTCGGCATCGAAGGGGCCTGCGTGGCGATGTCGGATGCGGTGCTCATGTCAATTCCTTGATCACCGAGGTCAGGGTCACTTCAGAGACTTGATGTACTCGATCAGGCCATTGAGCTCGCGCTCCGAGAGCTGGCCCTGGAAGCTCGGCATGGTGGGAGCGAAGCCCTTCACGATCTTCGCGCCCGGCTGCAGGATCGATTCCCTCAGATAATCCTCGTCCGCCTCCACGGTCTTGCCGTCGGCCAGCTCCACGGTGTGTCCGAAGACGCCCTTGAGGCTGGGGCCGATGCCCGGCGTCCCGTCGGTGCTGTGGCAGGTGAAGCAGGCCTTGGACTGGAAGAGCTTGGCCCCGAGCTCGGGCAGCGGGGTCGTGGTGTCTTCCTTGGAATTCTCCTCGATCCACTCGTGGAAAGCCTCCGCGGAGACGACCTTGACGTCGCCCTTCATGTTCCAGTGGGCGTCACCGCAGTACTCCGTGCAGTAGAAGCGGAAGGTCCCCTCCTCGGTGGCTTCGAACCAAACCGTCGTCGTCCGGCCCGGCAGCACGTCCATCTTGTTGCGGAAGGCCGGCAGCCACATGGAGTGGATCACGTCGCTCGACTGCATGACGAGGCGAACGGGCTGGTTGACCGGCACGACCAGCTCGTTGGTGGTGCGCACCCCGTGCTCGGGATACTCGAAGCTCCACGACCACTTCTGGCCGGTCACGTAGACGTTCATCGCATCGCCGGGAGCGCGAGAGAGCGTCATGTAGCTCTTGAAGCCCCAGACGAAGATGGAAATCACGAGGATCGTCGGGATGACCGTCCAGGTGATCTCGAGCGCGGTGTTGTGGCTGGGGCCGACCTCCTTGTTTCCGTTTCGGTAACGCCAGGCGAAGTAGAGGATCAGCCCGGTGATCAGCACCCAGAAGAAGATGCTGAGGTAGTTGATGTAGTTCATCAGCGCATCCACCTCACCTGCGAAGGTGGATGCTCTCGGTGGATACAGAAAATCGCTCATACCCAATCAGCCCTTCTGGATCCGGCTGGACCGCCGCCACATCACCGCCAGAAAGCCACCGACCGCGAGGACGACGACGGCGCCCCCGATCATGCGCGCTCTCTCGGCGATCCGGTACGCTTGAGAATCACCGTCGTAGTGGAAGCAGAAAAGCAGCAGCTTCTCCAGCGTGCTTCCGACCTTACCCTCTGCCGACTCCAGGACCGCGAGCTTGAGGTCCAGCGGCCTGTATTCGATCCCGTAGAGGTAGCGAGTGATCTTCCCCTCCGGTGAGGCGAAGAAGATCACGGCGGGATGGGCCCACTGCTTGCCTCGCTCGTCCCACCGATACCCGAAGCCGAGAGCGCTGGCCAGCCGGGCGATCTCGCCCTCCTCGGCGGTATGGAAATGCCAGCCCCTCCCGGCCTCGGGCTTGCCCAGCTCCTCGAGCACGCTCTCCCGCTTTGCGGCCGCGAGATCGGTCCCTTCGCTGGGATCGATGGTCACCGTGACCACCTCGAACTCGCGGCCGGGCAGGTAGTCGAGCTGCTTGATGCCCTTGACGATCCCGTTGAGGACCAGGCCGCAGAGCATCGGGCACTCGTAGTAGACGAGGTTGAGGAGGACGGGGCGCCCCTTGCCGAAATACTCGCCCAGGGTAACCGACTTCCCCTCGTGGTTCGTCAGGCGCACGTCCAGCGGGAGCATCTCGCCGAGGTGCTCCTCCACCGTGACGCCCTCGAGCTGGCGAGGCGTCACGTTGGCGTTCCCCTGGAGCGGCGCGAGGCCGTACTTCTGCCCGACCGCCTGCAGGGGAAGGAGCAGCGCCGCAGCGACAACGATCCCCTCCGCGCGCCTGGCGAAAGACCACGTCACGGGATCTTCGCCTCCTCCCCGGCCATCACGGCCGGCTCCTCGATCCGCTGGGGCAGCCCCGCCTGCTTGCGCGCCTGCGACTCGCGGACGAAGAGCGGGATGGCCTGGTCGATCGGAATCCGATGGATGCCGCGCTGCTCGTCGAGGACCGCGGGCGTCCTCAGCTCCTCGAGCTCCTTGGCCCGCAGCGCCTGGAGGTCCGGATTGGTCTTCGACAGGACCACCTGGTGGGTGATCGACTCCGCCTCGCGGACGAAGACGGTCCAGAGGATGTAGGCGGTGATCGCGAAGGCGATCGCCAGCAAGCCGACCAACACGGCGATCACGCTGGACCGCGTATCGTCCGGCTGAGCGAGTACGGTGCCGTGGTGTTCGTGGTGCTCAGACATTCTCGTGCTCCAGGGACTTGCGCAGGTAGGGATCGCCCACGGGGATCAGGGGCCCCTTCCCCAGTCGCCAGGCGACCGTTCCCAGGAAGAGTCCGGCCACGCCGAGAAGGCCCGTCACGTTGAGCCACGAGAGCGAGGCCTCGATGTGCAAGCTCGGCGCGATGATCCAATAGATCTCCACCGCACGACCGAGGAGGACCGAGGCCGCCGCGACGAGCAAGGTGGGGACGCGGCGCTTGGTCTCGCGCGCCAGGAGCGTGACGAAGGGGATGACGAAGGTGGTGAAGATCATGATCACCGCGGGCTTCGACCACCCGTGCTCCCAGCGCTCGCGGTACCAGAAGGTCTCCTCGGGGATGTTCGCGTACCAGATGAGGAAGTACTGGCAGAACGCGATGTACGCGTAGAAGACCGTGAACGCGAAGAGGAACTTGCCCAGGTCGTGCAGGTGCTCGACGGTGACGATGCCGCGGAGCAGGCCGCCCCTCTGCAGCAGCAGGACCACCACGATGAGCAGCGCCAGCGAGGCCTGGAAGGCGCCCGCAAAGTAGTAGACGCCGAACATCGTGGAGAACCAGTGCGGCGAGACGGACATCAGCCAGTCGAACGCCGCGAAGGTCACGGTGATCGCGTAGAGCAGAAGCCCCGGCGCGGTGAGCTTGCGCATCCTCGCGAGGAGGGCGACTCCGTCCCCCTTGTCCTGGGCGAGCGAGAGCCGCGCCAGCACCACCGAGAAGATCGTCCACACCGCGAAGTAGACGAAGGCGCGGACGAGGAAGAAGGGGGTGTTGAGGTAACCCTGCTTGAGCTGGATCAGGTGGTCGTGCTCGGCGACCTCCGGCCGCATCCACTCGAAGAGGTGCAGCCGCCCCGCGAGGATGGGGACGAAGAGGAGGACGAAGAGCGGCAGCGTCGAGGCGATGGCCTCGGCGATGCGCCGCACCACCACGCCCCAGCGCGCGCCCGCGATGTGGTGGACCATCACGAAGAAGAGGGCGCCGAGGGCGAGGCCCAGGCAGAGCATGAAGGCGTAGTGATAGGAGGCGTAGGCCAGCGCCGGCTGGCTCGCGCCCCCGACCAGCGTGGCGATCACGCCGATGGCGCCGATCACCCAGCCGGTCACCGCCATGCGCATGGCGGCGGCGGGGGACCAGAAGATCTGGCTCGCCGGCACGTGGTCGCGATCGATCGACTCGACGACCGTCTCGAGCGTGGCTGCGGGATTCGAGGTGCTCATCTCACTTCCTCTGCTGGGCGGAGACGTCCTCGGCCCGGGCGAAGTGCGCGCGCTGCAGCGCCTGCACGTACGCCACGATGGCCCAACGATCCGACTCCGGAATCTGCTTGGCGTAACCCGGCATGGTCCTCACGCCCTTGGAGACGATCTGGAACAGCTCGCCGGGCACCATCTGCCGGATCCGCTCCTGGTGGAAGCTCGGCGGCGCGATCCAGCCGCGGGTGGGGACGATCCCCCGGCCCTGTCCAGCCCTGTCGTGGCAAACGGCGCAATAGATGTCGTAGCGCTCGCGGCCGCGCTCGACGAGCTCCTGGGTCACCTCGACGGGATACTGCGTGACCGGCTTGCCGTCGGCGTCGACGCCGCGGAAGAAGGCGGAGTCGAGCTTGAGGCCGTTGCGCGGGATGGTGCCCTCGGGGGGAAGCCGCTGCGCCATCCCGTCCGGCCAGAACTCCGAGGCCGCCTGCGCCTTGGCCTTGGGCTGATAGGTCATGTTGGTGACGGGCACGATGTGGTGCTCCACGATCTTGGAGATCGGGATCACGGGCGGATCCTCGCTGGGCCCGCCGCGGCAGCCCGCCAGGGCGAAGAGGCCGACGAAAATCCAGGACATCCGCTTGGGCATCTCTCTACGCCTCCAGGATGGCGATGCGCTTCCCGCCCAGTCTCTCGAGCAGCTCGCGCGTGCGGGTCTCGTCAAACTGCGGATCGCGCGCCTCTACCGAGATGTAGAACTTGTCGTCCGTCATCCGCGCGGTGTGGCGGCTGTTGAGCATCGGGTGGTTCCACCGCGGCAGGCGGTTGAGGAAGAGCATCCCGAAGACCGCGCCGAACGCGGAGAGGAGGATGGTGAGCGCGAAGGTCACCGGCACGAAGGCCTGGAAGCTGAAGTAGGGCTTTCCGCCGATGACCATCGGATAGGCGACGGTGCTCGTCCAGGTCTGCAGGGCGAAGCCGCCGAGCGCGCCGACGAGGCCGTGGGCGAGGACGATCCAGCCGAGCTTCGAGTGCGGGATCCGCATCGCCTTGTCCAGGCCGTGCACGGGGAAGGGCGTGTGGGCGTCGAAGCGCCGGTAGCCCGCGTCCGCGAGGGCCTTGGCCGCGGCGACGATCTCCGCGGGGGTGTCGAATTCCGCGACGAGAAGCCTTTCCTTTGCCATCTCAGCTAGCCTCCGCGGTACGCAGCGCCTTCTCCTCGACCTCCTCGTGCGCGTGGTGGTGCGGATCGGCCTCCGGCATCACACCCTTGACCTCCGAGACCGCGATCACGGGCAGGAAGCGGAGGAAGAGGACGAAGAGCGTGAAGAAGAGGCCGAACGAACCGACGAAGAGGCCGATGTCCCAGATCGTGGGCATGAAGTAACCCCACGCGCCGGGCAGGAAGTCGCGGTGCAGCGACGTAACGATGATCACGAAGCGCTCGAACCACATCCCGATGTTCACGACGATCGAGATGACGAACATCGCCGGGATGCTGCGCCGGATCTTCCGGAACCAGAAGAGCTGCGGCGAGATCACGTTGCACGTGATCATGGTCCAGTACGCCCAGGCATAGGGACCGAAGGCGCGGTTGATGAAGGCGAACCGCTCGTACATCGACCCCGAGTACCAGGCGATGAAGAACTCCATCGAGTAGGCGTACCCGACCATCGTGCCGGTCAGGAGGATGATCTTGTTCATCTTCTCCAGGTGATCGAGCGTCACCAGGTCCTTCAGGCCGAAGACCTGGCGCGTGATCACCATCAGGCTCACCACCATGGCGAAGCCGGAGAAGATGGCGCCGGCGACGAAGTAAGGCGGGAAGATCGTCGTGTGCCACCCGGGGATCACCGAGGTCGCGAAGTCGAACGACACGATGGTGTGCACCGAGAGCACCAGCGGGGTCGAGATGCCGGCCAGGATCAGGTACGCCTTCTCGTAGTTGATCCAATGCCGCATCGAGCCCCGCCACCCGAGGCTGAGCAGCCCGTAGACCAGCGCCCGGGTCCTGGTCTTGGCGCGGTCGCGCAGCGTCGCCAGGTCGGGGACGAGGCCCACGTACCAGAAGAGCAGCGAGACGGTGAAGTAGGTGCCGACCGCGAAGACGTCCCAGAGCAGCGGGCTGCGGAAGTTCGGCCACATGCCCATCTGGTTGGGCAGCGGGAAGAGATAGTAGGCCATCCAGATCCGGCCCACGTGCAGCCCCGGGAACATCAGGGCGCAGATGACCGCGAAGATGGTCATCGCCTCGGCGGCGCGGTTCACCGAGGTCCGCCACTTCTGCCGAAAGAGAAAGAGGATGGCGGAGATCAGGGTGCCGGCGTGGCCGATGCCGACCCAGAACACGAAGTTGGTGATGTCCCAGGCCCAGCCGACGGGCTGCTGCAGACCCCAGACGCCGGTGCCCTCCCACAGCAGCCAGAGGACCGAGACGCCGAAGACGCCGAGCAGCGCCAAAGAGAACGCGAAGGCGAGGTACCAGTTCCTCGGCGTCTTCTGCTCCGTCACCTGGCAGACGAGGTGGGTGACGTCCGAGAAGGTGAGCCCGCCCGTGACGAGCTTTTCGTCCGGGGGCGTGGGCGGAATCGGGATCTTCGTCGTTGCGATGCTGGGCGCGCTCACGAGACGAGCTCCGGGTTCGGGTTGCGGACGCGGGCCAGGTAGGAGGTCCGGGGCTGCGTGTTGAGCTCGGCGAGGAGCTCGTAGTTCCGGGCCTCCTTCTTGCGCTTGCTGACGCGGCTGGCCGGATCCGTGATGTCACCAAAAACGATGGCCTCGGTCGGGCAGGCCTGGGCGCAGGCCGGCGTGATCGCGCCGTCCGGCACCCGGTCGAGGCCCGCCACCTTGGCGTCGCGCCGCGCGGCGTTGATCCGCTGGACGCAGTAGGTGCATTTCTCCATGACGCCGCGGGTGCGAACCGTGACGTCCGGGTTGAAGGCAAGCTGGCGGACCTTGGGGAGCCCGGCCTTCTGGTGGAAGTCGAGGAAGTTGAACCGCCGCACCTTGTACGGGCAGTTGTTGGCGCAGTACCGCGTGCCGATGCAGCGGTTGTAGACCATGTCGTTGAGGCCGCCCTCGAGCGAGTGCACGGTCGCCGCCACCGGGCAGACATTCTCGCAGGGAGCGTGCTCGCACTGCTGGCAGCTCACCGGCTGGTGCACGATCTCCGGTTCGGAGAGGTCGGTCGGATCCGCCGGGTTTGTGCTCGCGTAGTAGCGATCGATGCGGATCCAGTGCATCGAGCGCCCCTTGCGCACCTGCTCCGGGCCGACGATCGGAATGTTGTTCTCGGCCTGGCAGGCGACCATGCAGCCGTTGCAGCCGATGCAGCGGTTGAGGTCGATGGCCATGCCCCACTGCTGGCCCTTCCACTCGTGCTCCGGCCAGAGCGGGATGAGGGGCGGATGCTCGACCATCTTCCGGGCGAACTCCGGATCCGCCTTGTACTGGGTGAGCGAGGCCTCGCGGACGATCGGCCGGCCCTCCATGAGGCCGTGCATCTGCGGGCTCGGCATCAGCAGCTTGCCGGAGAGCGCGGTGAGGCGAGCGCCGGAAGCGAGCCACAGCCCGTCGCCGGTGCGCAGCGCGTAGGCGTTGGCGCCGCGGCCATTGCCGACGCGACCGGCGTGGGTGCGGCCGTAGCCGAGGTTGATGGCGATGACGTCGTCCGCCAGGCCGGGCTGGATCCAAACGCCCAGCTCGAGGGAGCGGCCGCCGACCTCCACGCGGACGCGCTGGGTGTTCTCCAGGCCCAGCCGCTTCGCGGTGGCGGGGCTGACCAGGGCGCCGTTGGTCCAGGTGAGCTTCGTGATCGGCTCCGGAACCTCCTGAAGCCAGCCATTGTTGGCGAAGCGGCCGTCGTAGACCTTGGGGTCCACGCGGAAGACGACCTTGAGGGAATCGCGGTCGGGCCGCGCCACCCTCGCTGCGGCCTGCGCCACCGCCGCCTCGTCGAGCTCGACCTCGACGAAGCGCGCGGAACCCTCGAGCACGCCGTCGTGCAGGACGCGCCGCCAGAGCTCCTCGCCGCCGCGCGTGGCGAGGAAGTTCTCGCGCACGATGTCGTACCCCTTCCGCGGCCGGCCGGCGATGTGCGAGAGCACCTCGAGCTTGGAGCGGCCGTACCAGATGGGCCGGATCAGCGGCTGCACCAGCGAGAAGGTGCCGTCGATGGCCACCGCGTCGCCCCACTCCTCCAGGAAGTGGGTCTCGGGGATCACCCACTCGCAGAGGGCGGAGGTCTCGTTCGGCGCCCAGGTCAGGTGGAAGCGGTGCTTCGCCTTGGCGAGCGCCTCGCCGAAGTTCAGGTCGGCGGGGGCGTCGTAGACGGGGTTGCCGCCGAGGAGGATGACGGTGTCGACCTCGCCCCGGCCGAGCTTCTCCGCCGCCAGCCGGATGCCCGCGTCAGGCCGGCCCTCCACCGGGTGGAAGGCGGGCGAGTAGCGCACGGTGCGGTCGGTGTTGCCGAGCGCGTGGTTGAGCGCGAAGGCGATCGCCTGGACCTCGGCCGGCTCCTGGCGGCCGACGACGACGAGGGTGCGGCCGCGCCGCCGCTCGAGGAGCTCCTTGGCGAGCGCGTCGGTCACCCTGTCGTCGAACTCCCCGCGCTGGGCGATGCCGGCGGGAAGCCGCAGGCCGCGCTGCTCGAGTGCCGCCGCGAGGTGGCGCAGGAAGGCGCCCGCCTCGCCGGCGCCGATGCGGAAGCGGTGATCGGCCGCGGCGCCGGTGGTGGTGAAGACGGCCTCGAAGGCCCAGAGGCGGTTCATGCCCTCGGGCGCGTCGGGCTCGCGGCGAGTCGCCCACTCGCGCGCGTAGCGCAGCGCGTGGGGGCCGGAGCCGAGGAGGTCGGCCTCCACCGCCACGATCGTGTCCGCCTCCGCCACCGAGTAGACGGGCTCGAGCGCCTTGCCGAAGGCGATGCGCGCGCCCTCGGTGGTGCCGTTGTGAGCGACCGGATCCCAGGAGACGATCGTCGCCTCCGGGTACTGGCGCCTCACGCGCTCCAGGAGCGCGTGGAACGAAGGCGAGCGCGAGGGCTCGTGGACGATGAGGAGGCCGCGCCCGCGCTGGCGCGCCAGCGTCTCCAGGCGCTCGTTGAAGGCTGCGTCCAGGCTCGGGAAGTCGCTCTCCTTCCCCTCGTGGAGGACGCGGACGGTCCGGTCGGGATCGTAGAGGGAGAGGATGGCGCCCTGGTGGATGGCGGAGGTGCCGCCGAGCGAGCCGGGATGCAGCGGGTTGCCCTCGATCTTGGTGGGACGCCCCTCGTGCGCCTCCACCACCAGGCCGACGACCTCGTCGCCGAGGACCATGGTGGTGGCGTAGAACTGGGGCAGGCCCGGGACGAGGTCCTCCGGCCGCTTGCCGTAGGGGACGATCTTCTCCTCGGGGCGCCGCACGCAGCCGGTGCCCAGCCCGGCGAGCGCGAAGGAGGCGCCCATGAGCCCGAGGAAGCTGCGGCGGGTGACCGGATCGTTGAGCTCGGAAGCGCCCTCCGGGAATTCCCGGTGGACGAATTCCTGGAACTCCTCCGTCTGGGCGATGTGCTCGAGGCTACGCCAGTACGTCTTCCCGTTCTCCTGGATGGGCAGGAGGTCGGTGGACTCGATCTTCTTCTGCTCGCTCATCGATGACACCCGGCACAGTCGGTGGGGGGCTGGACGTGATACGCCTGCACGAGCTGCTCGCCGAGCGCCCGGCGATCACCCTCGGGCTCCCACGCCATGTTCGTGACCTGATCCTTCGGCCGCAGGTAGGGAGCGGGATCGCGGTGGCATTCGAGGCACCAGTCCATGCTCAGAGGCTGCGTCACCCGCACCACCTCCATCTGGTCCACTCGGCCGTGGCACTCCACGCAGCCGACACCCTTGTTCACGTGCTGGGCGTGGCTGAAGTAGGCGTAGTCGGCCACGCGGTGGACCCTCACCCACTCGATCGGCTTACCGGTCTGGAAGGCCTCGCGGACCGGCGCCAGAAGCTCCGAGTCGTGCTTGATCACCGTGTGGCAGTTCATGCACGTCTCGGCGGAGGGAACCGAGGCGATGGGGCCCTTCTCGACCGCCGTGTGGCAGTAGCGGCAGTCGAGGCCGAGCTCGCCCACGTGGAGCTTGTGGCTGTAGGGGACGGGCTGCCTGGGGGCGTACCCGACCTCCGTGTGCTTCGGCGAGAACCAGAACCAGATCACGAAGACGATCGCCGCCAGGCCCAAGACGAAAGCCGGCGGGACCAGGCCCGGGATCCGGTTCGTCCACTTCGGAAAGACGTAGGGCGCTTCGTTCAGACCGTCCGAGCGCTTCTCAGGTGCATCCACAGAACTCGCCTACCTGTTAGCTGGCCGATCGGCACACGTCAGCGCCAGGCCCGTGTGCCGGATCGCCATGGTTGCCAGAAGACGCGGTTGATAAAGCCGATCCGGCTCGATTCCGCAAGCGTCTCGCGTGGAGGCGGTCGCCAAGGCAACGATCGTGCCCGCGCACTCCTTCCCCTCCCGGCTCCGCGCGCGCGAATGCCGCAGTGGACTGCGGAAAATTGCCGCGGTGATTTGCCGCGGGCTGCGGCCGAAATGCCACGCGTTGTGGCCGGGAGTGGAGAGCAAAAGAAGGCTGGCGGACGCGAGACGATCCACGTACACGTCACTTCCTTCGCCGACGCGACTGCGGCGGCCTTGTATCCGATCGACGGATCGAAAAGGAAGCGATTTCTCGTGCGTGCGCGGAAGTTCGTGATCGTCCTCGGGGCTGTCTTGGCGGTGCTGGTCCTGAGCGCGTTCGTGGTGGGGATCGGCGTGAAGAATCTCGTGGGATCGGGGCAGGTGGCGGCGGAGAAATCGGCGGTCGCGAGCCTGCGCGCGCTGCACTGGGCGCAGGGGATCTTCCGTCGCAAGGCCCACGTGGACGAGGACGCAAACGGCGAGGGCGAGTTCGGCACCTTCCGCCAGCTCGCCGCGCTCGACCCCCTGCCCTCCGGCCAGAAGCTCGCCACGCCGCTCGCGCAGTTCACGCCGGTTCGCCCCGACGGAGACGTCTTCGAGCGCAACGGCTACTGCTTCCGCGTCGACCTGCCCGAGGGCGCGTGGAAGCGCGAGCGGTACTTCGTGGCCTGGGCCTGGCCGGCGGCGGAGGGGATTGCCACGCGCATCTACTGCATCGACCAGGACGAGCAGATCTGGGAGGCGAAGGCCGGCGCCTTCGTCGGCTGCGAATCCGGGCCGCCGCCCGCGAGCTGCCCGCCCGACGCGAGCTACGCGAGGTGGCGCGGGAAGCGAAACGTGCGACCGGTCGGCGCGCGCTGAAGCGATGAGGACTCCCCTTCCCATCGACGCGGCGCTCCCGCGGCTGGTCGAGGTCCTGCGACGCGACGGCGCGGCGGTGCTCTGCGCGCCGCCGGGCGCAGGCAAGACGACGCGCGTGCCGCCGGCCCTGCTCGATGCCGGGCTCGCCGACGGCGGCGAGATCGTCGTACTGCAGCCGCGGCGGCTTCCGACGCGGCTGGGCGCGGAGCGCGTGGCGGCCGAGCTCGGAGAGAAGCCCGGCGAGACGGTCGGCTACCAGATGCGCTACGAGTCGGTGGGCGGACCGCGAACGCGGATCCGTTTCCTCACCGAGGGGACGCTGATGCGGCGCCTCCTCGCCGACCCGGAGCTCTCGGGCGTCTCGGTGGTGGTCTTCGACGAGGTGCACGAGCGCAACCTCGCCACCGACGTGGCGCTGGCGCTGGCCGATCGCCTCCGGCGCACCGCGCGCCCTGACCTGAAGCTCCTGGCGATGTCCGCCACGCTGGAGGCGGAGAAATTCGCCGAATACCTCGCACCTTGCGAGGTGATCGCCGTCGAGGGGCGGCCCCATCCGGTGCAGGTGGAGCATCTCGAGCGGGCCGACGACCGGCCCCTTCACCTGCAGGTTGCGGGCGCGGTGAAGCGCCTCCTCGCCGCCGGCGTGGAGGGGCACGTCCTCGTCTTCCTCCCGGGCGCGGCAGAGATCCGGCGCGCCGCGCAGGCGCTGGAGGACCTCGCCCGCGAGAAGGACTTGCGGGTCTTGCCCCTGCACGGCGCGCTGCCGGCGCGCGAGCAGCAGGCGCCGCTCGCGCCGAGCGAAAGGCGCAAGATCGTGCTTGCCACCAACGTGGCCGAGACCTCGGTGACCATCGAGGGGATCGGCGCGGTGGTCGATTCGGGACTCGCGCGGGTGGCGGGATACTCGCCCTTCAGCGGGCTGCCCACGCTGCGGCTGGCGAGGATCTCGCAGGCCTCGGCGGTGCAGCGCGCCGGACGCGCGGGGCGCACCCAGGCCGGCGTGGCGCTCCGGCTCTACACGCGCGAGGACTTCCTCGCGCGGCCGGCGCACGACGTCCCGGAGATCCTGCGCGCGGACCTGGCCGAGACGGCGCTGCAGCTGCTGGGCATCGGTGTGGACCCAGAGGGGCTGCGCTGGCTCGACCCGCCGCCGGTGGCGGCGTGGGAGGGTGCGCGCGAGCTGCTCGCACGCCTCGGCGCCCTGCGGGGCGGCGCGGTGACGGAGCTGGGGAGGCGGATGCTCGCCTTCCCCGTCCATCCCCGGCTCGCGCGGTGGATCGTCGAGGGGGAGGACCGCGGCGTGGCGCGAGATGCGGCGTTGCTGGCGGCGCTTGCCTCGGAGCGGGACATCCGCGCGCGTAGACTCGAGGGCGCCGGCGCGGCGACGCGATCGGGCCCCTCGGACCTGCTCGAGCTGCGCGATCTCCTGACCGAGGCGGAGCGAGGCGGCCGAGCCGGCGGGCTCGATCCGAGCGCTGTGGAAGCAGTGCGGCGCGCGGCGCGGCATCTCGCCCGGCTGGCGCGCGACCGGGCCCCATCCCGCGAGGCGACGGAGGAGGAGCTCCTGGCGCTCGTGCTGCAGGGCTTCCCCGACCGCGTGGCGAGGCGGCGGGCGCCCCGCAGCCGCGAGCTGGTGCTGGCCACCGGCCAGACCGCCACCCTCTCCGAGGAGAGCGTGTGCACGGAGGCGGATCTCCTAGTGGCGGTGGAGGCGGAGGATCGGCCCGGGGGCGCGGTCGTGCGGCTGGCCTCGGCGATCGAGCCGGAGTGGCTGCTCGATCGAGAGGAGATCGAGGAGGACGACGAGCTCGTCTTCGACGCGGAGCGGGAGCGCGTGGAACGGGTGGAGCGCATCCGCTACGGCTCGCTCGTCCTCGACGAGAGCCGGCGTCCCGCTCCGCCCTCGCCCGAGGCCTCGGCCCTCCTCGTCCGCGAGGCATTCCGCGCCTTCGAGCGACTCGTGGATCCGGAGGCGTGGCGCGAGGCGCGGGCGCGCCTCGAACTCGCGCGGCAGCACATGCTCGAGATCCCGCCGCCGGACGAGGCGTGGCTGCGGATGGCGCTGACGCGGCTCGCGCAGGGGCTCACCCGCTTCGAGGAGCTGCGCGCGATGGACCTGCTGGAGGCGCTGCTATCCGACCTTCTCGGCGAGCGCCGCGCGCGCTTCGAAGAACTCTTCCCGCTGCGCGTGCGGCTGGGCGGTGGCCGGCAGGTGAAGGTCCGCTACGAGGAGGGCCGGCCGCCCTGGGTCGAGGCGCGGATCCAGGACTTCTTCGGGATGGCGGAGGGGCCGGTGATCGCGGGAGGAAGGATCCCGCTCACGCTGCATCTGCTCGCGCCCAACCAGCGCGCGGTGCAGGTGACGCAGGACCTGGCGGGGTTCTGGGAGCGCCACTACCCGGCGCTCCGCAAGGAGCTGTCGCGGCGCTATCCGCGCCACGCCTGGCCGGAGGACGGGCGGCGCGCTGCGCCGCCCGCTCCGGGGCGCTCGACGTAGGCCTGCCGGCCGATCACTGCCGGAAGCTGCGGACCTTCTGGACGAGGGCCTGCACCACCTCGGGCTTGCCGGCGAGCTGCGGATTGGCGGGCATCAGCGGGCTCTTTCCGATCGAGGCGCCGCCCTCGACGATGACCTTGGCGATGGACTCGTCGGAGGTCTGCTTCTGCCACTCCTGGTCCTTGAAGCTGCGGGGCTTGACGGGGAAGGAGGCGGCCACGGGTCCGTCGCCCTCACCATTCGCGCCATGGCACGTGATGCAGAGCGTGGTCCAGAGCTGCTCGGCCTCGGCCCGCGCCTCGGGGCTGAGGCCGCCACCGGCCGGCGCGCCGCCCTGCTGCGCCTGATCCGCGGGGGCCTGTTCCGCCTGGGCGTCCGGCTCCTGCGGCTCGCCCTCGGGCGGAGGAAGGTTCGGGGCCGGGGGAGGAGGCGGGGCCTCCGCCGGGGGCCGAGGATCGGAAGCCGAATCGCGCTCGCGCTTGCACGCGACGAGGGCGAGGGACGCCAGTCCGACGACGAGAACGAGACGAGACTTGAGGATCATGTCCACCTCCTTGGGCGGTGCGTATGAGCACAGGCCGGCCGATGCGTCAAGCGGCGCCGGCGATCGCAATGCGCCGCAGAAGTCGATCGTCTCGCGATCCGCAAGAAGGCGTCACGCAGAAACGTTCAGCGCTCGTCGCCCGATCCGAGCTGGCCGGCGGGAGGGTCCCGATCGGGGACGGTCTCGGCGTCGGGAGGCGGCAGGCCGGCGGGATCGGCGCGCAGCGCGTCAGGAGGCGCCGGCGGAGGTGGCGGCCGTTTCTGAGGAAGGCGTGGCATGGGCGCGCTCGGCGAAAAGGGCATGCGGGCGGGCTCGGGATTCTTCGGCCGGGTCCACTCCCCGCCGTGACAGGCGACGAAGCCCAGCGATGCGACGAGCCCGACGACGTGCGATTTCCTCATCTGGCAACCTCTGCCTGGGGCTGTTACGTTTGGCAGGCGTGATGGGTGAATAGGCATGCCCGAATCGGCGTGCAGCCTTTCTGGCGCCTGGCTCGAAGGCGCCGCGTCGTGACGGTCATGGCAGCATCCCGAGGCGACGAACTGCCGAAGCGGGAGAGGGAGCTCCTTCGAGCCATCATCCAGGAGTTCATCGCCACCGGTGATCCGGTGGGATCGCACGCGATCGCACCGCGCTACGACCTCTCCTCCGCCACGGTTCGCGCGGTGATGGCCGACCTGGAAGCGCTGGGCTACCTGCAGAAGCCCCATACCTCGGCGGGGCGCGTCCCGACCGAGAAGGGCTTCCGGCTCTACGTGGACTCGCTTCTGCGCATCCGCGGGCCGAGGCCCAAGGAGAAGGAGCGAATCGAACAGACGCTCGGGCCCGCTCCGCTCGCAGAGCTGATGGAGGAGACGGGCAAGCTCCTGCACGAGCTCACCCACCACGCCGCGGTGGTGATCGCGCCCAACCCCGACCGCAGCATCTTCAAGCGGATCGAGTTCGTCCGCCTGCGCAACGACCGGCTCCTGGCGATCCTCGTCACCCACGAGGGCCTGGTGCAAAACCGCCTGATCCAGCTCGATTTCCCGATGGGGCTGTCGGAGCTGGAGCACGCCACCAACTACCTCAACGAGCTCCTCGGCGAGCTCAGCCTGGAGCAGATCCACGAGCGCCTGCGCCTCGAGCGGCAGGCGGAGCAGGCCCTCTACGACCAGCTGCGCAAGAAGGCCCTGGAGCTGGCGCGGCGCGCCTTCCCCGAGGCGGAGGTCGAGCCGGACGTTTTCGTCACCGGCGCTGCGAGTTTCCTCGACGAGCCGAGCTTCGCCGAGGACGTGGAGACGATGCGCAAGCTCTTCGCCGCGCTGGCGGAGAAGGATCGCCTTCTGCACATCCTGCGCCGCACGATCGAGGGCAAGGGGATCAAGATCTTCATCGGCGCGGAGAGCGAGTTTTCCGACATCGCCAGCGTCTCGCTCATCGCCGCCCCCTACTCGCAGGGCGATCGCGTCCTCGGCACGGTGGCGGTGATCGGTCCCACGCGGATGAACTATGGCGCGGTGATCCCCGTGGTCGACTACACCGCCAAGGCCGTCTCCCGGATCCTCGCCGACGCGGTCTGAGCGAGGACGATCCGCCGCCCGTGGAGCAGGCGACGGTGCGCGCGGCCATGGCGCGCGCTTCCTCGGGATCGACCGGCGCTACGCGCTCTTCACGAGGCGCGCGGCCTCGGCGGACGCGGGCCTGGGCCGCCAGCGAAGGTAGAGGACGAGGGCGGTAGCGAGCATACCGAGACCGACGAGCTGCGACGTGGAGAGGAGGAGCGGATCGTCGGTCGGCCAGGTGAAGAGCATGCCGCGGCCCCAGTCGCCGCGGAAGGTCTCGATGGAAAGGCGCAGCACGGCGTAGAGCGTCAGCCACGCGATCAGGACCTGACCGTGGAAGCGCTTGCGCTGCTGGAAGGCGAGGAAAAGGAAGAAGAGCGCGAGCTCGCCCATCCCCTCGTAGAGCTGGGTGGGGTGTAGGGGCGGCGTGTGCCCGTGCGCGAGCAGGTAGTCCCGGTGGACGGGATCGCGGATCATCTCCTTGTAGGCGAGCGCGCCCTCGGGGAAGCGGATGCCGAGGAAGAACGCCTCGTCGCAGACCTTGCCCCAGCAGCAGCCCGCGGAGATGCAGCCCATGCGCCCGAAGAAGTGGCCGAGCGCCACGCCGGGGATGGCGATGTCGGCGATGGCCCGGAAGTTCAGCCGGTGCTTGCGCGCGTAGAGGACGGAGGCGATCGCGGCGCCGATGAATCCGCCGTAAAAGACGAGGCCTCCCCTCCACACCTGGAAGATGCGCGCGGGGTTCGCGCCGTAGCCGTCAGGGCCCGACCAGTTGACGACGATGAAGAGGACCCGCGCGCCGATCATCGCGCCGACGAAGATCCACAGCACGAGGTCGAGGAAATGCTGCCGGGCGGCGCGCCCCACGGATTCGGCCCCCTCCTTGCGCCCACGCGCGAGGACTGGCGCGTCGGGCAGGTAGAAGGCGGTGCCATCCACGGTCGCGAGCCTCTGCGACTGGCGCGCCGAGAGGTGCGCGGCGGTGAGGAAGCCGAGCGCGATCATCAGCCCGTAGGTGTGCAGGGGCAGAGGCTGCGGCTCGAAGGGCGCGTTGCGCCGCACGATGGTCACGCCCACGGCGGCGAGGACGGCGAAGGGGACGGCGAAGCGCGGCCAGAACCCCGGCTTCTTTCTCGACCCCGCGATCCAAGAGGCGACGAGCGCGGCGGCCGCCACCGCCGCGAGGTAGGCGAGCGCTTCGAGCACGCCGGAGGGAAGGACCCAGGGGAAGAGGTAGGGATGCATCAGTCGCTCCTCGCGCGATCGATCTCGGGGTCCCCGGGCAAAACCTCGACTTCGGGACGCGGCGATTCTCCTTCGGCCACGGCCTCGCTTTCAATGCCGGCTTCGGCCGACGCCCCGTTTTCGACGGATTCGTCCGGTGGCACGCCCCAGGTGAGCGCCTCGCCCGTCGCCCTGGCGTCGACGGTCTGGACCGGTGGCGCAGTGCCGAGGGCGGCTTCGGCCTTTCGCCGGCGTCGCCGCCGCCGCGAGGCCAGCCCGGTCTCGATGGCGACGCCCACGATGCCCAGGGTGATGAAGACGTCGGCGACGTTGAAGGTGGGCCAGCGGAAGCCCGCTATCTCCCAGTCGACGAAGTCGATCACGTAGCCGTGGATCCAGCGATCGACGAAGTTTCCCAGAGCGCCGCCGACGATGGAGGCGAGCGAAAGGCGAAGCAGTCGCTGCTGGCGCGCGGCGCGAAAATAGAACCACCCCAGCAGAGCGACGGCGAGGATGGGCGCTAGGCGAAAGAAGGGAAGGCGGTAGCGCGGATCCAGCCCGCCGAGGATGCCCCACGCGGCGCCGGGGTTTTCCAGGTAGCGAAAGCGCCAAAAGCCTTCGACGACGACGATCGGCGCGCGCCGCAGGGGCTCTAGGTTCTTCATCACCCGGTACGAGCGGAGCTTCTCGGGCAGCGTCTTGGCCGACTCCACCTCGAAGGCCCGGGTGAGGTTCTCCACCGCCCAGAACTTCGTCGCCTGATCGAGGGCGAGGACGAGCAGGCAGACGCCGGCGAGCCGGGGGATCTTCGTCGTCCAGGCCACTTCAGGTCGATGCCGCAACGGCGTCGGCGCAGCGCCGGCAGAGCTGCGGATGGGCCGGGTCGACGCCCAGGTCCTCGTGGTAGATCCAGCACCGCACGCATTTCTCGCCCGCGGCGGGCAGGACCTTCACGTACAGGTCCAAATCCTCGGCACGCACACCCTCGCGCCCTCCCTCCTGGATCTCCACCTGGGAGACGATGAGGAAGGCGGCGAGCTCGTCCTTCGCCTCCTCGAGAAGCGCGTGCAGCTCGCCTTCCGCCCCGAGCACCACCTTCGCCTCGAGGCTCTTGCCGATGCGCTTCTCGCGGCGCTGGGCCTCGAGCTCCCGGGCCACGGCCGAGCGCACGGCGAGGAGCCGGTCGAAGCGCGCCTCGAGCTCGGCGTCGACAGGCTCGGGCTCCGGAAGATCGGTGAGGAAGACGGAATCCTCGCGCTCGCCGGGCAGGTGCGACCAGGCCTCCTCCATCGTGAACGAGAGGATGGGGGCCAGGCACCGGCACAGGTCGCGGGCGATGCGATAGAGCACCGTCTGGGTGGAGCGCCGCGCGCGCGAGTCGGGGCGATCGCAGTAGAGGACGTCCTTGCGGATGTCGGCGAGGATGGCGCTTACCTCGTTGGCGCAGAAATCCAGCGCCGCCTTGTAGACGAGGTGGAACTCGTAGTCCTCGTAGGCGCGCCGGACCCGCGAGACGAAGGCGCCCCGCCGCCCGTCCACCCAGCGCTCGAGCGCGGGCAGCTCCTCGACCGTCACCGCGTCCTTGGCGGGATCGAAATCGTAGAGGTTGGAGAGGCAGTACCGCAGCGTGTTGCGGATGCGGAAGTAGGCCTCGCCGAGCTGCTGGAAGATCGCCGGCGAGGAGCGGATGTCCCCGCGGAAATCCTCGGAGGCCACCCACAGGCGCACGATCTCCGCGCCGTACTGGGCGATCAGCTTCTGGGGATCGATGTAATTGCCGAGCCGCTTGCTGAGCTTGCGGCCCTCGCCGTCGACGACGAAGCCGTGGGTGAGCACCGCGCGGTAGGGCGCGTGCCCGCGCGTGCCGACGGCGCAGAGTAGCGAGGAGTGGAACCAGCCGCGGTGCTGGTCCGAGCCCTCCAGATAAAGGTCGGCGGGAAGGCCCAGCCGCGGCTCGAGGACCGCCGCGAAGGAGACGCCCGAATCGAACCAGACGTCGAGGATGTCCTCCTCCTTGCGGAAGCGGGTGCCGCCGCAGGCGCAGCGCGTTCCCTCGGGGAGGAAGTCCTCGACCGGCCGCTCGAACCAGGCGTTGCCGCCCTCCTTCTCGATGAAGTCCGCGGCGCGGTTCATGATCTCGGCGCGGATCAGCGGCTCGCCGCAGTCCTCGCAGAAGACGATGGGGATCGGCGTGCCCCAGGCCCGCTGGCGGGAGATGCACCAGTCCGGGCGGTTCTCCAGCATGCCGCGGATCCGCTCCCGGCCCCACCGCGGGATCCACTGCACGCGGTCCACCTCCTCGAGGGCGATCTTCCGCAGATCGTTCGTCTCCATGGAGATGAACCACTGGCTGGTGGCGCGAAAGACGACCGGGTTGGAGCAGCGCCAGCAGTGCGGATAGGAGTGCTGGATCTGGCCGTCCTTCAGCAGGTGGCCGCTCTGCCGCAGCATCTCGACGATGCGGGGGTTGGCGTCGAAGATGCGCTGGCCGACGAGCGCGGGCCCCGCCGCCGCGGTGAAGTAGCCGCCGTCGTCGACGGGGTTGAGGATCTCCAGACCGTAGACGAGGCCGACCTCGTAGTCCTCCTGACCGTGCCCCGGCGCGGTGTGGACGAGGCCGCTGCCCTGCTCCAGCGTGACGTGCTCGCCGAGGATCACCGGCGACTCGCGCTCGAGGAAAGGATGCCGGTAGCGAACGCCCTCGAGCGCGCGGCCCGGCAGGGTCGCCACGATGCGCGAGGGATCGGCGAGGGCGCCGTCGCGCAGGTGATCGGGGAAGACCTCCTGGAGGAAGGGGACGAGGCGCTCCTTGGCGAGGACGAGCGCGCGGTCGTCGAGGCGATAGGCGACGTACTCGAAATCCGGATGGACGGCGATGGCGAGGTTGGCAGGGAGGGTCCACGGCGTGGTCGTCCAGATGACGAGGCGCGCCGGCATCCCCACTCCCTCGATCGGCGCGACCGCGTCCATGGCCACCCAGATCGAGGGCGAGACGTGGTCGTCGTACTCCACCTCCGCCTCGGCCAGGGCGGTGCGGTCGTGGATGCACCAGAAGACGGGCTTCTTGCCCCGATACAACCCGCCGTTGGCGGCGAACTTCGCCAGCTCCCGGACCGTGGCCGCCTCGTAGGCGTAGTCCATGGTCAGGTAGGGCTGGTCCCATCGCCCGAAGACCCCGAGCCGGAGGAATTCCTGCCGCTGGATCTCGATCCACTCCTCGGCGTAGGCGCGGCAGGCGTCGCGGATCTGGGTGCGGGTCATCTCCCGCTTCTTCGCGCCGAGGCGCCGGTCCACCTGCAGCTCGATCGGAAGGCCGTGGCAGTCCCACCCGGGGATGAAATCAACGTACCGCCCGGTCATGGACCGGCTCTTGAGCACGATGTCCTTGAGGATGCGGTTGAGCATGTGGCCCTGGTGGATGTGGCCGTTGGCGTAGGGCGGGCCGTCGTGGAACCGGAAGGGCGGGCAGTTCCGGTTCTTCTCGAGGAGCCGCTCGTAGATGCGCTGTTCCTTCCACCACGCGAGGCGCTCCGGCTCCCGCTGGGGGAGATTCGCCTTCATGGGGAAGTCGGTCCTCGGAAGGTTCAGGGTCTTCTTGTAGTCAGGGGAATTTTCCATGGGGAACCCTGGCAAGTCGGAGATCGGGACTGGTACATCTTCCCTCTCCGAGGGGTCAAGGCAGCCAAAACCGGTCTCCGACCGGCCAAGCAGGCCCATGCTTTCTCGGTGCTGGTGCGCGTCGACCGCCAAGGGTAGATTCCCGGCCATTCGACCGGGAACACCATGCGCGAAGCCCCTCCCTCCGAGCCGAGCAGCGACTGGCCGACGCGCACGCGGCGCCGGCAAACGGTCGACCGCAAGCGGGTCGCCGTCCTCTCGCGCCAGCCGAACCTCTACTCCACACGGAGGCTCTGCGAGGCGATCGAGGCCTTCGGCCACGAGGCCGTCGTGCTCGACACCCTCCGCTGCGAGCTGCAGGTGGAGAGGAATCGGCAATCGCTGCTGTACGAGGGCGCACCCATCCCGAACCTCGACCTGGTGATCCCGCGCATCGGGGCGTCGATCACCCGCTATGGCCTCGCGGTGGTCAACCAGCTCCAGGCCATGGGGATTCCCGTCCTCAACGACGCGGAGGCCATCGGCCGCTCGCGCGACAAGCTGCGCTGTCTGCAGATCCTCGCCAACGCGGGGATCCAGGTGCCGCGCACGGTGATGATGCGCCGCAAAGGCCATCTGGAAAGCGCGGTGGAGCGGATCGGCGGCCTGCCGGTGATCGTGAAGCTCCTGCAAGGAAGCCAGGGCGTGGGGGTGATGATCGCCCACTCGATGAAGGAGCTGGAGACGCTGCTCGACACGATGTGGGACCTCGAGCAGGAGATCCTCCTGCAGGAGTTCGTCGCTGAGGCGCGGGGGCGGGACATCCGCGCGCTGGTGGTGGGCGGCCGCGTCGTGGGCGCGATGCGACGCATCGCCTCTGGCGCCGGCGAGTTTCGCTCCAACCTGCACCGGGGCGGCCGGGGCGAGCCGGTGGAGCTTCCGCCCGAGTACGAGCAGGAGGCGATCCGGGCGGCCCGCGCGGTGGGACTCGAGGTCGCCGGGGTCGACCTGCTGGAGTCCAACTCCGGGCCGAAGATCACCGAGGTCAACTCCAGCCCGGGGCTGCGCGGGATCGAACGCGCGCTCCGGATCGACATCGCGGCGGAGATCGTCTCGCACGGTCTGCGCGCCTGCGGCGCAACGACCTCCGATAGGGCGGACTGACATGCATCGCTCGATCGAACCGATCGAACTGACGCTGTATCACGACGTGCTCTGCGGCTGGTCCTTCCTCGCCGACGAGCGGCTCTCGCTGCTGTGCGAGGAATTCGAGCCCCTCCTCCGCCTGCGACTTCGCCCCTTCGCCGTCCGGGTGGAGCCGCGGATCCCCACGCGCTGGGAGTGCGCGAGCGAGGCCTCGGCGCTGCGCAAGGTGGGCCGGGAGCCCGAAGGCCGCGGCATCGTCCCCGACCTGTGGCGCTCGGTCGACCCGCCGCGCTCGTCGCTGCCGCCGCTGGTCGCGCTTCAGGCCGCCACGATCGTCGGCGGGCAGCGGGGTATGCGGCGCATGCTGTCCGAGCTGCGGCGCGCCGCGCTCTTCCGCGGGATCAACGTCAGCCGCGAAGACGTCATCCTCGAGGTGGCGGAGAGCTGCGGGCTGGACATGCACCGCTTCGGCAACGCCTTCTTCAGCGATCACACGCGCAGGGTGGTCCTCGACCAGTACGAGGAGGCGCTCGCGCGCGGCATCGATTCCGTCCCCACGCTCATCGTGGGCGACGAGTGGATGCTCTCCGGCGCGCGCTCGGTGGCCGAGTACCGGGCGACGATCCGGCGTTTCATCCGGCAGCAGGGCCTGCGGATGCCGGAGCGAATCGTTCACTGATCCACATTTTCACCGGCGGGAGCTGGTTCCCACACCGTTTACCGGAGGCGTTCTTGCTCTCCGAAAGGGGAAGCCCTATCCTTCTCACTCGACTCGAAGGAGGAATCCCCCTCGGGGTTTTCGCCAAGGAGAACGACATGAGGCATGTTTTGAAGCTGTGGCTGGTACCGCTCGCCTGTCTCGCACTGGGACTGGGAGCGGTCGCGTGCGGCGACGAGGATGACGGTAACAACGGCGCCGGGGGAACCGGCGGCGTCGCCGGCACCGGTGGAACCGGTGGGACCGGAGGCACGGGCGGCACCGGCGGTGCGCCCGAGGTGATCGACGTCTCCGGCACCGTGGTGCCGCACCCGCTCTTCGCGGGCCTCGGGCAGACCGCTCCGGCTCCAGAGGGGCTGAATGTCCGCCTCGTCGACGCGGGGCGTGCCCTCTCGGATCCGCAGGCTGCCGTCCTCGCCGAGACCACCGCTGACGCCGACGGCAACTTCGCCTTCGAAGACGTCGACATCTCGGGCGCGCAGATCGGCGTCGTCCTCACCGTGGCGCCCAACGATGGTCGCACCGACGTGGTGACCTCCTCGATGGGCCTCTGCCAGCTTGGCAGCGGCGTGCACCCGTCCCTCACTTGCCGCGACCGGGACGACGTGAAGGCGTTCTTCGTCCCCACCTCGCTGGCGGATGCCATCGCGACGGGTGTCGGGAACTCGGACCTCGTCGCCAACGGCTTCGTTCTCGGCATGACGGTCGACGGCGCCAACAACCCGCTCCGCGACGTGACGATCGAGGTCACGCAGGGCGCGGAGGTGACCTCGCTCGGAGCGGGATTCACCCCGACGGGTGACAACATCACCACCGACCTCGGCGCGTTCCTGGTCACCGGCAGCCCGGGGATCGTCACCATCACCCCGTCGCAGGACGGCACCAGCTTCGTTCCGCCGAGCCAGCCGGTGGGCATCGCCACGAACGTCGCTTTCCAGGTCTTCTTCGTCGGCTCGGACAACGGCGGCGCGGGCGGTTCCGGTGGCGAGGGCGGCACCGGCGGCACCGGCGGCATGGGCGGTGACGGCGGAGCCGGTGGCGCCGGCGGCGACGGCGCCTGATCGCCGCGAAGGCGGAGAGCCGTGAAGTGGGAGCGGTCCGATGGGCCGCTCCTTTTTTTGTCTCGTCGCGAGCAGACGGACGGGCGATCGGCCCCCGGAACCTCGGTTGCGGGCGCGTTCGCACGGCGCTAGGGTGCCTCCCAACGCGGCTCAGTTCCTTCACCCACGCAGGTAGCGACCATGGAAGCACCGATCAATCTGACCGCCGTCTTCATGCTCTGCCTGATCGTCCTCGCGCTCGGCATCTTCGGCATGACCATGAGCGCGCGGATCCAGATCCTGCGAAGGCTGGCGCCGGAGGACCGCTTCGAGGACGCGGGCGAGCGGCTGAAGCTGCTTCTGCGGTTCGGTCTGGGGCAGAAGCGGCTCGTCGACCCGGAGGAGTTCAAGCCGGGCCTGGCGCACGTGCTGATCTTCGCCGCCTTCATGGTGCTGGCGCTGCGCACCGTCACCCTCTTCGGGATGGCCTTCGGAGGCTGGGATTTCCACCTCCCCTTCCTCGGGGCGGACAGCGCTACCGGCCGCGTGTATCTGCTCTTCAAGGACCTGGTCGTCTTCGGCGCCCTGATCGGCGTCGGCTACTTCCTCTACCTGCGCCTGGTGGTGAAGCCGGAGCGGATGACGTACTCGGGCGAGGCGATCTTCATCCTGGCGATGATCGCCGGCTTGATGATCACCGAGATCCTCTTCGACTCGGCGCACATCTACCGCTTCGAGGACGGCCAGACCTCCTGGTACACGCCCGCCGGCGCGGTGGGCTTGGCCCTCTACCGCGCCCTCGGCGTCTCCCCGGAGACGGCCTGGGTGGTGGGTCGCGTGGCGTGGTGGACCCACCTCGTCCAGGTTCTCGTGTTCTTGAATTTCCTCCCGCTCGGGAAGCATTTCCACGTCATCACCGGCCTGCCGAACGTCTACTTCCAGCGCCTCGAGCCGCAGTATCGGCCCTCGAAGATGGACCTGGAGAATTCCGAGACCTTCGGCGTGCAGAAGGCGGACGAGCTGACGTGGAAGATGGCGCTCGACGTCTTCTCCTGCACCGAGTGCGGACGCTGCCAGACGCATTGCCCTACGTACGTCACGGGCAAGCCCCTCGCGCACAAGGCCCTCAACATGGCGATCAAGAAGCACCTCCTCGAGCAGGTGGAGGTGCTGGCGAAGGGGCCCGAGCACCGCGAGGAGCTTCCCGACCTCGTGCCGAACGTGATCGCACCGGAGACGATCTGGGCCTGCACCACCTGCGGCTGGTGTGAGACCGCGTGCCCGGTCTTCATCGAGAACATCCCCCGCATCGTGGAGATGCGGCGCCACGAGGTTCTGGTCAAGAGCGAGTTCCCCCAGGAGGCCACGCGCGTCTTCCGCGGCATGGAGACGCAGGGAAATCCGTGGGGCCTCGGCGCCTCCTCGCGCGCGGACTGGGCCGAGGGACACGGCGTTCCCACGGTCGACGAGAACCCGGACTTCGAGTACCTCTGGTTCGTCGGCTGCGCCGGCTCCTACGACGAGCGGCAGAAGAAGGTCAGCCAAGCGCTGGCCAAGGTGCTCAACGCCGCCGGCGTCAACTACGCCATCCTCGGAAAAAAGGAGACGTGCACGGGGGACTCGGCGCGCCGCATGGGCAACGAGTATCTCTTCCAGATCCTCGCCCAGCAGAACATCGAGACGTTCAGCGAATACAACGTCAAGAAGATCTTCACCCAGTGCCCCCACTGCTTCAACGTGCTCAAGAACGAGTACCCGCAGTTCGGGGGCAACTACGAGGTGCTGCACCACACGCAGCTCATCGAGACGCTGCTGAAGGACAAGCGAATCCAGCTGGACGAGGCCTTCCAGGAGCTCGTCACCTACCACGACGCCTGCTACCTCGGCCGCCACAACCAGGAGTACGAGGCGCCGCGCAGGGCACTTCAGAGCGTGCCGGGCCTCGAGCTCGTGGAGATGGGCCGCAACCGGCGCCAGAGCTTCTGCTGCGGGGCCGGCGGCGGGCGCATGTGGATGGAGGAGACGATCGGCACGCGGATCAATCAGAACCGCGTGCAAGAGGCGGTGGCCACCGGCGCGAAGACGATCGCGGCCAACTGCCCCTTCTGCATCACCATGCTGCGCGACGGGCTCAACGAGCTCGGCGTGGAAGGCGTGGAGGTCAAGGACGTGGCCGAGATCGTGGCCGCCTCGATCAAGCTCCCCGTGGTCCGCGCGCAGCCTCCCCAGGCGGCGGAGGAAGCCTGAGCTCGAGCTCGGGCGGCGCCTCGCGTCCCGCGGCGAGGACGATGCGGGCGCAGGCCTCGGCATCCGAGAGCGCCTGGTGGTGGCGCAGCGGGATCCCGAGGAAGCGGCAGACGTCCGGCAGCCGCGTGGGGAAGAGCCCCCACGTCGCCCGGGCCAGCCGCACCGTGCAGACGAAGGGAATGCCGGGCGGCTCCACACCGGCGGCCCGGCAGCAGGCCTCGAGGACGCCTTGGTCGAAGCGGGCGTTGTGGGCCGCGAGGAAAGCGGCGCCCTCGAGGAAGTCGCGCATCGCCGGCCAGATCGCGGCGAAGGTGGGCTGATCGGCCAGGTCTTCCCAGCGCAGGCCGTGGATGTGGGTGAAGTGGACCTCAGGCCGAGGCGGCCGGATCAGCGACTGGAAACGATCCCGGATCTCGCCGCCTTCCACCCGGACCAGAGCCACGGCGCAGGCGCTGTCGGGAAGGGGATCGGCGGTCTCGAAATCGATGGCCACGAAGGGGCGATCGAGCCGCGGCAGGCGCCGTCCGCGGCGGCGGGGGGAAGGTCGGCCAAAGCTCTGCATCGGCAGCTCCTCTGCCGACGATACACCACTCGGCCGACAGGCAAATCGCGGCGAGGCGAGGACGCCGCTCGCAGGCCCGCCCGCGACGTCATGGATGCCATGGCTGCGGACGTCGCCGGCGGTAGCCGAGAGCGGCAACCGCAGCGCCGACCGAGCCGAGCGTACTGAAAACGTACGTGAGGCGAGGGAGGAGCGAGGACGCCGCTCGCAGGCCCGCCCGCGACGTCCGCCCTACCGCGCCCAGGCTCGGTCGCCTTTCATGTACGCCGCCTCGCAACTCTGGCACAGCTTGCCGGAGCGCCGGTCCAGGTTCTCCGGATGGCTGATGGTGGCCATGCCGCAGCGCGCATCGTGGCACTCGCGCAGGCCGAGGGCCTTGCCGACGGCGACCACGGCGGCGTGGGAAACCCGTTCCAGCGTGCGCGCCGGATCCAGGGTCTTCAGAGAGGCCGTGCCCAGCACGGCGGTCCGCTCGTCGCGGTCCCCGTCCGCGATCAGCGCGTCCTCGTCGGGGTCGAAGAGATCGAAGGTCCCGACCCCCAGGACGAGCTCCCCATCCTCCCGGACGCGGGTCAGCTTGCGCAGGATGGCGGCCGCGTGGAATTTCCCCCTGGCGGCGTTGAAGGCGTAGGAGGGCTCGGCAAGACCCACCCCCAGCGTCGTCTCGAGGCCGAAGATGGTCGCTGGCCTGGATGCCGCGGCCTCCAGAAGCCCGCTCGGCACGTCTCCGAGCCCGACGACTTTCATCCTTCGGATCATGGCTGCACCTCCGGGCTCGCCCTCATCCCCCCAAAACGGGAGAGGCGGCCGGCCCCTCGCAGGGACCGCCGCCCCTCACTGTGGCTGCGGTGGATGGATTCGAACCATCACTAGAAGATTCAAAGTCTTCCGTCCTGCCATTAGACGACACCGCAACAAGCCGAGTCGATCGCCGACGAGGATAGCACAGCCGGCGGGGTTGTCCCGGCCCGGAACGGGGACACTTCAGATGTCGAGGTTCTTCGCCTCGAGCGCATGGGTCTCGATGAACTCGCGCCGCGGCTCGACGGCATCTCCCATCAGGATGGTGAAGATCTGGTCGGCCTCGACCGCGTCCTGCACGCGCACCTGGAGCAACGAGCGGGTTTCCGGGTTCATCGTGGTCTCCCAGAGCTGCTCCGGGTTCATCTCGCCGAGCCCCTTGTAGCGCTGGATGGTGAAGCCCCGCGCGGCCTCGCGGGTGATCGTCTCCTGGATCTCCTGCACCGTCTGCAGCTCGTGCACGGTGCTGCCCAGGTGGAGCCGGTAGGGCGGTTGGCCAAGGCGACGAAAGGCCTCGGCGTGGCGCCGCAGCTCGGAGAACTCGACTCCCGCGAGGAAGTCGTGGTCGATCCCCGTGTCGCGGCCGAGGCCCGAGGCGCTCGAGCGGACGAGGACCCGCCGCGTGCTGTGCTCCTGGTCGTCCTCGATGGTGACCGCGAGCGGAAGCGCGTCGGGATGGACGCGGGAGAGCCAGGCCTCCATGCGGGCGACCTCCTCGCGGATCCCCTTCTCGTCGGCGAGGGTGGACAGGTCGAACGTGGAGGCCTGCACCAGGGCGTCGACGACGCGGGCGTCGCGCCGGCGATCGATGGCCGAGAGCGCGGCGCGGTAGTCGAGGACGGCGCGAGCGAGCTCGCGCAGCGCCTCGCCCTCGACGAAGCCGTCGACCGCCTCGAGCCGGGCCGATTCGAGACCGGCCTCGAGGAGAAATTCCTCCAGGGCGCGATCGTCCTTGAGGTAGACCTCCTTCTTCCCCTTGGCGACGCGGAAGAGCGGCGGCTGGGCGATGTAGAGGTAGCCGCGCTCGATGAGCTCCGGCATCTGCCGGAAGAAGAAGGTGAGCAGGAGCGTGCGGATGTGGGAACCATCCACGTCCGCGTCGGTCATCAGGATGATCCGGTGGTACCGGACCTTGTCCGGGTTGTAATCGTCGCGCCCGATGCCCGTGCCCAGGGCGGTGATGAGCGTGACCACCTCCTGGGAGCTGAGCATGCGGTCGAAGCGGGCCTTCTCGACGTTGAGGATCTTGCCGCGCAGTGGGAGGACGGCCTGGGTGCGGCGGTCGCGGCCCTGCTTGGCCGAGCCACCCGCGGAGTCCCCCTCCACGATGAAGAGCTCGCTCTTGGCCGGATCGCGTTCCTGGCAGTCGGCCAGCTTTCCGGGCAGCGAGGCGGAATCGAGGGCGCCCTTGCGCCGCACCGTCTCTCGCGCGCGGCGCGCGGCGATGCGCGCCCGCGCCGCGTCGCCCACCTTGGCGGCGATGCGCCGGGCGATGGTGGGGTTCTCCTCGAAGAACTGGCCGAGCTTGTCATTGAGGACGGTCTCGACCACGCCGCGAATTTCCGGGTTGATCAGCTTGCCCTTGGTCTGGGAGTCGAACTGCGGGTTGGGCAGCTTGACGCTGATGACCGCGACCAGGCCCTCGCGCGCATCCTCGCCGGTGGGGCTCTCCTTGAGGTCCTTCCAGAGGTTGTTGCGCTGCGCGTAGGAGTTGATGGATCGCGTCAGCGCGGAGCGGAAGCCCATCAGGTGCGAGCCGCCGTCGCGGTTGTTGATGTTGTTGGCGAAGGAGAAGACCAGCTCGTCGTAGGTGTCGACGTACTGGAGGGCGACCTCGAGCCAGACCTTCTTGCCGTCGACCTCCGTCTCGCTGGAGACGTAGATCGGCCGCTCGAAGAGGGCCTGCTTGTTGCGGCTCAGATGCTCGACGAAGGAGACGATCCCGCCCTCGTAGAGGAAGTCGTGGCTCTTGCCCGTCCGCTCGTCGAGCAGGGTGATGTGCAGGCCCGCATTGAGGAAGGCGAGCTCGCGCAGCCGCTGGGCCAGCGTCTCGAAGTTCAGCTTTCGGTCGCCGAAGATCTCGGGGTCGGGCTTGAACCGGATCTTGGTGCCCGTCCGGTTCGTCTCGCCGATCACCTCGAGCGGGGTCTGGGGAACGCCGCGGGCGTAGCGCTGGCGGTGCACCTTCCCGCCGCGCGCGATCTCCAGCTCGAGGTACTCCGAAAGCGCGTTGGTGCAGGAGACGCCCACCCCGTGCAGGCCGCCGGAGACCTGGTACGAGGAGTTGTCGAACTTGCCCCCGGCGTGCAGGACGGTCATCACCACCTCGGGGGTGGGCCGCCCCTCGGTGGGGTGGATGTCGGTGGGGATGCCCCGGCCGTTGTCCGCCACAGTGATGGAGTTGTCGGGGTGGATCACCACGTCGATGCGGGTGCAGTAGCCGGCCAGGGCCTCGTCCACCGAGTTGTCCACCACCTCCCAGACGATGTGGTGCATGCCCGTCTCGTCCGGGGGGCCGATGTACATGCCGGGGCGCTTGCGAACCGCCTCGAGGCCCTCGAGAACCGTGATGGAAGCGGCCGAATAGCCGTCATCCGGCCGTTCTTCCACGCGATCGATCGCCACGGCGGCCGTCTCCTTGGTTCCTTCCGTCAACGCCTTCCTCGATCGTGCCGGGTTTCGGTGCCGGACCAGGAAGCGATCGTTGATACCACGCCGATCCGGACCGTCTCAAGCCTTTTCTGAACGGTCAAGCGGCCGAAATTATTCGGGATTTTGCCCTTTTGGGGCCGCCCCGACGAGCGCGTCGGCCTCGATCGGAGCGAAGGTTCCCTGCCATACGGAGAAGTAGCGCGTCTCCCCGGACGGCGCCTGGAGAAGGTGGGTGGGATCGGTCGTGGTGAGGATCACCTGGCCGCGGAAGGCGTCGAGATAGGCGAGGAGCTGCCGGTTTCGCTCCGGGTCGAGCTCGGAGGAGACGTCGTCGAGCAGGAGAAGGGGTTGATAGCCGAGGTGCTCCTGGAGGTTTTCGATCTCGGCGATCTTCCAGGCGAGGACGATCGCGCGTTGCTGGCCCTGGGAGGCGAAGGAGCGCGCGGCCCGGCCGCCAAGCTCGAAGTCGAGGCGGTCGGCGTGCGGGCCGGCACCAGTGTGCTTGCGGGCGCGGTCGCGGGGAAGGCCCGCGCGCAGGGCCTCGAGCAGAGCCTCGCGCACGGCCTCCTCGTCCAGGCCCGGTGGAGCGAAGCTGCTTCGGTAGCGGAGGCTTCCCTGCAGCTCGCCGCGGGTCAGCGACGAGAGGACCTGGCGAAAGCGCGGCTCGAGCTCCGCGAGCAGCCGGCGGCGGCGGACGACGATCCGGGCTCCGGCCTCGGCCAGCGGGCCGTCGAAGGCCTCGAGAAGCTCCGTCGGGGCCTTCTCGCGCAGAAGGCGGTTGCGCGCGCGCAGGGCGCGGGCGTAGGCCCGGCTCTCGGCGAGGAAGGCGGGGAAGCGGTTGAAGACGGCGCGGTCGAGGTGACGCCGGCGAAGCTCGGGCTCTCCCTTGACCACCAAAAGGTCGTCCGGCGTGAAGGAGACCACCGAGATCCCGCCGAAATAGGCCTCGAGGTCCTGGACGCGCTTTCCGTCGAGGAAGGCCAGCCGGGTACCGCCCTCGACCCGAACCGCGATGTGGCGCTCTACGCCGGCGACCTCCCAGGCTCCGGCGACCTCGCAGCTCGCCTCGCCGAAGCGCGGCAGCTCGGCGAAGCGCGCGGTGCGCAGGGGCCTGAGCGTGGCCAGCAGGTAGATGGCCTCGAGGAGGTTGGTCTTTCCGTGGCCGTTGGGGCCGAAGACGACGGTGGCGCCGGGACCGGGCTCGATCTCGTCGTGCGCGATGTTGCGGAAGTCGCGCAGCGTCAGGCGGAGGAGGCGCACGCCTTCAGATGCGAACCGGCATCACCACCGCCGTGTAGGAATCGTCCCCCACGGGGCGGAGCACGCCGGGGGAGAGCTCGTCGGAGAGTTCGAAGGCCACCTCCTCCGAGTCGAGCACGCCCAGGACGTCCATCAGGTAGCGGGCGTTGAAGCCGATCCGCAGCCCGGGCCGCGCGCCGTCGACCGGGATCTCCTCATAGGCCTCGCCGAGCTCCGCGCTCTGGCTGCTCACCTTGAGCACCCCGTCGCCAAGCTCGAGCTTCACCGTGTACATCTGGTCTTGGGAGAGCAGCGAGACGCGGCGGAGGGTGTCGAGGAAGGCTGTCCGCCGAAGGACGAGGGGCTCGGGATTCCGCGGCGGGATCACCTTCTCGTACTCCGGGAAGATGCCGTTGACGAGCTGCATGAGGAAGGTGAGCCCCGGACGGCGGAAGACGCAGATCCGCTCGCCGATGCCCAGCTCCGCCCCATCCGCATCGCCCTCGGAGAGGAGCTTGCGGAGCTCGGCCACGCCCTTGCGGGGGAGGATGACGCCGCGATCCACGCGGAATTCGCCTTCCATCGACCGCTCGGCCATCGAAAGCCGGTGGCCGTCGGTGGCCACGAGCCGCAGGCCCCCGGCGACCGGCTGGAAAAAGACGCCGTTAAGGTTGAGCCGGGTCTCGTCGGTGGAGACGGCGATGGAGGTCATCTCCAACATCTCCAGGAGGAGGCGGGGCGTGACCGGGACGAAGGGAACCTCCGAGATGGGGAGGCGAGGGAAGTCCTGCGGGTCGGCCCCGACGAGGCGAAAGCGCGAGGTACCACAGGTCAGCTCCACGAAGTGGTTGGGCTTGAGGCGGAGGACGAGGGTCGGCTCGGGGAGCATCCGCACGATGTCGAAGAGGCGGCGCGCCGAGATCGCCACCCGCCCCTCCTTCATCACCTCGGCCCGATGCTCGCTGACCAGGCCGATCTCCATGTCGAAGGCGGTGACCGTGAGCTTGCCGTCGGTCGCTTCGAGGAGGACGTGGGAGAGAAGAGGAAGCGTCGACTTCTTCTCGGCGATGCCCTGCGCCCGGTAGAGCGCCCGGTTGAGTTCATCGACCGCGATCTGGAGTTCCATCGTCGTCTCCTCGATGCGACCTCGATCGATCACCAGACCCGATCGATCGTCTGGATCGGGATCGTAGCCGATCGTAGGGCCTGTCGATTTGTGGAAAAATTCGATAACCCCGCGGATTCCTTAGGGAAATTCGATCCAGCCCCTCTGGAAGATCGGTGGATGGGCGTGGCCCTCGGTGTGTAGCACCCGGCCGGGATCGCGTCAACGGCGGGCCCGGATCGCGGAGGCCCGCAGCCTGCCGACAGGTGGGATCAGAGCTTTGCCGCAAGGAATCCACAAAGTGGAGCGGGCGCGGTCCGGGCGGAGCGGGGGCGGAGCGGCCGCGCGGCGTCGCGCACGCGGGCGGCCAGGCGCGGCGATCGGCGGCTCGAGCCGCAGACGGATCGCGACCCTCTGGGGGCGGAGAGAAAGGGAAAGGGAGGTGGTTCAGCCCGTGATCTGGCGCTCGATCTCCTCGAGCTCGCGGGCGAAGGCCGGGTTGGAGGCCCGCTCGGCGCCCACCTTCTCCACTGCGCTCATCACGGTGGTGTGGTGCTTGCCGCCGAAACCCTGGCCGATGGCGGGGAAGGAGGCGTCGGGGATGAGCTTGCGGCAGAAGTACATGGCTACGGCGCGGCCGCGGGCGATGGGGCGGAGCCTCTTGTTGCCGACGAGGTCCTCCGGGGTGAGGCCGTAGTAGCGCGCGACCACCTTCTGGATGTGCTCGATGGAGAGGGCCTGGCGCATGGGGAGCAGGTCCCGCAGGACCTCCTCCGCGTAGCGGACGGTGAGAGGCCGGCCGGTCAGAGAGGAATGGGCCACCAGGCGCGTGAGCGCGCCCTCCATCTCGCGCACGCTGCGGGTGATGTGGGAGGCGATGAACTGGGCGACGTCGTCGGGGAGGAAGACGCCGTCGAGCTCGGCCTTGCGCTTGATGATCGCCAGGCGGACCTCGTAGGGCGGCTCGTAGATGTCGGCCGTGAGGCCGGAGGCGAAGCGGGTCTTCAGCCTCGCCTCGATGTTGGGAAGCTCGTTGGGGTGGATGTCGGAGGTGAGGACGATGGCCTTGCCGGCGTCGTGCAGGTCGTTGAAGGTGTGGAAGAACTCGTTCTGGGTCTCCTCCTTCTTGCGGAGGGTCTGGATGTCGTCGACCAGGAGGATGTCCAGCTCCTCGCGGTACTTGCGGCGGAACTCGTCCATCCTGCCCCGGCGGAGCTGGTAGAGGAACTCGTTCAGGAACTGCTCGGCCGAGGTGTAGACCACCCGCATGGCGGGGTCGCGCTCGAGGACACGATTGCCGATGGCGTGCAGCAGGTGCGTCTTCCCCAGGCCGGTGCCGCCGTAGATGAAAAGGGGGTTGTAGATGCGGCCGGGCTGGTCGGCCACGGCCATGGCAGCCGCCGCTGCCAGCTGGTTGGAGGGGCCGACCACGAAGGTCTCGAAGGTGAAGCGCTCGGAGAAGCGGGAGGTCCGGCGCGGAAGCTCGACCTCCGAGATCTCCACCTCTTCGCGGCCGTTCGCGCGGCCGTTCTGCGGACGCGGAGGGGTGTGGCGGGGATCGACCTCGAACTCGATGCGGATGGGGCCGCCGTGGACGGACTGGACCGCGCGGCGGACGAGGTCGCCGTAGTGCTCGAGGATCCAGTCCCGGACGAAGAAGTTGGATACGCCGAGGACCAGGCGGTCGTCGTCGTGGCCGAGCTCGACGATCTGGCAGAGCCAATTGGTGTAGACGTAGTCCGGGGTGGAGTTGCGCAGCTTTTCGAGCGTCCGGTTCCAGAGCCCGAGCGCCACCCCCCTCCGATCCCCGCGCTCGCCCTTCAGTTCCGGATGCACTGGCATCCCCCTTCAATGCACAGGTTTTCCACAGCGCGCCCCCGGGAAATTTCCCCGAAATTCCGTAGACTTGAGACAAAAAGCCTGCCCATGGCGTTCCGTTCCTGTGGATTCGGATGCCGGGAGGATTCCTGGGCGCGTGGGTAATTCGGAGGACCGGACTGCCTTGCCTCCGCAGGGGATTGAATAGCGAAAAGCCGTCGCGGCAGTCAACGGGCTGTCCGGAACGCGGCGAAAAAACTGGGAAAAATCTGCACAAGCGGCCCGGCGGGAGCCCTTCGGAGGGCCGTCCGCGCGATCGCAACGATCGCCGAATTTCGGATGACCATACATGCGATGTCATGTGCTTGATCGATCGCGCTGGCGACATCGCCGAGATGCGGACGAGGGCTTGACAAGGCCGGTGCCGATGCGCTTGATCCGCAGCTTCTCCCGGCGGCCGCCGGACCGGCCGGGACTTTGGGACACGAGGTTCAGCCGTGAAGCGCACCTACCAGCCAAAGAAGATTCGCCGGAACCGGACCCACGGATTTCGGAAGAGGATGTCGACCAAGGCCGGCCGCGCCGTCCTGAAGCGGCGGCGGGCGAAGGGCCGCCACCGGATCTCCGTCTCGGCGCCGAAGAAGTGACCCGTCGGCGATGCCAGGAGGCTCGCGCGGCAGGGGCTTTCCCAAGGAGGAACGGATCCTCGAGCGACGGGACTTCCTCCGCGCCCAGACGAGGGGAAAGAAGGTCACCACGGCGCATCTCATTGGCGTCGCCGTCCCTTCGCGCGTGGGTCGCCGGCGGCTCGGGCTGACGGTTTCGAGCAAGGTCGGCAACGCGGTGGAGCGCAACCGGGTCAAGCGGTGGTTGCGCGAGATCTACCGCCATGAGCGAGATCACCTGCCCGAGCGGATCGACCTGGTCCTGATCGCGCGCAGCGGCGCGGCCAAGGCCGGCTACTGGCCGCTCCGTCGAGAATTCCTCGAGATCGCGAGCCGGCTCTCTTCGCCGGCGTCGGAAAAGGGGGAGAGATGATCGCGCGCGCCCTCGCCTGTTTCGTGCGGCTCTATCGGGCGGTCGTCTCTCCCCTTCTTCCGCCCGCCTGCCGGTTTTCGCCGAGCTGCTCGACCTACGCCCTGCAAGCTCTCGAGCTTCACGGGTCGTGGAGGGGAAGCTGGCTCGCGATCCGGCGCGTTCTGCGTTGTCATCCCTTTCATCCCGGCGGCATCGACCCGGTTCCCCCGGCTCCGGTCGCGCGCAGGCGCGAGCCCGAGGCGCGGGGTTCGACACAGGACGAAGTCAAGTGGACGCAAACAAGCGCCTGATCCTGGCTGTCGCCATCTCGTTCCTCGTTCTGGTGGTCTTCCAGCTGCTCTTTCCGCCGGCGGCGCCGCCTCCCCAGCGCGTGGCCGAGGAGGCGGAGGAGGTCCAGGTTCCGGCCGGGGATGACGAGCGCCCCGCCGAGCTGGCGGCACCCAAGGAACCCGAACGGCGGGCGACGCTCGAGACCGAGGCCCTGCGGATGGTCTTCAGCAGCCGCGGCGCCGGCATCGAGTCGGCGGAGCTCCTCGGGCCAAAGGGGCGGCGCCAGGGGAAGGACGCGGGGCAGGTGGACCTTGGCGGAGGCCTGCTGCCGGAGGATCCGCGTCTCTTCGAGCTGCACACCGGCGGCGGTCTTCCCGCGATCGGCAAGGGGCATCCGTGCGAGTTGCTCGAGTCGAGCGGGGAGGAGATCCGGTTCCGCTGCTCGGCGGGTGAGCTGAGCGTGGTTAAGGCCTTCCGCCTCACGGGGGAGCGGACGGTGCGGCTCACGGCGAGGGCCCAGAACGAGGGTGCGCGCGTCCTCGAGGGCTTTTTCGACCTCCTCGTTCCCGCTCGGGTGGACCCCGCGCGCCAGGGAGGAGGCGGCGGCTGTATGGGATGGGGCGCGGCCAGCGCGTCGCCGACGCGGATGGTCTGCCGCCATGGCGACGAGCTGACCACGCACGTCTACGAGGCAGGCGAGCCGGTCGTGCGGCCCGCGGGGCCGGTCTCCTTCGCCGGCACGGAAGAGCGCTACTTTTTGGCGGTGGCGGTTCCGCTAACGCCGGAGATCGAGGCGAGCTGCGAGCTGAAGGGTGTCTCGAACACCTTGCTGGAGACGCATCTGCGAACCGGAACGGTGCGGATCGCACCCGGCCAGAGCCTCGAGCTGGCGTGGGAACTCGTCCTCGGCCAGAAGGAGATCCGTTTCCTTCGGAACGTCAGCGAGCGCGTGGCGGCGGAGGCGCGGGTCGGCAATCCGGAGCTCGACGAGACGGTGGACCTCGGCTTCTGGGCCGCCATCGCCCGGATCCTGCTGTGGCTGCTCAACCTCTTCCATTCGCTCGTGCCGAACTGGGGGGTGGCGATCATCCTCCTGACCGTGCTGGTCAAGGTTCTCACCCTCCCGCTGTCGTGGAAGTCGATGAAGGCGATGGAGGAGGTGCGTAAGCTCGCGCCGGAGATCGAGAAGCTCAAGGCGAAGTACGGGGAGGACCGGGAAAAGCTGAACATGGAGATGATGGCGCTCTACCAGCGCCACAAGGTGAACCCGCTGGGCGGCTGCCTCCCGATGCTCGTCCAGATGCCGGTCTGGATCGCGCTGTACACCGCCCTCCTCTCCTCCGTGGAGCTGTACAACGAGCCCTTCATCGCCGGGTGGATCTCCGATCTGACGTCCAAGGATCCCTTCTACGTGCTTCCGCTGGCGATGGGCGTGACCATGTTCCTCACGCAGAAGATGCAGCCGATGCAGGTCGATGCGACCCAGCAGAAGATGCTGCTCTACTTCATGCCGGTCTTCTTCACGCTCATCATGATCAACCTGCCCGCGGGCCTGACCCTTTACATCTTCACCAACAACGTGCTGTCGATCGGTCAGCAGCTGCTGCTGCGGAGGATGCTGGGCATCGAGGCCGCGGCGCCGCAGCCGCAGCAGCCCTCGGGCAAGAAGGGATCGAAGGCCTGAGCGGCAGACGAGGAGGCGATCCATGGACGAAGAATTGGAGAGACGGCCGGAGGAAGCGGAGGCAGGCGAGCGGGATTCCGGCATGGGGGGCGCCTCGGAGTCTCCCGAGCGGCTCCTCCTCTGCAAGCAGACATTGGAGACGCTCCTCGAGAAGCTCGGTGTCCGCGCGCGCGTGGAGGTGCGGGATACCCCCGAACTCGTGGCCTGTCGGATCGATCCGGAGGAGGCCCAGGGGGCGATTTTCGAGGGGCCCGAGGGTCGTCAGGCCGTGCTCGCGCTGGAGCACCTGGCGAACCGCATCGTCAATCGCAACCGGGAGGAGCGGAAGCGGATCGTCGTGGCGGTGGGCGAGGAGGTCGAGGAAGGCGATCAGGCGATCGCGCGCATGGCGGTGCGGCTGGGGGCGAACGTTCGCCGGATGAACCGGCCGATTACGGTGGTTGGGATGGATGCGCGCCTCCGGCGGATCGTCCACGTCTCGCTCGCGGAGGAGGAAGGGGTTCGGGCGAGGAGCGTCGGGGACGGCAGCCGGCGCAGGATCGTGATCGAGACGAGGTCGGAAGAATGAGCCGCCAGAAAAGGGACCCGCTCTTCGGTGCGGCGGTGCTCAAGGTCTCCTTTGGGATGAGACCCGACGGGAACTCCGAGGGATTTCGCTTCGTGTACGAGGGGGTCCTCCGGGACCTGGGCATCACCGACGAGGAGGTGGAGGCCTACCTCGAAAAGAATCGGGAGGCGGTGATGGCGGCGGCCCGGGGCAAGCTCTGAGGAACCGGGAATGCGGGGTGCGACGAAGGCCGATCGTGGGATCGGCCTTCTTTTTTTGGTGGAACGGGCGCGCGGCGAAGGGCAAGGAAAATCGGCCGGAAGGTCGCGCGGTGGAGGTTGAGGGGCGGCCGCGGCGGCGGCGCGGATTCTCCACAGGGCGTAAAAGGGCTCTCGCTGCCCGTAGGATCGGAACGGGGACCTTTCCGCACCAACCCCCTTCCCCCGTATGGGATCGCGGATCCTGGGGCGATCTGGAAGGTCGGTTTCGATCCGCGCGGGGCGCGAAATTCGTGAGAACAAGATCGAGGAGAAATGTCAAGAGGGTCGTTGGACGAAGCCGCGAGAGCGCCGAGACGGCGGGCTGTGGGTAGGCTGTGGAAAAGCTGTGCGGTTGTGGGAGTCGCGGGCAAGTTGGCGGGATCGTTGAGGAAGATGGAACGGGGTCCGGAGGAGGCTGTGGAGAACGCGGTCGCCTGGGCCGTGGACGAGGCGGTCGAACGAGGCTGGGTGGAGGAGGCCCCTGGCCTCGTGGAGGCGCTCGTCCGCCTCGCCCGTGAGCTGGCGAAGTGGAACCGGGTCTACAACCTCACTTCGCTGGAGACGCCGGCGGAGGTGGCGGAACTCCACCTCCTGGACTCCCTGGCGGTCGCGCCCTGGGTGCCGACGGCGGCGCGGGTCCTCGACGTCGGAGCCGGAGCTGGCTTCCCCGGCTTGCCGCTCGCGCTGGCCCGTCGGGACGTGGACGTCGTGCTCGTCGATCGGACCGAGAAGAAGGTCGCGTTCATGAAGAACGCGATCGCCCGGCTGGGAATCCGGAATGCCCAGGCCCTTCACCTCCGGCTGGAGGGGAAGGGAGAGGAGGAGCTGGGCGGTCCCTTCGGCGTCGTGGTCTCCCGCGCCTTCGCACCTCCGGAGGAGTGGCTGCCCTTCGGTGCAGCGTACGCGAGGGAGGACGGGCGGGTCGTCGCCATGCTCGGCGGCCGGTCTCCGGAGGTGGGGGAGCTGGCGCGGGCGCTGGGGATCGAGAGCGCGGCACTGCAACGCATCGACTACCGCCTTCCGTCGGGTGCAAGCCGGGGCATCCTGGTCTGGAACCTTTGGCAGAGAGGCAGACCTGCCTGACGGATGGGGGCGGTCCAGGTGGGTGCCTCGGAGGGGGGCGAATCTGGGTCGGGCGGCGGGACTGAAGGGGCACGTCCACCCGACCCTTTCGGCTCCAGGTGAGCGCTTCGCATGGGGGAAGGCAGGTCCGGGGGGTCTGGGGAGAGGCGGATCCGGTACCCTCGGGGGATTCGGAAAGGGGATTCCTCGTAGATCGACTCGCGCGGCCCGAACGCGCCGTTGCGGCCGCAGGGTGGCTTGGGGGCCCCGCGGGCGACCGGCCCCGGCAGAGCGTCGGCGGCATCGCTGCACCGGGGAGGAAGGCGTGGAGCCGGGCGCTCGGAACGCCCGTTGTTTCACGTGGAACGTCGGGTGTGCACGGCCGGGGCCCGCGGGACAGCGCCCATGGCGCGCCCTGAGGCTCCGAAAGGGGGGTTCCGGCCCTGAACCCCGGCGGAGTCGATGGAACGGGGCGGTGGAGTCGAATTCTCAACGGATCGCCGAGCGTGTCGGAACGGCGCGGCGCGCGCCAAAGGGATCCGGTCCGCGCAGCGGTGCGCAGGGCTGCGACAGGGAAGCGGATCTCGGTTCCAAGGCTTACCTCATCCGTGGCGCCGGTCTTGTCGCGCTAGGCGGGGCAGCTGGCGAGCTGCAGGTGAAACCGGGCGCCGCTGAGCTCGCCGCGGCTCGAGATTCCCCTGCGATGAAGCGGAGCAGGAGGTGGCCTCGACGTTCGTGGGAACCCGGGGCCGACTCCGAGGGGGCGGTGCCCTCGGGAACAAGAGGTCGCGAGAGCCCGGGATTGGATTGGTTGGGCACGCGACGCATGGGTCCGCCCCCACCCGCCGCTCAACGCCCGCGCATTCCGTTGAGGGGGCAGATCGCGCTGCTTCCCCAATGGCGCAGGCGGTCGTGACTGCGCCCGGGTTCCAGCGTGGCGGCGCCGGGAACGAGTCGTCCCATCGCCGCGCCGGGGGGAGGCGGGCGCCGCGTTCTCGCTCCTGCGGACAATTCGCCGCCCCGGGTCGCCGCGTCGAATGCCGCGGGACGAGAGCCGGAGGGCGCGAGGCGCCCGACTGCCTCATACCACGGAAACGACATTGAGAGGAAGACGGAGCCGTCCGGAGCGAATGAAGCGGCCGAGCCCACGTTTCGCCTCGGAATCGATGGCTCGGCGCCAATCCCTCCGGGGACCGCGGCTGCCGGGTGAGGGGAATCCCTTGGGCGGTTTTGGGGGGGCTTCTTCTGCTGTGGCAGGCGGTCGAAAGCCTGAAGTCGCGGGGTGGCACGCAGGCTGGGCGCCTCGGCCGCCAAGGGGGCCGAAAGGCAGGGACTCGGGTCGCCGTCCATCCAGCCGATCCCATCGCTCGCATCGGGGTTCGCGACCTCGACGGTCATGGGCCGTCGGTGCAGCGGGTGCCCGGGCCTCCGTCGGAAAGGAGAGAAGGTCTTCGGGGCAGCCGGGAGGGTCCTGGGAGACGGAAAGACGGGGTCGTACGGCGTCGCCGTTGCGCGGTCGTTCGCGGCGCGCAGTTCGGCCCGGAAGATGCCGGCCGTCGATGCCGGAGACCGCGCCTTGGTGGGGTGACCTTCCGACCGCTGGGAGCTCCTCCGTGGTGGAGGAAAGGGTCTGGGGAGCAGGAGCTCGGAGGTGGGGGGGAGTGGCGGCCTCGAGGAGTCCGGCGGGGGAGTCGGGAGCTCCCAGGGCGCGGAAATGGGCGGTGTTGGGAAGGTGACGGCGGTCGGAAGCCGGCGGCCGAGGGATGGCGGCAGTGGGCGCAAACCGGAGGGATTTCGGCAGTTGTCGGACGCGCCGGCGATCGTGCGGAGTCGCCGATGAAGGCGAGTCGGCGGTGGCGAAGAGGCGCCCGGTGGTGAGGAGATGGCGGTGATGGGCAGCCGGCGATGGTAGGGAGCGGGCGGTGATGGGGTGCTGGCGGTGATGGGGAGCCGGCGGTTGCGCGGAGGGGGCGAAGGTGAGGAGCCGGCTGGCTATGGGGAGACAGGCGCTACAGCAAGAAAGAATCCAATGAGGAGGCGTTCGCGGGCGAGGAGAGGGTCTGCCCGGGAGCAGGCTGGCCGAGGCCGAGGATACCGGCCGCAGGCGAGCAGAGCGTTCGCAGGCGAGGAAGCCGGCCGCCCGCGAGGAGGCCGTGCGTGGAGGAGGAGAGCGAAACGGGGTGATGAGACCGTCGTGGCGCACCTGGTCCCCGCAGCCACGCAAGACGAGGGTGGAGTCGGGGGCGGAGGACAGTTACGACTGCGCGGGCTTCGGGGGGTCACAGCGCGGGACCGCCAACTCGAGACGCGTGGCGAAAACCGCCGCGGGTGTCATGCGGCGTACTGGGGTGGGCGGCGAAGGTCTCGAGGCAGCGGTGCTGAAAGCGTTCGAGCCGTCCGGAAGAGAGGGTCGGCGACCGGGGGCCGCGCACGCAGCCCGTCGACTCCGGGTGGGCCCGGCTCGCGCGGAGGGGAGTCGATGCAGGGCGGAATCGTTTTGGGAGAAGTCGCAACCGAGCCGCGCGGGACGGCAGATTCTCGCGGGGCGGCGCCGGTCGGCTGGGCGGCCGAACGAGAGGAAAGGCGAGAGGTGCGGCGGGAAAGGGAGGTGACGTTCCACGTGGAACGTCCCGGCAGCGCTGCCGCCGGGCGTTCCACGTGGAACATGACCCTACGTTGCCATGCATGGCGGCCGGGGCCGTCTCCGCGCTTGCCGTGGTCGGGCCCAGGTGATAGCAAGCCAATCGACAGAGGTCGCCATTTCGCCGATCGGTTTCGTTCGGAAAAGGAGCGACGTTCGTGCCGCGGATCCTCTCCATCTCGAATCAGAAGGGCGGGGTGGGCAAGACGACGACGGCGGTCAACCTGGCCGCCTCCCTCGCCTCGGCGGAACACCGCACCCTCCTGATCGACATCGACCCGCAGGGCAATGCTGGTTCCGGTCTCGGCGTGAACCGGGACGAGGTGGAGTCCTCGATTTACGACGTGCTCATGGGGGAGCGGACGATCGACGAGGTCATTCGGCCGACGGAGTTCGCCTACCTCGATCTGGCCCCGAGCAGCCGGGATCTCGTCGGCGCCGAGGTGGAGCTGGTCAACGCGCCGGAGCGCGAATTCCGCCTGCGCCGCGCCCTCCAGAACATCGACCACTACGAGTACGTGCTCATCGACTGCCCGCCGAGCCTGGGGCTCCTGACGCTCAATTCGCTGGTGGCGAGCGACGCGGTGCTCATCCCGCTGCAGTGCGAGTACTACGCGATGGAGGGCCTCTCGGCGCTGCTCTCCACCATCGAGCTCGTCCGGCAGAGCCTCAACCCGAACCTCGAGATCGAGGGAATCCTGCTGACGATGTACGATCGCCGGACCACGCTCTCGGCGCAGGTGGAGCGGGAGGTCCGGAGCTACTTCGGCAAGCAGGTCTTCGAGAGCGTGATTCCCCGCAACGTGCGGCTTTCCGAGTCGCCGAGCTTCGGCAAGCCGATCCTCCTCTACGACATCGCTTCCGCGGGCGCCCAGGGTTATCTGGGACTGGCCCGGGAGTTCCTGGCGCGCGACGAGCAGCGCCGTTCGGGTGCCGCGGCATGAGGGAAGGAGACGCCATGGAATCGAGGACCGGTGGCACCCGAGATCGCGCCCAGACCCGGCTCGGCCGGGGAATCTCCGCGCTCCTTCCCCAGGCCGGTGGCGCGCAGCCGCGTTCCGCCGGGCAGTCCGTGGCTTCGATCCCGATCGAGGACATCCTCCCCGATCGCAATCAACCTCGCCGCCACTTCGACGAGGCGCAGATCGAGGAGCTTGCCGCCTCGATCCGCTCCAAGGGCGTGATCCAACCGATCCTGGTGCGGAAGGAAGGCGACAAGTACCGCATCGTCGCCGGCGAGCGCCGATGGCGCGCGGCGCAGCGCGCGGGGCTGCGGACCCTCCCCGCGCTGATCAAGGAGGTCACCGAGCGCCAGGCCTTCGAGCTGGCCCTCATCGAGAACATTCAGCGCGCGGACCTCAACCCGATCGAAGAGGCGGAGGCCTACCGACGCCTGATCGAGGAGTTCGGCCTGACGCAGGAGGGCTGCGCCGAGCGAGTGGGCAAGGAGCGCTCCTCGATCGCCAACTCGCTCCGCCTCCTCAAGCTGCCGGAGGAGGTGAAGGAGCGCCTCATCGATGGCTCGCTCAACATGGGGCACGCCCGGGCGCTGCTCGGCCTCGGGGACGAGGAGGCGATCAAGAGGGCGGCGACCGAGGTCATCGCCCGCCGCCTCTCGGTGCGCCAGACGGAGAGCCTGGTCCGGCGGCTCAAGGTGGGTGAGGCGCCGCCCGCGCCGAAGGAGGAGAGCAGCGGCCGCGCCGAAGTCCGCGCCATCGAGGAGCGGCTGCAGCGCGCCCTGGGCACCCGCGTTCGGCTCGTCGACCGGGGGAAGGGGCGGGGGAAGATCGAGATCGAGTATTTCAGCTACGAGGAGCTCGACCGGCTCCTGGAGGCCATGACCAACTCCAACACCCGCTGAGGGCACGCCTTCGCACGCGCGGCCCTCGAGTCAGCGAGGTCGAGATGTCGCGGAGAGAAGAGATGAACAGCACCGAGATCAACGCCCTCCTCGGAAGGGGATCCAGTTTCGAGGGCAAGCTCACTTTCGAGGGAACCGTGCGGATCGAGGGCTCCTTCTCCGGGGAGATCCATACCAGCGACACCCTCGTGATCGGGCAGGGCGCCGACGTGAAGGCCCAGATCTACGCGGGCAACGTGATCGTCTCGGGCGGAACCGTCACGGGCAACATCCACGCCAAGAACATGATCGAGCTCGAGAAGGAGGCGAAGGTCCGCGGCGACCTCGAGACGCCCGCCCTGCGCATCGAGAAGGGCGTGATCTTCGTGGGCTCCTGCCGCATGGAAAACCTCGGTCAGGGCCGCACCGCCGAGGCGCCGGCCGCCGCGCCTCCTCCGCCGCCCGCTCCGGACCGGACTCCGCGCCGCTGATACACGTCTTCAGGCGATCGTTCATAGTGTCCAGGGCTTGACCGCCCCGAAGCCGCGTGCTATGGGGCGCGTCCATTTTCGGGCCTCGCCCCGCCGAAGCCCCGACCTCTGGATTCGCCAGGAGGCCTCCCTTGATCCAAGGCTCGCTCGCCAGGCGCTACGCTCGCGCCCTGCTCGCGTCGGTCGGCGACGAGTTCGCACGTGCGCACGCCGACCTCTCGGCCATCGTGGGCTCGCTGCGCGGCGCGCCGGAGGTGCTGGAGTTCTTCGCCAACCCGACGGTCTCCCGCAAGAGCAAGGCCGAAGTCGTCGAGAAGCTGATCGAGGCCGGAAAGCCCCATCCGTTGGTGGCGAACTTCCTTCGGGTCCTCGCCGCGCGCAACCGACTGAGCTACCTCGAGGATATCGCGCGCGTCTTCGACGAGCTCGTCGACGAGCGGCTCGGCCGGGTGAAGGCGGAGGTGGTCAGCCCTGCCCCGCTCCAGGCGGATCAGGCGGAGCGGATCCGGGAAGCGCTGGCGCGCGCCACCGGGAAGCAGGTGGAGCTTTCGACCCGGGTCGACCCCGCGATCCTCGGCGGACTGGTGGCGAAGGTGGGCAGCAAGGTTTACGACGGGAGCCTGCGCACGCAGCTCGGGGCTCTCCGGGACGAGCTTTTGGGCCGCGGCTAGGCGGCGACAACCAGGATTGCGCGCCCTTCGGGTGCGCACGGGAGATAGTGGCCCATGGAAATCCGGGCGGACGAGATCAGCCGCATTCTCAAGGACGAGATTCGGGAGTTCGGAAAGAAGGTCGAGGTCGCCGAGGTCGGTACCGTGCTCCAGGTCGGCGACGGCATCGCCCGCGTGCACGGGCTGACGGCGGCGATGGCCGGTGAGCTGGTCGAGTTCCCCAACGGCGTCCGCGGCCTGGTCCTCAACCTCGAGGAAGACAACGTCGGCGTCGCCGTGATGGGTCCCTACGAGGGGATCCGGGAGGGCGACCAGGTCAAGCGGACAGGGCGCATCGCCGAGGTGCCCGTGGGCAAGGCCCTGCTCGGCCGCGTGGTCAACGGCCTCGGCGAGCCCATCGACGGCCGCGGCCCCATCCAGTCGGACACCTACCGGAAGATCGAGGTCAAGGCGCCCGGCGTGGTCGCCCGCAAGTCGGTCAAGGAGCCGCTGCAGACGGGCATCAAGGCGATCGACGCCATGATCCCGATCGGCCGCGGGCAGCGCGAGCTGATCATCGGCGACCGGCAGACGGGCAAGACCACCATCGCGGTGGACACCATCCTCAACCAGAAGGGCCAGGGCGTCTACTGCATCTACGTGGCCATCGGCCAGAAGCAGTCGACGGTGGCCCAGGTGGTGGAGCGGCTGAGGGCCGGCGGCGCGATGGAGTACACCACCGTGGTGGCGGCCAACGCTTCCGACCCGGCGCCGCTGCAGTTCCTCGCTCCCTACACCGGCGCGGCGATCGGCGAGTACTACCGCGACAACGGCATGCACGCGCTGATCGTCTACGACGACCTCTCTAAGCAGGCCGTGGCGTACCGGCAGCTCTCGCTGCTTTTGCGCCGTCCGCCGGGCCGCGAGGCGTATCCCGGCGACGTCTTCTACCTGCACAGCCGCCTGCTGGAGCGCGCGGCCAAGCTCTCCGACGAGCTCGGTGGCGGGTCGCTGACGGCGCTTCCGATCATCGAGACGCAGGCGGGTGACGTCTCGGCCTACATCCCGACCAACGTGATCTCCATCACGGACGGTCAGATCTACCTGGAGACCGACCTCTTCCACGCCGGCATCCGGCCCGCGATCAACGTCGGTCTCTCGGTCTCCCGCGTCGGTGGTTCGGCCCAGATTAAGGCGATGAAGCAGGTGGCCGGTACGCTGCGCCTGGAGCTGGCGCAGTACCGCGAGCTGGCCGCCTTCGCCCAGTTCGGCTCCGACCTCGACAAGGCCACCCAGGAGGCCCTCGCCCGCGGCGAGCGCCTGATGGAGGTCCTCAAGCAGGGCCAGGGCGAGCCGATGCCGGTGGAGAAGCAGGTCATCCAGATCTACGCCGCCACCGGCCGGGACGAGAACGGCGTCGGCTGGATCCGGAACATCCCGGTGGAGCAGGTGCAGCGCTACATGAAGGAGCTCCTCGAGTTCATCGACACGCAGCACCCGGAGATCCCCAAGCTGATCATCGAGAAGAAGGAGCTCACCCCGGAGATCCGGGAGAAGCTCGACCGGGCGCTCGCCTCCTTCCGGGACGTCTTCCAGGTGAAGGAGTGAGATCACCGTGCCCTCGCTGCGCGACATCCGGAGGCGGATCGCCTCCATCAAGAACATGCAGCAGATCACCCGCGCGATGCGGATGGTCTCCGCGGCCAAGCTTCGCCGGGCTCAGGACGCGATCCTCTCGGCGCGGCCCTACGCGCAGAAGATCGAGGAGGTCCTCGGCCAGGTGGTGGCGCGGGCGGAGGGCATCGAACATCCCTTCCTGCGGGTGCGGCCCGTGCGCCGTGTCGAACTCGTGGTGATGACTTCCGACCGCGGCCTGGCGGGGGCGTTCAACTCCAACATCACCCGCCTCGCCGAGCGCTTCCTCTGGGAGAACGCGCGCACCTACGAGCGGATCCAGATCTCGACCGTCGGTCGGAAGGGACGCGACTTCTTCCGGGCGCGGAAGATCGAGACGCGCAAGGACTACCCGGGCGTCTTCGAGCCGCTCACCTTCGACAAGGCGCAGGCGATCGCGCGCGAGCTGCGCACGGCCTACGCGGAAGATCAGCTCGACGCGGTCTTCCTCCTCTACAACCAGTTCGTCTCGCCGATCGTGCAGCGTCCGACCCTGGTGCAGCTCCTTCCCATCCAGCCGGCGCAGGGGGGTGGCGCGGCGACGGGGACGGACTTCCTGTTCGAGCCCAGCGCCGGAGAGGTGCTGGCGGAACTCTTGCCGCGGCATCTGGAGATGCAGGTGTGGCGGGCGCTGCTCGAGTCGGTGGCCTCGGAGCATGCGGCCCGCATGGTGGCAATGGAGAACGCCACCAAGAACACCGAGGACCTCATCGCCAAGTACACGCTGCAGTACAACCGCGCGCGGCAGGCGTACATCACGAAGGAGTTGGTGGAGATCGTCACGGGCGCCGAAGCGCTGAAGTGACGAGCAGACGTGAGGAATTTCGGCAGGCAAGGGACCTGCCCAGGTTTGGTGAATTACGATGGCACTTCCAGTTAGCAGCCCGCTTCCGTCCGGAAGGATCAGCCAGGTCATCGGCCCCGTGGTCGACGTGGAGTTTCCCCCGGGAGCCTTGCCGCCGATCTACACCGCGCTGACGATCACCAACCCGAGCATCAGCGACAAGCCGGACAACCTCGTGGTCGAGGTGGCGCAGCACCTCGGCGAGAACGTCGCCCGCTGCATCGCCATGGACTCGACCGACGGTCTCGTTCGCGGGCAGGAGGTGAAGAACACGGGCGCTCCGATCTCGGTGCCCGTGGGGCGGGCCACGCTGGGGCGCATCTTCAACGTGGTCGGCGAGCCGATCGACGAGCGTGGCCCGGTCCACGCGACGGAGCGCTGGCCCATCCACCGCGATCCGCCTCCCTTCGTGGAGATGGACGTGCGGGCGCAGATGTTCGAGACCGGCATCAAGGTCATCGACCTGCTCTGCCCCTACACCCGCGGTGGCAAGATCGGCCTCTTCGGCGGCGCCGGCGTGGGCAAGACAGTGACCCTGCTGGAGCTCATCCGCAACGTCGCCATGGAGCGCGGCGGCTTCTCCGTCTTCGGCGGCGTCGGTGAGCGTACCCGCGAGGGCAACGACCTCTACCACGAGATGATCGAGAGCGGCGTCATCCGCCTCGACGAGCCCGAGAAGAGCCAGGCGGTGCTCGTCTACGGCCAGATGAACGAGCCGCCGGGGGCGCGCGCTCGCGTGGCGCTGACGGCGCTGACGATGGCGGAGTACTTCCGCGACGTCGAGGGCCGCGACGTTCTGCTCTTCATCGACAACATCTTCCGGTTCACCCAGGCCGGCTCCGAGGTGTCGGCGCTTCTCGGCCGCATCCCCTCCGCGGTGGGTTATCAGCCCACCCTCGCCACCGAGATGGGCGCGCTGCAGGAGCGGATCACCTCCACGACGAAGGGCTCGATCACTTCGGTCCAGGCGATCTACGTGCCTGCCGACGACCTGACCGACCCGGCGCCGGCGACCACCTTCGCCCACCTCGACGCGACCACGGTTCTCTCGCGTTCGATCGCCGAGCTCGGCATCTACCCCGCCGTCGACCCGCTCGACTCCACTTCCCGCATTCTCGACCCGGCGGTGGTGGGCTGGGAGCACTACCAGGTGGCGCGCGGTGTGCAGCGGACGCTGCAGCGCTACAAGGAGCTGCAGGACATCATCGCCATCCTCGGCATGGACGAGCTCTCCGACGAGGACAAGCTCACCGTGGCGCGGGCGCGCAAGATCCAGCGCTTCCTCTCGCAGCCCTTCCACGTGGCCGAGCAGTTCACCGGCGTGCCGGGCAAGTACGTCAAGGTGGAGGACACGGTCCGCGGCTTCAAGGAGATCCTCGAGGGCAAGCACGACGACATCCCCGAGCAGGCCTTCCTCATGTGCGGCACCATCGAGGACGTCCTCGAGAGGGCCGAGCGAATGGTCCGCTGAGGTTCGCCGATGGCCATCCACCTCGACATCGTCACCCCGGAGCGCCGCCTCGTCTCGCTGGAGGTGGACCAGGTGCGCGCTCCGGGAACGGAGGGTAGCTTCGGCGTGCTGCCCGGCCACACCCCCTTCCTCACCGTGATGGAGCCGGGCGAGCTCGTCTACTGGGCCGCCGGGCGCGAGCACCGCTACTTCGTCGGCGGGGGCTTCGTGGAGGTGCACGACGACCGCGTCACCGTCCTCGCCGAGAGCGCCGAGCGGGTCGAAGACATCGACGTCGAGCGGGCGATGCGCACGCTGACGGAGGCCCAGAAGCGCCTCCAGGCCCTCCGGGAGGAGGAGGAGGCCTTCCGCATCGAGCGCGCGCGCGTGCGGCGGGCTGCGGCGCGGATCGCCCTGGCCCGCAAGCGCTGATCCGGTCTAGACTCGGGCGTCCGATTCGCGCCGGGGGATGGTCCGCATGGAGGCGGAGATCCAGCTCTGCGAACAGGCGCTCGAGTCACTGCGGATCCAGTACGAGCAGTACTTCGCGCGGATCCTGCGCCGACCGCCGCTGGAGGAGGAAGAGAAGCTGGCGCGGCGCATCGACGCCCTGCGCGCCTCACCGAACGCACGGGGTGCGCTGCGGTTCCGCGTGGAGAACCTGCACCACCGCTTCTCCAGCTACCGGCGGATGTGGGCGCGCGTCGTCCGCGAGATGGAGGAGGGCACGTACGTGCGCGACCTCGCCCGGCTGCGCCGGCGGAGCGAAGCCTCGCGCGCGACCCCTTCGGCCGCCGCGGAAGCGACCGGACGCGGGGATGCGGCCCGGTCCGCCGGGCCCACGAGCGGCGCTTCCGGTCCGGACGAGGCGCGGCTTCGCAAGCTCTACGAGGCGTGGATCGAGGCGCGGAAGCGCTGTCGCCAGGGCTCGCACCCCTCCTTCGAGCAGATGGCGGCCTCGATCCGCAAGCAGGTCCCGGTGCTCCTGGAGCGATACGGTGCCCGCAGCATCGACTTCCAGGTCGTGATCCAGAACGGGAAGGCCGTGCTCAAGGCGATTCCCCGGAGCTGAGTCGGCGGCGAACCCTCGCGCGCACGGAGCGTTTAACCGCGCATCGGCGGGACCGGGTGCGGCGGATCGCGCGACGGTCCTCCCGGCCGGGGGGTGGTCGGGCGGGTTCGAAGGGATCATCGTTCGGCACGCATGTTCGCTTCCGGCGCATGGGCGAGCGGGGGGGCCACTTGAGGCGGCGGCCGGTGTGGGGCGCGCTCGCGGGGTTCGCCGTCCTGCTCGGGAGCGGCTGCCATCGCGACGAGCTCGAGGAGCAGCGCAGGCGGCTCGCGCGCGAGCACGAGGAGCGCATGGCCGAGCTGGAGCGGGTCGAGGCGCGGCTCTACCACGCCCTCGGAACCGTCCGCCTGTGGCAGGAGCTCGGCGAGCGCCACCGCCAGGTGAGCGCGCTCGCCTGCGAGAACCTGGCCGCGCACGCCGAGGCCATGGAGCGCCACCATCAGCGGCTTCTCGCCCCCCAAAGCCCGCTCCGCGGCTCGCCCATGCTCACGCGAGGCCGGATTCGGCTTCCAACTGAGGAGGGCGGGCGGAGCCGCGGACCACCGGGTTCCTTTCGCAGCGCGCCGCCGCCACCGCGCACCCGGCGGGCGCCTTGCCCCGCTCGGGGGTCCCGGATATGAGGAGGCAGCCGCCCGGGCCGGTCCGGGGCGAGGAGGCCGCGCGATGCTCGTGCTGCAGCCGGAAGGGGTGTGGTCGGAGGGCCGCCTCCAGACGGGGGTGGCGTTGGCCATCGAGGGGGAGAAGATCGTCCACGTCGGCGCCCCGCCCGCCGGCGCCCGGGTGGTAGAGCTGCGCCGGCGGCTCCTCATCCCGGGCTTCGTCAACGCCCACAGCCACGCATTTCAGCGCGCAATCCGGGGCCGGACCGAATCGCGGCAGCCGGGCCGCGAGAGCGACGACTTCTGGAGCTGGCGCGAGCAGATGTACCGCGCCGCGCTCGAGCTCTCTCCCGCGGAGGTGGAGGCTGTCTCGCGGATGGCCTTCCTGGAGATGGCCCTCGCGGGGATCACCGCCGTCGGCGAGTTCCACTACCTGCACCACCCCGCCGAGGGCGGCCGCTACGCCGATCCCGACGAGCTGGCCCTGCGCGTCTGCGCTGCCGCGGAGGCGGTGGGGATCGACCTGGTCCTGCTGCGCGTGGGCTATGCCCGGGCGGGGGCAGGCCGGCCTCCCGCGCCGCGGCAGGTCCGCTTCGTCGACCGGGACGTGGAGGAGACGCTCGCCGCGGTGGAGCGGCTGGCCTCGCGGGGGGTGCGGGTGGGTCTGGCTCCCCACAGCGTCCGGGCGCTGCCGCTTCCGTGGATTCGCGAGATGGCGGAGCACGCTCGGAAAAAGGGCCTGCCGCTGCACATGCACGTCTCCGAGCAGCCGCGGGAGATCGAGGAGTGCCTCGCCGAGCACGGCCTGCGGCCGGTCGAGCTCCTCGAGCGGGAGGGAATTCTCGACGGGCGCTTCACCGCCGTGCACGCCATCCACCTCGACGAGAGGGAGATCGAGGCGCTGGGCGGGGCGGGCGCCAGCGTTTGCGCCTGTCCGACCACGGAGCGGAACCTCGGAGATGGGATCGTTCCCGCACGGGAACTCGAGGAGGCGGGTGCCTCGATCTGCTTCGGCACGGACTCCCAGGTGGAGATCGCGCCGCTGCAGGACGCGCGTTGCCTGGAGTACCACCTCCGCCTGGCCCGGCTGCGGCGCGCCGTCCTCGCCCCCGTGGATGGCGGGATCTCGGCGCTGGCGGACCGGCTGCTCGAGTCGGCGACGAGGGCGGGTGCGCGCTCGCTGGGCCTCGAGGCCAAGGGCCGCATCGCGCCGGGCGCCGACGCGGACCTGGTTTCCATCGACCTCGACGATCCCTCCATCTGCGGGGCGGATTCCGGCACCTGGATCCCCAACCTCGTCTTCTCGGGGGAGCGGACCGCGATCCGCGACGTCTGGGTGCGGGGGCGCAGGATCGTCGAGGACGGGCGCCACCCGGCGGCGGAGCGGACGATCGCGGAATTCGCCCGGGTGATGCGGAGGCTGTGGGGCCGGGCCGGAGGCGCGTCTCCCTAGTCGATCGTCAGCACCACCTTGCCGAAATTCTGCCTTTCCTGGATGCGCTCGTGCGCCGCGGCGGCGCGCTCCAGGGGGTAGGTGGTGTCGATCACCGGCCGGATCCTCCCCTCGACCCAGCGGGCGCAGAGCTCCTCGAACATGGCGCGCAGCCTCTCCTTTTCGCCCCAGAGCCGGCCGAGGTTGACGCCGATGACGCCCTTGTTGGCGTTCATGAGCGCGATCGGGTGGAAGATGGGCGTCTGCAGCAGGGCGCGGAGGGTGTCGACGAGGCTCCTCTTGCGCGTCCCCCGGTTGTACGACGAGACGCCGAAGAGGAAGAGGCGGCCCATGGGGGCGAGGAGCCGGTAGTTCTTGCGGGTGGCGGCGCCGGAGATCGGGTCGAGGATCACGTCCACGCCCCGCCCGCCGGTGATGCGCCGCACCTCGGCCTCGAAGTCGCGGTTGCGGTAGTCGATGGGGTGGTCCAGGCCCAGCTCCCGCAGCCGGGCGTGCTTGCTCGGGCTGGCGGTGCCGAAGGTCTCGGCGCCCAGTGCCCGGGCGATCTGCAGGGCCGCGAGGCCGACGCCTCCGCCCGCGCCGTGGATGAGCACGCGGTCGCCGGGCCGGATGGTGGCGAGGCGCTCCAGCATGAGGAAGGCGGTCAGGTAGTTGACGGGGAGCGCCGCACCCTCGACGAAGTCCTTCCCCCCGGGGAGGTGGATGGCCTGCTCCACGGGAACGGCGACGGCCTCCGCCTGGCCGCCGAAGCGGGTGAGGGCGACGACCCGGTCGCCCTCGCGAAAGCCGCGGGCGCCGGGGCCGACCGCATCGACGACGCCGGCCACCTCGTACCCGACCGTGACCGGCGGCGGAGGGGCGTCGGGGTAGAGTCCGATGCGGGCGAGGACGTCGGCGAAGTTCAGACCGGCGGCGCGGACGCGGATGCGGATCTCGCCGGGGCCCGGAACGGGCTCGGCCGCCTCCTGGACCTGCAAGACCTCGGGCCCGCCGTGGCGCGTGATCACCAGGCGTCGCATCGCCGCAGACATAAAAGGCGGCCGCGGCTCATCGCAACAGGCTCCCGACCGCCTGCCGCCGCCGGCGCGGATGGTCGGCCTTCTCTCCAGCGCCGCGCGCGCGGCCGGGCGGGGAAATCGGGGCGACGTGCGACAACGCCGTAGGGGGGCGATCGGCGACCCTGCGGGCGGAGGGGAAGCGGCTCGCGCGGGCGTGGGGGCCGCTCAGCGGATCTGGGCGAGGCCCCGCTCGAGGCGCTCCAGGCGGGCGCTCTCCGGGAACTTCCGCCGGAACTCCTCGGCGCGCTCGCGGGCCTCCTCCTGGTGGCCCAGTCGGGCGTGGGCCAGGCAGAGGTGGTAGAGCGCCTCCTCCTCGAGCGCGCGGGAAGGGCTGGAGGCCAGGTACTCCTCGAGCAGCCGCACCGCCTCCTCCAGCGAGTCGCCCCCGGAGATCAGCACCAGGGCCCGGCGCAGCAAGGCGTCGCCCGAATCCGGGCAGAAGCGCCGCTGCTGGTTGGGCTGCAGGTAGACCACCGTCCCGGCGGTGTCGCTTACCCGGACGCGGCCCTCCTCCACCGTCACCATGCTGCAGTGCGGCTCCGACTGCACCGCGAAGCGGGTGCCGACCACCTCGACGAGGACGTGCGCGGTGCGGACGCGGAAGACCTCGCCCTCCCCCAGCGGCTCCACGTCGAAGGTGGCGCGCCCGGCCTTCAGGGCGAGCTCGATCCGCCCGGGCTCGGCGGCGATGACCTCGATCTCCGACTCCGGCGAGAGGTGGACCTCGTGGGCGTCGATCTTGAAGGAGGTCGGAAGGGTCCCCGCGGTGTGGAGGCTGCCGCGCGCGGGCAGAGACTGCACCGGGGCGGCATCCGGTCCCCAGAGATGCAGCCCGATACCGACGGCGACCGCCGCCGCGGAGGCGGCCAGGGCCACCTCGAAGCCGCGAGCGACGACGGGCCGCCGGCCCACCCGCTTCATGGCCTGCCGGACGATACGCTCTCGCACCTCCGGTGGCGGCGCGGCGTTCCGGAGCGAGCCGAGGATCTGCTGAAGCCTCGGCTCGTCGATTCCCCAGTCCTGGTCGTGCCGCATCTCGCTCATCTCTGCCCCCACGACAGCGAAATCTCCCCCGCCGCCTGCTCCAGCTCCGCCCAGTGCTTCCGGAAGGCCTGCTTCGCCAGGCGCAACCGGCTGGCGACGGTGCCCGGCGGGACGCCGAGCATGTCCGCCACCTCCTCCCGGGTGAAGCCCTCGATCTCCATCAGGACCAGGACCTCCGCCTGCGCGCGCGGCAGCTTCTCCAGGCATCTGCGCACCGCGATCTCCCGGGGCGTCTGGGGGTGGTCGCGCTTGCCGAAGGCCGGCTCCAGCTCCTCTTTGCCGAAGAGGGCGCGCTTGAGCCAGCCGGTTCGCCGGTAGTTGGCGACCACGCGCCGGGTGATCTGGTAGAGCCAGGAGCCGAGCGCCGCGTCCGAATGGCAGGAATCGATGCGGCGGACGGCGACGGCGAAGACCTCCTGGGCCGCGTCCTCGGCGTCGGCCGGACCCAGGCCCAGCAGGACCGCCCAGCGGTAGACCTGGTCGCTGCGTTCGCGAAAGAGCTGTTCCCAGGCATCCGCATCCCCCGCCTTACATCGTTCCAGCAAGGTCATCTCGGCCCTTCCGGGGTAGAGGGCGTTCCTCACAGCCTAGGATGTCCGCTCGGACGCTGCTCGATCACTCGCCGGAGCCGAAGCGGAGCGTCAGGCGCCCCCAGGCCGAGCCCAGCCGCGCCTCGCCACCCTCGGGGAGGCGGAGGTTCGGAGCGGGGGGCATTCCTCCCACCTCGACTCCGACGCCGATCCTCCCGCCGAGGAGGGGCCAGCGCAACTCGGCGCCGAGCGAGGGGCCGATGCTCCAGAAGGGGTGGACCTCGGCCCAGGGCAGATCGAGCCTCCGCACCAGGGCCCATTCCACCGTCAGCGCCACGCCCAGGCGGAGCGTGGTGCTGGCGAGGGCCAGCTCGTGTCCGACGCCGGGGGCGAGCCAGAGGGAGCCGACGCCGATGGGAGCGCGGCCCAGGTACCAGCGGGTCGGGATCTGGACGCCGAGCCGCAGGGCGAGCGGGCCGTGGGAGAGGCCGAACCCGACCTCGGGGCCGAGGAAATCGGGGGAGCGCCCTCGGACGGCGGCGAAGCTCTCCCACTCCCAACCCCGGGGTTGGGGCGGCTCGCGGAAATCCTCGAGGCGAGGCGTCGGCGCGGGCACCGGGGCGGGATGGACGTCGGTCGCTTCCTCGGGCGGCGGCTCTTCCTCCGGGTCGGGGCGAAGGTCGAGCAGGGGCGGAGGCGGGACGGGCTCCTCCTCGGGCGGAGCCTGTGCGGGCTTGGGCGCCGGCACGACCGGCGGAGGAGGCGGCGGCGGTCGCCTCCTTCGCGGGGGCCGGGCAGGCGGGCGCGGCGGCTCGGCCGGCGGGGGCGGGGGCGCCGCCAGGCCCAGCCGGTCCTCGGCCAGGAGGGACTCGAGGAGAAGGGAGAACTGCGGCAGCCGCTGCAACGCGTCGATCTCGGCGAGCGGAGCGGCGCTCGGGCCGATCCACGGGATCTGATGCCGGAGGATGCCGCCCGCCGGGTTGCGGAGGACGAAGTCGGTGCTCGTGCCGGAGCGCTCGAAGCGACCGACGTAGTGGGACGCGGGTTCGTCGCAGCGCAGGGGGTCGCGGAGCCGGATCCGGACCGTGCTCATCCAGCCGTCCAGTCGCTGGAGGATCTCCGCCGCGCCCTGTTCGGCCGTGCAGATCTCCAGGAGCCCCCGCGCCTGGGCGAGGACGGCGCCGGAGCAGGTCGCCGCGGCGATGGCGACGAGGAGGGAGGCGGCTCGTCTCATCCGGCCTCGCTCGCCGGCGCACGCGGGCCGGCCAAAACGGGTTCGTCGAAGAGGTCGAGCTGCCGCGGCGCCTCCCGCGCCACGAGGCCGTGGACGCCGACGCCGACGAGGCGGACCGGGCAGTCGAGTGGGAAGGCGGCGAGGAGCTCGGTCGCCGCCGCGGCGAGGACTTCCCGGTCGTCGGTGGGCCGGGGCAGGCGCGCCTGGCGGGAGATCACCCGGAAGTCCGAGGTCTTGAGCTTGACCCGGATCCCGGTGGCGAGAAGCCGCGCGCGTTCCAGCCGCGCCGCCACCCGGTGGGCGGACTCCACCAGGCGCGGGCGGATCGCCGCCTCGCCCTCGATGTCCACGTCGAGGGTTTCCTCGGCGCTCAGGCTCTTGCGCCCCTCGCGCGGGCGGACGGGGCGCGGGTCGATCCCCCGAGCGAGCATGGGCAGCGACTCGGCCCAGGAGCCGAGCGCGGTGCGGAGGATCGCCGGGTCGGCGCGGGCCACGTCGCCGATGGTCCGCAGCCCGAGACGCTCGAGGCGGGGCGCCGTCTTCGGCCCGACGCCCCAGAGCTTGCGGACGGGAAGGGGGGCGAGGAAGGCGGCCATGCGGTCTGCGGGAACCGCCGTCAGGCCATCGGGCTTGCGGTGATCGCTGGCCACCTTCGCCACGAACTTGGTGCAGGAGATCCCCACCGAGACCGTGAGCCCGCCGGTGGCCTCGCGCACCGCCTCCTTGATGCGCCGCCCGAGTTCGCCGGGCGTGGCAAAGCGGCCGCGCAACTCGGTGGCGTCGAGGAAGGCCTCGTCGAGCGAGAGGGGCTCGATGGCGGTGGCGAAGGAGGCCAGCGCCTCCATGACCTTGCGGGAGACCTCGCGGTAGCGCTCGAAGCGCGGGGCAACGATCACCGCGTGGGGGCAGCGACGCCGCGCGACGGAGAGCGCCATGGCGGAGCCCACGCCGTAGGGGCGCGCCTCGTAGGAGGCGGTGGTGACGACCGAGCGCGGGCCGTCGTGCGCGACGAGGACGGGCCGGCCGCGCAGCTCGGGATGGTCGAGCTGCTCGATGGACGCGAAGAAGGCGTCCATGTCGGCGTGCACGATGATCCGCGGCCAGCGCGACATGACGAAAACTCTAGCAGCGGTCGGCCGGGATCGACCGATCGCGCCCGCGGGGCGGCATGCCGGGCGTGACCGGGCGGCCATGCTGCCCGCGGGGCGCGGGCCGGGGCGGGCCCCGAAAGCTGCTCCCGGCTATGATGCATCCTCGTGGAACGCAAACAGGAGATCGAGGAGCGGAGGCTCGCGCGCCTGCTGCCCGTGCGGCGGTGGCCGACGCGCGAGGAGGCCGAGGCCTCGCTTTGGTTTTCACCGATCCGGTACGGACCAGTGCAGGCGCTGTGGCGGACCTGGGTCCCGGCGATGGTTCCCTGGCGCGCCACCGAGGACGGCTTCGTCACCGAGGCCGTGGTGGAGTGGTACCGGCGCTTCGCCATGGGCCAGCCCGGCGTGCTGGTGGTGGAGGCGACCGGGATCCGCGACATCCCCTCCGGCCCCCTCCTGCGCATCGGCCACGACCGCTACATCGACGGCCTGCGCCGAATCGTGGAGGCGGTCCGCGATGCCAGCGGCGGAAAGACGCGGCTCTTCATCCAGCTCATCGATTTCCTGACCATTCGCCGGCGGCCGGAAAAGGAAAAATTCTTCCAGCGCTTCCTGGTGGTCGACGGTGGGCTGCGGCAGCGCATGGCCGAGGTGCTGGAGGACTCGCGGTGGGAGGACGCTTTGGAGACGGAGATCCGCGAGGCGCTGGTCGCCGCCGACGAGGCGATCCTCGAGCGTGTGCTATCGCCGCGCGAGCTCGAGAACTACCGCTTCGGCTACCGCGAGCGCGTGACCGACATGCACCTGCCTCATATCCGCGACTTGCCGAAGGTTCTGCCGGGGCTCTTCGCCGACGCGGCCTGGCGGGCGCGGGAGGCGGGATTCGATGGCGTGGAGCTGCACTACGCTCACGCCTACACCATGGCCTCGTTCCTCTCGGCCCTGAACGACCGTGACGACGGCTACGGTGGCCCGCGCGAAAACCGCGTGCGACTGCCGCTCGAGGTTTACCGCGCGGTGCGCGATCGCGTGGGCGACGATATCGCAGTGGGCTGCCGCTTCCTCGGGCACGAGGTGATCGAGGGGGGAAGCACCCTCGAGGATGCGATGTATTTCGGCGTCCGCTTCGCCGAGGCGGGTTTCGATTTTCTGAGCGTTTCCAAGGGCGGGAAATTCGAGGACGCGAAGCAGCCGCGGGTGGGGCAGGCGGCCTATCCCTACACCGGTCCGAGCGGACAGGAATGCATGCCCACCGTGGGCATGGACGAGCGCGGGCCCTTTTCCCGCAACGTCCCGCTGGCGGCGGCGATCCGCAGGGCCGTGCGGGCGGCGGGCCACGCGACCCCGGTGATCGCCGCGGGCGGCATCGCCACCTTTGACCAGGCGGAGGAGATCCTCGCATCGGGGCAGGCCGACGCAGTGGCGGCCGCGCGCCAGACCCTCTGCGACCCGGATTGGTTCCTCAAGATCCGGCTCGGGCGCGGCGACGAGATCCGCCGCTGCTTCTTCACCAACTACTGCGAGGCGCTGGACCAGGCGCACAAGGAGGTGACCTGCCAGCGCTGGGACCGGCTCTTCCCGGAAGGCGAGGGAAAGGTGCCGATGGCGAAGGACGGCAAGCGGCGGCTGGTCGCGCCGCCGTGGCAGCCGTGAAAGGAGGACGGCGCATGCGTCGGCTCGCGCTCGTGGCGGTGTCTCTGTTTTTTGCCTGCAAGGCTCCTGGCGGGCAGGCTCCTTCCGGCGCTGCGGAAGGGCAACCGGCGGGGGACGGAATTTCTTTTGCCTCCTCTTCGGCCGGGAAAACATCTTCCGCGGCTTCGCCGGAGCGGTGGGCCGGCAAGGCCTCCTCCCCCACTCCGAGGGAGACTCCTTCCGGGCAGGCATCCTCGTTGTCCCCCGCGGAACCGACGGCGGACACGACATCCTCCCCCGCTCCGGCGGTGCCGGCGGCCGTGGCAGCAGCCTCGCCGACTCCGACGCGGCCATCGGGCGGGGAGGAGGTGGTTCTCGATCACGTGCTGGAGACGCTGGAGGGCGAGCCCTTTCCTCTGGCCGCGCTGCGGGGAAAGGTCCTGCTCATCGTGAACGTCGCCTCGAAGTGCGGCTACACGCCGCAATACGCGGGGCTGCAGAAGCTGCACGAGACCTACGGGCCGCGCGGGCTGGTGGTGATCGGCATCCCCTCCAACGACTTCGGCGGGCAGGAGCCCGGAACCGCCGAGGAGATCCGCGCCTTCTGCGAAAACGAGTACGGCGTCACCTTCCCCATGATGGCCAAGGTGCACGCGCGCGGGCCGAACATCGCGCCCCTCTACGCCGCGCTCACGCAGAAGACCCGGCCCCCGATCGCGGGCGAGGTGAAGTGGAACTTCACCAAGTTTCTCGTCGATCGCCGAGGCGTTCCCGTCGCGCGCTTCGAGCCGAAGGTGGATCCGCTCTCCGACGAGATCGTTCGCATGATCGAGGAGCTGCTCGGCGAGGGCTGAGGCCGCCGCCACTTCGCCCGGTCGTGCCAGGCCTCGACGCGAAGGAGTCGGCCCCGTGGCGGTCCCTCGCGCTCGATTCGGCCGCTCACCCGCCGACAAGCCGCGTCGTCACGACCGCCCAGACGTTGCGCTTCGGGGTGACTCCTGCGCCTGGATGAGGCCGCGATGGCGGAGGCACCGTGCCTCGAAGCGGTACTGGGTGCTGCCGACCGGGGAGGACGGCGGGCGGGGCCTATCCGCGGCGCCCATGCGCGGAGATGCCAGCCCGACCTTCGATGGCCAAAGTAGCTCGCCCAATTTCCAGGGAGGGAAGACGATGAGGGGGCTGCGAATCGGAATCGTGGCGGTCGGGCTGCTTCTCGGCTGCGGGGATTCGACCACCGGCGGGGGCGGAGCGGGACTGGTGGAGCGACCCACGTGCGACGAGCTCGGCGAGAAATGCCACGACTCGCCGACCCAGCTCGGCCAGGAGTGCCATGAATTCGGCCACGATTCCACCAACACGGAGGAGGATTGCCTTGCGCGCTACGAGGAGTGCATCGCCGAGTGCCAGGGCTCTGGCGGGGGCCATTGAAATCTGAGCTGCACACGCGCGGCCCCGATCCGGCGACGATCCGCGCCCCGCCGAAGGGATCGGGGACGGTGCCGTACCGGATGCCGGTGATCGTGTCGTAAAGGCGGCGGGAGAGCTCCGTTCTCGCAGCGCTCGGGCGGGGCGCCGGAGCGCTCGGCCAGGTGGCGCGTGAGCGCATGCGGCCGCGGGCGCGCCGGATGAGCCCGCAGTCGCCAGCGGAGCGCCGGCCCCCGGAAGCGGGGGTCAGCCTTCCTCGCTGGGCGGGGTGACGCGGGGGGAACAGATCACGTAGTGGAAGGTGTCGCGCTTCCCCTTCTCGCTGTAGCCCCAGTGGTTGTGCAGCTCGTGGACGCGGATCTCGAAGCCGGCGGCGTCGAGCTGCCGCGCGAGGGCCGCCTTCGAGGGGAACCACCGCGACTGGCCATCGGGGTTGATCCAGACGTCGGGGCGGTAGAGCGGCACGCCCTGTCCGTCCCAGATCGAGCCCGTCCCCTTGAAGCCGAGGGCGAAGAAGCCGACCGGCCGGCTCGCGAGGAGAAGCTCTTGGACCAGCGCGAAGATGCGCCGCAGTTCGCGCGACGCGAAGTAGTGCAGGCTCGAATAGGCGTAGACGCAGTTGTAGCCGGCGTGGCGGATCCGCGGATCGGCCAGGACCTCGGCGAAATCCCCGCACACGAACTCCGGCCGGACGCGAGGCCGAACCTGCTCGACCCGGCGCTGGAACGCCTCGATCGCCTGCGGGACGAGGTCGATGCCGAGGTAGCGCTCGACCAGGGGGGACTCGATCAGGGCGACACCGTCGTTGCCGATGCCGCAGCCCAGCTCGATCACCCGCAGCGGGGCGTGGGGCGCGAGCTCGTCGAGGAGCTGCCAGACGAGGGGATTGGGGTCCCGCGGCCGGAGGAATTCGTGGGGGACCGTCCCCGTGTCGTAGACCTTTTGCCAGTCGAAGCGGCCGTCGAGGAGGAAGCGCGCCAGCGCCAGGCCCTCGTCCTCGCGGCCGGAGGCGAGGTAGGCGTCGAGGACGGCCAGGCAGAAGCCGGCCAGGTCCAGCGCCTCGCCGAACTGCGCCCTCGCCAGCCAGAGGGCGGTGGCCAGGTCTCCGCTCCGATCGCCGATCAGCTCGGGGACGAGCTGGGCCAGCCGGGCCTGGCCCTCGGGCAGCTTCGCGAGCCGGGCCTTGAGCGCCTCGCGCACCTTACCCGCCTCCTGCAGGTTCGGCGTCGCGAGCGGGAGCTCGCCCACCTCCTCGCGGAGCCGGGCCAGCGTGGCCTCGGGATGGGGGAATCCGGCGTCAACCAGCAATTCCAGGCGGCGCGCGTCGTTGGCGGACATGGGCTTCGTCTTCCTAGGAACCGTGGTGGAAGAAGACTCAATAACCAACGTCTTTCCACTTTGGGAAGGAGGCTGGTTCGGCGACTGGAACGAGGATTCTGGAGGTCTTTCTCGCGCGGGAAGCCTCTCCAGAGGGGGAAAACGAAAGCGAGTGCGCGGTGGGATCTCCCCGCACGGCCTTGGCTTGGGTTGACCACCTACCGTACCCGCTCGAGGTCCTTTCGCGCAACAGAAAAGCCCCCTGGAGAATCCAGGGGGCTTTGGTGCCCAGGGGCGGAATCGAACCACCGACACGGGGATTTTCAGTCCCCTGCTCTACCGACTGAGCTACCTGGGCGCGAGTCGGCAACGGCGGGCATTGTGCCGAACTGAGCGTCCCGGTCAAGGGCGATCTTCGCGGGATCCCAGCAGGCCGCGGGCGAGGACGACGAGCTGGGCCTCGGCCCAGTCGAGTTCGGCGGCGAGGGGATTGGCGGGGACGAGGCCGGAGCGGGCGTGTGCGCGCGCCTCCCGGCGGGGCTCGAGCAGGCTCCGAAGGGCGAATCGGGCCAGACGGTGGTGGGCGAGGCCGGGCGCGCGGGGCGCGGCGAGGGCGCGAGCGAAGTCCTCCAGGAAGCGGATCTGGACGGCGACCGCGCGATTGCGCTGGTCGGCGGTGGCGCCGGGGACGTGGGGCCCGTCGAGCCAGACGCCGAGGGGTGCGGGAAGGACGCGCTCCACCTCGTCGAGGGCACGGCGAAGCGAGCGGATGGCGGGGATTCCTGCCTCGCCCTCGACCAGCCGCTGCAGGACGGGGAAGAGGAGCTCGGCCGCGGCGACCACGGCCTCGTTCCACAGGTCGGCCTTGTCGGCGAAGTAGAAGAGCAGGTTCTGCTTGGAGAGCCCGGCGTCGCGGGCCAGGTCGTCGAGGGTGGCGGCGGCGAAACCCTCGGCGGCCAGGCGCTCGTGGCAGGCGAGGGCGATGGCCCGCCTTCGCTCCCGCCGTCTCTGCTCTCTCCCGACTTCCGGCACGGCGGATCAGTTTTACCAAAGGTCAAAGGTCTTTCCGACGTCCAGAACCGGGCGCGGGCCATCGATCGTGCAAACCACGGAATTCACGGGTCTTTTGGGGTCGATGAGGGACGGATGCCCCTTGGCGGGGCGAAACCGCCCTCGCCGTCGCATTGACAGGGCAGGCGCGGGCGGCTCTAACGGTGGGCGAGAGGGAAAGCGGATGCAGGTCTTCGCGCCAGAGGCGGTGGCCCCGGAGGAGGCCGCCAAAAGCGCCGCGTTCTACGACGTGGACGGCACGCTCGTCTCCACGAACGTGGTCCACGCCTTCGCCTACTTCGCCGCCAACCGGGGCCGGCTCTGGGAGTCGGCGCTCCGGCTCTCGGCGGTGATCGCCGGCATCCCCCTCTTCTGGGTGGCGGACCAGGTCTCCCGTCGGCTCTTCAACGAGCTCTTCTACCGCCTGTACCGGGGCATCTCCCGGGACCGGCTGATCGCGCTCTCCGAGGAGCTCTTCGACGAGGTGCTCAAGCCGGCCATCTTCCCGGGGGCGGAGGAGATGGTCGAGCGCTGCCGCCGCACGGGGGCACGGCAGGTCCTCGTCACCGGCGCGATCGATTTGACCATCCGCCCGCTCGCGCGTCACTTCGGCATGGACGACGTGATCGCCAACGAGCTGGAGTTCGTCGACAACGTGGCCACCGGCCGGATCAAGAAGCCCCTCCTCGCCGCCGGGACCAAGGCGGCGGCGGTCCGCGACTACTGCGCGAAACAGGGCCTCGACCTCTCGGCGTGCTGGGGATTCTGCGACTCCTACGCGGACTACCCGCTGCTGGCGGTGGTCGGCCGGCCGGTGGCGGTCAACCCCGATTTCCGTCTACGGGCCATGGCCCGCGCCCACGACTGGCCCGTGGTGGAGCTCCGATGAGGCTGGCGAAGGAACTGGACGCGCCCGAGGTCGTCACCATCGACACCGGCAGCGCGCCGCGCATCATCCACTTCGGCGAGGACTTTCTCCTCGAGGACCTTCCGGTCGGAACGCGGGTGATCTACCCGCGCCAGCCGATGGCGGGTCTCCCCAACCCGCGCGCGGCGATCCGCTGGGCGCTCCACCACCCGCTCGAAAGCGATCCGCTCCCGGCGCTGCTTCGCCCGGGCATGAAGGTCACGATCGCCATCGACGACCTCTCGGTGCCGCTGCCGCAGATGGCGCGGCCGGATCTCCGGCAGACGATGCTGGAGATCCTGCTCGAGATGCTCGCAGACCACGGCGTGGACGACGTCCACATCATCATCGCCATCGCCCTGCACCGGAAGATGACGGCGGCCGAGGTGGAGCGGATGGTGGGGCCAAAGGTCTTTCGCGAGTTCTGGCCGGACCGCCTCTACCACCACGACGCCGAGGACCCCTCGATGATGGTGGAGCTCGGTCGCACGCGGCACGGCGAGCCGGTGCGGATCAACCGCCGCGCGGCCGAGTCCGACCTGCTCATCTACGCCAACATCAACTTCGTGCCCATGAACGGCGGGCACAAGAGCATCGGCGTGGGGCTGACGGACTACGAGGGGCTGAAGGCGAACCACAACCCGCACGCCATCCGCGAGTCGTGGTCCTACATGGACCCGAAGGGCCCCTCGGAGCTGCACCGCTCGATCGATCGAATCGGGAAGATCGTCGAGCAGCACGTCAACGTCTTCAAGATCGAAACGGCGATCAACAACCGCATGTACGGGCCGGGGATGGAGTTCCTCGCCAAAAACGAGGACGACTTCACCGAGGGGGACCGGCTCAAGTTCCAGGCGCTGAAGTGGACGCTCTCGCGCACGCCGCGGGCGCTGCGGCGCGAGATCTTCATGCGCGTGCCCGCGCCCTACGAGCTCATCGCCGTCTACGCGGGAAAGACGGAGGCGGTCCACGACAAGATCCTGGAGAAGAGCTACGAGCAGTACGCGGTGAAGGTGCAGGGGCAGGCGGACATCCTCATCCACGGCATCCCCTTCATCTCGCCGTACAACGTCAATTCCAAGGCGCTGAACCCGCTGCTCGTGCAGGTGATGGGACTTGGATACCTCTTCAACCTGTATCGAGGGCGACCGTTGGTGAAGAAGGGCGGGGTCCTCATCCTCGCCCACCCCTGCACCGACGACTTCGACACGGAGCACCACCCCTCGTACGTGGAGTTCTTCTACCGCGTGCTCACCGAGACGCGGGACGCCGTCGTGCACCAGCAGAAGTACGAGGAGGAGTTCGCGAAGAACCCCGCCTACATCGCGATGTACCGGCGCGGGCACGCCTATCACGGTGTTCACCCACTTTACATGTGGTACTGGGGTGAGAACGGCCGGCGGCACGTGGGCAAGGTGATCGTGGTGGGTGCGGAAAACGAGCACGTGCCGCGGATCCTCGGCTGGGAGCGAGCGGACACGCTCGCGGAGGCGATCGCGATGGCCCGCGCCGAGATGGGCAGAAGCGCGCAGATCACCATGGTGCACAACGCACCGGTCGTCCTGGCGGACGTGGAGTGAGCCGATGAGCCAGACGCTGGCCGTGGTTCCGGACCTTTCGGTCTCCCGGGCGCTCGCGGGGAAGAGCATCCTGCTCACGGGGGCCACCGGCTTCGTGGGGAAGGTGGCGCTCTCCATGCTCCTCGCCCGCTTTCCGGAGATCGAGAAGGTCTACGTGCTGGCCCGGCCGGGCGTTTCCACGAGCGCGGAGGAGCGCTTCTTCGGCAAGGTGGTCGTCTCCCCTCCCTTCGATCCCCTGCGCGCGCGGTGGGGACCGGAATTCGACGATTTCGTCGCCCGCAAGTGCGAGCCGGTAGCGGGAGACGTTTCCAAGGAGTGGTGCGGACTCGCGCCGAACGTGCTCGAGCGCCTCGAGGGAAAGGTGGACGTGCTCGTCAACTGCGCGGGGCTGGTGGACTTCAGCCCCACGCTGGAGGCGGGCCTGAACGCCAACGCCCTCGGCGCGCTCCACGCAGCGCGCACCGCAGTGCGTCTGGGCGCCAAGCTCGTTCACGTTTCCACCTGCTTCGTCGCGGGGAACAACCCCGGCCACGTCCTCGAGGAGGAGGAGATCGCGGGCTACTTCCCCAGGCGGGACGAGAGGCCCTACGAGACCTTCGATCCCTTCGCCGAGATCGAGGACTGCCGGGCCGCCATTGCCCGCATCAAGGAGCAGGCCAACGACCGCGCGCTCCAGTCCGAGCTTCGCGCGCGCGCGGCGCGCCGCCTGCGCGAGGAGGGGCGCGACGAGCACGACGAGAAGGCGCTGCGCACGGGGACGATGCGCGAGCGCCGCCTGTGGCTGACCGATGCGCTCGTCCGCGCGGGCATGGAGCGCTCCCGGCACTGGGGCTGGCCCAACACCTACTGCTACACGAAGAGCCTCGGCGATCAGGTGATCGATCTCGTCTCGCGGGAGACGGGGCTCGAGTTCGCCATCGTCCGGCCCGCGATCGTCGAGAGCGCGCTCGCCTTCCCCTTCCCGGGCTGGAACGAGGGATTCACCACCACGGCGCCGCTCACCTTCCTGGCCATGCGGGGACACCGCAGCTTCGCGGCGCGCAAGGGGCTCGTGCTGGACGTGATTCCCGTTGACCTGGTCGCCGCGGGCCTGATCGCGGTGACGGGTGCGCTGCTCGAGGGGAAGGCGCGCAAGGTCTACCAGCTCGGCACCTCGGACCAGAACCCGCTGACGGTGGACCGCGCGCTCGAGCTCACCGGCCTCTACCGCCGCCGCTACTACCGGAGGAAGGCAGAGGAGGGCGACCGGCTCCGCAACGAGTTCCTCGCGCGGCTGGAGCCGCAGACGGTCTCGTTGGAGGCCTTCCGCAACCTCTCCGCGCCCCAGGTCTCGCGACTGGCCCGGCTGGCGGCGGATTTCCTCGAGGAGCTCAAGCCCCGGTGGGGAGCGCCGCGCATCTCCGCCGCGCTGGAGCGGATCCAGGACAAGCTCGAGGACGCCTCGCGGCAGGCGGAGATGGCCGCCGAGCTCTTCGACATCTTCATCCCCTTCATCTGGGACAACTCCTACGTCTTCTCCACGCGCAACATCTCGCAGCTCTACGCGCGCATGGACCCGGAGGACGCGGCGAAGATCCCGTGGACTCCGGCGGGGTTCGACTGGTTGCACTACTGGCTCGACGTGCACATGCCGGGCCTGGAGCGCTGGGTCTATCCGAGCCTGGAGGACGAGTTCCGCGCCGGCGGCCGGAAGAAGGGGGTGCCCGTCTACCGCGACCTGTGGAGCCTGCTCGAGGCGCGGGCGCGCCGCCACCCCGGCAAAGTGGCGATGCGCCACTACCGCCGCGACGGTTCCTCGGCGCGCTTCACCTACGGGCAGCTGCGCGACCGCGCGGTGCGCGCCTCGCTCTACCTCGCCGCCTGCGGCGTTCGGCCCGGCGATCGCGTCCTGCTCCTCTCCGAGAACCGGCCGGAGTGGGCCATGGCCTACTTCGGCATCGTGAAGGCGGGCGCCACCGCCGTGCCGGTGGACGTGGAGGCGAGCGTCGACGAGGTGAGAAACATCGCGCGCGCCTGCGAGGCGAAAACGATCGTGGCCTCCGATTCGGCGTATCGGCGGCTGCTCGCCGCGGGCGAGGCACCTGCCGCCCCGATCCGGGTCGACGATCTCTTCCTGGGCGCGGTGCGCGTGGAGGACGAAGAGATCCTCGCGCCGCGCGAGCCAGCGGAGCTGGCCTCGATCATCTTCACGAGCGGGACCACGGGAAAGCCCAAGGGCGTGATGCTCACCGGGCGCAACTTCACCTCGCTGGTCTCGCGGCTCTCGGAGATCTTCGATCTCGGCGAGCGCGACGGCCTGCTCTCGGTGCTCCCGCTGCACCACACCTTCGAGTTCACCGCGGGGCTTCTTCTCCCGCTGGCGGTGGGCGCGGAGATCGCCTACCTCGAGGAGCGGACGGGCGAGTCCATCCTGCGCGTCTTCGGCACCGGGCGGATCACGGCCATGGTGGGCGTGCCCGCGGTGTGGAAGCTTCTCCTCAAGCAGATCGAGGAGCGCTTCGAGGATCTGGGCCTGGGCGAGGTCTTCCGACTAATGCGCGAGGGCGGGCGGAAGGCGCACGACGCCACTGGCTCGCATCTTTTCGGCCGGGCCGCATTCCTCCCCGTGCACCGCAAGCTCGGCGGCCGGCTGCGCTACCTCATCAGCGGCGGCTCGGCCATGCCGCCCGACCTCTACGACGCCTACCGCGGGATGGGTTTCGAGATCCTGGAGGGCTACGGCCTGACCGAGGCGGCGCCGGTCCTCACCGTGCAGCGCCCCGGCCACCGGCGCGCCGGGGACGTGGGCAAGCCGATCGGCGGCGTGGAGGTGCGGATCCACGCGCCGGACGCGGAAGGCGTGGGGGAGATCGTCGCTCGCGGGCCCAACGTGATGGCGGGCTACTGGAACGATCCCGAGGCCACCGCCGAGGTCCTGCGCGACGGCTGGCTCTACACCGGCGACCTCGGGAGATTCGACGAGGAGGGAAACCTCGTCATCGTCGGTCGCAAGAAGGACGTGATCGTCGACGCGACCGGTAAGAACGTCTATCCCGACGAGCTCGAGGCGCTCTACGAGAAAAATCCCTACATCGAGGAACTCTCCATCGTCGGGCTGCCCGCGGCGGGGGGCGGAGAGCGCGTGGCCTGCCTCGTCGTCCCGAAGAAGGTGGAGGACCGCGACCCCGAGGAGGTGCGCCGCGAGATCGAAAATCACTTCCGCGACGTGAGCCTTCGCCTGCCCGTGTGGAAGCGGGTGAAGGTGCTGCACTTCGCGGACGGGCCCCTGCCCCGGACGGCCACGCAAAAGGTGCGCCGCCACGAGGTGGTGAAGATGCTCGAGCGGCTGGAGCAGGACGGGCGCGGGCCGCGCCGGGCGCACGCCGCGGGAGCGGAGGCGTGGCTGTACGACCTCATCGCCCGCGTCTGCGAGCAGCCGCTGGACAAGGTCGTCCCGGAAGCAAAGCTCGAACAGGACCTCGGCTTCGACTCGCTCACCTTCACCGAGCTCGGTGCGGCGCTGGAGCAGGCGGGGGTGCAGCCGCCCTCGCACGAGGAGCTGCTCGCGCTGGAGACGGTGGCAGACTTGGCGCGTTTCGTGGCGCGGCAGCGAAAGTCCGCGGCCGGAAAATCGAGATATCGCCGCGCGTCGGGTGGGGAGCGCGAGACCTCTCCCGGCCGGCGCGTCTCCGCCCTGCTCGACTCCGTGATCGACCTCGTCCAGCCGGTGGCGGATCGGGTGCCGATGCTCGTCTCGGCGCTGGCGCTGGCACGCGAGGAGGGGGCCAACCTGCTGGACGACTTCTTCTCCCGGCCCGCGCGCGACGAGGGAGAGGACGAGGCGATCGAGCTGCCCGATCTTCTGGTGCGCGCGGGGAGGACGGTGCTGCGGGGCGGGCAGATCGGCCTGTACGAGTCGTTCTTCCACACCCGCGTCTTTGGGAGGGCGCACATCCCCCAGCACACCCATTTCATCGTGGCGGCCAACCACGCCAGCCACCTGGACATGGGCCTGGTCAAGCACGCCCTCGGCGAGCAGGGGAAGAACCTGGTGACGCTGGCGGCGCGCGACTACTTTTTCAAGGACCGCTGGCGCCGCACCTACTTCGAGAACTTCACCCAGCTCATTCCCATGGAGCGGCACGGATCGCTGCGCGAGTCGCTGGAGCTCGCCTCGCGCTCGCTCCGGAAGGGCCACAACCTCCTCATCTTTCCCGAGGGCACCCGCAGCACCGACGGCGAGATCAAGGAGTTCAAGGCCTCGCTCGGCTACCTCGCGCTCACGAACCGCGTGGGCATCCTGCCCATGTACCTCGCCGGCACCTTCGAGGCGTTGCCGAAGGGGCAGCTTCTCCCGAAGTCGCGCGAGCTTTCGGTGCACATCGCGCCCTTCCTCTCCTACGAGGCGCTGGAGGCGCACGTGAAGGGCCTGCCGCGCAGCGAGCAGCACCGCGCGGTGGCCAGGCTGGTGGAGCGCATCGTGCGCGCCCTGCGCGACGGGACGCCCTTGCCGGAGCCTCCGGGGCTTTCCCCCCGCGAGCGGGCGCGAGGGCGTCCCACGGAGGAGGATTTCGAGCCAGCGCGCGCGGCAGCGCCCGGGGAGAAGAAGGCGTGAGCGATCGGATCCTCGTCACCGGTGCCACCGGCTTTCTCGGTTCCCATCTCCTCGCGCTCCTCCGGGGGCGCAGGCCGCTGCGGGTGCTCACCCGCGCGGCGACGCCGGAACTCGAGGCGAGCGGTGCGGAGATCGTGGAGGGATCGCTGCTCGATCCCGACGCCCTCGACGCGGCCCTGCGCGGCGTGCGACGCGTCTACCACGCGGCCGGACTCGTGGCGCGCGACCCCCGCGCGGCGCCGGAGATGTACCGGGTGCACGTGGACGGCACGCGGCTCCTCTTCGAGCGCGCGCGCCGGGCAAACGTGGAGCGGATCCTCCTCGTCTCCACCTCGGGAACGATCGCCGTCTCGGAGAAGGAGGAGGTCCTCGACGAGTCCGCACCCTACCCGGTGGAGACGGTGCGCCGCTTCCCCTACTACCTCTCCAAGATCTTCCAGGAAAAGCTGGCGCTGCAGATGGCGGCCGAGGGTGGGCCCGAGGTGGTGGTGATCAACCCGTCGCTGCTTCTCGGCCCGGGCGATCACCGCCAGTCCTCCACGGGCGACGTGCTGCGCTTTTTGCGCAAGGAGATTCCCTTCGTCCCGCCGGGCGGGGTCAGCTTCGTGGACGCGAGGGACGCGGCGGCGGGAGCCATCCTCGCCATGGAGAAGGGGCGGCCCTCGCGCCGTTACCTGCTGACGGCCGCCAACTGGACGCTGGAGGAATTCTTCCGCAAGCTCGCGCGGATCGCGGGAATGCGCGCGCCGGTGCTCCGGGTTCCCGCGGGGGTGGCGCGCCTCGCCGCTCCCTGGTTCGGCACCGAGATGCGCCCGAGCATCGAAATGTCGCGGCTTTTCTGGTACTGCGACCCTTCCCGCGCCCGGGAGGAGCTGGGCTGGGAGCCCCGCGATCCGATCGAGACGCTCGAGGACACGGTGGCGGAGCTCCGGGCCCGCCACTTCGGCGCACCGCCCCCGCGTCCGCGGCCGCGTTCGCATCTGGAGACGCTGGTCGCGCGGGTGCTGGAGCGGGAGACGGAGCCCGAGGCCGAGGCGGCGAAGGCGCCCGCGCGCGGCGCCGCCCGATCGAGGAGACGACGATGAAGAAGCTGGGATTGCCGGTCGCCATCCTGCTCGCGCCCGCCCTCGCCGGCGCGGAGGTGGAGACGATTCACGGGTACCGGATCGCCGATCCCTTTCGCCATTTCGAGACGGAGGAGGGCGCCGATCCCTGGATCGCCGAGCAGCACGAGCGCACGGAGGCCTACCTGCGCAACTCGGGCGTCGATCGCGCGGCGATCGAGAAGCGGCTCGACGAGCTCTCGCAAATCGCCAGCCTCGGCCGGTTGCGGCTCGCCGGCGACCGCATCTTCTACGCGAAGCGGCAGGGGGACGAGGAGCAGCCGAGCCTCTACGTCCTCTACAGGGGCAAGGAGCGCAAGTTGGTGGATCCCGGCGCGCTCGATCGCGAGGGCAAGACGGCGATGGACTGGTTTTACCCCTCGCCCTCGGGCAAGCGCGTCGCCTACGGGCTGTCGAAGGACGGGACGGAGCTCTCGGTGCTCCACCTCCTCGACGTGGAGAAGGGCCGATCCTTCGGCGAGACCATCCCCAACACGCGCGCGGCCTCGGTCGCCTGGCTGCCGGACGAGAGCGGCTTTTTCTACACGCGCTATCCGGAGGGTGACCGCTACAACCGCTGGGTCTACTTCCACCGCATCGGCGACGATCCCGCCGACGATCGACTCGTCTTCGGCGAGGGCTTCCTGGAGAAGACCGACTGGCCCTACGTGAAGCTGGCCGAGGACGACAGGACGCTGATCATCGTGGTCAGCCGCGGCTGGTCGGCCTCGGACGTCTGGATCCTGGAGCCTGGCAAGGAGGAACCGCGTCGGCTCCTGCACGGCGCCGAGCTGGGCGCGCTCTTCGGCATGCCGGTCCTGCGCGACGGCAAGTACCTGGTGACGACCAACTACCAGGCGCCGCGCTACCGCGTGGTGGAGGTCGATCCCGAGCGGCCCGAGCCGGAGAACTGGAGGACGGTGGTCCCCGAGGGTGACTGGCCGATCGAGGACATGTGCGTCGTCGGCGACGAGCTCGCCCTCGTTCGGCTGGAGAAGGCGGTCTCGAAGCTGGCGATCCACGATCTGAAGAAGGGCGGCTCGCGGGAGATCCCCATGCCGGGCCTCGGCGCGATCTTCGCGCTCGAGGGGAGGACGAAGGGCGACCGCTTCCTCGTCGGCTACACGTCCTTCACCGAGCCGGCGCGGGTGCTGGAAATCCGGCGTGGCAAGTCGGAGGCGCGCACGTTGATGGCGATCGAGGCGCCCGGCGCCCGCGACATCGTGGTCGAGCAGATCGACTACCCGAGCTACGACGGCACGTGGGTGCCGATGTTCGTGCTCTACCGGAAGGGGATCGCGCGCGACGGAAGCAACCCGACCCTTCTCACCGGGTACGGCGGCTTCAACGTCTCGCTGACGCCCAGCTTCAGCACCACGGCGCTTTTCTGGCTCGAGCGCGGCGGCGTCTACGCCGTCGCCAACCTGCGCGGCGGCTCGGAGTTCGGTGAAACGTGGCACGAGGCCGGAAAGCTCGCCAACAAGCACCAGGTCTTCCGCGACTTCGAGTACGCCATGCGCCACCTCATCCGCGAAGGCTGGACGCGCCCGGATCGGCTGGCGATCACCGGCGGCTCGAACGGCGGCCTGCTGATGGGTGCGATGATGACCCAAGCGCCGGAACTCTTCCGGGTGGCGGTGGGCCGGGTCGGCCTCTACGACATGATCCGCTTCCAGCGCTTCCTCATCGCCGAGCTATGGGTGGACGAGTACGGCTCCTCCGACAACCCGGAGCAGGTCGGCTACCTCTACGGCTACTCGCCCTACCACCAGGTGCTTCCCGGCGTGCGCTACCCGGCCTTCTTCGGCGTGACCGCCAAGTCGGACACGCGCGTCCACTGGAACCACACGGTGAAGTTCGTGGCGGCGCTGCAGGCGGCGCAGGCGGGCGACGCCCCCATCCTCCTCTACGTGGAGGACCGCGCCGGCCACGGCCAGGGCAAGGGCCGCACCGACCGCGTCCGCGAGACGGCGATGTGGATGCAGTTCATCCTCTCGCAGATCGAGGGGAAGGCTCTCTCCGCGCCGGAACAGAGGTGAGCGCCATCGACGTCGCAGCGCTGCACGACTACTTGCTCGCGGCGGTGGTTCCGCCCGGGGAGCGCCAGGCGCCCCCGGGTCTCGATGGAGTCCGCGAGCTCCTCGCCGATCGGGCGCGCTTCACCCGCGCCAGCGCGGAGCTTTCGCGGGCCTTCGAGTCCTGGCTGCGGGCGAGAAACCCCTTCGTCTGGCTCTCGGACTTCGAGCGGAACGCGTTGATCGTGGTCTTCGCGCGCACCCTGCGCGCCCTGGAGAGCGGGACGCCGGAGGCGGCGCTCTCCGACCACGCCGCCCGCCTGACGGCGTGGCTGCACGAGGTTCTGGGCGGGCTACCTCCCAAGGTGCCGAGCGCGGAGTACTCCCCCGAGCTGCAGCTCGAGGTCCTCGGGGTGGAGGTCGCCGACCTGCAGTCGCCCGTGCTGGACGTGGGCTGCGGGGAGAGCGCCGGCCTGGTCCGCCACCTGCGCGCGCAGGGGGTCGAGGCCTGGGGCCTCGACCGGGCGGAGGCGGGGGCGTTCACCTTCGCGGGCGACTGGCTGGAATTCGAGTACGGAAGGGAGAGGTGGGGCACGGTGATCTCCCACCAGGCCTTCTCCCTCCACTTCCTCCACCACCACTTCCGGGGCGGGGAGGCGGCGCGCCGCCACGGAGAGGCCTACGCCGCCATCCTCCGCGGACTGCGGCCGGGCGGGGCCTTCGTCTACGTCCCCGCCCTACCCTTCGTCGAATCGGTCCTGCCGACCGCGCAGTACCGGGTCGAGCGCCGCCCCCTCCCGCCGAAGCTCGCCGCCGGGCTGGAATGGGTGAAGCAGCTCGACCCGGAGCTGGACGCGGCCTTCGCGAGCCGCGTGGTGCGAAAGACCTAGCGATTGCGCAGGCCGCGGCGCAGCCCGACCTTGCGGCGCTGCCGCTGGCGGCGAAGCGCCCGGCGCTTCTCCTTGGAGCGGTTCTCGAGGCTCTTTTTGGTGCGATTGCCGATCGTCGCGCTCATCTATCTGACCTCCGGCCTCGATGGCCAACGGGTTGTCCGGGAGTCTTAGCCGCCTCGGGCCGGGAAAGGAAGGAAGCAGCGGTGTTGTTCTCACGAAAGCTCGGCGAGGGAGGGCAGGGCGTCGTCCTCCTCCACGGCTTCATGGGCTCGGGCTCGAACGTGCGAAGGCTGGCGCAGCTCTGGTCGGAGCGGGATCCCTCGCTCTTTTTCTCCATGCCGGATCTGACGGGCCACGGCCGGTCTCCCGCGCTGCCGCCGGGCGCCGATCTCTTCACGCTGGCGCGCGACGTGATCGCCACCGCGCGCGCCAACGGGATCCAAGGACCGCTCCGCATCGTCGGGCACTCGCTCGGCGGCCGGGTGGGACTGGCGGCGATCCTCCTCGCGCCCACCGAGGTGGAGGAGGTGGTGGTCCTCGACGTGGCGCCGGGGCCGATCGATCCCGCGCGGGTGGAGTCGGGTCGGGTGTTGGCCATCTACCGCGGCGCTCCTGCCGAGGCGAAAAGCCGCGACGAGATGCGGGCCTACTTTTCTGCGCAGGGACTGTCCTCCGATCGCGCGGAGTGGCTCCTCACCAACCTCGTCCGCGAGGGCGACGCGCTGCGCTGGCGCGTGGATCGCGAGGCGCTGGCGGCGCTGCACCAGCGAACGAGCAGCGCCGAGCTCTGGCCGGCGCTGGAGAAAGGCGTCCGCATCCACTTCATCCGCGGGGGCGCCTCGCCCTTCGTGAGCGACGAGGACGTCGCGCGGATCGAGAGAGCGGGACATCGCGTGGAGACGGTGGAGGGCGCCGATCACTACCTGCACGTGACGCACGCCGAGGAGGTGGCGCGGCGCCTGGACGAGCATTTCCGCGCCCGTTGACCCCGGGCGCAGCCGATTGTCAACGAGTCGCCATGCTGGCCATCGGGATGAAGATCGTGCATCGGGCCCAGCCGTCCTGGGGCATCGGCGAGGTCCTGGGCGTCCGCGAGGGCGGCCGGTTCCTCGAGGTTCGCTTTCCGGGGCGACCGGGCCCCGCGTTCCTGGTCTCCGCCAAGGACCCGGCGCTCGCGCGCTACACCTACAGCCCGGGGGAGGAGATCCAGCTCCTCGACGGGTCTCGCGCGCGCGTCGTCCGGGTGATCGACGGCGGGCCCGAAACTCTGTATCGCTACGAGATCGAGGGCGCCAAGAAAGAGATCTCCGAGCTGGAGATCGTCCCGGTGCCCCCGGCCGGCGGCGCCCTGGGCATGCTCTCGGCGGGGACGGGCGCCTCGCCTCAGCTCCACGCGTTGCGACGCAGCGCGGTCCGGCTGGACATGGAGCGCCGCGCCGACGCCCTCGGCGCGCTCTTCGGCAGCCGCGTCATGCCCAAGCCGCACCAGCTCGCGGTGGTCCAGCGCGTGCTGACCTCGCCGAGCCCCCGCTTCGTCCTCGCGGACGAGGTGGGTCTGGGCAAGACCATCGAGGCGGGGATGATCTACGCCGCCATGGCGCAGACGGGCATGGCCCGACGCGTTTTGGTGATCGCGCCTTCCCACCTCACCGTCCAGTGGCTGGCCGAGCTGTATAACAAGTTTCACTCCCTGTTTACGTACCTCGACGAGGAGCGGCTGGAGCGGGAGGCGCTGGTCTCCACCAGGCCGGCGTGGTGGCGCTACGACAAGGTGGTCACCTCGCTGGAGCTCTTGGCGAAGCACAAGGTCCACCGCGACGCGGTGGGCGACCCGTCGGCCGGCTGGGACCTGGTGATCATCGACGAGGCGCACCACCTCGTCGACGAGGCCGCCTTCGACGCGGCGGCGGCGGCGGCGGACAACACGCACGGGCTGCTCCTTCTCACCGCCACGCCGCTGCAGCTCGATCCCAACGAGTACTACCTGCTCCTCTCCCTGGTCGACCCGGTGATCCCGGAGACCTACGAGGAATTCGAGCGGCGGCTCGAGCGCCAGGGCGATCTCTCGGAGAAGCTGCGCAAGCTCCTCTCCGCGAAGACGCCGCGCTCGGCGGGCGCCTCGGCGCGCGCGATCGCCAAGATGATCCCGCAGGACGAGTTCCTCGCCGAGAAGGCGGAGGCGATCGCCCGAGGCGAGGATGGCGCGAAGGAGGCCTTCGTCCGCCACATGGCGGAGGCCTACTCGCTCTCGTCGCGCCTGATCCGCAACCGCCGCGCTGTGGTCGGGGGCATGGCGCCGCGCAAGCTCGTGCGCCACGATGTGCAGCCCACCGCGAAGGAGATGGAGTTCCGCGAGCGCTTCTGGGACGCGCTCGCCTCCGGCGAGGTCCAGGCCGAGGGCGAAAGGCTCGCGCACTTGCTCAAGAGCATCGACTCGTCGCCACGGGCGGCAGCGGAGGCGCTCTCCGCGCTCGGCTGCGAGGCGCTCGCCCGTCGCGCCTCCGCGCTGGAGGGCACCTCGACGCACGCCAAGTCGCGCGCCTTCTTGCGGGCGCTGGAGCGGATCCACCGCGAGGAGCCGGGCGCCAAGGTCCTGGTTTTCACCGAGTTTCCCGGCACCCTCGCCTACCTGCGCGAGCTGCTGGCGCGGCACGGCTGGGAGGCCTGCGTCTACGACGAGAGCCTCAACCAGGTGGAGCGCGATCGGCAGGTGGCGCGATTCCGCGATCCCGAGGGTCCACCGATCCTGCTCTCCACCGAGGTGGGCGGCGAGGGCCGCAACTTCCAGTTCTGCCATCACCTTGTCCACTTCGACCTCTCCTGGAGCCCGGCCGCGATCGAGCAGCGCATCGGTCGGCTGGACCGCATCGGCCAGCTCCACGAGGTGCGCGTGCACTGCTTCCGCGAGGAGGGGACGCTGGCGGCGCGCGTCTTCGACCTGATGGCGGAGGCGGTCCGCGTCTTCGAGGAGACGGTCGGCGGCCTCGACCCGATCCTCGAACAGGTGGAGGCGGACCTGACCCGGCTGGCGGCGATGCGGGATCTCTCCGCTTTCGACCGGTACCAGGAAAAGCTCGCCCGCGGCATCGCCGCGGCGCGCGAGGAGATCCGCCGCGCCTACGACCCGCTGCTGGACGCGCGCTCCTTCGACAAGGAGGCCGTGGAGGCCCTGGTCCGCCGCGCCGTGCGCCGGCTCGGGCTGGAGGAGCCGGAGGACGACGACCTCGAATCCACGCTGTGGACCATCGCCCGCGAGCTCGACGAGCGCCTGGAGGAGACCGTGATCGCGCTCGCGCGGCGGGTGGGCATCGACGTGGACACCGAGGAGCAGGTCGAGGCCTTCCAGTGCGCCTTCCGCCTCGGCGGCTCCATGGCGGTGGACGCGCTGCCGGGCTTCGACCTCACCGAGGAACGGACCCTGCTCGGCAGCTTCTGGCGCGACACTGCAGTGGTCGAGGAGGAGAACGACTACTTCGCCACCGGCCACCCGCTGGTCGAGGCCCTATTCGCCTGGATCCGCGACGGCGAGGAGGGGAGGGCGACCTGGCTCTCCTCGGGGAGGCTCCGGCCCGGCGCGCTCGGCTTCGCCTTCTCCTTCGTGGTGACCTTCCCCGAGCCGGAGGATCTGGCGGCGGGCGCCCGGGTGCCCTCGCGGCAGGCGGCGCGCTACCTGGATCAGGCGCTCTTCGAGGTGGCGGTGGAGCTTCGCCCGGGTGGCAAGGCCACCGTCCGCGACGAGCTACTCGCCGACCTCGAGGAGGCGCGCGGCGCGCGCCAGCCGGGGGCCGTCCCCGGCCTGGCGGAGGCGGTGAAGGCCGCCTACGAGGCGGCGCGGGCGGAGGCGGAGCGGCGCTTCGAGGAGGAGCGGCGTCGCGCCATCGAGCGGCTTCTGCAGGACCGCGACGCCGCGCTCGGCCGCATCGAGCTCGCCGAGCGGCGCGGCGATCCGCTGGAGGCCCAGGCGCTCGGTTATCAGAAGCAGGAGCTCGTCCGCTTCTACGACCGCGCGCGGCGGGCGCTGGAGGAGTCGCGCCTCGAGCTGGATCAGGCCGCAGGCCTCCTCCCTCGGCAGTGAGGGGGCGGGGACCACCCTGCGAGGACGGGGGCGGTCTCGGGGCCGGTCGTCGCCAAAGGGGGCGGCGGGTGAGGTGAATCGCGCCCTTCCCGTCGCCGGGGCCGGGCGCCGGGCAGCGAGACGTCGGTTGCCGCACCCGGGTCGAGAGCCCAGCTTGGCCGCGTGGGAGCGCAAACGGCGCGCGGCTGGCGCTTGCTTCTCGCAGCGCTGGGGGTCGTCTTCGGGGACATCGGGACCAGTCCCCTCTACGCCATCCGCGAGGCCTTTTTCGGGGTCCACCCGCTGCCCCACGACCGGGAGAACGTCCTCGGGATCCTCTCGCTGATCTTCTGGTCCCTGATCGTCGTCGTCTCGCTCAAGTACCTCGTCTTCGTCCTGCGGGCCGACAACCGGGGCGAGGGCGGGATCTTCGCTCTGCTCTCCCTCCTCCGCGGACAGCGCGCGGGAGCGGTCACCCTCCTCGCGCTTATCGGGGCCTCGCTCCTCTATGGCGACGGGATCATCACGCCGGCGATCTCGGTCTTCTCCGCGGTCGAGGGGCTCGAGGTGGCGACCTCGGCCTTCCGCCCCGTGGTGCTCCCCCTGACGGTGGTCATCCTCGTCCTCTTCTTCGCGGTGCAGCGGACGGGGACGGGCCGGCTCGCCGTCGCCTACGGCTGGGTGATGCAGGCCTGGTTCGCCAGCCTCTTCATGCTCGGCCTGCGCGGCATCCTCCTCGAGCCCGCCGTCCTGGAGGCGGCGAATCCCGCGTACGCCCTGGCCTTCTTCGAGCGCAACGGCTCCGACGGCTTCGTCGCCCTCGGCGCGGTCGTGCTCTGCGTCACGGGCGCGGAGGCGATCTACGCCGATCTGGGGCATTTCGGCCGCTCGCCCATCCGATGGGCCTGGGGAGTTTTCGTCCTGCCGTCGCTCCTGCTCAACTACGCGGGACAGGCGGCGATCCTCCTGCGCGATCCCGGAGCGACCCACCCCTTCTTCGCACTGGTTCCGGGGCGGCTCCTCTACCCCATGGTGGTGCTCGCCACCACGGCCGCCGTCGTGGCGTCCCAGGCGGTAGTCAGCGGTGCCTTCTCCATCACCCGGCAGGCGGTGCAGCTCGGCTTCCTCCCCCGCGTGCGCATCGTCCACACCTCCCCCGAGATCCGGGGGCGGATCTTCGTGCCGACGACGAACCGGCTGCTCGCCATTGCCTGCGTGGGCGCGGTCCTCTTCTTTCGCGACTCGGACGGGCTCGCGGCGGCCTACGGCCTGGCGGTGACGGGCAACATGGTGATCACGAGCCTCCTCTACTACCTGGTCGCGCGCCGGAGCTTCGGTTGGCCCGTGACGCTCGCCCTGCCCTTGGTGGGACTCTTCCTCGTCTTCGACCTGGGCTTCCTCTCCGCGAACCTGCTCAAGCTCGCCCACGGCGGCTGGGTACCGGCGCTCATCGCGGTGGGCATGGTCCTGCTGATGCGAACCTGGGAGGAGGGAAGGCGGGTCCTGGCCGCGGAGGTGGCCCGGCGAAGCCCGCCCCTGGATGTCTTCCTCGACGAGCTCCGCGAAAAGCGGCCCGTTCGCATCCCCGGCACGGCGGTCTACCTCTCCTCCAGCCCCACCGGGTTGCCGCCGGCTTTCGTGCACCACTTCCGCAACATCGGGGTCCTGCACGAGAGGGTGGTCTTCTTCACGGCGGTCTCGGTCGAACGTCCCTCGGTGCCGGACCGGGAGCGCGTGGACGTGCAGCAGCTGGGAGAAGGGCTCTTCCGGGTGATCGCCTACTACGGCTACATGGAGACGCCCGACGTCCCCCGGGACGTGATCCTCGCCTGCGACGCGGGTCTACCGATCGACCCCGCCGACGTGCACTACTTTCTCGGCCGCCAGGCGCTCGTCTCCACCGGGACGTCTCCAATGACCGAGTGGCAGAAGCGGCTCTTCCTCTTTCTCTCGCGCAACGCCGCCACGGCGCCCTCCTTCTTTCGGCTGCCGCCCGAGCGCGTGATCGAGATCGGCATGGAAATCGAGGTCTAGAGGAGCCGGCCGAGGATCCAGGGGAGGGCGGCGATGGTGGCGACCAGCGCCCCCGCCACGGCGAGGATGGTGGCGAGCAAGAAGCCGAAGAGACCCAGCGCCGCGGCGAGGCGGTGGAACTGCAGCTCGCGGCAGACCCCGGCGGTGAGGACCAGGCCGGCGGCCCCGCCGCCCACCCAGCCGAAGCGCGGATCGTCGACGAAGATACCGATGGCGGCGCCGAGCACCGCCAGGATCGCCGCGGCCACCACCGTGCGCACCACCCGCCGCCCGCGCGCCGCGGCGTCGGCGAGGTAGTCCGGCATCTCCTCGGGCGTGGCCAGGCCGTAGTGCACCGGGCAGACGAGCTCCCCCAGCAGGGCGCGCCGCATGCAGTCGCGCTCGACGCACTGGTTCTCTCCCAGCGGAAAGGTCGAGCGCGCGTCGACGCCGAAGGGCTCGAGGATGTGGCGCAGACGCTGGCCGGGCGCGCGCGCGCGGCGTGGCGGGGAGCTCGCGGGAGCTGGATCGCGGAGGGTATCCACGGCTCACCTCGGAACCGCCCGGAGCGCGGTTCCACGGGGGGACGACCAGTGGGGGAAGGGACCTCGGGCCTCTCCCTGGCGGTTGGTAGCCTCAAAGCCCATGGCGCGCAAGCGGAAGGTAGACCGCCCGCTGAGGAAGGACGTCCGCTTTCTCGGGGAGGTGCTGGGCGAGGTCCTTGTGGTGCACGAGGGCGAGCGGCTCTTCTGGCTGGAGGAGGAGGTCCGCAAGCTCTCCATCGCCCGACGGCGCGGACCGAGAGCGGAGCGGCAGGCGATCGAGGACCGGCTCCGGGCGATCGTCCGCTCGCTCTCCCTGGAGGACGCGGAGGTCGTCACTCGCGCCTTCGCCACCTATTTCCAGCTTGTCAACCTGGCGGAGCAGCACCACCGGATCCGGCGCGCCCGCGCCCACGCCATGGACCCGGAGGCGCCACCGCAGCCGGGTTCGATCGAGGCGATCCTCCTCCGGGCGCGCGAGGACGGGGTGAGCGCCGAGCGCGCCCGCGAGGCGCTGCGCTCGTTGCAGGTCGTCCTGACCTTCACCGCCCACCCCACCCAGGCCACCCGGCGGACGGTGCTCGAGAAGATCTACCGCATCGCGCAGGAGCTCGAGCTGCGCGACCGCTGCGCCATGACGCCCCTCGAGGCGGCGCGAAGCCTCGCCGTCATCCGCGAGCAAGTGGGGATCCTGTGGCAGACGAGCGAGGTGCGGACGCGGCGGCCCACGGTCGCTAGCGAGGTCAAGAACATCCTCTGGTACGTCGAGAGCGTCCTGTGGGAGGTGGTGGCCGAGCTGCCGGACGCGATCGCCGCGGCCTTCGAGCGGGTCTACGGCGAGCCGCTGGGCGAGGCCGTCAACCCCTTGCGGATCCACTCCTGGGCCGGGGGCGACATGGATGGAAACCCCAACGTCACCCCGGAGATCGTCGAGGACACCATCCGCGTGCACCGAAGCCGCGCCCTGCGGCTCCTGCTGAAGGAGATGGAGCGCCTGGGACACGAGCTCTCCCAGTCCTCTCGGCGGCTCGCGCCGACCGCGGAGCTCCTCGAATCCCTGCGCCGGGATCGGGAGGCGATGCCCGGGCTCGAACTTCAGCCCGGGGACGAGGGCGAGCCCTGGCGCGAGAAGCTGCGCTTCGTGGAGGCGAGGCTGCGGTCGAGCCTGGCCCGGGAGGAGGCGCGGCGCGCGGGAGCGGCAGAGGCGGCGCCGGCGTCCTTGCTCCTCTCTCCCACGGGCCTGGCCCCGCCGCCCTTCGCCGTCGCGGCGGGCATCCCTCCCTACCTCGACTGCCACGAGCTGGTGCAGGACCTCGAGGTGATCCATCGCTCCCTGGGCGGGCCGAACGGCGCCCTTCGCGGCGCCCGGCTCGTCGCGCGGTTGCTCTCGCGCGTGCGCAGCTTCGGCCTGGACGTGGCGGAGCTCGAGCTGCGCGCGGTCGCCGTCGAGGCGCGCGAGGCCTCTGCCTGGATCGAGGGGAGGGGGCCGCGAACCGAGGGCGGCGAGCGCCTCCTGGCCGCCCTGCGCCGGGTGGGGAATTTGGCCCGCGAGGGCGCCTATCCCTGCCAGACCCTGATCCTCTCCATGGCCTCCTCCGCGCGGGACCTCCTCGCCGCCCTCCACTGCGCCCGCGCCGCCGGCCTCTGGGACGTGCGCCGCGGCTGCGTCGCCGTGGACGTGGTGCCCCTCTTCGAGACGCGAAAGGACCTGGCCGCGGGGCCCGCGATCCTCGACGAGGTCCTTTCCGATCCCGTCTACCGCGAGCACGTGAGGGCGAGGGGCCACCAGGAGGTCATGGTCGGCTACAGCGATTCGAGCAAGGAGGCCGGCCTGCTCGCCGCCAGCGCCGAACTGCGGCGGGTCCAGATCCGGCTGGTGGCGCTCTCGCGGCGAGCCGGCATCCCGATCCGCTTCTTTCACGGCAGGGGCGAGTCGGTGGCGCGGGGCGGGGGTCCTGCCCAGCAGGCGATCCTCTCGCTTCCCCGCGGCAGCATCGCGGGCTTCTACAAGGCCACCGAGCAGGGAGAGGCGCTGGACCACAAGTACAGCCGTCCGGAGCTGGCCATGCGCACCCTCCAGCTCGTCGTGGGCGGGGCGCTCCTGCACAGCCTCGACGTCCAGGAGCGGCCCTCGGAGGAGGACGAGGCGCGCTACGACGCGGCCTTCGAGGAGATCGCCGACGTCGGCTGCGCAGCCTACCGCGCCCTGGTCTGGGAGGAGCCCCTCTTCGAGACCTTCTTTCGCACGGCCACCCCCATCGAGGAGATCTCCGCCCTGCCCATCGGCTCGCGCCCCGCGCGGCGCGCGGCCGGGGGGATGGAGTCCCTCCGTGCCATTCCCTGGGTCTTCGCGTGGACCCAGAACCGATGCATCCTGCCCGGCTGGTACGGGGTGGGCACGGCGTTCGCGGCCTTCGGCCGGCGGAAGGGCGGCTGGAGCTTGCTCGAGGAGATGGCCCGAAGCTGGCCCTTCTTCCGGGCGGTGCTTTCGAACGTGGAGATGGTCCTGGCCAAGACGGACCTGCGCATCGCCCGGTACTACGCGGAGCTGGCGCCGCCCGAGGCGAGGCGCGCGGTCTGGCCCCGCATCAGGGAGGAGCACGCCCGCACGGTGCGCGCCATTCAGCGGCTGCTGGGCGTGAAGCGGCTGCTGGACGGGAACCCGCCGCTGCAGCGCTCGATCGAGCTGCGCAACCCGTACGTCGACCCCCTCTCCTTCGTCCAGGTCGATCTCCTGCGCCGAAAGCGGGAAGGGGAGTTCACCGATCCGATCGTGATGTTGACAGTCAACGGCCTCGCAGTAGCAATGCGGAATACGGGGTAGACCCCGGCGAAGGCTGCTTTCCAGGAGAAGTGACCATGAGTCTTGCAGTTCTGTTGACCGCGGCCGCGATCGCCGTTTCTCCCGATCCCGCATCCGAGACGCAGGCAACCGCACCGGAGACGGCCGCCCAGGCCGCGTTGGACTCGAGCCCTGCCGCCTCCGAGGCGCAGGCCGCTCCGAGCCCCGCTTCTCCGGCCAGCCCCTCGGCGGAGGCGACGTCCTCCGAACCGGGCGGCTTCGCCCGGTGGTGGAATGGACAGGAGTCCATCTACGATGCGGGCGTGCACCTGAGCCTGGGGGCGATGTTCTCCCGGTACAACGGTGGTCGCTTCGTCGCCCGCGGCGCCGACGACAAGTTCGAGTCCGCGAACGTCGAGCGGGTCGCCGGCATCCGCCTCGACCTCAACAACATGGGCCGGTACTTCGGCCTTCTGACCTTCGGCGCCGCCTACTACGAGGCCGGGGAGGGCACCAGTCTGCGCGTCGGCAAGCAGGATGCGGCCATCACCCTGCGCGGCGTGGACGTCCGCCTCGTGCAACCTCGGATGCGCTTCGCCATGTGGCGCTTCGAGGTCGGCGCTTCCCTGGGGCCGGTCTTCCACCTGGGCTGGGCGAAACTCGACCAGTCGCGCATCCCCAGTGGGCTTGCGGGCGTGATCGATCGCCGCATCCGCGACGCCCTCGACAGCAGCTTGTTCGCCACCCTCGGACTGGAGGCGGGTGCGGCGCTGCGCTTCTATCCGCTTTCCTTCCTCTTCGTGGAAGGGGCCTACTCCCACTCTTTCTCGATCTGGAACATCGTGGGCGAGACCGAGGGGATGGGCGGCTTCCGCGTCGGCGCTGGCCTCGCCTTCTGAGCCGGGCTGTTTCGGTTTTGTTTTCGGGCATCTCTCCTTCGGGCGAGAGACCTTTTCTGGTTCGAAAAGAGCGCGTGTCGTGCAGATGCCCGCGCCGGGCGAAGGCACGCTCGTGCGGACGGTCGAACTCGGAAGCGTTCACGGGTCGTGGGGGAGGCTGCCCCGCGCGGCACGCGCGTAGAGGAAGGGCGTGGCCGCCAGGAAGTTGGCGACGCGCGAGGTGTAGACGTCGGCGGAGCTCTCCATCTGGCGGGCGAGCAGGCTCTTGTCGCTGCCGGCGCGCATGAGGGGCCCCCAGCTGTCGTTGCCCAGCTGCGCCGATGCCTGCGCGAGCGGCGCGATCCGCGCGTCGAGCGCCACCAGGGCCTCGCCGAGCTTTTGGGCCCTTCGCTCGAGCACCTCGAGTGGCTCGTCGGAGACGGGCCCGTAGCCGAGCTTTTTCCGCTGGATTTCGAGGCGGGTGCGGTCCAGTCGGTCCTCGAGCAGCACCTTTTCCTCCATGAGTCGCTCGAGTTCCGCGCGGTGCTCGCGAAATTCCTCGATGGCTCGAATTTCGTCCTCGAGCTCGCGCAGGATCAGTGCCGTGCGCCACCGCAGGACGTCCTTGGAGGCGTGCACGTCGCTGTACATGTGGTCGCCCACGTAGAGGATTTCGTCGCCCGACAACCCCAGGTGGCGCTCGACCATGCGCGCGCTTCCGCCGAAGTAGGCCCTGCCCTTCTTCAGCCCCCCGGTGGCGGGGCGCAGCAGCCCCTCCTCCGTCACCACCTCGAAGAGCGGCGCCTGCGAGGTGAAGAACTCCGGCTTGCGGGCGGAAACGATCACCACGTCGAAGAGGTCGCGCCAGGTCAGCCCTTGCGGCAAGTGCGGATCGAAGGCCCAGGACATGATCGGCGCGGCGTAGCCCCAGTCCGAGTTGGTGATGAGGAGGAGCTTCTTGCCGGCGTAGTGCTGGTCGAGCAGCGCCAGCGGAACCTCGGGATCCTTGACCGCGAAGAGATCCGGGTTGGCGATGATTTCGTCTTTGAGTTCGCCCTCCATGTGCGCCTCGTCCAGCGACTGCCGGACGGCGCGGAAGAGGTCCTGGTAGCCCATCGCGCCAGGCAGCTTGCCCTGGTCGAGGAGATCGACGAGCTGCAGAAACATCGATCCCTCGGAGAGTGAGAAAAGCGTATTGAGGAAGTACCAGCGCGGCTGCGAGAGATCGACGATGGTGCGGCTGTAGGTCGCGCGCTGCTCGCCATGGTCGAGAAAGCGCGTGCCGTGACAGGCGCGTACCACGAAGCCGAAGCGGTTGGCCTTCACCATGTTTCCGAGCTCGGTGTCGACCACGAGCCCGCGGATCACCATGCGCTCGTCGAACTGCAGCTCCTCGACCGGCCAACCGCGCAAAAGCAGGCGTCGGCGGATGTGATCGAAGGCGCGCTCCTCCCACTGCTTCACCCGGTAGTGGATGAGCGTGTAGTCCATGTCGTAGCCGATGGCGCGGATGGAGCGCAGGTTGAGCGTGCGGTTGCAGTAGATGCGGCGCTCCGGCGGGACGGGATGGGGCAGGGCGTGCAGTTCCATCCCACCGAGGATATTCCCTCGCCCGCGGGACGGGCACGCAGCCCCGGCGCGCAGGCATGGGCGCCTTTCGCGACGGGGCGCGCCCGAGGCGGGCGCGCTAGCCCTCGCGCCCGTCGCGCAGCACGCGCACCAGGCGGGGGAGCGAGACGTCGAAGCGGTAGCTCGTCGAGCGGTGCCCGTCGTCGAATTCCTCGGCCTCGTGCGGGATGCCGAGCTCGCGGAGTCGGCGAGAGAGCCGCCGCAGCCCGTACTGGAGGTGGTACTCGTCGCGGCTGCCGCAGTCGAGGAAGAGCAGCTCGAGACCGCGCAGAGCCTGCTGCGCGCACGGCTCCTCCACCATGCGCAATGGATCGTGCGCGAGCCACCGCTCCCAGACCTCCTCGCGCAGCTCCAGGGTCCGCGGGTCGAAGGGGAGCTCGATGCCGAGCGGCGCGTCGGGTGAGGGCGAGTAACAGGCCGCCATGCAGAGGACCGAGATGGGCTCGAACCACTCCCCGCTCCGCTTGCGAATGGAGGCGCGGAAAGCTTCGACCAGCGCCTCGACGCCGCCGTGGCGGGCGAGGGCGCGCGCCAGCGCGGGGAACGAGGGGAGATACACCCACTCGAAGCCCATGTCCGCCGCGTGGCAGGCGATGGCTCGCACCCACTCCGGTCGCTGGATGGCCTGGACCCAGGCGCCGTAGCCGCCCGAGGAGCGGCCCACCACGCCGTGGCGGCCGGTGGTGGCAAAGCGCGCCTCGATCGCGGGCCGGAGCTCCTCCCAGATGTGGCTCTGGTAGGGGCCCTGCGCCGGGCTGTCGAGGTACTGGCTGCCGCCGAGGAGGGTGAAGCAGTCGGGGATGGCGAAGATCGCGTCGCCGAGGACGCCGCTCGCGGAGAGGCGCCGGATCCGCTGCAGGAGGTTCTCGCTCCACGGGTCGTCCTCGACCAGGGCGGCGGCGGTGCCGGCGTAGGCTGGGAGGACCCAGACGACGGGGAGCGCCTCTCTCGGCTCGGCGGGCGCGATCACCCGGAGGATGCGCGCGTGCGGATCGCCGAGCGGATTGCCCCGGAGAAGCTGGCTTTCGACGTGGATCTCGATGAGGCGGTAGTCGGTCATGCGGCCAAGGCTACTTCATCCGCCCCGCCGCCGGGCGCCCCCGACGGGTTGCCGCCCACCGCGGCCGTGCTCACGCTAGGGGGGTGAAGCGACCCAACATCACCTTTCCCGTCGGCCCGGACGACGAGGTCACCCGCGAGCTCATCGGCTTCGACGCGGACATGGATCAGGCGAACCCCGGCGACGCGGGCAACGGCGCCAGCCCCTTCGGCGGCGATTTCACCGGCGGCCTGCCCGAGCCGCTCGAGGACCCGCCCGACGTCCCGGCCGACATCCTCCCCGACCGCATCGAGCGCTGGCCGGAGCTCGGCGCGGACGAGCTCGCCGAGGAGGACGACCTGACGGCGCGCCCCACCGAACCGCCGCCCGTCGATCCGGAGCGCTATCCGTAGCGGCAGTGGCCGCGTCCCCCGCGGATGCGGACTCCAGGGCACGCCGCGGGCCCGGCGCCTCCCGCAGGGCTCCGCCACCCGAATGTCCAATGAATGACCATTCAGTTTTCATTGCCCCCGGGTGCCGGCCGCCCTATAACCTTGGGCGTTTGCTGGGGGTCGCTCGGTCGCACGGCTCCCGAGGAGAGGCGGCATGGCGCAGACGGGACGGCGGGTGGCGATCGTGGCGGGGGTTCGCACCCCCTTTGCGCGGGCGAACGGGATCCTGGCGAGGATGTCGGCCCTGGACCTGGGGGTCGCGGTGGTCTCGGAGCTGCTCGCGCGCAGCGAGGTGCCCCGGGACGAGGTGGATCTCCTAGTATTCGGCCAGGTGATCCCGTCGCTCACGGCGCCCAACATCGCCCGCGAGGTGGCGCTCTCGACGGCGCTTCCGCGCAGCGTGGACGCCTACTCGGTGAGCCGCGCCTGCGCCACCTCCATCCAGGCGATGACCGACGTCGCCGATCAGATCGCCCTCGGCCACGCCGACGTGGGCATCGCCGGCGGCGCGGAGAGCCTCTCCAACATCCCCTTCAGCGTCTCGCCGCGCCTGGCCGAGGCGCTGGTTCGCGCCTCCAAGGCCAAGGACATTCCATCGCGGCTGCGCAGCTTCGCCGAGGTCTCCATCAAGGACCTCGTCCCCGTCCCGCCCACGCTGAAGGAGCGCACGACCGGGATGACCATGGGCGAGAGCGCCGAGAAGATGGCGCGGGAGAACGGCATCAGCCGCGAGGCCCAGGACCGCTTCGCCAAGCGCTCCCACGACCGCGCGGCGAAGGCCTGGGACGAGGGCAAGTACGACGACGAGGTGATGCACCTGCCGGTGCCGCCCACCTACGACCAGGTGGCGAAGGTCGACGACTTCATCCGGCGCGACACCTCGCTGGAGAAAATGGCGTCGCTGCCCCCGGTCTTCGATCGCGAGTACGGCACCATCACCGCCGCCAACTCCTCCGGGCTGACCGACGGCGCCTCGGCGCTGCTTCTGATGAGCGAGGAGAAGGCGCGCGCGCTGGGCTACGAGCCGCTGGGCTACATCCGCGCCTATGCCTACGCGGCGGTCGATCCGAAGGAGCAGATGCTCATCGGGCCCGCCATCGCCGCCCCGAAGGCGCTCGAGCGCGCGGGGATGAGGCTCTCCGACATGGACCTCGTGGACATCCACGAGGCCTTCGCGGCGGTGGTCCTCTCGGTTTTGCAGGCGTGGGATTCGCGAAAGTTCGCGCAGGACAAGCTCGGGCGCGACGAGCCCGTCGGCGTGGTGGACGACGACAAGCTCAACGTCAACGGCGGCTCGATCGCCCTCGGCCATCCCTTCGCCGCGACGGGCGGGCGGATGGTGCTGAACACTCTCAACGAGCTGCGCCGTCGCGGAAAGAACCTCGGTCTGGTCACCCTCTGCGCGGCCGGCGGCCTCGCCGCGGCCGTGGTGCTGGAGCGCGCGTGATGGAAGTCGCCGTCAAGGAGCCCGAGTTCCGGCTGTTGCGAGTGGAGGTGGGGAGCGACGGCGTGGCACACATCGTCCTCGACGATCCCACCGAGTCGGTCAACACCATCTCGGAGGAGCTCGGCGGGGAGATGCGGCGCCTCTGGGCCCGGCTGCAGGCCGACCCCGCGGTGCGCTCCATCCTGATCTCATCGGGCAAGAAGGGGAATTTCGTGGCCGGGGCCAAGCTGGAGATGATCCAGCGGGTCCGCGACGCCAAGGAGGCGGAGAACCTCTCGCGCACGGCCCAGGCCATGTTCGACGAGATCGCCGCCAGCAAAAAGCCGGTGGTGGTGGCGATCGACGGCGCGGCGCTCGGCGGCGGCCTGGAGCTCGCGCTCGCCTGCCACTACCGCCTCGCCTCCCTCGCGCGCCACACGAAGCTCGGCCTGCCGGAGACGCAGCTCGGGCTCATCCCCGGCGCCGGCGGCACGCAGCGGCTGCCGCGCCTGATCGGCATCGCCCGCGCGCTGGACCTGATCCTCACGGGTCGGCAGGTCGATGCCCGCCGCGCCCTGCGCATGGGCCTGGTGGACGAGGCTGTCCCCGAGCCTCTCCTCCTGCAGGTGGCGCGCGAGCGCGCGCGGGCGCTCGGCGAGGGTCGTCCGCCGCGACCGGAGCGCAAGGAGCGGATCCGGCCCCTCTCGGCGGAGGAGCTGCGCGAGCTGGCGCTGGAGCGCAATCCGATCGGCCGCCGCATTCTCTTCGCCCAGGCCCGCAAGCAGGCGCTGGAGAAGACGCGCGGGCACTACCCCGCCATTCCCGCGGCCATCGAGGCGGTGCAGACGGGGATCGAGGAGGGCATCGAGCGGGGCCTGGCCCGCGAGGCGGAGCTCTTCGGCGAGCTGGCGGTCACCGACGTCTCCCGCAACCTCGTCCGCATCTTCTTCGCCCAGAACGCGCTGCGAAAGGCGACGGGCGTGCGCGACCCGAACGTGCGCCCGAAGGAGGTGCGCTCCGTCGCCATGCTGGGCGCGGGGCTGATGGGCAGCGGCATCGCCTACGTCACCTCCGCGATCGCCGGCATCCCCGTCCGCTTCAAGGAGAAGGACGACGAGGGGCTCGCGCGCGGCCTGGCCTACGTGCGGCGGGTCCTGGACGATCGCGTGCGGCGCAAGCGCCTCAGCCCCATCGAGCGCGAGGAGGTGATGGCCCGCATCACCGGGACCACGCGCTACGACGGCTTCGGCAACGTCGACCTCGTGGTCGAGGCGGTCTTCGAGGACCTCGCGCTCAAGCACCGCGTCATCCGCGAGATCGAGGAGGTGATCCGCGAGGACTGCGTCCTCGCCTCCAACACCTCCACCATTCCCATCAGCCGCCTCGCCGAGGCTTCCCGCCGACCGGAGAACGTGGTGGGCATGCACTACTTCTCGCCGGTGGAGAAGATGCCGCTGCTCGAGGTGATCCGCGGCAGGCAGACCGCAGACTGGGTGGTGGCGACCGCGGTGGCGCTGGGCAAGGCCCAGGGCAAGACGGTGATCGTGGTCAACGACGGCCCGGGGTTCTACACCTCCCGCATCCTCGCCCCTTACATGATGGAGGCGGCGTGGCTTCTGGCCGAGGGCGGGGACATCGCCCAGATCGACGCGGCCATGCGGGACTGGGGCTTCCCGGTGGGGCCCTTCACCCTGCTCGACGAGGTGGGCATCGACGTGGGCGCGAGCGTGACCCGCACCATGGTCGAGGCCTTCGGCGACCGCATGCTTCCCCCCGACGCCTTCGAGCGCGTGGTGGCCGATGGCCGCAAGGGCCGCAAGAACAAGAAGGGCTTTTACCGCTACGGCGGCAAGCGGAAGGAGGTGGACGAGAGCATCTACGACCTCCTCGGCAGCCGCACCCGCAAGCGCTTCTCCCGGGAGGAGATCCAGGAGCGGCTCTACCTGCAGATGTGCAACGAGGCCGCGCTCTGCCTGCAGGAGGGCATCCTCCAGGATCCGCGCGACGGCGACGTCGGCGCCGTCTTCGGCCTGGGGTTCCCGCCCTTCCGCGGCGGTCCCTTCCGGTGGATGGACACCCTCGGCACCCAGGAGGTGGTGCGCCGCATGCGGATCTACGAGGAGCGGATCGGCCACCGCTTCCGCCCGGCGCAGCTCCTCGTGGACATGGCCCGGGAGGGGCGCCGCTTTTTCTCCGACTGATCTCCGAGCGTCGAAGGGAGTTCTCCGCTATAACGGATGAACCTTCGATATGCCGGATGTTGACCCTCCGAGGGAGGGGGGTCTAATGTTCCGGCGTTTTCGCCCCGCCGGGGCTGGAGATCGGAATGCCGAGGAATTTCGTCTTTGCCTCCGAGTCGGTGACGGAGGGCCACCCGGACAAGGTCTGCGACCGGATCTCCGACGCGATCCTGGACGAGCATCTCCGCAAGGCCACCCAGCCTCCCCGGGTGGCGGTGGAGACCCTGGTCAAGACGGGCTTCGTGGTCGTCGCGGGCGAGGTGACCTCCGACGCCCAGATCGACGTGGCGGGGATCGTCCGCCGCACCATCCTCGACATCGGTTACGACCGCGCCGAGTACGGGCTGGACGGCGCCAACTGCGGCGTGCTGGTGGCGATCGAGCGGCAGTCTCCGGAGATCGCCCAGGGCGTGGGCAACGGCGGCGCCGGCGATCAGGGGATGATGTTCGGCTACGCCTGCCGCGAGACCGATACCCTCATGCCCGCCCCGATCCACTGGGCCCACCGCCTCACCCGCCGTCTGGCCGAGGCGCGCCGGAGCAAGGAGCTCCCCTGGCTGCGCCCCGACGGCAAGGCCCAGGTGGCGATCGAGTACCGCGACGGCCGACCCTACCGCTTCACCTCCGTGGTCGTCTCCGCGCAGCACGATCCAATGGATCGCGAGAAGCTGCAGAAGGAGATCGAGGAGGCGGTGATCCGGCACGTGCTGCCGGCGAAGATGCTCGACGACGACACCCGGTTCTGGATCAACCCCACGGGCAGCTTCGTCGAGGGCGGGCCCAAGGCCGACGCCGGTCTCACCGGCCGCAAGATCATCGTCGACACCTACGGCGGCATGGGCCGCCACGGCGGCGGGGCCTTCTCGGGCAAGGACCCGACCAAGGTCGATCGCTCCGCCGCGTACATGATGCGCTACGTGGCCAAGAACGTGGTGGCCGCGGGGCTGGCCGAGCGCTGCGAGGTGCAGGTCGCCTATGCCATCGGCGTCCGCGACCCGGTCAGCGTGCACGTGGAGACCTTCGGCACCGGCAAGGTGGACGACGAGAGGATCGAGAGGGCGATCCGCGAGGTCTTCGCGCTCTCGCCGCAGGGGATCATCGAGTCGCTACAGCTTTTGCGGCCCATCTACGAGAAGACCGCTGCCTACGGCCACTTCGGCCGGGAGGACGTGGACTTCCCCTGGGAGAGGACCGACAAGGTCGAGGCGCTGCGGGACGCCGTGGGTCTGAGGTAGCCGTTGTCCCTGCTCGAAGCGATCGTCTTGGGGATCGTGCAGGGGCTCACGGAGTTCCTGCCGATCTCGTCCACCGCCCACCTCAAGATCGTTCCCAAGCTGCTGGGCTGGTCCGATCCGGGCGCGTCGTTTTCCGCGGTGATCCAGCTCGGCACCGTGCTGGCGGTGCTGGGCTATTTCCGCAAGGACCTCTGGGAGATCGCCGCGGGCGTGCTGCAGGGCCTGAGGTCCGGGCGGCCCCTGGAGGACGAGCGCTCTCGGCTGGGGATCTACATCGCCGCGGCCACGGTGCCGATCGTGGTCTTCGGCCTGCTCTTTCAGGAGGAGATCCGCACCGGCCTGCGAAGCCTCTACGTCATCTCCGCTTCGCTGATCCTCGTGGGCGTGGCCATGGCCTGGGCGGATCGGCGCCTGACCCTCTTCGGCCCCACGAAGAGGGAGGTCGGCTTCGCAGACGCCATGTTCGTGGGCATGGCCCAGGCGCTGGCCCTGATTCCCGGTGTCTCCCGCTCGGGTTCGACCATCGCCGCGGCGCTCTTTCGCGGCCTCGACCGGGCCGAGGCCGCGCGCTTCTCCTTCCTCCTCTCCGTGCCGGCCGTGACCGCCGCGGGTTTGAAGGAAGGCTACGAGCTTCTCTCGGCGGGACTCGGCGACGAGGGCATCGCGGCGCTCCTGGCGGGGACGGTTTCCTCCTTCGTGGTGGGGTACGCCGCCATCGCCGGTCTCATCGCCTTCTTGAAACGGCGGTCGGTGATGGTTTTCGTGGGGTATCGGATCGCGCTGGGGCTCTTCCTCTTGGTACTCCTCGGCGCGGGCGTGCTGGAGCACCTGGGTTGAATCCGGATCGGCTCTTCGATTCCCTGTGCGAGGCCCTCGCCCGGACGCCCGACCGGGGCGAGGGCATTCCCCCGGGACTGCGGCCCGCCTGCGTCCTCGTGCCGCTGCACCCCCGGGGAAGCGACGTCGATTTCGTCTTCGTCCAGCGCAGCGAGCGACTGCCGCATCACGCCGGCCAGATCGCTTTCCCGGGAGGGAGCCGCGACGAGGGCGAGGACGACCTGAGCTGCGCGCTGCGCGAGGCCCGCGAGGAGGTGAATCTCGAGCCAGAGCGGGTCCGCGTGCTCGGGGCCATCGAGCCCTGCCTCACCCCCAGTGGCTTTCACATTCGCCCCTTCGTCGGACGCCTCCTCGTCGATCCGGGCGCGCTTCGACCCGACCCCGGCGAGATCGCCCGCGTCTTCACCCTGCCGCTCGGTGAGCTGGCAGCGCCTGGCGTCTACCGCGTGGCGAATCGCCCGGATGGTCGTCCCCTGGAGGCCTTCGTCTGTCAGGGCGAGGTGATCTGGGGCGCCACCGCGCGCATCCTCCGGCGCGTCCTCGAACTCGCCACCGGGGAAGCGCCACGGCCGGAGGGCCCCTTCCCCTGGGGCCAGATTCGGATCTGAACCCCTGGTTGGGAAGGCACCCCCGTCGTGGTATGCGTCGGCACATGAGCCCGCGGCTCTTCGCCCTGGTCCTCGCCGGCGGCAGCGGCACCCGCTTCTGGCCGCTTTCCCGCAAAAGCCGGCCCAAGCAGTTCCTTTCCCTCACAGGCCGCCCCCTGGTGGTGGAGACGGTCGCCCGCCTCGAGGGCCTCTGCGATCCGGCCGACGTGACGGTGATCTGCGGCGAGGCCCACGCCGAGGTCCTCGGCAAACTCCTCCCCGAGCACCGCGAGGGCATCCTGGTCGAGCCCGCCGCCCGCGGCACGGCCCCGGCGATCGGCCTGGCGGCGCTCTTGGCGCAGGCACGCGATCCGGAGGGGATCCTGGTCGTCCTGCCCTCCGACCATGCCATCGCCGACGTGCGGGCTTTCCGCGCCGCCATCCGCCACGCGGCCGGACTCGCCGCCGAGGGCGCGCTGGTCACCCTGGGCATCCGGCCCACCCGTCCCGAGACAGGCTTCGGCTACATCGAGGTGGGCGAGGCGATCCCGGGACGCGCGCCGGCGCGCCGCGCCCGCGCCTTCGTGGAAAAGCCCGATCTGCCCACCGCCGAGCGCTACCTCGCCGGCGGCGCTCACCTCTGGAACGCGGGCATCTTCGTCTTTCGTGCCGACCGCATCCTGGAGGAGCTCGCCGCGCACGCGCCGGACGTCCATCGCGTCCTCGAGGCGCTTAGGCCTGCTTTGGGGACGGCCGAATTCCCGGAGGCGCTGCGCGCGCATTTCCCCCGCTCGCCCTCGATCTCCATCGACCACGCGGTGATGGAAAAGAGCCGCTCCATCGCGGTGATCCCCTGCGAATTCGGCTGGTCGGACCTAGGGACGGTCGCCGCTCTTTCCGAACTCTTCCCCGCCGATGCCAGCGGCAACGCCCTGCGCGGCGAGGCCCTGGCGATCGATTCCTCCCGCAACGTGGTCTGGGCCCGGCCCGGCAAGGCGGTGGCCCTGGTCGGCTGCGAGGACCTGGTGGTGATCGACACGGAAGACGCCCTCCTCGTCTGCCACCGCGATCGCGCCCAGGAGGTCCGGCGCGTGGTCGAGGCCCTGGAGCGAAAGGGGCGAGAGGAACTCGTCTGAGGTTGGATTCCGAAACCCGCCGTTTGACAGGGGGCATGGCGGTCGTTAAACCTGGATTCGATGGATTGAACGGGGATTCGGCACGGATGACGGTCCATCCGAGAAGGGCGAGGGAGATCGCGCGAACCCGCCAGGACATCCTGGAGGCGGCCGCGCGGGCCTTCGCGCGCAACGGCTACCAGGCGGTCACCATGCAGGAGATCGCCCGGGAGGCCGGCTACACCGCGGCCTCGCTGTACAGCTATTTCTCCAGCAAGGAGGAGATCCTCACCGGGCTGGCGGAGCTGGTCCTCCACGAGATCCAATCCGTCTTCGACCAGCCGATCCCCGCCAACATCCCCCTGCGCGAAAAGCTCCTCTTCCTCTTCGAGCGCCAGCTCGAACTCGCCCGCAAGCGCAAGGAGATCGCCGGGCTCGTGCACATGGGCGTGGTGGCCGCCGGGGACCACTGCGACCTGCACCGCGAGCGCGTGGACCTTCTGGCCGAGTTCCTCCGCGATCACGCCCGGCCAGGCGAGCTCGGGGGAGTCCCGCCGGAGGACGTGGCGATGATGCTCAACGGTGTGGGCGCCACGTACTTCCTGGAGTGGCTGCACCGGGAGGACGACGTCTGGCTCAAGGAGAAGTTCACCCAGGCCCTGGACGTGATCTTGCGGGGGCTGCGGAGCCCGGGATGAAGGTCCTGGAGATGCGAGGAATCTTCGCCCCGTGGAATCGTCCACGGGGCGAAATGTTCTCGGCGACTGTCGGTTCGACGAGCGCAAAGCCACACCTTTCGCTATTGACGCCTTCCGCGAAGTGACTATAACGCCCGTTCGACATTGCCGAATGGTCATTCGGACGGCTCGACGGATGGTTCATATGCGCCGGAAAGCTCTTCTCCTCCCCCTGCTCGGTCTCGCCGCCTGCACCAGCGCGTCCAGCAAGGTCAGCCTCCCCGAGGAAACCGGGGAGGTGGCGCTGGGCGTTCGCGTGGTCACGCCCTCGGAACGCCTCGACGAGGGCCTGGTTCGCGTCACCGGTCGGATCGTTCCCCGCCGCGAGGCGTCGGTGAGCGCCCGCGCCAACGGGAACATCAAGGAGTTCCTCGTGGACGTGGGCGACCGCGTGAAGAAGGGGCAGGTGATGGCCCGGCTGGATGCCACCAACGCCACGATCGCCCTCGAGCAAGCGCGCGCCGCCCGGGCCATGGCCGAGGCCGCCTTCGAGAACGCCAAGCAGGGTCTCGAGCGCGCGCGGGCGCTGCACCAGAGCGGGGGCGTCGCCCAGGCGCAGCTCGACGCGGCCGAGACCGGCTACCAGCAGGCGGAGGCGGCGCTGGAGCAGGCGCGCGCCGCGGAGAAGGCCGCGGCCCAGATGCTCTACGACCACGCCGTTCGCGCCCCCTTCGACGGGCTGGTCACGGCGCGTCAGGTCAGCGTGGGCGAGTTCGTCGCCGTCGGCGTCCCCGTCTTCAAGCTGGTGGATACCGACGACCTGGAGGTCGTCCTCCCCGTGCCCGAGACCGTGGTCGACGCGGTCCGGCCGGGCAGCGAGGTCACGGGCGTGGTCAATCCCTCGGGCCAGCGCTTCACCGCCAAGATCCGGGTGGTGGGCGAGGTGGTCGATCCGGCGGGCCGCACCGTGGAGGTGCGAGCCGATCTCGTGGGGGAGAAGAGCTCGCAGATCCGCGCTCACGCCATGGTCGAGGTCACCTTTTCCCAGTCGACGCTCTCCGGACTCTTCTTGCCGCGGCAGGCGTTGCGCGGCACCACCGAGGCGCCCTTCGTCTGGCTGGTGGAGGACGGCGTCCTCGTTCGTCGCGACGTCCGCGCCGAGGTCCTCAGCCCGGGCACGGTCCGCGTGCTGGAAGGTCTGAAGGGAGACGAGCTGGTCGTGGCCGACGCGGGAAGCTCGTTCAAGGAAGGGATGAAGGTCCGGCCGCTGCGCTGAGCCTCCTCGGGAACGAAACGCGATGAATCCGATTCAGGTCTTCATCAAGCGCCCCGTCTTCACCACCATGCTTCTGCTTTCGCTGGTGGTGTTCGGGATCTACTCCTACCCGCGGATCGGCGTCGACTCGATGCCCAACGTCGATTTCCCGGTGGTCGTGGTCACCGTGATCCATCCGGGCGCCGATCCCGAGAGCATGGAGCGGAACGTCGCCGAGCCACTCGAGGAGGCGCTCAACACCATCTCGGGCCTCGACCAGCTGCGCTCCATCAGCGTGGACTCGGTGACCCAGATCATCGCCCGGTTCGATCTGGACAAGAATCCCGACGTTGCCGCGCAGGAGGTCCGCGACAAGGTCCAGTCGCAGATCGCCAACCTGCCCGACGACATCGAGTCGCCGATCATCGACAAGTTCGACATCAACGCCGTCCCCATCGCCTATCTGGCGCTCTCGGGCCCCGTTCCCATCGAGGAGCTCACGCGGATCGCCGAGGACGTGGTCAAGCCCTTGCTCCAGCAGCAGAACGGCGTGGGCCAGGTGCAGGTCCAGGGCGGTCGGAAGCGCGAGATCCGCGTGGAGGTCGATCCGGAACGGCTGCGCAGCTACGGTCTCTCGGTCAGCGAGGTGGTCACCGCCCTGGCGGCGCAGAACATCGACATCCCCGGCGGTCGGACCAAGGAGCCGGGCCGCGAGCGGACGGTCAAGCTCGCCTCCCAGGCGCAGTCGGTCGACGAAATTCGAGACATCGTCATCCCCGCTCCAACCCCTTCGCCGGTTCGCGTCCGGGACGTGGCCAACGTCATCGACGGCCCGGAGGAAGCGCGCTCCATCGCCAGCTTCCGCGGCCAGAGCGCCGTCTCGCTCGTGGTGCAAAAGCAATCGGGCGCGAACACGACCGCGGTCGCCGAGGCGGTGATCGGATCGCTCGGGCGCATCCAGAGCCAGCTCCCGGAGGGCGTCAAGCTCGAGGTGGTCTACGACGGCTCGCGCTTCATCCGCGCCTCGATCGCGGCGGTCCAAGAGGACCTGCTCGTCGGCGGTATCCTCGCAGTTCTCATCGTCCTCCTCTTCTTGCGCAACGTTCGCTCCACCCTCGTGGCGGCGGTGGCGCTCCCCACCTCGGTGATCGGCACCTTCGCCTTCATGAAGGCGCTCGACTTCACCTTCAACAACGTGACCATGCTGGCGCTGACCCTGTCGATCGGCTTGCTCATCGACGACGCCATCGTGGTCATCGAAAACATCGTGCGCCACCTGGAGGAGGGGAAGTCGCCGATGCGCGCCGCCTACGACGGCACGCGCGAGATCGCCCTCGCCGTCTTCGCCATCACCCTCTCGCTGGTCGCCGTCTTCGTGCCCGTGGCGATCATGGAGGGGATCATCGGTCGCTTCTTCTTCCAGTTCGGCATCACCGTGGCGGTGGCGGTTCTCATCTCCTTCGCCGTTTCGCTCTCCCTGACGCCGATGATGTCGGCCCGCGTGCTCAAGGAGGAGAAGCCCGGCAAGGTTTCGCAGGCGATCGAGCGCGTGTTCCTCCAGGTGGAGAACCTTTACCGCCGCATGCTGCGCTGGATTCTCGATCACCGCGGCGTCGTGGTGGCGGGCGCGGTGGGGCTGCTCGTGGCCACCCTCGCCATCGGCTCGCTGCTCAAGACCACGTTCATTCCAAGGATGGACCAGGGCTCCTTCCGCATCTCCGTGGAGATGCCGGTGGGCTCGGACCTCGACTCGACCTGGTCCGTGATCCAGGACCTCGCCTCTCAGGCGGAGAACATCCCCGGCGTGGCATCGGTCTACGCCTCGGCCGGCGGCGGCGTGCAGGAGGAGGTCCACAAGGGCGAGCTGGTGGTCAACCTGGTGCCCCTTTCCCAGCGCACCTTCCGTCAGCAGGACATCAAGGAATACATCCGCGACAAGCTCGTCGTTCCGGAGGGCGTCATCGTCAGCGTCACCGACTTCCAGGCGGTCGGCGGCGGCGCCGCCCAGGAGATCCAGTTCAACATCCGCGGCCCGAGCTGGGAGGAGGTGATCGCCAGCTCGGAGAAGGTGCTCGCTGCGATGCGCGAGCACGGCGGATTCGTGGACATCGACACGAGCTACCGCCCGGGCAAGCCGGAGCTCGCCGTGGTCCTCGACCGCGACCGCGCCGCGGCGCTGGGCATCCCCGCCGCCAGCCTCGGGCAGACCCTGCGCGCATACCTCGGCGGCGACAAGATCAGCGATTACCGCGAGGGCGGCGAGACCTACGAGGTGCGCATCCGCTTGCCGGAGAACGTCCTGGCCGACGCAGCGAGCCTGGGCAAGCTCCCCATCCGCGCTGGCAACGGAGAGCTCGTCGAGCTACGCAACGTGGCTCGGATCGAGGAGCGGTCGGGCCCCACGCAGATCGACCGCCAGTCGCTTTTGCGCCAGATCACCATCTACGCCAACATGAGGCAGGGCGTTTCCCTCGGCGAGGGGATGGCCTTCCTCCAGGAATTCGCGCAGCGCGAGCTCCCGCCGAGCATCATCACGGGCTTCGACGGCGCGGGCGGCGAGATGGGCGAGGCCATGACGAATTTCGTGGCGGCGCTCATTCTGGGCGTGGTGCTGGTCTATATGGTGCTCGCGGCGCAGTTCGAGAGCCTGGTGCACCCCTTCGTCATCATGATGGCGTTGCCGTTCGCGATCATCGGCGCCTTCGTCGCGCTCCTCGTCACCGGCGAGTACTTCTCCCTCTTCGCGATGATCGGCCTCATCATGCTGATGGGCCTGGTGACCAAGAACGGCATCCTCCTGGTGGAGTTCGCCAACCAGCTCAAGGCGCAGGGCCTCTCGACCCGCGAGGCGCTCGAGAAGGCCGGCCCGCTACGGCTGCGCCCGATCCTCATGACCACCTTCGCCATGATCGGCGGCATGATCCCGCCGGCGCTCGCCAGCGGCGACGGCGCCGAGCTGCGCAACGGCATGGCCGTGGCGATCATCGGCGGTCTGATCAGCTCCACCTTCCTCACGCTCGGCGTGGTGCCGGTCGTCTACTCGCTGGTCGACCAGTTCACCGCGTGGCTGCGGCGCAAGCTCGGCCGCGAGGCACCGGCCTCCGCCGAGGAGCTCGCTGCGTGAGCGCCCGACGCTTCCCGGATGGACGCATCATGAGAAGCCCACGCATTCTCGCACTGGCCCTGGCACTCTTTCCTCTGACCTCTTCGGGGCAGGCCGAGGATCGCTCGGTGGAGGCGATCTCCCCGCCGATGACCCTCGCCGACACGCCCGAGGGCGAGATCCCGGACTACGGTGCTCCCGTCCTCACCCTGCAGGAGGTGCTCGCGCGAGCCCAGCGGCCCGACGGCAACCTCGACCTCGTGCAGCTGCGCGAGCAGCTGGAGCAGGCGAACAACGCCGTGCGACGGGCGTGGTCCAACCTCTTGCCGCAGGTGACCGCTGCGTTCACCTACACGCGCAACTCGCACTCGGCGCTCATTCAGTTCCCCAACTTCGCCGCGGGCTTCATCACCACGCCCGACGGGCGCATGGTTCCCGCGGAGGTCCTCGAGCTCGAGGTGCAGAAGCAGGACCAGCTCAGCGCGGTGGGCCAGGTCACGATGCCGCTGCTCGTCATGCCCGCCTATTTCGGCATCTCCGCCGCCGAGCTGGGCGTGCAGGCCACGCAGAAGCAGATCACCTTCGCGCGCAACGAGCTGATGCTCGCCATCGCCCAGGCCTACTACGGCGCGGTGGCCAGCCGCCGCCTCATCGAGGTGGCCTACCGGCAGGTGCAGGCGCAGCACGAGCAGGAGCGAGTGGCGCGCGCGCGCTACGAGGTGGGCGAGGTGCCCAAGGTCGGCTGGCTGCGCGCCGCGGTGGCGCGATCCCAGGCGGAGCAGGATCTCGTCAACGCCAAGAACGCCTTCGTCTCCACCAAGTACGCCCTCGTCCAGCTCACCGGGATCGAGGAGCCCTTCGACGTGGTCATGCCCGAACCCCCCGAGGCGCCGGAAGGAGCGGAGGACGAGCTCGTGCGGATCGGCCTGGAGAGCCGCAAGGATCTGCAGGCGGCACGCGACCAGGAAAAGATCGCCGACCGCCTGGTCAAGTCGGCTTGGTGGCAGTTCGCCCCGGTGCTCTCGGCCCAGGGACAGTACGTCTGGTCCAACGTGACCGGCTTCACCGGCACGAACGAGTTCTGGAACATCCAGCTCGTGGCGAGCCTGAACGTCTTCGACGGCTTTCGTCGGTACGCCGACCTCGACGACGCGCGTTCGCGGCGGCGCCAGGCGGAAGCGGCGCGCGAGAACCTCGCTCGCCAGGTGATCCGCGACGTCAAGACCGCCCTGCGGGATCTGGAGAGCGCGCGCGCCAACCTCGCCAAGGCTCGCGCCCAGGTGCAGCTCGCCCAGGAGAACGCCGACCTCGTCCGCGCCCAGTACGACGCGGGCGTGGCCACCTACCTCGACGTGATCGACGCCCTCAACGCGCGCTTCGCCGCCGAGGTGCAGGCGGTCACCGAGGAGCTCAACGTGCAGGTGGCCTCGTTGCGGCTGGCGCGCGCCATCGGCCGCTTCGGTGTCGAGCAGTTCCGCTGAGCGCGGCGGCGCACGCCGGGTGCGCGAGCGGCCGATCCTGCGCGCACCCAGGCCTCGACGGAGGGGCGCGCCCATCACCGGGCAGCTCTTGGGGCCGGGCGACGTCGACTGCACGACGTCCGCCTGGCGTGCCGATGTGGCGCGCCCCTCGTTGATCCCCCGCCACGGGCGGCCTAGATTGCGTGGGCCATGCTGCCCGCCCACGTCTTTCGCGAATACGACATCCGCGGCCTGGTGGACACCGATCTCACCGACGAGGTGGTCGACCGTATCGCCCGCGCGCTGGCGCTGCGCGTGCGTGCGAGCGGCGGCGGCGCGGTGGTCCTCGGCCGCGACTGCCGCCTGAGCTCCGACCGCTTCCGCCGCGTCCTCTGCCGGGCGCTGAATGAATGCGGCGTGGACGTCATCGACGTCGGCGAGGTGCCCACGCCGATGGTCTACTACGGCGCCCACGTCCTCCCCGGTGTCGGCGGCATGGTCGCCATCACCGGTTCTCACAATCCCCCCGAGTACAACGGCTTCAAGGTGGGCCTGGGCACGCACGCCCTCTTCGGCGAGGAGATCCGCGAGCTGCGGCGCCTCGGCGAGGCCGGCGATTTCCCCGTCGGCCGGGGCGAGGTCCGCGAGGTCGATCTCCTTCCTCGCTATCTCCACGACGTCGCCTCCCGCATCTCCATGGGAGGGCGCCGGCTGCGGGTGGTGGTGGACGCCGGGAACGGCGTGGGCGGCGTGGTGGCCAGGCCATTGTACGAGCGGCTGGGGGTGGAGGTGATCGGCATGTACCTCGACCCCGACGGTCGCTTCCCCCACCACCATCCCGATCCCAGCGTGGAGGCGAACCTCACCGAGCTGCGCGAGCGGGTACTCGCGGAGAAGGCCGACCTCGGCATCGCCTTCGACGGTGACGCCGACCGCATCGGCGTGGTCGACGAGAAGGGCCGCATCCTCTGGGGCGACGAGCTCACCGTGCTTTATGCGCGGGCGGTGCTGGCCGAGCAGCCCGGCGCCACCGTGATCTCCGAGGTGAAGTGCTCCCAGGTCCTCTACGACGAGGTGGAGCGCCTCGGCGGCCGGGCCATCATGTGGAAGGCGGGGCACTCGCTGATCAAGGCGAAGATGAAGGAGACCGGCGCCGCCCTGGCCGGGGAGATGAGCGGCCACGTCTTCTTCGCCGACCGCTGGTACGGCTTCGACGACGCCGCCTACGCCGGGGCGCGTCTGCTCGAGATCCTGAGCCGTACCGATCGCCCGCTCTCCTCGCTCCTTGCCGACTTGCCGAGGACGTTCTCCACGCCGGAGATCCGCCATCCGGTCGGGAGCGAGGAGCGGAAATTCGCGATCGTGCGCAGGGCCGTCGAGCACTTCCGCGCGCAGGGCCACCGGGTGATCGACGTCGATGGCGCGCGCGTGATCTTCCCCGATGGCGCGTGGGGGCTGGTCCGCGCCTCCAACACCACCCCGATCCTCGTGCTCCGCTTCGAGGCGCCGAGCGAGGCCCGGCTCGCCGAGGTGCGCGCGATCTTCTCCGACGTGCTTTCCCAACTCGAACGCGAGGTGGCCTGATGGCGGACCGCCTCGCCATCGGCTGCGACCTGGGGGCGTCCAATCTCCGCGTGGCGCTGGTGACGGAGGCGGGCCAGGTCCTGGCTTCCACCCGCGAGGCGCTGGGCGACAGCGCGCCGGAGGCGATCGCCGAACGGCTGCGGTCGCGGTGCGAGGACGTCCTCTCCATGGCGGGGCGGAGCTGGGACGATGTCGATGGCGTGGGCGTGGGGCTCGCCGGCCAGATCCATGGCGCGAGCGGGCGGGTGGTGGTCGGCCCCAACCTCGGCTGGCGGGACGTCCCCTTCGCCGCGCTCCTGCGCGATCGCCTCGGCCGCGAGGTGCGGGTCGTCAACGACCTGAACGCCGCCGCCTGGGGCGAGCACCGCGCCGGCGCGGCACGCGGCGTCGACGACGTGCTGGTGGTCTTCCTCGGCAGCGGCGTGGGCGCCGGGCTGATCCTGGGCGGCGCCCTCTACGAAGGCGCCAGCGGCCTGTCCGGGGAGATCGGCCATGTCAAGGTGCGGCCCGGGGAGCGCCTCTGCGGTTGCGGCGAGCGCGGCTGCCTCGAGGCCTACGTCGGCGGACATAACGTGGCGGATCGGTTGCGCGAGGCGGTGTGGGAGGGCCGCGCCGGCGCCGTGTTCGCCGCGGCGGGCGGCGACGTGATGCAGGTCGGTCCCCAGGCGCTGCACCTCGCCGCCGAACAGGGCGATCCCTTCGCCCTCGACTTCCTCGAGGAGATGGCGGCCTTCCTCGGCCTGGCCATCGGCAACGCCATCACCCTCCTCAACCCGCGCCAGCTCGTCCTCGGCGGCGGCATGTTCCACGGCATCTCTCGCCTCCGCCCCCTGGTGGAGCGGGAGATCCGCAAGGTGGCCGGGCGCGCCCAGGCGGCCGAGCTCGGAATCGCCGAGTCGGCGCTGGGAGACGACTCCGGTCTCGTCGGCGCCGCCCTTCTCGCGCTGCGCTGACGCGCACCGCTTCCGCCGATCCTGGCCAGCGCCCGGGACGAATCCGAAAAGGCGAGAGGCGCTCGCCGCCTCGTTCGTGATCGGCGAGCAGGGGACGGACGGAAGAAGCGTCTAGCCTCGACCTCTACTGCACGCGGACCTCGCGGCGGACCCAGTCGACGCCCCCGCGACCGTCGCGGACCACGAGGTAGAGGAAGGTGCGGCCACCGGGCGGAACGGGATCGTCCTTTTTGCCTCCCGGCGCGGTCCAGGTGATGCCGCCCTCGGTCTCGTCGCGGTCCTCGGAGAAGCGCCCGCCGGTGCTGAACCAGGAGTAGCGCCACTCCTCCACCTCCGTCCGCAGCGGCGTGCCGTCGCGGCGGTAACGGGTGTAGCTCTGCTTCTCGCTGCCGTGCAGCGGCCGACCCTCGTCGTCCAGCGGGGCGGGCGCGGGCCGGGGATGGAGGAAGACGGACTGCTCGCGTGCGAAGGTGGCGACCTCGGGCCAGGGCTCTCCCGGCTCCGCGGGCAGGGGCACGCCCCGCACGAGGATGCCGGAGATGCGCGGATTTTCGTTGGGATCGTTCCGGTGGTCGGGGCCGCGCACCTGGATGCGCTTGAGCGCCATCACGCTCTCGCGCTCCTCGAGGAGCTGGAAAAACCGAGACATGAGCGTGGTGGCCAGCCGGCATTCGTCGCTGCCGTCCACGCCCTCGACGAGCTCGGCGGGCGCAGCGGCCACGGCGAAGGTGAGGACGACCACCTGGGCACCGCGCGTGCGGGCGGGATGTCCCGCGGGAAGGGCGGAGAGGCCGAGGTCGTCGGGGAGGCGAAAGACGGGCGGAGGCAGCGAAATCTCGAACTCGCCCACCGGCACCGCCAGCGGCTCGCAGCCCTCCACGTGGCGACAGCGCTCGGCGCCGAGGAAGGCGAAGGGGGTGCGCCTCTCGCCAGTACCGCCGCCTCCCGCCTCGCAGATCTCCTCTGGCAGGTGGCGGGCGAGCTCGGACGGAGCGCGCAGGGTGGTGATCGCGGTGCACGGGTTGGGCTCGAGGCTGGCGGGATCGGCGGTGCAGGAGAGGTAGCCCACCACCACCTCCCGCCCGGCGTCCACGAGCTGGGCGGGGTCGGCCACCAGCACGGAGATGCGGCTCTCGGCGGGGAGCCCCTCCGCGTCCCACGCGATCTCGGGAGGCTCGGCCCGAACGGCGAGCACGCGCAGGTCGTTCACGTAGGTCGGGGGGAGGAAGCCCTCTCCGCAGCCCAGCGCCAGCGCGCATCCGATCGCGGCCGTCAGGCGTCGCATGCTCACATCTCCCACCGGATGCCCATGGATGGGAAGATCGGCAGCCCCGGCAGGTACGCCGACTCGGTGTAGTCGAAGTTGTAGATCAGGCCCTCGGCGTTCGTCCGGTTGGTCACGTTCTGCACGTCGAGGTACACGGAGAGCTTCGAGGTGCCGAAGTCCCACTCCTTGTCGGCGCGCAGGTCGAGCTGGAAGAAGTCCGGCAGGCGCCGGCTGCGCGAATCGGCGGACGGCAGCCTCCGGTAGGCGTCCCGGTCGGCGTCGTAGATGCCGCCGACCACCGGCGTGTAGGGACTGCCGGAGGTGTAGCGGACCCGGGCGCCGATCGAGAGCCCGTCCCAGATCTCTGGCAGCTTCAGCGTGCCCACGCCCACCAGCGAATGCGGCTGCTCGGTGGAGGAGGGAGCGGTGCGATCCCGCAGCCGGTCGTGCCGGATCGAGCGGCTGATGGAGTATCCGACCCAGCCAAAGAAGCGCGCGTCGGCGTCGTAGCGCAGGAGGATCTCGGCGCCGTAGGCCTCCCCCGTGCCGGCGTTGGCGTAGGCCTCGAGCACCTCCCGTCCGCCGCGGCGGACCACGCGATCCGAGGGGACGACCAGGTCGCGCAGGTCCTTGTAGTAGAGCTGCAGGTCCAGATGGAGCGGTCCGACCAGGCGCTGCTCGATGCCGGCGGCGTACTGCAACGCCGACTCGGGTCCGAGCTCGGGGTTGCCGTAGACGTCCACGATGGTCTGGGGCGGCGGCGGCTGGTGGTAGAGGCCGACGCCACCCTCGAGCGTCGTGCCGTCGGCGACCTGCCAGCGCGCGTGGAAGCGGGGGTCGACCCAGCCCTCCTTCAGGTAGGAATCCCAGTCCACGCGGACGCCGGGGACGAGCGAAAGCTGCGGCATCGGCCGGATCACGGCCTCGGTCCAGAGGGCGGGCTGGACCAGCGTCAGCCGCACGTCCAGGTACCCGAGCATGTCGCGGAAATCGGGCGGCGGGATCTGGCCCGGCTCGTCCATGGGGAGCTGGACCCGCATGTCCTGTTCGGCGACGACGAGGTCGAGTCCGCCGCCGATCGAGAGGACGGAGGAGACCTCGTGGTAGGCGTCCGCTCGCGCGGTCAGCGAGAAGACCTCGAGGTCGAAGAAGAGCGGCTCCATGGCCATGCGAATCCGGTCCCATCCCGGTGCCAGCAGGAGCTCGGTCCGCGTGGCGTCGTCCAGCCGGTGGCTCCAGGTGGCGGCGACTCGCGTGAAGCCCATGCTGGTCTCCACCGAACCGTCCGTCTCCACGCCGTTGTCGACGCCCGTCATCGCCAGGCGATCGGAGGAACCGTAGACGTCGAGGCGGACGCGGTCGGCGTCCGAAGGGCGGTAGGCGATCTTCGCCTGGTAGTCCCAGAAGCGGGGCGCCACCGAAAAGCCCATCCCTCCGAAGGCCGTGGGCACGAGCTGCGTGGCCGCGTTGAGCACCGCGTCCACGTAGGAGCGCCGCGCCGCCAGCGCCACCGCCACGTCGTCGCTCACCCTCGTCTCCACCACGCCGGTGGCGTCGTAGAGGTCGGCGTCGGCGACGAGGCGGAGCTCCTCCCCCGGATCGCGGGTGACGAGCTCCACGCGGCCGCCGGTGGCGCGACCGTAGCGCGCGCCGAAGTTGCCGGCCTCGAACTCGACCTCCTCCACGAGCTCGCTGGCGTAGACGCTGTTCAGCGCGCCGAAGTGGAAGATGAGCGGGACGTATTGGCCGTCCACGTAGGCGCGCGTGTCGTGCGCCTCGCCGCCGCGCACGATGATCGCGCCGGCCCCGTAGGGGATGCGCGCCACGCCGGGCAGGTTCTGCACCACCTTCACCGTGTCGCCGTGCGTGCCGGGGATGCGCGTGATCTCGCCCTTCGAGATCGTCACCGTGGAGACGTCCTTCTTCGGGCGCCGTCCCCGCACCACGCTCTCGTAGGGAGAGCGCGGCAGCGGCTCGAGGTAGTAGACCACGTCGGTGGCCTGGCCCTCGGCGATGGTCTCCTCGGTCTCGAAGCGCTGGTAGTCGGAGGCGACCACCACCACCCGGACCCTTCCCGCGGACAGCTCGGCGATCTCGAAGCGGCCGTCGCCGTCGGTCTCCGCCACGCCCGCCTCGCCCGCGTCCACCAGGGCGCCGACCACGGGCTGGCGACTCTCGCGGTCGACCACGCGCCCGCGCAGCATGCCGCCCGCCGGCGCGGAGGGCGGCTCGGCCCGCAGCTCGAAGTGGTAGCGGAACTCGATGGTCACGGCGGCGGGGACGCCGTCCACCTCGGCGGGGCGGAAGCGGTAGTGGCGGAGGGCCTCCACCGCCGCCTCGTCGAAGCCGTGGCCGGCGGGCTGCACCACGCGCACGTCGAGCACCTCGCCCTTCTCCGAGATGTCGATCTCGAGGAGGACCTCGGCCTCGAGGCCGAGCTCGCGCGCCTCGGGCGGATAGGCGGCCTCCGCGGCCTCCTCCACCTCGGGAAGGCGGGTCACGGTCTGCCCGCGCGCGGGGAGGTCGAGGAGGACCAGCGCGAGGGCGGCGAGGAGGGATGCTCTACCAGTCATCCAGGCGGAACCGAAAATGGTACCGGATCTCCGTCCGGACAGGCGTCCCGTCGGGGCCGAGGCCCGGCTCGAAGGGGCAGTTCCGCATCAGGCGGACGGCGACCTCGTCCAGACCGTATCCGAGGCTCTTGACCACCCGGATCTCGTCGGGCCGGCCGTTCTCGTCGATGATCACGCGCAGGATCACCGTCCCCTCGATTCCCTCGCGCCGCGCCGCCTCGGTGTAGTCGTCGGGCGAGGAGGGGCAGGAGCCTCGCCGTGGCAGCGGAGGTCGCGAGAGCCGCGATTCCGGCACGAAGGGCGCCTTCTCCGTCTGCGTCGGTGCGTAGGGGCGGATCTCGGCCGGGTCCTGCGCGACCTCGTCGGTCTTGCCGTAGAGCGAGTTTCCCGTGGCCACCGGCATCTCGCCCGCCTCCGTGGTCGAGGAGAGCGAGACGCCGATGCGGATCGGCGTGGGCTTCTGCTCGGACTCTGCCTCGGGGGGAGGCGGCTGGTTCGGCGGGGGCGGTGGCGCCGGCTGCGGCGGATCGGGCCGCGGCGGAGGCTCCGCGCGCGCCATCCGGCGCGGTGGAGGCGGCGGCGCTGGCTCGGGTTCCGGTTCGGGCTCCGGTTCCGGTTCCGGCTCGGGCTCGGGCCTTCGCTCGACCTCGACCACCTCGAAGTCCACCGGCAGGTTGGGCGACCGCTGCGGCCGCTCGGGCGTGAGCAGGGCGATCCCGCCGAACCCCGCGTGCACCAGGAGGGAGGCGAGGATGGCGACGAGCCACTGGCGCCGGCGCGATTTCCCGTTGCCGTTCACGGTCAGGGTGAGGTGGTGGAGTCCTTCTCGATGTTGATGGCAAAGCGCGAGAGCCCCTCGGACTTGACCAGGTCGATGATCTCGACCACCCGCCCGTGGGCGAGGCGCTTGTCGGCGCTGATGATCGCGCGCGCGTCGTCGCCCTGCTTCGCCAGCTCGCGGACCGCCCGGCGGGCCTCCTCCAGGGTCGCCTCCTTCCCGTCGAGGTAGAGCACGCCGCGCTCGTCGAGGACCAAGTTCAACGTGATCCCCACGGTCTCGCCGCCCGAGGCGGCGCGCGGGAGCTGAACCTCGATGGCCTCGCGCACGATGAAGGAGGCGGTGACCATGAAGATGATGAGGAGGACGAGCACCACGTCCACCAGGGGGGTGACGTTGATCGACGAGAAGAGGGCCTCCTCCTCCTGCTCGAGCAGCTTGCGGGACATGCCTCAGGCCTCCCGCCGCAGATGCGCGACCACGGCGTTGCCGGCGACGGCTGCCCGCGAGGTGATGGACCTCAGCCAGCGCGAGTAGAGGTTGAACGCGACCACCGCCGGAATGGCCACGAAGATGCCCACCGCCGTGGCGACGAGCGCCTCCGAGATGCCCGCCATCACCACCGCGGCGGTGGACTGGCTGGCCTGCCCTTCCCGGGCGAGGCTGGCGAAGGCCTGGATGATGCCGACGACCGTGCCGAAGAGACCGATGAAAGGCGCGTTGGCGCCGAGCGTTCCGAGGAAGGGGAGGAAGCGCTCGAACGTCGCGCGCCGTCGCGCGATGGCGCCGGCCACCGTGTCCTCCACGCTCGCCGCACCCCCGGAGGTGGCATCCAGCGCCTCGCGCAGGACCTCGGCCTCCAGGCCCCGCATGTTGGCGAGGGACCGGCGCGCCTCGTCCCACTTCCCCGCCGACAGGAGCGGCAGGAGTTCGAGCACCTCGGGCGAGCTGTTGCGGCGGAAGAAGAGGAGCCTCTCGACGATCACCGCGACCGAGGCGATGGAGAGGGAGATCAGGATCCACATCACCCACTCCGCGCCGACGCTGGTGAAAAGCCTGAAGAGCGTCTCGGTCAGCATGAGGACCTCCGGGCGGCGAAATCTGCCACAGCCTCGACCTGGGCGCCAGCCGCGCTCCGCCGGCGACCCGATCGAGCCGTTGCCCGCGCGATGCGAGGCTCGCCTCTGCGCTTGCCGCCCGGCATGTCGACCACCAGCTTCTTTGCGAGATGCAGCAAACGACCCAGACCAGCGAGGCGAAGCTGCCCGACGTCTTTACCCGGATCGACCTCGATGCATTCCTGCGCGACGCTGCACGGCTCGTGGAGGAGCGCGTCGAGGCGCGGCGCGGAGTGGCCGGCCTCGCGGTGAAGACGGCCTTCCGGATCGCGCAGGGACTGCGCCCGGACTTCCCTCTCGACGCCCTTCGTCAGCTCTTCCCCGACTTCGCTTCGAGCCTCGCCGACGTGCTCGCGAGCAAGCGGCCGGACCAGTCGCACGAGGAGCTCTTCACCGCCGAGGCCGAGCGCGTGGCGCGTGCTTTACTCGCAGTCGCGGACCGTCGCGTGCTACAGGTGAAGCCGAAAGCTGTGCGGGCCGCCTACGAGAAGATTCGAAATCAAGCCGAGCGCAACGTCCGCGAGGCCGCGCCCGACATCGGCCGATTACTGGACCGCCACGCGCATTGATGGCATGGTGTTGCATCGTGCGGCGGCTGGAGGATGCTTGACACTTCCGAGAGGGCTCCGATAGCGTCTGTAACACCTCGTGGTAGCGATTGGGGAGGATGTATGAAGGCGACGAGTGCAACCTCGACGTCGTCTCGTAAGAGCACGACGGAGGCGAAGAAGGCCGGGGCGAAGGCGAGGACGGCGAAGGCCTCCCCTGCGCGCGCGACCCGGTCGTCGACTGCGAAAAAGGCGAGCGCGTCGACGAAGACCGTCGCGCGCAAGTCCACGGCGGCGAAGAAGGCGACTGCTGCCCGCAAGACGTCGACGAAGAAGGCGGCGGCGACAACGAAGAAGGCGACGTCGAGGGCCGCGAAGAAGGCCGCGGCGGGGAAGACGGCGGTCAGGGCCACGTCGGCGAGGAAGACGGCGTCGCGCTCGACCGCGGCGCGGAAGAACGCGGCGAAGAAGGCGACGAAGGGCACGACGCCGAGGAAGGCAGCGTCGCGCGCGAGCGCGGCGAGGAAGACCACGCGCGTTAAGGCGGCGGCGAAGGCCACCACCGCGAGGAAGACCGCGGGGAGGAAGGCGACCGCCGCGAAGACGACGGCGAAGAAGGCGACGTCGCGCGCGACCGCGGCGACGAAGGCCTCGAGCAGCCGGACCGCGAAGACCGCCGCGAAGAAGACCTCGGCCAGGACCCCGGCCCGGAAGACCGCAGCGAAGGCCGCGGCCGCGAAGACTGCGACGCGGAAGGCGACGGCCAGGGCCGCGACCACTCGGAGGTCGACGCGGAAGACCGCGCGCGAGTCGTCCGTGATGACGGCCCCCAACGAGGCCTCGGTCGGCGAGGTCTCGATGGAAGCGGTGGCGAGCGCGTCGTCAAACGCTGGCCCCGAGGCGGGGAGCGTCTCCGAGTCCGGCTCCCGTTCGGAGGCCGGGAATTCCCTGCAGGCGAACGGCCTTCTTCCCTCGTCCAGCTGAGCGGAGCCGCCGCGGCGACGGCGGCTCCCGCGCTGGCTGGTTGATCGACCTTCTGCATGTGGAGTGACGGGCCGCATCGCGGCCCGGGTTCACACGCGCCGGGCTCTGCCCGGACGCGCGGGTGAGTCGCCCCTCGTGTCGCTTTCCTCTACGGAGATCGCGCTCGTCGTCGCCGAGCTGGCTCCCCTCGTGGGCGGGCGCCTGCAGAAGATCTGGGTTCCCGAGCCGCGGCTCGTGATCTTGGACGTCTACGCGCAGCACGAGAGCCACCTTCTCCTGCTCTCCGCCATTCCCGACGAGACGCGGATCCACCTCGTCGCGGAGCGCCCCCCACCGCCGGCCCATCCCCAGGCTTTTCAGGGGTTGCTTCGGGCGCATCTCGATCCTGCGCGGCTCGTCTCCCTCGAGGCCGTCCCCGGCGATCGCGTGGTCCGGCTCGGATTCGAGACGCCGCAGGGGGTGCGCGCTCTCGTGGCCGAGCTCACCGGCCGGCACGGCAACATCCTCCTCCTCGGCTCCGACGACCGCATCCTCGGGCTGGCGGCGCCTTCGAGCTCCACCACGCGCATCCTGAACGTCGGCGAGGTCTATGCCCTGCCGCCTTCGCCTGTCGGCAAGGAGCGGCCCTCGCGCTTTGCGGCGCGCGAGGGCGAGCCGTTCTCCCTGTCGCGTGCCATCGACGCGCACTACGCGCCGATCGCCCGGGAGAGGGAGCTTCGCGAGGGGAGGAAGGAGGCGGCCCGGCTGCTCGCGCAGGCGCGGCGGCGGGCCGAAAGCGCGCTCTCGAAACTCGAGGCCGAATCGGCGCGGGCCCGGAGCGCCGAGGAACTCCGGCGGTATGGCGAGCTGCTCAAGCCGCTCGTCCGGAAGATCGAGCGAGGAAGTTCCTCGGTGGAAACCACGGAGTACACCGAGGATGGGCCGCGCACGGTCCGCATCCCGCTGCGCCCCGAGCTCTCCCCGCAGGAGAATCTCGACCGCTACTTCAAGGAGTACCGCCGGATGCTCGCGGCGTCGGAGCGGATCGAGAAGCGCCGCGAGGAGCTCGGCGAGCTCTTGCGGGTCGTCGCCGACCTCGAGGCGCGCCTGGCGAAGGCGGAGACGCGCGTCGAGATCGACGAGGTGCTCTCGGAGGCGCGGCGGCTGTCGAGAGGAGAGACGGCGCGGCCGCGCGAGGAAAAGAGCGTCCGGCTTCCCTACCGCAGCTTTCGCTCGGCGACGGGGCGGGCGATCTGGGTCGGCCGCAGCGCGCGCGACAACGACGCGCTCACCTTTCGCGCCGCGCGGGGCAACGACCTGTGGCTGCATGCGCGGGGTGTTCCCGGTGCGCACGTGGTCGTCCCCCTCGAGCGCGGGCAGGCGCCGGACGAGCAGACCTTTCTGGATGCGTGCGCGCTGGCGGCGTATTTCAGCCGCATGCGCGACGAGGACATCGCCGAGATCACCACCACGCGCGTGAAATACCTGCGCAAGCCGAAGGGAGGCGCGCCGGGTGCGGCGATCGTGACGCAGGAGAAGACCACCCGCTACCGCGTGGAACGCGATCGCATCGAGCGCCTGCTCCGGTCGGAGATCGACTGAAACATCGAACGCGTCGACGCCGAACACCGCGGAAGCGAACGCCTCCGTTCAGCCTGTTCGCACAAACGAACGCGTGGAGACATTGCATCACGCCAGGCGAGGCGCGACCCTGAAAGCGTAACCGCCGCAGGGGAGCCAGCCGATGCGCGTCAGCACGCACTGTTTCGCGGTCCTTCTCGCCATCGGAATCGCCTCGGTCTCGCGGGCGGAATCGCCGGGAATGGCAGAGATTTCCACCGCGGAGACGGACGAGGTCTCGCGCTTGCGAGCGCTTTGTCATCGGCTTCAACAAGGCCTTCGAGGAGGAGATCCTCGAACTCCTCGGCGCCGTCGCTCTCGGCGAGGTGGAGCGCTACGGCAGCGCGCTCGAGTTCTCGGGTGCGGGGGAGATCCGCGTGGTTTTCCGTCCGCTCGTGGAACTGGAGACCTTCGGAGTGGCCGAGCCGCCGCCCGACGCGCGCCCGACGATCGCTCCGCCCTTCTCCTTCGAGACCCGGGAGGTGGCGATGCTCATCGGGATGATCTTCCTCAACTCGGGGGAGGACGCGCGGACGGAGTTCCGCAACTACTTCAACGTTGTGCTGAAGGGCTCCGACGAGGACTTCGACCTGCCATCGTGGGTCGATCCCGAAAACCCGGACCACTATCTCGAATTTCAGAGCCCTTACTCGGGCGCCATCTACCGGACCTTCGCCAACCCCCGCTATCCCCACCTCTCCTTCGGCATGAGAGCCCTGCGGGCCGCGAAGGAGTACTACGAGCAGCAGTGGCTCCCGGCGTACACCGCGCTCACCGCGGCGCGCGAGGCCTGGCAGAACGCGGGGCCCTCCGAGCGGCAGGCGCGCTACGAGGAGTATCTCGCGGCGGAGGAGGCCATGCGCAGAGTGGATACCGAGCTCCACACGCGGATCGAGCTCCTCGACCGGATCCGCTTCTGGTACACGGCGACCAAGATCTGAGGAAAGGGGCGACGTCGGGCGGGCGGCGCAGCGCCCGCCCGGAACCCAGGAGCGCCGTCGTGCGGGCAGCTGCCCGGGCGACCGGGCTGCCTTGTCCCCGCCCGGAGACTCCTCTAGCATCGGCGCGATGGCGTCCGGCGGAAAGAAGCTCGCGCGGCCGTGGAATCTCGCGGCCCTCGGGGTCGCGTCGACTCCGGCGGAGGACGAGGGCCAACTTCAGCGCGCCCGGGCTCGCGACCTCGCCGATGCCCTCGTCGGGCTCCTCGGAGAGGACGTCCACCTCACCGTCACCGACAACACCTCCACCATGGTCTCGTTCCGGCGGGATCGGGGGCTTCTGCGCCTGCGCGCGCACCGCATCTTCCTCGATGCGCCGCGCGAGGTGGTGCACGCGCTGGCCCGCTACGTGCGGGGGAACCGCGAGGCCGGCCGGACCCTCGACGCCTTCATCCGGGCCCACTCCGATCGCCTCCAGCGCGCCCGCGCGGAACGGCACCGATCCGGACTCGAGCCGCGGGGCCTCTTCTTCGACCTCCAGCAGATCTTCGACGAGCTGAATCGGGAGTACTTCGGCTCGCGCATCGAGGCGCGCATCGGCTGGGGAAGGAGCGGTCCGCGCCGTCGGACGCAGAGCATCCGGATGGGGGTGTACTTCCACGACTCCCGCGTGATCCGGGTGCACCCGGCGCTGGATCGGCCGGACGTCCCCCTCTTCTTCGTCCGGTACGTGGTCTTCCACGAGATGCTGCACCAGGCCTTCCCGCCGCGGACGGTCGGGGGACGGAAGATCGTGCACACCCCGGAATTTCGCGCGGCGGAGCGGGCCTTTCCCGACTACGGGCGGGCGATCGCCTGGGAGAAGGCGAACATCCACCGGCTGCTGCGGCGACCGACCGGATGGAGCTTCGACCTCGACGATCCGCTCGCCTGAACTCAGCGTTTCCCCTCGGCGAGCGACGCGCCCGCGGGAGCGGCGCCCTCGCCTTCGCGGGGTCGCGGCGCCGCCTCGCGGCTTTCCTCGCGCGTGATCCGGTAGCGGTCGAGCTTGTTGTAGAGCGAACGGCGGCTGATGCCGAGGATCTTGGCCGTCTTGTTCTTGTTCCAGTGGAAGGCGTCCAGCGTTCGGGCGATGACCGCGCGCTCGATCTCCCTCATGCGGGTGCCGATCGGGATCTGGATGGACTCGGCGGGGACGGGCTCGCCCTGGAGCATGCGTGGCAGGAGCGAGGGCGCCAGCACGCCGTCGGTGCAGAGGATCACCGCGTGCTCGATGACGTTCTGCAGCTCGCGCACGTTCCCTGGCCAGTCGTAGCGCAGCAGGCGCTCCAGCGTCTCGGGCGGAAGGGTCGGCCTCGGACGGGAGTAGCGCGCGGCAAAGGCGGAGAGGAAGCGGTCGACCAGGAGGGGGATGTCGTCGCGGCGTTCGCGCAGCGGCGGGATCTCGATGGGGAAGATGCTGATCCGGTAGAAGAGGTCCTCGCGGAAGCGGCCGTCGCGGACGAGCTCGGCGAGGTTGCGGTGCGTGGAGGCGAGGATTCGAACGTCGCCGACCCTCTCCTCGCTGCCGTGGACCGGTGTGTAGGTGCCGCGCTCGAGGAGGGCGAGGAGGGTTCCCTGGGCGCGCGCGTCGAGGGCGTCGATCTCCTCGAGGAGGAGCGTCCCGCCCCGGGCGAGGGCCACCTTGCCCGGTCTCGTCCCGCGCTCGTCCTCCACGCCAAAGAGCTCCTCGAGCGCGCGCTCGGGCGGCGAGGCCCCGGCATGGAAGACGACGAATCCCTTCGTGGCACGGCGCGAGCGCGCGTGGATGGCCCGGGCGCAGAGCTCCTTGCCCGTCCCGCTCTCGCCCTGCAGGAGGACGACGCTCTCGGTCTGCGCGGCGAGGAGGACCTTGTCGAATACCGCGCGCATCGCCGGGTTGCGGGTGACCATGCCGTCCAGCTCCACCAGAGAACGGTCGGAGCGGTCGACGGCCTCGCTCCGGTTCCTCGATTCGATGGCCCGCGCCACCACGTCGCGAAGAATTTCGGCATCCAGCGGCTTGGTCAGGTAGTCCCACGCTCCGGCCTTCAGGGCGTCGATGGCGCTGCGCAGGGTGGCGTGGCCGGTGACCACGATCGAGATCGCGCGCGGCTGGTGCACGACGGCGTGGCGAACGAGATCGATTCCGCTTTGGCCGGGGAGGACCAGATCGGTGATGATCAGCGAGTAGGTGAAGCGCGCCAGCAGCTCCTTCGCCGCCTCCGCGCTGGCGGCCGTGTGAACCTCGTATCCGTCGTTTTTCAGCAGAGCGACGATGGCCTCGAGCGCCGCGGGGTCGTCGTCCACGGCAAGGACTCTTCGCTCGACCATGGGGGCCTCCAACGCATGAGGGACGGCACCGAGCACGGGAAGGTTAAGCACGGCGGGTTGCCCGCCAAGTGCAACGGCGAGATGGTTTGCCGGCGCGCAAGGTGTCACATCTTTCTCTCCGGCCGCATGCACGAGGGGACCTGCGCTTGAGCATCGAGGACCTGCTCGACGAGTTTGTGGCGCTGACGGGCCCTCGCGCGCTGTGGATCCTCTTTGGCGCGGCCATGGTCGAATACGTCTTTCCCCCTTTTCCGGGAGACACCGTCACGCTCCTCGGCGCCTACTACTCCGTGGTCGGAGCGCTCCCGATCCCCGCCGTCTTCGCGGCGGTCATGGCCGGGAGCGTGGTCGGGTCCGCGCTCGACTACCTGGTCGGGCTTCGGTTGCGGGACTGGACCCGCAGCGGAACCGCTCCTCGGTGGGTGTTGCGCTGGATCTCGCTCGAGCGGTTGCGGCGGATCGAGGAGAACTGGAAGCGCAAGGGCGACCTCCTCATCCTCTTCAATCGCTTCGTCCCCGCGATCCGGGGGGCATTCTTCGTGGCGGCCGGGATGGGCGGGATCGGTTTCCGCAGGGTGATGATCCTCGGCGCGGTCTCCGCCTCGCTCTGGAACGGACTCCTCCTCGCCGTCGGTTACATGGTGGGAGCGAACCTCGAGCGGCTGGAGCACTTCTTTCACACCTACAGCACTGTCGCCTGGATCGTGCTCGCGGGCGTTGCACTTCTGCTCGTGCTGCGGAAGCTTCGCCGCCGTCGCACGAGCGAGGAGGAGACATGAGCACCTTGACGGCTCTCGGAGGGCTTCGAGTCGGACACGCCACCGACCTGGAGGGCGGCACCGGTTGCACCGTCGTTCTCTTCGACGCACCTGCCCTGGGCGGTGTGGACATCGGGGGCGGTTACGCCTCCACCCGGCAAGCCGACTCGCTTCGCCCCGGCGGTCGGGTCAACGAGGTCCACGCCTTCCTCTTCACCGGGGGCTCCGCCTTCGGCATGGACGCCGCTTCCGGTTGCATGGCGTACCTCGAGGAGAGGGGCATCGGGTTTCGGACCACCTCGGCGCGGATCCCGACGGTGCCGACGGCGGTTCTCTTCGACCTGGGCGTGGGCCGGGACGCGCGGCCGGACGCCGCCATGGGGCGGCTCGCCTGCGAGCGGGCGAGCGCCGATCCGGTGGAGGAGGGCAGCGTGGGCGCCGGCACGGGATGCACAGTGGCCAAGCGGCTCGGATACGCCGGCGCGTGGAAGGGCGGGATCGGCTCGACCTTCGCGCGGGTGGGCGGGTACGGAGTCGGCGTGCTCGTCGCCGTCAACGCGATCGGAGACATCCTCGACCCCCGAACCGGCCGGCCAGTCGCGGTGGCGCGCGGCCCCGCGGGCTGGAGACGGCCTGTGCCCGACGCGCCCACGCGCGAGCCGGTCGGCCCCGCCCCGGGCGAGAACACCACGCTGGCGCTGGTGTGCACGGACGCGCCCTTCGACCGCAACCAGCTCTGTCATCTGGCGCGCATGGCCCAGGGCGGCATGGCCCGCGCCATCCACCCGCACAACTCGCCCTTCGACGGAGACATCGTCTTCGCCGCCTCCACCGCGCCTCGGGACGCCACGCGCGCAAACGACCTCGTACTCGCGGAGATCGGCGAGGCGGCCATCGAGCTCGTGGCGGACGCCATCGTGCGCGGGGTGCGCGCGGCGCGTTCCCTCCACGGCATCCCCGCCGTCTCGGACTGAGATCGACCGGCGGCTCTTGCGCTTTTGCTCCTCCACCACGACCATCGGGATCGGGACCTTTACAAGCGGAGAGACCCGATGGCCGAGCCCCGACGCAACCGCCTGGCGAGCGCGACCTCGCCCTATCTCTTGCAGCACAGCCGCAATCCCGTGGACTGGTATCCGTGGGGCGAGGAGGCCTTCGAGAAGGCGCGGCGCGAGGACCGGCCGATCTTCCTCTCCGTCGGCTACTCCGCCTGCCACTGGTGCCACGTGATGGAGAAGGACGCGTTCTCCGTGGAGGAGATCGCGGAGACGCTCAACCGCCACTTCGTCTCGATCAAGGTGGATCGCGAGGAGCGCCCCGACGTGGACGAGCTCTACCAGGGCGCGGTGCAGCTCCTCGGGAGGCCCGGCGGCTGGCCGCTCTCCGTCTTTCTCACGCCCGACGGCCGCCCCTTCTTCGGTGGCACGTATTTTCCGCCGCGCGACGCGTACGGGCTGCCGAGCTTTCGCCGCGTCCTCGATGCGATCGTCGAGGCCTGGAGCCACCGCCGCGACGAGGTCGAGAGGGCAGCGGATGCGCTGGCCCGGGGGCTCTCGGACTACGCGGCGATGGGGCTGGCCGCGAGCGAGCGCGCGCCGGAGGCCGCGCAGCTCTTCGAGGCGGCGGAAACCGTCCTCTCCGCCCACGACCCGGTCGGCGGCGGCTTCTTCGGCGCGCCGAAGTTCCCGCATCCGCTCGAGCTCTCCTTCCTGCTGCGCATCGCCGCGCTTCCGCTCGGCGCCGACGAGGGTCTGCGCGCACGGGCGCGCGAGGCGGTGGAGGCCAGCCTCGACGCCATGGCCCGGGGCGGCATCCGCGACCAGCTCGGGGGCGGTTTCCACCGCTACGCCGTGGACGAGCGCTGGGCGGTGCCCCACTTCGAGCAGATGCTCTACGACAACGCGCTGCTGCTGCGGCTCTACGCGGAGGCGGCGCGCGCTTTCGGGCGACGCGACTTTCGTGAGGTCGCCCTGGGGATCGTCGACTGGCTCGACGAGATGCGCGATCCGGCCGGCGCCTTCTGCGCGTCGCGCGACGCCGACAGCGAGGGCGAGGAGGGCCGCTACTACGTGTGGACGCCGGAGGAGTTCGAGGAGGTCCTCGGACCGGACCTGGCGGAGGTGGCCATGGCCCGCTTCGGCGTCCGCGCCGGGGGGAACTTCGAGGGCGGGACGACCGTGCTCGCGGTGGCCGCCGACGTCCCGGATCTCGCCCGGCGCTTCGGCCGCAGCGAGGCGGAGATCGGGCGGATGCTCGCCGAGGCCCGGAAGCGGCTCCTCGAGCGCCGCCGCCGGCGAATTCCGCCCGCCACCGACGACAAGGTGCTGGCGGGCTGGAACGGCCTGGCCATCGGAGCGCTCGCCGTTTCGGGGCGCCTGCTGGAGGAGGATGCGCTGGTGGAGCGGGCCAAGGCCGCGGCCGAGGCCGTGCTCTCCCGGCTCTGGGACGGAAGGCGTCTTCTCCGCATCTACCGGGGCGAGCGCGCCGGCCAGGAGGCCTTCCTCGACGACCACGCCTACCTGTGCGAGGGGCTGGTGGAGCTCTTCGAGTCCAGCGGGGAGTCGCGCTGGCTGGACGCGGCGCTAGACCTGGCCCACGCCATCGCCGGACGCTTCTGGGAGGAGGAGACGCGGACCTTCTACCTGGGGCCCGCGGACGGCGAGCGGTTGATCTTGCCGGTGATCTCCTCCCGGGACGACGTCGTCCCCGCCGGTGCCTCCTCGGCGACCACCGCCTTCCTCCGCCTCTTCGCCCTCACCGGCGAGGACGAGCTCGGGCGGATCGCCGAGTCCTACCTGGCGCGGCAGGGCCGGGCCATGGTGGAAAGCCCCTTCTCCTTCGCGCACCTCCTCGGCGCGGCCGCCCTGCGCGCGCAGGGGATCACCGAGGTGGCGATCCTCGGCCCGCCGGGACCGAAGCGAGATGCGCTGCTGGCCGCGAGCCGGGAGGGGTTTCGCCCCGACATCCTCGCCTACGCCGCGGAGCGGGGCGCCGGGCCGGCCATGGCGGGGCGCGGCGGCCTGGACGGCGAGCCGGCCGCCTGGGTCTGCCGCCACTTCGCCTGCGAGCGGCCGCGCATGGATCCGGACGAGCTGAGGGCCGCCCTCCATGCGTGACCGCTTCCGCGTCCTCCTCGCCACGTGGCTCGCCGCCGCGAGCGCGCCGCTGCTGGCCGGCTGCCCGGACGCGTGTGAGGTCGCCTGCGGGAAGCTGGAGTTCTGCGGGCTGCTCGGCGACCGGTCGAGGCGCGACTGCCTCGACCGGTGCGAGGCCAGCCCCGGGAGCACGGCTTCCCCCTGCGCCGACTGCCTCGACCACACCGGCTGCGGCTCAATCGGCGGCGGCCAGTGCCGGACCGCCTGCGAGGGCGTGGTCGAGGTGGAGGACTGGGAGCGCGCGCCCCCGTGATCGGCTCAGAAGTAGATGAAGAGGGCGAGGCTGGGGATCAAGTTGAAGTCGAAGGTGGTGCTGAAGCCGCCGATCCCCAGGTCGAGGAGCGGGCTGTAGATCTGCAGCGAGAGCGCGTCGGAGACCCGAGCCTCGAAGCCCGGCCCCACGTAGAAGCGCACGCCGAAGTCCTGGTCGAAGTCGTCGTCCAGCCGCGGGTGGAACTGGAAGCCGGCGCGGAGGAGCGCGGAGGTCTGGCGCGTCGAGATGTAGTCGAGCTGCACGCCGGCCCCGATGGCATAGAAGGTGGCCGGATCGTCCCCCTCCTGGATGCGGTGGAAGAAGGCCACGTCGCCAAAGATCGCGGCCCGCTGGCTCATGGCGTAGCGGAGGTTGAAGCCGATCGAGGGCGACACGTGCGGAATGCGGTCGAAATCGAGGCCGGTTTTGAAGGAGTTCAGGCCGTTGAAGGGATGGAACTCCGCGCCGATGCTGAGCTCGCCGGCGGAGAGGACCGGCTTGGCGAAGGAGACGACTGGAGTTAGAACGAGGGCCGCCGAAAGGAGCAGCTTGCGCCAGTGCTTCATGGACGATCTCCTGTGGTGGGGCGGGCGAGGGCCCGCTCGCGCGCTTGCTAGCTAGTTCCACTCGGCTGGCCAGGTCAAGATTTCGAAAAATCTTTTCAAGGGAGTTCCTGATGGGTCGACGCATCCGGGCGGCCGTGATCGGCGGGACGGGTTACGGGGGGGCGGAGATCCTCCGGCGCCTCCTCTTCCATCCGCACGTGGAGGTGGTCCGCGTCACCGCCGCGGACAACATCGGCAAGAAGGTCGGCGAGGTCCACCTCAACCTCGCGGGGCTGACCGACCTGCGCTTCGAGGAGATGCCGCCGCGCGAGGTGGCGCGCGACGTGGACGTGGTCTTCCTCGCCATGCCCCACAAGGTCACGGCGAAGGTGGCCCTGGAGCTCCTCGACCTCGACGTGCGGATCGTCGACCTCTCCGGCGATTTCCGCCTGCGCAACGCCGAGGACTACCGGAGCTTCTACGGCGCCGATCACCCCGCGCCGGAGAAGCTCGGCACCTTCACCTATGGCCTGCCGGAGCTGAACCGCGAGGCCATCGCCCGCGCCCGCTGGATCGCCTCGCCCGGCTGCTTCGCCACCACCATCACGCTCGGGCTGCTCCCGCTGGCGAAGGCCGGACTGCTCTCCGGCCCGGTGCGCACGGTGGCGGCCACCGGCTCCTCCGGGAGCGGCGCCAACCCGCAGATCACCACCCACCATCCCATCCGCGCCTCGAACCTGCGCACCTACAAGCCGCTCCAGCACCAGCACCAGCCGGAGATCCTGCAGACGCTGCGCGATGCCGGCGCCGGTCCCATGCAGCTGGAGTTCGTGCCCGTCTCGGCGCCGCTCCCGCGCGGCATCTTCGCCACCTCCTTCGTGGACGTGCCCGAGGACGTGACGGTCGAGCGGCTGAAGGCCATCTGGAACGAGACCTACGCGAACGAGCCCTTCATCCGCGTGGTCGAGGGCCGCTTCCCGGAGGTGGTGGCGGTCTCGGGCAGCAACTACGTGGAGGTGGCCTTCGCCCTCTCCGAGCCCTTCGCGGGGCGCCGCTCGGTGGTCTGCTTCTCGGCGCTCGACAACCTGGTCAAGGGCGGCGCCGGCCAGGCCATCCAGAGCTTCAACATTATGATGGGCTTCGACGAGACCCTCACCCTCAAGGAGCCGGGCCTGTGGCCGTAGACCTGGCGCAGCACCGCGGAAGCTGGTTCGTCGTCAAGATCGGGGGCGAGCTCATCGGCCCCGGCAAGCTGCGCGGCGTGGCCGAGGGCGTGCGCGCGCTGCGCGAGGCCGGGGCGCGGGTGGTGATCGTCCACGGCGGCGGTCCCCAGGCCAACGCGCTCACCCGCCGCCTCGGCCTGGAGCCGCGGCAGGTGGCGGGTCGACGGATCACCGACGAGGCCACGCTCCAGGTGGTCAAGCAGGCCCTGGCCGGCGAAGCCGGCGTGGACCTCGCCGCCTGCATGCGCGCGGAGGGCGTGCCGGTGATCGCCCTGACCGGGGTTTCCGGGGGCCTGGTGGACGCGAAGAAGCGGCCGCCGCGGCGGATCCCCGGCGGTCCCGACGAGCCGGTCGACCTGGGCTTCGTCGGCGACGTGACCTCGGTGAAGGTGTCGTTGCTCGAGCTATTGGTCGACGCGGGCTACGTCCCCGCCATCGCCTCCCTCGGGGGCGACGCGCAGGGCGGCGTTTGGAACATCAACGCCGACACCTTCGCCCGCAGCGTGGCCGCCGCCCTGAACGCCTCCGCGCTCCTGCTCGTCTCCAACGTGCCGGGCGTGCTTCGCGACCCCGCCGACCCGCAGACCCGCATCCCGAGGATCACCCCCGCGGAGGCCGACCGCCTGATCGCCGAGGGGATCGTCACCGGCGGGATGATCGCCAAGGTGCAAGAGGCGCTGGAGGGCGTGCGGCTCGGCATCCGCGCGGTCCACGTCTGCGGCGCAGGCGAGGGGCAGCTGCTCGCGGAGATCCGCGAGCCCGGAAGCAGCGGCACCGTCTTCGTGGCCGACTGAGGGCTAGACGAAGGGGACGGCGGCCACCTCGTCGCCCGGGACCACGCCCAGGGCCGCGCGGGCCGTTGCAGGCAGGCGCACGCGGCCGTCCTCCCACTGGACGTCCGCGCGCACCGCGGAAAAGCGCGAGGGCCCTTCCTCGCGCGAGACGCCGACGAGGACTTCCTCCGTCCGGCCCTCGGGCTCCTTTTCGGCGACGACGCCGCGCCGCAGCCGGGCGATGAGCTCCACCTCGTCGGTATCCGCCTCGAAGTGCGGGCCGCCGTCGAAGGGGTCGATCCGCTCGACGTACTGGAAGCCCACGCGCTCGAGCATCTTGCGCACGCCCTGCGTTTCGGGGCCGACCTGACCGATGACCGCCTGCACCTCGGGCGGAAAGAGCGTCGCCCAGATGTCGCTCTGGGGGAAGAGCTCCTTGATGAACTCCTTGTTCTTGCGGCTGAGCTTGTCCGCCTCCTGGTAGGTCAGGGCGGTGAACTTCTTCCCCAGCGCCTCCCAGAGCAGGGAGCGCCCGTCGGGCAGAAGCGGCGGGAGGAGCTCGGCGAGCAGCCGGTCGCGGAACCACGGCCGGTGCATGCCGATGAAGAGGAAGCGCACGTAGGAGAGCTGCTTGCCCGGCTTGCCCCTGCCGCGCGCCTCGGGCGCCACCACCAGGCCGCCGAGCTCGGTGGGGCCGTCGTAGTCGTAGGCCAGCGAGAGGATGGTGTGCTCGAAGTGGCGGTCCAGGGTGGACGAGTAGGTCTGCCGCTTGGAGACCTCGAAGTAGACGTGCGGCGATTCGCGCGTGCCGTGCTGGGCGATGATCATCGAGGTGCCCAGGATGCGCTGGGTCTCCAGGTCCTGGAGGACGAAGAGGTACTCGCGCTCCAGCGGATCCTCGATCTCCCCGGAGAAGGACCGCCGCGACACGTCGACGATCTGGGCGAGGGCCTCCTCGTCGTTCGGAAGGTTCACCGTGTTCAGGACCTCGGCGAGGCGTTTGAGGTCCGGAAGATCGGCTGGATGAGCGTCGCGCAGAACGTACATGGCTTCATCCGACGAGATTGCGAATCAGCGCGTCGTACCACTCTCCCGCGCGCCGGAGCTGCGAGAGGCTCTGCCACTCGTTGGCCGTGTGGGCGTTGCCGGTGGAGCGGCCGGGGCCGAAGACGATGGCGTCGATCCCCGCCGAGACGAAGACGCCGCCCTCGGTGTTGGTCGGCTTCGCCTGTGGCTCGGGATCGAGGCCGAGCCGCCGCGAGGCCTCCATCGCCGCGCGGCGCAGCGGCGAGTCGGGACGGAGCTCCATCGGATAGCTGGCGCGGTTACGGTCGATGGAGAGCCGGACGTTCGCCGCCGTCGCCAGGCGTGCCCCTTCCGCCTCGAGCTTCTCGAAGATCTCCACGGGATCGTGCCCCGGGAGGAGTCGCGCGTCGAACATCAGCTCCAACCGCGAACCCTTCGTCCGCGCCACGCCGTGGTTGAAGACGGCGGTGGCGGGGTCGAAACGCAGATTTTCCGCGGGGCCGGAGGCGAGGACGATCTCGCGGAGCCGCTCCCGGAGCCCAAGTCCCAGGTCGAGGAGCCTGGCAATCGAGTCGGCGGCGCCGCTCGTCCGCTCGCAGACGTGGCCTTGCGCGCGGGCCGCCTCCTCCAGTTGCGGCGCGTACTCCACCTCGACCACGCAGCGCGCGGGGACCTTGTTGGCGAGGTCGCCGCCCTCGATGCGGTGGATGGTCGCGCGATGGGCGCGGCAGAACTCGATGGCCCGGTCGATGGCATTGATGCCCAGATGCGGCGTGGAGCTGTGGGCGGCCTTGCCGGTGACGGTGATGGCGAGGCGATCGTCGGGCGCCGGTCGAGGCGCCGCATCCTCGAGGATCACGTGCGCCACGAGGTAGCCCTTGTGCGCGTCGATGATGCGCAGCTCCGAGGGCTCGCCGCAGGCCGCCCAGGCCGGGCGGAAGGGCGGCTCGCGGACGAAATGCTTGGCGCCCAGGCACCCGACCTCTTCCACGTAGGTGCCGAGGAAGGCCACCTTCCCCCGGGCGCTCTCCGGCGCGTTGGCCAGCGCCTGGAGCTTGACCAGGGCGTCGAGCTTCACGTCCGCCACGCCCAGGCCGTAGAGGGTATCTCCCTCCTGCAGAAGCTCGAAGGGGTTGGTCTTGGTCCAGAGATCGAGGGGACCCGGGCCCACCGTATCCGTATGCGTGACCAGCAGCAGGCCGCCGTCGCGCGGGCGGACGCCCCGGTGGTGGACGATCAGATTCGCCTGGGGCACGCCGAGCGCGACGGCCTCCTGGCGGAAGGTTTCCAGGCCCAGGGTGCGGGCCACGTTCTCCAGGACCTCGACCGCGCGCAGATTGCCGTGCGCGGAGACGGAATCGGCGGCGATGAGGTCGCGGGCTGCGGAAAGAAGGTCGAAGTCCATGGCGTATCGTCCTGGAGGAGCCGCGGCAACCGAGCGGCCACGGCGACCGATCCTCCATGGACCGCCCCGGGGAGCCGGCTCGCCCTCGGGCACTCGCCGGCGCCTCGACGCGGCCGGGGCCGCTCGTCGCTTTGCTCCTCGTCTCGCGCGTCGCCCAGGAGCCTGTTGCGGCAACCCGCCTGCTTCGGCGGCTACCACGACCGACTCCTACGGCCCGTTGCCGCGACGAATTCCTTGCGGGCGGAATCCTACCACGTTCGGTCCAGCCGTCCCGGCCCTTCGAGGGGCGGCGCCCGCTTTGTTAACATCCGCGCCATGCGTGCCGTGGTGCAGCGGGTCTCCAGAGCGAGTGTGCGGGTCGGCGACGAGGTGGTCGGCGAGATCGGCCCCGGCCTCTGCGTGCTGGTCGGGGTGGCGCAAGGCGATGCGGAGGCCGATGCGGCCGCCCTGGCCGAAAAGGTGGTCGGTTTGCGCATCTTCGAGGACGAGGCGGGGAAGATGAACCGCGACCTCCTCGAGGTGGGCGGCGCCATCCTCGCCGTCTCCCAGTTCACCCTCCTCGGCGACGCGCGCAAGGGAAGGCGGCCGAGCTTCGTCGACGCCATGGAGCCGGGGAGGGCCGCCGAGCTCTTTTCTCGCTTCTGCGAGGAGGCGCGCGCTCGCGGGGCGCGCGTGCAGACCGGGCGCTTTCGCGCCCACATGCAGGTGGAGCTGGTCAACGACGGACCGGTGACCATCCTCCTCGACACGCGGAAGGTCTTCTGATGGGCGCGCGCGGGGCGGTGGGGATCGCGGCGAGCCTGGTGCTGCACGGCGCCATCCTCGCCTGGGCCATCCGGCTCGACCCCCTTCTCACGCGCACCGCGGTGGACGCCGAACTCGTCTGGGTCGAGGCCCGCTCGGGCGGGGAGGGCGCCGGCGAGCCGGGGCCCGAACCGGGCCCGGAAGGAGAGTCTTCTCCGCGGCGACGATCGCCGGCAGCTCCGGCGTCAAAGGCGCCACCGTCCAAGTCCGCCAAGGGCCGCGCCCGGTTGGAGGCGAAGCCCGCCGCGGACGCCCCCGTCGCAAGGGAGGCCGGAACTTCTCCGCAGGTCGAGGACTTCGTGGAGTCGGAGAGGACGAGGCCGCCGGGCGGGGAAAAACCCGTCGACGTCGCGAGCGCGGCCGATACCAGTGCCCAAGGCCCGGCTGCGGAAGGAGGCGACGACGGGGGCGAGGCGAGCGCGGCCGCCGGGAAGGGCGGAGGTGCCTCGGTCGGCGAGGGCGCCGGCGGTCCTGGCGGCGAGGGCCTGGGCGGAGGCGGGAAGGGCGTAGGCCCGGGTGGTCGGGGCGCCGGCGAGGATCCCCACGCGGCGCTCGTCGCCCATCTGCGCGCCCACGCCAGCCGTTGCTATCCGGCGCCGGCCCGCCGCCGCGGCATCGAGGGCGTGGTCTCGCTCTCCTTCTGCATCGACGAGGCGGGGATGCCCGTGCGCATGCGCGTGGAGCGCAGCTCCGGCTCCTTTCTCCTCGACGAGGCGGCGCAGAGCTGCGTGATCGAGGGGGCGGCGCCCCTTCCCGGACCGCCGGGCTGTGTGGCGCTGGACCTCCCGTTCCGCCTTCGCTGACGCTCTCTCCGCCGCGGGCCATGGGCCCTCCGGGGCCTCCGGAGCCCTAATCGTCCCACTCGGGGACGGGGACGGAGCTCCCCTCGCCGCCCCAGGCGAAGCGAAGGCCGAAGACGGACTCCAGTCGCTCGGGGGTGAGGATCTCGTGCGGGGGGCCGAGGGCGATTGGCCGGCCCGCGTCGAGGACGAGGACGCGATCGCAGACGCGGGCCGTCTGCCCCAGGTCGTGGAGGACCGCCACCGCCGCGCCTCCCCGCGCCGCGTGACGCCGCAAGAGGTCGAGGACGAGGCGCTGCTGCGCCAGGTCGAGGTGGGCCGTCGGCTCGTCGAAGAGCCAGAGCGGCGCTCGCTGGGCCAACGCCCTGGCGATCCACACGCGCTGGCGTTCACCGCCGGAGAGGCGAAAAAAGGGCCGGTCGGCCAGTTCCAGGGTCCCCGTCTGGTGGAGGCTTTCCTCGGCGATGCGACGGTCCTCCGGGCCGTCGAGGCCCATGGGGCCCAGATGCGGGCTCCGCCCCATCAAGGCCACCTCCCGGGCGGTGAAGGGGAGGTCCGCCGGGACCTCCTGAGGGAGGAAGGCGATCCGCCTCGCGATCTCGCGGCGCTCGAGGCTCGACAGGTCGAATCCCTCGAGGAGGACGCGACCGCAAGCGGGAAGAAGGAGGCCGGCGAGGACGCGAAGGAGCGTGCTCTTGCCCGCGCCGTTCTTGCCGACGATGCCGAGGATCTCCCCCGGCGCCACCTCGAGGTCGACGTCGCGGAGGACCACGCGGCCGTCCTTTCGCTCCAGGCCGACCCCGCGCGCCTCGAGAAGCAGCTGGTCACGGCCGACCCGTTGCGACGACGGCTCCGCGGGCGCGCTCGCCCTCCGCTCCTCTCCGCCGCTCGGGCCATGACGGCGTCGCGCCTCGAGGCGCTCGTCGGCGTCGCGCGGAGCCGTCCCCCGAGGATCGGGGACTCCGACCGACCTTTCCTGCCTCATGGAGCGGCGGGCGCCTGGCGGGCGTCCAGGTAGAGGAGCACGCCCGCGGCGATGGCGGCCGCGCCCGCCAGTCCGTAGGCCACGCGTGCGGCGGTCATCCGGCCGTGCGCGGTCGAGCGGGCGTCGGAAAAATCCTTGCCGGCACGCTGGAGTTCGCGCGCCTCGTCCATGGCGCTGGCGGCGCCGAGGTGCAGGCCGATGGCGGTGGCCAGCGAGGCTGCCGCGGTTCCCGAGGCCACGTAGGCGAGGGTCCGCTTCGAGGGGCCGCCACCCGCGCCCAGCGGAACGAGGTCCAACCGCACCTCGGTATCCTCGCCGGCGCGGACCTCCACCGTCTCCCGTGCCGAAGAATGCCCTTCCAGGCGGAGCTCGACGGTATAGGTCCCCTCCGGCAGCCGCAGCGGCTGGGCGAGGGGGATGGTCCCGGCGGCCAGGTCGTTGATGCGGACCTCGGCCCCCGTCCGTTCGGAGACGACGATCAGATTGCCCCGGCTGTGAAGCAGGCGCCGGGGAACGATCTGCTCCAGGCGCTCGCGCAGAGCCTGGCCCCAGTCGGGGCCCGGCGCGGCGTAGGTGGCGCTGGTGGTCTGCGGATCCACCGCCTCGTCCTGCTCCACGCAGCGGAGCTCCAGGCTGAAGATTTCCCCGAAGCTGCCGACCCCGAGGGCGACCACCCAGTCGGCCTCGAGCGCGCGGGCGATCTCGCGCAGGCAGGCGGCGTCCGAGCCGCAGCTCTCCGGGGCGGGACCACCCCGCTCGCGCAGCAGCCGCGCCGCCTCCCCGGGGCCGATCACCTTCGCCGTGCCCTGGCCGAGGTGCTCGGCCGCGAGATTGCCCAGGTGGTCGGCGAGCGGGCCCACGCCGACCGCCTGGGAGATGACCACGGCAACCCGCTCCCGGGGGCCGGCCGCGGCGGGAAGGGCGCAGAGCGCGGCGAGAGAGCTCAGGATGATAAAGATGCCTCTACGCATGGTGTGAAATCGAGATGAATTCAGCGCAGCGCCCTCTCGCGCTCCGCGACGATCTCGCCCAGCGCGTCGAGCTGCGCTTCCAGTGCATCGTACTCCTCCGGCTGGTCGATGGAACGGTCGACGCTCGTCTGCGCCGCCTGGACCATCTGCGCCACGATGGTCCCGACGCGCTCTTCACCGTGGACCTTGACCAGCCTCTGATAGCGCTCGCGCAGCGCGCGCCACCGCGAGAGTAGCTGTGTCCGCGCGGCTTCGGCGTCGTCCTTCGGCGGTTGCGGAACCACCACCGTTCGAGAGGGGCGCCGGGGAGCCGTCGTCGTCTCCGGCCTGGCGGTTCGAGGGCTGGCGACCTGGGAGGCGACAGTCGGCGTCTCCAGGGCGCGGGGCTCGGCGACCGCGGGCTGCGGCGCCGGCGCCGGCGGGGCCGCGGGCGCTGCCTCGGGTTCCGGTGGCCGGGATGCCGCCTCGACCATGCTGGCGGCCGCCTCTCGCGGCGGTGCCGCGATTTTCCAGAGTATCCCGCCGAGGAGAGCCGCGGCGGGGACGGCTGCCGCCACCGCCACCCATGTCCGGCGCCGCCGCGGCGGCTCGGGAGGCGCGGGGACGCGGGCGTAGGCGAGGTACTCCTCGGGCAGGTAGGGGCGCCGCGGCCAGGGGTACGAGATATTGCCAGAGATGACCTCGGTGGTCGCCTGGTGCGGGCCCGAGGGCGACTCCGCCGTCACCGTGACCACCTCGGTCTCCCGGTGTGGATCGAAGGAGATCGCCTCTTCGCGCGCGGCGACCCGCGCGAGGAGTTCGCGCTCCCGCTCGTACTCGGCGCGAAAGAGGTGCACGAGAAACCGGCTCAGCGCCTCGGGACCGACGTCCGGCGCCATCTCCGAGAGGCAGGCCGAAAGGCGGGCACGCATCTCCTCGGCGGTGGCGAAGCGTCGGAAGGGCTCGGGCGAGAGCGCGCGGTCGACGACTGCCGCCACCCCGGGCGGAACCGAGGGATCCACCGTGCGAATGGGAGGTAGGCTGGGCTGTCGGATGTGGTGGAGCAGGTCGTCGGCGGGGACGTCCTCGAAGGGGTTTTTCCCCACCAGCATCTCCCAGAGCACCACGCCCATGGCGTAGAGATCGCTGCGGCGGTCGACGAAATCACCGCGCGCCTGCTCCGGCGCCATGTAGTGGAGCTTGCCGATGACGGTCTGGGCGGAGGTCTTCGCCGTGCTGATCTTCGACTCGGCCAGGCCGAAGTCGATCACCTTCACCTCGCCTTCGTAGGAGAGGAGGATGTTCTGCGGCGAGACGTCGCGATGCACCAGGCCGAGTTCGCGGCCGGCGTCGTCCTTCTTGCGGTGGGCGTAGGCCAGCGCTTCCAGCACCTTGACCGAGATGAAGAGCGAAAGCTCGAGCGGGAGCTTCTCGCCGAGCTGCCTGAGCCGCTGCAAGAGCTTTCGCAGGTCCTTGCCGTCGACGAATTCGAGCGCGATCCAGCAGTCTCCGTCGAACTCGCCGGCATCGTAGACCTGGGCGATGCTGCCGTGGCGGAGCTGGAGGAGCGTTCGAACTTCGTCGTGGAAACGCGCGACGAATTCCGGGTCGCGGGCGAGCCGGGGGAGGATCCGCTTGATCACGCAGATCCGCTCGAGCCCTCCCTGGAAGGTCGAGCGCGCCAGGAAGATCTCGCCCATGCCGCCCGCGCCGAGTGGCGCCAGCAGGGTGAAGTTCCCGTAGCGCTCCGGTCGGAAGGGCCGCACCGCCGGTCTGGTTTCCAGCTCGCGGATCATTCGGAGGCTCCCAGAAGCTCGCAGATCTCCACCGGCTCCTGCCGCCCGCGCAAGGTCCGCGGACCGAGGCGGCGCACGTGGGCGCGCAGAGGTCTCGCGGCCTCGACCACCGCCTCCGAGACGATGATCTGGTCGGGCCCGGCCTCCGCCACCAGCCGCGAGGCCACGTTCACCGTATCGCCGACCGCGGTGTAGGCGAGGCGGTGCTCGCCTCCGACGGTGCCGGCGAGCAGCTTGCCGTGGTGGATGCCGACCTTCAGGCCGCACTCGCCCGCGAAGGGAAAGAGCGCGCGGATGGTCGCGAAGGCGGCCCGCATCGCCAGCCCGGCGCGGATGGCGCGCGAGGCGTCGTCGCCGTAGCTGTAGGGCGCGCCGAAGATGGCCATCACCTCGTCGCCGATGAACTTGTCGACCGTGCCACCGAAGGCGAAGACCGCCTCCGTCATCCGCCTGTAGAACTCGTCGAGCAGCGCCACCACGCGCTCCGCCGGCGCTCGCTCCGTCAGCGCCGTGAATCCCGAGATGTCCGCGAAGAGCACCGCGGCGACGCGCTCCTCCATGCGCAGCGCGCCCGCCTCCTCGGCCACGCGATCGACCACGTCCGGGGCGAGAAAGCGCTCCAGCGTCTTGCGGGCCATGGCCTCCTTCTCGGCGCGCTCGCGGATGAGCTGGCGCTCCAGCCCCGAGGCGGTCAAATACGAGATGGCGGTGAGCGCGTCGATCAGCCGCTCCAGGTCGTCACCGGCTCCCCTGCGCGTCAGGTAGAAGACCCCCATCGCGTTCTGGTCGCGGAGGATGGGCAGGCAGACCACTTGCCGCTGGCCGTGGCGGACCACGCTCTTTTCCGCGGCGAAGCGGGGATCCTGCGTGGCGTCGGCCATGCAGATCACCGTGCGCTCCAGGAAGGCGCGCCGGGCGATCGAGCCCGAGATCGGCGGTTCCGTGCGGTCGTCGAGGTTGGCGCGACTCAGGGCCCGAAGCGCAAGCTGCCCGTCGGCCCCGGGCAAGAGGACCGCGGCCGTCTCCCCGCCGGCCAGCTCGCGCACCATCTCCGCCACGTCCCGCAGAAACTCGTCCACGTCCGTGCTCTTCGCCAGCCGTTCCGATGCGCGGTAGAGCAAGTGGAAGGGATCGAGTTCGGGGCCGATCTTTCCCGCCTGCGCCTTCTGGAGGCGCTGCAGCGAGGGAACCTCGCTCATCTTCCGCTCGTACAGCGAGGTTTGCTCCTTGAAGTAGAAGACCGAGAGGCGATTTTCCCCGATCTCGATGACGTCCCCCGCGCGCAGCACCGCGCGGTTCTCGATGCGCCGGCCGTTGAGGAGGATGCCGTTGCGCGAGCCCGCGTCCTCGATCACCAGGGTGTCGCCCTGGAGGACGAGCCGGCCGTGGCGACGCGAAACGTTTTCGCCCGCGAGCACGATGTGGTTGTCCTCCGAGCGGCCGAGCCGGCTCTCACCTTCCTTCAGCTCGTAGGTGGTCTCCAGGTAACCCGGACCGTTGAGGACGATCTTCCACATCGGGGCCCTGCTCGGCTCAACCCAACGAGAGAGGGAGATCGTCACCCAAGTCAAGATTCCCGGTCAAACTCCTTGCCGCCGCAGAAAGAGAAAGAGAAAGAACGGACCGCCGGCCAGCGCGGTGAGCGCGCCCGCGGGCAGCTCCGTTCCCAGCAGCGGAAAGAGGAGGCGCGCACCGAGATCCGCTGCGACGAGGAAGATCGCCCCGCCGAGCGCCGAGGCGGGGATGAGGAGGCGGTGGTCCGCGCCGAAGGCGAGCCGCAAGAGATGCGGCACCAGCAAGCCCACGAAGGCCACGAGCCCCGTCAGCGAGACCGCGATCCCCACCACCACGGAGCTGGCGAAGAAGACCGTGTTGCGCAGGCGCGCCACGTCCACGCCCAGCGACGCGGCTCCCTCGTCGCCGAGCGCCAGGAGGTTGAGCGCATGCCCCTGGGTGGAAAGGAGAGCCGTCGGCAGAAGCGTGCCGATCGCCGCGAAGAGGAGCGTGCGTCCGCTCTCGTAGCCGATCGAGCCCGTCAGCCAGAAGAGGAGCTGCTGCGCGGTCTCGGGCGCGACCAGCGTCTTGAGCACCGTGACCAGCGAGGCGGCAAAGCTGTTGAAGATCACGCCCGCCAAGAGCGTTCGCACCGGATCGAGCTGGCCGGAACGCTTGCCCGCGACGAAGGCGAGCACGGTGGCCAGCGCAGCCCCGGACGCCGCGAAGACCGCGACCATCCCCCGGCTCGCGCCGAGCGCGAAGAAGGAGGCGCCCAGCGCGAGCGCGAGGGTTCCGCCGAGCGCCGCCCCCCCGGAGACGCCGAGGGTGAAGGGGTCGGCGAGCGGATTGCGCAAAAGCCCCTGGTAGGCCGCGCCCGCCGCCGCGAGGCCCATCCCGGTGATCGCCGCCAGCGCCAGTCGGGGTAGCCGCAAGCCGAAGAGGATCCGTCCGTCCAGCGATCCGGGCTCGCGCAGGGCGCGCGAGAGATCGATGGACTCCGCTCCCGCCAGGCAGCCGAGAACGAAGAGGCCCGCCAAGAGCAAGCCCAGGCCGAAGAGGATCACCGCGGCGCGCCCCGGCGAGAAGGTACGGCGAGCCAGCGGGAAGTGGGCGACGGCGATCCGGCTCATGGCCGCTCTCCATGGAGGATCTCGAAGAGTTCTTCCAGGCTCTCCACCACCCGTGGCCCCGGGCGGACGAGCGCGCGCGAGCGGGCGCGGACCACCTTCCCTTCCCAGCCGGGAAGGTCGATCTTCGCCCCGTCCTCCATGGTGGTGTCGATCACCCGCTGGGCTGGCAGTCGCACCGCGTGCTCCGCCGGGATGGTCGGATAGGTGCCCCGGAGCTTGGCGGCGACGTTCTCGCCCCCCGCGATGCGGAGCAGTTCGTCGGCGTAGGAGCCGGGGCCCGCCACCACCAGCGGCTGCCAGCCGTAGACCACCAGCGTCCGCACCCGGGGACGGTCGGCCGCTCGGGCGCGGATCGCCTCGATCCGGGCCTCGATCTGGGCTCGCAGTGCTCGCCCCTTCTCCTCGCGCCCGAGCGCGCGCCCAACCGCCTCGACCCCGACGAGAATCTGCTCCAGCGTGTCCAGGGGGACGACGAGGACGGGGATCCCGAGCTCGGCCAGCCGTTCCACCACCTCGCGATTCCCCGGTCCCGGCTGGACCACGAGCAGGTCGGGCCGCAGGCGGAGGATGGCCTCGGCCGAGGGGTCGACGAAGCCGCCCACCCGCGGCAGGTGGCGCACCGCCTCCGCGTCGTCGTAGCGGGTCACGCCGACGAGGCGCTCGCCCTCGCCCAAGTCGAGCACGATCTCGGTGAGCGAGGGCGCCAGCGTCACGACCCGCCGCGGCGAGGCGGGCGCCTGGGGCCCGAGGAAGTACGCGGCCTCGGCGAGCGCGGGCCAGAAAACGAGCGCGAGGATGGGGACGAGCGCGCGCATGCCTCAGGGATAGACGAGCACGTCGGAGACGAACTCCATTCCCTCCGCATCGGGAGGGCACGCGTCTCTGCCGATGGTCTCCCCGCCCTCGAGGTCCAGGCGCAGGAGCCGGTTCGACCCGCCGTCCGCGAGGTAGACGAAGCGGCCGTCCAGCGCCAGGCGGGAGGGCGATTCTCCCGCCCGGAGGACCTCCACCACGCCGGAGGGCGAGTAGATGGCCAGGGCGCCGTCCGACTCGCCCCAGTGCCCCGTGCACGCGACGTAGAGCCGTCCGTCTTCGCCTGCGGCCACGGCCGAGGGGTTGGTGCAGTCCGGGCCGAGGTCCACCAGCGTCTGGTCGCCCGCGTCCGGATCGTAGACCCAGAGCCGGCCACTACCCGCCGGCGCGAAGCTCTCGTCGAGGTTGTTGAGGGTCGCGTAGACCTTGCCGTGGGCGACGGCGATGCCCGCGGGGTAGGGAATTCCTTCCAGCTCGGATGTTTCGATGGCGACCGGCTCGCCCGCCGTACCGCCATTCTCGCCCACTTCGATCGGCAGCACCGCTCCGGCGAGCCAGAGCGTCACCCAGAGCGTGCCCTCGGCGTCCACCGCCAGCATGTAGGGGTTGGTCCCCTCGCCGGTGGAGACGGAATAGGCGACCCGGGGTTTTCGCGGATCCGAGAGGTCGACCGCCGTCACCTCGTTCGTCAGGGACTGGACCACGTACGCGCGGCTCCCCTCCACGGCGACGTGGTTCGGGGAAGTCGGGGCGGTGCCTTTCCCGAGGGTCAGCTGGCCCACGACCTGCATGTTGCGGCGGTTCACCACCCGCAACACCTGGTCGAGCGTGCCGACGACGACGAAATGATCTTCGTCGAGGGCGGCCATCGTCTGCGGACCCTCGATTCCCATCACCGACGCGTTGGCCCAAGCCAGGTCCTCCTTGTAGTAGGAGCCGACGTGACCGGCCTGGAAGCAGGCGGCGAAGAGATCGGGGACGAGCGCTTCGCAGTCCACGCCCTCGGGACAGACGCACACGCCTTCCACGCACTCCTGGCCGAACGCGCAGGCGATGCCGCAGCCGCCGCAGTGGTAGCGGTTGCTCTTGACGTCGACGCAGGCGGCACCACCGCACTCGACCAGCCCATCGCCGCAGGCCGACTCCTCACCGCTGCAGCCGGCGGTGAAGATGGCCACCAGAGAAACCAGAGAAAATAGAGACAGGTAGATGTATCGCGTCATCAAGAACCTCGTTGGATCGGGTTGGATGTGGCTCGGAAGGTGACGAAGAAAGCGCGTCCGGCTCTCGGGAAACCGAACTGGTCCACCAGGTGCGCGTCGAAGACGTTGTCCGCCTGGGCCGAGATCCACGTCTCCCAGGGGTGGAGCGTCAGCCGGCGCCCCGCGCCGACGCGAAACCACGTTTGTTCGGGCAGCGAGACCGTATTCGATCGGTTCACCCACTGCCGGGACTGATGGTGGGCTTCCACGAAGCCCTCCCAGTTCCGTGGGTGGACCGAAACCCGAGCGAAAATTCGATGCGCGGGCCGGTAGGGAAGCTCCTTGTCTCGGTAGCGAGGGTCTTCGAGAAGATTGCGCGTTCGCGCCATTCCCCAGCCGCCGCGCAGCGCAAGCCAGGAAAGCGGCCGCGTCGCCGCCTCCAGCTCGGCGCCCACCACTTCCGCATCCAGGAAGTTGAAAGGTTTGCTGCGTCCGCCGCTCACGATCTCGTACGAGATGAGGTTTTCCGTGCGCCCGACGAAGGCGGAGATCTGCGCCATCGCCCGGCGTCCGGAGAGGATCGCGCCCGCGTCGATCATGCGCCCGCGCTCCGGCTCGAGGTCCGGATTCGGCTGCACGGGCCCCAGCACTAAATAGAGCTCGCCCATGGAAGGCGGGCGAAAGCTCTCGGCTGCGTTGGCTCGAAATTCGAGCCAATCCGTGGCGCGGTACGAGATGCCGAGTCGAGTGGAAAAACCTTCGTGATCGCCGAAGCGGTCGTATCGACCGCTCAGCGCCAGCGTGAAGGCTCGGCCCAGGTAGATCTCGTCCGAGGCGCCCGCGGAGAGCAGGAGCCGCTCGGGCTTGCCGTGATAGGGGCTGGAGAGGCTTTCGCTTCCCGCGCTCGCCGTGAAGCTGAGGAAGGTGAAGTCGGTCGGTGCCCAGTCGATCGCCAGGTTTCCTTCCAGGGCGCGCTCGACTTGCCAGGGCCGCTCTTGACCGGGGACGACGGGCTGCGAGATCACGCTGGGGATCTCGGCGCCCCAGACGCTGTGCGCCTCGCTGCGATAGGAGACGCCCGCGCGAACGGAGAGCTCTTGCGGCTCTTCGGGCCCCGCGCCGAGGGCCAAGAGCAGACGCCTCTCTGCTCTGCGCTGCGTATCGCGCAGATAGAGCGTGCCGGGCAGACCTCGTTCGAGGAGGGAGCCGAGCGCCAGCGCCTGCACCTGGGTGCCGTCCCAGCGCGCGCCGCCCTTCAGCAGCACGGAGCCCGCCCGGGCGTCGTTGTTGGAGACGCGCTCCTTTACCGTCGTCGACCCGCCCGCGGAGGGCGTGGCGTCGAAGAGGGCCGGATAGTCGCCGTCGGTCTGCTCCAGTTCCAGGGCGACGAGACCTTCGTAGACGCGCCCCTTCTGGCCCACCGCCGCGTCGAGGGCGTAGGTATCGAAGGAGCCGCCCGTCAGTCGGAGCCGAAGAACGCGCTGCGCATCCGGCGTGCGCAGAAGCGCCACCCCGCCGAGCGCGCCGGCGCCGTACCGCGCGCCCTCGTTGCCGCGGAGGACCGTCAACTCCTCCACGATGGAGGCCGGAAGGCGCTCGAGGTCCAGGCCGCCGCCCGCGGCCGGACTCAGGCGGACTCCATCCAGAAAGACCAGGGTCTGGTCGGGGGAGGCGCCGCGCAGGGAGAGGGTGCTCCCCCCGGGAATGCGGCGGATGGTGACGCCGGGCGCGTGCAGGAGGAGGTCGGCGGCGTCGAGCCGCTCGCCCAGGAACTCACGCCGGAAGATCCGGGTGCCGAAGCCGGTCGGCTCCTCCTCCAGCGCGGGAAGATGCTCCTCGACGCGCTCGCGCGTGTCGATCACCTCCACGGGATCGAGGCGCGCGGGGGGAGCCTCTTCCTCGCCGAAGCCCGGAACCGGAAGGCCGAGAAGGCCGGCGCCAAGCGCCAGCGCGGCCCATCGAGAAAGCCTCATTCGCTCCTCGCATCCCCCGTCCTTCGCGGGGTTGCGTGGCGGGCGGACGTGCCGCCCTGAAGCGCGTACCCCGGCGACCCTCGCCGGCGGGACGGACGCGCTCCGGTTTCACCGATGGGCAGGTTTCCTGGCTTCCGGGTGCAGGGGATCTTCCCCTGCGACCTCCCCGGCCTTCCCCTCCTGTGGAGAGTGACCATCGAGATGGGGAGGTCTCGAACCGGTTACAGTGGCGGGACCGCGCCGGACTTGCACCGGCTTCCCTTTTACCCCGCGATGCGGGCACCCATCGGTTCCCGTCCCGCGCGGCAGTGTAGAGGGGAGGCCGGCGCCTCGTCAAGGGGGAGGGGCGGCCTTTCCGTCCGGCGCGGCCCCGGGCTCGTGGCGCTTCTCGGGCTTCGGGGGCCGGAAATCGAGGATCTTCGGGCCCTTCGGGATCACGACGCGGTATCGCTTGGCCGCCGTCTTCCGCTGCGGCTTCTTCGTTCCGGGGCCGATCCTCTGCAGGTCGGTCGGCCCCTCCACGGCGAGGTAGGGCTCGAGGGCGCGGAAGCGCTTCATGCCGATCCCGGGGACGCGGGTGATCTCCATGGGGCGCGCGAAGGGCTTCTCCCTGCGCGCCTGGACGATCTTGGCGGCGGTGGCGGGGCCGATCCCCGGGAGGAGCTGCAGCTGCTCCTCGGTGGCGGTGTTGAGATTGACCTTGCCGCGAAGCTGCGGGGAGGCGGCCGCGCCGGAGAAAAACAGCAGGGCGCCGGCCGCCCACAGGAGCGGCCGGCGCAGAAGAAGGCCCGCCATTCAGAAGGCCTCCACCTCAACCGCCTCCGCGGCTCCGTTGGCGCGGGCTTCGGCCTCGTCGCGCCACTCGCGGAGCTGCAGCTTCCCGTCGAGCGGCATGGCGTCCAGGTAGAGGTTGATCGAACCGTCGCCGTTGACGAAGCCGACGCCGATCTTCACCCAGTAGTTGCGCTCCGAGCCCGGACGCCGGCGAATCGTGTAGACGTTCCAACGCTTCTTGTCGACACTGTCCATCTCGTCCTCCTGACGCCGCCGTCGCGGAGGCGGCGGCGCCGGGAGTTGCGAGGGTCGTGCCGGCCGGCGCGGGGCGTTTTCCCGGCCGGAAGGGCCGCAAAAGCCGGTACTTGGGCCTTGTGGTCGGGCCCCCGGCCGCGTGCGGGGGCCGCCGCCGCGCCTTGTGTGCCCGGGTGCGGCCCGGGCGACCGCAGCCGCGTGGGGGTACGGGAATCGGCGGCGCGGCGGGCGCGACGAAGCGACCAGGGTCGCGCGGGCGCGCGGGTCGGGTCTGCCGGCGGCGCGGGCCCGACGCGAGCAGGGCCGGCCCGGAGACCGCGCGCGGAGGGTCGCGGAAGCGCGGCTGCCCTTTCGATGGGCTGACCCGGCATGCTGCGCGCGGTTCCCGGGGCGCGCGCAGCGGAGCGGTCTTCAGTGCACCGAGGTAAGGTCGCCCCCGGTGGGGATGACGCCGAAGCGCTCCTCGTAGCGTCGCAGGTTCTCCTGCATGGCCAGAAGGAATCGCTTGGCGTGCTGAGGCGAGGTGATGATACGCGACCGCACCTTGGCCCGCGGCTGCTGCGGCTGGACGAAGATGAAGTCGAAGACGAATTCCGTGGGGCTGTGGGTGACGGTCGCCATGTTCACGTAGGCGCCCTGCGCCACGTCGTCGTCGATCTGGATCTGAAGATGGGGTCGCTCCACTTTCGGCCGGTCGTTCACGTCCATCCTCGTCCGCGGCAAAGGGTCGAAGATTTTCGCCGCGCCGGGCAGTTTAGCAGAGGCGCTGGAAGGGCGGCGCGCGGGAGGATGCGTTGACCGGGATCGACTGGAGCCGGGGAAGAGGGCCCCACGACGTGCTGCTCCTACACGGTTTCAGCGGGGGCCCGTCGGACCTGCGGTACCTCGGCGACCGCCTGGTGGAGGCGGGTTTTTCGCCGCTGGCGCCGGCGCTCCCCGGGCACGGCACCGACCGGGCCCGTCTCGGAGACCTGTCGGCCGCCGACTGGCAGAGGGCGGCGCGTGAGGCCCTCCTCGCCCTGCGCCGCCAGGCGGGCCGCCCGATTCACCTCGTCGGCTTCTCCCTCGGCGGTGCGCTCGCCGCGTGGCTCGCCGCGCACCACCCGGAGGACGTGCAGAGCCTCGTCCTTCTCGCCCCGGCCCTCCGCCTCTCGGGGTCGAGCCGGATCTATCGGACGGTCTTCCGCTTCCCCCTGCTGGCGCGGCTCGTTCCCGCGGTTCGGAAAGGCCCGCCGGACGTTTCCCCGGGCTCGCTCCCCGTCGACCGCGGGCCGGAGCTCCTGCCCACCGTCGCCGCGCGCCTCCTCGACGAGATGATCCGCGCGGGGCGCCAGGCGATCGGGAGTGTCCGTTGCCCGACGCTCGTCGCCTGGGGAGCGAAGGACAGCGTCGTCCCCCGCGCGGCGGCGGAGGAGGCGGCGCGGGGGACCGGCGGGAAGCTGGTGGTCCTTCCCAACTCGCGTCACCATCTTGCCCTCGACGCCGACCGGCAGCGCCTCGCGGACGAAGTGCTCGATTTTCTCCGGAGCGCTTCCGGCATCGTCGGCGCGGAGGTCGCGGGATGAGAGACAAGGCCTACGTCCTCGCCATCGACCAGGGCACCTCGGCCACCAAGGCGCTGGTCGTCGACCGTTCCCTTTCTGTGCGGGGCTCGGCGGCGGTGGAGTTTCCGCAGCATTACCCGGCGCCCGGCCAGGTGGAGCACGACCTGGAGGAGATCTGGCGGAGCGTGCTTCGCGCGGTGGAGGGCGCCCTCGAGCGGGCCGGCGTGCGCGCGGAGGAGATCGTCGCCATCGGAATCACCAACCAGCGCGAGACGACGGCGCTCTGGGAGCGAGAGGCCGGCCGTCCCGTGGCGCGCGCCATCGTCTGGCAGGACCGCCGCACCGCCGCGCGCTGCGAGGAACTCGTGCGGCAGGGACACGAGCCTTTCATCCGCGAGCGCACGGGCCTGGTGATCGACCCCTATTTCTCGGCGACCAAGCTCGAGTGGCTGCTCGACCACGTTCCGGGGGCGCGGCGCTCGGCCCGCGAGGGGAGGCTCTGTTTCGGAACCATCGACTCGTTTCTCGTTTCCCGCCTCAGCGGGAATCAGAGACATGTGACGGATGTCTCCAACGCCAGCCGCACGCTGCTTCTACATTTGCGGCGGCTCGAGTGGGACCCGGATCTCCTCGCGCTCTTCGGCGTGCCGCGCGACGTCCTGCCCGAAGTCCGCCCCTGCTCCGGGCTTCTGGCGACGACGCGGGGCGTTCCGGGTCTCCCGGACGGCATCCCCATCGCGGGCGCGGCCGGCGACCAGCAGGCGGCGCTCTTCGGGCAGGCCTGCTTTTCCGAGGGCGATTCCAAGTGCACGTACGGCACGGGCGCCTTCCTCCTCGCCAACGTGGGGTCGGAGCCCGTGGCCTCGCGCGCCGGGCTTCTGAGCACGGTCGCCTGGAAGCTCGGCGAGTCGGATCCCGTGTACGCGCTGGAGGGCTCCTCCTTCGTCGCCGGCGCGGCGGTGCAGTGGCTGCGCGACGGCCTCGGGATCATTTCGGCCTCCGCCGAGGTGGAGGAGCTGGCGCGCAGCGTCCCCGACAGCGGTGGCGTGGTCTTCGTGCCGGCGCTGGCGGGTCTGGGTGCACCGCACTGGAAGCCGCATGCGCGCGGCAGCATCTTCGGCATCGACCGCGGCACGACGCGAGCCCACCTCGCTCGCGCTGCGCTGGAGGGCATCGCCCTGCAGCTTCACGACCTCGCGCGTTGCATGGAGCAGGACCTCGGCAGGCCCCTGCGTTCCTTCCGCGTGGACGGCGGCGCAGCCGCGAACGACCTCCTCATGCAGATCCAGGCGGACCTCCTCGGGCTGGAGGTGCTGCGGCCCAGGGTGCTCGACACCACCGCCATGGGCGCGGCCTTTCTCGCCGGGCTCGCGGTCGGCTTCTGGAACTCGCTGGACGAGATCGCCGCGGCGCGCGCCATCGACCGGCGCTTCGAGCCGCGGCGGGACGAGGCCTGGCGCGAGGCGATGCTGCGCCGCTGGAACGACGCCGTGGAGCGCTGCGCCTGGGAGGGAAACGCGGCGCCCGTCGAGCCGGCGGCTGCGCCGGTGGCGGCCGCGGTGCAGGGGGCGTCCGCGCCCGCCTGAGGGGAGTGGGTGCGAGGGCGGAGCTCGCTCAGCGCCCGTCGCGCACGACGCGGACCGGGTCGGCCAGGGAGGGGAAGAGGGTCTCGAGCAGCTCGCGCAGCTCGGCGATTCCCACCGCCGGCAGCGCGGGCTTCTCCAGCCGGCGCAGGTTGGTGGCGGGCAGGTAGGCGATCTCGAAGCCCATCTTCACGCCCTCCGCCAGCCGGGTCTCGGCGGCGGTGACGCCCCGCACCTCGCCCGCCAGCCCCACCTCCCCGAAGACGAGGGCGGTGGGCGGGACGGGCTCGTTGAGGTGGGAGGAGACCAGCGCGGCGCAGACGGCCAAGTCCGCCGCGGGCTCGCTGAGCTCGACGCCGCCCGCAACATTGACGAAGAGGTCGCAGGGGCCGAAGGAGATCCCGAGCTTTCGCTCGAGCACCGCCGCCAGCAGCGCCACGCGGTTGGGATCGACGCCGATGCTCCTGCGCTGGCCGGTGCCGTACTGGGTGGGAGCCACGAGCGCCTGCACCTCCACGAGCAACGGCCGGGTGCCGGAGACCGTGGCGGTGACCACCGAGCCCGGCTGGCCCTCGGGTCGCTCGGCGAGAAAGAGGGCGGAGGGATCCTCGACTTCCTGTAGACCACCCTCGCGCATCTCGAAGACGCCGATCTCGTTGGTGGAGCCGAAGCGGTTCTTGTGCGCCCGCAGCACGCGGAAGGAGTGCGCCGGCTCGCCCTCGAAGTAGAGCACCGTGTCCACCATGTGCTCGAGCAGGCGGGGGCCGGCGATGGCGCCGTCCTTGGTAACGTGGCCGACGAGGAAGGTGGGCGTATCGCTGCGCTTGGCGAAGGCCATCAGCCGACCCGCGACCTCGCGCACCTGCGTGACCGTGCCGGGCGCGCTCCCCAGCTCGGGGAGAAAGAGGGTCTGGATGGAGTCGACGGCGAGCACCGACGGTGAAAGCCGCTCCGCCTCGGCGAGGACGCGCTCGGCGTCGGTCTCGGCGAGGAGGAGGAGGTTTTGCGAGCGGACGCCGAGGCGGTCGCCGCGCAGCCGCGTCTGCCGCAGCGACTCCTCGCCGGAGACGTAGAGGGCCGGCCGGTCGGGAAAGGCGCGGGCGATGCGATCGAGAGCGGAGAGGAGCAGGGTGGACTTGCCGATCCCCGGATCGCCACCGAGGAGAACGAGCGAGCCGGGCACCACCCCGCCGCCCAGCACCCGGTCGAACTCGCGGATGCCGGTGGGGATGCGGCGCGCCTCGTCGCCCACGATCTCGGTGATGGGCGTGGGGCGAAGCCCCGTGCCGCCCGTTCCCCACGCCGGCCGCGACTCGCCGCCGCGCTCGACGAGCTCCTCCTCCATCGTTCCCCAGGCGCGGCATGCCGGGCACTGGCCCAGCCACTTCACCGCGCGATGGCCACATTTCTGGCAGACGAACTCGGTGCGCCGTTTCGCCATGCGCCCAGCCTACCTCGGCTCTCCGACAATGCTCGCGCTTCGAGCCGAAACCCGCGCCGCCGGCCGGGCGGAGCCGCAAGGCCGAGTCCGGCGCGCTCCACGGCGCGCTTGCGACGGTCTCGCTATACTCCACCGCTCTTCGAGGAGGGACCCATGCGCTTTGCCACGGTGAACCCCGCCACGGGCCAGACCATCCGCACCTTCGACACGCTCGATGACGCCGCCATCGAAGCGAAGCTCGAGCGCGCGCACGCCGCGTTCCGCTCGTGGAAACGCACGCCGTTCGCCGAGCGCGCGGACCGGATGCGCCGGGCCGCCGAGCTTCTGCTGGCGGAGAAGGAGCGCCTGGCGCGCCTCGCGGTGGAGGAGATGGGCAAGCCCATCGTCGCCGCGCGTGCCGAGGTGGAAAAGTGCGCCTGGGTCTGTCGCCACTACGCGGACGAGGCGGAGAAGCTGCTCGCCGACGAGCCCGTCGCGCTCGGCAAGGGCCGCGCCTATGTGCGCAACCTTCCCCTCGGCCCCGTGCTGGCGGTGATGCCCTGGAACTTCCCCTTCTGGCAGGTCTTCCGCTTCGCCGCGCCGGCGTTGATGGCGGGCAACGTCGCCCTGGTCAAGCACGCGCCCAGCGTCCCGCAGTGCGCGCTGGCGATCGAGGAGATCTTTTCGCGCGCGGGATTTCCGGAGGGCGTGTTTCAGAACCTCTTCGTCGATCACGATCAGGTGGCGCGCATGCTCGCCGATCCGCGCGTTGCGGCGGTGACGCTGACCGGCTCCGACCGCGCCGGCGCCGCCGTCGCCTCCGCCGCTGGACGCCACCTCAAGAAGACGGTGCTCGAGCTCGGCGGCAGCGATCCCTTCATCGTCCTTCCGAGCGCCGACCTCGAGGCGGCGGCGCGCACCGGCGTGGCCGCGCGTCACGTCAACAGCGGGCAGTCCTGCATCGCGGCCAAGCGCTTCATCGTGCACGCCGAGGTTTACGACCGCTTCCTCGAGCTCTTCCTCGACGGTGTGGCTCGCCTGAAGGTGGGCGATCCGCTGGAGGAGGACACGCAGATCGGCCCGCTCGCCACCGCCGCCATCCGCGACAACCTCGCCGCGCAGGTGGACGACGCGGTGGCCAGGGGCGCGCGCGTCCTGGTGGGCGGCAAGCCTCTCGACCGCCCCGGCTTCTTCTACCCGCCCACCGTCCTCGTCGACGTGCCGTGCGCGGCGCGCGTCTTCTGCGAGGAGGTCTTCGGGCCGGTCGCGCTCTGCTTCCGCGTGCGCGACCTCGACGAGGCCATCGAGCTCGCCAATTCCACGCCCTACGGGCTGGGTTCGAGCGTGTGGACGCGCGATCCCGCGGAGCAGGCGCGCTGCATCGACGAGATCGAGGCCGGCATGACCTTCGTCAACGCGCTGGTCTCCTCCGACCCGCGCCTTCCCTTCGGCGGCGTCAAGCGCTCCGGGTACGGCCGGGAGCTTGCGCGCGACGGCATCCTCGAATTCGTCAACCGCAAGGCGGTGCTCGTCGGCGACTGAGGCGCCTGCTTTTCGCGCAAGGGGGACGGCTCGCAGCCAAAGTCGGCTCTCCTCGGGGAGCGACCGTCAAGAACCGCGTCTGGGTTCCCCAAGGGGCACGGCTGCGGGCGGTCACGGCCGCGCGCATGGGATGGCCTCCGGCGCGCGTTTGGCTATGCGGTAGGAGCGAGATGAAAGCGGAGGTCCTGCAGCGCGCCCGGGGCGCGCTCCTCGGCCAGCTCGCCGGGGACGCCCTGGGCTCGATGGTGGAGTTTCGGAGCGCCTCGGCCATTCGCGCCCTCTTTCCCGAGGGGCTGCGCGAGATCGGGCCCAGCCCGATCTGGGGGACGGTCCCCGGCCAGCCCACCGACGACTCGGAGATGGCCCTGGCGCTGGCGCGCACGCTGGCCGCGCGCGGCTTCGATTTGGAGGCGATCCGCGCGGCCTATGTCGAGTGGCTGGATTCCGGTCCCTTCGACGTCGGCCGCACCACCCGGCTCGGCCTGCGTGGGCAGCCGCAGCCGGAGAGCCAGGCCAACGGCGGCCTGATGCGCGCGAGCCCCCTCGGCATCTTCGGCCATCGGCTCGCGCCCGAGCGGCTGGCGGAGCTCGCCCGCGCCGAGTGCGCCCTGACCCACCCCAACCCGGTCTGCCGCGACGCGAGCGCGGTCTTCGTCGTGGGCGTGGCGCACGCGGTGCGGACCGGCGCCTCGCCGCGCGAGGTTTGGGAGGCCATGGTCGGCTTCGCCCGGAGCGCCCGCGTCCAGCCCCTCGTCCTTGAGGCGCTCGAGCGCGGAGCCGAGGCGCCGCCCGAGGATTTCCACACGCACATGGGCTGGGTCCGCATCGCCCTGCAGAACGCGGTCTACCGGCTCCTGCACGCGGAATCGCCGGAGGAGGGGATCCGCGAGACCGCGATGGCCGGTGGCGACACCGATACCAACGCCGCCATCGCCGGCGCGTTGCTGGGCGCCGTCCACGGCGAGGGCGCCCTGCCGGAGTCCTGGCGCCGCACCGTGCTCTCCGCCCGCGCCGACGAGCGCTCCCCCCGGCCGCGCCCGCCCACCTACTGGCCGGTCGACGCTCTCGAGCTGGCCGAGCGGCTCGTCGAGGCGGCGGCGCGGACGGCTTGACGATATCGCCTCTCCGAGATTGTCGCGAAACCATCGCCACCTGCGACGTTGGTCGCGAAACGTTGTATCGCAGGGGGTCGGCTTGCTCTCACCGGGCGCGCGCCTGTAGGATGGCGACTGGCGCTCGGGGCCGTCACCTGGACGATATCTTTTCTACACTGGATTCTACATCGGAGCTCGCCCGGACCGGCCCGTCGCCGAGCCAGCAGAAGGGGAAGAAGTGCATGAGCGCGTTGCACGATTCGAAGCGATGGGCGCTCGTGACGGCGATCGCTTTCTTCGCGATCGCCTGCGCGGGCAGGGAGCCCTCTCCGGCTCCCGGAGCGGGCGGCTCGGGCGCAGGAGGCTCGGGAGGCTCGGGAGGAATCTCCGAGGGCGGCACGGGCGGCGGAGAGCAGCCCGGCGGCGCGGGGGGGCGCCGAGGGCGGCGCGGGGGGCGAGAGCGGCAGCGAAGGGGGCTCGGGAGGAGCCGGAGGAACGGGTGGCGAGGGAGGTACCGGCGGTGAAATCGTCGTCGAGACCTGTGGGAACGGCATCCTGGATGAGGGTGAAGAATGCGATCTGGGCGCGCGGAACGGACCCATCTCGACCTGCTCGCCCGAGTGCCGCTGGCAGGGAACGTGTGAAAATCCCATCGACTTCTTGTCGGTGGCGACCTTCGAGGTGAACGGCTTCGTCGCGCTGCCAGTCGACACCCCGTTCGACGGCCACGAGAACCTGACGCCGCCCGGCACCTGCAACACGCCGGGACGGCAGCTCGTCTTCCGCTACGTGCCCCCGACGAGTGGCATGCTGGCCGTGCATTTCCAGACCGCCGTCGCCGAACTGGTGGGAAGCCCCGTCTTCATCCTCCGCGAGGTCTGCGACGACCCGGCAAGCCAGACGATGTGCCTGTTCGACACGGGCGCCGACATTCGATTCATCCCGGTCGAGGCGGGCAAGGCCCTGTACTTCGTGGTGGACTCGCACCAGGAGAAGCTCCCGGAGTTCTGGATCTTCATCGCGGTCCAGGTCGTCCCCTACAGGAAGGCAGGGGAGCCCTGTCGCGGCCCCAACATCAACCCGGTCTTCATCCGGTGCGAGCCCGGCCTCATCTGCGGAACGGAAGACGTCTGCGTTGTGAACACGCCGCCCGTCCTCCACGACGCCGTGGTGTATCGCGGCGGTCTGGGCGGCGACGAGCTCGTCGTCGCGGTGCAGGCCCAGGACGGCACTTCCGACCTCGCGGGGATCTGGGCCCGGTTCTACGATGCGGAGGGACGGGAGCTCGAAGGCAATCCCCGACCGGCCTTCACCGTCCTCGGCTATCTCGCGGGCGGCTCGGCTTCGCTGGACGACGGGCGCAGGACGGTGGATTTCTTCGTCACGTACCCGGGTCTGGCGGAGGCGACCGAGGCGGACGTCTACGTCGTCGACAGCGGAGCCGTACTCTCCAGTCCACTGCGACGACCGATCCTCCCGCTACCGGTCGCCGGAGAGGGCGAAGCCTGCGATCCCGAGGAGATGTTCACCCGTTGCTCCGCGGGAATGCTCTGCTTCGAGGGGCTTTGCGAGCCCGTGGCGCCGCAGCGGCAGGCGGTCTGCGAGGAGGCGCCCGTCATCCGGTTCGGCGAGGAGATGGTGTTTCAGGAGAACATTTCCGTCTCGGGCGAGCCTTCCGTTCCGAACGTCTGGCGGCTCCACGAGAGCTGCCTCCTCCGGCGTCGTAGCGATTACTACCGACTGAATCCCAGCACCCTGGTGGCGCGGCTGCAGCTTCCGACTGCGGCGAGCAACGTGACCATCTCTGCACAAGGGCTCGGAGCCTCGGCTCCCGTGGTGATGCTCTACGCGGGCTGTGGCGTCGCCGACCCGCCGCTCACCTGTGCGGCAGTGCCGTCCGGCTCGTCGGAAGCGGTGCTCGAGTTCGAGACTCTCGACGCCGGGGACTACCTGATCGTGGTCAAAGGCGACACGGTCAACAACTTCGTGCAGTGGACGCTCCGGGTGAACGGCTCCTTCTGATTCTCCCGGAGGTCCTGCCGCTCCACGCTCGAGGCCTCGTCGAGGGAAGAGGAGCGCGGGGAGCCCGTTGCGGAAGCCGGCCGCCGCAGCAGGTCGACGACCGCAACGGGCTCTTGGGCGACGGGCCGCAGGGCCGCCTGGTCGCCGCTCGTGGTGGGCGGCCGGGCGGCCTGGGCTCAGGGCATCGTTGCCCCCCGGTCGCGACCGTGGTAGGCCCGCGGCGAAGGAGGTGCCACGTGCCCGTGGAGATTCGCCACGACTGGACGGTGGAGGAGGTGCGCGCGATCCACGACCTGCCGCTCTTCGACCTGGTCTATCGCGCGCAGACGGTGCATCGCGAGGCCTTCGGCGACCACAAGATCCAGCTCTGCTCCCTGCTCTCGATCAAGACCGGCGGCTGCGTCGAGGACTGCGCCTACTGCCCGCAGGCGGCGCGCTACCACACCGGCGTCAAGGCGCAGCCGCTGATGCGGGTGGAGGAGGTGCTGGAGAAGGCGCGCGAGGCGAAGGCGATGGGGGCGACGCGCTTCTGCATGGGCGCGGCGTGGCGCGAGGTTCGCGACAACGAGCACTTCGAGCGCGTCCTCGAGATGGTGCGCGGCGTGCGCGCGCTGGGGCTGGAGGCCTGCGCCACGCTCGGCATGCTCACCGAGGAGCAGGCGCGGCGCCTCAAGGAGGCGGGTCTGACCGCCTACAACCACAACCTCGACACCTCCGAGTCCTACTACAGGGAGATCATCACCACCCGCACTTACCAGGACCGGCTCCGCACGCTGGAGAACGTGCGCAAGGCGGGGATCCAGGTCTGCTGCGGCGGGATCATCGGGATGGGCGAGCCGGTCGAGGCGCGGATCGAGATGCTCGTGACCCTCGCCAACCAGGAAAAGCACCCGGAGTCGGTGCCGATCAACGCCCTGGTTGCAGTGGAGGGGACGCCGCTTCAGGACCGTCCGCCGGTGGACACCATCGAGATGGTGCGGGTGATCGCCACCGCCCGCATCCTCATGCCGAAGTCCTTCGTCCGGCTTTCCGCGGGGCGCGCGCAGATGAGCGAGGAGGCGCAGCTCCTCTGCATGATGGCGGGCGCCAACTCGATCTTCTTCGGCGAAAAGCTCCTGACCACCAAGAACCCCCAGTACGAGGCGGACATGGCGCTGCTCGCCCGCGCCGGCCTGGAGCCGCTCCGGCCGGAGGAGGGGCTCCACGCCCGCCCGGAAGACCGGCACGTCTACGTGGAGATCGCGTAGGCGTTCGCGCCGGACCGCTTCGTCGTGGATCCGGCGCTGCGCTCTCCCGGGGGTGGTTGAACTCCGCGCGCGCAGGGGCGATCCTCCCCGTGCGCGTGGGGGCCCTTCGGCCCCGGGAGAGCCGATGCGGATCCACCACCTCAACTGCGGCACGCTCTGTCCGCCGGGCGGCAAGCTCGTCGACGGAAGCGCGGGCTACCTCCGCAGCGCCCGGCTGGTCTGCCATGTCCTCCTCGTCGAGACCTCCGCCGGCCTGGTTCTCGTGGACACCGGCCTCGGACTCGACGACGTCGCCTCCGCCTCGTCGCGGCTGGGCAAGACCTTCCTCGGCCTGGCCCGGCCGAAGCTCGATCCCGCGGAGACCGCGGCGCGCCAGGTGGAGTGGCTCGGCTTTCGCCGCGAGGACGTCCGCCACGTCGTGCTCACCCACCTCGACGCCGACCACGCCGGCGGCATCGCCGACTTCCCCTGGGCGCGCATCCACGTGCGCGGCGCGGAGCTGCATGCGGCCACGGTCCGCGCCGATCCTCGGGAGAAGGAGCGGTACCGGCCCGTCCACCTTCGCCACGGCCCGCGCTGGGAGAGCTACGACGAGGAGGGCGAGCCGTGGTTCGGCTTCCGCGCGGTGCGCCAGCTTCGCGGCCTCCCGCCCGAGATCCTGCTGATCCCGCTGGACGGCCATACGCGCGGGCACGCCGGGGTGGCGATCGACACCGGCTCGGGGTGGCTGCTGCACGCGGGCGACGCCTACTTCTTCCGCGGGGAGATCCACGAGGCCCGCCCGCGCTGTCCGCCGGGGCTGCGGCTCTTCGAGATGCACGCTGGCATGGACCCGGTGGCGCGGGCGCACAACCAGAAGCGCCTGCGCGCGCTGGCCCGCGAGAAGGCGGGCGAGGTGCGCATCTTCTGTTCCCACGACCCCGTGGAGTTCGAGCAGCTCCGGGCTCTCTCTGAGGAGAACGTAGCCGTTCCTCGCAAGATCCAGGCCTGATGCGCGGAATCTTCGTGACCGGCACCGATACCGGGGTCGGCAAGACCCTCGTCTCCACCGCGCTGATCCTCTGGGCGAGGGCGCGCGGCGCGAACGTGGGAGGAATGAAGCCCGCCGAGAGCGGCTGCGCGCGCGTGGGGGGACGCCTCGTTCCCGCCGACGCCGAGCTTCTGCGCCGCGCGGCCGGCGGCGAGGACGATCTGGAGCGGGTCTGCCCCCATCGGCTCGAGGCGCCCCTCGCCCCCGGCGTCGCCGCCGCGCGGGAGGGCGTGGAGGTCTCGCTCGAGCGAGCTCGGGAGGCGCTGCGCGCGCTGTGCGCCGCGCATCCCGACGGTGTGGTCGTGGAGGGCGCGGGCGGGCTGCTGCTGCCGATGGACGCGGAATTTCGCACCGTGGCCGACTGGATCGCGGAGTTCGGGCTGCCGGCACTGGTGGTCGCCCGCGGCGGCCTTGGCACCATCAACCACACGGCGCTCACGCTGGAGGCGTTGGCGGCGCGCCGCATCGTCTGCCGGGGCGTGGTCCTGGTGGCGAGGACTGCCGAGGAGGAGGCGGCTGCCGCGGCGAACGCGGAGGCGATCCGCCGTCTCGCGGGGGCGCCAATCCTCGCGATCGTCCCTCCGCTTCCGGCCCCGGACCCCTTCGAGCGCGCCCGTCGTGCGGCGCAGGTCCTCGAGCGCGAGTTCGCCGGTCGAAAACTGGATCCGGCCGACCTCTTCGCGTAGCTTCCGCGCCGGCGTCGGCGAGGTCCCCGCCGGCGTCCAGCCACCGGGACGCGAAGGACAACGGTTCCCGAACGCGCGAGCGGACGGGCGGACAGGCATCGTGTCGGCCGAGATCATCGACCTCAAGCTGCACCGCGAGGCCCTCGGGCGCCTCGACCACCTCCTCGAAACCCGCGGGCTCGCCCACTTTCTCCGTCCGGGGGCTCGCGTTCTCCCCGCGCTCGACGACGCGCGCGTCCGCGAGGTCGTGGCGTTCGCCATCGAACGGATCGAACGCGAGCCGGTTCCGTCCGCGGTCGAGGCGTGCTATCGGGCGATCCGACGGCGCCTCATCGCAGGGCTGGCGGAGGCCATGGTCTTCGCCGGGTACTGAGCGCCCAGGGGCCGAGGCCATGCAACTTCGCGCAGAAGCCATCGTCCAGCGTCCACGGCAGCAGGTCTTCGAGGCGTACCGCGATCACCTCGTCGAGCTGGTCCCGGATCTACCCAGCATCCGCGCCATCGAGGTCCTCAGCCGCAAGGAGAGCGACGGCAAGGTCGAGATCGTCAACGTCTGGCACGGCGGCGGCGACATCCCGCAGCCGCTACGGGCCTTCCTCTCCGAGTCCGTGCTCTCGTGGACCGACTACGCCACGTGGAACGCGGCCGACTTCACCTGCGAGTGGAGGAGCGAGTCGCACTCGTTCAAGGACGCGGTGGATTCGCGTGGGAAGAACGAGTTCGTCGAGATCGGGCCCTCGCGATCAATGATCCGGATCGTCGGCGAGATCCGCGTGGACGCCGCGAAGATCCCCGCCGTGCCGCGGCTCCTCGCCTCGACCGCCGGCGGCCTGGTGGAGCGCTTCCTCGTCAAGCAGATCGAGGACAACCTGCGGGAGGTGGCCGCGGGAGTGGAGCGATTCCTCGCCCGCCATCGTTGAGGACGGCTTCCCCGGCTCACGCGATCGTGGATCGGGAGCCTGCCATCGGGTAGGCTCCGGCGCCTTCGAAACGGCAGGGAACGGCATGCGCGCGGCGATCATCGGCGCCGGGAGCTTCGGCACGGCCCTGGCGCGACTCCTCGGACAGAAGGGCTTTTCGGTGCGGATCTGGGGGCGCGAGGACGACGTGCGCGAGGCCATCGCCACGCGGCACGAAAATCCGCGCTTCCTCCCCGGCATCCGCCTTCCCGAGACCGTCGTCCCCATCGACGACCCGGCGGAGGCGGTGAGGGGGGTCGATCTCGTCGTCGCCGCCACGCCCTCCCACGTGGCGCGCCAGGTCTTCGGCCCGCTCGCTCCGCACCTGCCTCCCGAGACTCCCATCGTCACCGTCTCCAAGGGCATCGAGGAGGAGACGCTCCTTTTGCCCACCGAGGTCCTGGAGAGCGTGCTCCCCGAGCGCCTCCATCCCTACCTCGCCGCGCTCTCCGGCCCCTCCTTCGCCCGGGAGGTCGCCGAGGAGAAACCCACGGCGGTCACCATCGCCGCCAAGTGGGACCGCACCGCGCGCCTGGTACAGGAGGCCTTCGGCACCTCCTACTTCCGCCCCTACACGTCCACCGATGTCGTCGGCGTGCAGCTCGGCGGCGCGCTCAAGAATGTACTCGCCATCGCCGCCGGCATCATCGAGGGGCTCGAGGCGGGACTCAACGCCCGGGCGGCGCTCATCACCCGCGGCCTGGCCGAGATGGTGCGGCTCGCCACCGCGCGCGGCGCCAGCGCCCGCACCCTCTCCGGCCTCTCCGGCATGGGCGACCTCGTCCTCACCTGCACGGGCGACCTCTCGCGCAACCGCACCGTGGGCATCGAGCTCGGCCGCGGCCGCAAGCTCTCCGACATCCTCGCCTCCCTGGGCCACGTGGCCGAAGGCGTCAAGACCGCCCGCTCGGCCTGGAAGATGGCCCAGAAGCTCGGCGTGGAGGTGCCGATCACGGAGCAGGTCTACCGCATTCTCTACGAGGACAAGGACCCGCGCGTCGCCGCGAAGGAGCTGATGGCGCGGACGCTCAAGCCGGAGTTCCGGTAGGCAGCCCTGCAGGCCGGCGGCGCCACCCGGCGGCCCCCCTGCATTTCCCCTGCGTCGGGTGACGGGGCCGCGCCCGCCCTTCCTCGCCTCGCGGGCGGCATCTCTTCAATCCAGCAAAAAAATCGAAACACGCGTCGTTCTGTCCGCGGCTCCGACCTGGGGTTTTCCCCTATAGCCAGCGGGACGGGGGCTCGTGTAGCGAGAGGATCCGTTCCTCGGGGGGAACGAGGAAGCATGCCCGTATCGTTGGAGGGGCCGGCCGGGTGAGCCCTGGCTCCCCGGCCGGCCCCTCCCGGCGACGGGGCGGGGGGAGGGGGGAAATTCCTGCCCGGCTGTTGACTCGGAAACAGGCTCCCACGACCATCGGGTCGTGAGGGCCTTCGCATCGCGGCGCGGCAGATCCGCTCAGCAGAGCCTCGAGGGCATCCAGGAGATCCTGCGCACCATCGCGCTCGCGGGCAGCGAGCCGGTCCTCGGACAGCTTCTGCCGCTGGTGCGGGAGCTCCTGGAGGCCGAACAGGCGCTGGCCTACCGCCTCGACCTGCGGGAGGACGGCCCGGAACTCGACTTCGTGCACGTCCTCGGCGCGGGTCCGCCCGACCGGATCGTTCCGGCGGCGATCGCCTTCGTCCGACGCGCGGGGCCGGGCGTGCTCGGCTATCATGTTCCCACGCCCTTGCCGGGGGAGCGCAACGTCCTCTTCAACTCCGCCACGGATCCGTATCGCGACCTCTACCGGGCCTCGCCGTTGGTGCGGGAGTTTTTCCCCAGCCTCGGCTTTCGCGATCCGGAGCTATTGCGCGTCCTCGTCTGCGACGGCCCGCACATCCTCAGCTGGTTCGGCGTCTTTCGCTCCCGCCCCTTCGAGACGCGTCAGGCGGAGCGGCTCGCCTCGCTCGTCGAACCCCTGCGACGCCGCCTGCAGCTCGAGGACGGTCTCAGACGACTTTCGCTGCGGAGCGCGGCGCTGGATGCGGCCATGGAGGCGCTCGGCGTGCCCGCCCTCATCCTCGACCGGCGGGGGCGCGTGGTCCACGCCAACGAGGTGGCGCGCGCTCTTTCTTCCGACGAGCGCAGGTCGCTTCTCGAGCGAGCCCGGGCCGAGGACGAGGAGGTCGATCTCCTCCCCATCCGCGCGTCCGGCCTGCCGCCCCACGCCTTCGTCGTGCAGCGCAAGGGCCCCACGCTGCGTCAGCGGGCGGCGCTCTTCGGCCGGCGATACGGCCTCTCTCCGCGCCAGGTCGAGGTCCTCGTCGGGCTCGTGGAGGGCCGGACGAACAAGGAGATCGCCGCCGCGCTCGACATCCAGGAGAAGACCGTCGAGCTGCACGTGACGGCGATCCTGCGCAAGACGGGAGCGGAGAAGCGCTCCGAGCTGATCACCGCCTTCTGGGCCGGGCGCTAGGAACCCGGTCGTCGCCGCGACCGACGCTGCGGCAGGACTGTTTGCGCCGTCCCCGCCGCGAGGTCGAACGATCAGGCCTCGGCGGTGAGCGCCTCGGGGTGAGAGGCGACGCCCTCGGCCCAGAGGACCTTCTCGGCGCGGCGCAGGAGCTCCTCGAAACCGGTGCGCTCGATGGCGGAGATCAGCACGGCGTCGTGGAGCCGCGCGCCGCCATCTCCTTCCTCGGGCCGCAGCTGGTCGGCCTTGTTGAAGACCAGGATCCGGGGAACCTGGAGCAGACCGAGATCGCCGAGGATCTTCTCCACCGCGCGGATCTGCGACTCCCGCTCCGGATCGGTGACGTCCACCACGTGCAGCAAGAGATCGGCGCTCTCCAGCTCCTCGAGGGTGGCGCGGAAGGCGGCGACCAGGTCCTCGGGCAAGTCGCGGATGAAACCTACCGTGTCGGTGATGATCACCTCGCGATCGCGCGGGAAGCGCAGGCGCCGGCTGGTCGGATCGAGGGTGGCGAAGAGCTTGTCCTCGGCGAGGACATCGCTGTTGGTCAGAGCGTTGAGCAGCGTGGACTTGCCGGCGTTGGTGTAGCCCACGATGGAGATCACCGGCAGGCCGCGCCGGGTCCGTTCCCGACGCCGCACCGCACGGCTGGCGGAGATGGCGTCGATCTTCTTCTCGAGGAAGCGAATGCGGTCGCGGATGCGACGACGGTCGATCTCGAGCTTGGTCTCGCCGGGGCCGCGCCCGCCGATGCCGCCCATCAGACGCGACAGGCCCGAATCGCCCTGTTGCGTCAGTCGAGGCAAAAGGAAGCGCAGCTGCGCCAGCTCCACCTGCAGCTTGCCCTCGGCGCTCTGCGCGCGCTGGGCGAAGATATCGAGGATGAGCTGGGTGCGGTCGAGGACCTTCAGCGAGGTCGCCTCGGCGATGTGGCGCGCCTGAGAGGGCGAGAGGTTGCGGTCGAAGATGATCAGGTCGGCGCCGAGCTGAAGCGCGCGGAGCGTGACCTCCTCGAGCTTGCCCTTCCCGACGAGGTACTTCACGTCCCACTCGCGGCGTACCTGGAGGACGGAGTCGAGCACCTCCACGCCGGCGGTGCGAGCGAGCTCGTGCAACTCGCGCAGCGAGGCCTCGGCGAAGCGCCGTTCGTTCTTCAGGGCCACGCCCACGAGAATCGCCTTCTCCTTGCCGGGGACCGAGCGCGCGGCGATGCGGTCCGCGAGCTGCTCCTCGAGCGCCCGGACCTCCTTGGAGAAGTCCCAGTCGATCTCGTGGACGGATGGGCGTCGCAGGATCCGCCACAGCTCGCCGGCGGGGTTCTCCGGCAGGAGGTGCGCGAATTCGACCGCGCCGGGCAGGCCGTCCACTCGTGCCTCGATCTCGCAGACGAGGTCCAGGCGCAGGTACGCCAGGTCGGTGAGGTCGTCGCGGGTCAGACCCTCGCCCTGCAGGTGCGTGTGCACCAGGCGCAGGCCGCGCAAGCGTCCCTGACCGCCGCGGGCGCGTCCGATCTCGGGCATCCAGAGCTTGTGGGCGTCTCCGACGATGACGTACTCGATCTCCCCCTTGCGGGAGACGAGCACGCCCACCTGCCGCCCGATCTCCTGCGAGATCTCGGTCAGGTGCCGCGCGAGCTCGGGGCTGACCACCTCGTGGGGGCGTAGGCGCCTCCGGTAGGTGTTGCGGAGGCGCTGGATCTGAGAGGGCTTGAGACCGAGTGTATTTCCGTGGATCTCGTGTATGACCGTTCCTCCTGGCGGTCCGAAGAAACCTTCACGCCCGACTGTAGGTCCAATGGCGAGCCGCTTCAACCCGGCACCGGAAGTCGTCGGGGCGGGCTCGCAGGGCGCTTCGTCCGCCATCCGTCGGAACAGCGGATCGGGGCGGATGCTTTCGCTCCTGTGCTAGATTGAAGGATACCCGCGCGGTGCGGGAGCAAGGAGTGAAGTTGACCCCACGAAACAGCGAAGCGAGTTCGATCCCCTCCAATTCCAGGGCCCCGATGGCGAGTGAATCCTCCAACCTGAAGGCGGCCCGGGTCGCCGCCGAGGCGGCGCTCGCCAAAAAGGCCGAAGACGTGGTCATCCTCGATGTCCGGGGCCTCACCAGCTACGCGGACTACTTCGTCCTCGCCACCGGCACCTCGGACCGGCAGGTGATGGCCATCGCCGATTCCATCCAGGAGGAGATGCGCAAGGCCGGCTACCGCAAGCTCGGCATCGAGGGCTACGAGCTGGGCGAGTGGGTGCTCCTCGATTACGGCGACGTAGTGGCCCACGTCTTCGACGAGGACATCCGCCGCCTCTACGACATCGAGGGGCTCTGGGCCGAGGCGCCGCGCATCCCCGTGGAATGAAGATCCGCATCCTCGCGATCGGCACCGACCGATCGCGACTCTTCGAGCCGGCGATCGAGGAGTACCTCGCCCGCATCCGCCGCGTGGTCCCCGTCGTCGTCGAGGAGCTCGATCCGGCGCGCAAGGGCGGCGCCGATCCCGGCCGCGCGCGGGAGCTGGAGGGCAAGGCGCTGCTCGCGCGGCTGGCGCCCGGGGAGATGGTCGTGGTCCTCGACGAGCGCGGCCGCGAGATGGATTCCCAGCAGTTCGCCGAGCGCGTGCTGGGGGAGGCGATGAACCGGGGCCGCGACCTCGCCTTCCTCGTCGGTGGAGCGGAGGGCCACGCACCCGAGGTGCGGGAGCGCGCCGACCTGGTCCTCGCCCTCTCGCGGATGACCCTGGCGCATCGCCTGGCCCGGCTGGTCCTGGTCGAGCAGATCTACCGGGGACTCTCCATCCTACGGGGAGAGCCCTACCACAAGTGAAGCTGGCATCCGCGGCGCGGGTGCATTAGGAACCGGCCCTCGTTTGCGGAAAGGTGGACCGGATGACGCGCAAGCCCAAACCCCTGCTCCTCTGCATCCTCGACGGCTGGGGCCATCGCGAAGAGCGGGAGCACAACGCCATCGCCCTGGCCTCCACCCCGACGGTGGACCTCTTCGACGAGCGCTACCCGCGCACGCTGCTGCAGACGTCGGGGATGGCGGTCGGCCTGCCCGAGGGGCAGATGGGCAACTCGGAGGTGGGCCATACCAACCTGGGTGCGGGGCGGGTCGTCTACCAGGACCTCGTCCGGATCAACCGCGCGATCGAGGATGGCTCCTTCTTCCGCAACGAGGTCCTCAAGGCGGCGGTCCGCCAGGCCAGGACCAACGGCCGGGCGCTGCACCTGCTCGGTCTCCTCTCGCCGGGAGGCGTGCACTCGCACCAGTCCCATCTCGAGGCCCTCGTCCGGATGGCGGAGCGCGAGGGGGTGGCGCGGATCTGCGTCCACGCTTTCCTCGACGGCCGCGATACGCCCCCGCAGAGCGCCCTCGGCTACATGGAGGCCTTCTACGATTTCCTCCGCCGGGAGGCGCCCCACACTCGCGTGGCCACGGTCAGCGGGCGCTTCTACGCCATGGACCGCGACAAGCGGTGGGATCGCGTGATGCGCGCCTACGAGGCCTTGGTACGCAGCCAGGGTTTCTCCGCGAGGGACGGGCTCGACGCGATCCGCCAGGCCTACGCGCGGGGCGAGACAGACGAGTTCGTCCAGCCCACCGTCTGCCGCCTCCCCGACGGCGAGGGGGTGGGGCGCATCGAGGACGGCGACGCGGTGATCTTCTTCAACTTCCGTGCGGATCGCGCCCGGGAGCTGACGCAGCTCCTCGCCTTCGACGAGGCGCCGCCCGAGGCGGAGCGCGGCCCCCGCCCGAAGATCGGCTTTTATGCCACCATGACCGAGTACAAGGCCGAGTTCGGGCTGCCCGTCGCCTTCCCGCCCTTCCAGCCGGACCAGATCCTGCCGGAGGTGATCGCCGAGCAGGGCCTCTCCCAGTTCCGCTGCGCGGAGACGGAGAAGTACGCCCACGTCACCTTCTTCTTCAACGGCGGTCGCGAGCTGGTTTACCCGCGGGAGGACCGCGTGCTCGTCCCCAGCCCGCGCGACGTGAAGACCTACGACCAGAAGCCGGAGATGTCGGCCTACCAGGTCACGGACCAGCTGCTGGCCGCCATCGACTCGGGCAAGTACCAGCTCATCGTCTGCAACTTCGCCAACCCCGACATGGTGGGGCATACCGGCAGGCTCGAGCCCACCATCCGCGCCATCGAGGTGGTCGACGAGTGCCTGGGCAAGCTCTACCGTGCCGCACGCGACAAGCGGATGGCGATGATCGTCACCGCCGATCACGGCAACGCGGAGATGATGGTCGATCCCCAGACCGGCGAGCCACATACGGCCCACACCACGCTGCCGGTGCCCTTCTGGCTCGTCGACGACGACTTCCGTGGCGCCAAGCTGCGCGAGGGCATCCTCGCCGACGTGGCGCCCACCGTGCTGAAGGTCATGGGCTTTTCCAAGCCCGAGCCGATGACCGCTCTCGGCCTGCTGTGAGCTCTCGCGCGGGGGGGAGCGTCACGACGATGCGGTGGGCGAAGATGCTACATACCTAGTATCAGGCCGGCCGCAAGCCAGGCTCCCGCGAGCGGGCGGGAGGGCGAGGCCGGGAGCCCTGCGGGGGACTTCCGCTGGCGGACCGCGAATGTCGGAGGCGGGAGGTAGGCTGGTCGGCGTGCTGGGGGCGCTGGCCGATCTCCTCTTCCCCTCCGGGTGCGCGGCCTGCGGCGCGCCGACCCGGGACCTCTTCTGCGCCGACTGCGCGGCCCTGGTGGAGACGCTTCCCGCCTCGCGCTGCGCGCGTTGCGCGGGCAACCTGCCCCCGCCGATCGGCCGCGACGAGAAGCCGGGTATCTGCGACGGATGCGCGAAGGCCCCGCCGGCCTTCGACCTCGTGCGAACGCCCTTCGTCTACGGCGGGCCGGTGGCGCAGGCGATCCACCGCCTCAAGTACCGCGGAGCGCGCAGCCTCGCTGCGCGGCTCGGCGGGGCAATGGCGGAGGCGGGCGCGGCGGTCCTCCGCCGCGCCGACGCGGTGGTGCACGTCCCGCTGCACGCGGCGCGGCGCAGGCAACGGGGCTTCGACCAGGCGGAGCTCCTCGCCCGCGCGGTGGCCCGCGAGGCGGGCCTGCCGCATCTCGGGCGGGCGCTGCTGCGAACTCGTCCGGGCGGCCACCAGGTGGGGCGGGGCCGGGAGGAGCGAGCGGTGGCGGTGGCCGGCGCCTTCCGCGCCCGTGCCGACCTGTCGGGCCTCTCGCTCGTCCTGGTGGACGACGTGGTCACCACCGGAGCGACGGCGGGCGCGGCGGCGCGGGCGCTCCGGGAGGCGGGCGCCGCGCGCGTTGCAGTGCTCGCGGTCGCTCGCGCGGTGTGATCGGGGAACCGCCGGCGCGGCCGGCTGCCGGCGGACCGCGAGGCGGTGGTGACGACCGTGCGTGCTCGCGGTGGCCCGGGCGTTATGAGAAGGAATCGCGGGCGCGGCCCGGCGCCGCGCTTTGCTAGGATGCGGGCACCTTCGGGGCCTCCATGACGCGCTTTTTCCTCCACGTCGGCCTGGTCCTCCCCCTGGCGCTGGCCCTGGCGCTTCCGGCCGGTGCCTCCGAAGTCGCGCCGCGGCTGGTGGATCCGCCGCCGCTCGACGCCCACCGCCACCGGCTGGACCAGCTCCGCGCGCGGGTGCTCTCGCGGCTCGCCGAGCCCGGCGTCGCGGCCGACCTCTACGAGCTTCGCGATCTGCTGGAGGAGGGCGGGTCGCTGGAGCGGGCGGCGGATCTGCTCTACCGCGTTGCGGAGTCGTGGCGGGCGCATCCGCAGGTGCGCGCCCTGGCCCGGCGGCTGCTGGCCGACGTAGAGCGGAGGAGGGGGCGGCTGCCGCGCATGCAGGCCAACCTCGCCGCGATCGGCGTCGTCACCGACGTCAGCGTGATCGGTCCCTTCCCCAACGAGAACGGCTCGGGCTTCGCGGAGCGGTACGGTCCCGAGCTCGAGGGCGACCTCGGCAAGGGGCACGAGGGTCTGCGGCACCCGGTGCGGTGGCGGGCCGTCCCCGGCCTGGGGCGGACGGGGACGATCGTCCTCGACGAGGCCTTTCGCGGAGGCGGCGAGCAGGTCGTCTACGCACTGGTCGAGATCCGCTCGCCGCGCGCCGTGCAGGCCAACCTCTTTCTGGGAACGCCCGGGCCCACGCGGGCGTGGCTCTCGGGTCGCGCCATCCTCTCCGACCCCGACGATCACCCCGCGCGCTTCGACCAGCGCGTCGTCCCCCTCTCCCTCCATCCCGGTGCGAATCACCTGCTCGTGAAGATCGCTTCCCGCGGCACCTTCCCCCTGGTGCTGGAGATGCGGGTGGCGGACGAGCGGGGGGTAGCGATCCCGGGGTTGCGCGTGGTGGCGCCGACGCAGGGCGCCTACCCGCCAGCGGAGCGGATCCCGGAGGGGAGGGTGATTCGGGGCCGCTCGCCGCTGGTCGAGGAGCTGGCGCAGAGGGGCGGTCCGCGCGGCCTCGAGGACTGGGCCCGCGTCCTCGGCGAGCGCCACCCCTTCGACCGGAGCGAGAAGCGCCACGTCGCTGCCGTGGAGCGCGCGGCCGCCGCGGCGCCGGCGCGCCCGGAGGTGCAGCTCCTCGCGGCGCAGTGGCACGAGGAGGACCAGGATCGCCGCCGCGCCTACCTCGAGCGCGCGGTCGCCGTCGAGCGACCCGGAGAGGCCCTTGCCCACGTGGCCCTGGCCCGGCACTGGCTGGCGCGCGGCTCGCCCTGGAAGGCCATCGAGATCCTCGCTCCGCGCCTGTCCCGGGCGCCCGGCGATTGGGTGGCGCACGAGGTCTGGGCCCGCGCGTGGGAGGCGGTGGGTGAGCGCGCGCGGGCGCGGCGCATCGTCGAGGAGCTGGTGCAGCGGCATCCCGACGAGGCGCGCCTGCACCGGCGGCTCGCCGAACACGCGCGGAGCGACGGTCAGGTGGACGAGGCGATCCGCCGGCTGCGGGTCGCCCTGGGGCTGGCGCCGGCCGACCGCGCCGCGGCCTCCTTCCTCGCCACGCTCCTGGTCGACGCCGGTCGCGTTCACGAGGCGGACGAGGTTCTGGCCTCCGTCTCCCGTCTCCTGCCGGTAGACCTCGCGCTCGTCGCCTGGAGGGCGGAGCTCCTCGGCGCCAACGGCCGCGTCGAGGAGGCCCGCGGCCTCTTCGAGCAGGTCCTCGCGGTGGCGCCCGACGAGGCGCAGATGTGGGAGCGGCTCGGTCGCCTTGAGATCGGGTGGGGCGAGGCCGAGGCGGCCCGGGAGGCCCTCTCGACCGCGCTTCGCCTGGCCCCGCAGAATGCCGAACTCCGCGACAAGGTGCGGACGCTGGGCTGGAGGGACGACGCCTTCGCCGACCGCTACCTGCGCGATCTGCGCGAGGAGGCGGCCCGGCTCGGAAGTCCGCCGCCGGACGAGGACGCCGTCCGCCTGGCGGACGTGCGCGTGGTCAAGGTCCATCCGAGCGGCCAGGCGTCCCACACCGAGCAAAGCATCGTCTGGGTGGGCAACCAGCGCGGCGCCGATCGCTTCCGCACCTTCCGCATCCGTTACGCGCCGGATCGCGAGGTGCTGCGCATCGAGCGCGCCCGCATCCTCCGCCCCGACGGCACCATCGAGCAGGGCCATGTCTCCACGGAGCGCTCGCTCCACGATGCGGAGGCGGGCATCTACTACGACGCGCGGCTGCGGCTCGTCTCGTTTCCCGCGCTCCGCCCCGGCGACGTGGTGGAGCTGGTCTACCGCCTCGACGACATCGCGCGCGACAACCTGCTCTCGGACTCCTTCGGAGACATCCAGCTCGCGCAGGACACGGTCCCGATCGCTTCGTGGGAGTACGTGTTGCACATGCCGCCAGGCCGGGAGATCCACTTCAACGAAGTCCTCGGTGCCACCTACGAGCGCGTGGAGCAGGAGGACGGCGTCCTGCACCGCTGGCGGCTGACCAACCTGCCCAAGCTCGTGGCCGAGCCGCGCATGCCCGGCTGGATCGAGGTCGCCCGCTACCTCCATGTCTCCACCTTCTCCAGCTGGGACGAGGTGGCCCGCTACTGGTGGGGACTGGTGGAGGACCAGGTCCGGCCGACCGAGGAGATCCGCGAGCTGGCGCAGCGGATCGTCGCCGGCATCCCGGCCTCGAACGTGCGCGCCCGGGTGGAGGCGATCCACCGCTACGTGGTGGAGAAGACGCGCTACGTGGGGCTGGAACTCGGGATTCACTCCTACAAGCCCTACCGGGCGGACCAGGTGGTGCGGCGCGGCTTCGGCGACTGCAAGGACAAGGCGGGGCTCACCCACGCCCTGCTGCGCGCGGTGGGGATCGATTCGCGCCTGGTGCTTCTGCGCATGCGCGATCTCGGACGCGTGGAGGGGGAGCCGGCCTCGCTGGCGGTCTTCAACCACGCGGTGCTCTACGTGCCCGCCCTCGACCTGTACCTGGATGGGACCGCGGAGTGGTCGGGGGCGACGGAGCTACCGGAAGCGGATCGCGGCGCCGAGATCCTGGTGGTGCATCCCGACGGGCGCGGGGAGCGGAAGCGCACGGAGGAGGGGAGCGCAGAGGAAAACGTCCACGAATCCCGCCTCGTGCTCGAGATCCGCGAGGACGGCTCGGCGGCGGGGGAAGGGGTGATCGAGGCTCGTGGCCTCGCCGCTCCCTCGCTGCGGCGCGCCCTCGCCTCGCCCAACCGCCGCAAGCAGGCGCTGGAGCGGCGCTGGGCGCGAACGCATTCGGGACTGACCGTCGACGAGGTGGAGAGCACCGATCCGCGTGCGCTCGACCGCCCCTTCTCGGTCCGCTTCTCCGCGATGATCCCCTCCTTCGCCGAGCCCGCCTCGGACGGGGCGCGAGCCCTCCATCCCCTCGGCCGGCAGAGCCGGCTCCTGTACACCTACGCCCCGCTGGGACGGAGAAGCCACGACCTGGTCCTCCCTCCCCCCGGCCGGGAGCGCCTGTCGGTGGAGGTGATCCTTCCCGAAGGAGCGGAGATCCTGGAGCTCCCCTCCTCGGAGGAATGGGAAACCCGCTTCGGCGTGTTTCGTCTGCGGGTCTCGGCGGAGGGCGGCCGGCTCGTCGTCAGCCGGGATTTCGAGCTGTCGACCGGGCACGTATCGCCGGAGGACTACCCGGACTTCCGCGAGTTTCTGCGCCGCGTCGACGCGCTCGCCGCGCCCCGCATCCTCTATCGCGAGCGGGAGGCGCCCCCCTCCAACTGAGCGCGAGACTTGCAGTTTTCCGCCGATACGTGCATTTTCCACCCCGGTCGGCGCGTCCGACCGCGGTTTTGTCGGATCTTTGGACAAAGGAGGTTGTTTCTGGCTCGCGACGATCTCATCGAACTGGAAGGCACGGTCACCGACGTCCATCCCGGTGGCCTCTTCACGGTCCAGCTCGACAGCGGCCCTCAGATCCAGGCCAGGGTCGGCGGCAAGATGCGCCAGCACTTCATCCGGATCGTCCTGGGCGACCGAGTCAAGGTTGGCGTCTCGCCCTACGACCCGACGCACGGAATCATCACCTACCGCACTCGCTGACCTCTTTCCCACTCCGGAGTTAACGCACCGGGCATCACACCGTGGCGCGTCCTTTCCCTTTTTGATATGCCCGGGGTGGGTTGAGTGACTACACGCGACCACAGGGTGCGTACGACCTGATCGAGCGATGCCTGCGGCTGGATCCCGCCGCCTGGGAGGAGCTGGTCGCCACGAATCGCGCGGTCGTCGTGCGCGCCCTCGCCGGCGTCCTGGGCACGGAGGACGCGTCCGTGGTCCAGGACCTGGAGCAGGACACCTACGAGCGGCTGCTCGTGCGGGACTGCGAGGCGCTTCGGACGGTCCGGAGTCCGGCCCAGCTCCGCGCCTTGCTTCGCACCATCGCCAGCAATCTCGCCCGCGACTACCTCCGCCGCGTGGCCGTGCGCCGGTCCTACCTGGAGGCCTCCTCGGGGATGCCGGTGGAGCCGCCTCCCCGTCCCGACGAGGCCTTCGGACGCAGGCTAGATCTAGAGCGGATCTTCGAGGCGCTGGACAAGGTTCTCGAGGGGCCCCGGGCGGGCCGCGACGCCCTGGTCTTTCGGCTCTTCTACCTGGACGGAGGGAGCGCCTCCGAGATCGCCTCGATGAACCTGGGGCTGTCCACCAAGGGCGTCGAGGCCGTCCTCTTCCGCCTCGTGCGCAAGCTACGCAGATACCTCGGCCACGGCGAGGGCGGATCGCTCGCCTCCGACCCCGGCTGAATCACGGCGGCGGTTCGGCCGCGTGGCCGGCCTGCCCCATGCGCTCCTCGAGGTCCACCGCGAGCGCCCGTTCGAGGGCCTGCCGCCCGCCCTGGCAGATCGGCGGGCCGTGGGCGAAGCAGAGCACCTCCACCGGCAGGTGATCGGCGATGCGCCGCACGCTCGCCCGCGTCCGCATCGGTTCGTCTTGGTAGGCGGAGTTCACGAAGCGCGGCAGGCCGGAGCCGTCGTGCCAGAGCAGGTCGGAGAGAAAGACGACGCTGCGCGGGCTGTCCAGCCACAGGGCGTACATGGCCTCCGTCGGGCCCGGCGCGTGGAAGGCGACCAGGCCTCCCGGCACGGAGTCGCCGCCCGAGTAGCGGTGGTCCGGCTCCTCCTCGAGCTGACCGGGAACCGTGCCCACGGTCGGACCCTCGGGGGCGAAGACCGGTACACCAAGGAGCCGCCGGTAGCGCCACGCCGAGCGCTGGTGGTTGGCGGCCGTCAGGACGATCGCCTCGATCTGCCCCAGCCGCTGCAGCTCCGATTCGCGGACGGGAAGCGGGTCGATCAAGGTCACCCGGCCCGAGCGCACCACTGCGTAGGCGTCGCTCTCCTCCCCGCCGATCCGATCGTCGTGGACCCGCCAGCGGTGGACCGTGGGCACGACGCGGACGATCTTGCGGGCCTGCGCATTTGGCTCCGTCATGCACGGAGGATGCGCACGAAAGACCCCCGAGGCCACGTCGGGCGAGCGCCCGTCAGTCCGCGAGGTGGCGCTCGAGCGCCTGCCGCACCTGCTCCGGGATGGGGACGGGGCGCATGCGGTCGAGGTCCGTGGTCACCACGGTGACGTGCGCCTCGGCGCAGGTCTCCTCCCGCTTCACGACCCGGTAGACGCAGACGAAGGAGGAGCGGCCGATCGAGCGGAACCCCAGCTCCACGGCGAACTCCTCGCCGTAGCGCAACGGGGTTCGGTAGTCCGCCTCGATGTGGACGGCGGGCCAGCCGATCCGCCGGTCGCGGATCCACACCGCGTAGTCGGTCCCGGTGGCGGCGCCGAAGAAGTCCTCGAACGCCATGTGAAAGTAGTCGAAGAAACGCGGGTAAAAGACGATGCCCGCGGCGTCCACTTCGTGGAAGCGGACCTTGAGATGGAGGACGTGGCGCATCGGTCGAGATCAGGCGAAGGCGGAGATGCCGGTCAGCTCCTTGCCGAGGATCAGCGTGTGGATGTCGTGCGTGCCCTCGTAGGTGTAGACGGACTCGAGGTTGGCCATGTGGCGGAAGACCGGGTACTCGTCGCTGATCCCGTTGGCGCCGAGGATTTCCCGCGCGGTCCGCGCCGCCTGCAGCGCCGCCCGCACGTTGTTGCGCTTGGCGAACGAGATGTGGACGAAGGTGGCCTGGTCGAGATCCTTGAGCTGGCCGAGGCGGAAGTTGAGGAGTTGCGCCTTGACGAGCTCGGTGTAGATCTCGGCCAGCTTGAGCTGGGTGATCTGGTAGGCGGCGATGGGCTTCCCGAACTGGATGCGCGACAGCGCGTAGTCGCGGGCCGCCTCGAAGCAGGCGATGTGCGCACCTGTGGCGCCCCAGGCGATCCCGTAGCGCGCCTGGTTGAGGCACATTAGCGGCCCGCGCAGCCCCGTCACGTTCGGCAGGCGGTTGCGCTCCGGCACCCGCACCTCCTGCAGCGAGAGCTCTGCGGTGTCAGAGGCCCGGAGGCTGAGCTTGCCGCGGATCGGCCGCGCCTCGAACCCCGGCATACCCTTCTCCACCAGAAAGCCCTGGATGCTCTTCGCGTCGTCGCCGGTCTTCGCCCAGACCACCGCCACGTCGGCGATCGTCCCGTTGGTGATCCAGAGCTTGGTGCCGGTGAGAATCCAGTCGTCGCCGTCGCGGCGGGCGCGCGTCTTCATGCTGCCCGGATCGGAGCCGTGATCCGGCTCGGTCAGCCCGAAGCAGCCGATGAGCCGCCCCCTGGCCATCTCGGGCAAAAAGCGCTTCTTCTGGTCCTCGCTGCCGAAGGCCCAGATCGGGTACATCGCCAGGGCGCCCTGCACCGAGCAGAAGGAGCGCAGGCCGGAGTCGCCGCGCTCGAGCTCCTGCATGGCCAGGCCGTAGGTCATGTTGTCGGTGCCGGGGCAGCCGTAGCCGTGCAGGTTCATCCCGAAGAGGCCGAGTTCGCCGAGGCGAGGCGCCATCTCCACCGGGAAGGTCCCGTCGCGGTAGTGCTTCTGCACCACGGGGAGGAATTCCTCCTCCACCATCCGTCGGACGGTGCGCCGGACGAGCTTCTGCTCGTCGGTGAGGAGGTCGTCGAGGCGGAAGAGATCGGTTCCGAGAAGCGTCTCGCGCACGGCGGACTCCCTGGCATCTTTCGGTTCGCTTCCCTGCTAGCATTCGGCCAGGGGCCGGGCAAGGCCCGGCCCGATCGCGCCCCTGCCGCGGGGAGGGGTCCGGGGCCCGCCGTCGGTTGAAGGATCGCCGTGTCCATCGTCCGCACCGCTGCCAAGACCGCGCTCGGCGCCCGCCAGGTCGTCAAGGACCTGGGGCGCCTGCAGCAGATCGCTCAGGTGCTGGTTCGCCACGGCCTGGGGTGGCTGGTGGCCAACCTGGACCTGCCGGGCCTCGGCCTTCTGCGCAAGGACGAGGGCAGGCGGGGCTTCTCGCCCGAGGACATGGTGGCGGTCCTGCGCGAGCTCGGGCCCACCTTCGTCAAGCTCGGGCAGATGCTCTCCACCCGCTCGGACATCCTCCCGGCCGCCTACACCGAGGCGCTGCAGGAGCTGCAGGACGACGTGGGGCCCTTCCCCTGGGAGGAGGTCGAGGCGCAGATCCGGCAGGCGCTCGGCGCCAGTCCCGACGAGCTCTTCGCGCACTTCGAGCGCGAGCCGGTGGCCACCGCCTCGATCTCGCAGGTGCACCGCGCCCGGCTCCCCACCGGCGAGGAGGTGGCGGTCAAGGTGCGCCGGCCGGGCGTGCGCGAGCGGCTGGAGACCGACCTCTCCCTCCTGCTCTTCCTCGCACGCCGCGCGGAGGCGCAGTTCCCCGAGGTCCGCCTCATGGACCTGACGGGCATCCTCAGCGAGCTTCGCCGCGCCGTCGTCGAGGAGACCGATTTCCGCGTGGAGGCCGCCCACCTGCAGCGCTTCGCGGAGAACTTCGCCGGCAACGACCACATCGTCATCCCCGCCGTCTTCCGCAGCCACACCGCCGAGCAGGTGCTCACCATGGAGTGGGTGGACGGCGTGCGCATCGCCCGCGCGCGGGAGGCCGGCTTCGACATGCGGACGGTCGGCCAGCGCTACCTCGCCGCGGCCTTCCAGATGCTTCTGGAGGACGGGCTCTTCCACGGCGATCTTCACCCGGGAAACGTGCTGGTGCTCGAGGACAACCGCCTCGCCCTCCTCGACTTCGGCCTGGTGGGCCGCCTCACCGAGGAGATGCGGGAGAACCTCGTCACCATCTTCTTCGCCATCCAGCGCAAGGATTTCCGCACCATCGCCCGCGTCTACTGGGAGCTCGCCATCCGCACCGACCACGTCGACTACGCGGCCTGGGAGGCGGACCTGCAGGGCCTCTTCGAGCGCCAGGTCATGGGGCGCTCGCTGGCCGAGCTGCAGATCGAGGAATTCGCGCGGCAGATGGCGGAGATCGCCCTGCGGCACAAGGTGCGGATGCCCTCGTCCTACACCCTCTTCTTCAAGGCGCTGCTGACGGCGCAGGGCCTGGCGCGCCAGCTCGTCCCCGAGGTGGATCCGCTGGAGGAGATGCTCCCCTACGTGCAGCGCATGGCGCGCGAGCTCTACAGCCGGGAGCGCATCCAGGAGGAGATCTTCTACCAGCTCACCTCGCTGCGCTACACGGTGCGGCGCCTCCCGCTGATCCTCGGGCAGGCCGTCACCGACCTGCAGGAGGGACGGCTGCGGCTGAAGCTGCAGACCGAGTCCAGTCCGGACGAGCGCGTCGCCCGCGACGAACGAGCGGACCGCCTCGCCCTGGCCATCGTCTTCCTCGGCGCGGTCGTCAGCGCCAGCCTCGCGCTCCACGCCCCGGCGCCTCTCCTCCTCGGCCTGCCGTGGCCCGCCACCCTCGGCTACGGCTTCGCCGGGATCGTCGTCGCCCTCTTCGTCCGCGCCGTCCGGCGCAGCCGGCGCGAGGCGGATCCCTCCCACCGCCGGCGCTCCCGGACTTGAAGAGCCGCCACTGGGGCGGGATCATCGTTAACGCGTAACGTGCAGTCATCCCGGACCGGGCCTCCTCGACATGTGCGAGGACAGGAGGATTCCATGCGACGCGTAGCGCCGCTCTTGCTCCTTTCCCTCGTTCTCGCCTGCAGCTCTCCCGGCGAGTCGCACGTGACCCAGGCGGTTCACCGGCTCGAATTCGATCCGCCCGAGCTCGACTTCGGCACCGTGCCGGTCAAGGGCGGTCGCCGCATGAATGTGACCGTGCGGAATGCCGGACCCGGTTCGGTCTCGGCCCTGGCCAGCGTCGACGACGCACCCATCGAGGTGGAGCCCTACCGCTTCTCGCTTTCTCCGGGGGAGTCGACCCAGCTGCGCATCCGGTTCCTTCCTCGCGTGGAGGGGGAGTACGCCGGTCACATCCGCTTCGAGACCGGCGGCCGCGAGCCTCCGACGCTGGCCTATCGGGGGCACGGGGTCGAGCGCGCGCTACAGGTGGAGCCCGCGGAGGTGGATTTCGGCCAGGTCCCGCTCGGGACCCGTGCGATCGCCGTCTTCACCCTCGAGAGCATCGCCGACGGGGACCTGGATCTTCGCCTCGCGCTACGGGGATCCCAGGATTTCAACGTCGACACCTCGCCCTTCGTGCTGGGGGGCGGCGCAAGGCGACGCTGGAGCCGTCCTTCGTGCCACGGCTGCGCGGCGGCCACCGGGCCTGGCTGGAGATCAGCCTGTGCGTGGACTGCCTGCCGGTGCTTATCACCCTCACGGGCACGGGCGTGGCGCCTCAGCTCTTCGTCAGCCCTCCGGAGATCCGATTCGATCCCGTGCCCATCGGCTTCACAGCCCGCCACGAGATCCTGCTGCGCAACGATGGCGACGCACCGATGCGGATCGATGAGGTGCGGGTCGACCCCGATTTCACCGTCTTCGAGCTCGACCTCGACGCCGAGTTTCCGCGCGAGCTCGCGCCCAACGAGTCGGTGACCGGCGAGGTTCGATTCAACCCGCCGGAATCCGGCATCTACCGCGCCGAGATCCTGGTCCGGACCGCTGGCGACGAGCTGCGCTTCGATCTCTTCGGCCGGGGTGGCGGCCCGCTTCTCGTCGTCGAATCCCCGCCGCCGCGGCTGCTTCCCCTGGGCGCTTCTTCGGCCGAGGTGGTGGCCATCCGCAACGTGGGCGATCCGGGAGACGTGCAGTTCCGCTCGGCCCCATCCGCCTGGGCGTGATCGACGGCGACCGAACTCTGAACCTCGACATCCAGGTGACGCACGAGGGCGAGGGCGAGTGTCTGATCTGGAACCCGCGGGTCGAGGCCGGGGCGATGACCCTCGTCGGCAACCCGGTCTCCGGTCACCGCTTCCTCGCTCCGGGAGAAACGGTGAGCTTCCGCCTGCGACGGGCCCAGTCGCCCTACAACGTCCTGCAGCCGGCGGTGCACACCCGCTTTCTGCTCTCGCACTCGCAGGTCGGCGACGAGGCGGAGGTCTCGATCTCCTTCCAGCAGGCGAACCCGTTCCCCCTCCTCGCCGTCGAGCCGGCGGTCTTCCCGGACACGCCGGTGGGCAAGGAGAGCTTGTGGTGGGTGAACATCCAGCTACGGCCGGGTCATTCGCTCGCCATCCAGCCCTACGCGATCGTCGACGACGAGGCGCAGTTCAGGCTGTCGCCGGAGGGACCCATGGGCCAGCGGGCCGTGATGTTCCGACCCACCTCCACGGGCCCCAAGAGCGCCCTGTTCGAGATCCGGTTGTTCCAGCTCGAGGAGCCCGTCCTCGTCGACCTGGAAGCGAAGGCCCTCCCGCCCTGCGAGGAGACCTGCGACTGGCCTTCGACGACGTGCGGCTACGCAGTGGAGGAGTCTGCCGCTCCGCCTCCCTTCCACGTCCTCCGCAACGTCGTCGTCGAGGCGACGCCCCAGCCGCCCGAGCTCACCTGTCAGTGGTTCAGCACCCCCTTCATCGGGAGCCTGGCCGGATTCGGTTGCCACGGCGGCAGCTTCCAGCGCGGTGGCCCTGCCGCCTTCTCGACCACCCTGTATCAGCTCGCGTGGGACGACCAGCGCCGCGCCGCCTCCTGCGAGCTGCAGGTCGACCTCCCGGAGTACCAGGTCGGGCCGGAATGAGCTGAAGCTGGCGAGCGCGCGACGAAGCTCCTAGCCAATCCGCACGTCGCCGCGGGAGTACAGCGTCATGATCGCCTCGCCGCTTCCCATCACCCGCGCGCCGGCGAGGCGGAGGCTTCCCAGCACCTCGCGCCCGAGGACGGGGTCGCGCGCCGCCACCCCGTCCTGGATCACCACCACGCGGTAGCCGCGCCGGAGCGCGTCGAGGACGGTGGCGCGCACGGCGGTCTCGGTGGGCAGGCCGCCCACGAAGAGCTCCTCGGCGCCGCCCTCGTCGAGGAGCTCGGCGAGCGTGGCGCCCGTGCGATCGGTGGCATGAAAGGCCGAATCCCCCTCCTCGGGATCGGTGGAGCGGTACACGATCCGGGTCCTCCGGGAGAGGGTCAGGCTGGGGGGGAACGCGGCTCCCCGCGTTCCGGCGACGCAGTAGGGCGGAAGCGTGCCGCCCCACCCGAGGAAGTAGTGGCTGTCGGGGGCGTGCCATTCGCGGCTGACCACCACCAGCCCGTTGCCGTGGTCGATGGCGCTGGCGACGCAGGAAAGGGGAGCTGCCACCCGCTCTCCTCCGACGATCTCCCGCGCGCCCCCCGTGCAGAAGTCGTTCTGCACGCCCACGATCAGCATGGCCGTCTTCATCACCCCTTACAGCGTGCCACCGGACCTCGCGCGCCGCAAAGCATGGTTGCCTCCAGCGGGTGGCCCGGCGCCTCGTCGGCCCCCAAGCCGCGGCGCTGCGCGGAGTCGCGCGCTCGCGGCGAGCGTGCGCCCGCTCGCCTGCTCAGGATGCCAGCCCTCGCCGCCATCGCCAGCTTCATCGCATGGCAGTGCAGTCGTCCCGATCCCTGGAAGTGGCCGAGGCGGCGCGACAGGAATGGGAGCGCAACAGCTTCCTCCGCGATCTCTTCCTCGGCGACCTTCGTCTCGAGCTCATCCATCCCTTCCCGGAGCCGCTGGAGGAGCGGGAGAAGTTCCGCGCCTTCTACCGGGAGATGGAGCGCTTCGTGCGCGAGGAGCTCGACTCGACTGCGATCGACCGCAGCGGGGAGTATCCGCCGGAGGTGATCGAAAGGCTGCGCGAGATGGGCGCCTTCGGGTTGAAGATCCCGGAGAAGTACGGCGGGCTCGGCTTCAACCAGCGCGAGTACAGCAAGGTGATGGAGCTCCTCGGAAGCGTGGACGGAAACATCACCGCGCTGCTTTCGGCGCATCAGAGCATCGGCGTTCCGCAGCCGATCCTCCTCTTCGGCACCGAGGAGCAGAAGCGCGAGCTGCTTCCACGCTGCGCGAAGGGCGCCATCTCCGCCTTCGCGCTCACCGAGCCCGGCGTCGGCTCCGATCCAGCCAGCCTCTCCACCACCGCCCGGCCCACCGAGGACGGCTCCGCCTTCATCCTCGACGGCGAAAAACTCTGGTGCACGAACGGCACGCTGGCCGAGCTCCTCGTGGTGATGGCGCGCAACCCGGAGACCGACGAGATCTCGGCCTTCGTGGTGGACACGAGCTGGGAGGGCGTGGAGGTCGTCCACCGCTGCCACTTCATGGGCCTCAAGGCGCTGGCCAACGCGGCCATCCGCTTCCGCGGGGTGCGCGTGCCGCGCCAATACCTCATCGGCAAGGAAGGGCAGGGGCTCAAGATCGCGCTGACCACACTCAACACCGGCCGACTGACCTTGCCGGCGGCGGTCTCCGGCACGGCCAAGCAATGCCTCGAGATCTGCCGGAAATGGGCCAACGCGCGCGTGCAGTGGGGCTCGCCGATCGGCCACCACGAGGCGATCACCGCGAAGATCGCCACGATCGCGGCCCACACCTTCGCCATGGACAGCCTCTCCGAGCTCGCCTCGGAGATGGCCACGCGGCCGGGCTACGACATCCGGCTCGAGGCGGCCGCAGCCAAGGAGTGGAACACGGTCCGCGCGTGGCGGATCATCGACGACACACTGCAGATCCGCGGCGGCCGCGGCTACGAGACCGAGTGGTCGCTCGAGAACCGCGGCGAGGTGCCGATCCCCGTCGAGCGGATGATGCGCGACAGCCGCATCAATCTGATCTTCGAGGGCTCGTCGGAGATCATGCACCTCTTCATGGCCCGCGAGGCGGTCGACCGCCACCTGCGCGTGGCGGGTCCCCTCGTCTTCGGCAGGGCGTCCATGCGCGAGAAGCTGTGGGCGATCCCGCGCATCTTCGCCTTCTACCTGGTGTGGTACCCCACGCGCTGGCTGCGCTGGAGCTTCTGGCCCAAGCACGCCTCGTTCGGAAAGCTCGGCAAGCACATGCGCTTCGTCGAGCGCGCCAGCCGGCGCCTGGCGCGGGCCACCTTCCACGGAATGCTCGTCTACCGCGCGGGCATGCAGAAGAAGGAGGCCTTCCTCTTCCGCGTGGTGGACATCGCCATGCAGCTCTTCGCCATGGCCGCCACCATCTCGCGTGCGCACAAGATGGCGGTCGACGGCCACCCCGCCGCGCACGAGGCGCGGGAGCTGGCCGATCTCTTCTGCTGGACCTCGCGCCGGGAGATCCGCCGCACCTTCCGCGAGCTCTGGTTCAACGACGACGCCATGCTCTACCGCGTGGGGCGCGCCGTGCTGGAGGGGCGCCACACCTGGCTGGAGGAGGGCTCGATTGGCCTGCCGTACTCCGTGGACGACCTGCGGCCGGCGGGCATCCGCCACCCGGCCCACGCCTCCGGCGCGGAGAAGAGCCCCGACGAGGCGTCCGGGCCCCCGCCCCCAGCCCCCTACGCCTGAGGCAGGGTGGGGACGCGCCGCCGGATTGCCGCGCGGACGGTGCGCGATGGTGCGTGATGGCGTAGGGATAGCCAGCTGCTAGGACCGGTTTCCGAGCGAGAACGTTTCGCCCCGGGGAGGGGATGTCGTAGGATGTCCCCGCCATGACCAAGCACAACTGGATCCTGGGAGTATTGCTGCTCGCCGCCTGCGCGACGCCGGGCGGCAACCAGGCCTCCCACCAGGGAGACTCGAAGCCGACGCCCGAGGAGGCGAAGGAGTTCGTGGCCCGCGTCAACAAGGACCTCAAGGAGCTGTGGACGCGCGAGGCCACCGCCTCCTGGGTCAAGTCGACCTACATCACGGAGGACACCGACCGGCTGGCCGCGTGGGCGCGCGAGGAGGTGATGGCCTACCTCAGCCGAGCGGTCGAGGAGTCGAAGCGATTCGATGGCCTCGAGCTCGACCCACAGACGGCGCGCGCGCTGCGGTTGCTCCGCCTCTCGCTGCCGGTGCCGGCGCCTTCCGACCCCGCGCTCCGCTCCGAGCTCGCCATGGTCGAGTCCCAGATGGAGAGCCTCTACGGGCGCGGCAAGTGGTGCGGTCCCACGGGCGAGGGTCCCTGCCGCGACCTCGGCGAGCTCTCGCAGGTGCTGGCCGAAAGCCGCGACTGGGACGAGCTCCTCGACGCCTGGGTCGGCTGGCGAACCATCTCGCCGCCGATGCGCCCGCTCTACCAGCGCAACGTGGAGCTCGGCAATCTCGGCGCGCAGGAGATGGGCTTTTCCGACCTCGGCGAGCTGTGGCGGTCGGGCTACGACATGGATCCGGAGCAGCTCCGCGCCGAGGTCGAGCGCCTCTGGGAGCAGGTCAAGCCGCTCTACGAGGATCTGCACTGCTACGTGCGCGCGCGGCTGCAGCAGGTCTACGGCAAGGACCGGATCCCCTCCGATGGTCCCATCCCGGCCCACGTCCTCGGCAACATGTGGGCCCAGGACTGGTCCAACCTCTATCCGCTGCTGGAGCCCTATCCCGGCCAGGGCGATCTGAACGTCGACGCGGCGCTCGTGCGGCAGAACTACGACGCGGTGAAGATGACGAAGCTCGGCGAGCAGTTCTTCCTCTCGCTCGGCTTCGATCCGCTTCCGGCGACGTTCTGGACGCGCTCGATGCTCACCCAGCCGCGCGATCGGGACGTGGTCTGCCACGCCAGCGCCTGGGACATCACCGGCGAGGGTGATATTCGCATCAAGATGTGCATCCGGCCGACCGAGGAGGATCTGATCACGATCCACCACGAGCTCGGTCACAACTTCTATTACCAGAAGTACAACCACCTCCCCATCCTCTTCCAAGCCGGCGCGCACGACGGCTTCCACGAGGCGGTGGGCGACGCCATCGCGCTCTCCATCACGCCGGGCTACCTGAAGCAGGTCGGGCTGATCGCCGACGTGCCGAAGGACGACAAGGGCCTCGTCAACTTCCAGATGAAGATGGCCCTGCAGAAGATCGCCTTCCTCCCCTTCGGCAAGCTCATCGACCAGTGGAGGTGGGACGTCTTCGCTGGGAGGATCCCGCCGGAGCGCTACAACCAGAGCTGGTGGGAGCTGGTGGAGAAGTACCAGGGCGTCGCCCCGCCGGTGCCGCGCTCGGAGGCGGACTTCGACCCGGGCGCCAAGTACCACATCCCCGCCAACGTGCCCTACCTGCGCTACTTCCTCGCGCACATCCTCCAGTTCCAGTTCCACAAGGCGATGTGCGAGGCCGCGGGACACCAGGGCATCCTGGCCGACTGCTCCGTCTACGGCAGCAAGGCGGCGGGCGAGAAGCTCCAGGCCATGCTGGCGCTGGGCCGGAGCCGCCCGTGGCCGGACGCGCTCGAGCTCCTCACCGGCACCCGCACCATGGATGCGGGACCGCTGCTCGAGTACTTCGAGCCGCTCCGCAACTGGTTGCAGGAGCAGAACCAGGGCCAGACCTGCGGCTGGTGAGCGGCGCGCGAGTCTCGATCGGCTGACGGAGGGCCGCAGGCCAGTGGACGCCGTCGCGTCCGACCTGCGGCCCTCGCTCCATCCGGCTCGTGAAAGCGCGAGTCGAGGGGAGCCGGTGGCGCGGATGCAGGAGAGGACGCGGTCCCGCGTGGAGCGCGGCGACTGGCAGACGCCGCCCGAACTCGCCCGCCAGGTGGTGGCGGTGCTGGCGGAGGATCTCGGCCTCGTCCCCGATGCGGTGGTCGAGCCCACCTGCGGGCGCGGCGCTTTCCTGGTGGAGGCCGCCCGACGCTGGCCCGGTGCGGTCCTCTTCGGGCTGGACATCGATCCGGACCACGTCGCGCATGCGCGGGTTCGGCTCCCGTGCGCACGGCTGATCGTCGGCGACTTCTTCTCGACTCCCTGGGAGGAGATCCTGAACGAGTTCGAGGGCGAGCTTCTCGTGCTCGGCAACCCGCCCTGGGTCACGTCCTCGGCGCTGGGCGCGCTCGGAAGCGCCAACCTTCCTCCCAGGGAAAACATCCGGCGGATGCGGGGGATCGAGGCCCTCACCGGAAGCGGCAACTTCGACGTCTCGGAGTGGATGATCCTCCGTCTGCTGCGAGCTTGCCGGTCGCGGCGGGCGACCCTTGCCTTGCTCTGCAAGACCGCCGCGGCGCGGAGGGTGATGGACGATTGCGCGAGGGAGAGGTGGAACGTGCGCGGCGAGCTTCACGGGCTCGATGCGCGGCGCCACTTCGACGCCGCGGTCGACGCCGTCCTGATGATCCTTCGCGTGCAGCCGGGCGAGCCGCCCGAGGCCGACGTCCGCTGGCCCGTCTTTCCCCGGCTCGGCTCGCGCGACGGCGCGATGGAGATCGGCGTGGTGGACGGCGCGCTCGTCCGCGACGTCGCCGCCTTCGCGCGAACGCGCCACCTCGTCGGAAGCGAAGGACCGACGTGGCGTTCCGGCATCAAGCACGACTGCGCCCGCGTCGTCGAGCTCCGGCCGTCCGGGCGAGGCTGGGTCAACGGATACGGCGAGCGAGTGTCGATCGAGCCCGACCTCGTGTATCCGCTGCTCAAGGGATCCGACGTGGCCAACGGCCGCCTCGTCCCCGCGCGATGGCTGCTCGTCACGCAAACGAAACTCGGCGAGGACACGAAATACATCCAATCCGCGCATCCGCGGACGTGGGCCTACCTCCTCCGCCATGCCGAGGCGTTTGCGGCGCGCAAAAGCCGCATCTATGCCGACGAGCCGCCCTTCGCGATGTTCGGGGTTGGAGAGTACACCTTCGCGCCGTGGAAGCTCGCGATCTGCGGGTTGTACAAGCGGCTGAGTTTTCGACTCGTCGGCCCCTTCGAGGGCAAGCCCGTCGTCCTGGATGACACGTGCTACTTCCTACCCTTTTCGAGGGAGGAAGAGGCGCGGCTCTACTACGAGCTCTTCACCTCGGAGGAGGCGACGGATTTCTTCCACGCGCGAATCTTCTGGGACGCCAAGCGGCCGATCCGCCGGGACGTCCTCCAGTCGCTGTGTCCGCGCCGGCTCGCCCGGGCCCTCGGCCGCGAGGCCGAGCTCGCGCGATTCGACCACCGGCTCGCGCTCCGCTGAGCGGTGCGCTCCACCGGAGCGGTCCTGCCCCCGACCGTCTCGAAAGCGCGCGCTCCCTGCCGGGGTGTGCAGATCCGGAACAGCCGGGCTGCCACCGTGCAGGTCGTTGTGGGCGAATTTGCCACTCGGCAACTTTCGACGTGGGCGTTCGAGTCGGCGATGGCTCGGGGGTGGGCGTGCCGATGAGGCACTGGTCTCATGTTGGCACACTTTTCGGTGGTCTGGTTCTCGCTTCCACGTCGGGGCCATTCTTTCTGGCCAGCCGCATGGATCCCTTCACGGTGGGCTTTTTTCGCATGGCCCTCTCCGGGGGGATCCTCCTCCTCTACGCGCTGCTCCGGCACCCGCCGTGGCGGGAGTCGGTGCGGTGGGGAGCGCTGCGCCGCAACCTCCCCTCGCTCGCGCTAGGCGCGGTGGTCTTCGCGCTCCACCTCGTGCTCTGGATGACGGCGCTCGAGTTCACCAGCCTCGGCTCGAGCGCGCTGCTGCTGGTGGCGCAGCCGGCGCTGGCGATCGCAGTCGGGGGCCTCTTCGGCGAGCGCTTCCGCCCCGCGATGGGGATCTCGCTGGCGCTGGCCCTGGTGGCGGTCTTCCTGGTGACTGCCGGTGACCTGCAGCTGGGGCCCCGCAAGTGGATCGGGGACGGCCTGGGCGTGCTCGCGGCGCTGTGCACGACGGTCTTCGTCCCGATTACCCGTCGGGCGCGGGCCTGCATGCCCATGGCGCTCTTCCTGGCGGCGATCTTCCTGTTCGCGGCGGTGGCGCTCGCCCCCCTGATCGCCTTCTCCGGGACCGCGCCCGGGCAGTACGGCTGGGAGCAGTGGCGCTGGTTGTGGGGGATCGTGCTTGTCTCCACCATCGGCGGCCACGGGCTGGTCAACCTGGCCGCGCGTCGTTTCAGCCTCTTTCGGCTCAACGTGGTGACGCTGCTGCAGCCGATGCTGGTCCTCGGCATCGGCGCGAGCCTCTTCGACGTGCGCGCCTCGCCGGAACAGCTCCTGGGCTTCGGAATCCTGCTGCTCGCGGTGATCGTGGGGCTGTGGGGAACGCGGGACGTGCCGCTGGTCCCCACCTGAGACCCGCCCGTCCGGCCGCGGCACGGCGGCCATTCCGACCGCGATTGACCGGCTCCTCGCCGGGGCAGTAGAACGAAAACTCACCGAGGAGAGCCGGATGCAGCCGCTTCGGGGAGAGCTGGCCTGGGTCACGGGCGCCAGCCGCGGGATCGGTCGCGCCTGCGCGCTGGCGCTGGCGCGGGCGGGCGCGCGGGTGGTCCTGAGCGCTCGCAGCGTCGAGGATCTCCAGGCCGTCGCCGAGGCGATCCGCGCGGAGGGCGGCGAGGCTTACGTCTTCCCCCTCGACCTGCTGGATCGGGCGGCGATCGAGGCTTGCGCGCGGCGGATCGAGGCGGAGGTCGGTCCCGTCTCGATCGTGGTCAACAACGCCGGCCTGGCGCTCAGCGCCCCCTTCCACCGCACCACCTACGAGGACCTGGAGCGGATGCTCGCCCTCAACTTCGTGGCGCCGTTCTGGGTGGTGCGCTCGGTGCTGCCCGGGATGATCGAGCGCCGCTTCGGGCGGATCGTCAACATCGCCTCCACCGCGGGTCGGACGGGGCACCGCTACACGGCGGCGTACACAGCGAGCAAGCACGCCCTGGTGGGGATGACCCGGGCGCTGGCGGTGGAAGTGGCGTCGAAGGGGATCACCGTGAACGCCGTCTGCCCGGGGTGGACCGAGACGGATCTCCTCGAAGGCGCGGTCGGCAACATCGTGCGCGCCACCGGGCGCTCCGCCGAGGAGGCGCGCGCGGAGCTGGCGCGCATGAATCCGATGGGTCGGCTCATGCGCCCCGAGGAGGTGGCGCGGGCGGTGGTCTTCCTGGCGGACCCCGCGGCGGGTGGGATCACGGGGCAGCTCCTGGGGGTGGATGGAGGCGAGGTGGTGGCATGAGCGTTCTTCGCGTGGTCGAGCCGCCGGGCTGGAAGCGGCCGCGGGGCTACTCCAACGGGATCCTGGCCAAGGGCCGCATCCTCTTCGTCGCCGGCCAGGTGGGCTGGGACGAAAACCAGGAGTTTCGTTCGGACGATTTCGGCGAGCAGTGGGACCGCGCGCTCGCCAACGTGCTCGAGGTGGTCCGCGCCGCGGGTGGCGGTCCCGAGCACGTCGCCCGAATGACCGTCTACGTCAAGGACAAGAAGGCCTACCTGGCGAGTCTCGACGCGGTGGGCGCGTCCTGGCGGCGCCGCATGGGGAAGCATTTCCCCGCGATGGCGCTGGTGGAGGTCTCCGACCTGCTCGAGGATCGCGCCCTGGTGGAGATCGAGGCGACCTGCGTTCTGCCGGAGGAGGAATGATGCGAGCGGCCATCCCGCAGCCGAAGGGCTTTCGGTACGAAGAGCGCGAGGACGGCGTCGCGCTGATCACCCTGGATCGCCCCGAGAGGCTCAACGCGCTCACCTTCGAGGTCTACGCCGAGCTGCGCGATCTCTTCGCGCAGCTTCCGCATCGCGACGAGGTGCGCTCGGTAGTGATCACCGGCAGCGGTCGCGCGTTCTGCTCGGGCGGCGACGTGCACGACATCATCGGGCCGCTGCTCTTGCGCGACATGCCGGGGCTACTCGATTTCACCCGCATGACCTGCGACCTGGTCAAGAACATGCGGTCCCTGCGCAAGCCGGTGATCGCGGCGATCAACGGCACCACCGCCGGCGCGGGCGCGGCGATCGCGCTCGCCTGCGATCTGCGCGTGGCCGCGGCGGGGTCGAAGATCGCTTTCCTCTTCGTGAAGGTCGGGTTGGCGGGCGCGGACATGGGCGCAGCCTACCTGTTGCCGCGCTACGTGGGATTCGCCAAGGCCACCGAGCTCCTCATGCTCGGCGATCCGATCAACGCCGAGGAAGCGAAGGAGATCGGCCTGTACAACGAGGTGGTTCCCGCCGAGGAGGTCCTGCCGCGCGCGCTCGCGCTCGCCGCGCGCCTGGCCAAGGGGCCGACCTTCGCGCTCGGCATGACCAAGGAGCTTCTGGACCAGCAGCTGCACCAGAGCCTCCCGGCCGCGCTCGACAACGAGGCGCGAGCGCAGGCGATCTGCATGCAGACCCGGGATTTCCACGAGGCGTACCGCGCCTTCGTCGAGAAGCGCGAGCCGCGTTTCGAGGGGAAGTGAGATGGCGTTTCTCGAGCCGCGTCATCACGAGCTGGCCGGGCGGGTTCGCGCCTTCGCCGATGGGGCGGTGGCGCCGCTCGAATTCGACGAGGAAAGGGTCGACGAGCTCGCGCGCCGGCTCCTCTCCATGCTGGGCGAGGCGGGGATCACAGCCTACGCGGTGGCGGCGGCCTACGGTGGCGCACTCGAGAAGCTCGACGTGCGCTCGATCTGCGTCATCCGCGAGACGCTCGCCTATCGCATGGGCCTGGCGGATTTCATGTTCGCCATGCAGGGGCTGGGCAGCTACCCCATCTACCTGGCGGGCTCGGAGCCGCAGAAGCGCGCCTGGCTCCCGAAGGTGGCGCGGGGCGAGGCGGTGGCCGCCTTCGCCCTCACCGAGCCGGAGGCCGGCTCGGACGCCGGCGCGCTCTCCTGCCGTGCGCGCCGGGTGGGCGACGAGTGGGTCATCGACGGCCGCAAGCGCTTCATCTCCAACGCCACCGTCTTCGACGTGATGACGCTCTTCGCGCGGACGGGCGAGGGCTCGCGCGGCGTCTCCGCCTTCGTCGTGCCGCGGGGGACGCCGGGCGTCCGCGTGGAGGTGCAGGAGACGATCTGCCCCCATCCTCTGGGCGAGGTGATCTTCGAGGAGGCGAGGCTCCCCGCCGACGCGCTGCTCGGCGAGGAGGGGATGGGCTTTCGCCTGGCGCTCGCCACGCTCGACGTCTTCCGCGCCACCGTGGGCGCGGCGGCGTTGGGCATGGCCCAGCGCGCCCAGGACGAGGCCATCCGCCATGTGAAGAACCGGCACCAGTTCGGCGGGCCGCTGGCGGACCTGCAGGGCGTGCAGTTCATGCTCGCCGACAACGAGGCGGAGCTGCAGGCGGCGCGGCTTCTCGTCCACCGCGCGGCGTGGCTCAAGGATTCGGGCGCCGAGCGGATCACCCTGGAGGCGGCGCTGGCCAAGATGGTGGCCACGGAAAACGCCCAGCGCGTGATCGACCGCGCCCTGCAGCTCCACGGCGGGCTGGGCGTGATCCGGGGGACGCCGGTGGAGCGGCTGTATCGAGAGATCCGCGCCCTCCGCATCTACGAGGGCGCCACCGAGGTGCAGAAGACCGTGATCGCGCGTGGACTTCTCGCCCGGTCCTGAGCGGGCCGGGGAAAGGAGGCAGGCCATGGCCGCCGTCGAGTTTCCGAGGGAACTCAACCTCTCGTTCGAGTACGTGGATCGCAACGTCCTCGAGGGCAGGGGAGACGACCTCGCCCTCACCTACCTCGACGAGAGCTACACGTATCGCGACGTGCTCCGGCACGTCTGCAAGGCGGCCCACCTGCTGCGCGAGCTCGGCCTGGAGCCCGAACAGCGCGTGCTCCTCATGCTCGGCGACCACCCGGAATTCGTCTGGTTCTGGTTCGCCGCCGTGCGCCTCGGCGCCGTCGTCTCCGCGGTCAACCCGGACGGTCGCCCCGAGGAGCTCGCCTACTACCTGGACTACACCCGCTCGCGGATCCTCGTGGCCGAGGAGCGGATCCTCGGCACCTCGGTTCACCCTGAAAAGGCGCGCTGGCTCAAGGGCGTCGTCGCCTGCCGCGGCGACGGCGAGCGGAGCCTGCCCCCGAAGGTCGTGCGCTGGGAGGAGCGGCGCGACGGCCTGCCCGACGTCTTCGAGCCGGAGCGGACTTCGGCGGAGGACGTCTGCGTGATGCTCTACACGGGGGGATCGACCGGCTTTCCCAAGGCAGTCCTCCACCGGCACGTGGACTTCCTCTACAACACGCACACCTACGGCCTGCCCATCCTCGGCTTCCGCAAGGGTGACGTGGTGGTCTCCGCCTCGCGCCTCTACTTCGGCTACGCGCTGGGCACGCACCTCCTCTTTCCCTTCCGCGCCGGCGCCACCGCCGCGCTCTTCCCGGAGAAGCCCACCGCGGAACGCGTCCTCGAGGAGGTGACCCGAAGGAGGGCGACCCACCTGGTCAGCGTGCCCACCGCGATCAACGCGATGGTGCAGCTCGACCCCGAGCCGGGGCGATACGACTGGTCCTCCCTGCGCATCACCACCAGCGCGGGCGAGGCGCTGCCGCCGGCGCTCCTCGAGCGCTACATGGCCAAGTTCGGCCACGACGTCCTCGACGGCATCGGCTCGGCGGAGATGTTCCACGTCTACATCACCAACCGCCCGGGCGACATCGTCCCAGGCTCGCTGGGCAAGGTGGTGGAGGGCTACGAGGCCAAGGTCTGCGACGACGAGGGCCGCGAGCTCCCCGACGGGGAGCTGGGCTCGCTGTGGATCCGCGGCGAGTCGATGGGCCTGGGCTACTTCCGCCGCACCGCGGAGACGCGCAGGCATTTCCGCGGGGAGTGGTTCGTCTCCGCCGACAAGTTCCGCCGCGATTCTGAGGGCCGCTTCTGGTACGGCGGCCGCACCGACGACCTGCTCAAGGTGGGCGGGCGTTTCCTCGCGCCGACGGAGGTGGAGAACATCCTGCTCTCCCATCCGGCGGTGAAGGAGGCGGCGGTGGTCGGCTTCACCGACGCCGACGGCCTGACCAAGCCGCGGGCCTTCGTCGTCCTCAAGGACGGCGTGGAGCGCTCCGACGAGCTCGCCCGGGAGCTGCAGGATTTCGTCAAGGACCGCCTCCAGCCCTGGAAGTACCCCCGGCAGGTGATCTTCCTCGACAGCCTGCCCAAGAGCGACCGCGGAAAGATCCTGCGCAGCGCCCTGCGCGAGTGAGGTTGCGCGGGTCACCGCCCCCGCCGCGGCAGCCCCTTCGGTGCTCGGCCCCCTTCGGACTGCGTGTCGTCGGTGCCCGACTGTGTGCTTTTCGCACGATCGCCCCCCTCCTTAGCTTGGAGGTGGTGGCCGCACGTGCGGCCTCTTGGGGGGGATCGTGGTGCGGCACCGACTCGCTTCTGGGGCAGCGATCGCACTCCTGTGGGTGCTGGGTAGCTGCGGCAACGAGCCGCGCACCCGGACCATCGACGGCGTGGCCTCCCTGGCCCCCGAGGAGATCGACTTCGGCAAGGTGGGGCTGGGAACAACCGCGACCCGGACGATCTCCATCCGCAACCGCGGCCGCGCACCTCTGCAGATCCTCGACTGGACCATCGAGGGACTGGGGCAGGACATGACCGTCCACCTGAAGGGAGAGCGCGCGATCCGGGAAGGGCGGTCCGTGGAGGTGGTCCTCCGTTTCACCCCGAAGGAGCTCGGCCCCGTCGAGCGGAAGCTGGTCCTGCGGACGGACGATCCGGAGCGCACCGAGGTCGCCATCCCCGTGCGCGGCGACGTCATCCTCCCCCACGTGGTGCCCGTCCCGGAGGCGCTGGACTTCGGGCGGGTCGAGCTCGGCGTGCGGGAGGTCCGGCAGGTCGAGCTGCGCAACCCCTTCGAGATCGAGGTCGAGGTGCGGATCGCGGTGCGCGGCGACGCGCAGTTCTCCGTCTCGCCCACCGAGGCCATCCGCGTCGGGCCCCTCGGCTCCTCCGTGGTGGAGGTGGCCTACCAGCCGGACACCATCGGCCGGGTGGTGGCCATGCTGGCGCTTCTGCCCTGTCCGGCCTGCGACGAGACGGGCATCGCCGTGCAGGGGACCGGCATCGACCGCGCCCTGGCCGTCGCGCCGGAGGTGGTGGACTTCGGCTACGTGCCGGTGGAGCGCTCCGCGGAGCGCAACTTCACCGTGACCAACGTCAGTTCGCGGCCGGTGGAGATCACCTCCATGGAGCTCGGCGGCGAAAGCGAGAACTTCTCGCTCGCTCCCTTCGCAGGGACCCTCCAGCCCGACGCAGCGGTGCAGGTCACGGTGAGCTTTTCGCCCAAGCTGGTGGTGCCCGAGCGGAACGTGGTGCGCATCCTCTCCACCTCAGTCCGGGCGCCCGTGGTGGAGGTGGAGCTGCGCGGAGCCGGCGGCGGTCCGCAGATCCAGGTCTCGCCCTCGGCGCTCTTCTTCGGCACGGTCCCCATCGGGGCTCGCGGCCAGCTCCCCGTGCGGATCACAAACGCGGGCACGCCTCCGGGCGCACCGCCGCTCGAGATCCTCGACATCCGCGTGGAAAATCCCGCGGTGGCGCCCTTCGAGCCGGACCGCGACCTCGAGGCGGATCCAGTGATCCTCGACGCCGGCGAGCAGGACGAGGTCCTCGTCGGCTACGAGCCGCTGCGGGTCACGGGCTCGATGCCCGACAGCGCCGAGCTGGTGATCGTCTCCAACGACGCCCTGCTGCCGGAGATCCGCATCCCGATGAGCGGGTACGCCACCGAGATCGAGCCCTGCTCGCGGCTCGAGGTCCATCCGCCGGTCCTCGACTTCGGCGGCCTCGACCCGGGCAAGGGCGCCACCCTCTCCATCGAGATCCGCAATCCCGGCACGCGCACCTGCATCCTACGCAACCTGCGCATCGCGCCGGGATCCGATCCCGTTTTCCGCACGCGCGAGGTGCAGAGCTTCCTCGTCCCCGGGGGCGGCTGGTTCGGCTGGATGGTGAGCTTCGATCCCTTCGCCGTCGGCGCGGGGGAGGGCAACTACGCGGGCGAGCTGGAGCTCTTCGCCGTCAACGCCACCGAGCAGCAGCGCTACAGCGTCGCCCTGCGGGCCTCGAGCGATGCGGGGTGTCTGGTGCCCGATCCCAATTTCCTCGACTTCGGCACCGTTCCCGTGGGCTGTGGCGGGCGGGATGGGGTCGTCCGCTTCACCAACCTCTGCCCGCTGCCGCTCGGGGTGGGCCCCATCGAGCTCGGCCTGCAGAGCACCGAGGACGAGTTCGAGATCGTCTCGGCGCCGGCCACGCCGTTCATGCTTCCCTCCGGCGCGAGCTTCGACGTCTTCGTCCACTGGAACGCGCAGACGCGCGGGCTTTCGACGGCGCCGCTTCGCGTGGGCGAGGAGACGCGGCTCCGCCCCCTGATGGTGCCCCTACTCGGCGAGCTGCAGCGCGACGGCTTCACCGTCGATCGCTTCGTCCAGCAGCGCGCGGGCGCGGCGGACATCCTGATCGTGGTCGACAACTCCAGCACGATGGTGGAGGAGCAGCCGCGGCTCCGCGGGGCGGTGCACGTCCTCGTCGAGGAGGGGGTGCGGCGCGGCGTCGACTTCCACATCGGCGTCACCTCGACCGGCATGGCGCCGGCCCCCGCGACCCCGGGATGCCCGGGCGGCGCCGACGGCGGCGAGGCGGGGCGGCTCGTCCCCGTGGACGGCTCGAGGCCTCGCGTGGTGAGCGCGGCCACGCCCGACCCGAGCGGCGTGCTCGCGGAAAACGTGGTGGTCGGCACCTGCCACGAGCTGGAGCAGGGCATGGAGGCGATGCGCCGGGCCCTCTCCGAGCCGCTGCGCAGCGGCGAAAACGCCGGCTTTCTGCGGTCCGATGCCAAGCTCGGGGTGATCTTCGTCTCCGACGAGGACGATCACTCGGGCTTCGCCGTCCCCGAGTACCTCGCCTTCCTGCGGGCGCTGAAGGGGGAGGGCGGCGCGCGCGTCCACGCGATCGTGGACTTCGGGGACGTCTGCCCCGAGGGCGCGGGCCGGGCCAACCGGATCATCGAGCTCGTCCAGGGGACCCTCGGCCAGGCGGAATCCCTCTGCGAGGCGGACTGGACCGGGGCGATGTCCCGGATCGCCGCCGACCTCTACACCTTCCGCACCGCGTTTTCGCTGACGGCGACGCCGGACGAAAACGGGATCGTCGTGATCGTCGACGGCGCCGAGGCCGATCCGTCGACCTACCGTTACGATCCCGGCTCGAACTCGGTGAGCTTCGTGCCCGCCTCCGAGCCGCCGCCTGGATCCGTGATCGAGGTGCGCTACACCGCGCGCTGCGGATCCTGACCGGGCTCCCGACCGCGCTTGCGCGGGCTTTCGAACCGGGATAGACGGAGGACCCGGGTCGCTTCGCCGGAGCCGCCGTGGTGTTCGCTGCGCGATCGAGCTGGGAGGACCTGCGGGAGTATGCCCGTAGCGGGGCGATCGCGCTTTTGCCGGTGGGGTCCACCGAGGCCCACGGGCCGCACCTTCCCCTCGACACCGACGTCGTGATCGCCATGGCGGTCGCCGAGCGGGCGCAGCGGCTCCTCTCCGAGGCGGGGCGGCGCGTCGTGATCTTTCCGCCCCTCGCCTACGGCGTCACGGAGTTTGCCCGGGGCTTCGCTGGCACGGTGAGCATCTCGCCCGCCACCCTCGAGGCGCTGGTGATCGACGTGGCGCGATCGCTGCACGAGCAGGGATTTTCCCCGGTCGTCCTGGTCAACCACCACCTCGAGCCGGCGCACTTCGAGGCGCTCCACCGCGCGGCCGCACGGGCGGCGCCGGCGCGCGTGCTGGTTCCCGACCACCGTCGCAAGCCCTGGGCGCTCGAGCTGGGAGAGGAGTTCTGCCGCGGCGGGGCTCACGCTGGCCAGTACGAGACCTCGCTGATCCTGGCGGCGGATCCGGACCGCGTCCTCGATTCGCGGCGGCAGCTTCCTGTGCTGGACGTCGATCTCGGGCGGAAGATCCGGGAGGGCGCGCGCTCCTTCCGGGAGATCGGGGCCGACCGCGCCTACCTCGGCGATCCCGCCTCCGCCACCGCGGAGGAGGGAAATCGGCTGCTTCGTGTGTTGGCTCGGATGGTGACCGAACTGGTCCTGACCGCACCGTCGGAGTGAGAGCTTGCACATCGACACCCTGAGAGTTTTCTGCGACGTGGTGGACACCCGCTCGTTCTCCGAGGCGGCGCGCCTCAACCGGGTCACGCAGAGCGCCGTCTCGCAGCGGATCCGGGCGCTGGAGCGGATGTTCGACCGGAAGCTCCTCGACCGCACGCCGCGCGCCATCCAGCCGACCGCGGCGGGCGAGAAGCTCTACGAGGCCGCGCGGGCGGTGCTCACGAAGTACGAGGAACTCCTCGAGGTCATGCAGGAGGAGAGCTTCGAGCCGATGGGCACCGTCACCATCGCCACCATTCACTCGGTGGGCCTGCACGAGATCCAGCACCTGATCAAGGAACTGTTTCGGTCCCACCCGAAGGTGACGGCGCGCCTCGTCTACCGGCGTTCGGACCAGATCTACGACATGGTCTCCAAGGGCGAGGCGGACCTCGGGCTCGTCGCCTTCCCGAAGGAGCGGCGGGAGCTCGTTCAGATTCCCTTCACCGAGGATCGCCTGGTCGTGGTGGTCCCCCCGGATCACTCCTTCGCCAAGCGCGAGAAGATCCCGCTCTCGCACCTGGACGGGATCAACTTCGTGGCCTTCGAGCGCGACCTCCCCACGCGGCGGGCGATCGATCGCCTGCTGCGCGAGCACGGCTCGCAGGTCAACATCACCATGGCGCTGGACAACGTGGAGACGCTCAAGCGCGCCGTGGAGATCGGCATCGGCATCTCCATCCTGCCGCGCGCCTCGGTCCGCTCCGAGGTGGCGGCGGGCACGCTCGTCGAGGTGGAGATCGCCGACGGCGTCTTCACCCGGCCGATCGCCATCTTGCTGAGGCGCGGCCGCACCCTATCGAAGGCGACGGAGGCCGTGCTTCAGGTCTTCCTGCAGAACGATCCGAAGCGCCTGGCCCTGGCCCGGGAGGCGACCTCCTGATGCGCCGCTACCTCTGGCTCGCCTGGGGGACCCTCGCCTACAACCTGGGCGTCATCGCCTGGGGCGCCTACGTGCGGGCCACGGGGTCCGGGGCCGGGTGCGGATCGCACTGGCCGCTCTGCAACGGCGAGGTGATCCCCCGGTCGCCGACCGCCGAGATGCTGATCGAGTTTTCCCACCGCGTCACCAGCGGGATCGCTCTCGTCCTGGTGGTGATCCTGGTGGTCGCGGCCCGCCGGCTCTTTCCGAAGGGCCATCCCGCGCGGCTGGGCGCGTGGATGTCGCTGGGGATGATGATCGTGGAGGCCCTGCTGGGCGCGGGACTGGTCCTCTTCGGCCTGGTCGCCGACGACGACTCCGTCGCCCGCGCGGTGGTGATGGGCCTGCATCTGGTCAACACGCTGCTTCTCCTGGGCGCGCTGGCCCTGGCGGCGTGGTGGGCCTCCGGGGGACGGTCCTTCCGGCTCGGCGGCCACGCGGGGATGGGCCTGGTGCTAGGGATCGGCGTCCTGGGGATGCTCGTACTAGGGGTGTCGGGCGCCATCACCGCGCTGGGCGACACGCTCTTTCCCGCCTCCAGCCTGCGGGAGGGCATCGCCATGGACTTCTCGCCCACGGCGCACGTCCTTCTTCGGCTGCGCGTCTTTCACCCGGTGATCGCCGTGGCCACGGGCGTCTACCTGGCCTTCGCCGCGGCCATGGCGGCGCTCGTTCGGCCCCTGCCGATGGTCAAGCGCCTGGCGGTGGCGCTCGTGGGACTCTTCGTTCTCCAGATCGGCCTGGGATTTCTGAACCTCTACCTGCTCGCGCCGGTTTGGATCCAGCTCGTCCACCTCTTCGTGGCCGACCTGGTCTGGATCGCGCTGGTCCTCCTCTGCGCGGCGACCCTCGCCACGTCGCCGGCGCCCGAGCCGGAGGCCGGTCTCGCGAGCGCCTGAGTGCGGCGCGACCGAAGCGCCGCCCGGCGCACCACCCTCAGATGGCGATCTCCTCGCCGGTCTTGCCCTTCACGATCTCGCGGACCTTGGCGAAGAGCTCCACGCCCTCGCCCTTGTCGTCGAGCCAGGCGCCCCGGGCCTCGTCCCAGTCGAAATGCCAGGCGCGCCGGTCCCAGGCCAGCCAGAGCTGTCGCGCCGGCCGCTGCGTGTTGATCACGCAGCGCGCGCCGTCGGCGAAGATGATCTGCAGCACGTCGTGGGAGAACTCGAAGTCGACCACGTCGGGATCCAGCGGCTCGAGCGCAGCCTGGATCCGATGGAAGGCCTCGTCGGCCCGTCGGAGGTAGAGCGACTCGTCCATGTCCCCCTTCTAACGCCGGTTCGCGCCGGGTGCACGGCCCGATTGCAAAACGGCGGGCTTCCGTGCATGACGAAAAACATGCCCAGCGCCACAACCGAGGGGATCCGGGTCTCCGTGCGCCCGGCGTACTGGAAGGAGCGCTCGTCGCCGGCGACGGGCCTGTACGCCTTCACCTACACCATCCGGATCGAGAATCTCGGGGAAGCGCCGGCGCGGCTCTTGCGGCGCCGCTGGGTCATCGTCGACGGCCACGGCCGGCAGGAGGTGGTGGAGGGTGACGGCGTCGTCGGGCAGCGCCCCTACCTCGCGCCGGGAGAGACCTTCGAGTACACGAGCTGGGTTCCCCTCCGCACGCCCATCGGGACCATGCGGGGCGCCTTCCTCATGATCCGCGACGACGGCCGGACCTTCCTCGCGGAGGTCCCCGAGTTCGTCCTCACCCAGCCCGGCGCGCTCCACTGAGATCCGGCGGCGCGGGCGCGGCCTCGATCGGGGGGCGGAGCGAACGCCGAGCCAGCGTCGGCGCGGCTGGCCAGGGCGCACGCGAGCGCGCGTACACCCGTTTGCGTTTCGCCCGCGGAGGCGTAGATCAGGCGCCGTGCAAGCCTCTCGTCTCTCCGTCGCCGTCGCCCTCGGCCTCGTCTACGTGGTCTGGGGCTCCACCTACCTCGCCATCCGCCACGCCGTCGAAACCCTCCCGCCCTTCACCATGGCGGCGGTTCGCTTCCTGGTCGCCGGCGCGCTCCTCTACGCCTGGGCGCGCTGGCGCGGCGCCCCTCGCCCCCGCCCCGCGCACTGGAGGACGGCTGCCGTCGTCGGCTCGCTCCTCCTCCTCGGGGGAAACGGCGCCGTGGTCTGGGCGGAGCAATACGTACCCTCTTCGCTCGCCGCGCTCCTCGTCACCACCACCTCGCTGTGGATGGTCCTGCTGGACTGGGCGACGCGCGGAAACCGCCCCTCCGCCGGCGTGCTCTTGGGCGTGCTCGCCGGGCTCTTCGGCGTGGGCTTGCTGGTCGCGCGCGGCGGCATCGAGGGAGGCGTCGCCCTCGTGCCGGGCCTCGCCCTCCTCGGCGGCGCCCTGAGCTGGGCGACCGGATCAGTCCTCGGTCGGGATCTCGAGAAGCCGGATTCCCCCCTGCTGGGGGCGAGCATGGAGATGCTCGCCGGCGGCGTCGGCCTCCTCCTGCTCGGCGTGCTCGCGGGCGAGCCGCAGCGCTTCGACCTGGGCGGGGCGAGCGCCGCCTCCATCTGGGCCCTCGGCTACCTCGTCGTCGCCGGCTCCCTCGTGGGGTTCAGCGCCTACTCCTGGCTGTTGAGACACGCGCCGATTTCCGTGGTATCCACCTACGCGTACGTCAATCCGGTGGTGGCCGTCTGGCTCGGCTGGGCTCTGGCCGGGGAGGCCCTCTCCGCGCGCATGGCCGCAGCGTCGGCGATCATCATCGGCTCGGTGGCGCTGATCACGACGTTGCAGGCGCCGCGCCGCGCGCGTGCGCCCGCACCGCTCGAAGAGGAGTCGGTCTCCCCAGGGGCGCAGGGATGAAACTCGCTTTCGACACGCTGGCGGTGCACGCGGGACGGGAGGACTTCCGGCAGCTCGGCATTCACGTCCCCCCCATCGACCTCTCCACCACCAACCCCATGGCCGATCCGGCCGAGTGCGGAGAGGAACTCGGCCATCTGGCCTCGGGCGGCGACGTGCGCAAGTGCGCCGTCTACGCGCGGCTTTACAACCCGACGGTGGGCCGCTTCGAGAAGGCCCTCAGCCAGCTCGAGGGCACCGAGGCCACGGTGGCCTTCGCCTCCGGCATGGCGGCGCTGAGCGCGCTTCTGCTCGGGGCCCGGGAGGATGGCGACCACGTGGTGGCCGTCCGCCCCATGTATGGCAGCTCCGACCACCTGCTCGCCAGCGGCATGCTCGGCATGCGGGTGGACTTCTGCCGCGCCGACGAGGTGGGCGATCACGTCCGACCGGAGACCGCGCTGGTCTTCGTGGAGACGCCCTCCAACCCCACCCTCGATCTGGTCGACATCGCCGACGTGGTCCGGCAGGCGGGGAGGGTCCCCGTCTGCGTGGATTCCACCTTCGCCACGCCCGTGCTGCAGCGACCGGTCGAACACGGGGCGACCTTCGTCCTCCACAGCGGGACGAAGTTCCTCGGCGGCCACGGCGACGTGGTGGCCGGCACGATCTCCACCACCGAGGCGTGGGCGCAGCGGCTGCGCTCCGTGCGCGTCATGACCGGTGCGCTCCTCCATCCGCTGGGCGCCTATCTCCTGCACCGCGGCTTGCAGACGCTGCCGCTGCGGATGCGGGCCGCCCAGGCCAACGCCCGCGCGCTCGCGGAGCGCCTCTCCGGGCATCCGGCCGTCGCCCGCGTGCACTATCCCGGCCTGCCGGGCGGCGATCCACGAGGGGTGCTGGGCCGCCAGATGAAGGGGCCGGGCTCGCTGCTCTCCTTCGAGCTGCGGGGCGGCCTCGACGCGGCCCTCTCCCTGCTCTCGCGCGTCCGGCTCGCCACCCCCGCGGTCAGCCTGGGCTCCTGCGACACGCTCATCCAGCACCCCTGGTCGATGACCCACCGGGTCGTGCCGCCGGAGACGAAGCGGGCGATGGGCGTCACCGAGGGCCTGATCCGCGTCTCTGTGGGCCTGGAGGACACCGAGGACCTCTGGAACGACCTCGAGCAGGCGCTCGCCGGATAGTCCGGGGCGTGATCCCCCGGGGCGGGCTCGGCTAGAATGGGGCCATGGCGTTCCGAAGCCTCGCTCCCGCCCTGCTGCTCGCGGCGCCCCGTCTCCGGGACCCGAATTTCGAGCGCACCGTGGTGCTACTCGGAAGGCACGAGGAGGAGGGGGCGCTGGGCTGGATCCTCAACGGCGCCGACCTCCATCCCGTGGGCGAGCTCTTGCGCGCGGCACGCCTGATCCCTCCTACGGGCGAGTATCCCGACACGGTCGGCTTTCGGCGCTTCGCCCGCGTGGGCGGCCCGGTGCACCCGGAGAGCGGTTGGCTCCTCTACCGCTCGGGCGCAGCCAGCTTTCCGGGCGAGCTCGAGGTGGGACGGCTTCGGATCTGCAACCGCCCCGAGGCGCTGCACGCGGTGATCCGCGGCGAGCCGCCGCACGATTTCCATCTCCTCCTCGGCTACGCCGGCTGGGGGCCGGGGCAGCTCGAGGCGGAGATGAAGGCGGGTGTGTGGTTCCCCGGGCCTTTCGACGCGGACCTGATCCTGGAAAGCCCGGTCGAGTCGCTGTGGGAGGAGGCCTTCGAGCGGGCCACCGGCCTGCCGCCTTCGCATTTCACCCACAGCGAGTGGGGGCGAGCCTGAGCCGGCCTCTTCCACGGGGGGACCACGCGCCGCTTCTGCGGCGCATCGACAAGCTCGGCTCCATCCTCGAGGTGGCCAAGGCCATGGCCGCCGAGCGGGACCTCGACGCGCTCCTCCACCTCGTCGTCGAGGAGACGGCCCGCGTGGCCGGGGCCGATCGCTGCACGCTCTTCCTCGTCGATCGGGAGCGCGGCGCCCTCTACTCCAAGATCGCCCAGGGCGTGCGCGAGGGCGAGGGCATCCGCGTCCCGCTGGGCGTGGGCATCGCCGGCTACGTGGCCAGGACGGGCGAGGTGCTCAACCTCGCCGACGCCTACCGCGATCCGCGCTTCAACCCCGCCGTCGACCAGGCCACGGGCTACCGCACTCTGAGCCTGCTCTGCGTCCCGCTGCGGCACCCCGACGGAACCGTCATCGGCGTCCTCCAGGTGCTCAACAAGAAAGAGGGCATCGCCTTCGACGAGGAGGACGAGGAGCTCGTCGTGGCCCTAGCGGGGCTGGGCGCCTCGGCGATCGCCAACGCCCTCCACCGCGAGGAGATCGAGGCGCTCTTCGAGGGCTTTGTCCGCGCCTCGGTGGTGGCCATCGAGGCGCGGGACGGCACCACCGCCGGTCACTCGGAGCGCGTGGCCAAGCTCACCCTGGGCCTCGCCGACGCCGTCGAGCGCGAGACCACAGGTCCCTACAAGGACCTGCGCTTCTCGCACGAGCAGCGCCAGGAGTTGCGCTACGCCGCGCTGCTGCACGACTTCGGCAAGGTCGGCGTGCGGGAGGAGGTCCTCGTCAAGGCCAACAAGCTCCATCCCTGGGAGTTCGATGCCCTGCGCCAACGCTTCGAGTACGCCAAGCGCAGCCTGGAGGTGGAGTCGCTGCGGCGCCAGCGGGACCTCCTGCTGCTCGGCGCCGGGCGCGAGGCCATCCGCCGAGAGGAGGAACTCTTGGCCGAGCGGCTGGCGGAGATCGACCGCGCCTGGGAGCTCGTCTCCCTGTGCAACCGTCCCACGGTCCTGCCGGTGGGCGGCTTCGGCGGGCTCGAGGCCCTGGCCCGCATCCAGTACATCGGCCCCGACGAGAGGGAGCATCCGCTGCTCACCACCGACGAGGTGGAGCTCCTTTCCATTCGCCAGGGCTCGCTCTCGCCGCGCGAGCGCCTGGAGATCCAGAGCCACGTCAGCCACACCTACCGCTTCCTCTCGCGGATCCCGTGGACGCGGGCGCTCCGGCGCGTGCCGGAGATCGCCTACGCCCACCACGAAAAGCTCGACGGCAGCGGCTATCCGCGCGGCCTTTCGGGATCGGCCATTCCGGTCGAGGCGCGGATGATGACCATCGCCGACATCTACGACGCCCTCACCGTCAGCGACCGGCCTTACAAGCGACCCATCCCCCACGAGATCGCGCTTTCCATCCTCGAGGACGAGGCGCGGCAAGGGAAGATCGACGCCGAGCTGGTCCGCATCTTCATCGAGGCCGAGGTGCCGCGGCGGATTCCGGATCTCTGAGCCGGGTGCGCGGCACGGCCTGCGGCTGCCTGCAGCGCGAGCGCAAGCCCGCCCGCCTCCTCGTGGCGGGATCGCCGCCCATCTGGCATCCTGCCGCCGTGGACGAGCCGAGGGAGCCAGAGATCTCCGCCCGCGCACCCGCGCGCATGGGCGCCCGGGCGGCGCTCGTCTCCGCGGCGACCATGCTGTCGCGCGTGCTGGGCCTCGTCCGCGAGCAGCTCTTCGCCGCCCTCCTCGGCGCGAGTGCCTTCGCCGACGCCTTCGTGGTCGCCTTCCGCATCCCCAATCTCTTGCGCGACCTCTTCGCCGAGGGCGCCCTCTCCGCCGCCTTCGTCCCCACCTTCGCCGACGCGCTGAGGAACCAGGGGCGGGAGCGCGCCGTCCGCCTCGCCAACGTGGTGATCGGCGCGGTCCTGGTGGTGGTCGGCGGGGTGACCCTCGTCGGAATCCTGTTTTCGCCGCAGCTCGTGGAGGCGATGGCGCCCGGCTTTTCCGCGGTGGAGGGCAAGCGCGAGATCACCGTCCTCTGCACGCGGATCATGTTTCCCTTTTTGCCCCTGGTCTCGCTTGCCGCCGTGACCATGGGGCAGCTCAACGCGCAGGAGCGCTTCGGTCCCCCTGCCTTCGCCTCGGCGCTCTTCAACGTGGTCGCCATCGTCGGCGGCGCCTTCCTCTTCCTCGCAGGCGCGCAGGACGAGCAAGCGGTGATCGGCTGGTCCGTCTTCACCCTGCTCGGCGGCGCGGCGCAGCTCCTCGTGCAGCTCCCCGCCGTGCGCGCCCTCGGCTACCGCTTCCGGCTGATCGTCGACTTCGCCGATCCCGGCCTGCGCCGCATCGCGAGGCTGATGGGGCCCGCCACCGTGGGTCTCGCCGCGACGCAGGTGAACCTCTTCGTCAACACGATCTTCGCGTCGCGGGTGGAGGGCGCGCCGGCGTGGCTGAGCTACGCCTTCCGCCTGATGCAGCTCCCCATCGGCGTCTTCGGCGTGGCGGTGGCCACCATCGCCACCGCGGGCCTGGCGCGGCGCGCCGCCGAGCGCGACCTCGAGGGCATGCGCGCCACGCTGGATCAGGGGTTGAGGCTGGTGGCCTTCCTCACCGTGCCCTCGATGATCGGCCTCGTGGCGCTGCGCGAGCCCATCGTGCGGCTCCTCTTCGAGCACGGGCGCTTCGGCCCTGCGGACACCGTCGCCACCGCCTGGGCAACGCTCGGCTACGCGGTGGGGCTCTACGCCTACGCCGGCGTGAAAGTGGTGGCGCCCGCCTTCTATGCGCTCGACCGGGCGAGAGTTCCGCTCTACGCCTCCGTCTCCGCCGTGGCGGCGAACCTTCTGGCCAACGTCCTTCTCTTCCCCGCGCTCTCCTACCGCGGCCTGGCGCTCGGCACCTCCGTCGCCGCCACGCTGAATTTCGCCGTGCTGGTCTTCGCCTTCCGCCGCGGCCACGGTCTGCGGCTGCGTCCGATCGCCGGCCATTTCGCGCGCGTCTTTCTCGCCGCCATCCCCTGCGGGCTGGCCGCCGCGGCAGTGGCGCGCCTCTGCGAATCCGCCCTCGGCGTGGAGGCGGTTTCCTCCCGCATCGTCGTCGTCGGCCTCGCCATCGCGGCCGGCGGCCTCTGCTACGCCCTGGCGTGTCGGCTGCTGCGCGTGCCCGAGCTCGGCGAACTCCTCGCCTTCGCCGCTCGGCGCCTTCGCCGGTGAGGCGCCTGTGGTCAGGGCGGGGGCTTTCCCGGCGGGCGCTCGGCCCGCATCGTGGGGAGGATGGCGCTCCCGCGCATCCTCGAGGAGGCCCGGCCCCGCATCCCCCGCCACCCCAGACGGTGGTGGTTCTGGCGCGCCGGGCCTCCCGGGCACCTCGAATTCGACCTCGTCCGGCACGGGGTGCCGCTTCTCTTCTGCGGAGCGATCTGGGTCTCCACCCACGTCTGGCGGATGCGGCGGCCGCCCGCGCCCCTCGCCTGGACGGGGCCGGACGAGGACGGGCGCGAGCGGGTCAACGTCCTCGACCGGAAGGTGCGCGAGCTCCTCCTCTGGAACGACCCGATGCTCGCGCGCCAGCTCTCCAACGTGCTGGCCAACTTCGTCGTGCCGGCCGGGGCGGCGGGGCTGGCGGTCGCCGCGGGCCTTCGCGGCGGCGGGGGCCCCTTCGCCGACGTACTGGTCGCGCTCGAGGCGATGGTCTACGCCGGCACCATCAGCCAGGCGGCCAAGCTGATCTTCCGCCGCCAGCGGCCCTTCGCCCGCTTCGCGCCGCCCGTGGACCCCACCCAGGGAACGCTGCGCATGCCGGACGACGACAACCTCTCCTTCTTCTCCAGCCACACCAGCACCACCATGGCCTTCGCCTTCGCCGTGGCGCAGATCGCCACGCGGCGGAGGGTGCGGACCCCCCTCGTCTTCATCCTCGGCATCGCCGCCGGCCTGACGGGCTACCTGCGCATCGCCTCCGACCGCCACTACGCCACCGACGTCCTGGCCGGCGCCGCGGTGGGCGCTCTGGTCGGAACCTCGGTGCCGCGCCTCCTCCACCCTCCGATCGACTGAGCGCGAAACCCGGCGTGCATTGCGGCATCCAACCATGCTCCGTTTCGGGCAGGATCGGAGCGCGATTGACGTTGTGGTGAAGATGTACGCGCCGCTTCCTCGAGACTTCTACGACCGGGACACGGTCGAGGTGGCCCGGGACCTCCTCGGCTGCCTGCTCGTCCGCGAACTCGAGGGGCGCCTGCTCGTGGCGCGGATCGTGGAGACGGAGGCCTATGTCGGCCCGCACGACCTCGCCTGCCACGCCTCGCGGGGGATCACGCCGCGGACGGAGGTCCTCTACGGGCCGCCGGGCCATGCCTACGTCTACTTCGTCTACGGCATGCACTTTCTCCTCAACGCCGTTACGGAACGGGAAGGCCACGGTTCCGCCGTCCTCTTCCGTGCGGTGGAGCCCCTGGAGGGATTCCCGGAGGGCGTACGCACGAACGGCCCGGCCCGCCTCACGCGGGTGCTGGGCGTGGACAAGGAGCTGAACCGATGGGATCTGACGGTGGGCAAGCGGCTGTGGATCGCGCCGGGGCCGAGGGTCGAGCGCGTCGCGCGTGGGCCGCGGATCGGCGTGGACTACGCCGGGCTGTGGGCACGCGAGCCACTGCGCTTCTGGGAGGAGGGAAATCCGTGGGTGTCTCGATGATTTCGCGCCTCCGCGCCAGCCGTGGTACAAGCCCGGCGGACCCGAACCCGAAGGCGCCCATGAATCGCGAAGCCATCGTCGACGAGACCACGGACCAGGCCCTCGTGGAGCGCTTCCAGCGGACGGGGGATCGCGCGGCCTTCGAGGAGCTGGTTCGTCGCCACCGCGACCGGGTCTACGGTCTCGCCCTGCGGATGATGAAGAACGAGGAGGAGGCCCTGGACATCGTCCAGGAGACTTTCCTCTCCGCCTTTCGCAAGCTTCCCGAGTTTCGTGGCGATTCCCAGTTCGGCTCCTGGGTCTACCGCATCGCTGCAAATTTCGCCCTGATGCGGCTTCGCCACCAGCGGGTGGTCGACCAGGTGGAGGAGCCGATGGACGTCCTCGGCGATCGCTTCAAGGAGGACGGGCGCTGGGCCATCTTCCCGACGGGTCTCTGGGCGCGCCGGGCCGATCAGGTGGTCCTGGACGGCGAGCTTCGGGAGGTGCTCGTCCGCGCGGTCGATGCGCTTCCGGAACTGCATCGGGCGGTCTTCTTGCTCCGGGACGTGGAGGGCCTCTCGTACGAGGAGATCGCGCAGGCCCTCGACACGACCGTATCGGCGGTCAAGAGCCGGCTCCACCGCGCCCGCCTCGCGCTGCGGGAGGAGCTCAACCGGTATTTCGAGGGGAAGGAGGTCCGGAGCAGATGAAAGACGTCCGCTGCAAGGAGTGCGTCGATCTGCTCCTCGACTATCTCGAAGGCGCGCTTCCGAAGGAGATGGAGGAGGCGCTGGACGCCCACTTCATGGGCTGCCCGCCTTGCCTCGATTTCCTGGACCAGTACCGGGCGTCCGCCAAGCTCGGCCGGGAGGCGATCGTCGCCGAGATGCCCAAGGAGCTCGCCGACAAGCTCCACGAATTCCTTTCGCGCGAGACGAAGTGAGTCTCGTTCCCCCGAGAGGAACGCGACCGCGCGGCTCGCCCCGGCGGTCGCGTTTCTCGTGGCGGCGATACGAAACTCGCCGCCCGCGAGAGACCGCGATGCGCCGGACGGCGTCGACGTGTCTCGCCTTCGTCGGCTGCTCTTCCGAGCCCGAGCTGATCGAGGCGCCGCGTTGTCTCGGCCTCAACGAGTGCGACGGGCAATGCGTCAACCTGCAGACGAGCCGGCTGCAAAGCGGCGAATGCGGAAACGCGTGCGCCGAGGGTGAGGCCTGCTCGCGACCCGGAGGTCGGCGCTCCCCCGCTCGCCAGCACCATCGTGCGGGCGCGGGGTGATTCGGCCGTCGCCGCCCGCCCGAGGGGCCTCGTGGCGATGCTTCCCCGAAGGAGGCGCGGGGGCCGGATCTCGACCGCGTGGAGGCGCGGCCAGGGCGGGTTGCACGGCGGGGGGCATCGGGCTAAGTAGCACTCCTCCCTCTACCGGGCCCGAAGGGCCCGAATTGCGTCTTGCGAGGAACGTTCATGGCCATGCCTACGCCTGCCAGGATCCAGTGGCCGCTCTTCATGAACACCGGCCTTCCCCTCATCTCGGACCTTCCCTTCAAGGTGAAGGACCTCTCGCCCGAGACGGTGCGCTTCGGCCGCAAGGAGATCGAGCTCGCCGAGCACGAGATGCCGGGGCTCATGGCGATCCGCCGCGAGTACGCGGGCCGAAAGCCCCTCGCCGGCGCCCGGATCATGGGCTCGCTGCACATGACGGTGCAGACGGCGGTCCTCATCGAGACCCTGGTCGAGCTCGGCGCGGACGTCCGCTGGGTCTCCTGCAACATCCTCTCCACGCAGGACCACGCTGCGGCGGCGGTGGTCGTGGGCAAGGACGGCACGCCGGACAACCCGAAGGGAGTCCCGGTCTTCGCCTGGAAGGGCGAGACCCTCGAGGAGTACTGGTGGTGCACGCTGCAGGCGCTGCGCTGGCCGGACGGCCGCGGCCCCACGCTGATCGTGGACGACGGCGGTGACGCCACGCTCCTCGTCCACCTCGGCAAGGCGGCGTCCACCCGGGGGGAGCTGCCGGATCCCGACGCCACGGACGTTCCGGACGAGAAGGTGGTCTACACGCTGCTCCGCGAGATCCACCGGGTCGATCCGAATTTCTGGAACCCGATCGTCGACGGGATCCGCGGCGTCTCCGAGGAGACGACCACGGGCGTGCATCGCCTCTACGAGCGGATGAAGAACGGCACGCTCCTCTTCCCGGCGATCAACGTCAACGACTCGGTCACCAAGAGCAAGTTCGACAACCTCTACGGCTGCCGCCACTCGCTGGTGGACGCGATCATGCGCGCCACCGACATCATGATCGCCGGCAAGAAGGTGCTGGTCTGCGGCTTCGGCGACGTGGGCAAGGGCTCGGTCCAGTCGCTGCGGGGCCAGGCGGCGCGCGTGGCCGTGACGGAGATCGATCCGATCTGCGCGCTGCAGGCCTGCATGCAGGGCCTCGACGTGATCACGGTCGAGGACGCGCTGGAGCAGGGCTTCGACATCTACGTCACCGCCACCGGCAACAAGGGCATCATCACCGTCGATCACATGCGGCGGATGAAGCACAACGCCATCGTGTGCAACATCGGCCACTTCGACAACGAGATCGACATGGCCGGCCTGGAGCGGCTACGGCAGCGCGGCGAGGTCGAGAAGATCGAGATCAAGCCGCAGGTCCACGAGTGGCGGTTCAAGGACACTGGCCGGAGCGTGATCGTGCTGGCCGAGGGGCGGCTGGTGAACCTCGGCTGCGCCACGGGGCACCCGAGCTTCGTGATGTCCGCCTCCTTCACCAATCAGGTGCTGGCGCAGCTCGAGCTGCACGCCAACGCGGAGAAGTACGGCAAGACCGTCTTCACCCTCCCCAAGCACCTGGACGAGAAGGTGGCGCGGCTGCACCTGGACGCCTTCGGGGCGAAGCTGACGCGGCTGACGCCGGAGCAGGCGGCCTACATCGGCGTCCCCGTCGATGGCCCCTACAAGCCGGACCACTACCGCTACTGATCGGGAGGGCGCGATGTCCCGGCTCGCCAGCCTGCCGGAGGTCCATCCCACCACCCGCGATCTCCTCGACTACATCGAGGCCAGCCCCACGCCGCATCACTGCGTGGAGGAGTCGGCGCGCCGCTTGCGGGAGGCCGGATTTGCGGAGCTCTCCGAGCGCGAGCGGTGGAGCATCGAGCCCGGCCGCGGCTATTTCCTTCGCCGCGGCGGAACGCTGCTGGCCTTCCGCGCTGGGAAAAAGCCCGCGGCGGAGGCGGGTTTCCGCGTGCTGGGGGCGCATACCGACTCGCCCAACCTGCGGGTCAAGCCCCGCGCGGACGTGACGCACCAGGGCTACCTCCAGCTCGGCGTGGAGGTCTACGGCGGCGCGCTCACCTTCACCTGGCTCGACCGCGACCTCGGCCTCGCCGGGCGCGTCTTTCTCGCCGGCGCGGAGCCGGGGAAAGCGGAGGCGCGCTTGGTTGCCATCCGGCGGCCGCTGCTCCGCATCCCCTCCCTGGCCATCCACCTCGACCGCGAGGTGCTGACGAAGGGCTTGGTCCTCAACAGCCAGCGGCACTTGCCGCCGATCCTCGGCCTCGAGCCCGCCATCCCCCTGCGCGAGCTTCTCGCCGAGGAGCTCGGCGTCGAGCCGGACCGGGTCCTCTCCTGGGACCTTTCGCTCATGGACGTGCAGCCCCCGGCCATCGGCGGGCTGCGGGGCGAGTTCGTCTTCGCTCCGCGCCTGGACAACCAGGCCTCCTGCCACGCGGCGCTCTCGGCGCTTTTGCGCGCGGGCGCGGCCGACGCCACCCAGGTCGTCTGCCTCTACGACCACGAGGAGGTGGGCTCCGGCTCGGCCGCCGGCGCGGCGGGCTCGGCCGCCGAGGACCTCCTCCGCCGCCTGGCAGAGAGCGAGGGCCCGGGCGCGGCGCCGGGGAGTCTGCCCCGCGCCATCGCCCGTTCCTTCCAGGTCTCGGCGGACATGGCCCACGCCGTTCACCCCAACTACGACGATCGCCACGAGCCGCACCACCGGCCGCGGCTGAACGGCGGGCCGGTCATCAAGATCAACGCGCAGCAGCGCTACGCCACCGACGCCGAGGGCGAGGCGCTCTTCGAGGCGCTGTGCCGCGAGGTGGACGTGCCCTGCCAGCGCTTCGTCATCCGCACCGACCTGCAGTGCGGCTCCACCATCGGCCCCATCTCCGCCGCGCGACTCGGCATCCGCACCGTGGACGTGGGCAACCCGATGCTCTCCATGCATTCCATCCGCGAGCAGGCGGGCGCGCACGATCCGGAGCGCATGGTGGCGGTGATGGCGCGCTTCCTCGTCGCCGACGGGATGTAGGCAGCCATCGCGTGCCCCAGGCGGGGAGGGGGCCGGCTCGCCACCGGGGGATATGATCGCCTCCGAGCGGCTGGTGCCTGGCGAAGGCGCCGGGGGAAAGGGGATTCGGCCTCCTCTTTCGCCTCCGCTCGTCGTCCACCACCCGGGAGGCGCGCCGACCGTCCCGCTCGATCCGCCCACGGGCTACGCCCTCGCCTCGCTCTTCACCCTCGTCGGCAAGGATCTGATCCGGGCCGGACGGGGAAGGGAGGTCTTCCGGGCCGCGACCGGCTTCGTCGCCTTCTTCGCCCTCACGGTCCAGTACTTCCTCTTCCGCTTCACCGCCTGGATGTACGCGTACCTCTTCCCCGAGGACGCGTTCTCGCTCGCGTGGGTCTCGCCCGCCTTCTTCCTCGCGGTGCTCGCGGCCGGCGTGCTCGGGGCCTACGTGACGCAGAGCCTGCTGGTCGCGGGCCGAAACGCGCTGGCGGTGGGAAACGCGCTCCTCGGCTTCGCCGCCTGGGCCATCGTCTGGTACGCGACCTGGGAGCCCTACTTCGTCGTGGGGACCTACGCGGAGTTCCACGCCGGCCGCGCGCTTCCCTCCACGGCGGTGCCGGCTTTCCAGACGGCGACGGCGGTCTGCGGCGCCGCCTACGCGGTGGTCGGGCTGGGCCTGGCCGCGTGGATGATCGTCGCGGGACGGCGGGCGAGGCGAGCCGCCGCCATGCAGCCGGAGCCCGACGACGGAAGCTGGAGGGCGGCGCTGCCGCCCTCCCTTCCACCCTCCGCCTCGCCCGCGGTGGTGGACGGGGAGATCCGCACGGTGCGGCCGCGGGACGGCGCGCCGCTTCCGCCGGTCCCCATCACGCCCCTGGACCAGATCCCCTCCATCGTACTCCGGGCGCGCAAGGCGCAGGGGAGCTGGGCGCGCGCCCGCCTCGACGAGCGGCGCGAGCGCCTGCGCGCGGTGCACCGCCGCTTCCTCGCGCACGCCGAGGAATTCGCCGCGCTTCTCGAGGAGGAGATCGGCCGCCCGCGCGCGGAGAGCTACATCACCGAGATCCTCCCCTCGGCCGACGTCTTCGACTACTGGATCGCGCGCGCCCCGGTCCTTCTCGCACCGCGCCCGGTCGCCATCCCCCGCCTCGTCTTCCGCGGCAAGCGCGCCGTGGTCGAGCGGGTACCTCGCGGCGTGGTCGGCGCCATCATGCCGTGGAATTTCCCCCTGGCGCTGCCGCTGCGCACCCTGGTCCCCGCGCTGCTCTGCGGCAACGCCGTGGTCTTCAAGCCCTCCGAGTGGGCGCCGCGCGTCGGCGCGCGGCTGCACGCGATCTTCGCGGAGCAGCTTCCGGCCGGCGTGCTGGAACTCGTGCAGGGCGACGGCCGCGCCGGGGAAGCGCTGGTTCGCGCCGGCCTCGACCAGGTGGTCTTCGTGGGCTCGGCGCGCGGAGGCGCGGCGGTGGCGCGCGCCTGCGCCGAGACGCTCACGCCTGTCTCGCTGGAGCTGGGCGCCAAGGATGCCGCGATCGTCCTCGAGGACGCCGACCTCGAGCGGACCGCGGCGGGGATTGCGTGGGCGGCATTCGGAAACGCGGGCCAGAACTGCGCCGCCATCGAGCGCTGCCTGGTCGTCGAGAAGATCCGCGACGCCTTCGTCGAGGCGCTTCGGCGCGAGCTTTCGCGACTCCGCATCGGACCCGCGCCCGAGGGCGAGGAGGACGTCGGCCCCCTGGCCAACCCGATGCAGAAGCGCACGGTCGAATCGCAGCTCGCCGCCACCGAGGGCGGAAGCCGCATCCACGGGCCCGAGCCCCGCGGCGGGCTCTACGTGCGGCCGACCGTCGTGATCGACCCTCCTGTCGACGGGCCGCTGCTGCGGGAGGAGACCTTCGGTCCGGTCCTCCCCGTGATCACCGTGCGGGACGAGGAGGAGGCGGTCGAGTTCGCCAATCGGTCGCCCTACGGATTGACGGTGAGCGTCTGGTCTCGCGACCTGGACCGCGCCGGGCGGCTCGGACGTCGCATCCACGCGGGCGTGATCACCGTCAACAACCACGCCTTCACCGGCAGCCTCGTGGACGCGCCCTGGGGCGGCGTCCGCGCGAGCGGCCACGGCGTCACCAACGGCCCGGAATTTCTCGAGGAGCTGACCCGCCCGCGCCTGGTCCTGGTGGACTCCGGCCGGATGCGGCGGGAGCTGTGGTGGTACCCCTACGGCCAGGGCACGCTGGACCTCGCCCGCGCCCTGGCGCGGCTGCGCTCCGGCGCGCCGGGAAAGGCGACCGCCGTGGCGCAGGCGTTGCGCGGCCTCGGCCGTCGCAGGGAGGAATCGCGATGAGGCCCGAATCCGGGATCTGGATGAGCGGGGAGGGCCGCTCCCCGCGCGCAGGTCGAACCCCGGGGCGACTCCCCGCCGAGATCCACGAGGAGGCGCTGGCGCTCTTCCGCGACCTTCTGCGCATCGACACCACCAACCCGCCCGGCAACGAGCGGCCCGCCGCCGAGCTCTGCGCCGAGGCGCTGCGCGCGGACGGCCTCGAGCCGGCGCTGCTGGAAGGCGCGAAGAATCGCACCAACCTGATCTGCCGCTACCGGGGGACGGGGGAACTTCCGCCGCTCATGCTCACCGCGCACCTGGACGTAGTGCCGGCGGGCGAGGGCTGGACGCATCCGCCCTTCGAGGCGCGGATCGTGGACGGGTGGCTCTACGGCCGCGGCGCCATCGACATGAAGAACCACGCGGCCATGTGCGTGACGGTGCTGCGCGCGCTGGCCCGGGAGAAGGCGCGGCTTCGCCGAGACGTCTTGCTGGTGCTGGTGGCCGACGAGGAGGCGGGCTGCACCTGGGGTTCGGCGTGGCTCGTGCGCAACCACGCCGACAAGATCCGCGCCGAATACGCGCTGGGGGAGATCGGTGGCTTCCCCCTCCACATGGAGGGCAAGCGCATCTACCCGATCCAGGTGGCGCAGAAGGGCGTGCTGTGGCTGCGCGCGCGCGCGCACGGCGAGGGGGGACACGGCTCGATGCCGCGGGAGCGCACCGCGGTGGGCGATCTCGTCCGCGCGGTCTCGCGGCTGCTCCGGCGGCCGATGCCCATCGAGGTCACTTCGCCCGCCCGCGAATTCCTCGACGCGCTGGCCGCCCAGCTCGGTCCGAAAGGCGCGGCGCTGCGGGCGCTTTCCCGGCCCTGGCTCGCGGGGGCGATCCTTCGCGCCCTCCCCGATCGCGCGCTCGCGCGCACCTTGCGCGCGCTGCTCTCCAACACGGTCACCGTCAACGTGCTGCGCGCCGGCGAGAAGACCAACGTCATCCCCCGAGCGGCCGAGGCGGAGATCGACTGCCGCACCCTGCCCGGAAAGGCCGGCGAGAAAGCCATGCAGCAGATCCGGGAGCGCATCGGTTTCGACGTGGAACTGGAGGTGCTCCTGCAGGCGCCCGCGGTCGAGTTCACTTCGAAGACGCCGCTCTTCGCCGCCCTCGCCGCCGCGATCCGCCGCGCGGACCCGGAGGCGGTGGTGATCCCCTACATGATCCCCGGCTTCACCGACGCCCTGGCCTTCGCACACAACGGCACGACCTGCTACGGGTTCACGCCGCTCTATCTGCCCCAGGGCGTGGTCTTCGCCGACCTCTACCACAACGTGGACGAGCGGATCTGGGTGGAGGGATTTCACTTCGGGCTCGAACTCCTGTACGACGCGGTGAGAACCTTCTGCGCGGAGGGATGAGATGGCATCGGTGTTCACGCGCATCATTCGAGGGGAGCTTCCCGGGCGCTTCGTCTGGAAGGACGAGAAGGCGGTGGCCTTCCTCACCGTCGCGCCCATTCGCAAGGGCCACACGCTGGTGGTCCCCCGCGAGGAGATCGATCACTGGCTCGATCTCCCGCCGGACCTCGCCCAGCACCTGACTCTGGTGGCGCAGTCGGTGGGCAAGGCCATCCAGCGGGCCTTCTCGCCGGTCAAGGTGGGGATGATGATCGCGGGACTCGAGGTGCCGCACGTACACTTGCACGTGACGCCGATCTGGAACCTCGACGACCTGAGCTTCCGCAACGCGCAGCACGACGTCGATCCCGCCGAGCTGGACGACGCGGCGGCGAAGATCCGCCAGGCGCTGCGCGAACTCGGCTACGCGCAGGTGGCCGACTGATCCCCTGGCGACGACGCTCCGGCCGTCGGCGCGCGACGGAGCTGCGAGCGTCGTCGACGAGGCTCGAAACCCCGCGCGCGAAGAGCGGGCCGCCGCGTGGATCCCAGCCGCCTTGCGGTTTCGGCGCCCGATACCGGCCCGATATCAGATCCAGCCCGTTTCACGTCTTGCTTCCTCCCGTAGGTTTGGCGTATCACGCGCGCCCGGCCGGGGAGGGGGCGCCGGCTGGCGGCAGCGCACCCGGGGACCGGGTGCACGAGCGGGGGGCAACATGAAAAGACTCGGTTTCGTCCTGACCGCGCTGGCGCTCGCGTTTGCGTGCGGCGACGACGAGCCCGTGCAACAGGAAGGCACGTTCAGGCCAAAGCCCTCCCGGGTGGCGGGCGCCGTGACCGGAAGGGTGCTGAATCCCCTCGGCCAGCCGCTTCCGGAGCCAGGGTGCTTTTGAACACGAGCGGAGAGCGCATCGACATCCCGTCGGTGACGCTCGAGGCGGAACCGTGAGGTCGGTCATGCGCAAGACCATCGCGAGCATGATTTTGCTGGGCTTGTTCTCCGCGTGTGGAGACGACGGGCCGGAGGCGTATCCGAACGACGTGACCTTCGAGCCCACCCTCACCCGGGGCGCTGTCGTGGGACGGGTGGAGGATCTCTCCAGGACCCCGATCGTCGGCGCCTCCGCGTGGGTGCTGACGGGAAAAGAGGTTCGCTCTGCCACCACCGACGACGAGGGGCGCTTTTTCCTCGGTGAGCTTCCCGGCGGAAGCGAACTGGAGGTGCGGATCGAGGCGGAGGGTTATCTCCCGGCGCGCGTCTCCGCCCGGATCCCCAACGAGGCCGGCGAAACTCCCGTCGACGGCGGGGTGGACGTGGTCGGTCCCGTCGTGCTCTTCCAGAGCGCTGGGCGCCTGGCGTTCGAGTTCGTCGGGATGGACGGCGCCCGTCTCGAGCCGCCGAGCGGCACCTGCTCCGTCCAGGTATCGTGGCTCAGGTACGAGGGTTCCAATCGACTGGGGGAAGGGCCTCTCACGGTTTCGGCTCGCAGCGAAGGTGGCTTGATGATCTGCGAGGGGTTGCCCGACTTGGGGGCCCTCGCCCAGCTCGACGAGGCGATCGAGTACCGCTTCGCGGCGGTCGACGTCGACGGCGACGGGGTTGCCGACTACGCGGGCGTCACCGGCAGCGTGCGCGTCCGAGACTTCCTGACGAGCGGCGATCGGGCTGTCTGGAGCCGGCCGGCGCGGCTGGACATCCGCTCGCTTCGTGGACGGTAATTCGAACGGGAGGCTCGACGCCGGCGAGACACTCGTCATCGAGTTCTCGGAGTACATCTTCTGCCTCGACGGCCCCGTGATTCCTCTTCTGGTCGACGCGGACGTCGACGGCAGCGGGACGGTGGGCGATGCCCCGGGCGAGTACGGCCAGCTGGAGCCGCTGGGCCTCTGGGCCGGTCCGGCCGATGTCTACGGCAACCTGGCCATTCGCTTCTCGCGAACGTGGGACAGTAGCTCCATCGCTGCCGGAGTGGATGTTTCCATCCCCTTCGACCTGCTGCCCCTCTGGGGATCGGCGCAACGGTTCGTGGTGATGGAGACCATCGGTGCCAGGCTCGAGGCGGCCTCGCCCTGAGGCGCGCGGCCTGTCCGGCCGCGGTCCAGGTCCACGGCGGGACCGGGCTGCGAGGGGCCACCGGCCTGGCCGGCTCGCTGCCACGCAGGCTCCCGGCTCTCGCCCGGTCGGGGCGGGGGATCAGAGTGCCTGGAGCAGCCGGTCCACGAGGCCGCCGAAGGAGCCGTTGGACATGACGAGGATCACGTCCCCTGGACGTGATTCCTGCACGAGCGCGGAGAGGATCTCGTCCGCGCTTTCGTGCGCCGTGGCCTCGACGCCGCGCGCGCGGATCTTCGCGCAGAGCGCGTGCGCGTCGAGGCGCTCGTTCTCGGGCACGCGGTCGTGGGGGAGGGGGACCTGGATCAGCACGCGGTCCGCGCCGTCGAAGCTGCGCGCGTACTCCTCCTGGTGGATCGAGCGGCGGCTGGTGTTGGAGCGCGGCTCGAAGGCGGCGACGAGTCGCCGGGCGGGATGGCGCGCGCGTACCGCGGCGATGGTCTCCACCACTGCGGTGGGGTGGTGGGCGAAGTCGTCGATCACGCGGATCCCGCGCACCTCGCCGCGCACCTCCTGCCGCCGCCGGACTCCGAGAAAGCTCGCCAGCCCCTCGCGCAGCCGCTCGGGAGCCGCGCTACGCGAAAGGCAGGCGGCCACGGCGGCGAGGGCGTTTTCCACGTTGTGTCTTCCGCCCGTGGGAAGGAGCGCATCGAGGAGGTGCTCGCCGCGGAAAAAGACGCGAAAGCGTGAGCCCGCCTCGTCGGTCCCGAGGAGTTCGGCGGTCCAGTCCGCCTCCGCGCCCGGCGCGGCGGAGTAGGTCTCGACGCGGCAACGCGCGCGCCGCGCGATCCGCGGCGGCGCCTCGGTGGTGGCGCAGGCGAGGACGAGGCCGTCGGGCGGGAGGAGCTCCATGAGGCGCTCGAAGGCGGATTCGTAGTGGGCCTGGTCCCGGTAGATGTCGGCGTGGTCGAACTCGCAGGAGGTGAAGATCAGGGTCCTCGGCCGGTAGTGGAGGAATTTGGGCCCCTTGTCGAAATAGGCGGTGTCGTACTCGTCGCCCTCGACCACGAATTCCTCGCCGCTTCCCAGGCGGGCCGAGGTCCCGAAGTTGCGCAGCACGCCGCCGACCAAAAAGGAGGGATCCCGCCCCGCCACATGGAGGAGATGCGCCACCATCGAGGTTGTCGTGGTCTTGCCGTGCGTGCCGGCCACCACGATGGCGTGGCGATCCTCGAGGAAGAACTCGCCGAGCGCCTGCGGGAAGGAGACCTGGGGCAGGCCGCGCTCGCGCACCGCCGCGGCCTCCGGGTTGTCGCGGCGGATCACGTTGCCCACGACCACCAGGTCCGGGCGCGCGCGGTCGAGGTTCTCCGGCGCGTAGGGCGTGAGCACCTCGATGCGCCACTCCTTCAGCATCTCGCTCATGGGCGGATAGAGGTTCTGGTCGCTGCCGGTCACCTCGTATCCGGCCTGCTTCAGCAGGTAGGCGAAGGCGCCCATCCCCGTGCCGCCCACGCCGAGCAGGTGAATCCTTCGCGCCGCTGCCGTCGTCATCGCGTCTCCATTTTCTCCAGGCATTCCATCACCCGGTCGTGAAAGAGCGGGCGGAAGGCCCGGATGCCTTCATTTTTTCGGTCCGGGAATACCCGGTTGGACAGTAGGACCGCGGCGACTCCGCGGTCGAGGTCGATCCAGACCGAGCACCCCGTGAAGCCCAGATGGCCGATGGCGCCGCGCGGGCCGAGGCGACCGAGGACGCGGCCCGCGCTCGAGCCCGTCTCGCCGGGGCGGTCGAAGCCCAGGCCCTGGGCCGCCATCTCCATCAGGACCTCCGCACGCCCCAGGCGGCCGGCGCCCTCCAGCTCCTCGCGGATGGCGTCGGCCCAGCTCGCCACCTCTGCCGCCGTCGAGAAGAGGCCTGCGTGGGCCGCCACCCCGCCCATGGCCCAGGCGTTGTCGTCGTCCACCTCGCCCGCGTCCTGCACCTCCGGGCCGGGCTCGTAGCTCTCCTCTTGGCCCGGGGCGGGGCGGCGCGGGCGACGATCCCCCGTGGGGGCGACGGCGAGCCGGTCGCCGTCCACGGGATCGCGCGCCGCGGGAAGGGGGCGGAAGGAGGTCCGGACCAGGCCGAGCGGCGCCGCCACCTCGCGGGAAAAGAGCGCGTCCAGGCGTTCTCCCGCCGCCTTCTCCAGGATCGCGCCGAGGACGATGAAGCCGATGTCGCTGTAGCGCCGATCGCCGCCCGGCGCAGCCTGGCGCGGCGTGTGCAGGGCCGCCGCGACCACCTCTTCTCGCGCCCTCGCCGTGGCGAAGAGGGGGCGCCAGGCCGGCAAGCCCGAGCGGTGGGCGAGGAGGTGGCGGACCGTGGCCTCGCGGCAGCTCGCCCCGGGGAAGAAACGCCCCACCGCGTCGTCCAGGGAGAGCTGGCCGGCGGAGACCATGCGGTAGACAAGGGTGGTGGTGGCCACGACCTTGGTCAGGCTCGCGACGTCGAAGAGGGTGGAGAGGTCGGCGCGCGCCGGGCCGAGGCCACCGTGGGCACTGTCGTACAGGGCGCGGCCGCCGGCGCGGATGGCCACCTGCGCGGCGGGAAAGACGCCCTCCGCCACTGCGGCATCGACCAGCGCCGAGATCTCCGCGATCACCACAATCCCTCGAGGTGGAAGAGCGCGCCGTCCCGCAGCCGCGCCCGGGCGCCGTGGACGAGCGCGAGGTTGCGCGCGCCGTGGCCGAAGGGAAGGCCGGCCACCAGCGGCTTGCCCAGTCCGGCCAGGATTTCCTCCGCGACCTCGCTGCCTCGCCCGGTCGAATCGTCGCAGCCCGCCCACTCGCCCAGGGCGATTCCCGCCACACGGTCGAGCGCGCCCGAGGCGTGAAGCTGGGTGAGCATGCGGTCGATGCGGTAGGGCGCCTCGCCCACGTCCTCGAGGAAGAGGATGCACCCGTCGAGCGGGGGGAAGTGGGGCGTGCCCAGGAGGGCGACGAGGAGGCTGAGGCAGCCCCCGACCAGCGGGCCCTCCGCCTCACCCGCCACGACGGTTCGGCCGACGAGCGGCGGCGGGGGGCGATCCGATTCGAGGAGGCCGAAGAGTCGCTCCAGGGAATCGGGCGGCTCCTCGCCCAGTCGCGTCACCACCGGGCCGTGAACGGACCGAACCCCCCGGACGTGCAGGGCGGCGTGCAGCGCGGTCACGTCGGAGAAGCCGACGAGCGGCTTGCCGCCGCGCGCCACGCGTTCCCAGTCGATCCGACCGAGCAGGCGCGTGGCGCCGTAGCCCCCGCGAGCGGCGAAGACCGCCCGCACCTCCGGGTCGCCGAAGGCTCGCTCCAGCAGCGCCCTGCGCTCCTCGTCCGGGCCCGCCAGGTAGCGGTGGGACTCGCGAGGAAGGAGCCGGAGGACGCGGTAGCCCCGCTCGAGGAGGACGGCCTCTCCCCGGCGCAGGCGCTCCTCGGGGAAGGTTCCGCTCGGGGCAACGATGGCGACGATGTCGCCGGGACGGAGGGGACGAGGGGAATCGGCCACGATGCTCGGGTCCCGAAGGTCGGCTCTTGCGACCTTCTAAGCCCGCGCGGGCCGTCGAGGCAACAGCCGGGCGGCCTGGGAGCCTCTCATGGGAATTCACCTACGGCCACGGATCCGGAGCTGCGGCCGGCGCGCCGGTTCCCAGGACAGGCGCCTTATCGCCTATCTCTCCCCGGCGCCGCGCTCCCTCTCGCGATCCCGCGATTCGAGCACGAGGAGGAGCCGCGCCGAGGCCAGGATGGCCGCCTCGCGCTCGTCGTCGCAGGTCACCATGGCGTCGTCGAAGAGGGAGCGGCTGAGCTCTCCGAGGAAGGACATGCATTCGCTTCCGGCGGCACCCGCAAATCGGCTGGTCTTCGGGCTCTGCATGGCCACCTCCTCCGCGAGCGGCTCGAAGACCTTCCATGCAGGAAGCGCGCCACGCCCGGAGGCGCGCGGCCGGGCTTCCCGGCCGGCTCCGCGGGGCTCTTTCCGTAAATCCTGCCGGGTGTGACCGGATTTCACGGTCCTTTGGCCGGGCCCGGAGGGCGCCGCCGCCCTGACATGGATGTCACGGTGTGATCCGGTCAGTAGGGCGAGTGGTGCAAGAGCAGGCGGGCGAAGGGCAGGGGATCCTCGCCCCGGCGGCAGGCGTCGACCAGGCCGCGATGGGCGCGCTCGATGGGCGCGAAGCCCGCGGCCATGCGCGAGAGGCCCTCGAAATGCGCCGCCACCTCCTCGCGGAGCTCGGCCGGGCGGAACTCCATGGCGCGCAGCAGGCCCAGCCCCCACTGCCAGCGGGCGAAGTCGCCCCGCGCCTCGCGGGCCGCGCGGACGAGCGCACCCAGGGCCTCGTCCTCCCCGCGCCGCAGGCGGGCGAGCAGACCGAGCTGACGCAGTCGCCACGCCGCCGCCGATCGTTCCGGTAGCCGCGGGACGAGGGCGGAGACGAGTTCCAGGTCGATATCCTCGCCCCGGTCGAGGGCCAGCCTACCCTCGTAGTAGGCGAGGAAGGCCTCGGTTTGCAGCCGGTAGGTGGGCAGGTAGACGTGGTCGAGCCAGCGGCGTGCCTCGCGGAAGGCGACGGCGGCCTCCTCCCGGCGGCCCATCCGGCGCAGCACCTCCCCGAGGTCGGTGAGGCTGCGCGCGCGTTCGTGCTCGGGGCTGGCGGCCACCAGCTCCTCCTGGACCGCGTGGGCGCGCTCGGGCTCGCCGCGCAGAAGGTGCAGGCGGCGCATCCCGCCCAGGCAGGCCAGGTAGACCCGGCGCCGGTCGTCGCCCGCGGGATCGATGCGCATGCGCTGGCGCCACGAGTCGGTGAGGGGCCGAAGGAGCTTCTCGGCCCGGTCGGGAAGGAGTCGGTCCAGGTAAAGGCCGGCGACGTAGAGCTCCAGCTCGTCCTTTTCGTGGTGGACGCCGGGCGGTAGCTCCAGCCGATCCGCCTCCTCGAAGTGCCGTGCGGCGCCATCGGTATCGCCGCCGTGCAGCGCGATCGCGCCGAGGCAGACCAGGCTCCAGTACCGCCAGCGCCGAGGCTGGAGATCCTCGTAGCCCAAGAGGTCGAGCATGGGGAGGATCTCGCCGAAAAGGCGCCGCGCCAGCGGGTAGTCCTGGTCGCGGAAGGCGCGCTCCGCCTCGCGGATCCGCTCGTAGACCCGCGCGCGGGGCGGCGCGTCGCGGCGCGGCAGGATGGCCTCGTAGAGCGCCTGGATCGGGCCCGGCGGCAGGGGCGTGAGCCGGACGCGCGCGGCGTGGAAGTCCCGGCCCTCGCGGTCGACGAAGTAGAAGCGGCAGCCGGGCCGCTCCCGCTCGAGCAGGTCGATCTTCCGGTCCAACCCGCCCACGCCGCGCAGGTGCAGGTTGCCGTCGGGCCCCGCGACGACCGCCGCCGAGACGGCCACGTCCTCCGGGACGCTGACACCGCGGCGGAGCGCCTCCCCGGCCACGGCAAAGGCGGCGCCGGCCGAGTCTCCGACGAGCTGAAGGAGGCCGGGGCTCGACGGGGCCGGGTTGGGATAGATGGAGAGCGAGACCGAGAAGGTGTCGCCGAGGAGGCGGAGCATCTCCGCCTCGCGGGGGAAGGCGTCTGCGAGGGGCAGGTAGCCGGGCGGGCGGAAGAGCTCGGCCACGGCGAAGAAGACGGCCCCCGGGACCGGCGCTCCTTCGGCCACGGTGGGGAAGGCGCAGGCGGAGCCGTTGGGCGGCTGGAGGCGATGGCCGCGCGCCTGCCGCAAAAGCCCCTCCACGTGCCTTCGCACCGGCGCCAGGAGCTCCTTGCGAGCGATCCGCTCCAGCGCCTCCTCCACCGAGCGCGGCGCGAAGGGGACGTGGGCGGCCAGGCGGCGGAGCGCGACGCGGAGGTCGTCGTCGGCGAAGCTCGCGATCATCGCCTCGGCCTCATTCCGGGATTTCGAAGGAGTGGGCGACGTCCTCGGTGACGAGCCGGAGCCGGATGGGACGGCGATGCAAGGGGAGGAGCCAGCGCCGCCCCTCGCCGTGGGGCAGGTTGCGGGGCGCAAGCTCGACGCCCTCGGCGAAGAGCGCGGGCTCGCCGGGGCCGTACCAGTCCACGTAGAGCTCGGCGTGGCTGCGGGTCAGCACCAGCTCGCCCTCGCCGATGCGCTCCAGCAGGACGTGGTCCTCGTCGGGCGCACCCGAGCGCGCCGCGAAGCGGGGGAGCTCGGCGCTGGCGCGGGCCCGGTCGAAGAGCGCGGTCACCGCGGCCTTCCAGCCCGCGGCGGCGCGGAGGGCCTCGTCCGCGGCCGCGAGCTGGTCGGCGGGAAGGAGGGCGAGGAGGCGATCGACGTCGATCGCCGGGGCGGGAGCTTCGGCCTCGTCGATGGCCGCGAGCTCGGGCGCCGAGGCCAGGGCGTCGAGGAGGCGGAGCGCCCAGGGTCCCGGGGATTCGGTCAGCCTCTCCTTCGCCCACTCCTCCGCCTCGACGAAGGAGGCGGGGTGGGCCTCCACCAGCCCGACGATCTCCTCGAGCGTGGTGCGCAGCACTTCCGGCCGGCCCTTCTCGTCCAGCCGCCGGGCGATGGCCATCGCCTTCTCGCACCACGTGACGAGGGCTTCCTTCGGGGGCCGGGCGGCGCAGAAGTCGTAGGCCATCTTCAGCGTGGCTCCCGTGTCGAGCCCCAGGACCACGGAAAGATCGAGACTCATGGCGGGTCCTCCTCGTCCTCCGCCTCGGAGAGCCGCGCCCGGGCGCGCGTGAGCTGCGTGTCGAGGTTGCGGATACCCCGGGCGATCTCCTCCTCCGGCACCTCGCCCGGGGGGCCCTCGCAGCGAAGGATCTCCACGACCTTTCGCTTCCACTCCGCGTCGCTCGCGCGCGGGTAGATCGCCTCGACCGCGTGGCGCCACAGCTTCCAGGCGACCTCGGGCGGGCGAGCCAGGCCGGCCGCGCCGCCCCGGTGGAAGCGCGCCGCCTCCTCGAGGTCGCGCGGCTCGACCTCGTGCGGCAGGTGGACGGCGAGGTAGGCGAGCCGGAGGTTGGGGGTCAGCAGCGTCCGGACGGCCGCCAGGTGGTCCGCGCGCCACTCCCTCGCCCGGGCGACGCTCTCGGGCGTCTCCGCGTGACCTTCCTCCGAAATCTCGTCGTCTGCCGGCCGGGTCCAGCGCATCTGGCGCAGAAGCCGGCTGCAGGCGCTCTGGAGCGACGCGAGGAGCAGGCAACGCAGGCGTGCGCGCGGGTTCCGCGACGGACCGGCGAGAAATCTCGGCGCCCGTTCGAGGGCGATTCGCACGGTTTCTTGCAACAGCTCGGCGCGCATCTCCCCGTCCCGGCTGCAGGCCGCGACCCGACGCTGGAGCCAGCCCAGCTCCTCGCGGAGGAGTTCCGCGAACTCGCCCATCGTCACCTCGGTCTCGAAGAACGCCCGCATCCTACCAACCCGGGCGCGACGACGGGCAAGATCCTCCATCACCAGGGACGCGCCGGCCCACCGACATCCCTTCACTCCCGTATACTCCGACGGTCCCCGAATTTTCGCCGCGGACCGGCCCGAAACACGGCCCGAGCATGGAAAACAAGGTCCCCCAGCTGCTGTCGGTCTGGAATCCCTACTTCGAGCCGGAGACGATCCAGGTCCACGTCGAGATCCTGCGTCAGCACCGCAAGGTCTGGTGGGCGCGCCTGTACCGGGGCAATCGCCTGGACCGGGCGGCCTGCCGCGACAAGTACGCGAGGGTGGCCGATCTCTGGGACGAGGCGCGCGCCCAGGGACGCCAGGTGGTGCTCTTCGTCACCAACTACGTGATGCTGCATGCCCTCCTCGTGGACGAGATCCTCTTTGGGCCCGAGCTGCCTCCGGAGGAGATCCCCTACGCGCCGGCGCACTACTTCCAGGAGCCCGACGATCCAAAGGGGCCCTGGCCGGTCCTGTGGTTCCGGGTTCGGGACGTGCGCGCCCTGGCCTTCGATCAGGTGCACACGCTGCGATTCTTTTTCGACCGGGAGATCGACGCCGGGGACTACGGCTACGATCCCTTCGCATCCTTCAAGTGGAGATACCCCGAGGTGGCGATGGCGGCGCCGGCGGAAGCCATCTTCGATCCGGAGCACCTCGCCGGACGCGCCCGCATGTTCGCCGATCTCCCCGAAACGCTCTTCCCGCCCGAGGTGCAGAACGCGTGCGACGAGCTGGAAAAAAAGCTCGGCGAGACCTGGCTCGGCCTGGAGGAGCGCAGCCGGATCTTCCTCGCCTCGGGTTGGGTGGTCTATCGCCAGTTCCGCAAGCACCGGGACTTCGATCTCTCGCACTCCTTCGCTGGCGCGATGCGGGCGGTGGAGACCGAGTTCTGCGACGCCCTCGTGCGGCCGATCGCCAAGGCGCTGCGCCTCGAATCGATCTTCGGCCAGAAGCAGCCCACGCTCGGCGCCTGTAACAAGTGCCTGGACGAGCTGGCGAGCCGCGCGAAGCAGGAGGGAATCCTGGCGCTGGAGCCGTTGGTGACCAACGAGACCTGGCGGGAGTGGCTCGAGCGCTTCGTGGCGCTGCGCAACGATACCGCCCACGGCAAGCTGGTGCGGCGCAGCCGCATCGAGGAGGCGTGGAGCGAGCTCGTCGGCTCCGGCTCCGAGCTCGGGCCGATCGTCGGCGCCAAGCGGGCCTGGCTCGAGACCCGGAAGCGCTGACCGGAAAAAGGAAAGGCCCCCGCGCGACGGGGGCCTTTTGCCTCCCTGGGAAGCGCTGCTCGCTCAGCCGAAGCGCGCGCGGAGCTTCTCGCGCAGCTCCACCAGCTCCTTCGGCATGGTTCGCGCGAGCTTCTGGAAGAGCTCCTCCTGCAGCTCGAACTCGCGCTTCCACTCCTCGGGGTCGATGGCCATCGCCTTGCGGAGCGCCTCCTTCGTGATCCCCACCGCCTCGGCGTCGATGGCGTCGTCCTCGGGCACGTAGCCGATCGGCGTCTCCTTCGCGCCCGCCTTGCCGTCGGCCCGGTCGAGGATCCACTTCAGGACGTGCATGTTCTCGCCGAAGCCGGGCCAGATGAAGTTGCCGTTTTCGTCCTTGCGGAACCAGTTGACCTGGAAGATGAGCGGCGGGTTCTTCAGGCGCTTGCCGATCTCCAGCCAGTGGCCGAAGTACTCGCCCATGTCGTAGCCGCAGAAGGGCAGCATGGCCATCGGGTCGCGGCGCACCACGCCGACCTGGCCCACGGCGGCGGCGGTGGTCTCCGAGCCCATGGTCGCGCCCATGAAGACTCCGTGGGTCCAGTCGAAGGACTGCAGGACCAGCGGGACCGTGTCGCTGCGGCGGCCGCCGAAGATGATCGCCGAGATGGGAACGCCCTGCGGATCGTAGGCGCGCGGCGAGAGCGCCGGGTTGTTCGCCATGGGCGTGGTGAAGCGGCTGTTGGGATGGGCCGCCTTTTCACCCGACTCCGGCGTCCAGGGGTTGCCTTTCCAGTCGATGAGGCCCGCGGGCGGCTCCTTGGTCAGCCCCTCCCACCAGACGTCGCCGTCGGGGGTGAGCGCCACGTTGGTGAAGATCGTGTCCTTGCGCAGCGACGCCATGGCATTGGGGTTGCTCTTGTCGTTGGTGCCCGGCGCCACGCCGAAGTAGCCGTTCTCCGGGTTGACCGCCCAGAGCCGGCCGTCCTCACCGATGCGCATCCAGGCGATGTCGTCGCCGATGGTGCGGACCTTCCACCCCGCGAACTTCGCGGGTGGGATGAGCATGGCGAAGTTGGTCTTGCCGCAGGCCGAGGGGAAGGCCGCGGCCACGTAGCGGCGCTCGCCCTCGGGGTTCTCCACCTCGAGGATGAGCATGTGCTCGGCCAGCCATCCCTCCTTGCGGCCGAGGTAGGAGCCGATGCGCAGGGCCAGGCACTTCTTCCCCAGCAGGACGTTGCCGCCGTAGTTGGAGCCGATCGACCAGATCGTGTTGTCCTGCGGGAAGTGGCAGATGAAGCGCTTCTCCGGATCGAGGTCGAGCATGGAGTGCAGGCCGCGGTTGAAGTCGTTCGAGTCGCCGAGCTGCTCGAGCGCGACCTTCCCCATGCGCGTCATGATCCGCATGTTCAGGACCACGTAGATGCTGTCGGTCAGCTCGATGCCCACCTTGGAGAAGGGCGACCCGGGCAAGCCCATGATGTAGGGCACCACGTACATGGTGCGGCCGCGCATGGAGCCGTCGAAGAGCTTGCGCAGCTTCCCGTAGGCCTCCTCCGGCGACATCCAGTTGTTGGTGGGGCCGGCTTCCTCGCGCGTGGGCGTGCAGATGAAGGTCAGGTGCTCCACCCGCGCCACGTCGTTCGGATTCGAGCGGGCGTAGTAGGAGCCCGGGCGCTTCTGCGGGTTGAGCGGGATGAGGACCCCTTCCTCGACGGCCTGCCGGGTGAGCCGCTCCTTCTCCTCCTCCGAACCGTCGCACCAGACGATCCGGTCGGGCTTGGTCAGGGCCGCCATCTCCCTGACCCAGGAGAGGAGGTGCGGGTTGGTCGTGAGGTTTTGGTCGACCGAGGCCGTCTGTCGATTCGTGATCATCTCGTTCCTCTCTCGAACCATCTGCGAGCCCGCGCCGGACCGCGCGGCGGCAGGCTACCACATCGAGCTGGGCGATTTCAGAGGGGATAGCCCGGCACTTGCGGGCACGTCTAGGCCTTCCGAGGACAGCCCGCAACTCGGGGCAGCTCCGCTAATGATCCGTAACAGCTCGAGCGGCGGCTCGCCCGTCCCCCGGGGGAATACCCGGCGGGCGCGGCGCGGGCCCGCTCGCCCGGCTCCTTGCAATTCGTTTGACAGATCCGAGGCAAAGGCGGTAGATCCCCCGCGCCCGTTGGGGCGAAAGTCCAGGTGCCGGGGAGTGGCTCAGCCTGGTAGAGCACCTCGTTCGGGACGAGGGGGTCGCAGGTTCAAATCCTGTCTCCCCGACCAAGTAGACACCCCGTAAGTCGTCGGCTTACGGGGTGTTTTGTATTCGCGCCATGGCTGCCGGAAAGTCCGTCCTCCTGACCACCGTCCTCCTGCTCGTCTGCTCCAACGTCTTCATGACCTTTGCCTGGTACGCGCACCTGCGAAACCTCTCGAACCGCGCCTGGTACGTGGCCGCCCTGGCGAGCTGGGGTGTGGCGCTCTTCGAGTACCTGCTTCAGGTGCCGGCCAACCGGATCGGCTTCACCGCTCTTTCCCTTCCGCAGCTCAAGATCCTGCAGGAGGTGATCACTCTCACCGTTTTCATCCCCTTCGCCATCTTCTACATGCGCCAGCCGGTCTCGCTGAACTTCCTGTGGGCAGCGCTCTGCCTGGTTGGCGCCGTCTACTTCGTCTTCCGCGGCTGAGCCGATCGCCGACGAGGCGGGCGCCCAGGGGCACGACAGGCTCCTAGCGAGGGCCCGGCAGGCGCGTGGTGCGGGCCGCGAACTTGCGCGCGGCCCACGCGATCACGGCGAGGACGGCGGCGAAGAGGAGCAGGTGCACGGCGAAGCCCGCCACCTTGACCACCGCCACGAGGAAAAGCCAGAGCAGAAACAACGCGAACGCCAGCGCGAGCAGAAACCCCATCGTCGGCTCCCCTCCGACAAAGCTGGCGCCTCGATCGGGGTCCGGCAAGGAAGGGCGGCCTCAGCCGAGCTCGAGCCGGAGGAGCTGCCGCCAGCGCTCGGCGATCTCGCGCGTCTTCGGGCCGGGTTTACCCGTTCCGATCTTCCGGCCGTTCACCCGCACCAGCGGCACGACCCCGCGGATGGAACTCGTCAGGAAGGCCTCGTCGGCCATGTAGAGATCCTCGGACCAGAGCACGGCCTCCTCCGTCTCCGGCTCGAACGCCATCACGATCTGGCGGGTGATGCCGGGGAGGATGCCGCAGCCGCGGGGCGGGGTGCGAAGGCGGCCGTTTTTCACGAGGAAGAGGTTGCTCGCCGACGCCTCGGAGAGGTGGCCGTCGGTGTCGAGGAAGATGGCCTCGTCGTCGCCGGCGTCTCGCGCCTCGAAGAGGCCGAGGATGCTCTCGGCGTAGCCGAGCAGCTTGTGCCCGGCCCCCGCGGCCTTGTCGTTGCGGCGGCCGGATGCGATCCGGCCGGTGAGGTAGGCGGGCGGCGGAGGGATGGGCCCCTGGACGATCGCCACCGTGGGGGGCGAGGTGACCGTCGGAAGAAGGCCGAGGGGCGCGGGACCGCGGGTCACCGTGACGCGGAGGATGCGCTCGCCCGGCCTCTTCGCCGCCTCGACGATCCGCTCCAGCAGATCCGGCGGCGTGGTGATCCGGAGGAGGTCGAGCGCTCGCTGCAGGCGGACGAGGTGCTGGGTGAGGCGGAAGACCTTCCCGTCCTTGCAGCGCATCGTCTCGAAGGCGCCGTCGCCCAGCAGAAAGCCGCGGTCGTCCGACCGGATCACGGCCGCCCCCCGGCCGCCAGGAGGAGTGCGCGCGCCTCGTGCATGGTTTCCTCCCACTCCGCGCCGGGATCGGAGCCCTCCACGATCCCTCCCCCGGCGGACAAGCTCAGCTTTCCGTCCTCGATCGGGAAGGTACGGACGAGGACGTTGCGGTCGAAGTCCCCTCCGCGACTCGTCGCTCGCCAGGGTCCCGGACGACCTCCCGGCGATCGGCCAGCCGGTACCCGCGGCGTCCGCCGGAGGCGCTGTCGACGAGGAGGAGATCGGGAAGGCCACGCAGACTCGCGCAGGCCGCCAGGGGATGGGGGGAGGGGAAAGCGTGGCGACGAGGGGCATGGGGGGATCTCTCGAGGCCGGTTTGGCGCTAGCCTAGGGATCGATCCGACCGACCCGGAGAATTTCATGAGGCGGCACGCGTGGATCGCGCTCCTCGCGCTCGCCTCGGCCTGTGCCGAGGGCGAGGACCGCTGCGGCGATGGGAAGGAGTGGGACGACTTCGGCCAGCGCTGTCGGGAGGTCCTGCCGGACCGCTCCGGGCCGGGCAGCCAGTGGGCCCCGCCCTTGCAGGCCTTTCGGGAGGCCACCTCGAAGTGGGGGTTGGACGCGATGGGGGTGGAGGGCGTCCGCCTCTCGGTCGCCGACATCGACGACGACGGCTGGCCGGACCTCTCCGTGCGCCGGGCCGGAACGCAGCGGGACGATTTCCGCCCGGGCGGAACGCGGGCGAGCTGGCTTCTGCGCAACGACGAGGGGCGCGGCTTTCAGGACGTCACCCGTTCCTCCGGCTTCGTGACGCCGCGCGACGGCGACCCGGACCTCGGCCGCCCGGTGGAGGTGGTCGTCTGGGCGGACGTGAACAACGACGGCGGGGTGGATGCCTTCACCGGCATCAGCACGATCGAGGCGGGCGGTCAAACCTCGGAGCTCGTCCTCAACGACGGCCGCGGGAACTTCACGCTCGGCCCCGAGAATTTCGCCGCGCGCCTGCCGGGGACGCGGGTGAACCTGGGCGCCGCCGCCTTCCTCGACGCCAACCTCGACGGGTGGATCGATCTCTTCGTCGGCTACGGCACCGGCCCCACCGGCATCCCCGAGCCCGACCGCCTCTTTCTCAACCTGGGGGAGGCGGGCTTCCGCGACTGGACGGAGCGCGCCGGCCTGAGCACCGCGCCGTGGACTTCCCTGGACGACCTGGACGCGGCGCGCGCCCACTCCAACGCCTGGGGCGCGGTCGCCTGCGATCTGAACGAGGACGGGGTCCCGGAGATCCTCGTCTCCTCCTACGGACGCGCGCCCAACCACCTCTGGCTGTCCACCGGGCCCGGACGCTACGCGAATCACTCGGTCGCGTCCGGCTACGCCTACGACCACCGCATGGACTGGCGGGACAACGAGTCCGCTCGTTGCCACTGCAAGCTCTTCCCCGCCGACGAGGACTGCGCCGGCGTGCCGCCGCCGCGGGTGCGGTGCGAGTCCCCCGAGGACATCCTCCGCTGGAACCACGCCATCGACCGGCGGCCCTACCGCCTGGGCGGCAACACGGCCACCACCGTCTGCGCCGACGTGAACGGCGACGGCCACCTGGACCTCCTCACCACGGAGATCGTCCACTGGGACGTGGGCAGCTCCAGCGATCCAAGCGAGCTGCTCTTCCACCGCGGCGACGACCCGCCCACTTTCGAGCGCCCCGGCAACGAGGCCACCGGCCTGACGAGGGAGAGGGATCGCGTCGACTGGAACGACGGCGACATGACCGCCGCGATCTTCGACTTCGACAACGACGGTCGGCCCGACATCTACATCGGCTCGTCGGACTACCCTGGAACCCGGGGCCACCTCTACTGGCAGAGGGAGGACGGCACCTTCGTCGAGGTGCCGATCGAGATGGGGATCGACCATCGCGCCAGCCACGGCATCGCAGTGGCGGACTTCGACCGCGACGGCGACCTGGACCTGGTGGTCGGCCACTCGCGGATGCGCTGCGAGGACCAGTGCTACGAGCGCGCGCACGCCCGCTTCTTCGAGAACGTGATCGGCGACGAGGGCAACTGGCTCCAGCTCGATCTGCGCGGCGGCGCGGGATCGAACCGGATGGCGATCGGGGCGCGGGTGGAGGTGGAGGCGGAGGGCCGGCTCCAGGTCCAGGAAGTCGGCGGCGGACACGGCCACTACGGCATCCAGCACGAGCACGCCCTGCACTTCGGCCTCGGGGCGGCCCGCGAGGCCCGCGTCACCATCCACTGGCCCGACGCCACGCGCAGTGTTTCGCGCTACACGCTGCAGGCGGGCTACCGCTATCGGATCGAGCAGGACGGCCCAGTCCGTGCGCTCGTCTCGCCCCCGCGATCGGGTGATTAGATCTTCCGTTGACCGTGGGGGACGCCCGCCATCGCACTTTCTGTCGGAGGTCGCCCGCCTGGTAGAATCGCCTCGACACGATCCGGAGGGAAACTTGGCAGATCCGGGCCACCTTCACCCGGCCGACATCGCGGGAAGCGAGCGCACCGCGGCGGCGAAGGGCATGCTCGACGTGGCGAGGATCGCGCGGGAGGCCATCCGCGAGATCGACTTCCACCGCGTTGTACAGAGCATCACCGAGCAGGGAGTGGCCCTGGGGGCGATCTCGTCGGGGCTCTTCCGCTACGACCCAGACCGCCAGGCGCTGGTCCGCGAGGCGGCCTGGCGCATGCCCGCCGAGCTGGAGCAGGCCACCGAGATCCTCGCCATCGAGACGGGCGACCTGCTGGTGGCGCGCGCCCTGCGCAGCGCCGAGGTCGAGGTGGTGGAGGACGTGGCCGAGATCGATCCCGACCAGGTACTCGAGCGCGACTGGATCGAGCAGGCCGGGGGCCGGAGCATGGTGGTGGTCCCGCTCATCTTCCGCGACACCGCGCTCGGCGTCCTCGCCTGGGTCTTCGCCAGCCCGCAGCGGCTTCCCGCGCGCGAGCGCGAGGCCTACCGGATCATGGGCGAGTTCTTCGCCCTGGCCATCCTCAACGCCCAGGCGCACGAGCAGCTCGTTCGCGAGATCGAGGTCCGCAAGAAGGCCGAGCGCGAGCGGGAGCGCCTGCTCAGCATGGTGGAGAAGGAGCGCGCCTGGCTGCGCTTCATGATCGAGCGCTCGCCGCTGGCGGTGGTCATGATGCGCCCGGGTGGCCAGGTCCTCTCCAACGCCGAGGCCGAGCGGCTGCTCGGCCGTCCCATCGATCCCCACGGTGGGTTGGAGCAGTTCGCGGGCATCGTCCGGCTCCCCGACGGTCGAGTCCTCGGAAAGGATCGAAAGCTCGGCTGGGAACTCGCTGCCGGCCCGCTCCTTTCCCACACCGAGGCGGCCATCCTGCGCGCCGACGGCGAGGAGATCCCCGTCTTCGGAACCCTCGGCTACCTGCACGACGATCGCGGCCGGCTGGTCGGCGGCGTGGCGATGCTGCAGGACATGCGGCCGATCAAGGAGCTGGAAAAGCTCCGCCAGGAGTGGACCTCGGTGGTGGCGCACGACCTGCGCCAGCCCGCCACGGTGATCCACACCTACGCCAGCCTGCTCGCGCGATCCGACCTGGACGAGAAGTCCCAGGAGCGGGTCCAGCACATCCTCACCAGCACCCGCCACCTCGAGCGGATGATCCAGGACCTGCTCGATGCGTCGCTGCTCGAAGCGCGGCACCTGAAGCTCGAGTACCGTCCCACCTCGCTGGAGGTTCTCTGCGCCACGCTCTCGGAGAAGCTCGCCGGCGAGATCCAGAACCGGCCGGTCCGCTTGCTCGTGGAGGGCGAGCCCTATCCGGTGGAGGTGGACCCCTCCCGGATCGAGCAGCTCGCCATCAACCTGCTCAGCAACGCGATCAAGTACGGGTATCGCGACTCCCCCATCGACATCCGGCTCGTCTACACCGAGGACTGGGTGGAGATGAGCATCACCAACCACGGCGAGGGGATCCCGCCGCAGCAGATCCCGACGCTCTTCGACCGCTTCAGCGGGGGGACGCGCGCCCGCGGCAGCGTGGGGCTCGGCCTCTACATCGCCCGCGGGATCGCCGAGGCGCACGGCGGCCGGATCTGGGCGAGGAGCGTGCCGGGGAAGACCACCACGTTCTACGTGCGCCTTCCGAGGCACCGCACCGCCCCGCGCTCCCCCTGATCGCGAGCCCCCCAAAAAGCGCGGCGCCGCGCGGAAGGCGCGACGCCGCAGCAACCGGAGCGTCTTCGGCTCAGCCGCGCCGGTCGATGGGCACGTAGCTGCGCGGCTCCGCTCCGGTGTAGATCTGGCTCGGCCGGAAGATGCGGTTGTTTTCGAGCTGCTCCAGCCAGTGCGCCAGCCAGCCGGAGACGCGCGCGATGGCGAAGATCGGCGTGAAGAGGTCGGAGGGGATCCCGAGCTTCTGGTAGACGAGGCCCGAGTAGAAGTCGACGTTCGGGTAGATCCCCTTGTCCCCCACGCGCCTGGCCATCTCCTCCTCGAGCTTAACCGCGATGTCGTAGAGCGGTGTGGAGCCGTACCGCGCGAAGAGCTGCTCGGCGAGCTTCTGCAGGATCTTGGCCCGAGGATCCTTGACCTTGTACTCGCGGTGACCGAAGCCGGGGATCTTGCGCTTGGCCGCCATGGCCTTGTCGAGCCACGGGACCACGTTCTCGACCGAGCCGATCTCCTGCAGCATCTCCAGCACCGCCTCGTTGGCGCCGCCGTGCAGCGGTCCCGACAGCGTCCCCACCGCCGAAGCGACCACCGCGTAGGAATCCGCCAGCGCCGAGCCGGTCACGCGCGCCGAGAAGGTGGAGGCGTTCATCGAGTGTTCGGCGTGGAGGACCAGGCAGGTGTCGAGGATCTTGGCGTGGAAGGGGTCCGGCTCCTTTTCGTTGAGCATGTAGAGGAAGTTCGCCGCGTGGTTCAGGTTGTCGTTGGGCAGGACGTCGCGATCCCCCCTCCGCATCCGATGGAAGGCGGCGACGATGGTGGGGAGCTTGGCGATGAGCCGGACGCAGGCACCGTAGCGCTGCTGGGGATCCATCACGTTGATGTGCGGATAGAACATCCCCAGCGCACCCACCGCGGCAGCGAGCGCATCCATCGGATGGCCCGTCTCCGGGAGGGTCTTCATCAGGTCGATGATCTTGTACTTGAGGCGGCGGTGGTGGACCAGGTCGTCGGTGAAGGAATCGAGCTGCTCCTTGGTGGGAAGCTCCCCGAAGAGGAGCAGGTAGCTCGTCTCCTCGTACGTGCTCTTCTCCGCCAGCTCCTCGATCGGGTAACCGCGGTAGAACAGGATCCCCCGCTGCCCGTCGATGTCACAGATCTTCGACTCGGCGGCAGGGACGCCGGCCAGTCCGGGAACGTAGGGGATCGCGTCGGTGCTTCGGTCCATTGGGCCTCCTCCTCACTTCGCTGCGGCGACGTCCGGGCGATACTGGCGCTCACCGAACGCGCGGGCCGGGTTCTATCACCTGCCGCGCCGCGGCGAAACGTTCCTTTTCGTTTCTCGCCGACTCGCTCCCAGGGACCTCTCCGCCTCCACTCCCGGTCTTCGATGCGCGGCGCCGGGCCGCGGTGGCGCGGCCGCCCGGCGCGCTCGGCTTCGGTCCCGGGATGGGGCGGGGAGCGGAGTCATGACAGGACGCGTCACGTTCTAGGACCCGCGCCCCGACAGGTCAACCGCGACCTCGCCGCGCAAACCCGGTGCGGCTCCGGGCCGACCGATGATCCTTCGAGCGGCCGACCGTCCAACCAGCAAGACCATTCGCGATCGAGGGGGTTGAGGTGGATCCAATCCGTGCCGCTCGAACCGTGGACGTCGTCACTCCGCCCCGCTTTGCTCGGCGGGCGAGCTACGTGGTGCAGGCGGTGGCCGCGCTCTTTCTCGCCTTCGACGCCGCGATGAAGCTCGTGCCGACCCAGGAGGCGATCGAGGGGTCTGCCGCCCTCGGGTGCGGCCCGGAGACCCTGCCCGCGCTCGGAGGGATCGCGCTCGCGTGCATCGTCCTCTACTCGATCCCGCGCACGGCCGTCCTCGGGGCGCTCCTGTGGACCGGGTTTCTGGGAGGGGCGGTCGCCACCCACGTTCGCGTGGCCAGCCCCTTGCTGACGCACACTCTGTTTCCCGTCTACGCGGCCCTGCTGGTCTGGGGAGCGCTCTGGCTTCGGGACGAGCGCATCCGCGCGCTCCTTCCCCTGCGCGCGCCGGCCGAAAGGCGCGAGAGCGCGTACTAGCGCCTCGCCACGGCCGGTCATCGCCCCGGGGCCGCGCTCAGTAGGCGACGTCGGTTTCTTCGGTGGTCCAAGTGATCGCCTGGTCGGGGGAGGGCCCCGCCTCCGCCGCGGCGGCGGGGCTGCCCAGCGCGAGCAGGGTCCGGTTCCAGGCGTGGGCGAGCTGTACGGCGAGCGTCAGCTCACAGAGCTCGCGCTCGGACAAGGTCGCGCGGGCACTCGCGAAGGCCTCGTCGGGGACGGGGCCTTCTTCCCGGGCGAGAGCCTCCGCCCATTCCAGGGCAGCTCGTTCTCGATCCGAATAGAGATCCGCCCGGCGCCAGTCGGCGAGGGATCTCAGCCTTCCGGCCTCGCCGCCCCCCGCCAGAAACGACCTGGACCAGACCTCCCACGACGCGTCGCAGCCGTCGAGCTGGGCCATGCGCAGGCGCACCAGGTCGACGAGCGAGCGCTCGGTCCTCGTCTCCCCCAGGCGGCGGTCGAGGGCCATCAGCGCGCGATGAAGCTCGGGCGCCACCCGGGCGATGTCGATTCGCCTCTCCACGAGGGCACGATGGGGGCCGACGGCAGCGCCGGCAAGGCCGGAGCGGAGGCTCGGCCGCCTACTCGGCCAGGCCGCAGTCCCGCTTTCCCTCGGCGGTGTGGAGGCGGGAACAGTCGCAGGTGCGGAGGAACTGCTCGCACCGCTCCTCGTCCGCGTCCGAAGGCGGGTGGCGGGAGCGCTGCTGCTCCGCGCGGCTCTCGCAGGCGGTGCGTTCGGAGGCGGTCGACTCGCACGAGCAGCGGAGCTCGGCGAGCTCCTCGCAGGGCGTGGAGCAGCCCGCCCCGAGGGCGAGCGCGACGACGAGGCCGAGGACCGTCAGGCCACCCCGAAACATGCGCGCAGCCTACTGTCCTAGGGCGCCCGGGGCAACATTCGCGCGCAGGCAGGGGCGTCTCGCGCGCCGAGAGATGGAGAAGTGGCGCAATGCCGGCGCGCAGGCAGGGCCGTCTCGATCGACCGCCCTTGCGCGCCGGCCGTCGGCGCAGCGCTCGCGTGCAGGCAGGGCTGCCGAGGACAGGGTGCACGCCGCCGGAAGGGGATTGCGGTGATGACCGAAACTCGGGTATGGGTACGCTTATCGAGTCATTCCCATTTGGTTATCGCCCCGGGAGGCGAAGGCGATGAAGCGCCGTCGGTTGATGCTTGCCGTGTGGGTTCTCGTGGCTCTGGCACCCCTCGCCTCGTGCTCGAACGACGAGGTCGTCCCGACACCAGAAAACGAGGGAGGGCCGGGGGCCGGAGGGGAAGGCGGAGGAGCCGGGGTGGCCTCCTGCGAGGACGGGCGGCGAAACGGCACCGAGTCGGACGTCGACTGCGGCGGCGAGTGCGTCCCCTGCGCGGTGGGCCAGGCCTGCCGCACCGAATTCGACTGCGAGACCTTGACCTGTATCAACGGTATTTGCGTCCAGCCCACCTGCGACGATGGATACCGAAACGGCCTCGAGACGGACGTCGACTGCGGCGGCAAATGCGAGCCCTGCGAGGACGGGCGGCGCTGCAACAGCGCCGAGGACTGCCAGAGCGGCAGGTGCGTCGCCGGCAGCTGTCAGCCGCCGAGCTGCTTCGACCGGGTGAAAAACGGCGACGAGTCGGATGTCGACTGCGGGGGCAGCTGCACGCCCTGCCTCGCGGGATTCGCCTGCGCCGCGCCGGCGGACTGCGAGAGCGGAGTCTGCATCGGCGGCACCTGTCAGGAGCCTTCCTGCGACGATGGCGTTCGCAACGCGAACGAATCCGGCGTGGACTGCGGCGGCCGCTGCGGTCCCTGCGGGGTGGGCGAGGGCTGCCGCTTCGGCGACGACTGCCTGACCGGCGTCTGCGCCCTCGGCACCTGCCAGGCCCCGAGCTGCCACGACCTCGTTCGCAACGGCGACGAGACGGGCGTGGATTGCGGCGGTTCTTGCGTCCCGTGCAGGAACGGGGCGGCCTGCGAGAGCGACGAGGACTGCCTCTCCAATACCTGCTCGGCGGGCGTCTGCGTGGAGAGGACCTGTACCGACGGCGTCCGCAATAACGACGAGACGGACGTGGACTGCGGTGGTTCCTGCGCCCCCTGCCAGCCCTTCCGGAGCTGCGCGGAGGGCAGCGACTGCTGGAGCGGCATCTGCGAGGACGGCGTCTGCACGGTTCCCACCTGCGCGGACGGGGTGAGGAACAACACGGAGACAGACGTCGACTGCGGCGGTCCGCTCTGCGGCGACTGCGCTCCCGGGCAGCTTTGCAACACGGACTCCGACTGCGCCAACGAGTTCTGCCACCGGGGGACCTGCTTCATCCCGAACTGCTTCGACGGCTTCCACAACCAGGACGAGACGGACGTGGATTGCGGCGGCTCGATCTGCGGTCCGTGCGGAGTCGGGCGCATGTGCAACGTCCACGAGGACTGCCTCTCGGGCGTCTGCTTCAACGGCGTTTGCGCGCCGCCCTCCTGCACGGACGGCGTGCTCAATCAGGACGAGTCCGACGTGGACTGCGGTGGCAGCTGCGCTCCCTGCGCGGAGAACGAGGTCTGCAATGCGGACGAGGACTGCCAGAGCCAGGTCTGCACCGGCGGTCGCTGCGCCGCGCCGACCTGCGGGGACGGCAAGGTCAACCAGCCCACCGAGCAGTGTGACGAGGGGCCGACGGGCGGTAACTACTGCGACGAGAACTGCCGGTGGGCGAACTGCCCCGGCGTGATGGTCGGTACCACCTGCGTCTTCGTCCCCACCGCGCAGTCCGCACCCGACAAGCAGACGGCCCGCGCGACCTGCCAAGCGCTGGGACCTGGATGGGGCCTCTGCGACCAGTCGGTGGTCTGCAACGCCGCGGTCCACCCCTACCTGATCAGCATGTGCAGCTGCAGCGGCGGCGCCGCCACCTGCGCCTGCAGCGGCACTGTGAACTTCTACATCCACGTGGAGAACGGCACGGACCGCTCTCACTACGTCCGCGGGCCGGGCTTCCCGGGCTGCACCCAGACGAGCGCCTGCGCCGTCGCGGGCAGCGCCACGTGCGGCACGCCCCTGTGCTGCCTGGTGCCGTAGGCGGAAGGGATGAGGCGCCTCGGAGCGGCGAGGCGCCTCCGCCGCCGCGACCCCGGGGAGCACCTCCTCGGGATCTTTTTTGCGCCGCCTCTTTCCAGACGGCAGAGAATCGGCCCTCGCCCGTTCCTCGAGGCGGAACGGCGAGGGTGGTCCCCAGGGGAGAGGGCTCGCGGTACGGTCCGGGCTCACAGCGAGGCGGGGTTCGAGGGCAGGAGGGCAAGGCCGCCGTGCTCCTCGCGCCTCCTGGCACCTATGAGATCGTGATCGAAGAACGCGGCTACCCTCCGGCAGCCGAAAGAGATCCATTTCGAACCGGGCAGCGTCGACTACATCGCCAGAACCACGATTCGCAGTCCGTGAGGGCCAAGAGCTCTGCCTCGCAGGGGGCCGGTCGCGGGCGGGCAATTGTCGCCCGAGCGCTCGCTCCTGGAGAACGTGGTCGGCGGGAGGGCGCGCTTGGGGAGCGGCCCCTCCGGCCGGATCGTCAGCCCGCGAGGCAACGCGCGTCGAAATCGAGGAGGGCGCTCATGTCGGGCGGCAGCGGCGCCTCCACGCGCAGGAGCTCGCCGGTGCGGGGGTGGGGGAAGGTGAGGACGGCCGCGTGCAGGGCGTGCCGGTCGAGGACGAGCTCCGCGCGGGCCTGCTCGCTCAGGCGCCCCTCGGCGAAGTCGACGAAGTAGCGCTCGCTGGGCCCGTAGATCTTGTCGCCCACGACCGGATGTCCGATGGCCGCCAGGTGCACGCGGATCTGGTGCTGACGACCGGTGACGGGAACGCAGCGGACGAGGGCGAGCTTCGGGCCTCGCCACGGGACCTCCCGCTCGAAGCGCGCCTCCACCCGCACCAGCGTCAGCGCCTCCTTGCCGTCGGGGACCACGCCCATCTTCACCTTGAGAGGGTGGTCGAGCAGGGCCAGCGGCAGGTCGATGCGGAACTCGTCCTCCTCGGGCCAGCCGTGCACCAGGGCCAGGTACTCCTTTCGCATCGCGCCCGGCCGGCCGAAGAGGTCCTTGAGCTTGCGGGTGATCTCCGGCCTCTTGCCGCAGACGAGCAGGCCCGAGGTCTCGCGGTCGAGGCGATGGGCGATGTCCCATTTCTCGCCCGGCGGCTGCCGCTCGCGCAGGACCGCGGTGAGGGTGTGGTGGAAGTAGCGCGCGGTGGGGTGGACCGGGAGGCCCGCCGGTTTGTCGACGACGAGGATGTCCTCGTCCTCGTAGGCGACGCCGAAGTCCCGTTCGCAGACGGGTTCGGGATCACGTCTGCGCCGCAGGCGGAAGGTCATCCCCGGCCAGACCGCGGTCGAGGGCTTGAGCTTGCGCGGCCCGTCCCAGATTAGGTCCTCGCGGATGAGCCGCTGGATGCGCGTGCGCGACAGGCGGCGGATCTTCTCCGCGAGATAGCGGTCGAGCCGCCAGCCCGCGTAGTTGGGCTCGACGCAGAACGGGACCTCGTAGATCTCCGCCTCGCGCTCCTTCTCCACGGGCCCTTCTTAATCGATCCGGGCGGGCTCGTCGCGTCGCCGCCTGCTGCGCGCGACGCCTTCCGCCGCTATAACGCGAACATGGCCGAGCTTCCTTCGAGGGCATGGGTGGCCGCGATCACGCGCCTGTCGCCAAACAAGCATCTGGAGCCACCCCCGGACTGGGACGAGGCGATCCAGTTCCTCTCCCGTCACGGCCTCGCCTCCATCGCCGCCTACAACCTGCAGTACCGCATGCCGCTCGCCGACGTCCCTCCGGACGTCCGCGATTTCCTGCTGGGCTACATGCAAGGCACGGTGACGGACAACCTGCTCAAGCTGATGACCCTGCGCCAGATCGCCTCGCGATTCGGCGAGCGCCCCTTCGTGCTGCTGGACGCGGTCGCCTTCGTGGACACGCTCTACCCGCACCTCTCCTTCCGCGGGGTGCCGGAGATCCGGCTTCTCGTCCGCGCCGGGGATCGGGACGCGATCGTCGCGGCGCTCGCCGAGGAGAACTTCGTGGAGATGGAGGGGGAGGAGCCGGACCCGGACCGGCCGGCGGCCACGCTCTACAACGACCGCTTCTATCTCAAGCTTTTCGTGCGCCTTCTCCCCCGCGGCGGCGAGGAGGGACTCTTCGCTCGCGCGGTGCCGGCGATCACCTACGGACCCTCGTCGCTTCGTCTGCAGGCGGAGGACGCGCTGCTCGTCCACGTGGTCTCGCTGGCGCGGCGCGCCTTTCGCGTGCCCCGCATCTACTTCGTGGACCTGCGGGAGATGGTGCGAGGCGAGTCCTCCGTGCTGATCGGGCCCGGCGGCCCCGGCTCGCCCATCGACGCGGAGGTGGTGCTGGCGCGGGCGCGGGCACTGGGCGTGACGAACGCGCTGTGGGCGGCCATGCAGATCCTCGCCGAGTACCACCCCGAGGTGGCCGAGCGCGCGCAGGCGCTCTCCCCGCCGATCCCGGCGGCCCTGCGCACCCTCCTTCGGCGGGCGGTGGTGAAGATGGCGGACCGCGAGCGGGTCCTGCGCGGCGCCGAGCGGGTGCTGCGCCTCCTCTTCGAGTGAAGCGTCACGCGGAGGTCTCGGGCGGCTCGCCCGGGAAGCGGAAGCCGCGTTCGCGCAGGGCGCGGAAGACGTCGCCGGAGCGGACCACGCCCGAGGGGTGGCCCTCGTCGTCCACCACGGGGAGCTCGCCCTCGCGGAGGATGCGATCGAAGGATTCGCCGAGATCTTCGGTGGCCGTGAGCGCCTGCACGCCGACCATGTGATCGCGGACGCGCTCCCTCGCCTGAACGGTCGGCGGGAAGCCGACGATGTCGCGCTTGCGGATCACGCCCACGGTGCGCTCGCCCTCGAGGACGATCGCGGTCTCGGCCGCGCCGTCGCGCAGCGCCAGGCGCGCCTCCTCCAGGGTGGCGTCGGCGTGCGTGGTGGGGCTGACGTGCTGCACCTGACCCACGGTCAGGTCCGACAGCGTGGTCTGCAGGTCGGAGAAGAGCTTTTCCTGCGCGGCGCCCGACCAGACGAAGAAGGCGATGAGGATCATCCAGATGCCGCCGCCGAGCAGGCCGACGAGGGCGAAGAGGCCCGCCATCACCTTGCCGACCACGGTGGCGATCTGCGTCGCCCGTCTGCGGCCCAGCTTCCAGGCCAGGGCCGCGCGCAGCACGCGGCCCCCGTCCATGGGGAAGGCGGGCAGGAGGTTGAAGAGCCCCAGGACCAGGTTGAGGTAGGCGACGAGGAAGAGGGCGAACGAGAGGTCGGGGGTGCCGGTGGTGCCGCGGTAGGCCAGGCCGATCAGGCCGGCGAGCGCCAGCGAGGTGAGGGGGCCCGCGGCCGCCATCTCTAGCTCGTGCCGGGGGCTTTGCGGCATGCGCGAGACCTGGGAGACGCCGCCCAGCGCCATCAGGACGATGCTCTCCACCGAGCCGCCGTGACGGATGGCGATCAGGGTGTGGGCGAGCTCGTGCAGGACGATCGAGGCGAGCAGGCCCACCGAGGCGAGCAGCCCGAAGACCCATCCCGACCAGTGGATCTCCAGCCCGGCCAGGGAGGCGATCCGCGGCGCCTGCACCGCGATGGCCAGGGTGAGGAACGGGACGAGCACGAGCACCGAGAAGTGCAGCCGAATCGGCACGCCTCTGGCTCGAAACAGGGTCAATGCACCGCGTCGAAACACGAAGGGCCACCTTCCTTATCCGAGGAAGGTACCCCTCGGGGTGCACCGTTGCAGGTAGGGGCCGAGCGCCCGGCTGCGAGCCGGGCCTCGCTCGCTGTCTCCCGGCGGCGCAGCCGAAATCGGGGCGGCAACAACTTGCACGCCCGGAGGGCGAGGCCTACCTCCAGCGCATGCCGCATGCGCGCATCGATGGCGTCTGGTTGCACTACCGGGTGGAGGGCGAGGGGGAGCCCCTCCTTCTCCTGATGGGATTCGGCGCTCCCCTCCAGGGCTGGGATCCGCAGATCGCCGCCTTCGTCCGGCGCTACCGCGTCATCCGCCTCGACAACCGGGGCGTGGGCCGGAGCGATCGCCCGCTCGGCGCCTACACGGCGGCCCGCCTGGCCGAGGACGCGCGAGGCCTGCTCGATCACCTGGGCATCGAGCGGGCGCACGTGGTGGGCAAGTCCATGGGCGGCATGGCGGCGATGGAGCTCGCCGCCCGACACCCGGGGCGCGTGCGGTCGCTGGTGCTGGCGGCGACCACGCCGGCCTCCGATGCGCGGCTGCGATGGACGATGACAAGCATCACCGCGCGCGTGGGCGCGGCCATGCTGCGCGCGGGTGGCAGCCTGGAGGAGCGCGTCCACGCCGGGCGGGAGGAGTTCATCCGGATCTGGCTTCCGCTACTTTTCTCCCGCCGGGGCGGCGCACGCGAGGAGGCGATGCTGCGCCACCTCATCGACGCCGCCTTCGCGGAGGGTTTCTCGCTCTCGGGCCTGGCCGGCCAGCTCGGCGCCTGCTTCTCCCACGACGCGCGCCCGCGGCTGCATCGCATCGAGGCGCCGACGCTGGTGCTGGGCGGGACCGACGACGCGCTCTTTTCGCGCGGTTGCTTCGAGTCGCTGGCCCGGCGCATCGGGGGCGCGCGGCTCGAGCTCGTCGACGGCGGGCCGCACGGGCTGAACCTCGCGCTGCCCGAGGTGTTCAACGAGATCGTCCTGGATTTTCTGCGGCGGAGAGCTCAGCGCCCGACGAAGAGCTCCATGCCCTCGCGCGCCCCCTCGACCACCAGCCCCGGCGCCAGCCGCGCCGCGCGCTCCTGACAGGCCTCGATCTTTCGGTCCACGGAAGCGTCGTCCTGCATGGGGTCGTGGTGGGTGAGCCAGAGCCGCGAAACGCCCGCGGCGGCGGCGAGGTCGACCACCGTGGTGGCGCGCGGATGCCCCCAGCCGATCCGGTTCGGGTACTCCTGGTCGGTGTACTGCCCGTCGGCGATGAGGAGATCGGCGCCGCGCACGAATTCCAACCACTCGGGCGGAAACTCGCGCGGCCGTTCCGGATCGCGCAGCGGGGCCTCGCGGTCGAGGAGGAGATCGTCGAGTTCCACGTCGGTGGCGTAGACGATCTTCACGCCATCCTTGACCAGGGAAAACGCGAGGCTGCCGCCGGGATGGTGCTGCCGCAAGGCGCGCACCGTGACGCCGTCGATGGAGGTGCCCGAGGGGGAGAGTTCGGCGGGGACGAGGCGGGCGAGGAGCTCCGAGAAGTCCACCGGGAAGTACTCGAGCCGCATCTGCCCCGAGAGCAGCTCGAAGATGTGCCGCTCGCCCTGAAAGGTCCCGTAGATGAAGAAGAGGTTTTCCGGGCGGTAGGCCGGCTCGAAGAAGGGAAACCCCTGGATGTGGTCCCAGTGGGGGTGGGAGAAGAGCATGTGCCCGACGATCGCGCTCTCGCGATGACGGCGCAGCAAATCGATCCCGAGCTCCCGCAGGCCGGTTCCCCCGTCGCAGATGAAGAGGGTGGAATCGGCGCGGATCTCCACGCACGCCGTGTTCCCGCCGTATTTCTGCGTGGATGGGCCGGGGGTCGGGATGGAGCCTCGGGTTCCCCAGAGCTTGACGGAAAAAGACATCGGACCACGCCCCCTCGGGTCTTGCCTCCGAGTCTATCCCAGCAGCCGGTCGCGGCAACCCGCCTGCTGCAGGGACGGCCGGTCGCCGACGAGGCCCGGGGTCAGGCCTCGCCGCCCCGCAGCCGGTGGGCGAGGTCCAAGGCGAGCGCGTGCTCGTCCAGCCGGAGGCGTTCCTCCGGGTCGAGCCGCAGCAGGGCGAGCTCCGGGTTGGCGAGCATGGGCGGACGGCCCTCGAAGCGCAGTGCCAGCGCCGTCTGGAAGGAGTCGAGCTCCTGGATCCAGCTCAGGCCGCCCGCCGTCGCCGCGAGCAGGAGGAGGTTGCTTCCCGGGCTGCCCCGGGGATGCCCGAGGTTGTCGGCCCGGGCCTGCAGCAGGCGGCGGGCCGCCCGCTGCTGGGAGGGGCGGAGGAGATGGCAGGAGTGGAAGACGGCGCGGGTGATCCGCTCGTCGACCACGTCGTGGTTGAGCAGGATCCGCTGGGCGTTGAGCACCCAGAAGGCCGCCTCGAGCGGATCCGCATGGAGCCCGCCGACGCGGTCCATCTCGGCGATGGCCGCGCGGACGAGCACCCGGCTGGCAAAGCCGGCGCGGCGCCAGGGTCCCTCCGGCGAGGCGAAGACGAGGTGGAGGGTCCACGCGTCGTGCACGAGCTGCTCGCGACGGCCCGCGAGCAACTCGCGGAGCACGCCGAGGCTTCGCCTGGCCTCCCGGCCCATGAGCTTGTGTGGAGGGAAGTTGTCCAGACGCGGCATGGCGTGGTTGGTAGCACACCCTTGGCGGTTGCGGTAGATCACACGCCGATGACGGGCCGTATTCCCCAGGATTCCCTGCCGGACCGACTCGAGAGGATGGCCTCGCTTCTCCTCTCCGGTCGAGGGCCTCAGGTCGCGGCGCTCGAGCGAACCCTGCCCGCGCTCGGCCTCGAGCCCCGGGATCGCGCGGCCCTGGAGTGGCTCTCCTCCCGGCGGCTTCCCCGGGAGGCGCCGGAGGCCTGGCTCGAGGCCTTGCGCCATCGCCCCGAGGCCTCCTCCGAGGTGGACGCGGCCGTGCACCGCGCCCTCGCCCGGGGGCTGGTGCGCGCCTCGGAGCTCCGCGACGGCAAGGGGGCCTTCGTGGGAGGCGAGCCGGCGGGCTTTTTCCTCCTCCAGGCTGGCCTGCCGCAGGAGGCGGCGGCCTCCCTCTTCGAGACGCTGGCCCGGGCGCCGGCGAGCGGCCGCGCGGCCCTCCACCTGGGCAACGCGCTCTGGGCCCTGAACCGCCCCCTGGAGGCGCGCGACGGCTACCGCCGCGCGCTGCGGGTGGCGCCCTTCGAGATGCGCCTGGACGAGATCGCCGACCCGGAGGTGCGGGACCTCGCCCGGCACGCCGGCTCGCTGATGCTCGACGGGGACGTGCGGGCCTGGATCCCCGCCATCGGCTACCTCCGGGACGTGCTGCCGCTCTCCGCGCTGGATCCGGTCCCCGGTGCGGGCTACGGGGAGGCCACGCGCGTCTACGACCTACTCATCGCCCACTCGGGCGCGCGCAGCCACGGCGAGCGGCTCGCCATCCGTCGCGACCTGCAGGCCCTCGCGCCGGTCTTCTACGCGGCGCTGGTCGAGGCCCGGAAGATCGAGGCGGCGTTCCCGCCGTCCGGCACCGCCTGAGGCGGAATCCAACCGGCACGGGCCCGTCGTGCCCTCGGCCCGACCGGCACCGGACCGCCGCGCAGACCGGCCGCCGCAACAGGCTCCTAGCGAGGCACGACGCGGACGATGCGGTCCTTCTCGGGCGGGCAGCGGCCGCGCCCGTCGCAGTTGCTGGTGGTCAGGTAGAGGTAGCCGTCTGGCCCTACGATGGCCTCGCGCAGGCGTCCCAGCCCCTCCGGCGGGTCGCCGGCGAAGTAGACCTCGTGCGCTCGGACGCGGCGTTTTTCGTCGAGGACGATCCGCTGTAGGTGCCGCGATCCCAGCGTGGCCACGAAGACGCTGCCGTCCCACGCCGCGATGCGGCCGCTTCGCTGGATGGCCACCCCGGCGACAGGCGTGGCGCGCGTCCAGGTGATCACCGGCGCGACCAGGCCCGCACGCCGTTCGCAACGCCAAACCCCGGGCCAGCCGAGGTTGTCGCCACGGCGGGCGACGGAGACCTCGTCGCCGCCCCGCCGGCCGAACTCGCCCGAGGGCCCGTGGTCGCTCACGACCAGGGTTTCGTGGTCGAGCCAGTCGAAACCCTGCGTGTTGCGGATGCCCGAGAGGAAGACCGGCGAGCCGGGGACGGGGTTGTCCGGCGGGAGGGAGCCGTCGAGTTCCAGGCGCAGGAGCTTGCCCGCGGGCGTCGAGAGGTCCTGGGAGCGGTCGGGCCGGCCGGCGTCGCCCGTCCCCACGTAGAGCTTGCGGTCGGGCCCGATGTGGATGCGGCCGCCGTCGTGGATGGGGGCGGCGGGGATGCCTCCGAAGATCACGCGCTCGAATTCCGCCCGGGTCCCGTCCTCGGAGAGGCGCCAGAGCTCGACGCGGTTCTCCTTCCCGCCGGGCGCGGTCAGGGCGAGGTAGAAGGAGCGGTTCTGCGCGAAGTCGGGGTGAAGGGCGATCCCCATCAGCCCCGTCTCGGCGCTCTGTTCCACCGGGATCTTCGCCAGGGGCTGGGGCAGGAGCCTTCCATCGCGGACGAGCCGGAGCCGGCCGGGGCGCTCGGTGACGAGGATGTCGCCGTCGGGAAGGAAGGCGAGGGCCCAGGGGACTTCCAGGCCCGAGACCACCGTCTCGGCGCGCACCGGCGTCGCTCCCGGCGGGCCGTGCCCCTCCTCCACGTGGAGGCAAGTGGCATCGGGGGCCTTGCCCGCGCCGCTCGTCTGACAGGCGACGAGCAGAAGCAGGGCCGCGATCCGGGCGCGCGCTCTCATGGGGCCTCCTTCGGGCCCGTGACGGGCCCGGCTACCAGACGATGGAGGAGACCAGATCGTCCACCATCTCGCCGAGCTTTTCGACCCCCTCCGACTTGGAGACGTAGCCGTCGGCGCCGACCTGCTCGGCGAGCACGGCGAGCTCGGCGGCTGGCTTGGAGCTGAACAGGATCACGGGGATCCGCTCCGTCTCGTAGTCCTGCTTGAGGATCCGCACCAGCTCGCTGCCGGAGATGTCGGGCATCTGGATGTCGGTGAGGATGATGTCCGGCTTGAACCGGCCGAACTGCTCCTCGAATTCGAGGAGGTTGCGGGCCTTGGCCACCCGATAGCCCCGGGCCTCGAGGATGTGGGCTCCCATCTCCAGGCTGATCTCGGAGTCGTCGAGCAGGAGGATCTTCAGCCTCTGGTCCATCGGGTGCCTCTCCTACAGCGCGGCGAGCGCCAGGCGCGCCGCGGCGTCGAGCGTGTCGGGATCCCTGGGCAGGTCCGGGTAGAAGGCTCGCAGCGGCCGCTGGGCCGTGCCCAGGGCTCTCAGCGCGTTGCGGTAGGACCGGCGCGCTCCGTCGAACCGGCGCTGTCGCTCCTGGCAGCGGCCCAGGAGGTAATGGGCGAGCGCAAAATCGGGTTCCAAATATAGCACGCGCGAGAGCGCTCTCTCGGCCTCCGTGTACCGGGACCGCTCCAGGAAGAAAAGCCCCTGGTAGAGGAGCGCTTCCACCGCCAGTGGATCCTCGGCGAGGGCCTGCTCGAAGCAGGCCTCGGCCTCGTCGTAGCGCTTCAGCAGGGCGTAGACGTTGCCGAGGGTGACGCGCAGCTCGAGCCGCTTCGGTTGGGCGGCGAGGGCGCGCTCCAGCACGCCCGCCGCCTCCAGGAACTCACCCCTTTCGACGAGACCGATGGCGCGGTCGAGGGGATCCGGCTCCGGCGCGCGGCGGCGGCGCGGCGCGGGCTCCGGCTCGGGAACGCGCAGGGGATGCCGGGCCGGCGGGGCGATGGCGCGCTGCGCGAGCTCCGCCGGAAAGACCACCTCTTCGACCGGCGGGGGAGCCGGCGCCTGCGGCCGCTCCGGCGGGCGACGGTAGAGGAAGGAGCCCTGCAGCTCCACCAGCTCGAAGCCATCGAAGAGCTTGAAGAGGCTCTCCGAATACCCGAGCAGGAGCCACCCGCCCGGCCGCAAGCTGGCGTGCAGCTTCTGCGCCACCGTCCGGATTCCCTTGCGATCGAAATAAATCAAGACATTGCGGCAGAAGATGACGTCCCACGCGCCGCTCGCGGGAAGCGGAAACTCCTTGGCGTTCAGGTTGTGCGTGCGGAATCCCGAGACCATGGCACGCAGCTCGGGGCTCGCCACCCAGTGATCTTCGCCGTCCTCGAGGAAAAATCGAGACATGCGCTCGGCGGATACCGGCGCCATGCGGTCCTCGCGGTAGCGGCCTCGTGCGGCGGCGGCGATCGCTTCGGGGTTGATGTCCGTGGCCAGCAGCTCCACGTCCCCCGGCGCGGCGCCTGCCTCGAGGAGCGTGATGGCGATGGAGTAGACCTCCTCGCCGGAGGCGCAGCCCGCGGACCAGATCGCCAGGCGCCGCTTCTCCTCCCGCGCCTCCGCGAGCAGGCCGGGCAGGAGCGAGGCGAGGGCGCGGAACTGGCCGGGGTCGCGGAAGAAGGAGGTCTTGCCGATGGTGACCAGCGGGAGGAGCCGCTCGAGCTCTTCCTCCTCCTCCTGGAGCGTCCGCAGGTAGCGACCGAGGTCGGGCTCGGGCTGGTCGCGGAGGCGGTCGGCCAGCGCGGAGCGCAGCAGGTTGTAGCCCTCGGGACGGACCTCGAAACCGACGCGCTCCTTGAGGAGGCTCGCCAGCAGGGCGACGTGCTCGTCCGCGATCGGCATCACCGCACCGCCTCCTGGATGGCGTCGGCGATGGCGCCGAGCGGCAGCACGCGCTCCGCCGCGCCCAGCTCGATCGCGGCCCTCGGCATGCCGAAGACCGCCGAGGTCGCCTCGTCCTGGGCGATGGTGATGCCCCCGCGCCGGCGCATCTCCAGCAGCCCGTCGGAGCCGTCGGTCCCCATGCCGGTGAGCAGGACGCCCATGGCGCGGGCGCCGAAGCTCTCGGCGGCCGAGCGAAAGAGGATGCTGACCGAGGGGCGGAAGCCGTGCTGGGTGGCGTCGACGCCGAGCACCACGCGGCTGCCCCGTATGCGAAGGTGGCGGTCGCTGGGCGCGACGTAGACCGTGCCCGGGTCGAGGCGCATCCCGTCCTCGGCCTCGCGGACCTTCAGGCGGATCTCCTGCGCCAGCCAGCGGGTGAAGGCGGTGGTAAAGCCGTCGGCCATGTGCTGCACCACGGCGATGGGCGCGGGGAAGTCGGGGGGCAGGGCGCGGAGGATCTGCGCCAGCGCGCGCGGGCCGCCCAGGGAAGCCCCCAGGGCCACCAGCCGCACGCCCGCGCGCGAGCGGGGCGTCTCCGGGGGCGCCGCCTCGCGCAGCCCGCGCGGATGCCGGATCACGGGGACCGTGGCCAGGAGCCTGAGGCGGTTGCCGAGCGTGGCGGCGAAGCTCTCCAGCTCCTCGAGCGGGGGCTTTTCCTGCAGGTCCAAGGCGCCCAGCGAGAGGGCGCGAAAGCCCTTCACCTCCTCGCGGTTCGCGGAGAGGACGAGGATGGGCGTGGGGTTTTCCGCCATGATCCGCGCGATGCCCGCGAAGCCGTCCGAGCCGGGCATGTGCAGATCCATGGTGATGACGTCGGGCTTCAACCTCGCCGCGAGCATCGCGGCCTCGTCGCCGTTCGACGCCGTCCCCACCACCTCGATGTCGGCGTGGCGAGCGAGCGCGGCGACCAGGATGTCGCGGACGATCTCCGAGTCGTCCGCGATGAGAACCCGTACCTTCTTGGCCATCAGGCACCCGTTCCGCAGAGCCGCTCGATGGTGGCGGCGAGCTTCTCGCCGTCCAGCTCGCTCTTGGCGAGGTAGGCGTCCGCTCCCGCCTCCGCGCCCCGCCGCAGATCCTGCGGCGCGGCGAGGGACGAGAGGATTACCACGGGAAGATGCCGCAGGCGCGAGGACTTGACCCGCCGCGTGAGCGCGATGCCGTCCAGGTTGGGCATCTGCACGTCGGTGATGAGCAGGTCGTACGAGCCGGTGGTGAGCTTCTGCCAGGCCTCCTCGCCGTCGGCAGCCTCGTCCACCTCGTGCCCCTGCGAGCGCAGGAGCGCCGCTTCCGTCTCCCGGGCGATGAGGCTGTCGTCCACCAGGAGCACGCGCAGCTTCCGGGCCGCGCGATGGCCCGCGGCATGGGCTCCGAAGTTGCGGGCCGCGGCGATGAGCTCGGCGGTGGAGAGGAGGAGGGCGACGCGGCCGTCCTCCATGGCGGCAGCGCCGGAGATGTAGCGCATGCCCTTGACGAAGGCGCTTGGCGCCTTGACCGCAACCTCGCGGTCGCCGACGAAGCCGTCCACCACCAGCGCCACCCCCTGGTTGCCCTGCCAGACGAAGACGGCGGGAGGCCGTCGCCCCTGGGGACCGCCGTTCAGCGCCATGAGCGGGCCCAGCGCCACGATGGGGAAGAAGCGGTCGTGGTAGCGGATGGTGCGCACGCCCGCGATCTCCAGGACCGAGTCGGGATCGATCCGGCCGACGCCCGCCACGTCCACGGCGGGGAGACCGAAGACGTCGTCGTCGATCCGGAAGAGGAGCACCTTCATCAGCGCCACCGACTGCGGGAGCCGCAGGATGAAGCGCGTCCCCTTGCCGACCTCGGACTCCACCGTCACCGTTCCGCCCAGGGAGACCACCCGCCGGCGCACCACGTCCAGGCCCACCCCGCGCCCCGAGATCTCGCTCGTCACCTTGCGCGTGCTGAACCCGGGGTGGAAGACGAGGTCGATGATCGAGGCGCGCGACATGGCGGCCGCCTCCGCCGGGGAGATCAGGTTGCGCTCCACCGCCGTCTGGCGGATGCGCTCCGGATCGATGCCCCGGCCGTCGTCCTCGAGCACGACCTCCAGGCGGTCGCCGTTCGGCCGCGCGGAGATGCGCAGCCGCCCCTCGCGCGGCTTGCCTGCGGCCACGCGCTCCTCGGGGGACTCGATGCCGTGGTCGATGGCATTGCGGACGAGGTGGATGAGCGGGTCGTTCAGCGACGGGATCACCGACTTGTCCACCCGCGTGTTCCCGCTCTCGACGATGCAGACCACCTCCTTGCCGTGCTCGAGGGCCAGCTTGCGGGCCTTGTCCGGCAGGTCGGCGAAGACGCCCGAGAGCGGGATCATCCGCGCCTGGGCCACGCGCTCGGCGAGCACCGAGATGAGCTCGCGCACGTCCGCCACCGACTCGGTGTGGCGGTGGAAGAAGCGGAAGGTCTCGGTGCGCAGGCGGTGCAGCTGGTCCTCGAGGTCCGCCACCTCCTCCTCGGAGCGATTGCGCGCGGCCTGCAAAAGGCGGTCGGCGGTGCGGTTCCACTCGTCGAGCAGCCGCCGGAGCTCGAGGACGCGGGCGCCGGCCCGGGCTCCCTCCACCATCACGTCGCCGCTCAGGCCCGCGATCTCGTCGAGGACGTCCAGCTGGATGCGGATGGTGCCGCCGCGCAGAACCGAGGCCGCATCGCCTGCCGCGGCGGGCTCCGCCTTCTCCCCGGGCGGAGGAGCCGGCTCGGGCTTCGGGGGCGCCGCCTGCGGCGCGGGCGCTGCGGCGGGCTCTGCCTCCGCCCGGGACGGCTCGCGCGCGTCCGCGCCGTCCGGCGCCGTTGCGGCGGCCGAGGCCTCGGGCGCCGAGGCGGGCGCGGCGGCAGCTCCCGTGCCGGGCCCCTGGGGCCCCTCGAGCAGGGCCTTGAGCTCGGCCTCGATTCCACGGGCGAGCGAGCCTCCCTCGGGAGCCTCGTCCAGCAGGAAGGGGAACGCCTCGCAGGCGCGGAGGAGCGCTCCGAGCAGCTTCCCGTCCGTGGCGCCGGGAAGCCGCGCCAGCAGGTCCTCGGCCAGGTGCGCGATGGTGGAGAGCGCGGGAAAGCCCATCATCCGCGCCTCCCCCTTGAGCGTGTGGAGCTCGCGCGCGACCTCGGCCAGGGCCTCCTGGCCCGCGCCGCTCTCGTAGGAGGAGAGGACGGCGAGGATGCGCTCCGTTCGGTCCCCGGCGACCTCCCGGAACTTGACCAGGAGCTTCTGACGGATCCCGTCGGCGTTCATGTCCCTCAGGTGACGCGGAACCGCTTCGCCAGCGAGGAGAGGCGGTCGGCCAGCTTGGCGAGTTCGGCGGCAGCGCCCGCGGCCTGCGCCGCGCCCTGCTGGGCCTGCCGGGTCGCGGCCTCCAGCTCCGTCATCGACTGCACCACCTGCTCGGTGGCGGAGCGCTGCTGCTGGGTGGCCAGGTGGATCACGCGCGCCGCGTCGCGGGTCTCCTCGGTACCGGCGAGGATCGCCTGGACGCTCTGCATGGCCTGCTCGGCCTGCTCCTCGCCCTCCTTGGCCGAGGCGCGGTTGCGCTCGGTGGCGCGCGCCGTCTCCTCGGTGGCCTGCCGGATCTCGCCGATGAGGGTCTTGATCTCCTGCGTCGAGGCGAGGACGTTCTCCGCCAGCCGCCGCATCTCCGCCGCGACGATGGAGAAGCCGCGCCCCGCCTCGCCGGCCTTGGCGCCTTCCAGCGCGGCGTTGAGCGCGAGCAGGTCCGAGCGATCCGCGATCTCGTCGATCACCTCGACCACCGAGCCGATGCGCTCGACCTTGCGGGAGAGGCGTTCCATCGCCTCGTGGATGGCGTCCGCGTCCTGGCTGATGGTCTGGATGGCGGCGAGCAGGCTGCGGATGGCGCTCTCCCCCGCGCGCGCGGCGTTCACCGTCTGCTCGGCGACCGCCGCGACCGTGCGCGCGTTGTCGGCGATGTTCGCGGCGGCGCTCTTGAGCTCCGCCATGGTGGCGGTGGTCTCGTGGACCGCGCTCGCCTGCTGCGCCATCGAGGACTCGTGCTGGGTGGCGGCGGCGAGGACCTCCGCCGAGCTCGCCGAGATCTGCAGCGAGGCCTCGCCCATCTCCAGGGTGAAGGCGCGGAGCGTGGCGAGGAGCTGGTCGATCCCCTTGATCAGCGGCGAGAGCGTGGGGCTCGGGTTGCGGATGCCGGTGGATCCGGAGAGCTCGCCCTCGTTGACCACCCGGAGGATCGCGTCGAGCGCCTCCTGCATGCCGTCGCGAAGGCTCCGGTTGCGCTCCTGCGCCGTGCGGATCTGATCGGTGGCGTGCTCCGCGACCTCGTTGACGAGCTCGGCGATCCGCCGGAGCTGCGGCTGAGAGATCTGCTCGACGTCGAGCCGGTCGGTATAGTTGCCGTGGGAGAGGTTCTCCAGGACCCGCAGGATCGCGTCCGCCTGGGCCGAGTTGGAGCGCGTCCGGCCGGACGGCTTCGCTTCTTCACTCGTCTTGCGCATACAGCGACGACTCCTTGGACGACTCTCGAATCAACTGGGGCAGATCCACGAGAAAGAGCAGCTCGTCTCCTCGCACGACGACGCCGGCGATCCCCGCGGTCCGGATCGCCGCGCGCGCGAAGGGCGGCAGCGGGCTGACGACTCCGGCGGGGACGCGCTCGATGCCCTCGACTCCATCGACGGCGAGCGCGCGCTCCTCGCCGTCGACGTTCACCACCAGTCCGCGCCGCGGGCACCGGGGACGGCCGAGGATGGAGGCCAAGATCCAGTCCGCCTCGGGGTCCCGGCCGCTGGCGATGCGCTGCACCGAGCCCGCGTCCACGGCATGCCGCTTGCCGTCGACCGAGAAGAGGAGGAGTTCGCGATCCGTCATCCGGGGATGCTCCGCGCCCGCGCCGCGTCGATCATGCGGGCGAGATCCAGCACGGCCAGAGGCCCCTCGCGCGTATTCGCCACGTACTTGAGGAACTCGGAGGGGCCGGGACCGGAGGCCGGGGGCGATTCCAGCGCGGCAGGCGGAACCGAGATCAAACCCTCCAGGGCCTCCGCCACCATGGCCAGTCTCCACTCGCCGCTCTGCACGATGGCCGCGCGGGAACCCGTGGCCAGCGGCGTGTTCTCCTCGGCCAGGAGCTGGGCCGGATCCATCAGGGCGAGGATCTCGCCCCGGTGGTTGAAGACGCCGAGGAGGAAGGCGGGCGCGGCGGGGAGCCGCGTGATCGGCCCGATGCGGATCACCTCCTGGACCAGATTCGCCTCGACGGCGTAGCGCTCGCCCAGAAGGCGCAGGACGAAGAGGGATACGTGGTCGGGGGAACCCAGCGCCTCCCAGGGGTCCGGCACCTCTCGCTGCAACGACTGGCTGCGCATTTTCGCCGCATTATCGTTGGGTTCTGCCCATTCCACAACCTGGATGCTATCATCGCCACCTCCGATGAAGGTGCTGATCTGTAGCGAGAGTGAGATCCTCGGAGCGCTCGCGGGACACGCCCTCTTCACCGCGGGCCACGAGGTGATCACCGAGGGCCGGCCCGAGCTGCTGGCGAATCGAGCGGAAGGAGCGGATGCCCTCCTGGTCTCCCCGGGGCTCGCCAAGGGCGGCATCCGGCTCCTGCGCGAGAAGGGCTTCGAGGGGCGCTCCCTGCTCTTTTCCGACGATCCGCAGGAGGATCTGGAGGCGCAGGCAGCGGCGCTGGGTGCCGAGGGCGCGCTCTGCGCCTCGCCCATCGAGACGCTCGGCGAGCGTTTCCTGCAGGCGCTCGCCCAGCGGCGCCGCATCCTCATCGTCGACGACAGCGAGATCGCCGCGGAGCTCTTGCGGGCGGAGCTGGAGCCCAAGGGCTTCCAGATCGCTTATGCGCGCGACGCGGAGGAGGCGACGCGGATCATCCTGAAGAAGGAGACCCGGCCCGACCTCGTCCTGCTCGACATCAACATGCCCGACGTGGACGGCCGCCAGTTCTGCCGCTTCCTCAAGCAGAACCAGCTCTTCCGCGGCATCAAGGTGGTGCTCTGCTCCGGCCAATCGCGCGCCGAGGTGGAGGCCGCCGCCGCGGATTGCGGCGCCGACGGCTTCATCCTCAAGGACGAGTACCTCGGCCGCTGGCTCACCGAGCAGATCCGCTAGGTTCCTAGAAGCGGAGCTCGGTGTTGAGATCGAGCACGGCGATGAACTGCCGGTAGGTGCCGGCCGCGCTGGGCTGGGCGGAAGGCGCCGCGAATTCCTGGCTCTCCCCGACCTCGATGTCGCGCGTGAAGTAGAAGACCGGCGTGATGGTGGCCGCCACCGACCACCAGTCGGTGATCGCCACTCGCGCTCCGGCCGAGGCCGAGATCTTGTGCATGTCGTAGAGGGAGGGGTCGAGCGCGCGGTCGGGGATGGCGTTGCTGTCGTAGCCCAGGCCCAGGTAGGCCTCCACGGAGGGGAGCACCCAGTGGGAGGCGCCGGCGCGCACGCCAAAGCCGTCCCGCCACCGGCGCGGGATGTTCTGGATCACGCCGGACGAGTCCGCGCTCGTCGAGCCGTCCGCGCGGATCTCGCAGCGGCCTCCCTCGGAGAACACGCACTGATCGCGAAAGACGCTCCAGCGGGCGTACTCGCCGGAGAGGCGGAGTTCCCATCGCTCCTGCGGCCGCCACCGCAGGCCCAGCCGCCAGATGTCGGGCAGCTCCTGCGTCAGCACCACGTCCTGCGAGGTCTGGTCGGCCGCGGGGAACTGCGTCTTCAACTTCCCCTTCAGCTCGATCTCGCCGAAGCCCGGCTGGCTCTGGTAGGAGGCGCCCACCCAGAAGCGCTCCACCGGTTCCCAGATCGCGCCCACCGAAAAGCCCAGGTCCCAGCTTTCCACGTCGAGGAGGCTGCGGCCCTCCTTGGGGAAGTCGCCCGCGACCAGATCGTCCGTGCCGTCGGTGTTGCGCGCGCGAACGGTGTGCACCTGGCTCTGGATCACGTTCAGCCCCGCGCCGATCGCCAGGCGGATCGACGGGATCCGGTAGGCGGCGGCGGCGGTGAGGTAGAGCGAGCGGATGGTGCCCTCGATGGTGAACCACCGCTGCACGCCGTCGACCGCGCCCGGGTACGTCTCGCCCCGCCCTCCCTCGAACGCCTCGTTCCTCGCCCAGCTCGCGCTGCCCCCCAGCGGGACGTAGACGCCGAGGCCCACCCCGAGGTTCTCCATGCCGAGGTCGGAGACGAGGGCGCCGAAGGGGATGAGGTTCCAGTTGTCGAGCTCGGCCTTCCCCGAATTGGCGTCGAGCGCATCTTCGGGTGTCCCCGTGCCGGGGTTGGAGATCGCCCCCACCGGCCGATCGTAGCGGGCGTGCCGCAGCGCGAGCGCGCCGTCCGCGTAGATCCGGTGCCCCGTCCCCAGGGCGAGACCGGCGGGGTTGAAGTAGAGCGCCGTCGGGTTGTCGGTGGTGGGGTGGCCGTGCTCGCCACCGAAGCGCGCGGTCGAGAACCCGCTCGCAGCCGCAGTCGAGGCGATCGACCAGATCGCGAGGAGGATGGGCAGACGCTTCATGGTGATGCCAGTTTGACAGGTTCGCACGCCGGGAAGCAAACTTGTGTGACGAGGAGCCCGAAAATGACGACGAGAGCGATCCGGATCGCCCTGCTCGCGGCGGTTCTGGGGGGCTGCCCCGACCCCGACGAGCGCTTCGAGGAGTTCGTCGAGAGGACGGAGCCCTTCCGCCAGCCCCCGCCCGACCTGGGCGCAAGCTCCCTCGAGGACCTGAACGGCCGCTTCCTTCTCTCCGCGGGGGTGGACCTCAACCCGCAGGTTCCCCTCGTCTTCGACGTCCAGATCGAGACCAACTACGGGGACCGGACGAGCTGCCCCGCAGAGGGTTGCCGGCTCCACCTGAAGCTCCAGCCCCTCGTCCGGTGGCCCAGCGGCTGTCCCGAACTCCTCTCTCCGGTTCCCATTGCCGAGGGCAGGGAGGTCTCCGACGACGCGGAGCCGCGGCCGCTCGAGGTCCGGGACATCCCGGTGCGGAGCGACGGATCGTTTATCGCCCAGCTTCCGGAGATGGCCATCGCCGGCTGCGCCAACCCCTTCACGGGGCGGAAGATCGTGGCGCGGCTCGCTCTCGACGCGGTCACCAAGAGCCCCGATCGCTTCTGCGGAGTGGTGCGGGGCGAGGTGATCGAACCGCTCTCGCTCGTCCTCTCCCGCTCCACCTTCTCCGCCGAGCACATCGACGACGACCCGCGGAACCTGGATCCGGCGCCGATCGTCACCGCCTGCCCGGAGCCCTGAGGCTCGCGCAGGACCGCGCCGCCCCGGCGGCTCGTGCGCAGGCATGCCCGCTGCGAAAGCGCTGCAAGCACGCGCTCCCGCCGCTGCGCGCGCGGATCCGTCCCGGAAAAGGGAAGGGGGGCAGGCGCCGGGGCTTGCCGCCCGGCGCGCCGCGCGGGCTCAGCCCTCGCTGCGGGCGGCCTCCTCGGAGGCGGCAGACTTCGTGGCCGCGGTCTTCTTCGCCGCGGCGGCCTTCTTGCTCGACGCGCCCGTCTTGCGCGACCCGGAGCGGGCGCCCTTCGCGCCTTTCTTCGCCGGCGCGGCCGCCAGCGCCTCCAGCGCTTGCTCCAGGCTCAGGGCGTCGGGGTCGAAGTCCTCGCCCTTGCCCACCGTGGCGGTGGTCTCCCCGTGCTTGACGTAGTAGCCGTAGCGCCCCGAGTAGAGGTAGACCGGCTCGCCGTCCTCGGGGTGCTTGCCGACCTCGCGCAGCGGCGCCGGCCGCCCGCGCCCGCCCTTGGGCAGGGCCAGGAGTTCCAGGGCGCGCGCGAGGTCGATGGTCAGCACGTCGTCGCCTTTGCGCAGCGAGCGGAAGTCGCCGTCGTGCACCACGTAGGGGCCGAAGCGGCCCAGGCCCGCGAGGACCTCCTTGCCGGTCTCCGGGTGCACGCCCAGGCGGCGCGGCAGGGCCAGGATCTTCAGCGCCAGCGAGAGGTCGACGTCCTTGGGGTCGATGCCCGGGGGCAGGCTCACCGTCTTGGGCCGTTCCCCGTCGACCGCGTCGCCGAGCTGCACGTAGGGGCCGAAGCTGCCCGTCTTCAGATAGACGGGCTTGCCCGTCTCCGGGTCGACGCCGATCGCCTCCTCGCGCCGCTCGTAGCGATCGAGGATCTCGCGGACCTTCTCCTCGTCGAGATCGGCGGGGGCCACGTCCTCGGGGATGGAGGCCTTGCGCGGCGGCTCGCCGTCGACCTTGTACTCGAGGTAGGGCCCGAACTTGCCCACGTGGATCTCCAGGCCGGGGATGTCGCGGCCCAGATTCACCATCTTCGCCTCGCGGGGGTCGATGCGCTCCTCCTGCTCGTCGATGCGCTCGCGCAGCCCGCCTTTGCCCAGGAAGAACTGCGCCAGGTAGGGCACGGGCTCGAGCTTGCCCTCGGCGATGGCGTCCAGGCTCTCCTCCATCTGGCTGGTGAACTTGACGTCCACCAGGTCGGGGAAATGCCCCTGGAGGAGGTCGGTGACCACGAAGGCGGTGAAGGTGGGGACGAGCTGGTTGCCCTGCTTCACCACGTAGCCGCGCTCGATGATGGTCGAGACGATGGTGGCGAAGGTGGAGGGCCGGCCGATCCCCTCTCGCTCCATGAACTGGATGAGCGAGGCCTCCGTGTAGCGCGGGGGCGGCCGCGTCTCGTGCGACTGGGCGACGAGGTCCACCAGGCTCAGCACGTCGCCCTTCTCCAGCGGGGGCAACAGGCGCTCGCGCTGGTCGAGGGCGGCCTGCGCGTCGTCGCTGCCCTCCACCCAGGCCCGCAGAAATCCGGGGAAGACGATGCGCATGCCGCCGGCGTGGAAGACGGCGTCGTCGGCGACGATGCGCACCGAGAGCTGGATCTGGCGGGCGTCGGCCATCTGCGTGGCCAGCGTCCGCATCCAGATCAGCTCGTAGAGCTCGAGGTCGCGGCCCGTCAGGCCCACCTCGCGCGGCGGCGTGAAGTCGGTGGAGGGGCGGATGGCCTCGTGCGCCTCCTGCGCGCGCTTGGTGCTCGTCTTGTAGCGGCGGATCTCCGGCGAGAGATACTCCTGGCCGTAGCGCTGGGCGACCAGCCTGCGCGCGCCCTCGATCGCCTCCTGGGAGAGGTGCACCGAGTCGGTGCGCATGTAGGTGATGTAGCCTCGCTCGTAGAGCGACTGGGCCACGCGCATGGTCTCGCTGGCGCTCCAGCCCAGCTTGCGGTTGGCCTCCTGCTGCAGGGTGGAGGTGATGAAGGGCGGCGGCGGCTTGCGGGTGATCGGCCTCTCCTCCACCGCCTCCACCACGAAGCGCGCGTTCTTCAGCCGATCGACCAGCGCCTTCGCCTGCGCCTCGTCGAGGAGGAGCGCCGCCGTCTTCAGCTCGCCCGTCTTCTCGTCGAAATCCTGGCCGGTGGCGATCTTTTTCCCGCCGAGCTCGACGAGGCGCCCCTCGAAGCTCTCGCCCTTGGCCAGCGTGGCCAGAAGGTCCCAGTAGGTGGCCTTCTGGAAGGCGATCCGCTCGCGCTCGCGCTTGACGATTTCCGCCACGGCCACCGACTGCACCCGGCCGGCGGAGAGACCGAAGGCGATCTTCTTCCAGAGCAGCGGGGAGAGACCGTAGCCCACCAGACGGTCGAGGATGCGGCGCGCCTCCTGCGCGCGCACCAGGCGGTCATCGAGCGGTCGGGTGTTCTGCAGCGCGCGCTCGATGGCGTCGCGCGTGATCTCGTGGAAGACCAGCCGCTTGTAGGGGATCTTGGGCTTGAGCACCTCGAGCAGGTGCCAGCTGATCGACTCGCCCTCCCGGTCCTCGTCGGTGGCGAGGAGGAGCTCGTCGGCTTCCTCCACGAGCTTCTTGAGCTCCTTGACCACCTTGGCCTTGTTCTTGGGCACCACGTAGAGGGGCTCGAAGCCCTTCTCCACGTTGACGCCCAGCCGCGCCCAGGGCTCCTTCTTGACCTTGGCGGGGATCTCCGAGGCGCTCTGGGGCAGGTCGCGGACGTGTCCCATGCACGCCTCGACCCGGAAGCTGTCCTTGGGGAGGAACTTGCGGATCGTCCGCGCCTTGGTCGGCGACTCGACGATCACCAGGGTCTTTCCGCTACGCGACATCCGCCACTCCAGCCCGGGTCGATTCGGTACGGCCGTCCGGCCGCCAGGGGGTAGAAACACACTCGCATCGGCGGTGCAAGGGGCCACGCCCTCGGCAGGGGAACGCCCCGCGCGGGGCGCGGCGTTTTCGGAGCCCGGAGGGTCCCGGCTCCGGCCGTTCCGGCGCGGCTCGGGCGCCCGCCGACGAGCTCGGCTGCCCGTCCGCAGGGTTTCCGGCTTCCGTCGGCACCGGCGCCGCCGGCGCGGTCCCTCGCGCCGTCCGGGAGCCGGGGGTCAGGCCGCCTCTTCCCGGGCGCCCTCGCCCCTCGCGCCCGCGGCGTCCACCTCCGCGTGCATCCACTTCGTGAGCAGGGGCGCGAGGGCGAACATCACCAGCGAGGAGGCGATGGCGACCACGGCGATCTGGCCAAAGACCGTGCCGTAGACGTTCACCGTCTCGATGGGCAGGGGGATCACCTTCTCCCCCGCCTCGTCGCCGGCGCTCACGCCGGTCAGGGCGGCGATGAGGCCGGCGAGGTAGTTGGAGAAGGCCGTGGCCAAAAACCACGCCCCCATCACGGTGGAGACCATGCGCACCGGCGCGAGCTTGGTCACCATGGACAGGCCCACCGGCGAGAGGCAGAGCTCACCGGTGGTGTGCAGCATGTAGCCGAGCAGGAGCCACCCCATCGCGACCATGCCGCGCTCGTCAGCGTGGGCGGCGCCGTACCACAGGGCGGCGAATCCGAGCCCGAGCTGCAACAGGCCGAGCCCGAACTTCACCGGCGTGGAGGGCTCCATTCCGCGCCGGCCGAGGAAGCTCCACAGCCAGCTGAAGACCAGGCCGAAGAGGAGGATGTAGATGGGGTTGGCTGCCTGGAAGACCGACGCCTTGATCTCGGTTCCGCCGACCTTCAGGCCCACCAGCGACTCGTCCACCTGTAGCCGCTCGATGGGTCCCTCCTTCTGGCGCCGCTCGACGTCGGTCAGCGTCTGCGGCTTGCCCTCGAGGGGATAGCCCAGGAAGGCCTGCGTGACCGGCACGTCCTCCAGGACCTGCCCCACGTCCTCCTTTGTCAGCTCGCGGGCGCCGACGACCCGGTCGACGTTGCGGTCGGTGAAGTTGTTGACGCTGCTTCCGGCCTGCTCGAAGAACGACCAGAAGAGCATCGAGAAGAAGAGCATCACCAGGATGACGAAGAGCCGCTCCCTCTCGATCTTCTCGGCCCGGAAGGCGGTCACCACCAGGGAGAGCAGCGCCAGCCCGCCGAAGACGATCAGGACCCATCCGGCCACCTCGGACCGGGTGACGAGGAGGGCGATGATCGGGATGGAGACGGCGATCCCGAGGTAGACCGCGGCGCGATGGCTCAGCCAGGGGAGGGAGGGGTGGACGGGCTTGCGCAGGAGCTCGGGATCCTTCGGCCGGCCTGCCTCGTCGGGCAGGCCGCCTCGGGTGGTGGCGAGGATGCCCACCGCCGCCGCGACCAGCAGGGCGAGGGCGATGAAGGCGTGCACGGCGAGGAGGATGGGATCGCCGCGTCCCACGATCAGCAGCCCCGACGCGGCCACGAGCGCGCCGCCGCCGATGAGGATCTGCGTCAGGCGGGTGGGGGCGACGAAGACGGCCAGGCCGGCGAGCATGCCGATGGTGGCCAGCCCGAAGCCGTAGTGCCAGCCGTAGGTCTCGCCGATGTAGCCGCAGAGCAGCGGCGACATGGCCGCGCCGAGGTTGATGCCCATGTAGAAGAGGGTGAACCCGCCGTCCCGTTTCGTGCTACCGGGCGGATAGAGCGAGCCGACGATGGTGGAGATATTGGGCTTGAAGAAGCCGTTGCCCACGATGAGCAGCGCCAGCGCCCCGAAGAAGGCCACCTGGTTCTCCACCGCCATGAGCAGGTGGCCCGCGGCCATCAGCACCGCGCCGATCACCACCGCTTGCCGGGCACCGAGGAGCCGGTCGGCGAGCACGCCACCGATGAAGGGCGTCGCGTAGACGAGCGCCGTGTAGGCGCCGTAGACGGCGTAGGCTCGCGCGTCGTCGTACGCGAGGAAGCCCTTGATCATGTAGAAGACGAGCAGGGCGCGCATCCCGTAGTACGAGAAGCGCTCCCACATCTCCGCGAAGAAGAGGACGAAAAGCCCCGGCGGATGGCCCGCGACGGTTCTCGGCTGTGCAGCGGTCGCTGACATGAACTCCCTCTCTGGGCGGTCGCGGGCCCCGATGGGGGTGGCGATCGCCCTTGGTCACGTCGGTCGAAGGGCGGAATCCTAATGGATTCTCGACCCGGGGCAAACGCTTCAGGGCGATCGGCGGCCGGTGGACGAGCCTCCGCTCGCCTCGCGGCCTGCCTTGCGGGGCGCGTGGCGAGTCCTCGTCCCGCGTGCTACTTCACTTCGTATGGCAGGGCACTTCGAGCGCGAAGAGCTGGGAGTGGCAACCCGGCCGAAGAGCGACACGAGGCTGGCGAAACCGCGGCTCTGGAAGGTCCTTCTGCACAACGACGACTACACGACCCGGGACTTCGTCGTGGAGATCCTGCAGCGGATCTTCCACAAGACGGAGGCCGAGGCCGTGACGATCATGCTCCACGTGCATCACAAAGGTGTGGGGGTGGCGGGCGTCTATCCCTACGACGTGGCCGAGACCAAGGTGGAGGCGGTTCGGACGCTGGCCCGCCAGCGGGAATTCCCCCTTCTGTGCACGATGGAGCCCGAGTGAGATGGCCCAGTCGCCCGAATTGACGAGAGATCTGCGGGAGACGCTCGAGCGCGCCTTCCACGCCGCGCGCATGCGCCGCCACGAGTACGCGGGGCTGGAGCACCTGCTGCTCGCCCTCCTCGACGACCCCGTCGCGGGCAAGGCCATCGCCGCCTGCGGCGGCGACGTCGAGACGCTGCGGGCGGAGCTCGTGATCTTCCTTACGGACCACTACGAGCCGCTCCCCGAGGGCGTGGATGCCGAGCCCTCGCCCACCCTCGCCCTGGCGCGGGTGGTGCAGCGAGCCGGGCTGCACGCGATCTCCGCGGAGAAGAACCGCATCGACGGCGGCACCGTGCTCGTCTCGCTCTTCGAGGAGGAGCAGAGCCACGCTGTCTACCTCCTGCGCAAGCAGGGCATCGAGAAGATCGACGTGCTCGAGTACATCTCGCACGGCATCGTCCGGCCCTCCCTGCCCGGGGCACGGGCGGAGGAGGAGGCGGAGGGAGCGCCCGCGCGCGATCCCCTCGCCGCCTACACCGTCGACCTGGTCGCGCGCGCCGCGGAGGGGAAGATCGATCCCCTCGTCGGGCGCGAGCTCGAGATCGAGCGCGCCATCCAGATCCTCTGCCGGCGCCGCAAGAACAACCCGCTCCTCGTCGGCGAACCGGGTGTGGGCAAGACGGCGATCGCCGAGGGGCTGGCCCTGCGCATCCACGAGGGCAAGGTGCCCGAGGTCCTGCGCGACGCCCGCATCTACGCGCTCGACCTGGGGGCGCTGTTGGCGGGGACGCGGTACCGCGGCGACTTCGAGCAGCGGCTCAAGGCGATCCTCGCGGCGCTCGCCCAGAAGGAACACGCCATCCTCTTCGTCGACGAGCTCCACACCGTGATCGGCGCCGGCGCCGTCAGCGGAGGCAGCCTCGACGCCTCCAACCTGCTCAAGCCGGCGCTGGCTTCCGGCGAGCTGCGCTGCATCGGCTCCACCACCTTCCAGGAGTACAAGACCACCATCGAGCGGGACCGCGCCTTCGCCCGCCGCTTCCAGATCGTCGACGTGCCCGAGCCGAGCCCGGAGGAGACGGTGGAGATCCTGCGCGGCCTGCGCCCGCGCTACGAGGCCCACCACGAGGTGCAGTACACCGACGAAGCGCTGGAGGCGGCGGTGCAGCTCTCGGTGCGCTACCTGCCCGACCGGCACTTGCCCGACAAGGCGATCGACGTGCTCGACGAGGCGGGGGCCGCGCACAAGCTGCTGCCGCCCGACCGGCGCAGCGGCGAGATCGGGCCCAAGGAGATCGAGCAGGTGGTGGCGCGGATGGCGCGGGTGCCGCCGCGCAGCGTCTCCGCCGACGATCGCGAGGCGCTCGCCCGCCTCGAGCCCGAGCTCAAGGCGACGATCTTCGGCCAGGACGAGGCGATCGAGACGGTGGTCGCCGCCATCCAGCTCGCGCGAGCGGGATTGCGCGCGCCCGACAAGCCGATCGGCTCCTTCCTCTTCGCGGGGCCGACCGGCGTGGGCAAGACGGAGCTGGCGCGGCAGATCGCCCGCGTGCTCGGCGTGGAGTTCATCCGCTTCGACATGTCCGAGTACATGGAGAAGCACTCGGTGTCGCGGCTGATCGGCGCGCCGCCCGGCTACGTCGGCTACGACCAGGGCGGCCTGCTCACCGACGCCATCCGCAAGACTCCCTACGCGGTCCTGGTCCTCGACGAGATCGAGAAGGCGCACCCCGATCTCTTCGACATCCTGCTGCAGGTGATGGATCACGCCACGCTGACCGACAACCTCGGCCGCAAGGCGGATTTCCGCAACGTGATCCTCATCCTGACCACCAACGTGGGCGCGCGGGACCTGTCGGGGCGGCGCGTCGGCTTCGGCGGCGACATGCCGCACGGCTCCGCCACCGGTGCCCTGGAGAAGGCCTTCAGCCCCGAGTTCCGCAACCGCCTCGACGCGATCGTGCAGTTCAACCCGCTCGGCCGCGCCGAGATCGAGCGCATCGTGGACAAGAACCTGCAGGAGCTGCGGGGGATGCTCGAGGAGAAGAAGGTCGAGCTCGAGGTCACCGACGCGGCGCGCGCGTGGCTGGCCGACCACGGCTACGATCCGGCCTACGGCGCGCGGCCGATGGCGCGCCTGGTGGAGCGAGCGATCAAGCGTCCGCTCTCGAAGGCCATCCTCTTCGGCCCGCTCGCCGAGGGCGGAAAGGCCGTGGTCGACGCCGAGGGCGGAGAGATCGTCCTCCGCTTCCCGGGACGGTAGAAAAGGGCCTCAGCCGACGCGGAATCGAGCGGGAGGTGCGTCAACCAAGAAGATAGCGGAAGACGCATTCCGCCACGCAGGCGGGCTTTTCTTGTCCCTGGATCTCGACGGTGTTCTTGAAGACCACCTCGAGGCCGCCCTTCACCTCGGTGACGGACTCGATCATCGGCACGAGGCGATAGGAGTCGCCCTCCTTGAGCGGGGCGGGGAAGCGGACCTTGTTGAGGCCGTAGTTGAGCACTGCCGGAAAGCCGGTCACCTCCACGCACTCGAAGAAGAGGCCGGCGATCCGCGACAGCGTGTAGTAGCCGTGCGCGATCGGCGCACCGAAGGGCGACTCCCTCTTCGTGCGCTCGCGGTCGACGTGAATCCACTGGTGATCGCCCGTGGCGTCGGCGAAGGCGACGATCTCCTCGAACGTGAGGGTATGCCAGGGGCCGGGCGGAAGGGGCTTGCCGACCAGCGCCTCCAGACCTGCCCTTCCCTCGATCTTGGTCTTCTCCATGGTGCCTCCCTCGCTCAGAGCGGACGCGAGATCACGCAGGCGTTGATGCCGCCGATGCCCATCGAAAGCTTTCCGGCGAGTCCCTCCGGGGCCTTGCACGCCAGGTCGAAGACGAAGTTGGTGTGGAGCTTGGCGATCTCGGCGTTCAGCTCTTCGCGCGAAAGCGGCGTGGGGGCGAGCTTGCCCTTCGCGTAGCCGAGGTACTGGGCGGTCAGCTCCCAGCCTCCGCCGGCGCTCATGCCGTGGCCGAAGGTACCCTTGCGCGCCGTGACCAGCACCGAGCCCGGCAAGATCTGCCGCAGCGTCTCCACCTCGGTGTAGTCGCCCGGCGTGGCCGTGGCGTGCAGGTCCCAGGTCGCGATCTCCTCCGGCGTGGCACCCGCCAGCTCCAGCGCCTGCCGGATCGAGGCGAGGGGCCCCTCGCGCGAGGGCGTGATGATGTGGTCGGCGTCGGCCGAGACGCCCACGGCGACGGGCTCCATCCCCAGCGGCTGGAAGCCCTTCTTCGTCATGAACTCCATGTCGCCGACGATCCAGACCACGGCGCCGCCGGCCACGTGCGTGCCGCGCAGGCCGGTCAGGGGCTTGGAGACCTCGCCGTCGGCGGCGAGAACGCGCGCGTTGTAGAAGGCGCCGACCGAGAGAGGATGCGGCGGCGGATCCGTCATCCCCACCACCACCGCCTTGGCGCGGCCCAGCTGGATCGCGTCGATGGCGAGGCGGAGCGCGTAGCCGAAGGAGGAGCAGGCCGCCACCGGCGCGAAGGTCATGCCGGTGATCCGCCCCAGCATGGAGATCTGGGAGGCGGGCGTGTTGTGGATGTTCCAGAGCAGGTTGGGCGAGACCTGCGTCCAGGGCGGCTCGGGCGCGTTCCACTTCTTCTGGAGCCGGGCGATGCGGACGCGCTTCTCCTTGATTACCGCCAGCTTGGCCGACTCCACCTCGCCCTCGACGGAGAGGTTCTCGATCTCGCGCAGCTCGGCCAGGTACTGCGCGAGCTCCGGCGAGCGCCCCGCCCAGTAGTGCCAGAACGCCTCCTCGGCGCGGTCGCGCTCGTGGTCGGGCACGGCAGAGGGCTCGGGCGGGACCGAGGGATCCGCCTCGCGCTCCTCCTTCGGCTTCTGCAGCCACTCGCGCAGCGCCGAGTTGCGCTCGGGATGCGCCCAGAAGCGGTCCCACCGCCGCTGCGCCCGGTAGAGTTCGACGCTCTGGTCGTAGATCGTCGGCAGGTCACCCAGGCCCGTTCCCACGTAGACGTGGGCCTCGAGGCCCAGATCGGTGAGCACCTGCTCGATGCCCGGGTTCTGGGAGAGCGCCTGGATGAAGGCGCCCACGGCGTAGAGGGTGGGCAGGCCCATCTTCTTCTCGAGCTGCGAGAAGCGGTTCGGGGGGAAGCGCTCGTCGATCCAGCCCTTGTAGTCGGCGAAGCGGAACTCGGGGGTGCCGACGAGGAAGTTGCTCGGCCCGAAGCCCTCGAAAGGCGAAAGCCAGCTCTCCGCCGCCTCGAGATTTCGTTCGAAGGCCTCGATGTTCGGTGAGCGAGGCGCCACGATGCCCCAGCCGAAGATCCCGACTCTGCGCACAGTTCACTCCTCGACGCGGTTTGCGAGCCAGCGGAATGCGCAGATGTACCAGAGCCGGCCCCTCGGGCAAACCGTTCCGTTGGGGTGGCCACGGGGAAATTCCGCGGTTAGGCTCGGCCGCGTGCTGCCGGTCACCGTTCTCACAGGCTTTCTGGGCGCTGGCAAGACCACCCTCCTGTCCCGGATCCTGGCGAGACCCCACGGGCTGCGGATCGGCCTGATCCTCAACGAGCTGGGCCAGGCCGGGATCGACGAGGGGCCGCGCACTTCCTACGTCGAACTGACGGAAGGCTGCGTCTGTTGCGTGCGGAATCCCGACCTGCTCCGCGCGCTGACCGAGATGAAGGAGCGCGGGGACGTGGATCGGGTCATCGTGGAGACCACCGGCCTGGCCGACCCGCTCTCGCTGACCTGGACGCTTTCCCGGCCGGAGCTCGAGGGAGTGGCGAGGCTCGATGCGGTGGTGACGGTGGTGGACGCGGCCAACCACGCCCAGGCGGCGCGCGAGGAGTGGGAGGCCCAGGTGCGCTGCGGCGACGTGATCGTCCTCACCAAGACCGACCTCGCTTCGCCCGCGCAGATCGAGGAGGCGATCGCCGCGGTGCGCGCCATTCGGCCCTCCGCGCGGATCGTGCGCGGCGACGAGTCGCTTCCCACCGGGCTCTTTCTCGATCCGCTGCCGGAGGAGAGCGTGGCGCTCGCCCTGGCGCGGCAGGTCGAGCCGGCCGGGGCCTGCCACTCGGATTTCCGGGCGGTGACCTTCGCCGACCGCGCGCGCTACCGCCTCGACGCGCTCGAGGACTGGCTGGAGGACCTGCCCCAGCCGGTCTTCCGCGCCAAGGGCATTGTCCAGGCCGAGGACGGGACGTGGGCGCGCTTCCACGTGGTCGGCGGGCGCCTGCAGATCGACGCTCGCGCCGAGCCTCCCGCCCACGGGGAGAGCCGCTTCGCCTTCTTCGGACGCGGCATCTCCCGCGAGGAGATCGAGGCGCAGCTTTCGAGCTTTCGGACGGCGGTGGAGACGTGAGTCGGGTGCAGACCGCGGTGATCGCGATGAACCTCGGCGGGCCCGATTCCCCCGAGGCGGTGGAGCCCTTCCTCTTCCACCTCTTCTCCGACCCACATCTCATCCAGCTCCCGCTCGGCTTTCTCTGGCAGAAGTGGCTCGCGCGGCGCATCGCCGCGCGCCGCGCCCCGGAGAGCCGCAAGAACTACGAGCGGATCGGCGGTCGCTCGCCCATCCTCGAGCTGACCCAGCAGCAGGTGCGGGCGCTTCAGGCCGAGCTCGGCGAGGGATTTTCCGTGCACGTGGCCATGCGCTACTGGCACCCCTTCCCGGAGGAGGCGGTGGAGCGGATCCTCGCCGAGGGGGCGCGCCGCGTGGTGGCCCTGCCCCTCTATCCGCACCGTTCGATCACCACCTCCGGCTCCGCCATGCACGCCCTGCGTCGCGCGCTGGCTCGCAAGGCGCCGTGGCTTCCTTTGCACGAGGTCTGCTGTTTCCCCGAGGCGCCGGGCTTCGTGCAGGCCTGGGCCGACGCCATCCGCGAGGTCCTCGAGTCCATCCCCGAGGAAAGGCGGCAGAGGGCCCACATCCTCTTTTCCGCCCACGGGCTGCCGCAGTCGATCGTCGACGATGGCGACCCCTACGTGGCGCACGTGGAGGCCACCGTGCGCGCGGTGATGGCGAAGCTCGGCGACCTGCCCCACAGCCTCGCCTACCAGAGCCGCGCCACGCGCGCGAAGTGGCTCGAGCCCTCCACCGAGCAGGAGCTCGTGCGGCTCGGCCGCGCCGGCACCGAGGACGTGGTGGTCGTGCCCATCGCCTTCGTCACCGAGCACGTGGAGACGCTCTTCGAGCTCGACATCCTGCTGCGCGAGCCCGCGCTCGCGGCGGGGGTCCGCCACTACCACCGCGTCCGCGTCCCCCACCTCGCGCCCTCCTTCATCTCCGCCCTGGCCGAGAAGGTGCGCGGCGCCCTCGCCCCCGGCGGCCTTCCCCCCTGCCCGCCCCCCTGCAACAACCCGCTCTGCGTCGCCAGGCGCGGCGGCTGACCCGAGGGGCTCGTCTGGAAGTGGGAACTCGCGCGACGACCGCCGGACCTCGACGGAAACGGCGGGTACGACGACGCCGACGACATCGAGGTCTGGATCGGCGGCAGGCGTTACCGGCACACGAAACGGCCCTCACCACGCGAGGGCCGTCGTCGTTTTGGCCCGTGCGCCGTGTGCTAGCCGCGCAGCCGGAGCGCCTCGCCGAGGCGCTGGTCGGCGAACTGCCAGTTGATCACCTCGAAGAACTTGTCGACGTAGGCGCCGCGGTCGTTTTTGTAGCGCAGGTAGTAGGCGTGCTCCCAGACGTCGCAGACGAGGAGCGGGTAGGCGCCCTGGAAGCCCATGTTCTGGTGGTCCTCCACGGCGAGGATGATCAGCCGGTCGCCGAGGGGCTCGTAGGCGAGGACGCCCCAGGCGCTGGCTTCGGCCGCCTTGCTCGCCGCGGCGAACTGCTTGCGGAAGGCGTCCACGCTTCCGAAGCTGCGCGTGAGCGCGTCGGCCAGGCGCGGCGGGGGCTCGCCGCCGCCGTTCGGGCTCATCGAGTTCCAGTAGAGCGTGTGCAGGACGTGGCCGCTGCCGTGGAAGGCGAGCTCGCGCTCCAGCGCCTTGATCTGGGCGAAGTCGCCCTTCTTCCGCGCCTCCTCCAGCCCGGCCAGCGCGTTGTTGAGCCCGCGGACGTAGCCGGCGTGGTGCTTGTCGTGGTGCAGCTCGAGGATCTCGGCGCTGAGGAAGCCGTCGAGCGCGTTCTTCGGATAGGGAAGGGGAGGCAGGGTGTAGGGCTGCGGCGAAATGGTCGCGCCGCGGGCAGGCGGCGGCGCCGCCTTTTCCTTCTCCTTCCCCGCCGGGCGAGGCGCCTGCGCCGCGGCCAGGTCGGAGACGCCGAGGACCGGCACCGCCAGCGCCGCGCCCGCCATCACGCCGAGCATCTCCCGTCGGTCGAGGGAAGCGCTCTTCCTTTCGCTCATCGCGTTCTCCTTTGCGTTCGGGACTTCGGGTTCGGGACCGCACGAGTCTAGCACGACGTGAGCGCGCTTCTTTCTTCGCGGCCAGCGCGAGCGGAGATACGATTCCCCGGGCTGTCCATCAGTGGAAGGTGAAGGATGAGAGCACTGCGACTGGCTCTGGTGGTGGGTGTGGCGGCTGCGCTTCCCTCGGCCGCCCTCGCGGATCTGACGCTCGGGGTGGACGCGAACGCGGTCGCGCCCTCGCAGACGGATTCGACGGGCTTCGGCCTGGGCGTGAGCGCGGGGATGGATCTTTGGGGTTTCGGCCCCGTGGGCCTGGGCCCTCACGTGCGCCTGGGCACGGCCAGCTCGGAGGACGACCGCATCCTGCACGGCTCGATCGGCGCCCGGCTCACGGTGGACTTCGTGGTGGCGCTCTCGGCGTCGGTCCGCGTGGGCGTCGGCGATCTCTCCCGCGAGGGGCTGATCGAAGCCGGCGAGTCGACGAGCGGGTCGGGATTCCTCCTCGAGGGCGATCTCACCGCCGAGTTCCCGCTCTTCGGACCTCTCACCATCGGTGCCCGTTACGGACACTCGAAGATCTTCCTCTCCGACAGGGACTACAGCTGGCCCTCCTACGGCCTGCAGCTCGGCCTGCGGATTTGAGCGGCCGGCGCGAGCGCGGCCTGCCGGCGGCGCGCACGCGCCGCGACGCGCACGGCCCCGTCCGAGGCAGCGCCCACGCGCGGGCGATCCGTGCTCCGCGGCCCGTGTAGCTCGTCGTGATCGAGCGGCGAGCCGCGGGCCCGCCGCTCGACGTCGGCCCACCGCGCGCTCAGGCGCGCTGGCTGCGCAGGGCCCAGCCGATCATCTTGTAGAGCAGGCGCGCGCCCACGTTGCCGTCCCACTCGTCGCCGTCGGGACCGGGCGCGACTTCGCAGAGGTCGAGGCCAACGATGGTGCGCCCGCTCTCCACCACTCCGGCGATCAGCTCGCACGCCTGGTAGAAGCTCAGGCCACCCGGCACCGGTGTGCCCGTGTGCGGGCAGAGGCTCGGGTCGAGCCCATCGATGTCAAAGGAGACGTAGACGCGCTCCGGCAGGTCGCGGACGATGCGGTCGACCTGCTGCTTCCAGGTCGCGCCGGCGAAGCGTTCGCGGGCCAGCGCGTGGTCGAAGTGGGTGACGATGCGGCCGCCGCTCTGCTGGATGTAGCGGTACTCGCCCTTCCCGAAATCGCGCACGCCGACCTGTACCAGCTTCGCGACGCCGGGAATCCGCTCCATCACGTTGAAGAAGATCGAGGCGTGGCTGTGGGTGAAGCCCTGGTAGGCCTGCCGCAGGTCGGCGTGGGCATCCACGTGGAGGATCCCCATGCCGGGAAAGCGCTCCGCGTATGCGCGCATGGCGCCGAAGGGCACCGAGTGATCGCCGCCCAGCACGCAGACGATCTTGCCCTGATCGAGCCAGCGCGCGACCGCGGCGTGGACCCGGTCGGCGAGGAGGTCGCCGATCTCATTGACGCGGTCGATGCGCCGCGCGCGCTCGGCCTCGTCGAGGCCCTCGCTCTCGACGGAGCGGACGAGGGCGACCGCCTCGTCGTTCCACGCCACCACCTGGGGATCGGCATCGAGCATGGCGATCCCCTGCTGGAAGAATTCGCCCAGCTCGAGATCGAAGAGGTCCACCTGGTGCGAGGCGGCCAGGACCGCGTCGGGGCCCTTCGCCGCACCGGAGCCGTAGGAGGTGGTGGCCTCGAAGGGAACGGGGACGACGACGACCTTCGACTCGTCGGGCGTGAAGGGTAGGCCGTAGATGCCGGAGCCCGGCTCGGCGGGCGCGTCGGGGTCGAAGTACGGCATGGCCGGCATCCTAGCCGCTGCGCCGGCGGGGTCAACGTGGCCAGGCGCCGAGGAGACCTAGTCGAATCGGTGCAGCAGGTGCCCGGCCTGCCACACCGCGACCACGCGCCGCAGCGCCCTGATGTCCTCGAGGGGGTTGCCGTCCACGAGGACGAGGTCGGCGTAGGCACCCGGGGCGATCACGCCGAACTTGGCGGTGGGATCGAGGAGCCGGACGGGCATGCGCGTGGCCGCCATGAGGGCCTCGGCCGGCGGCATGCCCAGCTCCACCAGCGCCTCGATCTCGTCGCGTAGGTCGTGATCGGCTCCGGGCTGCGTCCCCGAACCGGCGAGGAGAGGGACGCCGATCTCGCGCAGCGCGCGGAGGTTTTCCCGGAGCCGCTCGGCGCAGGGACCGGGTCGGCCGGCGCAGAGTCCCTGGGAGGTGACGACCGGCACGCCCGAGATGGAGAGTTCGTGCGCCTGCGTTCGGCCGAGCGCGTCCTCCCACGGCGGTGCGAGCAGGAGCGCCACGCGCGAGCGCGCGGCGAGGAGGGACGCGTCGGTGGTCGGCGCCAGGGCGTAGACGGGCTTGCGGTAGGCGGCCGCCTCGGCCACCACCGAGCGCGCCATCTCCTCGGTGAAGTCTGCCGTCCACTCGATCCGCACGAAGTCCGAGCGGTAGCGCTCCAGGTCGCGGCGCGCGGCCCGCGCCGCCTCCAGGGGGCTTTCCACCCGCTGCACTTCCTCCATGCGGTAGGGAGCGTCGAGTCTCGCCTCGCCGCGGATGGCGCGCGTGGAGCGGTAGAGGCGCGGCCCCGGCAGCTCACCCGCGGCGATCCGGCGCTGCAGCGATTCGACGTCGGTGTCGTGCCCGGCCACCACGGCGGTGGTCACGCCCTGCGCGAGCATGCGCTCCAGTGCGCGGCGCGGATCGCCGTCACCGAGCAGCACGTGCATGTCGACGAGGCCGGGCAGGAGGACCTTTCCCCTGGCCGGAACGATCTGGACGCGCCCATCCAGATCGTGCTGTCCCGTGGGCACCATTTTCCGCACCCGGCCGCCGACGAGCAGCACGTCCATGCCGTGCCAGAGGAAGTCGTCGAAGCCGGTGAACACGTCGACCCCGGTGATCAGCGTCGGCGGCGCTTCCCGGGAGAAGTCCGGCGCCTCCACGTGGACGGGGCGGTAGCCGCCGCAGGCGGCGAGAAGCAGGGCGACAGGGAGCCATCTCATGCGCTCATCCTACTCCGGCGCGATCCGCGTGCGCGCCGCGAGACGGAAAGCGCGAACGACGGCTCGTGGGAGGCGAACCAGGCCTCGAGCTCCAGGCCGGCCTTCGCCAGGAGCCGCTCCACCGACTTCCGGGTGAACTTGCGGCTGATCTCGGTGCGGATGGATTCTCCCTTCGCAAACGAGATCTGCATTCCGAGGCGCGGGATCTCCACCTCGTGCGCTTCCTCCGCGCGAAGATGCATCTCGATCTGCGCCGGCTCCTCCCGAAGGAACGCCACGTGCGCGAAGCGCTCCGGCGCGAAGTTCGCTCCGAGCTCGCGGTTGATCACCCGCAGGATGTTGCGGTTGAAGGCGGCGGTGAGTCCCTGCGCGTCGTTGTAGGCGCGGTGGAGGACCTCGGCCGACTTCATCAGGTCGGTGCCGAGGAGGAGGCGATCGTCCTCGCCGAGGGTGGCGGCGATCCGCCGGAGGAAGATGGCGCCCTCCTCCTCGGTGAAATTCCCGATCGTTCCCCCGAGGTAGGCCACGAGGCGGCGGCCCCCGGAGGGGATTTTTTCGAGGTGAAAGTCGTAATCACCTACGAGGCCGTGCACGTGCAGCCAGTCGAATTCGCGCAGCAGCGCGCGGGCGCTCTGGCGGAGCATGGACTCGCTGACGTCGAAGGGCACGTAGGTGCAGCGCAGGCCCTGGCGCCCGGCAGCGGAAAGGAGGATGCGCGCCTTGCGGGCCGGACCCGATCCGAGCTCCACCAGGTGGGTGGGCCGCACCTGCGCCATCACCTCGCCGGCGACCCGCGCAAGCAGCCCCGCCTCCGCCCGCGTCGGGTAGTACTCCTCCGTCTCGCAGATGCGGTCGAAGAGGATGGAGCCGGCCTCGTCGTAGAAGTACTTGGAGGGAAGCCACCTGGGAGTGGCGCCCAGGCCGTCTCGCACGTCCCGCACGAGCGTCGACGCTCGACGCGGCAGGACCTCGACGACGATTCTCTCTCCGGGGCCCTCGATCCGCACACCCGCCTCCCTGCAAACGTTCGGCGGCAGCGCGCGAAAGACGAACCCCCCGGCCGGGCCTCGCACGCCGTTTTACGCCGCGAGGAGCTTTCCCTGCGTGCGGCGGCGCATCGCACGCACGCGGCCTACCCTTTCGTCCTGGATTCGCGGGTCGCGGGCAGACCGGGAAGCGGGCGTGCGCATGGCCGGGACGGCGGAGCTCTTCGCGGAGATGGAGCGCGCGCGGGCGCTCACGCTCTGGCTCGTCGACGATCTCGACGACGCGCAGGCGCGCGCCCGGCCCGATCCGGACTTCTCACCGATCGGATGGCACCTCGGCCACGTGGCATGGCAGGAGGAGGTCTGGCTGCACCGCCGGCTGTGGGGTCGAGCACCGCTTCGCCCGGAGTACGATTCGCTCTTCGATTCCTTCCGTAGCCCGAAGGACGCGCGCCCGGCTCGCCTTCCCCCGCTTCCGGCCATCCTCGACTACGCGGCTCGGGTGCGAGAGGAGAGCACCCGGCTAGCCCAGAAAGACACCGACTCGGAACTTCTCGCGCAAGGCTGGGTGTTTCGATTTCTCGCCAACCACGAGCGCCAGCACGCCGAGACGGTCGCCATCGCGCGTCTCCTCCTTCGCCTGCCTCGACCGGTCCATCCCCTTGCGACCGATCCGATATCCACCGCCGAGGGCTGGCAGTTCTTCCCCGAGGGCTCGTTCGTCATGGGCTCGGACGACCCCGACGGATGGGACAACGAGCGCATGCCCCATGCGCGGCGCATCCCCTCGTTTCGGCTCGCGCGCCGGCAGGTGACCAACGGCGAGTGGCTCGAATTCGTGGAGGCCGGCGGCTATGCGACGCGCTCGCTGTGGAGCGAGGAGGGCTGGGCCTTCGTGCGCGCGAAGGGGATCTCCGCGCCGCTGCACTGGGAGCGAGACGCCGATGGGGAGTGGCGTCGCTTCTCCCTGCGCGGATGGGTGTCGCTTGCCCTCGACCATCCCGTGGCGCACGTCTCGTATTTCGAGGCCGAGGCCTACGCGCGCTTCGCCGGGGCGCGCCTTCCCACCGAGGCGGAGTGGGAGCGCGCCGCCCGCGGCAAGCACGATCACCGCTTCCCCGGCGGCGATCTCGCCGGCGCCAACCTGGAGATGCGGCGCGGCGACACTGCGCCCGCGGGCGGCCTCGCCGGCAACGTCTGGGAATGGACCTCGAGCTTCTTCGCGCCCTATCCCGGATTTCGGCCCTCTCCCTACCGCGGCTACAGCGAGCCTTGGTTCGGCGAGGCGCACCGCGTCCTGCGCGGCGGGAGCTATCTCACCCACCCGCTCATGGCCCGGTCCTGCTTTCGCAACTGGCTCGAGCCCCACATCCGCGCCTATCCCGCCGGCCTCCGCCTCGCCCGCGACGCCCAGGCACCGTCCTCGCGCGCCCGGAAGCGAGACGGCTCCGCGTGACGCCCATGCGGCCGGCGAGGATGCCGGAGTCGAGCGAGAGTGGAGCTTGGGGGACCGGATGGAGCAGGTCGTCGCGCACAGCCTACTCCCAGGGGTTTCGAAACTTCCCTGACGGAGCCGATCGAGGACATCTCCGCGTCCTCGCGAGAGCTCGGCCTGGGCGAAAGAGAGGCGCGCGGCTGGTGCCGACCGAAACGCCTTCAGTAGACGTTGTACTTGCGGCGCAGGGCCTCGTGCTCGGCGGCGGTGCGCGAGGGCCGGAGGGTGCGGTTCTGGTCGTGCAGGTAGTACCAGTAGGGGCTCTCCTCCGGGCGGAGCGCCGCGATCAGCGACTGGAGCGTGGGCGCTCCGATCGGGCCAGGCGGCAGCCCGCGCCGCAGGCGCGTGTTCCACGCGTCGTCGGGATCGCGCAGGCGCTGGAGGAACGCCTTGCGGTCGTTCCACTGCGGCAGCTCGTAGCGGCTGGTGGCGTCCACTCCCAGGGCCATGCCCGCATCCAGGCGCTTCCAGAGGATTCCCGCCACCAGCGGCCGCTGCTCGGGGACCGGCTCCTCGCGCTCCAGCAGCGAGGCCATGATGACGATCTGGTGCAGCGTTCGCCCGCTGGACGCGATCTCCTCGCGATGGGGCTTCCAGAAGCGCTCGACGAAGGTATCGAGCTGCCGCTGTACCAGCTCGCGCACGTCGAAGCGGTCCGGAACGATGCCGTAGGTCTCGGGGTAGAGGTAGCCCTCGAGGGTACGGCCCTCGATGGGGAAGGGGGCGCGCACCCACGACGGATCGGAGGCGGCGGCGAGGTAGGCGCCGGGCTCGATCCATCCCTTGCGGGCGAGGGCTTCGTCCGTGTCGCGCAGCCTCCAGCCCTCCACGATGACGAAGGGCTCGTCCTCTGGCAGGGGATTCCCCTCCAGCGCGGAGGCGATCTCCGCCACGGACATCCCGGGGCCGAGCTCGAAGCGACCGGCCTTGGCGGCCAGGCCTCCGCGGCGCCACAGGTGGTAGCGCCACAGCCATTCCGCGCGGATCAGGCCGTCCCTTTCGAGGCGCGCCCCCAGCGATCGCCCGGTGGCGCCGCGCGGGACCTCCCACACCACCTTCTCCCCGGAGCCGGGCCGCATCGGCGTCCGCACGGACCGCTCCAACCAACCGAATCCCGCGCCGCCTGCGAGGGCGGCGACGAGCGCCACTAGCGCGACCTTCTTCATCCGCACGGAGCTTAACACAAAGGTCCGACAGGCGCCGGCTTCCAGGCGGGCCTCCGCACCCCCAATGGTGCAGTGGCGGTCGTGCACGCCGCGCGCAAGTTTCCCATAGCGCCCACTTCTGGACACAGGGCGTGGTGGGAAGGCCGCCCGTGGCGGCTGAAAGCGCGAGAGGAAACGCGATGAAGTGGTTTCGAGCATGGGGTTGGGCGTTGGCGTCGCTCGCGGGCGTCCTGCTCGTGGCGGGGACTCCGGAACGGGCGCACGCCGTGGACTTCGACTTGATGATCAGCGGCGACGTCAACGGCGTCTTCAAGACCAGCGAGGGCGACGACCGCGATCTGGGCATCGGCATCGCGGGCCGGCTCGGCCTGGGCTTCGACACGGGGACGGTCCGGCTGGTGCCCGAGGGCATGTTCGAGTGGGACCGCTTCGGCGAGGACGACACGGTGATCCGCGTCCTCGGCGGCCTGCGGATCATGGCCGGTGACGTCTTCGAGCCGAGCGTCTTCGCCCACGTGGGCTGGGGCCGGCGCAATCTCGAGAACACGAACGACAACGCCGTGGCCATCGACGTGGGCACCGCCCTCGACTTCACGGCGATCCCCTACCTCAAGATCGGCGCCCAGGCGGCCTACAACTGGATCGAGCTGGATCCCGTCTTCGACTTCATCAGCTTCGGCGCGCACCTCACCTTGCTTTTCTAGCGAGGCCTGGCCGCGGCGGGAGGGGCCTGTTAGGCTCGTCCCGCCATGGCCATCTCCCGTCGCGCGCTGATCCGTCTCGGAGTGGGAGGAAGCCTGCTTCTCCTCGCCGGAGGAGCAGGCCTCGCCTTCCAGCCATCTCGGCTGCGCGCACCATCGATTCCGCTCCGCGCCCTCGACGCGCGGAGCATTTCCGTTCTCGCCGCGATCGTCGACCGGTTGCTTCCGCCGCGACCCGGCTTTCCGACCCCTGCCGAGCTTCGCATCGCCGAGCGCATCGACGCCTTCCTCGCCGACGGGGATCCCGCCGTGGCCGCCGATTTCCGCCGGGCGCTCCTCCTCTTCGAGAGCGGACTCGCGGGCCTCGTCTTCGAAGGAAGATCCGCCCCCTTCACGCGCCTTCCCCCCGACGAACAGGATCGGGTGCTCCATGCGTGGCGCACCAGCGCCTGGTCGTTTCGGCGCATGGTCTACCGCGCCATCCACGGCCTGTGCATGGCGACGTATTTCACCTGCCCGGAGACCTTCCCCGGGACCGGTTATCCGGGGCCGTCGCGCCTGGGCGAGAGCCGATGAACCATCCGCGCGTCCACCATCGACTCGACGAGGACCTCGAAATCGAGCGCGACGTCTGCGTGATCGGCTCGGGCGCGGGTGGCGCCGTGGTCGCGGCCGGGTTGGCGAGCCGGGGGCTCTCGGTGGCGATCCTGGAGGAGGGGGCCTACCGCACCCGCGTCGACTTCCGCATGGACGAGGGCGAGGCGTATCGCACGCTGTATCAGGACCGCGGCCTGCGCTCGACCACCGACCTGGCCATCACCATCCTCCAGGGCAAGGCGGTGGGCGGCTCCACCGTGGTCAACTGGACCACGTGCTTTCGCGCCCCCGACGCGGTGCTGCGTCACTGGGAGCGCGAGTTTGGCTTGCGCGGATGGACGCCCGAGGCGCTGGCTCGGCACTTCGAGGCGGTGGAGCGGAGGCTCTCGATCGCCGAGTGGCCCGAGGCGCTGGCCAACCCCAACAACCGCGTCCTCCTCGAGGGATGCCGGCGGCTCGGCTACGCCGTCGGGCCTCTGCGCCGAAACGTGCGACGCTGTGAAAACACCGGCTACTGCGGGATGGGCTGTCCCGTGGACGCCAAGCAGGCGATGCACCTCACCTACGTGCCCGACGCGCTGGAGAGCGGCGCGGAACTCTTCGCCTGCGTGCGCGCGCAACGGATCGAGGTGGAGCGGGGCCGGGCGCGGGAGGTGCTGGGGCTGGCCGTGGATCCCGAGAGCGGCCGGCCGACGGGGTGGCAGATCCGCGTGCGCGCGAGGGCTTTGGTGGTGAGCGCCGGCGCCCTCAACTCGCCGGCGCTTCTGCTTCGCTCGGGCCTCGACGACGGCAAGGTGGGGCGACGCACCTTCCTTCATCCCACCGTGGCGATGGCTGCATTTTTCGACCACCCGATCCACGGCTATTCCGGCGCTCCGCAGTCCATCGTTTCGCACCACTTCGCCGATCGCGGCGAGGAGCGGATGGGGTTCTTTTTGGAGACGCCGCCCATCCATCCGATGCTGGCGGCCACCGCATCGCCTTCCTTCGGCGCCGCACAGTTCGAGGTGATGTCTCGACTTTCGCACATGCAGGCGCTCATCGCCCTGGCCATCGACGGATTTCTTCCGGGTGACGAGGGCGGAAGGGTGACGGTCGACCGAGAAGGGCGGATGCGTTTCTCGTACCCCATCCGCGAACCGCTTCGGGAAGCCTTTCGTGCTGCCTCGGTGGAGATGGCGCGGATCCAGCTCGCCGCCGGCGCAGCCGAGGTGCGCTCGCTTCACCTCGAACCGGTGATCGTCCAAAGCGAGCGCGATCTGGAGAAGCTCGAGCGCGCGCCCTACGGCGCCCACCGCCACTCCATCTTCAGCGCCCACCAGATGGGCGGCTGCCCCATGGGCGAGGACGAGGAGGTCTGCGTGGTGGACTCCGAGCTGCGCCACCGGCGCGTGGAAAATCTCTACGTGGTCGACGGCTCGGTCTTCCCCACCTCGCTCGGCGTCAACCCGAGCGAAACGATCTACGCCCTCGCCCACCGCGCCGCCGAGCGGATCGCGCCTGCGCTCCGGTAGCGGCGAGCCGGCAGGCGCCCGGGAGCTTCCGCGTCGTCCCCGCGAGGGTGTCTTCGCTCCCAACGCATGCCTAGATTCCGGGACGGAGCGGAGGTCGCACCCCGAAATGCTGAGCCCATTCATCGAGCGCTACCTGCGGGTCAACGGCATCCCCGTCCGCCTCCTCACCGAGGAGGAAGCGGAGGTCCATCCGCCTCGCAGCGAGGACGACCTGGTCGTCGTGCGCGTGAGGACCGTGCTGCTCGAGATCGACGGCGGCGACGAGGTCCTCTGCGCGATTCCGGAGAACGCCGAGGTCGACCTGGACGCGCTCTGCGACCTCCTCGACGCCGAGGAGGCGGTGATCTGCGAGGAAGGGCGCCAGCTCGAGGTCTTCCCCGGCTGCGAGTTTGGCGCCGCTCCGCCCTTCGGCGGCCTCTGGGGACTGCCGCTGATCGTCGACTCGGATGTCGAGCTCTCCGACCGCGTCCTCGTGCCGGCGGGCCGCCACGACCTCTTCCTCGAGATGCGGACCACCGACCTCCTCTACCTGGAGGATCCGGTGGTGGCCGAGATCGCGGCGCACCCGGGCGAGCCGTGGCGGCACGCCATGCCCGTGCAGTGGCATCCGCCGGGCGAGGCCCCGACCCTCCGCACCTGATGGGCCCGGCGCCGCGCATGGCGGCGGGGCGGGCTACCAGGCGAGGACGACCTTGCCGAAGGTGCGGTTGCTCTCGAGCAGCCGGTGCGCTTCGGCCACTTGCTCGAAGGGAAGCACCGCCTCCACCACGGGCGAGAGCCGCCCGCGCTCGAAGAGCGGCAGGACCTCGTCGGCAAAGCGGCGGGCCAGCAGCGCCTTTTCCTCGGGGGCGCGCGAGCGAAGCACGGTGCCGATCAGCGTGATGCGCTTCGAGAGCAGCGTGCCGAGGGGGAGGTTCGCTTTCGCGCCGGCGAGCAGGCCCACGCAGATCATCCGGCCGCGGTTCGCGAGGGCGGCGAGGTTCTCCTCGAAGTAGGCGGCGCCCACCAGGTCGAGGATGCAGTCGGCGCCCCGGCCGCCCGTGTGCTCGCGTACCTTCTCGGCGAAGCCGCCCTCGACGAGGATGGAGGCCTCCAGCCCCATCGCCTTGCCGCGGTCGAGCTTCTCCTGCGAGCGCGAGGTGCCGATGACGAGGGCTCCTGCCTCGCGGGCGAGCTGGAGGGCGGCGGTGCCGACGCCGCTGCCGACCGCGTGGATGAGGACGGATTCGCCCATGCGCAGGCCGGCCTGTAGAAAGAGCGCGTCGTAGGCGGTGAGGAAGGCCTCGGGGATCGCCGCCGCCTCGGCGGAGGAGAGCCTCGAGGGAACGGGGATGGCCTCGCGCGCGGAGACGGTGACGTGCGTGGCCATGGCGCCGCCGCCGACGATGCCCATCACCCGGTCGCCGACCTTCCACTCGGTCACGCCCTCGCCGATCGCCTCGACCACGCCGGCGTACTCCAGCCCGGGGATGTCGGCGGGCGAGCCCGGCGGCGCCGGGTAGAGGCCGCGCCGCTGCAGCAGATCGGCGCGGTTCAGCCCCGCCGCCTCCACCCGCACGAGGATCTCGCCGTACCCCGGCGGGCGCGCCGAAAACTCCGCCAGCTCCAGCACCTCCGGCCCGCCGTGCTCCCGGATCCGCACCGCTCTGCCCATGGCGCTCCAAGCTAGCACAGAGCCATTCGACTCTAGGCTGGTTGGCTTAGCCAAGACCCAAGACCAACCTCTCCTCGCGAAGTCGCGGACCGTGGTCAACGTTCACAAGGCAAAAACGCACCTCTCGAAGCTGCTGGAGCGGGCACATGCCGGTGAGGAGGTGATCATTGCGAAGGGAGGAAAGCCCTACGCACGGCTTTGTCCCCCGGAACTGTCGAAGCTCGCTCGTTCCCTGATCGCCGATCGGGGGAACGAAATCTTCGTTTCCAGCGCCAGCGGATGGGAGATCTGCACGAAGTTCCGGCTCGGTCGGCTGCCGGATGCCTGGGTGCTCGTCCAGGATCTCGCGGGCTGGATCCAGAAAGCGGGCTTTTTCGAGTTGAAGATCGGCCTCGAGCACGCACAGCGTGCAGGGCTTTTCGAACAGCTGCATCGAGACCCCTTCGATCGCATGATCGCTGCCCAGAGTCTCGTCGAAGGGCTGCCGGTCATCGGAAAGGACGAAGCGCTCGTGGCCTTCGGCGTGCAGCTCGTGTGGTAGCACCACTTCGAGCCCCCGAGTCGTTGGCATCCGATTCAGTGCAGCGCGGCGGAAGGCGCGGCCAGGGCGGAGGGCATGCGGGTGGCGAGGCGCCTCCGGCGGATCTCGGCGCGCGTCCCCTCGTCGAGCACGGGTGGCTGCTTGTGGCGCAGGTCGGCGTAGGTGAAGGTGAGCTGGCGCCGGTGGCGGCTCACCCAGCCGTAGAGGAAGTCGCCGAGCTGGCGCAGGCCGGGGAGCGAGTAGAGGGTGCGGAAGAGAGGCAGGCCGAAGGGGAGGAGCATGTCGAAGCTGGCGGCGGCGGCGCCGGCCCCCTTCCACAGCTTCCCGGAGGGGGTGAGCGCCAGGGCGGTTCGGCGCGCCTCGCGCAGGCTGCTTCCCACTTCCTCGGGCAGGCCCTCGATCTGGAAGGGAAGGGTGTAGAGCCGCCCCCGCCAGTCCAGGCGGCGCAGAACGCGGGCCACGGTGGAGCAGAAGCCGCACTTACCGTCGTAGACGAGCAGGAGCTGATGGCGCTGCAGCATGGAGTGAATCTGCGGATGGCGCCCCGAGAAGGCAGTATAGTGGCGTCATGATCCGCCACATCCTCGTCGGCTTCGATGGCTCGGAGGGTGCGAGGCGGGCGGCCGACTACGCGCGGCGGCTCGCGGAGACCTTCGACGCGAAGATCACGTACGTCTTCGTCCTCGAACCCATCCCGGTGGTGAGCCTGGGCTTCGCGGAGTCGTTCAGCCTCGCCCACCAGCAGATGCAGGCCAAGGACCTCGAGCGGGTGCACGAGATCCTCGCCCGGCTCGCCGAGGGGCTCTCGGCCGAGGGCGTGGACAGGCGCGTCGAGTACGGCCCGGCGGCCGACACCATCTGCCGCCTCGCCCGCGAGCTCGACGCCGACCTGGTGGTGGTGGGGGCGCGGGGCCTGGGCGCGGTCGAGCGCTTCCTCATCGGCTCGGTGAGCAGCCGGGTGGTGCACCTCTGCGACCGGAACGTCCTGGTGGTGCACTGAACGCGCGATCTTGACTGCCTGAACAAATGTTCCTATCGATCGCCGGGTGGCGATCCCAAAGCGCGATCCATCCGGCAAGCCCGAGCTCGCCTCGCTCCTGGCCGACCTCCGCCGGTCCCGCCTGATCGTCGGGCCCGAGGAGCTCGAACACCGTCTTCCCACCCCCCTGCCCACGGGCCTTCCGGACCTGGACCGCCTCCTGGGCGGAGGGCTGCCGCGCGGGCGGATCGTGGAGCTTTCGGGGGAGGGGACGGGATCGACCGCCCTGGCGCTCTCCATCGCCGCCCACGCGAGCCGCACGGGGCGGCTGGTGGCGTGGGTGGACGGCGCGGACGCCTTCGACCCGCGGGGGGCGCGCGAGGCGGGGCTTTCGCTTGCGCGGCTGCTCTGGTGCCGGCCGAAGGACCTGCGCGCGGCCGTCCGCGCCGCCGACGCCCTGATCGCCTCCGGCGCCTTCCCCCTGGTGGTCCTCGACCTCTGCCGGGAAGATCCGCGCCCCGTGAGCCAGTCGGCGTGGCTGCGGCTGGCGCGGGGAGCGGAGGCGAACCGCAGCTGCCTCCTCGTGCTGGGGGAGGCGGGGGCGCAGAGCTTCGCCGCCGCCACGCTCTCGCCCTCGCGGGCGCGGGCGCGCTTCTCCGGCGAGGGGCCGGGGCGGCTCTTCGAGGGGGTCGAGCTCGACTGCCGCCTGGAGCGGAACAAGCTGGGGCTCTGGCCCGGCGAGGTCCGGCTCTCCTTCCGCGCGCCGGAGCACCTGCCCGCGCTCGCCTGGGATCCGCCGCCGGGGACGCTGCGCTTCGGAGGGCGGAGATGAGGGTCGGCTGCCTCTTCGTCCCCGAGCTGCCGCTCCAGGCGCTCTTGCGCGCCGAGCCCGACCTGCACGGCCAGCCCCTGGCGGTCTTCCAGGGCGAGGGAGCGCGGGCGCGGATCCTGGCCGTCTCGGTGCCGGCCCGCAGCCGGGGCGTGCTGCCGGGGATGCGGATCGACCAGGCCCTGGCCCTCTGTCCCGACCTCCTCCTGCGCCCGGACGACGAGGCGCTGCGGGAGGCGGCGCGCGAGGCCGCCCTGGACGCGGCCTCGGCGGTCTCGCCGCGGGTGGAGGAGGCCGCGCCCGGCCTGGTCCTGGTGGACGCGCAGGGCCTCGGCAAGCTCTTCGGGGGCGATCGCGGCATCGCCTCGGCGCTTCTCTCTGCCGCGCGTAAGGTGGGGCTGGAGGGGAGGGCCGCGGTGGCCAGCGGCAAGCGCATCGCCCGCATCGCCGCCGTGCGGGGCGAGGGGATCGAGGTGGTCCCGCCGGGCGAGGAGCGCGCCTTCCTCGCTCCCTTGCCGCTTTCGGCGCTGGGAGCGACCCCGGAGCTTCTGCGCACCCTGGAGCGGTGGGGGATCGGCAGCGCGGGGGCGCTGGCCGCCCTGCCCGAAGGCGGCCTCGCCTCGCGGCTGGGGCCGGAGGGGGTGCGGCTGTGGCGGCTCTGCCGCGGCGAGGACGACGAGCCGCTCGTGCCCCGGGAGCTTCCCCAGATCTTCGAGGAGGGCTGCGACCTCGACCACGACATCGTGGCCCTGGAGGGGCTCCTCTTCCTCCTGCGGCCGGCGCTGGAGCGCCTCGTGGATCGCCTCGCCTGCCGGGGCCTCTTTTGCGGCGGGCTTTCCTTGCGCCTCCTCCTGGAGCCGACGGGGGAGGCCATCCTCCCGGTGGAGCTCGCCGCGCCCACCCGGGACGTGCCCACGCTCCTCTCCCTGTGCCGCTCGATCCTGGAGCGGCGACCGCCCGGCGCGCCGGTGCGCGGGGTGCGGGTGCGGGCCGAGGCCGCAGCCGGGCGGATCGAGCAGCTCCGCCTCTTCGGCCTGCCCACCGTCTCGCCGGACCGGCTCGCCACGGTGGTGGCCAAGGTGGCGGCGATCGTCGGCGACGGCCGCCTGGGAAGCCCCGTCCCCGAGGAGTCCCACGTCCACGAGGCCTTCTCCCTGGAGCGCTTCGACCCGCCGCCGGTCGAGGAGGAGGCGCCCGAGCCCGAGGGCGATCGCCGCTTGGCGCTGCGGCTCTTCCGCCCGCCCCTCCCCGCCGAGGTCCGCATGGCGGCGGGCCTTCCCCAGGCCATCTCCGCTCGCGGCGTCACCGGCTGGGTGGTCTCGCTCTCCGGGCCGTGGCGCGTCGATGCGGGCTGGCACGACCGGCCGATCCGCCGCGACGGCTACGACGTGGAGCTCTCCGACGGCGCCGTCTACCGCCTGGCCCACGACCTCGTGCAGGACCGCTGGTTCCTCCTCGGCCGCTACGACTGAGGCCGGCCGCCATGACCGAGACCCGCAAAAAAAGAGAGACATACGTCGAGCTTCGGGCCCGGTCCGCGTTTTCCTTCCTGCGCGGCGCCTCCCAGCCCGAGGACCTGGCCCTGCGCGCCGCCGACCTCGGCTACGACGCCATGGCGCTCGGCGACCACGGCGGCCTCTACGGCATGCCTCGATTTTCCGCCGCCGCGCGCCAGGCGGGCCTTCGCCCCATCGTCGCCGCCGACGTGGACGTGGAGGGGATCGGCTCGCTGCGCCTGCTGGTCGAGGATGAAAATGGATACAAAAATCTCTGCCGCCTCCTCACCCTCGCGCATGCGCGCGGCCCCAAGGGAACGCATTTGGCGTACCTGGACGAGGTGGCGGAGCACGCGCAGGGGCTTTTCGCGCTGCTGGGCGCCTGCCGGGACGCAGAGGCCGCCGACGCCGTGGTGCGGAGGCTGGGGCGGGATCGCGTGGCCGCCGAGGTCTGCCGCTACCTCGACCCCGCGCAGGAGCGGTGGAACCGCGTCATGGTGCACCTCTCGGAGCACCACGGCATTCCGCTGGTGGCGACCGGCGACGTGCGCCACGCTCATGAGCACGAGCGGCGCATCCTCGACGTGCTCACCTGCATCCGCGAGGGCGTGACCCTGGAGCAGGCGAGGACGCTACTTCTGCGCAACGCCGAGCGGCACCTCCGCCCGCCCGCGCAGATGCGCCGCCTCTTTGCCGACCTGCCTCGCGCGGTGGAGCAGACGCGGCGGATCGCCGAGCGCTGTGCGTTTTCCTTCGAGGCTCTGCCCTACGCCTTTCCCGACTACCCCACGCCGCCCGGAGAGACGCAGCAGTCGCTTCTGGAGAAGCTCACCTGGGAGGGGGCCCGGCGCCGCTACGGCGAGCGCTTCGGCCCGAAGGTCCGCGCCCAGCTCGAGCACGAGCTGGCCATCATCGGCAAGCTCGACCTCGCCGGCTACTTCCTCATCGTCTGGGACATCGTCCGCTTCTGCAACGAGAGCGGCATCCTCGCGCAGGGTCGCGGCTCGGCCGCCAACTCCGCGGTCTGCTACTCGCTCGGGATCACCGCGGTCGATCCGGTGGGCATGGAGCTCCTCTTCGAGCGCTTCCTCTCCGAGGAGCGGGGCGAGTGGCCCGACATCGATCTGGACCTGCCCTCCGGCGAGAAGCGCGAGAAGGTGATCCAGTACGTCTACCAGCGCTACGGACGCGATCGCGCGGCCATGTGCGCGGAGGTGATCACCTACAAGGGCCGCTCCGCCGTCCGCGAGGTGGGCAAGGTCCTGGGCATCGCCCCCGACGCGATCGACCGTCTCGCCCGCGGCCACTCGCGCTTCGAGTATCAGGAGGAGGTGACGCACGAGGAGCGGCTCGCGCAACTCGGCCTTCCCGCGAAGGACGAGCGGCTCCGGCTGCTGCTCGAGCTCTGCGACGAGATCCGCGAGCTGCCGCGCCACCTCTCCCAGCACTCCGGCGGGATGATCATCGCCCGGGGGAGGCTGGACGAGGTGGTGCCGCTCGAGCCGGCGGCCATGCCCGACCGCACCGTGCTGCAGTGGGACAAGGACGACTGCGACCGGCTCGGCCTCATCAAGATCGACCTGCTCGGCCTGGGGATGATGGCCGCGCTCGAGGAGGCGATGGAGAGCCTCCGGGAGCGCGGTACGCCGGTGGACCTCTCGCAGCTTCCCCACGACGACCCCGCCGTCTACGAGGCGGCGTGCCGCGCGGATACCGTGGGCGTCTTCCAGATCGAGAGCCGCGCGCAGATGGCCACGCTCCCCCGGATGAAGCCGCGCCGCTTCTACGACCTGGTGGTGGAGGTGGGGCTGATCCGGCCCGGCCCCATCGTGGGCAAGATGGTCCACCCCTACCTGAACCGGCGCGCGGGACGCGAGCCGGTGACCTACGCCCATCCCTCGCTGCAGCCGATCCTCGAGCGCACGCTGGGCATCCCGCTCTTCCAGGAGCAGCTGATGCGCGTGGCCATGGTGGCCGCGGACTTCTCGGGCAGCGAGGCGCAGGAGCTTCGCCGCGCCATGAGCCACAAGCGCTCGCGCGCGCTGATGCAGCGCTTTGAGGAGCGGCTGCGCCAGGGCATGGCGAAGAACGGCTTTTCACCCGAGGCCGTGGAGGAGGTGATCGTCGGCATCCGCTCCTTCGCCGAGTACGGCTTTCCCGAGAGCCACGCCGCGAGCTTCGCCCTCCTCGTCTACGCCAGCCTCTGGCTGAAAGTGCATCACCCGGCGGTCTTCCTCGCGGCGCTGCTCAACAACCAGCCCATGGGCTTTTACGCGCCCGCCACTCTGGTCAAGGACGCCCAGCGCCACGGGGTTCGGGTGCGCCCACCCTGCGTGATCGCCTCCGACGTCAAGGCGAAGGTCACGGGAGACCGGGAGGTGCGGTTGGGGCTGCTCTCCGTGGTCGGGCTCGGGGAGGCCGCCGCCCGCCGGATCGTGGAGGCGCGCGCCGAGCGGCCCTTTTCCGACGCGGCGGACGTCTGCCTGCGCGCCGGCCTCGACCTCGGGCGCGCGGAGACGCTGGCCGAGGCCGGCGCCTTCGCCGCGCTGGGGCTGACGCGAAGGCAGGCGCTGTGGGCGATTCGCGCCGCGCTCTCGGGGGCGGGGCCGCTGGCACCGCCCGCCTCCGACGCATCGCCCCTGCCGGAGATGAGCGAGTGGGAGCGCACCCTGGCGGACTACGTCTCCACCGGCCTGACCGTGGGCCCCCACCTCGTCGGCCGGATGCGGGAGGCGCTGCGCGCGCGCGGCGTGGTCCCGGCCCGCACCGTGCCTTCCATCCCCCACGGCAGGCGCATTCGCATCGGCGGCCAGGTCATCGTCCGCCAGCGGCCCGGCACCGCCAAGGGGATGGTCTTCATCACCCTGGAGGACGAGACGGGGTTCGCCAACGCGGCCGTGGATCCGAAGACCTTCGACCGCAACCGGCTGGTCATCCTGCAGAGCCCCCTTCTCGTGATCGAGGGAAAGCTGCAGAACCTGGAAGGCGTGGCCACGGTGAAGGGGGAGCGGTTCTTTCCGCTCGATCTCGCGCTGGAAGATTTGCCCCCCTCCCGTGATTTTCACTGACGTCGGCTCACTCCTCCTGTTCCGGCTGCCGGCAGTAGGGAGCGACTCGCCGGCGGAACTCCTCGGTCCAGGGAGTCGGGCGATGCGTCTCGGGATCGATCCGCACCATCACGCGCTGGCCGACGGCGTAGTCGGTGTCCTGGTCCACTGGAAGCACGCGGAAGCCGAAGATCAGGCTGGTCCGCCCGAGCTTCTCGATCCAGATGCGGACGCGCACCTCGGCCACGCCCCGCACGGGACGCAGGTATTCGATGTGGTTGGCCCGGACCAGCTGCGACTGATCCGGCGCCTGGCTCGGGTCCATCAGGCCCTTCCAGCCGAAGACGTGGTCCCAGAAGGCGCCGATGGTCCGCTCGATGAGGAGCACGTACCGGGCGTTGTGCAGGATCTGGAAGGCGTCCAGATCGTCGAAATAGACACCGTGGATCCTCTCGAAGAAGCGCATGGCGCGCGCCATATACCCTCGTGCGCGTGCGCTTCGCCAGCCCTTCCCGAAGCGCTCGATCGCGGCCTCGCGGGGAGGTAAGAAGCTCGCGCCGAGGCGCCTGTGCCCATGCCGAATCAAACCGCCGACCGTCGAAAGCTCGCCGCCTCCGTCGCCATCCCCACCGAGCGCAGGGAGACGCTTCTCTCTCCCTTCCTCGCCCTCGATCGACGGATCTGGCTCATCGCCCTGGCCCGGATGATCAACACCATGGGCTTTTCCCTGGTGATGCCCTTCATCGCCATGCACCTGGTGGCCGAGCGAGGGGCATCGGGCGCCGCCTACGGCCTCATCTACCTCCTCTCCGGGCTCTTCGCCGCGGCGGGGCAGGGCGTCGCCGGCGAGCTCTCCGACCGCGTCGGCCGTCGCGCGGTGATGATCAGCGGGCTGACGCTGCGCGCGGTGTGCATGATCGCCATCGGCGTGGCCGTGGTCCTGGCCGCGCCGATCTGGGTGATCGGAGCGCTCGTCGTCTTCAACGGTTTTCTGCGCGCGCAGTTCGAGCCCGCCGCAAGCGCGGCGGTCACCGAGCTCTCGCCGCCGCATCTGCGCGTGGCCGCCTTCGGCCTGCAGCGGATCGGCGTCAACCTCGGCTGGGCCGTCGGCCCCGCGCTGGGCGGGCTGCTCTCCACCCACTCCTACGGCGCCATGTTCTTCGTGGCGGCGCCGGTGACCCTGATCGCCATCCTCGCCGTCCTCCCCCTCGGCCGCGCGCGGCCGGAGCGTCCGGAGCCCCGCCCGCCGGGCCGCCTCTCGCTGGCCCAGCTCGGCGCCGCGCTCCGCGAGCACCGCGTCTTCGCCTCCTACCTGGTCCTCGTCTTCTGGGGCTCGATCCTCACCGTCCAGATCTTCGCCACCCTCTCCGTCTACGCGAGCACGCATCTCGGCCTCGGACGCGCCGACATGGGGCTCCTCTACACCGTCAACGGCCTGATGGTGGTCCTGGCGCAGGTCCCTGCCGTGGGCCTGGCCCGGCGGTGGGGCATGCGGCGCTCGCTCGTCTTCGGCGCGATCCTCTACGCCTTCGGTTACACGCTCTTCGCGCAGGCCGCGGGCTTCGGCGATCTGGCGGTGGGGATGGCGGTTCTCACCGTGGGTGAGGTGGTCTTTTCGCCGGCTCTCAGCGACACCGCGGCCGCCCTCGGCGATCCCCGGCGGCTCGGCCGCGCCTTCGGTCTCTTCGGCCTGGTGCAGTCGCTCGGCCTCTCCCTCGGGCCTCTCGTCGGCGGCCTCGCCTTCGACCGGCTGCGCGACCGGCCCGGCGACCTCTGGCTGGGGCTGGCCGCGGGCATGTTCCTCCTCGGGATCGCATATTCCATCTTCGGCCGCGTGACCGGCGCCTTCGATCGCATGGACTCCCGCGCGGCCTGATGGCCCGCGACGCCTTCGCTCGCCGGCGCCCTCAGTACCGGGGGACGGAGGGATCGATCCGGCGCGACCAAGCGTCGATCCCGCCCGCGAGCGAGACGGCGCTTTCGATGCCGGCGCGACGCAGCAGGATTGCGCCGCTCAGGCTGCGGACCCCATGGTGGCAGTAGACCACCACCAGCGTCTCGTCGTCGACCTCGATTTCCTCGGCGCGATCGGGAAGCTCGCCCAGCGGCAAGAGCAAGCTGCCCGGAAGTCGGGCGAGCTCGTGCTCCCAGGGCTCGCGCACGTCCAGGAGTAGCGTCGGCTCGCCGCTTCGTAGCCGCTCGGCGAGCGCTTCCACCGAGATCTCGATTCCCTCCGCCACTGCGGTCCTCCTTCGCGCGCCTTTCGGCGCGAACTCCGCGCCGCCGCGCGGCGCCTCCCAACGGGTGACCCGACCGAGGAATTTCCCGCGTCGAGGGGGGCTGCCTACATGTTCGGGCACTCATCCCATCCAGTGGCCAGCCGCCGCAGGGAGAGCACCATGCACCCCCACGACAACGGAAGTCTGAACATCGACGCGGCGCTCGGTGACGTCGCGCGCATCTACCGATCGATCACCGGCCAGGAGCTTCCGCTGGGCAACACCGTCCGCGCCCAGTACCACGCCAACGTCCCCGTGCGCACCATCCCCGCCGTCGACTGCTGGGAGCTCGAGAACGAGCTTCTCATCGTGGTGGATCTCCCGGGGATCGCGCGCGACTCGCTGCAGGTGCGGATCGAGCAGGGCCTTCTGTACGTCTTCGCGCGGCGCGAGCGCGGCCCCATGGAGTCGGCGCGGCCCGCGGCCCTCGAACGCCCCATGGGGATCTTCGAGCGAACGATCGTCCTGCCGCGGACCATCACCGCGGAACCACTCGGCGCGGAACTCGTCGACGGCACCCTCCGGATCCGCCTCTCGCGGAAGGAAGGCCCCATGGTCTCGCGCGCCATCCAGGTCAGCTGATCCCAAGACGCCGTTCCGTCGCGCAGGGCGCGGCCGGAGGACCCATGTCCGATTCGAATCGACTCGAGCGCCTGCAGGTCCTGGTCGACGCGATTCGCCTCACGGTGGCCGCGCTGCGAACGAGGGAATGGGAGGCGTCGCTCCGGCGCGCTCCCCAGGAAGATCTGCGGCCCCGCGCCGCAGTGTGGTGGCCCACGCCCGAGCCGAGGGGCTGGCCCACGACTCAACTCGGCACGGAGAGAGGAGTGATGATCCCGTATATCGTTCCGCAGATGATCCCGGTTGGCATTGGCTCGCCCATCATCGGGGGCATCGGCTCTCCCATCGTGGGGGGGATCGGCGGCCCCGGCCTCATCCATTCCGGCCACGGAATGGGCCTGCAGCCGATCTACCGGCCGCAGGGCATGATCCCGTACGGCTACGGCCTCCTCCACTCGGGGCAGGAGATCCACGGCCCGGTCGGGTACGGCATCGGCCACGGCCCCATCGGCTACGTCCCCGTCGGCTACGGGCCCGTCGGCATGATCCCCGCTGGGGCGTACAACCAGATCCCCGTCGGCATCCCGGTCGGCATGCCCGGCGTCAACCCCATGGGGCCGGCCCTTCAGCCCGCGTGGTCGCCGAACATCGGCACCAGCGTCTGAGCGATCGATGAGGGAGGGGAGGCGGAGGGATCGCCTCCCCTCTATTCGCCTCCGCTTGCGAGCGCGAGTGGCGGAGCGGGCGGGCGAACCGCGATGGAGAGCAGGAGATCGAGCGCGTCGTCGAGCGTGGAGACGAAGGCCGTCGATCGCTCCGCGATCCGGCGCGGCACCTGCTCCCCGGAAAGCGCCTCGCGCCGCTGCGACTCCGGAAGCACGAGCAGGCGCGCACCCGCGTGCAGCGCTCCCTTCAACTTGAGGGTGACGTCCCCCACCGGAAGCACGGCGATCCGTCCGAAGGCGTCGTAGGACAGCGCGCCGGTGAAGGCGACGTGCCGGGGAATGGGCAGGTCCAGCATCGCCGAGACGAAGGCCATCGCGGCGGGCAGGCCGATGGAAGGGCCGCCGGAGGGCTGGTCCTCCTTGGTCACGTGGATGCCGTAGGCCCAGGCGTCGATCGACTCCCGCCGATCCGGGAATCGAGTCGTCAGCCACTCCCGCACCGCGGCGAAGGTGCGGCGCAGCTGGCCCCGCACGCCGGACGCGAATTCGCCGTGTACCTCGGCCTCGAGAAGCCTGCCTCGATCCGCTGGGGCTGCGACGTGGCGGCGCGCGATCACGTCGTGCACCAGGCCTCGCTGCCGACCCCGCACCGCCCAGATCGCCACCGCCCGGGCGATGCCGGCCGGCGGCCAGGGCTGCTGGCGCAGCGCCCGCAGCCGCGCGAAGGCCTGCGCCGCCTCCTCGTGCCACCCCATGCGCGCGCTCAGCAGTGCGAGCAGGTGCAACGCTTCCTCGTCGGGGTGCGCCCGCTCCACCATGGGGCGGATCGCCGCGCAGGCGAGTTCGAACGCATCCGTCGGGATCGGCGCCCGCGGCGCGCTCGCCGCTGCGCTCGCGAGGATGAGGGCCGTCGGCGCGCGCGGCCCCTCGCGAAGGAGGTGGTCGACCGCGAGCCGCACCGCCTCCTCGGCCTCGCCGCAGCCGAGCTGCGCCAGCGCCAGCCAGGCGTCGTCGGCTCCGGAGAGCGCGCGCCTCGCCGCGGAGAAGTGGCCGCGCGAGAGCAGGGCGATGCCGCGCGCTCCCGGTTCGACCAGATCTTGGACGGGCGGAAGCTCGAGGCCGCGCAGGCGGGAGAGCGGGATGGGGCGCCCGAGGAGGGCCTGCATCCGCTCCCCGGGCGAGAGCCAGTGCATCCGCCGGCGGAAGGCGTCCTCGTACAGCAGTTCGGCCCGGCGTGCGCCCGCCTCGTTTCCGAGGCGGCGTCGGCTCGTGGCGAGTCGCTCGTACGCCGAGAGCCGGCCCGAACGGGTGAGGAGGTCCCACGCGTGCGCCGCCGAGGCCCAGTCTGCCGCCGTCGTGGCGAAGTCGCCGGACGCCGCCAGCAGGCCGAGCGTGTCCAGCCCGGCCGGGCTGGAGCCGGCCGCGCCCACCGCCTCGTAGAGCGCGTTCCAGTGCGCGAGCGCATCGCTGATGGCACCTGTGCGGTGTGCGAGAGCCCCGAGCAGTCCGAGGACCTCGGGCTCGCGCGGCCACCTCTCGAGCAGCCGCCGACCTTCGGCGCGCGCCTCCTCCCAGAAGCCAGCCTCGGCCAGGAGGCGGAGCTCGTCGCAGCACGCGCGGAGATCGTGCTCATGCGCAGGCATTTCTCGGCGCACGAGAAAGGATAGGGCCCGGCGCACGGCCTTCGCCGCGCCCCATCCGGCGCCGCGTCGTCCGTCGGTCGCCGCGCTCCATCCGCTCCGCGGCGCGCGTCGCGTGCAGCGTCCGGCTCGCGCCGTAGCAGGCGGTCGCCCCTGCGGGCACCCGTTCCGCCCCGCGTCGATCCTGCGGTGCAAGACGCCTTCGCCGCGCTGGCGTGGCCGCGACGTTGGGCGTATAGAAGGCACGCCTTGCGACGCACCCACCGACCCCTGACCCTCGCCGCCATCCTCCTCTCCCTCTTCATGGCCGCCATCGAGGCGACCGTGGTCGCCACCGCCATGCCGACCGTGGTGGGGGACCTCGGAGGGGTGCACCTCTACGCGTGGGTCTTCACCGCCTACCTGCTCACCTCGACCATCTCCGTCCCCATCTTCGGCAAGCTCGCCGACCTGTATGGGCGAAAGCCGATCCTGCTCGTCGGCGCCGCCCTGTTTACCTTGGGCTCGGTCGCTTGCGGGCTCTCCACCGCGATGCTGCAGCTGGTGATCAGCCGCGCCTTCCAGGGGCTCGGCGCCGGCGCCCTGCAGCCCATCGCCCTCACGGTGGTCGGCGACATCTACACGCTCGAGGAGCGAGCCCGCGTCCAGGGGTTGACCGGCGCGGTCTGGGGCGTCTCCGGCCTGCTCGGTCCGATGGTGGGGGGCTACCTCACCGAGTGGCTCTCCTGGCACTGGATCTTCTTTCTCAACGTGCCCTTCGGCGTGCTCGCCGGCGTGCTCTTCGCGCTCTTCTTTCATGAGGAGCGCGGCGCGCGGGAGCGGGTGCAGCTCGACCTCGCCGGCAGCGCGCTCCTGGCCTCCGGGCTCTTCCTGCTCCTCCTCGCCACCGAGCGCCCCTCGTGGGGGCCCTGGCCCTTCCTCGCCGTCGCCGCGATCGGCTGGCTCTTCGTCGCGGTGGAGCGGCGCGCCGACGAGCCCATCCTGCCGCCCTCGCTCTTTTCGCGCCCTCCCATCGCCACGACCGCCGTCACCACAACCTTGTTCGGCGCCACGGTCCTGGCCACCTGGAGCTACGTGCCTCTCTATCTGCAGGCGGTGGGCGGGGCCTCCGCCGCCGAGGCCGGGCGCGCGATCACGCCCATGCTCATCGGCTGGCCGCTCTTCTCCGCCATCAGCGGTCGGGTGATCCCGAAGATCGGCTTTCGCCTGCCGGTGCGGATCGGCCTGTTCGCCGCGACCGTCGCCGCCTGCGGGATGGCGCTGCAGGTCGGCGGCGGCAAGCCCACGCCCCTCTTCCCGGCGCTCATGTTCCTGCTCGGCTGCGGCCTCGGCTTCGCCAACACCGGCCTTCTCCTCCTGGTGCAGACCAGCGTTCCCTGGGAGTTCCGGGGCGTGGCCACGGCGAGCACCATGTTCTTCCGCACCATCGGTGGCGCCGTCGTCGTGGCCGCAGTGGGAAGCCTCATCGTCTCGCGCCTCTCGCGCGTTCCCGGCGCGACCCTCGAGACCATCGACTCCTTCCTCGGGCCGACGCATGGAGAGGGCGTGACCGATGCGCTCCTCCGCGACCTGGTTTCCGCGCTCGCCGGCGCCCTCACCACCGGCTTCTGGATCGTGGCGGCCGTCACCGCCGGCGCGTTCCTCGTGGCGATTTTCTTCTTCCCCGCCGATCCGATCACCGCGGCGCGGGCGCAGCAAAAGGCCTGAGCCGGGTCGCCCTCGACGCACCCGCATCGGCCGCGGAGACGACGAGGGCCGGCGGGTGCGCAACCCTGCCGGCCTCGCGGACCACGAGGACGCGCGGCGCGCGTCGGTCCGCGCGTCTTACCGGCGGATGTTTTCGCGCAAAAGCGCGCGCTGCGTCGCCTCGCGCTCCCGCACCGCCTGCGCGAGGCGGCGGAGCTTCGGGAAGCGCGCCTCGTCCACCCCCACCACGCGCAGCCAGCGGAAGAAGACGAAGTGATAGAGGTCCACCAGGCTGAATTCCGCTCCGAGGAACCAGCCGCTCTCGGGGGCACGGCTTTCCATCACCGAGAAGACCTTCTCGATCTGCTCCACCGCCTTCTCCCGCACCCGCTGCACCTCGCCTTCCTCCGGGTGGTACCGCCCGGGGCGGAAGAAGGGGGTGAACGACGTGTGCACGTTGGTGGCGAGCAGCGCCATCCACTCCATCGCCCGCGCGTGCTCCATCGTCCCCGGTTCGGGGAAGAGCTTTCGATCCTTCGCCTGGCTCGCGAGGTGGAGGAGGATCGCCAGGTTCTGCGTCAGCCGCGCGCCGTCCGGAAATTCGAGAACCGGCACCAGCCCCAGCGGATTCTTCGAGAAGAGGAGGTCGCGGTCCTCCTCCTTTTCCAGGTCGAGCAGCCTCACCTCGAAGGGCAGTCCCAGCTCCTCGAGCAGGATGTGGGAGGCCAGCGAACAGGAACCCCGCAGCGCGTAGAGCCGATACATGCCGCGCATCATAGCGGTCCGCGGGATGGGCTCCAACCGGATGTCGTGATCGGATTCGACCAGTTTCCGACGAGCCGTGCGTCTCGGGTCCTCGGCCGCTTGCATTGCGCCCCCCGGCCGAGCGACCGACGCTCGCGAACTGCCTCCCGCCGCGTGACGGCGCAGGGCCGGGAATTCCAATCCGTATGCATCCGGATTGCGACGCGTGTGCTGTCGTCGCCATGAAAAAGGCGGGCCCTCGGGCCCGCCTCGCATCTGGGGAGTGCGACGCGTTGCCGCGTCCGCGCCGGCGCTCAGATCTGCAGCTCGGGGTGCTTCTCCAGGTACTCGGAGTAGGTGCCGGGGAAGTCGTCCAGGCCCTCGTCGGAGAGCACCCAGAGCCGCGTGGCGAAGCGGTCGATGAGGTCCTGATCGTGGGTGACGACGAAGCAGGTCCCCTCGTAGCGCTCGAGCGCGTCGCCCAGGGCGATGATCGACTCGAGGTCGAGGTGGTTGGTGGGCTCGTCGAGGACCAGGACGTTGGGCTTCTCCAGCATGAGCTTGCAGAAGATCAGCCGCACCGCTTCGCCGCCGGAGAGCGCCTCGGTGGGCTTGAGGCCCTCCTCGCCCTTGAAGAGCATTCGGCCGAGGAGCGACCGGATCTCCTCGTTGCTCGCCTGATCGTCGATCTCGCGCAGCCAGCCGGCGGCGGTCTTGCCCTTCGGGATGGTCGGCCGGTGGTCCTGGGGGAAGTAGCCGACCTGCACCTCGTGGCCCCAGGTGACGGTGCCGGCGTCGGGCGCAAGCTCGCCGACGAGGAGCTTGCAGAGGGTGGTCTTGCCCGCGCCGCTTCTGCCGATGATGGCGACCTTCTCGCCGCGCTGCACGAGGGCGTTGAAGTTCTCCACGACGGTCTTGGCCGGCCAGCGCTTGGTCAGCCCCTCGAGGGTCAGCGTCTGCTTGCCGGAGGGACGCTTCTGCTCGAAGCGGATGAAGGGGCGCTCGATGTTGGAGCGCTTGAGATCGGCCATCTGGAGCTTCTCCAGCTGGCGCTTGCGGCTCTGCACCTGGGAGGCGCGCGAGCCGGCCGAGAAGCGCTGGATGAACTCCTGCAGCTGGGCGATCTTCTTCTGCCGCTCGGCGTACTCGGCCTCGACCCGGGCGCGGATCTGGGCCTTGGTCAGCACCATGTCGTCGTAGCCACCGGTGTAGACGATGATCGTCTCGTAATCGATGTCGGCGATGTGGGTGCAGACCGTGTTGAGGAAGTGCCGGTCGTGCGAGATGGTGACCAGCACGCCCTGGTAGTTCTGCAGGAACTTCTCCAGCCAGCGGATGGAGTCGATGTCGAGGTTGTTGGTGGGCTCGTCGAGAAGCAGCGCCTCGGGCTTGCCGAAGAGCGCCTTGGCGAGCAGCACCCGCAGCTTCAGCCCGCCCTCGAGCTCCTTCATGGTGCGGTAGTGCGCCTCGACGGGGATGCCCAGGCCGGTGAGGAGATCGCCGGCGTCGGCCTCGGCGGTGTAACCGTCCTCCTCGGCGATGACCATCTCCAGCTCGGCCAGGCGCATGCCCTCCGCCTCACCGAGCTCCGGGAGGGCGAGGAGCCGCTCCTTCTCCTGCAGCGCCTCCCAGAGGGCGCGGTTGCCCTGCAGCACCACGTCGATCACGCGCTGCGACTCGTAGGCGAAGTGATCCTGCTCGAGGACCTGGGTCTTCTTCGGGCGCGAGACGGAACCCGAATCGGGCTCGAGCTGGCCGGCGAGAATTTTCATGAAGGTCGACTTGCCGGCGCCGTTCGGCCCGGTGAGGCCGTAACGCCGCCCCGCGGTGAAGGTGACGTTGACGTCCTCGAAGAGCTTCTTGGAACCGTAGGCCTTCGAGACCCCGGTGACCTGGATGGTGGCCATGAAAATCCTCCCGGTTCGACGAAACGACGAGCGGGGCGGGCGCCGGATGCCCGCCTTCCCGGCAGCGGGCCATGACGCCAGCCCCGCAACGACCTCGAGGGCAAGCCGGGCTCAGCGGCCCTGCGCGACCCTCTGCCGGTACTGGGCGACGAGCTTTTCCTGCTCCTGCCGCGGCACCGGAGCGTAGCGGCTGAATTCCATGGTGAACTCCGCCTTGCCCTGCGTCATGGAGCGAAGGTCGGTGGCGTAGCCGAACATCTCGGACAGTGGCACCTCGGCCTCGATGGTGGTGACGCCCTCGTTGGTGGTCGAGCCGGAGATGATGCCCCGGCGCTGGTTCAGCCCGCCGATCACGGTGCCCTGGTACTCCTCCGGCGTCTGGACCTCGACCTTCATGATCGGCTCGAGGACCACCGGCTCCGCCTTCATGTAGGCCTCGCGGAAGGCCTGGATGGAGGCGATCTTGAAGGCGAGCTCCGAGGAGTCCACCGAGTGGGCGGCGCCGTCGTTGATGACCACGCGGGTCTTCACCACCGGGAAGCCGATGAGCGTGCCCTTCTCGATGGCCTCGCGGAAGCCCTTGTCGCAGGCGGGGATGAACTCGCGCGGGATCACGCCGCCGACGATCTGGTCGACGAATTCGTAGTTCTCCGGCGAGTCCTCGGGCAACGGCTCGATGTAGCCCGCCACGCGCGCGTACTGGCCGGCACCGCCGGTCTGCTTCTTGTGCGTGTAGTCGAACTCGGCGCGCCTGGAGATCGCCTCGCGATACGCGACCTGCGGCTTGCCGACGACGACGTCGCACTTGTACTCGCGCCGCATGCGCTCGATGTAGACCTCGAGGTGCAGCTCGCCCATGCCGGCGATGATCGTCTCGCCGGACTCCTCGTCCCGCGTCACCCGGAAGGTGGGATCCTCCTTGGCGAAGCGGTTGAGGGCCTTGGAGAAGTTGGCCTGGGCGGTCTTGTCCTTGGGCGCAACGGCGAGCTTGATCACCGGCTCCGGCACGTGAATCGAGGTCATCGTGTACTTCACGTTGCCGTCGGTGAAGGTATCGCCGGAGGCGCACTCCACGCCGAACATGGCGATGATGTCACCGGCCTCGGCTGACTCGATGTCGTGCATCTCGTCAGCGTGCATGCGCACCAGGCGCGGAACCTTCACCTTCTTCATGCCGCCGGTGACGTTGAAGATGGTGTCGCCGCGGTTGATCTTGCCCTGGTAGACCCGCATGTAGGTGAGCTGGCCATAGCGCCCGTCCTCGAGCTTGAAGGCCAGGGCGACGAAGGGGGCGTCGGGATCGCTCTTGAGAACGACCTTCTCCTCACCCCGGTCCTGGTCGTGGGCCTCGTTGACCACCTCGGCGGGGTTCGGCAGGTAGTAGCAGACGCCGTCGAGGAGAGGCTGCACGCCCTTGTTCTTGTAGGCCGAGCCCATGAAGACCGGCGTGATCTTCAGGGCGATGGTGGCGCGGCGGACGGCGGCGCGGATCTCGTCGTTCGTGGGCGTCTCGTCGGCGAGGAACTTTTCGGCGATCTCGTCGTCCACGTCGGCGAGCGCCTCGATCATCTCCTGGCGCTTCTCCGCGGCGAGCTCGCGGAGATCCTCGGGGATCTCCTCCAGGCGAACCTTCTCGCCGTTCTCGCCGTCGAAGTAGACCGCCTTCTGCTCGATCAGGTCGACCACGCCCTGGAACCGGTCCTCGGCGCCGATCGGGATCGTCATCGCCACCGGGTTGTGGCCGAGCTTCTCGCGCAGCTGCTCGATCACGCGGAAGGGGTTGGCGCCGGCGCGGTCCATCTTGTTGATGAACGCAAGCCGGGGAACGCGGTAGCGCTTCATCTGCCGGTCCACGGTGATGGACTGCGACTGCACCCCCGCCACGGCGCAGAGCACGAGGATCGCGCCGTCCAGCACGCGCAGCGACCGCTCCACCTCGATGGTGAAGTCCACGTGTCCGGGCGTGTCGATCAGGTTGATGTTGTGGCCCTTCCACTCGCAGTAGGTCGCGGCGGACTGGATGGTGATCCCCTTCTCCCGCTCCAGCTCCATGTGGTCCATCTTCGCCCCGACGCCGTCCTTGCCCTTGACGTCGTGGATGGCGTGGACCTTTCCGGTGTAGTAGAGGATGCGCTCGGAGAGCGTGGTCTTGCCCGAGTCGATGTGGGCGGAGATCCCGATGTTGCGGATCTTTTCGAGTTTCGCAGAGGCCACGATTCCTTCCCTTCCCTGAACAAAAAAGAGCCGGGGTGCCCGGCGCGTGCCGGCAAGCGCGATCGACGTGGGAGCTGGCCCTCGCCGCGGGCGGCGCTCCTAGCACACTTCGGGCCCGCCCGAAAGTGGCGTCGTCGCCACAACGGTTCGCGACGGGCTCTTATGCCGGGAATGCGATCCTGTCCAGCGGACTTTTCGCCCCGGCCGCCATGGCGAGTTGCCCGGTCGTCCGGCCGCCGCTACAAAAGGTGCCCATGATCGCCGTGCACCAGATCGAAAGGGCCATCGCCGAGGCCCTCCCCGGGGCCGAGATCGAGGTCGTGGACACCCGGGGGACGGGGGACCACTTCTGCGCCCGCGTGGTCTACCCGGGCTTTGCGGGCAAGACGATGGTGGAGCAGCACCGGATGGTCTACGCCTCGCTTCGCCCCTGGCTCGACAGCGGCGAGCTGCACGCGCTGGCGCTGGAGACTTACACCCCCGAGGAGTGGGAAGCGCGAAAGGGAAGCCGGAGATGACGGAAGAGCTCAAGAAGTGGATCGACGAGGCCATCGCGAAGGATCGCGTGGTCATCTTCATGAAGGGGACGCCGTACTTCCCGATGTGCGGCTTCTCCCGGGCCGCGGTGGAGATCCTGCGGGCGGCGGGCGCCACCGAGATCGCGGCGTACAACGTGCTGGAGAACCCCGAGCTCCGCGAGGGCATCAAGGTCTACTCCAATTGGCCGACGCTGCCACAGGTCTACATCGACGGGAAGTTCATCGGCGGGAGCGACATCCTGCGCGAGCTTCACGAGCGAGGGGAGCTTGCACGCCTCATCCGTGGCTGAGGCCCGCGGGACGCTCGTCGACGACCGCCGCGCCCTGGAAGAGGCTTCTCTCCTGATCGGCCGGGCTCGCGAGCTCGCCGTCGATCTGGAGACGGACGCCATGCACGTTTTCCGGGCGCGGCTTTGCTTTCTGCAGCTCGCCGCGGGCGACCGCATCCTCGTCCTCGACACGCTCGCCGAGGGCGTGCGGGTCGATGCCCTCGCCAGGGCCTTCGGCGATCCCTCGGTCCGCAAGGTCTTCCACGACGCCCAGGGCGATCTGCGCTTCCTCGCCCGCGAGGGAGTGATCGTGCGCGGTCTCTTCGACACCCAGCGCGCTGCCACGCTGCTGGGCCTGCCGCGCGTGGGGCTCGGGGATCTCGTCGAGGAGCGCTTCGGCGTGCGCCTCGCCAAGGAGCACCAGGCCGCCAACTTCGGCGAGCGGCCGGTTCCCGAGGACCTCCTCGCCTACGCGGAAAACGACGTCCGCTACCTGCTCCCCCTGGCCGAGCAGCTCGAGTCGGAGCTGCGCGCCAAGGACATCTGGGAGGAGTTCGAGCTGGAGTGCGAGCGCATCGCCACCGAGTCCACCGAGCCCGAGCCCCTGCCGCGGCCGAAGCTGCCGGGGGGTGCGCGGGACGCGCTCGGCCGCGCCATCGCCGAGACGGTCGACCGCATCCGCTACGAGGAGGCGGAGCGGCTCGACCTGCCGGTGGGGCGGATCCTTTCCAACGCCACCGTCGGCGAGGTCGCACTGCGCAAGCCGACCACCATGGCCCAGCTCGCCCGCATCCCCGGCATGAAGGGCTCGTTTCTGCGCTCGGTGGGTCCCCGGGTGGTGGAGGCCATCGCCGCGCTGCGCGAGCAGGCGAGGAAGGGTCTCCTCCCCGAGCCTCCGCCGCCTCCCCGGCCGGACGCCGGGCGGCGCCGGCGCGAGCAGCGGCTCAAGGCCTGGCGCAACGAGACGGCGGCGAGGCGGGGCGTCACCCCCGCGGTCGTGCTCCCCGCGTCCGTGCTCGAACGGCTCGCGGCCGAGCCGCCGGCCGACCTCGAAGCGCTCGCCCGCATCCCCTGGCTCGGCGAGAAGCGCTTGCGGCTCTACGGCGAGGCGATCCTCGCCGTGCTGCGCGAGTGAGTGCCCATCCCCGCCGCCATGAGGCCGGGCGGGCGCGGCCTCGTCATCGCGATTTCGCTTCCGTCGCCGGCGGCACCACGAGGTAGGCCGCGCCCTCGCCGCGCAGCACCCGCAGCAGGAGGCGGCCGCCGCGGCTCTCACGGACCCGCTCCACGAAGTCCTCGGGCCCGGAGATGGGCCTCCGGTTCACCTCCACGATCACGTCGCGGGGGAGGAGCCCCGCCCGGTCCGCTCGCGAACCGCTCCGCACCTCGATGACCAGGACGCCGCCGTCGATGCGCAGGCGCCGCTGCACCTCCAGCGGCACGGGCCCCACCTCCAGCCCGAGGCCGGAGTCCTCCTCGCCGGAGGGCATGGCGCTCGGCTCTCCCTCGTCGGGGCGCTCGCCGAGCTTCACCCGCACCTCGCGCTGCCGGCCGTCGCGGACGACGCCGAGGCGGATCTCGGTGGAGGGCGCCATCTGGGAGATGCGGCGAGTGAGGTCCCGCGCCTTCTCGACGGGCTGGCCGTCCAGGGCGACGATCACGTCGCCGGGCCGGAGGTCGATCGAATCGGCCGGGCCGCCCGGCGTGACCGAGGCGACGAGCGCGCCGCGGTCGAGAGAAAGGCCGAGCGCCTCCGCGAGCTCCGGGGTGAGGTCCTGGATGGAAACGCCGAGGTAGCCGCGGACCACGCGCCCGCGCTCTTCGAGCTGGGGCAGCACCGAGCGGACGAGGTCGATGGGGACGGCGAAGCCGATCCCCTGGCCCGCGGCGACGATGGCCGTGCTGATTCCCACCACTCGGCCCGCCATGTCGAAGAGCGGACCGCCGGAGTTGCCGGGGTTGATGGCCGCGTCGGTCTGGAGGAAGTCGTCGTAGGGGCCGGCGCCGAGGACGCGCGCCTTGGCGGAGACGATCCCGCTCGTCACCGTGAGCTCGAGCCCGAAGGGGTTGCCGATGGCGATCACCCGATCGCCCACGCGCGTCGTCTCCGAGTCGCCGAGCGTCGCCGCGGGTAGCTCGCCCTCGAGGTCGAGCACGCGCAGCACGGCGATGTCCGTCGGCGGATCGGAGCCCACCACCTCGGCGCCGAATTCGCGGCCGTCGGCAATGCGGATCCGCACCTCGCTGGCGCCCTCGACCACGTGGTGGTTGGTGACGATCCGGCCGTCGGAGCGGACCACCACTCCCGAGCCGATCCCCATGCGTGGTTGCGAGGGCGGCTCCTCGCCGAAGTAGCGGCGCCAGAAGTCGCGGATTTCGGGCGGCACGTCGGCGTCGGCCGAGCGCACGGTGCTCACGCCGACCACGGTGCCGCGGACGCGGTCGACCAGCGGCGCCAGGGAATCCTCTTGCGCGGGGAGCGCCTCGGGCGCGGTGGTCTGCTGGGCCTGCCGCGCGTGCAGGGCGGAGAGGAGGGCGATCGCGGCCGCTCCGACCGAGAGAAATCCGAGGGGCAACCAGTGTGGTCTACGGCGCTCCGGCATCGAGGCGGAGCGTGCGCAGCGGCTGCTCGCCTCGCAACCGCCGCGCCAACCGAACGGTACTCTCCCCTTCGGGGCTTCACACCATCCAGGAGTCGAGGACGTAGCAGAAGACCAGCGGAGCCACGATGGTCGCGTCCGACTCGATGACGAAGGCGGGCGTGTCCAGGTCGAGCTTGCTCCAGGTGATCTTCTCGTTCGGCGTGCAGCCGCTGTACGAGCCGTAGGAGGTCGTGCTGTCGGAGATCTGGCAGTAGTAAGCCCAGAACGGCGTTTCCTTCAGGCCGAGATCGAGCTTGATGAGAGGGACCACGCAGAGCGCGAAGTCGCCCGCGATGCCGCCTCCGATCTGGAAAAATCCGATCGGGTGCGACTTGCTCTGCTCCCGATACCACGCGATCAGCCGTCTCATGTATTCGACACCGGGGGCGACGACGGTGGCGGGAAGCTCGTCCCGATAGACCCGGGAAGCGAAGAAGTTGCCCAGCGTGGAATCCTCCCAGCCGGGCACGAAGAGCGGGAGGTCCTTCTCGGCCGCCGCCACGACCCACGATTGCGCCGGGTCGATCTGGTAGTGCTCCTCCAGGCTTCCCGAGCGGACGAGATCGTAGACGTACTCGTGGGGGAGCTTCTGCTCACCGCGAGCGGCGGCCTCCTTCCACAGCGCGAGGAGTTTGCTTTCCACCTTGCGCATCGCCGCCTCCTCCGGGATGCAGGTATCGGTCACGCGGCTGAGGCCGCGATCGCGCAGGGCCACCTCGTCGGCTGGTGAGAGTCTGCGCCAGTCCTCCACGCGCACGTACTGGTGGTGAGCGACGAGGTTGAAGATGTCCTCCTCCAGGTTGGCGCCGGTGCAGCTGATGGCGTGCACCTTGTCCTCCCGGATCATCTGCGCCAGCGAAACGCCCAGCTCGGCCGTGCTCATCGCCCCGGCCATCGCCAACACCATCTTCCCTCCTCGGTCGGCGTGCTCGACCCAGGCTTGAGCGGCCTCGACCAGGGTCCGAGCGTTGTAGTGGCGGAAATGGTGCATCAGGATCTTTCGCGTGGTCGTCATCGTCACCTCGTCAACACTCGCGGTGGGAAACAGATGGGCAGTGGCGCACCTGCGGCCGAGCGCGCCGTGAGCAGCTAGCGAGTTTTCGGTTTGCCTCCTTTTTCCAGCCATGCGCCCCGTCGCGTAGCGTGGCGGGGCGCGAGGAAGAATGGGTCGCGTGCGCGCAATGGGCCGCGAGCCCAAGCGCGCTCTAGCGGATGCGTCCCCTCCTGTCAACCGAGGGTCCGGCTCGGACCTCGACCGATCCGACGCAGCAGGCGCGAGAGTCCGTGCAGCGCCACGTCGGCGCGCCGCGGGTTGTCGAGGAGCACGTAGCGCAGATCGACGAGCGTCGCCTCGAGCCAGAAGAGATCGACCAGCAGCGCGAGCTCGTCGGGATCGAGCGGGAGGAAGGGCAGATCCGCTCCTTCCTCCAGGTAGCCGCCGAGGAAGGCCGCGCCGATCCAGTCGGTCCACGCGTCCGTCCAGAGCAGGGCGAGGTCGCGGTCCTCCTCGCGGACCAGCGCCGGGTCGAAGCTGACCGTGGTGGCGACGCGCTGGTACGAGAGGAGCATGGTGGCGACGTCGCGCAGCGGACAGCGCTTGCGCCGTCGATCGGCAGGAGAGCGGCGGCGGTCGCCCTCGAAGTCGACGATCATGTAATCCTTGCCGAGCCAGAGCACGTTGCGCAGCTCGAGCGTGCCGTGGATCCGCGCACGCTTCACCGTCAGCCTCGTGCCCAGGAGCGGCGCGAAGAGGTCGTAGATCGCCGGACCGATGGCGAGGATCTCCTCGGCGAGCGGCCGCGCGAATGCAGACAGCGCTCCGCGTGCCAGCCGGAGTTCGCGCAGCGTGGTGCCGGCGGCGTTCCGCATCGACTGATACAGCGACCGCTGGTCCATCGTGCCGTACGCCTGCGCCTCGAATTCCGGTGCGCTCCGGGAGAGGGCCCGGTGCAGCTCGGCCACGCGGGTTCCGGCCAGGCGCGCGTAGGCACGGAAGGCGCCGATCGGGGCGGCGATCGCGAGCGGCGGCTCTTGGCGCGAGAGCTCCACCAGCGGCAGCGGCGGTGTCGGTTCCGGTAGGGCCCCGCGGTTCTCGATGAGGATGCGCTCCAGGAAGCGGCCCAGCTCCTCCCGCGCTTGCTGCGCCGCGTTGCCCTCGTTGATCACGTAGGGAAAGAGCGTGGCGATGGTGCGCGGCTCGCCCACGCGCAGGACCTGCTCGAGGTAGCCGAGGAGCCGGGGCGCGGGCGGTGCGGGAGAGGCGGCCGCGAGGTGGCGTGCGACCTCCAGCTCCGGATTGATGTCGTCCACGATGCGCCGGTAGACCTTGAGGAAGAGCCGGTCGCCGAAGGAGATCGTGGTGTTTCCTTCCTCCGAAGAGATGATTCGAATTTCCTGGTCCTGGACCTCGACCTCCTCGATCAGCGTGCCGCGGACGACGCTCCTTCGGCCGGGGATCGAGACGCGGTTGCGGATGAGCTCGAGGAGCAGTCGGGTCGACGGCGCGTCGGCGAGCAGGTCGAAGACGATGCCCACATAGGCTGTGCTCGTGCGCAGGTGCGCGAGAACGCCGTGCGGTGCGCGCACCTGGATCTCGCCGGCGATCTCCTCGGGCGCGAAGGCCAGCGGCAGCACGTACCTTTCGATCGGGCCCTCGTGGTACGTGACGAGGACGATGCAGACCGCGCCCTCGCCGGAGGGGAGCAGGACGCTCTCCTCCACCTCCACCCTGCGGATCTGCCGATCCGCTCCTCCGAACCAGCGCCTTCCTCCGAGCCAGGGACCGAGCGCCCGCTCGAACTGCTCCTTCGGCTCTCCGCGGAGCAGCTCCGACCACGACCCGTGTACGTGGATGGTGGGGGCCTCGTAGGCCTCCGCGCGGGCGTCCACCTCCGCGGAGCGCGCCTGCTTGAGCCGGAACCAGTAGAACGCGTGCCCTCCCAGCGTCAGCAGATACGGCAGCTCGCCGATCCGGGGAAACTCCGTCCGCCCGAAGAGTTCCACCGGCAGAAGACCTTCGTACGCCGAGAGATCGAGCTCTACGTACTGCACGAAGCGGCTCAGATTCGCCACCACCAGGAGGATCTCGTCCTCGTACTTGCGCACGAAGGCCAGGACCTTCGGATTGTCCGGGTTGAGGATCTCGATGCTCCCCCGGCCGAAGGCCTTCGTCCGTTTGCGCAGCGCGATGAGCCGCTTCATCCACCACAGCAGGGAACCCGGGTTCTCCTGCTGCGCCTCCACGTTGACCGTCTGGTAGTGGTACTCGGGGTCGATGATCAGCGGGAGGAGGAGCTTCTGCGGGTTGCAGCGGGAAAAGCCCGCGTTGCGGTCCGGGCTCCACTGCATCGGCGTTCGCACGCCATTTCGGTCGCCGAGGTAGATGTTGTCTCCCATTCCGATCTCGTCGCCGTAGTAGATGACCGGCGTTCCGGGGAGGGAGAAGAGCAGGCCGTTCATCAGCTCGATGACGCGGCGGTTGTTCTTGACCAGGGGGGCCAGGCGCCGGCGGATGCCGAGGTTGATCCGCGCCACGGGATCGGTGGCGTAGGCCTCGTACATGTAGTCGCGCTCCTCGTCGGTCACCATCTCCAGGGTGAGCTCGTCGTGGTTGCGCAGAAAGAGCGCCCACTGCGACGTCTCCGGGATGGTCGGCGTCTGCGCCATGATGTCGATGATCGGGAAGCGGTCCTCCTGGTGAATCGCCATGAAGAGGCGCGGCATGATGGGGAAGTGAAAGTTCATGTGACATTCGTCGCCTCGGCCGAAATACGCCGCCGCGTCCTCCGGCCACTGGTTGGCCTCGGCCAGGAGCATGCGGTTGTCGTACTTTCCGTCCACGTGCCGCCGCAGCTTCCGCAAAAATTCGTGCGTCTCGGGCAGGTTCTCGCAGTTGGTTCCCTCGCGCTCGTAGAGGTAGGGGATCGCGTCGAGCCGAAGCCCGTCCACGCCCATGTCCAGCCAGAAGTCGACCACCTGGAAGACGGCGTCGTGCACGGCGGGGTTGTCGAAGTTCAGGTCGGGCTGGTGGGCGTAGAAGCGGTGCCAGTAGTAGGCCTGGGCCAGGTGGTCCCACTGCCAGTTCGACCGCTCGAAGTCCTTGAAGATGATCCGCGCGTCCTTGTAGCGGTCGGGCGTATCGCTCCAGACGTAGAAATTGCGCTCGACCGATCCCGGGGGCGCGCGCCGCGCCCGCTGGAACCACGGGTGCTGGTCCGAAGTGTGGTTGACGACCAGCTCGGTGACCACGTAGAGCCCGCGCGCGTGGGCCGCCTCGAGAAATTCCCGGAAGTCGTCGAGCGTCCCCGTCGTCGGGTCGACGTCGAAGTAGTCGGCGATGTCGTAGCCGTCGTCCTTGCCCGGCGAGGGGTAGAAGGGCAGCAGCCAGATCGCGGTGATGCCGAGGTCCTGCAGGTAGCTCAGGCGGGAGGTCAGGCCCCTGAAGTCGCCGATGCCGTCGTCGTTGGAGTCGGCGAAGGAGCCCACGCGGAGCTCGTAGATGACGGCGTCCTTGTACCAGAGCGGCGCGCGGATGTGCTTCCTGCTCATCTCCGGTCTTCCGTCCGCCCGTACAGCTCGGTGAGCTCGGCCAGTCGCTCGGCCCGCTCCGGAGGCAGCTCGCGCGTCCTCCACTCCCAGTTCCCATTCAGGGTACCGGGCCGGTTCATGCGCGCCCCCGGGCCGAGCTCGAGGATGTCCTGCAGGGGAAAGATGGTGAAGTTCGCCACGGAGACCAGGGCCGCGCGGATCGCGTCCCAGACGAATCGCCCCGGGGTCGTCCCCAGGTAGCGCAGCGCGAACGACCGCTCGCGCTCGGCCTGTTCGGGGGTCCTCGGTTTTCCCTCGCCGCCGGGATCGCGCAGCCAGCCCAGCAGCGTGTCGTTGTCGTGCGTTCCCGTGTAGACGACCGCGCGCCGCACGTAGTTGTGCGGCCGAAACGAGTCGGCCTGGGGATCGTCGCCGAACGCGAATTGCAGCACGCGCGTCCCGGGCAGCTCGAAGGCATCGCGCAGGGCGAAGACCTCCTCGGAGACGGCTCCCAGGTCCTCGGCGATGAAGGGGAGGCGTTCCAGACCGAGCGCCGTGCGGAGGGCGACGAAGAGTTCGTGGCCGGGGACCGGTCGCCACCGGCCATCGACCGCGGTCTCGGACGTCGCAGGGATCTCCCAGTAGCGGACGAAGCCGATGAAGTGGTCCAGGCGCAGCAGGTCGAAGCGGCGCAACGCGTGTCGGATTCGCTCGATCCAGAAGGAAAATTCGGTCTGCCGCAGGACGTCCCAGCGGTACAGCGGATTTCCCCAGCGCTGGCCGGTCCGGCTGAAGTAGTCCGGGGGAACGCCCGCCACCACCTTCGGCATCCCTTCCTCATCCAGGAAGAAGAGCTCGGGGCGGGCCCACACGTCGGCGCTGTCGTGGGCGAGGAAGATCGGCAGATCCCCGATCAGGTTCACCCCCGCCTCTGCGCACCGTGCGCGCAGGTCGTTCCACTGCCGGTCGAAGACCCACTGGCAGAAGGCGTGAAATTCGATCGCCTCGGGCGCCCCGCGGCGGAATTGGCGGAGCGCGGCCGGCTCCCTTCGCCGCAGCGCTTCCGGCCACCGCACCCAGGCCTGCCCGCCGTGGTGGTCCTTGATCGCGGAGTAGAGGGCGAAGTCCTCGAGCCAGTCCCGCTCGCGCGCGCGGAAGTCGTCGAAGTCCGGCGGCCGTCGGTGGCGGCAGAAGCGCTCGAAGGCCTGCAGCAGGCGGCGCCGCCGGTAGCGCGCCGTCGCCGCGTAGTCGACGCGGCCGCGGGGAAGGCGCGCGGGCGGGTCCTCCGGGGTGAGCCAGCCTTCCTCCTCCAGCCGGTCGAGGCTGACGAGGAGCGTGTTGCCTGCGAAGGCGGAGTGGGCGCTGTAGGGGGAGTTGCCGTATCCCACCGGGCCAACGGGCAGCATCTGCCAGAGGCTCTGGCGCGCGCGCCGCATCCAGTCGAGGAGGGCGTCGGCGGGCCGACCCACGTCACCGCATCCGTGCGGTCCCGGGAGCGAGGTGGGGTGGAGGAGGACCCCGGAGGCGCGTCGGTCGAGGAGAAAGACCGGACCTGTGGAGCGCAGCGCTCGCATCGGCATTCAGGATGCCAACGGCTCGCGCCCCTGGCCGGCCGCGCCCGGGAAGGTCAGGGGTCGAGGGCGGCCGGCAGCTCGACGAGGAAGGTCGCGCCCATCCAGGGCCTGCTCTCCACCGCGATCTTGCCGCCGTGCGCCTCGACGATGCGGCGCGTGATGTGCAGGCCGAGTCCGGTCCCGCCCTCGGTCTTGGTGGTGAAGAAGGGCTCGAAGACCCGATCGAGGTGCTGCGGTTCGATGCCGGGCCCGCGGTCCTTCACCTCCAGGAAGACCCGACCGTCGTCGTGCCAGATCCGGACGCGGATCTTGGGCTCCTCGCCCTCCATGCCCCGCGTGGCCTCGATCGCGTTCACCACCAGGTTGGTCACCACCTGGGCGAGCTGGGTGCGGGAGCCGCGAACCGGAGGTACCTTCGTCGTCGTCACCTCGATGGCGTCGTCGCCCGCCAGGTTTCGCAAGGAGCGGATGGTCGTGCTCACCACCTCGCCCAGGTCGACCCAGACGGACTCGTGCAGCGTGCGCGTCGTCGATTCGACCGAGCGGGTGATCTCGAGGATCGAGTCGGTGGCCTGGGCGCAGTCGGCGAGGATTCGCTCGAGATCGCGGAGCTTGGCGAGGAGGCGCGGCTCGTTTCGCACCTCGAGCTCCTTGCGGACCTCGCCGAGGCGGCTTTCGGCGAACTGCAGGTTGGAGACGAGGGCGCCCAGCGGGTTGCGGATCTCGTGCGCGATCTCCGCGGCCACCCTGCCGAGCGCGTAGACGCGCTCGGTGGTCAGCAGCCGCGATTCCAGCTCTCGCAGGCGACGCGTGGTCTTGTAGCGCTCCATGGCGGAGTCGAGCGAGAGCCGGAGCTCGAGGGCGTCCCACGGCTTGCACAGGAAGTGGTGGACCGTGCCGCGATCGATGAACTCCACCGCCTGGTCCACCTCGGAGGGCGGGGCGAGCATCACTCGAATGGTGTCCGGATGTTCCTGGCGGGCCAGCTCGAGCAGGTCCAGTCCGGGGCCGGTGCAGGCCTGGCGGTCCGCCAGCAGCACGCCGATCTCGTGGGAGGAGAGGATCTCGAGCGCCTCCGCTCCGTTGGTCGCCGTGCGAAAGGGGAGCCACCCCTCGACCGACGACTCGAAGACGACCAGGCTGGCGATGTCGTTGTCCACGTAGAGCACGAGGGGCTCCAACTTCCTCCCTCCCATCGAGCTCGACCGAGCCCACACTCCTCCGGAGACATGCCCGAAAGGAGCGCCCCCCGTGCGGTCGTGGTCATCTCGTTGCGGTGAGTCGAGTGTACCCCCGGTCGGGGCGGCTTCGCCAATCCGAGAGCGCGTGTAGGCAGATGTGGGCAAGGTTGACCTGTTCTTAGTGACAGGCTCGGATACTACTGGTGAACATCTGCGAGCGCAACCGACCCGGGCCCGTCGTGGTAACAGGCTCCAGGTAACCCGGGGCAAAGCGTGCGGGTTACCAGGGCAGCTGCTGGCCGTTGACGTGGCGGAAGGTGCCGGAGTCCTCCGGGCCCGCGCGCTCGACGAGGGCGAGGATTCCCCGCGCCGACTCCGGCGGGTCCATCATGCCCCGGCCGCCGGTGAGCGCGGTTCGCACGTAACCGGGGTGGACGAGGAGGACGACGATGCCCCGTTCACGCAGGTCGTGGGCGAGGGATACGCCTGCGGCGTTCACGGCCGCCTTGCTCATGCGGTAGCCGTAGGAGCCGCCCGAGGTGTTGTCGCCGATCGACCCCATGCGGCTGGAGACGATGACCACCTTGCTGCCCGCCTTCAGGTTGTCGAGAAGTGCTGCCGTGACCTTGAGCGGTCCGAGGGCGTTGACCTCGAACTGCCGCCGGATCTTGTCCAGCTCCAGCGGGACGAGACCGTCGTCGTAGAGAATCCCGGCGTTGTTGATGAGCAGGTCGATCTCGACCCCCCGCAGGCGTTCGCCCAGGGCGCGGACAGAGGCGTCGTCGGCGACGTCCAGGTCCTCGATCCGCACGCCGAGCGCCTCGAGCTCGGGCGAGCGGTGGCGGCAGGCGGCGATCACCTCCCAGCCCGATTCCTTCAGCTGTCGAGCCAGTTCGAGTCCGATTCCGCGATTGGCGCCAGTGACGAGCGCGCGAGGCATGGTCGATCCCTCCTGGTAGCCACGGGCTTAACCGGCGACAGGCGGGACCGCAAGCGGGGGCGCGCAAGTCCGCGAAAAAAGGAAGGGCGGGAGAGGTCCCGCCCCGGATGCGCTCACCGTCGAGGAGCCGGGAGGCGTCTCAGTTCGAGCCGCCCGTGCCGCCTTCTCCTCCCATGCCGCCGGTGCCGCCCGTGCCACCGGTTCCGCCGGTGCCACCGGTACCGCCAGTCCCGCCGGTGCCGCCCGTGCCTCCGGTTCCGCCGATGGCGAAGGCCGCCAAGGCGGGCGCCGCCGTGGCGCAGCGGCTCTCGCACGAACCGCCGGCGATCGAGTCGTTCGGGAAGGCTTCCGAACAGCTGCGATCTTCGATGCACTCCTTGCAATCGTCGATGTCGTCCTCGTTCTGATCGCTGCGGTCCGCGATCGATTCGCAGACGTCCACGCAGTTGTCTCGCTGGCTATCCGTTCCGGACGTGCACTCCTGTGCCCGATCGCAAAGGCCGTCGCAGTCCGCACCACCACCGCAGCCATAGGCCGCGAGGAGGATCGCCGCGCTCATCGCCACCCATACGACACGACTCATCCTCGTTCCCCCGTGAGGTGCGCAGGCCCTGCGGCGCCTGCGCCTGGATCAGGTCTCCATTGACGGTGGCGACCCAGCCACCGACCGATGGCTGGCACGATCGGCACCTGCACCGCGGGGGGAAAGTCACCCGATGGGGCGGCACATCCGTCCCGGATCGTTCAGGGCACGGCCCGGGCGAGATAGAGCCCCGCGTCGTTCCCCTCCGGGACCCGGAAGAGCAGGAATCGCTCGAACCGATCGTCGGGGCGCAGCGGGAGGATGTCGTGCATCGCCCGATCGTAGATTCCCGTCTCCCGGTCGTAGCGGACCAGGATGCTGCCGGGGCTCTCCGGCACGCTCCCGGGGCGGGACGAGCGGAAGAAGGCGTACCGGCCGTTGCGCGACAGCAGGGGGATCTCGCCTTCCAGGAGCCAGGTCGTCTTTCGGGTCGACGCGTCCCAGATGGCCAGCCGGCTGCCGACATTCGGCTCTCCGGGCCGCGCGCGGAACGCGAGCGCGTCGTCCCCGAGGAAGGACCACGAGAGCACGTTGCCGTGGATCTCGCCGGTGTCGCCGGTGTCGAGGTCGTAGTAGCGAAGCGCGTTGTCGGCGTGTCGGACCATCCATCCCGGATCAGGCCCGAGCATCCAGTCGCCCTCCAGCCGCACCGACTTGCCGTCCTCGACGCGCACCACCCGGGTGTAGACGTCGACCAGCTCGACGTCGTTCATGACGACGTGGCGACTGTCGGCGGTCACCCGGGGAACGGCCGTCGTCGTCATCGAGAGCAGGCGAGGCCTGTCCTCGTCCCATCGCAAGAGCGTCACGGCGGGAAATTCCCAGTGAACGAGTCCCGTGCCGTCCGGCAGGAAGACGACGTCGACCAGGCCGCGCGGCGTGCTGGAGAGCGGGAGGACCTCGACCTTGTCCGTGGTCTCCTCCCACCGCCTCCAGCCATCGGGCTGCTGCCAAACCAGGCTTCCGTCCGGCGCCTCCATCGCCAGGCCGTCCACCTCCTCTCCGAGCAGCCGCGTGTCGCCCCGCGAGAGGTCCACCAGGACGAGGGAGGCCCAGGGCACGCCGGGGCGCTCGAAGATCACCTTCCTCCCCGAAGGAGCGAAGTGGATGCGGTTCGGTGGAAGGCGCGTGTTGGCGAGCACCACGAGCTCCCCGTTCTCGCGGTCGAAAAGGACCGTGTTCATCCCCGAGTGGTAGACCACGGAGCCGCCGTCGGGGCCCATCCGGAGCTCCCGCAGGGCGAAGACGGACGACGGCTCCCAGCTTCCCAGCTCCGCGGTCTCGCCCGTCACCAGATCGTGGATCGCCAGCTCGTGGACGCCCTCTTCCTCCTGGGCGACGAGGACCGCGCGCCCGTCGGGGAAAAAGCACGCCCTCGTTCCGCGCACCGGCAGCTCGCGGCGCTCCCCGGTGTCGAGGTCGTAAATGTACACGCGCGATCGCGAACTCAGGTTCTCCGTCCAGAGCACCTGGCGCCCGTCGAAGCGGTATTGAGGTTCGACCGCGTTCGAGCTGAGGTGCACGAATTCCCAGTCGTCGAGGCGGAGAAGGGAAAGACGGTGGGAGTGGCTCTCGAACTCGTGGACCAGCAGCGAGTCGCCGGTCGGCGAGCCGATCACCTGGGCGTTGAGCTCCGAGGAGAGCCGGAGCCCGAACGAGAGCTGGACGGGATCCAGGGTATAGGTGCCGTTCACCACCGGTATGTTGCGCACCGTGACCGGGACTCGTCCGGGGTACTCGAAGACGAGCCGGTACAGGCCCGCCGGGAGGTCGGGCAGGCGGAAGAAGCCCTCGGCGTCCGTCTCGGTCTTGAAGGGCGTGCCGACCGCGCGCACCACGGTTCCCGAGTGATCGCCGTCCTTGCCCTCGAGCAGGACGACACCCTGGATCGCTCCGCTGCCCGGGAAGTGCACGTTCCCTTCCGGGTCGATGAGCACGCTGGTGCCGTCCTCGCAGGTGATGCGGCGCCAGCCTTCTTCCTCGAGCGTGGACACGCAGTTCTGGGCGCCGTTCCCGCCGATCAGGCGGACGGCCCCCGACGGGCATTCGAGGATCTGGAACCCGGGCACGTCCGAGGGGCGAATCCTGCAGGGCTCCGAATCGTCGCCGCAGGAGCAGACCAGCAGTGCGAGAAGGAGAAGCGAGCGTCTCATGGCAGGAACCAGGGCGCGATGCGGGGGTAGGTGGAGACGTAGACGCCGCCGCGGGAACCCTCGGTGACGTGATAGGCGACCCATCGCGATGTCGAAACGGCGAAGCCCACGCCGTCGTCGATCGCGACTGGCGCTTCCATCCCCCGCTCCCACAGCCACAGCATGGGCGCGAGCTCGTCGCCCATCGCCTGCGAGTGGATGACGGCGCGCCCGCCGTCGCGGTCGAAGCCGAAGCCGATGACGCCGTCGAGCAGCCGGCGCAGCAGCGAGGCTTCGCGATCCCAGCGGACGAGCTCGGCTCCCCACGGATGCCAGGACGACTGCCGGTTGAGGCAGAAGAGCTCGCCCGCCGCGGAAAAAGCGCAGCTCTCGTGCCACAGCTCGTCCGCGATCACGTGTTCCGATCCCGTCGCCAGGTCTCGGATCGCCATCGGGCCCACCGTGTTCGCCGGGGCCACGCGATAGAGGGGGGCGATGGGGTAGTGCAGAAGCCCGTTGGAATGGTGTCCGACGTGGCGCTGCAGCTTGCCGCTCTGGCCCGGATCCAGCTCGCCGTCCTGGCGCAGGTCCAGCCGCCCGCCGCGCGCAAGGTCGAAAAGGCGTGGGCGCTCCGCCTCGTAGAGCACGTGCGTGTCGCCCGCCACGAGGAGGGCCTCGGTGGTCAGGCCCGAATCGACCTGCACGGGTTCCGGCTCCGCGGGGTTCCAGCGCCACAGCTCGCGGATCTGCGAAGGGAGTCGGATCACGTACAGGATCTCGTCGCGGTCGCGCGGGAAGAGGACCTGGAGGAGAAAGACCGCCACGGACCAGCGATGGATCTCGAGGGGGTCGCCTCCCGGCGGGACGATGGACAGGCGGCGTCGCCCGTCGTGAAAGAACCAGAACGCTCCCGTCCGGGGATCGAATCCGTGCTGCACGGCGTCCCCGGGCAGGGTCCTCAGCTGCCCGGTCTCTGGCTCGTACAGGTGAATTCCCCCGCTCTTGTCGTACAGCGCGACGAAGGCGCCCGTCGGCGCGAACTCCACCGTGCCCGCCATGCCCGGCGCGACGAGGCGGGGCTGGCGCCGAAGGCGGTCCCAGAGCACGTATCCGGAGGCTCCGCGATAGAGCAGGAACCTGCCCTGGGGGTCGAATCTCATGTCGGCCGAGTCGACCGGGCCGAGCATGGAGGCCTGCCTCGCCACCGTGTCCCAGACGAGGCCTTCGGGGCCACCCGTTTGCGCTCCCTGGAAGATCGCCGCCACCAGCTTCGAGCCCGGGTGGAAATCCCAGACGCTCAAGCCGGAGCCGATGATGACGTCGACCTTCCGGTCGACGGCGCTCCACGCGCTGAGCGCGCCCTGGGTCTGCCGCGCGACCACGACCGTCTCGTCCTCCGATACCGCCCAGTCGATCACCTCCCGCAACAGGGCCTCCGAGGTGCCCCGCGAGGGATCGAAGAGGACGAGCGTGCCCGAGTTCGAGGCCGGGTCGTAGTTTTCGAGGAAGAGGACGCGACCGCTGGGCAGCCAGCGGGGTCGGGCCGTCCTCGCGCCGATGGCGAGCGCCTCCGTACCCACGTTCTCGTCCCAGTAAAGAAGGCTTCCCCCCGCCGTGCTCTCCACGATCAGCAACGCGTCGTCGTTCGGGGAGACGAGAAGGCCCTCCGGATCGGTGCGGGCGATCCGCGTGGTGGGGCGCATCACCACCGGGTCGAGGACGAGGGTGCCGGGCAGGATGGTCTGCTGCCACAGCCGGACCGTCGGGTAGGCAGGGTAGTCGAATGCGACCCGATAAGTTCCCGGCTCGACGTCCTCGAAGACGAAATCGCCCTGCGCGTCGGTGAACGTGTTCCGCACCTCGCCGCCGTCGCGCGCGGGCGTGAGGGTCACGGCGATGCCGCTGTTGTCCCGCTCTCCCAGCCGGCGGACGTTTCCTCGCACCGAGGCCGGCGCCGCCGGGAACTCGGGAGGGATCAGGACCCCCGAGGAGCCGTCGGGACACCGGATGGCCTGCAGGCCGTCCGGCCGCGGCTCGATGACGCAGGGCTCCACCTCCGGTTCGGAGCACGCCCCGAGCAGCAGCGAGGCGAGCAGACCGAGGCTCCAGGCGGAAGGCGGGAGGGGGGCTGTGTGACGACGTGTCATGAACGCAGTTTTGGTCGCCGGGTTGGATTGTAGGCCAGGGCTCCAGTAGGATCACGATCCCCGGGGTAGCGAGGTCCATGCGATCGCTTTGCGGTCACAGAGGAAGTTGGGGCGGGTGGCCGCTTCCGTGGCTCGTCGCCGGAGCGGCGATCTTCATCGCGGCCTGCGACGCCTCGGGCTGCGGTGGCCCCGATTTGACCCACGCGCCCGCCGTGTTGAAGCTGAGCCACACGGAGCTCGAATTCCCCACCACGTTCATCGGCCATCCCACGCACCTCGATCTGCGGGTCACCAACGGAGGTCGCGCCGAGGCGCGATACGAGGTGGTCGGCGTCCAGGGGCCCTTCACGGCGAAGCCCGGAGGGCCGCAACGGATCCCCGGCACGGACACCCAAGTGGTGGAGGTCACCTTCCACCCGGACAGCCCCGGCTGGCATGTCGGCCACCTCGACCTGATCCTGCAGGACGACCCGGTGCGGGTCGCGCTGAGGGGCGAGGCAAGGGTGGCGCCTCCTTGCGAGTCCACCCCCTGCGTCCGCGCGACCTTCGACCCGACCACCGGCGAGTGCAACCGCGAGGTCCGGCCCGACGGAGTCCCGTGCGAGTCCGACAACAAGTGCCTGGTCGACACCGTCTGCCTGGGCGGCGTCTGCCAGGGAAGCGAGCGGATCTGCGAGCCGAGGAACGCGTGTTTCCAGGCGGTCTGCAACGCCGCCGTGGGATGCGAGGAATACCCGCGGAACGAGTGCAAGCAGCCCGAGAATCCCTGCAAGGAGGCCATCTGCGACCTCGAGACCGGGGAATGCATCGTGGTCGACCGACCGGACTACACGTCGTGCGGACCGAATGACTGCAAGGAACAGCACGTCTGCCTGAGCGGGGTCTGCACCCGGATCGAGGGTGAAACCGAGGGGAAGCTCTGCGCGCACGCCTGCGGTCAGGGCGGGATCTGCAAGAACCGGGAGTGCTGGCGACCCGAGGGAAAGCTCCTCTCCGAGTCCTGGACGCGGGAGCTCCCGGGGCGGCAGCCCGGGTTCGCCACCGCGGTTGACCGGTCCGGTTACCTCTACTGGGCGGAATGCCCGGACGGCGAGCCCTGCTCCGTGGTCAGCGCGTCGCCGAACGGCTTCGAGCGATTCCGGCACTCCCTTCTCCCGCAGACCGGCCGGGACCCGAAGCTCTTGCAGGAGGGGAACCAGATCGTCGCCTGGACCTCGGCCGGCATCGAGACGCTGCTCACGCGCGGAGATCCGGGCTGGGCGCGCTCCGCGGAGGACCTCGCGAGCGAGGCCGGCCTCTCCTGCCCCTGCGGCGCGGAGGTCGTCGACCTGGTCGACGCCGGAGGCGGTGAGCTCGTCGCGCTTCTCCGATGGAACAGAGGAACGGGCCTGCTCTGGATCTCCGCCAGCGAGGGTAAGGCCGGACCGCTCTCCGCAATCGCGGGCGAGCCACAGCCCGCGTTGGCTTCCGACGGCGAAGGGCGGGTCCTCTCCATCGAGGTGGACGAGGAGAAGACCCGGCTGGTCGCTCGGCGACAGGGCGCGATCGATTGGAGCGTCGAGGTGGACCCGACCGCGCGCATCCTCGCGGCGCTTCCCTCGCACGTCTTCCTTGCTCGCTCCGGCTCGCTCGAGGCCCGGGTCGCGACGAACGGCTCGTCGTCCTGGACCCGGCCCTTCGAGCCCCTCGACCTCGTCGTTTCCAACCAGCACCTTTTCGTCCTCGAGCAGCCGGGTCCGCGCATCGTCGTCCTGGACTTCGCAGATGGCGAGGAGAGGGCCTCGTATCCGATGGACGGCCCCGCGGCCACCTCGACCCTGGCGCTCAAGGCCGAGGATCGGGTCGTGCTGCTCGTCCAGCGCCAGGAGCCGGTCGAAACCTGGTGGCTCGAGGAGATCGACGCGAAGGGCGAGCGCGCCTACGCCTGCGAGCTGCCCGAGATCCATCCGGGGCGCAGCTGGGCCTTCGTGCGCGCCGACGGTGGAGGGGAGGACGCGCGGCTGGTCCTCTCGGACGGGGATGCTTCGATCCGGACCTTCTTCGCGCCCCGCCTCGCGCCGCCGCCCTGGGGCTGGACGGCGGAGCGGGGCAGCTTCGCGCGCTCCGGCAGGCCGAGGCAGTGATGCGAAGGTCGTTTCTGTCCCTGCTCTTGCTCGCCGGGTCTTGGAGCTGTTCTTCCCCGGAGTTCGTCGACGCCGAAGCCCGGATCGCCGCGCCCGACCGGCTCGACTTCGGCGAGATCCTGGTGGGCACCCGCTCCACCCGCTCGATCGTCGTGCGCAACGAGGGAGCGGCGCCGGCCACCGTTCGCGTCGCCGTCTCGAATCCCTTCGTCGCCGAGGCGGAGGAGCTCGCCGTTCCCGGGCGCTCCAGCGTCCAGCTCGCCATTTCCGTGACCCCGGAGATCCTCGGGTCGCTCGAGGGAGTCGCCCACCTCGAGTGGGCCAAGGGCCTCCTCGAGGTCCGGATCGCGGCGGAGGTCATCGAGGCCCGGCTCTGCGACCCCTCCGACGAGTGCAAGACGGTCGAATTCGTGCCGGGGCAGGGCTGCGTCGAGACCTTCGCGCCCGACGGCACTCCCTGCGAGCGACCCTGCCTCGAGGAGGCGACCTGTCTCGGCGGCCGCTGCGTGGGACGCGAGCGAAACTGCGACGACGGCAACCCCTGCACTCGCGACAGCTGCGACCCCAGGGGCGGCTGCGTCAGCGTGCCCGACCCGGAGGCCGTCTGCGGCGACCCCGACAACCCCTGCGTCGTCGCCACCTGCGATCCCGCCGACGGAAGCTGCCACCTCGAGCCGGTATTCGACGGCACGCCCTGCGGCGAGGTCGACTGCGAGGTGGCCATGATCTGCATCGGCGGCGAGTGCCGGGTGACCAAGACGCCCGAGAACGGCGAATGCGGCCACGAGACGCCCTGCCAGCGGAAGGGCAGGTGCGTGGACGGCGACTGCATCCAGCCCTCTCCCGAGCCTCTGACCGTGCGCTGGAGCGCCCAGGCCCGCCTCGGCTGGGAGCTGCGCTTCGACGGGGTGACCGGGCCGGATGGGCGGCTCTACTGGGTCGAATGCGGCCCCCGAACTTGCGAACTCGTCACCGCAACTCCGCCCTCCGGCGGGGCGCTGCGGGCGAGTCTGTTCGCGTCGGCCGACGTCTCCCCGCGGGGGCGGCTGCTCCTCGCCGAGGGGCGCCTCGTCTCCTCCCACCGGCGCGGCTTCGTCCAGATCCGCGACGCCTTCGATCTCTCCAACGTCGTGGCCGTCGACTTCTCCCAAGTCTTGCCCGAGACCGAGGAGGAGCGGGCGGCGGACGCGTGGGAGGTGGTCGACCTTGCCGCCCACAAGGACCTGGCCTTCGCCCTGGTGGAGGCGTGGCAGGGCACCAGGCCCGTGCAGGGCTGGGTGGTCGCGGTGCGCGTCGCCAACGGCTCCATCGAGTGGAGCCGCCGCACGGACGGGGTCTTCGATGGCCTGGTCGTCGACGAGTTTGGACGCCTCTACTACGCCTGGATGCACCGGGACCCCAACTTCGGGTCGCCGGCGCTCGTCTCCCTGAGCCGTACGGGCATCGAGCGCTGGCGGATGCCGGTGGACTACGGCGCCCCCGTCGCCGTCGCGACCGGCCGGCTCCTCGACGGCGGCGGCAACGTGCGGCGGCTGGAGGACGGCGCGGTGGAGGAGACCCTCGACGCCATCCTCCCGCTATCCTCCCGCTCCGCGGTCATGGACCTGGATCGGGGCGTGGTCCTCGGCTATCCCCTCGTGCCCTGCCCCCGAAGCAAGGAGCTCTGCCCGCTCTGGGTCCCCCACCTCTTCGGCTTCCAGCCGTGGGTGCGCGAGGGAGAGACCTGGAAGGTGCCCGTCACCTCCGCGGAGAGCTGGGAGCGAAGCGAACCCATGCTCACCGACGAGGCCTCGCTCCTTCTCGTCCAGCCGGCCGCCGCCGGGCCGTCCACGGCGTGCGCGCGAACCTACGTCGTGCAGGAGTTCCAGCTGGCCGGGGAAGAGGGCGAACCGATCGGCCAGGGCTTCCGGTGCGAGCTGCCCGGGGGCGGCTACGCCGGCCCCGCCGCGCTACACGGGGGCTACCTGATCGTCCACAACACCTGCGAGCAGCAGCTGGAGGCCTACTACCTGGGCGAGGCGTACGAGCTGGCCCGGCGCGGCTGGGTGACTGCCAGAGGCGACCCCACCCGGAGCGGTCGGCCCCGCTGAGGCCGCCGCGAGGGTTGCGCCCTCCGCCCTCCGGACGCAAACCCGGTCGCTGGCACCCCGTCGTGGAGTCGTCGGCCCTGCGGAGCGCCGCCCTCGGGAGGCGGCGGAGCCGATCAGAGCGAGAGCGCAGGGAGGGGCGGCAGCGGGCAGGCGGCGTCGAGCGCGGCCCCCCCGGCCTGGACGGCGCCCTCGTTGCGCTCGAAGCAGAAGCCGGAGGTCTCGCCCCCGACGACCACCAGGTCGCGGTCGGGATTCGGCCCCCCGCCGTTGCCCACGAAGCGGTTGTCGTGCACCGAGAGGTAGAAGGCCGCCGCGCCTTCCGGCCCGAGGACGAGCAGGCCGGCGGCGTCGTTCGACCGCACGACGTTGTCGAAGATTTCCGCCGCGAAGGGGCCCACGACCGCGATCCCGGCGCCGGCCAGCGGGTCGTCCGCGCGCGCCCGCGATCCCTCTACCAGGTTGCCGTGGATCCGGGCGCGCTCGTTGCCGGAGGCGCCGTCGGCGAGCAGCGCGACGCCGACCCGGTTCGATCGAAGCTCGGTCTCGGCAACCTCGACGTCGTGGCCGCCCTCAATCCACACCCCCACGTCGCTGTGGCGCAGCGACGAACCCTCGACGACCAGGCGAACGGAACCCTCGGAGCGGATTCCTCGCCCCGCGCCCGAGACCTCCGCCCCGGCCACCCTCGTGTTGCTCGTGGCGCGCAGGTCGATCCCGATCGCCTCCGACGCGGGCCGCCTCCAGTGGACCCGGACCGAGCTCAGGCGCACGTTGTCGGAGCCGTCCACCCGGATTCCCGCCCCGCGCGGGTCGCGGAACTCGAGGCCCTCGACCGCCACGTCGTCGCCCCGGATGGCCAGCCCGGGAGCGGGCGTGCGCTGCCGGGAGAAGTCGAGGATCGCCCCTTCCTCCGCCGCGCGCAGCGTCAGCCCGGGAACCCCCAGCGAGAGGCCGTCCGTCAGCTCGTAGACCCCAGCCTCGAAGCAGATCACGCTACCGGGCGCCGCTCCGAGCAGCGCCGACTGGATGGCCACCTGATCGTCCTCGCCCGGGGCGAGGTGGACGTGGCAGGGGTCCTGCGTCACGGGCGCATCCGCGCCCTGCATCCCGCAGGCGGCGAGAAATCCCGTGGCGAGCAGGACTGGGCTCCACTTCTTCATCGATCGGAGTACTTAGCAGGTCGGTCGCGCCGTGAGAAGTTTGTACCTTCCGCCGCCGCGGGAAAATCGAATGCGCGAAAGTGCCGCGAGCGCCTAGACTTCTCCGACATGGATCGAGCCACCGCCGGATCGGATTCCCGACAGCGACGGCGGCGCGCGGCGACCATCGTGGCCCTCGCGGGCGCGCTGGGCGTCTTCGCCATCAAGGGGTTCGGCGCGCTCCTCACGGGATCCACGGCCCTCCTCTCCGACGCGCTGGAGTCGATCGTCAACGTCGCCGCGTCGGGCTTCGCCTTCTTCGCCGTCCGCTTCGCCTCCAAGCCGGCCGACCGGGAGCACCCCTACGGCCACGGGAAGATGGAGCACGTCGCCGCGGCCTTCGAGGGCGGGCTCATCACCTTCGCCGCCGGCGTCATCCTCCTCGCGGCCGTCCAGTCCATCTTCGCGGGGCCCCGGCTGCGCTCGATCGACGAGGGGCTCCTCATCGCCGCGGCCTCGGCCCTGGCCAACCTGGCGCTGGGCTACTTCCTGCTGCGAGAGGGCCAGGCCACCGGATCGCCCACGCTGGTCGCCGACGGCAAGCACGTCCTCTCCGACGTCTGGACCACCATCGGCGCGCTGCTGGGGCTCGGCCTGGCCCGCCTGACCGGAGCCCGGCTCTTCGACCCGCTGGCCGCGCTGGTGGTGGGCGTCGTCCTGGCCCGGACCGGCATCGCGCTGGTGAAGAACGCGGTGAACGCCCTCCTCGACCGGGAGGACCCCGAGCTGCTGCAGAAGCTGGTCGACGCCTTCAACTCCGCCCCCATGGAAGGGCTGACCGGCCTGCACCGGCTGCGGGCGCTGCGGACTGGCGACGAGATCCACATCGACGCCCACGTCTTCGTCCCCGAGCACTGGTCCGTCCGCGAGGCCCACCAGGCGGTCGTGGCTCTGGAGCGGTGGATCGCCGAGAGGACCGGCTTCGTCGGCGAGCTCGCCCTCCATCTCGACCCCTGCCACGCCAGGCCCTGCGCCCAGTGCGATCTGCCCGAGTGCCCGGCCCGCCGCGTCGACTACCGGGGCAAGAAGGCCGCCACCCTGGACGAGGCCGTCCTCCCGGTGGGGCAGCCGCCCGCCGACCACTGACGACTACGGCGGCGTGGGACGCAGCTCGCCCAGCGAAACCGAGAGGATCACCGCGTCGCGCACCGAGTGGATCCGCTCGACCGGGATCTCGATGACGGAGGACCGAAACATCCTGCGCCCGGCTCCGATCCGGGCCGCCACCTCGCTGCGGAGCCGGACCTCCAGGGCCTCGACCTTCCAGCGGCTCGTCTCGAAGACCACGCCCTGGACGGTACCGAGTTCCACCCCGTCCGAGCTGAGGACGCGACGGCCGCGAAGCGTGTCATCGGGAATTTTCATCTTGATGCCTCCGCCCGGTTCCTTGCATCCGGCGAGCGGAAGCTAGAAGCCGCCTCGGGCCCTCGCGAAGCCCCAGATCGGGGGCGAAATCCGCCTCGGAGCCGGGCGGAAGCCCTTCAGAATCGGGTCAACGCAGGGTTGACTTTCGCGCTGGATCAGATGTCAGATCGGACCACCTTGGATTTCTTCTTTCGACGGCTCGGGATGCAATCCCACCTGGCCATGTGCCGGTAGCGCGAAAGCCGGATACGGGGCACTCATGAAGCGCGCAGTCTGGTCGTTTGGGTTGGTCGCTTTGCTCCTGGCGGCATGCAGCGACAACGGAAGCCAGAAGGACAATGGGCCCGGCGAGCCCGATCCCTCCATGACCCTCGTCGAGCTGGTCCGGGCGGAGGGCGTGCCAGCCAACGGCAGCGATGCCGCCATCATCCGGGTCGTCGCCCGCGACGAGAACGGCAGGCCCGTTCCCAACCGCCTCGTCGAGGCGACGTCCTCCGAGCCCTCCGACACGGTGAGCGTGGAGCCGCCGCGGACGGACCGGGATGGTGTCTCGGTGATCCGCGTCACCGCGGAGAAAGTGGGGACCCGCGTCATCTCCATCATGGTCAACTCGCTGGTCGTCCCCCAGCGTCCCACGGTGGAGTTCGTGCCCGGCACCGGCGACTACCTCGAGTTCGTCGAGGTGCCCACCGTCGGCAAGGCAGGGCATCCCCTTCGGCCCGCCATCCGGGTCGAGGCCAAGGACGTCAAGGGGAACCGCGTGATGGATTTCGACGGGGAGGTCAGCCTCCACGTCGGCACCTCGGCCACCTACACCGAGCGCGCGGTCCAGGGCGTCGCGACCTTCGCCGACGTCGTCATCACCGAGCCGGGCGAGCACCACGTGCGCGCGACCGCGCCGGGCCTGAAGGAAGCCCAGAGCGGCAAGATCGATATCTTCGTGGGTGACCCGGCATACCTGACGTTCCAGAAGCAGCCGCAGAACGTCAAGGCCGGCGAGCCGTTCAGCGTGAGTGTCACCATCCGCGACCCGGGCGGCAACATCGTCGTCGGCGCCAACGACATCGTCTACCTGCGCCTCTACTCCAACCCCACCGGTGCGACGCTCGAGGGACCCGTCGCCGTTCAGGCGCAGAACGGCGAGGCGACCTTCGACAACCTCGTCATCAATCGGCCCTCCGCCGGCTACCAGCTCACCGCCGCCGTCCCGGGCTACCGGAGCGCCGAGAGCGACGTCTTCACGGTGTACGAGATCGACCCCGTGGAGCAGAGCTCCTACCTGAAGATCCGGCCGGAGGGTGCCAAGGACCCGAACGCGGAACCCGTGGCCGTCGCCAACGGGCGGCAGCGCCTGCGCATCGAGGCGAAGCTCCTGGACGACAAGGGCAATCCGCTCGCCAACCATCCGGTCACCCTGACCGCGACCGGCACCGGCCACCGCTTCCATCCCGCCGAGCCGGCGGGGGCGGAGACGCTCGAGACGCTCACCACCGCCGCGGGCACGGTCCTCGCGTGGATTTCCTCCACGGTCGCCGAGACGAAGACGGTCACGCTGCGCGTCGGCGAGCTCTTCGAGCTCAATGCGACTGCCACCTTCGTCGCCGACACGGTGATGCCGACCTATTCCGAGCTCGTCCCCTCGGCAGTGACCGCCATCGCCGACCTCGAGGACTTCATCCGCTTCGACGTGGTGGCCAAGGACGCGCAGGGCAATCCGATCGCCAACCAGGTCGCCAACGTGACCGTCTCGGGAACCGGCAACGCGATCGAGGGGCTGACCGGCTCTTCCGTGATCACCGGCCCCAACGGCGTCGGCACCTTCTACCTGCGCAGCTCCAAGGCGGAGAGGAAGACCGTCGTGGTCCGCATGGACGACGTCGTCTTCAGCCACGACGTGGAGTTCTATCCCGGCGCGCCCGACCGAAACATGTCGCTGGTCGTCCCCGTCTCGCCGACCCGCGTCGCGACGGTGGGCACCCAGATCGGCCAGCCCTTCGAGGTCATCGTCCGCGACAAGTTCGGCAACCCGATCCCCAACCAGCAGGTCCACTTCGAGTTCCTGGGCGTCTACCCGGATCTCAATCCCAACTCCCAGCCGCTCCAGGTGAACCAGCCCATCGCCGCTCTCGTTCCCGTGGGTGGTCTGCCCACAGGGACGACCGCCGACGTCGTCACCGATGAGAACGGCGTCGCCGCGATCTCGCTGATCGTCGAAAAGAAGAGCGGGTTGAACCGGGTCGCATGGGACGCGGGATGGAACGGCACTCCCCGGGCGGACCTCGAGGCCATCGGCCAGCCCGGCGAGGCGGACAGACTCGTGGCCGAGGAGCTTCCGAACCCGATGACGGCAGTCGCCGGGCAGTCGCTTTCGCCCATCAAGATCCGGGCGCTCGACGCCTACGACAACTACACCGGCGGCCTGGCGCTCGACTTCGCCCCCTCCGGCCCCAACGGCCCGGGCTCGGTCAGCCCGGCCAACCCGGTGCTCTTGCCGGCGTGGGAGTTCCCGAACCGTCAGCAGCCCACCGCCCAGGTGACCTGGACGCTGGACACGGTCGCCGGTCCCAACACCCTGACGGTGACCACCACCACCTCGCCCTCCGGCAGGACCCTCACGGTCCAGGTGGGAGCGCAGGGCACCGCGGGCGCCCCGAGCCGGATGCAGATCGTCAACGGGACCTCCAATTTCCAGGCGGTCGTCACCAACGCGCTGCTCGAGGCCTTCACCGTCAACGTCTACGACACCAACAACAACCTCGTGAGCGATGGCTACGCGGCCCGGTTCCGCATCGGGAACTTCACCAGTACGCAGAAGGACGGTGAGTTCGTCGAGTTCCCCGCCGGGTCGGTCGTCGCTCCCAACGGGGAGTACGTGGACGTCCCCATCGTGGGCGGTCAGGCCTGGGCTCGCTACAAGCTCGGCGAGAAGGCCGGCCAGCGGGCGATCACGGTCGAGGTGGTGAACTTCACCAGCGTGAAAGCCACCTTCAACGTGGTCGCCAACCCCGATGCCCCGGCGCAGATGCAGATTTCCGCGGGCGACGGCCAGACCGCCAAGGTCGGCAAGCGAGTCGCGAACGCGCTGGCCGTGCGCATCGCGGACCAGTACGACAACCCGGTTTCAGGCGTCACGGTGCATTTCCAGGTCACCGCCGGCGCCGGTCCGAACGCCACCCTCGGGCCCGACGGCCAGGAGGGCTCCAGCTACGATCCGAAGACGGACGCCAACGGCATCGCCAGGGCGCCGTTCCGCGTGGGCGATCGGCCGGGCACCTACCAGGTGACCGCTTCCGTCGGCAGCATGAGCGAGGTCTTTACCGCCACCGCCATTCTGGGCGATCCCGCCCAGCTCGAGATCGCCGGCGGTAACGGGCAGAGCGGCACCGTCGACCAGGATCTGGACGAGCCGCTCCAGGTCCGGGTGATGGACGACAAGAACAATTTGCTGCCGAACGTCCAGGTTAGCTTCAGCGCGCCGAACATGCAGCTCTCGGCGACCTCCGCCACCACGAATTCGAGTGGCATCGCCGAGGTCATGGTGGTGAAGCTGCCGCAGCAGGCGGGCCCGGCGCAGGTCGTCGCCTCGGTCACGGTCCCCTCCGGCCCGACGCTGACGGCGACCTTCAACCTGACGGCCACGCCGGACGTCGCCGACTCGCTGGAGGTGCTGGCGGGCGCTTACTACATGGTCGAGCCAGGGGAAGTGGTCCAGCTGGGCGTTCGGGTGAAGGACAAGTTCGGCAACGCCTCGCCGGGGCAGACCATCAATTTCCTCACCTCCCCGGCGTCGGCGGGTACGTTCAGCCAGGGAGGCGGTGCCCCGGGCGCCAATCCGACCTCGTTCCAGTCGAATGCCAGCGGCGAGATCTGGGTGAACTGGCATCTGCCGAACACGCCGGGCTTCTATACGGCCCGGGCCGCGATCCCCGGCAAGCCGGTGGGCAGCTGGGCCAATTTCCAGGCGGACGTGGTCCTGGGGGCCCCGGCGAACATCGTGGTGGTCCAGGGCCAGGGCGCCTCGGCTCAGGTCGAGGGTAGCATCGCGGTCCAGGTCCGGGTCTTCGATCGCGGTGGCAACGTGGTCGCCGCCGGAACCGAGGTGAGCTTCACGCTGGCTCCCGGAGCCCACGACGCCGCCATCTCCAGCGCCGATCCGCAGACGGATGCGAACGGATACGCCTCGGCGACGGTGGCGGTCGGCACGGTGGCCACGACGCTGAACCTCACCGTCACCGCGGGGAGCGTCTCGGAGATCGTCGTGCTGCACGTGCTGCCCGGCCCGGCCGACGACATCGAACTCGTTTCCGGCGACGGTCAGTCGGGCTTCGTGGGCCTGGAGCTGGCGGACGAGCTCGTCGTGCGCGTGGTCGATCAGTATGGGAACGCCGTGGAAGGCGCGGCCGTGGTCTTCGCCTCCGCGGGCGGCACGCCCAATCCGTCGAACACGCTCACCGACGCCAGCGGCCTGGCCTCGACCCGGTTCACGCCGGCCCAGGCGGGCCCGATTGCCGTGACGGCGAGCATCGACGTCTCCGGCACTCTCGAGCAGGTGACCTTCGACGTGACGGGCCTCGAGCCCCCCGCCTCCATCGAGGCCGTGGCGGGCAACCATCAGCGGATCAATCCGGGCGAGCCCTTTGCGAACCCGGTGGTGGTGCGCGTTCTCGATGCCAACTCCGATCCCGTCGAGGGCGCGGCGGTCAACTTCGCGGTCACGGGCGGAAGCATCGTTTCCGCGGACGAGGAGACCGATGCGGAGGGCTACGCCGCGGCCTACGTCCAGGCGGACAGCCTGGAGGGCGCCGTCACGGTGACGGTCTCGGTCGCCGGCTTCTCGATCCCGGGCGTCACGTTCGACCTGATCGCCGAGGAGAGCCTCCTCTGCCAGGCGGTCGGCGCCGCGACCTACTACCTCGACGCGAACGGAGACCTCGTCGTCCAGACGTGGACCGGCGGCGAGGGGACCTTCCGGATGGCCAACGACGACGTCAACAACGTGTCGGCCTGGGTGAGCTTCGAGGAGGCCGTCGCCGGCGAGCCTGCCTTCGGCTACGTCCACCCGAGTCTGGTGCTCGACTGCGACGGGACCGACGTCGCGGTGACGGCCACCGCCTCCGGCGCGGAGCTCTCGGTCGACGGCGTCGCCGCCGACTGGACCGACACGCCGCCGACGGGCGTGAGCTGGAGCTACAGCACGACCACCGGCTTCTTCGAGGTCGCCTGTACGGCCGTCCCGGGCGTGAAGCTCTCGGCCTACGACGACGGGCTCGCGTACTTCACCCGCGTGCTGGCCGAGGGCGGCGCCGACGACGCGCTCTGTAGCAACCCGCCCGTGGTCGTCGCGCAGACGCCCTGAGCGCCGGAGCACCCCGGCACGCCGGAAAGCCCCCTGCCCCGCAGGGGGCTTTTCTTTTTTTGTGCCGGGTCGGTCCCCTGGCGCCGACGTCGTGCGGGGCCACGCCGAACGACCGTCGCATCGACAGGCCGCGAGCGAGACGAGAGCACGAGCCCGGACGACGACACCGCAGCGTCAGGGGGATCCGCCGCGAGCGCAATGCGGCCGGCGCGACGTCGCGCCGACGCGCGGCGAGGAAGATGCGACGGTGACGTAAACGGTGGACGAGGTCACCTTCGCACGAGGGGCTGTCCGGGGCGACCAGGGAGTCGGCGCCGATGCGGGCAGCGGCCTGCCGATCCAGCGACGCGCGCACTCGTACCCCTGGCCGTGCATCGCTGGGCCGGCGGCACACCTGTCGCAAGAGGCGCCTACAGCACTGCGCGGAAGCCGAAGGAGGGGAGCAGGTACCGGATGGGCGGTGCGGTCTCCGTGTTGTCCACCGGCTCCGCCGACACCATCACGTTGATGATGTCGATGTAGAAGTCGAGCATCCACTCGCGGTAGACCACGCGCCGGTCCACGCGAAGGTCGAGCCGGGTGAAGGGCGGGAGCCGGCCGCCATTCACCGTCGGGGCGCCGTCCTGAACCTGGAAACGCCAGGCCAGCCCCCAGTTGCGGGGGAGCTGGATCCCCACCACCGTGTTGAGGATGTGCGTGCGGTCGTAGGTGTAGAGCTTCCAGCCCAGCGGGCCGTGTCGCTCCGTGCGGGAGAGCGTGTAGGAGATCCAGCCGAACAGTGGTCCCGGACCCCGCTTGCGCAGCAGCAGCTCCACGCCCATCGCGCGCCCCTGGAGCTGGAGGTGGCGGTCGATGCCGGAGGAGTCGTCGTCCTTGTCCTCGCCGTCCGGCTCTTCCTCCTCCTCGTCGGGGACCTGGGCCAACATGGACTCGAGCTCGAGGAAGATCGGGTCCATGTAGGTGAAGAAGCCGGTCACGTCGATGCTGAAGCCCTCCTTCAGCTCGTATTCGCCGCCCAGGCTCGCCTGGTAGCTGCGACCGAGTCCGAGGTCCAGCGAGAGCTCCTCCAGACCGGGGATCGGGATGGGAAAGCGAGGCGGCTGGCTGTAGACGCCCGCGCCGGCCTTGAGCCAGAAGGAATCCAGCTCGTTCTCCCACAGCCGGTAGCGGACGAGGAGACGCGGATCGACGGAAGCCTGCCGGACCGGGGATGACTCGTAGGCGTCGAGCCGCAGGCCGGGCGTGAGCACCAGGTCCGGGCCCAGCCAGAGTGGCAGGTCCGCCCAGACGCCGGCGGAGGCGAGGTCGAAGGCTGGCGCCAGGCTGTTGTCCATCTCCTCCCCGTCCGAACCCATGACCAAGCTCGCCCGTCGCCAGCCCAGGTCGATTCCGCTGCGAAAGGTCACGCGTTCCGAGAGGGGCCGGGTCCACTGCATCCGACTCTCGATGCGGTAGGTCCGGCCTCCGAGCGTCTCGGTCCCCAGCCAGTCGGTTCCCAGGCTGAGTCGGTAGCTGTCCATGCCCGACCCCACCCGCTGGCGGTAGCGCAGGTCGAGGCGGTGGAAGGTCGAGATGGCCGGGTTGTCGACCGGCCCCGCTGCGTCGTGGGAGCCGAAGGCGAAGACGGTGAAGTCCTCGTCCCGGTCGCCGGCGTCCACGCGTACTTGGTAGTCCCAGTAGCTGGCCGTGGCCTCGTCCGTCACCGCGTCGAGGACGAGAGCCGGATAGCCCAGCCTCCCCGCCATCGTCCCCGTCACGCCCCCCACGGGTTGCCGCAGAAAGAGCGAGGTATTGGTCAGGTCGATGCCGAGGTCGAAGGTGCGCTCGTCCCGAGCGGCCGGCCGGGTGATCCCGTCGACGATGCCCCCCGAGTAGCCGCCGTACTCCACGGGGAAATTCCCCGGGTAAAAGTCCACGCGGTCGATGAAGTTGGGATGGATCACCGCCGGACCGGCCAGGTAGTGGAAGAGCTGGGGGACGCGGATGCCGTCGATGAGGATTCCGGTCGTACCCGGATTCGAGCCGCGCACGATGGGGTAGGAGATGAGCGACATGATCTGCGTGACGCCCGGGAGAGCCCCGATGACGCGGAAGGGGTCGCCGAAGGTGCCCGGCACCTGGTGGATCTCCCGGTCGCGCAGCGTGGTCCGCGTCACCTCCTTGCGCACGGCCTGGCCGACCACGGTGGTTTCGTAGGGGTCGTACCGGTCCCGCTCCACCAGGTAGCGGACCTCGATCGCCTCGTCCTCCGCGAGCTCCTCGCGCACGACGAAGCGGCGATACCCCGTCACTGCCACCTCGACCCGCGCCTGTCCTGGCCGCGCCTCGACGACGAAGCTGCCGTCCGCCTCGCTGTAGACCGCGAAGGTCTCGTCTTCCCCGATCCGGACCTCCACGAGCGCGCCCGGCACCGGGCGGAGGGTTCCCATCTCCACGACCTTCCCGCGCAGGACCGCCACGCGCCTCCCGCCTTCCTCCGGAGCCGGTGCGGCTGGCAGGAAGTGGTGCTCGTAGGGGATCTCGACCGCGACTGGCGTCCCGTCCAGCCGCGCCGGCTCGAAGCGGAAATTTCGTGCCGCCTCCAGCACTGCGCTGTCCCAGGGCTCCCCGGCGCCCTCCAGGAGCGCGACGTCCGCCACGTTCCCTGCCTCGTCGATGGTGAGAAGGACCCGCACCCGAAGCGCCTGCGCCGGCGGCTCCGCGCCCGCGGGCATGGGCACCCGCAACTCCCCGCGCGGGACCGGGGGTACGAGCTCGCCCGCCGGCAACGCGGTCGCCGACTCCACGTCTCCGGAGGGTTGTTCGCTCGTGAGTTTCCCTGGCTGCACCGCCGCGTCTTCCCCGGGCTTTACCCGCTGCGTGTCCGCGGGTTGTCTCGACTCCTCCGCCGGGAGTTCCGACCGCGCACTTGCGGGGTGACCCGGTTCCGCGTCGGCGGCTTTGGACCGCGTGGCCTCGGGCTCTTCGGGGTCCCGATCTCCCGTCTGCGCACCCTCGGCTGCCCCGAATTGTGCATCTGCATTCGCCGCGGCTTGCGCTCCCGCATCGGGCGCGGTGCAGAGAAGGCCGAGGAAGGCGACGAGGAAACGTCGTTTCAGCGCCATGCGAGAGTCCACCCGATGCTCGTCGCCTGAAAGTTGAAGCCGGCTCTTTCCTCGTCGAACTCGCTGCACCGCAGCGGATGCTGCCACTCCCACTGGACGGCCGGCCCCATGGAGAAGACCTGCCCCAGGGGGAAGAGCCAGGCGGCGCGGGTGAGCGTCGCGAGCCCGCCCGCTCCCGACTCGCAGGACGTGCCCATCGCGCCCCCGTAGCCAGCTCCCACGCTCAGCTGGAGGCCGTGGAAGACGTGGAGGGTGAGGTCGGCCGTGTTGGTCCAGCGAAATCCGTCACCGAAGAGCGCGTATCGAAGCGAGGCCGAGAGCGAGAACCAGCGACTGAGCCGGACTCCGGGTTCGACGGTGAAGGAGAAGGGGCTGGACGTCGAGGAGATCCAGCGTGGCGCCGCGGGCCCCTCCACCGTGCCGATGGAATCGATCCCGAAGCGGAGCTGGATTCGGAAACCCGACTCCGCCCAGGCCTCGGTCGCAGTCGGTTCCCACTCGGAGACCCGGTCCCGGCTCACCGCATCCGCGCCCACGCCCCAGCCCGCCACCAGACAACCGAGGGCCAGGCTCCAGAAACGACACGTCATCCGCGACAGGATATCCCACTGGATCGTTTTCGTAACGTGGGGCGAGAGGCTGGTTACCGTCTGCTATCGCTCGCGGTATCGCCCGCGTCGAAGAGGAGGCGTCCGCCCTCGCCGCAGGCGTGAAGCTCCCAGCCCGCACCGCCCGGTTGTTCCAGTCGGGCGATCCCGAAGATCGGGACCGAGTCGGCGAACCAGATCCGGAGCCCCGGGTGCCCGTGTCTCCGGAGCTCCACCATCCGCGCCGGCAGCGCGCCTGCCCCAGTCATCACGGTCGTCCGCGTCCAGCCGAACTCGCCCTCGACCGCCGTCGAGAGGTCCGGCACCTCCGCCTCGCCGGCGTCCATTGGGACCTCGAGGATCTCCCCGCCGAGCAGGCGCTGCCGGATCCAATCGATGCGATACCGTCCATCGGGGAGGCGTTCCAGGCGGAGTCGAAATGCCATGGCTCCGCTTCCGGGGCGGGAGGAGACCCACAGTTCGAGGAGGATCCCCCCGCCGTCACGGCCGGCATACACGTAGCGGAGGTACCCGCCCACCGGTCGTCCGTCGAGCATGAGCCGGTACTCGACCCAGCTGCCCGGGCGGGCATCCTCGAGGCGTGCGGGGTCGAGTCCCGGAAGCCACGTCCCCGAGGGTAGGGGCGACGGCAGCTCCGCCGCGCTGGCGCCCGAGGCAAGGAGAAGCAGAAACAGCGGGACGGCGACCCGGATCGACGCTCTCACGGTCCTTCCCTCCGGATGGTCGCCCAGCGGCGGCCGAGAGGTCCGTCGCCCAGGGCGATGGTCAGGGACTCTTCCCCGCGCGACAGGTCCACCACTTCCAGGCCCGCTCGATCTCCCGCGCCGCAGTCGCCCGCCCACCCGCGGGCGCGCGCGCCCTCGCAGAGCGCCCGCAGCGTCGCTCCCGGCCGCAACTCCGTCGCGACCCAGGTCTCCACCGCGCGCCCTGCGACCTCGTCGCGGGCCTGGGAAATCACGGCGAGCCACTCCGGCAGTTCGAGGGGAGGCGCGGGAGGCGCCCCGTTTACGGATTCGCGCCCCAGGGAGCGGACCACCTCCGTGGTGCCGCTCCGCCGTCGGGCCACGACCGTCCAGCGCAGGCCCTCGTGCAGGTCCAGGACGACGAGGCTGCGTCCCTCGGGGAGCTCGCCCTCCACCAGCTCGACCTCCCGGCCTTCCCACTGGTAACGGAAATGGCGCACCACCTCTTCTGGAGACACGGACGTGGTGAAGACGATGGATTCCATCGCGACTCCGTCGGTCCGGATCGCGCCGTCGAGCGGCTGAATGGCCGAGGCAGCCGGTGCCCACAGGCCCTCGGGGAGGAGGTTCGACGAGGTCCCTGCGCCAGCCGAATCGCGCAGCGCCAGGGCGGCGAAGGCGAGTGCGAGCGCCAGCGCGAGAATGCCTCTGCGCGCGATTTCCGCGGGTCTCCCTTGCCGTTCAGTCATGGCCCATCTCCGCGCCGACCTCGCGACCCAGATGGCCCTCCCCACGGGCCCGGAGCTGCCGGTAGACCGGGTCCTCGCCGTAGCCGGCGCCGAGGCCCGAGGCCTCCATGGGAAGGGTGTCAAAGCACTTGGCCGGCGACATCCCATCCTCCCGCGTCCCCACCGCGGGGCCGTTGCGCCACTTCCCGGTGGCGCTTAGTGGCTCGCCTCGGCAGTCCAGTCTGGAGCCGTCCAGCGCGGGACTGCCGTAGCGCTGGCTGACCACGTGGGCGGTCGGGAAGGGAACCAGCTCGCGGAGGCCGAGGTTGCGGAGCGCGCGGTCGAGCCGGTCGCCGACCCCGAAGAAGGCCAGCCGGTTCACCTGTCGCGCGAAGGGGTGGTGGCGGTCCCCGGGGCCGACGTCGCCACCGTCCTCCAGCGCCCAGGTCTCCGATTCGAGATGGGAAACCGCCGGGGAAAACGATAGGCGGCGGACCACGTCGGGGAAGACCGAGTCGTCGCCTTCCATCCAGCGGTTTTCCACCTCGAGTCCGACCGCGGTGGCGACGCCGACGGCGTCGGTGGCCAGGCCCACGCTGCCGAGCCAGCCGGCGAGGCGGCCATCGAGCCCGCGCACCAGGGATGCGAGGGACGGGACCCGCGCCCCGTCCCCGCGCACCTGGCTCGCGGCGCGGCCCAGCACGACCCGGCCCATCTCCTCGGCGCGGGGATCGGCCAGGGGCACGGGGCGAACCTCGAGGGCACCGAGGCGGGGCCGCGCGAGCCAGGTCGAGGGCCGCGAGGAAAGGTCGTGGCCCTCCAGGTTGGCGTAGCGCGCCCGCGTGCGGGCGATCGCCCGGTGCGTCACCTCGGCGAATCGCGCCTCGTGTCGGCCCGTTCCGATGTCGGCCAGACCGGTCGTCGTCTCCCAGGCGAGGAAGCGCGAGGCCTCCTGCTGACGGATGCGCAGGACGGAGAGTTCGGTGAAATAGACCGCCCAGAAAAGGACGGCGACGAGGACGGGGAGGAGGAGGGCCAGCTCCACGGCAGCGCTCCCCCGCTCGCGATCCAGGCCGGGCCGGGTCATCGCCGCCCCTCCTCTCGGCCGAGCAGGGGCGCGAGAACGCGGGTGAGCGCGGGCGCCTCCTCGCCGAGCCGTTGCCACCCCTCCTCGACCGGAGCCAGCTTGGCGCGCCAGTGTGGGTTGAAGAAATTGGGCGGCTCTCTCCAGGCGCCGGGCCGGTGGTAATAGGCGAGGGCGCGGGCGACCGCGATCCTCCCCTCCTCCGGGAAGGGATCGGGCGAGTCCGCCGCCCGAAGGATCGCGGCCTCGCGCTCGATGCTGGCCTCGTCGGCACCGCCGGCAAGCGCCACCCAGACGTCCGGCTGGCAGAAATCGCTTTCCGGGGTATCGCAGCCTCGCCCCGTGGCATCGAAGTGCATGAAGGGCCCGATTCCCCACCAGGGGTGGTCGCCCCCTCCGAGGTCGCAGCGGAAGCGGGGGATGTAGCCGTCGAACATGCCGAAGGGAATGCGGTCGTGGGGTCGGTCGGGATCCCACGTGCAGGAAAAGCCACCGCCGGCGGTGGAGGTCACCGAGCCGAGTTCCTTTCGCCCGACGCCGAGGGGGTGGGCGATCCGGTCGGGGAGCGAGGGGATGTCCAGGTAGAAGTTGGCGCCCACCGAGTTGCCGGCGGGGTAGCGAGCGGTGCCGTACCCCGGCTCTTCCATCTGCTCGTAGTAACGGCGCGCCGAGGCGACGTTCGCGCCCGGCTCGGCGGTGGAGTGCAGGCGGGTATGGCCACGGAAGCGAGTCCCGGAGAAGAGGCCGAAGAGGCGGCGAAGGGCGGATACGCCGGGAAGCCCCCCGATCCCGGGGTCGGAGCCGGGGAAGCTGCGGTCGTAGACCATCGCACCCTGCCGGCTGGCGTGCACCAGCTCGCTCATGCCGCGGCGGGCCCAGTTCCGCCGGCCGGCGGATCCGTCCGGGAGGCCGGCCGCGACGGCGTCGCCGGTCCCCCACAACGTCATCGCCTCCTCGAGGTGCGCCGCGAGGAAGCGACGGGCGTTGGCGGCGAAGGTCGCCTCCGCGAAGGCGAGCCGGGCGCCGGGCGCGGTGCCGCGGGCCACGCGCAAGACCTCCTTTTCGCGGAGTCGCGCCAGGGTGGTGGAGAGCATCGCCGCCTGCGCGGCGAAGAGGAAGAGGTTGGCGGCCACGAGAAGCGGCACGCCCACGTGGCCGGCCCAGCGGCCCACCTCGAGCAGCGCCCGCGCGGCGGCCCGGACCACCTTTTCCAGCCCCTCCGCGACCGCGGAGAGCGCGGCGAGGGCGCTGCCCACCACGGGGATGCTGCCGCAGACCAGCCGCTTGGCTCCGGCACACGCGCTGGCGGCCGTCTTCAAGAGCGCCGAGAGCGTCCCCAGGCCGCTGACCAACCCCAGCGCGATGGCGTTGGCGGAGAGAAGCTGCAGGATGGTGACGTAGTGGGCGATCTGCGCACGATTGGCGTAGGCGTAGAAGTTGAAGGCGCGTGCCTGCTGCGCCGCGAGGGTGTAGGCCGTGTTGTCCGCGGCGTTCTGCAGGCGGATCTCCTCGTGGATGATGCGGCCGAGGCTGGAGATCGAGAGGACGGCGAGGGCGACGACGAGCATGAGCAGGGCGCCGAGGACCAGCGCCTGGCCGTCTTCCTCCCGCGCGAGACGTCGGATCGCCACGAGCACCATGGGCTCACCTACCAGGCGCGGCAGACCGCGCCGCAGCCGCTTCCCTCGAAGCACGAGCAGTCGCGGATGAAGCGGGCGAAGAAGTTGGACTGCATCCGCATCGTGTGGTGGGCGACGACCGGAACGAAGAGGGCGCGAGTTCCCCGCTTCCCCTCTCCGTGATCGCGCATGGCCTGCAGCGCCCGGTCGCTGACGGTCCGGTATTCCCTGCGGTGAATTTCCTCGCCTGGCCGCGTACCGCCGCTCAGCTTCCGGACCGCCATCCAGGCGCTCCAAACGATGCCGTCGGCGAAGGGGATCTTCAGCTCGAACCAGTACTGGAGCTGGATGGTGAGCAAGGTGGCGTCGAGACGCTCGGGCTCGGGGCCGAAGCGGTCGAAGTCGAGCTCCTCGCCACCGACGTCGAAGAGGCGGCCGTGGCTCGGCCAGTGGGGGGAGAGGATGTGGACGTGCACCCCGGGGAAGCCGAGGTGCGGATCGGCGGAGAGCGCTTCCAGGGCGGAGCGCCCTCCGTCGATCCGATAGGCCGTGCAGAGATGGTGGGCGGAGGGAATCCGGGTCGGGCAGGCAGTGGAGGCCAGCGCGCGGATGGCTTCCGCCTGCATCCGGCGTGGATCTCCGTTCCAGAGGATGCCGGCGCGCGCGGCGCGATACGCGGCGTACTCCGCGAGGAGACGCGCGCGGCCCAACAGGGCGAGCTGGATCGCGCAGAGGACGAGGAGGAGGAAGACGGGAAGGACGATCGCCGACTCGACCAGCGCGCTTCCTTCCGCGGCCCGGAGCCACCTCATGGACTCAGGCTACGGGAGGGAGGGCGCGGGCCCCATCCGCCACCTGACCGATGGGCTCGGTTGCAGCGAACCTCCCCCCGCGCGAAGGCGACCTGGGGCTCGGGCGGGAAGCCGCTACCCGTCGACGATGGCCGGGCAGTGGCCGGGCAGCCGCGGACCGGCGATCCACCGAAGCGACGGTGCCGCCGGCGAGTTCGCTCAGGGCTGCAGAAGGTCGGGGCCATGGGACATCTGAGCCGCCACCAGGACTCCGATGTCCATGGCCACCATGATCCCGAGCAGGAGGACGACGAGCAGCCAGGGTCTCTTACGAAGCATCTCTCGCATGGTTCGATCTCGGTCCGAGGAAGGTTCCGGTGGTCACCTTGGTGCGGGAAGTCGACTCGTCGTGGACGAGGAAACGCAGCTCGAAGGGGCCGTGGAAGTCCTCCTTCCGGACCCGCACGAAGACCGGAAGGCGATAGCTCTGCAGGGATTCGAGCGTGATGGTGTCGGTAGGCAGGGTGAACTCGGCTTGCACCGGGGAATCCACCTCCACCCGCAGGCGAGTGGCGTGGGGGTTTTTGTTGATGAGGTGGAGCTCGTACTGGTTGCGGATGGACTCGCCCTCCAGCACGTAGGGAACGCCGCGCACGCGCAGCACGTTGGCCTCGAAGGGCGTCCGGTTGATCAGGGAGATCGTCAGGCCGCCGAGCGCGGCCACGAGCAACGCACCGTAGGCGAAGAGGCGGGGGCGCGCCATCCGCCGGGGCCGGCCTGCCAGCCCGGCTAGCGAGTCGTAGCGGATGAGGCCGCGCGGCTTGCCGATCTTTTCCATCACCTCGTCGCAGGCGTCGATGCACTGGGCGCAGCCGATGCACTCCATCTGCAGGCCGTCGCGGATGTCGATGCCGGTGGGGCAGACCATCACGCAACGCTCGCAATCGATGCAGTCGCCCCGCTTCTCGGCGACCGCCGCGCCGTCGACCTGGGGAAGCGCGATCCGCTCGACTCGCCGCAACTTGCCCCGCGGCTCGCCCCGCGCCGCGTCGTAGCCGATGACCAGTGAGTGGTCGTCGTGCATGGCGGACTGGAGGCGGCCATAGGGGCAGATCACCACGCAGAGCTGCTCGCGGAACCAGGCGAAATCGAACATCAGCAGGCCGGTGACTGCAGCCATCCATGCAAATGCCGTGGGATGCGCGGCCGGGCCGTCCTGGATCATCTGGACGAGCGAGGGCAGCGAGACGAAGTAGCTGAGAAAAACGTGAGACAGGACGAGGGAGATGAGCAGGAAGACGAAGAGTTTTCCGCCGCGCCGGAGGATCTTCTCCCTCGTCCAAGGAGAATCGTCGAGCTTGAGGCGCTGGTTGCGCGGTCCCTCGAAGAGGCGTTCCACTCGCCGATACACGCCCTCGAGAAAGACCGTCTGCGGGCAGGCCCAGCCGCACCAGACGCGGCCCAGCCAGGCCGTGAAGAAGAGAAGGCTGAAACCCAGCGTGGTGAGCAGGAAGACGACGAGCCAGAAGTCCTGCGCGTTGAACGTCTGGCCGAAGAGGTAGAAGTTCCGATTGGCAATATCCAGGAAGACCGCCGGCTTGCCATTGATGCGGACGAAGGGCAGGGCGATGTAGATGGCGATCAGGACGGCGTAGAGGGTGCGCCGACGGCGCAAGAAGCGCCCTTTCACGTCCGCGGGATGGATCGTCTTCCGTGAACCGTCGGGGTTGATCGCGGAACGACGATCTTTTTTGGCCTTGGCGACGACGGTGGCACTCATCTCGGAAATCTCGAGCGGATGAGGCGGGGCCGCAGGGAGGCGGCCCCGCCGGTTCGTTCGTTCACACGGAGGGTGGAATCACTCTTCCACCTTTTCGCCCTGCGGCTCCTTGCCGGGGACGTTCTTGCCCTTGAGCGTCAGCACGTAGGCGACGACCTGCTCGACGCGGGTGTCGCCGAGCACGCTCTTCCAGGCGGGCATGCCCGCGGTGGCCACGCCTTCGGAGACGATCTTGTGAATCTCCATCGGCTTGGCACCGTGGATCCAGTAGGGATCGGTCAGGTTCGGACCGATCCCGCCTTCACCATTGGCGCCGTGGCAGGGAACGCAGAAGGTGGTGTAGTCGGCCTGCCCGGCGGCGACCTTGGCGGAGTCCTGGCTGTAGGCGAGGAGGAGCTCGTCGGAAAGCTCCGCCTTGCCGGCCGAACGGCTCGCCGCATCGGCCTCGGCGCGGGCGAGCTCCGCCTCGTAGCGCTGCCACTGATCCGGGCCGATGTCGAGCACGTGGTAGTAGGCCCAGTAGCCGAAGGAAAAGATGATGGTGAGGTAGAAGATCGCCTGCCACCAGAACGGGAGCTTGTTGTCGAGTTCTCGGATCCCGTCGTAGTCGTGGCCCATGTCGGGCTCGTTGAGCGTGGGGTCGATCTTGGCTTCAGGCGTCATGGCTCACCTCCGTCTCCTCCTCGAGGGGCATCGCGGCGAGGCGCTCGAACCGGCTCTTGTTTTTCCGCTGGACCACGAAGAGCCAGAACACGGTCCCCACGAACACAGCCATGAAGAGGAGGAGGGCGAAGAGGGGAAGGTCGAGGTACTGGCTGTTTCGGTAGAACTCCTGGTACATCACTGCGCTCCCGCCAGCGGCCCGCTATCCGAGGAGGACGGAGCGGGCTGCCTGCCGAGTTTCTGCAGATAGGCGATCAGCGCCGTCAGCTCGCTGTCCCAGGCGAGCTCCACGCCGTTTTGGGCCAGGTCGGCGGTGATCTCCTTGGCCTGCTGCTCGTAGGCCTGCTGGCTCTGGGCGATCTCCTCGTCGGAGTAGGGCACGCCCAGCTTCTGCATGACCTGCATCTTCTTGGGCACCTGGTGCAGCGGGACCTTGCGAACCTCGAGCCATGGATAGGCCGGCATGTTGGAGCCGGGGCTCGTGGCGCGCGGGTCGATCATGTGGGTGTAGTGCCAGAGGTTCGGGTACTTGCCGCCCACACGGGCGAGGTCCGGACCCGTCCGCTTGCTACCCCACTGGAAGGGGTGATCGAACATGGACTCCTCCGCACGCGAGGGATCGCCGTAGCGGAGCTTCTCCGAGCGGAAGGGCCGGATCTGCTGCGAGTGGCAGGTGTAGCAGCCGTTGGAGACGTAGACGTCCCGGCCGACCAGCTCGAGCGGCGTGTAGGGCACCTGCCCCGCACCGATCTTCGGCACCGCCTTCTCCACGAAGATGGTGGGGATGAGCTCGGCGATGCCACCGACGAGGATGGCGATCAGCACGAAGAGGGTGAAGGCGAAGGAGTTGCCTTCCAGCAGCGAGTGCCATCCCGGCTTGCCCGGCTCCCGGCGGAGGACGAAGAGGCCGATGATCACCAGGACCAGGATAAAGACGACGGTGGCGGTGGCGACGAAGACGTTGGAGATGCCGAAGACCGCCACCAGGACCGCCATGGCCAGGATGTAGGCGATCGGCTTGGAGGCGATGAGCTGCCACGTGGTGGCGGTCGCCTTCCGCTCCTCGACGAGGACGGTCACCGAGCCGTTGACCGGCTTGCCGGAACGCGCGGTCTTCCACAGGTTCCAGGCGAGCAGGCCGAAGCCGGCGAGGTAGAGCGTGCCGCCGACGAGCCGCGCGATGTACAGCGGCCGGATGGCGAGCAGGGTCTCGACGAAGTTCGGGTACAGCAGGGTGCCTTCCGGCGTGAAGGCGCGCCACATCAGGCCCTGGCTGATGCCAGAGACCCACATCGCGACCATGTAGATGAGGATGCCGACCGTCCCGATCCAGAAGTGCACGTCGGCCAGCTTCTTGGAGTACAGCTGGGTGCCGTACAGCCTCGGGACCAGCCAGTAGAACATGCCGGCGGCCATGAAGCCGTTCCAGCCGAGGCCGCCGCCGTGGACGTGGCCGATGATCCAGTCGGTGTAGTGGCCGAGGGCGGAGACGCTCTTGATGGAGAGCAGCGGGCCCTCGAAGGTGGACATGCCGTAGAAGGTGACGGCCGCAATGAAGAACTTGATGACCGGATCGGTGCGCAGCTTGTCCCACGCGCCGCGCAGGGTGAGGAGGCCGTTGAGCATGCCGCCCCAGGACGGCGCCCAGAGCATCACGGAAAAGAGCATGCCGAGGCTCTGCGCCCAGTCAGGCAGCGAGGTGTACAAGAGGTGGTGCGGACCGGCCCAGATGTAGATGAAGACAAGGGCCCAGAAGTGGATGACGGAGAGCCGGTAGGAGTAGACCGGACGCTCGGCCGCCTTCGGCAGGAAGTAATACATGATGCCGAGAATCGGCGTGGTGAGGAAGAAGGCGACCGCGTTGTGGCCGTACCACCACTGGACGAGCGCGTCCTGTACACCCGCGAAGATCGAGTAGCTCTTCGTCAGGCCGACGGGAATGACCAGGTTGTTGACGATGTACAGGACGGCGACCGTGACGATGCTGGCGATGTAGAACCAGATCGCCACGTAGATGTTCTTCTCGTTTCGCTTCGCCAGCGTCCAGAAGAAATTGACGGCGAAGACCACCCAGACGACGACCACGGCGAGGTCGATCGGCCATTCGAGCTCGGCGTACTCCTTGCCCTGGGTGAGGCCGAGGGGTAGGGTGATCGCGGCCGAAACGATGATCGCCTGCCAGCCCCAGAAGTGGATGTTGGAGAGCAGGCGGGACGCAAGCCGCTGCTTGGTGAGTCGTTGCAGGGAGTAGTAGATCCCCGCGAACATCATGTTGCCCACGAAGGCAAAGATGACGGCGTTGGTGTGCAGCGGTCGGATGCGGGAGAACGTCAACCAGGGGATGTTGAAGTTCGCCTGCCAGAACGGCAGCTGGACGGCGGCGAGGACGCCCACCGCCATCCCGATGATCCCCCAGAAGATCGCTGCGAATGTGAATTTTCTTACGATGTCGTCGTCGTAGACGATTGTCCTCTGTTCCACGTCACGCCTCGTGTTTCGAGGAGGAGTCCTCCTCTTCCAGGGGAAGGAGAGACAACCGATCCGCATGCTCGTGATCCGCATGGCGGATGCTCCAAGCCAGGAGCAGCACCGCCCCGAGGACGAGCATCAAGCTGACGAAAACCTGGAGGACCAGAACGCTCATGCGGGCACCAGTTGCTGTTCTTTCCTCTTCTTCTCGACTCTGCTCTCCCGGGTGGACATCATGCTGGCCACCGCGAAGGCGAGGACCAGGGTCGAGCTCGCTGGCATGGCGATGGCCGCCCGCAGGGGCGTCATCCAGCCCGCCATCGACGCCGAAATTGCAAGCAGGTTGTATGCCAGCGCGATTCCGATCAGCCGGCGTACGGTTCGCTGCAGGTGTTTCGACAGCTCGATCGCCTGGCGGATGGCACCGATGCCCTCGCCGAGCAGGAAGAAATCGGAGCGAGAGGGAAGGACGGGCCGATCGACCGCCGGCGTTCCGGCCACGAAGGCGCGCGAGAAGGCCAGGCTGTCGTTGACGCCGTCGCCTACGAAAAGGGTGTCCTCGCGGTCCAGGGATTCCACGAGCTCGGCCTTGGCGTCCGGAGACATCTGCGCGCGTACGTTTTCGGGCTCGATGCCGAGCTCCTCGGCCATGGCGAGGACCTTGGCGCGGGAGTCGCCGGAGACGAGCCAGATGGAGAGTCCTGTCGCGCGCAGCGCCTCGATCTCGCGGCGCGCATCGGAGCGGACGGTCTCGCGCGTGCGGAAGGTTGCCGCGGCGATCCCGTCGACGGAGAGCACGGTCGCCGCGGAGGAGGCCGCTTCGTAGGCGCCTCCGGTCGCAGCCCAATCGGCGCGGCCCAGGCGGTACACCTTGCCGTCGCGGCGAAGCTCGAGTCCTTGTCCGGGTACCTCGTGGACGTTCGCCTCGGCCGAGTAGCGCGCGCTGCGCTTCTCCAACGCCCGGGCGATCGCCCGGCTCACCGGGTGGTTGCTGCGCGCGACCATGTCGTAGAGCGCGTCGCGCAGCTCCTCGGAGAGGTGGTCGAGCGCGCCTTCGTCGACCAGGGTGAGGCGCCCGAGGGTGAGGGTGCCGGTCTTGTCGAAGAGCACCTTTCGAACCCGCGGCAGCTTGTCGAGGAGGCTCTTCGATCGGACGAAGAGGCCCTGGCGGCGAAGGCGCGCCTGCGCGAGCTCGTAGGCGAGGGGGATGGCGATGCCGATGGCGCAGGGACAGGTCACCACCAGCAGCGCCACCGTGACCTGCAGTGCCTTCTCCGGCCCCTTCGGCAGCCAGAGGAAGAGGCCGATGGTGGCGATGAGCAGTACGGCTGCCACGTAGTAGCGCGCGAAGAGGTCCCAGAAGCGCAGGTGAGAGGTCCCGCGCTCCTCTCGCGTGCTGCGCAGAAGCGAGGGCAGCGGAGACTCCTCGAAATCCGTCTTCGCCACGACCGTCACGGCGCTGCGCGTGGCGTTGAAGGCGCCCGCCTGGACGGTGCCGCCTGCGGGGACCGCGACGACGTCGGGTTCGCCGGTGATCCAGTCGATGGTGAAGGCGGAGGGCGCCTGGACCTCCGCATCGACGGGGACGAGGTCGCCGGGCGCGATCACCAGCTCGTCGCCCTTGCGGATCTGCGGTGCGGAGACGAAGACGAGTCGGTCGCCCTCGCGCCGCCGAACGGTGATGCCCTCGGTGCCGACGTCTTCGAGGAGGAAGCGCTGGTTCTTCTCGAGCACGCGCTGCTGCAACCAGCGCCCGACCAGCATCAAGAGGACGAAGACGTTGAGGGTGTCGAAGTAGTACAGCTCCCCCTGGCCGCCACGCGCCTGATAGAGCGAGGCGCCGAAGGCGAGGAGGATGCCAGCCGCGATGGGAAGGTCGAGGTGGAGCACGCCCTTCGAAAGCGCCTTCCACGCGGAGCGGAAGAAGGGCCAGCCGCCCACGAAGACGACCAGCGCGGATAGCGCCACCGAGAGCTTGGTGAAGAGCTCGTAGACGACGCCGTCCTCCGGTCCGAGGCCGGTGTAGAAGGCGAGCGAAAACAGCATCACGTTTCCGGCGATCGCGGCCGTCGCACCGAGGCGGAGCAGAAGCGAGCGCGTGCTTTCGTTCGATGTCTTCTTGCTCGGTCCGAAGAGGTAGCCGAATTCCTCCACGCGGGAGACGAAGCGCTCGACGTCGAAGTCGCCGCGTTTCCAGGCGAGGCGGACCTTGCCGATCCCGGGATTGACGTGGAGGGAGACGCCGCCCTTCTCCCGCTTGAAGAGCTCGTTCATCAGCCAGACGCAGGCGGCGCAGTGGATGCCCTGGACGTCCAGGTCCAGCGTGCAGATGGAGCCGCCGGCTTCCTCCGCGCGCGCCACGAGCGGTTCGAGCCAGGAGTGGCTGCGTGGTCCGCTCACCTCACCGACCGGAGCCGTCTTGTCGCCGGCGAGCTCGTAGTAGCGCCCGAGCCCTTCCCGGTGCAGCAGGCCATAGACGGCCTCGCATCCGGTGCAGCAGAAATCCTTCCCCTCCAGGGAAGGGGGGATGGGCGTCTTGCAGTGCAGACATGTCGAACGCGCTTGCACGCCGGCCCGATAAGCGAAGGCCGTGCCAGCGCGGTCATCGCCGGCTCCAGCTCGCTAGGAGCGCCGAAATCCTTGGGCACGGGGCTTGCGAGAAGAGATGGACATGGACGCGTTCTTGGGCGACATCGGCCACCTCGTCGACAACCCCGCCGCGGTGGGCGGCTTTCTTGCCGCGGCAGCGGTGGGCATCGCGAGCAGCTTCCACTGCTTTCTGATGTGCGGCCCGCTCGCATGCGCGGGCCTGGCGGGGATGACGCGCAAGGCGAAGCCGATCGTCGCCTATCACGTCGGCCGGACCAGCGCCTACGCGATCATGGGCGCGGTGCTCGGCGCGGTGGGCGGCGGGATCTCCAGCGCGCTTCCTCTCTCGCTGCAGCGCTTCTTCCCGTGGGTGATGGCCGCCGCGTTGGTTCTCTCCGCTTTCGACCTCGGCAAAAAGCTGCCGGCCATCCCCGGGCTCGGCCGGCTGGTGGCGCGCCTCGGGCGGCTGACGGCGGGCGCGGATCCGGTTGTCCGCTCCGCCTCGATCGGCGCGCTCACGCCGCTCCTTCCCTGCGGCCTGCTCTACGGCATCTACGCCGCGGCGCTCTCCTCGGGGTCGTGGTGGAGCGGGCTGCTGGTCATGCTCGGCTTCGCGCTGGGCTCCGGGCCGGCGCTCCTCCTCGCACAGGGGCCGATGGGGCTGATCTCGCGGCTGCCGCGCCCGGTGGCTGCGGGCATCCGCCGAGGCCTGCCGCTCGCGGCGGCCGCCGGCCTCGTCTACCGCGCGATCTTCGTTTCGCCCGAGACGCCGAGTTGCCACTGAGCCGGAGCTTCGCGCGGTGAGCGACGACGGCCCGGTCTCGGGTCCGCGCGAAGGGCTCCCTCATGCATCTCTTCGGATCAGGACCTCGCGCGGCTTGGCGCCGTCGGCGGGGCCGACGATCCCCTCGCGCTCCATGCGCTCGATCATTCGGGCGGCGCGGTTGTAGCCGATGCGCATCTTGCGCTGGAGCATGGAGATGGAGACGCGCTTCATCTCCGAGACGATGGCCACCGCCTGGTCGTAAAGCTCGTCGGAGAGGTCGTCCTCGCCGCCCTCCGCGCCGCCCTCGTCGTCCGGCGCCGCGAGGATCGACTCGTCGTAGACCGGTGAGCCCTGGGCCTTGAGGTAGTCGACCACGCGCTTGATCTCCCTCTCGGTGACCAGGGCGCCGTGCACGCGCTGCAGATGATGGCTCGTCGGCGGGAGGACGAGCATGTCGCCCTGGCCGAGGAGCTTCTCCGCGCCGGCGGAGTCGAGGATGGTCATCGAGTCGGTGCGCGAGCGCAGAAGGAAAGAGATGCGCGCGGGGAAGTTGGCCTTGATCAGCCCGGTGACCACGTCGACCGAGGGCCGCTGGGTGGCGACCATGAGGTGGATCCCGGCGGCGCGCGCCTTCTGCGCGATGCGCGCGATGTAGGTCTCCACCTCCTTCGCGGAGACCATCATCAGGTCGGCGAGCTCGTCGATGATGACGACGAGGTAGGGCAGGGGCTTTTCCTCGGGCGGCGGCGGTGCGGCCGCCTCCACCTCCTCCTCCACGGTCTCGCCCTTCTCCACGTCGATGACCAGCAGCCTGCGCGACGCGACCGACTCGTGGGTCTCCATGGCCTTCTGCGCTCGCTCGCGCACCAGGCGGTTGTAGCTCTCCAGATCGCGGACGCCGTGCTCGGCCATCAGGGCATAGCGCCGCTCCATCTCTTCCACCGCCCAGCGCAGCGCGAGCGCCGCCTTGCGCGGGTCGGTGACCACGGGCAGGAGCAGGTGCGGGATGCCCTCGTAGACGGAGAGCTCCAGCATCTTGGGGTCCACCATGATGAAGCGGACCTCCTCCGGCGTGGCCTTGTAGAGGAGGCTGACGATCATGGCGTTGACCGCCACCGACTTGCCAGAGCCGGTCGTGCCCGCGATGAGGAGGTGGGGCATCTTGGCGAGGTCGGCGATGTAGGGCATGCCCTCGATGTCCTTGCCGATGCCCAGGGTCAGCTTGGAGCGGGCCTTGCGGAAGGCCTCCTGCTCCAGCACCTCGCGCAGGTAGACGATCTCCCGCTTCTGGTTGGGCACCTCGATGCCCACCACGCCGCGGCCGGGGATGGGGGCCACGATGCGCACGCGCAGGGCCTCGAGGGCCATGGCCAGATCGTCGGCGAGGCTCTGGATGCGGGAGATCTTCACGCCCGGGGCGGGGGCGAACTCGTACATGGTCACCACCGGCCCGGGGCGAATGCGTTCCACCTGGCCCTTGATCCCGAAGTCCTCGAGCTTCTGCTTGAGCCGCGCCGCGGTGGCGTGCAGCTGCGCCTCGTCGAGGTGGCGGGCGTCGTTCGCCGGCGGCGCGTCGAGCAGCGCCAGCGGCGGGAGCGAAAAGCCGCTCTCGGAGACGATGAGGTCGAAGGGCGACTCCGTCTTCTTCGGCTTGCGGGGCCCGCGCGGCATCTCGATCACCGGCACCGGCTCTTCACCGCCCGACGCGGGGGAGGCGGTCTCGGCGGGCGTGGGCTCGGGTGCGCGCTCCATGCGTTCGGGCGCCGGCGGAGCGGCGGTCTCCTCTGGTGGCGTCTCGACCGGCGCCTTCTCGACGCGTGGTTTCTCGACCGCCGGCTTCCCCACTGGCTTCCGCGCGGCGGCGCGACCGACCGCAACCCATGCCGGATCGGGCGGAAGTTCCGGTGCCTCCGAGGACGGCGCCGGGACCGCGGCGGCGGGCGCCGGCTCGGCAGCCTTGGCGGGAGCGACGATGGGGGGCGGCTCCTCCTCCACGGGCACTCCGATCCGCCCGTCGAGGTCTGCCTCGAGCGTCCCCTCCTCGGCCTTGCGGCGGCGGAAGCGTGGCTTCGTCTCCTCGGCGGGGGGAAGGCCGAGCTCGGCGCGGCGCTCCTCTTCCTCCAGGAGCCGCGCCTCGCGCTCCAGGCGGTGCTGCTCGACCTGGAGGCGGACGAAGTCGACCGCCTGCTGGCCGAGCCAGCGAAGGCCGGCGCCGAGGGCGAGGACGGCGCGGCTGAGCCTCCACCCGAAGGCGATGACCAGGGCGCAGGCCATCGTGGCCAGGACGAGGATCAGCGAGCCCACCGTAGAGAAGACCGACTGGAGCAGGTCGGCCATCGTCCCGCCCACGATGCCGCCGGGCCGCACCTCGAAGGGGCGAAGGCGCGGAAAGAGCAGGTCGAGGGCGATGCCGCCGCCGAGCACCAGGGTGGCGTAGGACAGGACCGCGACCCCGCCCAGCCGGGGGCGGGATGGGCGGATGGCGTGGGCGAAGCCCAGAAAGAGCGAGATCGGCAGGGCGAAGGCACCCAGGCCCACCACGGAGAGGAGCCGGGCAGCCACGAGGGCGCCGGCGGGCCCGATCAGGTTGTCGCCGCCGGGCTCGTAGGAGATCAGCGCCAGGGCGAGGAAGGCGGCCGCCGCCAGCAGGCAGACGGCGAGGACCTCCTGCCGCTCGCCGCGCGGGGCCGCATCCCCGTCGGTCCTTCGGCGCGCGAAGGTCCGCGTCGGCTTGCCAGCGCTGCGGACTCGTCGATTCGGCGCGGGCTTTTTCGGTCTGGCGGCGAGGCGGCTCGGTCGAGCGCGCTCCATCCGGTCCTCCTGGTGGCGCACGTCTCGCGCCCGGAGGGCCAGGATCGTCGGGGGCGGGGAAAGATCAACCTTTCGGCGGCGGGGCGGGTGTGGACAAGACCGCACCCGCCCCGCGACCGAATGGGCCTCAGCCGATGTCGATCTGCGAATTCATCGAGGAGGCCATCTGGCGCAGCGGCTCGAAGCCCTGCTCGATCTGCTGCTGCAGCCGGCCGGCGGACTGGTTCACCTGCTGCGGATCGTTGAGCTGCTGCTGCATCGGCTGGAGCATCTGCAAGGCGTTTCGGATGCTCGTGGATGCCTCGGTGAACTGCCGCCGCTCGTCCTCGCTGGTCGCCAGCGGCCGGAGCTTGTTGAGGTAGGTCTGGGCCTGGTTGAGCGACTCGCGGATGTTCTGGACGAACCACTCGCCGTGCTGCCGGTCGTAGGACCGCCGGTCCGAGGAGATCTGCTGCAGCATCTTCGCGCTCACGCGCGCGTTCTGCATCTCCGTGTTCACCACGGCGAAGGCCTTGGTGGCCTCGTACGCGCGCTGCGCCTGCTGATCCTTCTGGCTCTGACCGGGAGTGGTCTGGCCCGGCTGCTTCCGCCCGGGCTGCTGGTCCTGCTGGGCCATCGCCGTCGCGGCGAAGACCAGAAGCGCCGCGGCCAGCGTCATTCTCAAAGCTCTCATGCGCGTCCCTCCCGAAGGGCCGTTCGCCCTCCGTGGTCCAACTTCACGTCGCGCCGTTCGGTTGGAAAGTCGACCTCCATCCGAACGGGTGACCTTTTACGCCCCGTGACGTCCCATGCGAGGACATGGTTGCGGGGAGCCTCGGCATTGGCTAATGGCGAGAGTGCGGCCGAGCCGCTTTCCGAGGAACGACAGATGAGCGACAACACCAAGCCTTCCCGCGCAGAAGAGGAGTACTTCGCCCGGGAGAACGCCGAGAAGCTCCGAAAGCTCGCCCACGAAAAGGCGACGGCGATGGAGGAGGAGCGCAAGGCCGAGCTCAAACGGTTGCACTGGATGCGCTGCCCCAAGTGCGGCATGGAACTCTCGACCATCCGCTTCCGGGAGATCGAGATCGACCGCTGCTTCAACTGCGGCGTGACCGTCTTCGACGAGGGGGAGCTGGAGAAGCTCGGCATCTCAGAGAGCGAGCGCCCCGAGAGCGTGGTGCGCAGCATCCTCAACATCTTCAAGAGGTGAGCGAGATGGAGCTCGCCCGGGAAGACGTGGAGCGCGCGGCCAGGCTCGCCGCGATCGCCCTCGACGAGGAGGAGGTGGAGCGGTTTCGCCGCGACCTCTCCTCGATGGTGACCTACTTCGACCGCCTGCTCTCGCTGGATCTCGACGAGGTCCCGCCCACGGACCACGCCTCGGTCGGGACGGCGCCGACCCGTCCGGATGAGGTACGGCCGGGGCTGCCGGTCGAGAAGGCGCTGGCCAACGCTCCCGAAAGCGACGGTCCCTTCTTTGTCGTCCCGAGGATCATCGAGTGAACCCCACCGATCTCACCCTTCGCGAGCTCGCCGACGCGCTGGCGGCGGGCGAATTGAGCTCGGAGGAGGCGACGCGGGCCTGCCTGGACCGGATCCGCGCGACCGACGAGCGCCTGGGCGCCTTCCTGCACGTGGCGGAGGAGTCCGCCCTTGCCCGGGCGAGGGAATCCGACCGGCGGCGCCGGGACGGCAGGACCCTCGGGATGCTGGACGGCGTTCCCGTCGCCATCAAGGACAACATCTGCACCACGGGAATGCCCACCACCTGCGCCTCCCGCATCCTGGAGGGCTACGTCCCGCCCTACGATGCCACCGTGGCGCGGCGGCTCTCCGAGGCGGGCGCGGTCGTCGTCGGTAAGGTCAACCTCGACGAGTTCGCCATGGGCTCGACCACCGAGACCTCCGCATTCCAGGTCACGCGCAATCCGTGGGACCTGTCGCGGTCGCCCGGCGGCTCGTCGGGCGGCTCGGCGGCGGCGGTCGCGGCGCGCCAGGCCTTCGGCGCCCTGGGCACCGACACCGGAGGCTCGATCCGCCAGCCCGCCTCGCACTGCGGGGTGGTGGGCATCAAGCCCACCTACGGCCGTTGCTCGCGCTACGGCGTGGTCGCCTACGCTTCCTCGCTCGACCAGGTCGGCACCTTCGGGCGCACCGTGGAGGACGCGGCCATCCTCCTGCAGGCGATCGCCGGCCACGACCCGCTCGACTCCACCAGCGTCGACGCGCCCGTCCCCGACTGGTTCGGGGCGACGCAGGGCGCGAGCGTGGAGGGGATGCGGCTGGGCATCCCGAAGGAGTACTTCGTCCAGGGCCTCGACCCCGAGGTGGAGAGCGTGATCCGCGCGGCGATCGCCACGCTGGTCTCGATGGGGGCGAAGGTCGAGGAGATCTCGCTGCCCCACACCGAGTACGCGGTGGCCGCCTACTACCTGGTGGCGTCGGCCGAGGCCTCCTCCAACCTCGCGCGCTTCGACGGGATCCGCTACGGGCTCTCGGTGCGCGAGGGTGGATTGCGCGACGTCTATCTGAAGACCCGCGCGGCCGGCTTCGGGTCGGAGGTCAAGCGCCGCATCCTCGCCGGGACCTGGGCGCTGTCGTCGGGCAACTACGAGCAGTACTCCATCCGGGCCCAGAAGGTTCGCACCCTCATCCGGCGCGACTTCGAGGAAGCCTTCAAGCGGGTGGACGCGATCGTCACGCCGGTGGCGCCCACCGCGGCGCGACGCCTGGGTGAGAAGGCGGAGGATCCGGTGGAGGCCTACCTGGCCGACGTCTTCACCCTGGCCTGCAACCTCGCGGGCTTGCCGGGGATGAGCGTCCCCTGCGGCTTCACCTCGAAGGGCCTGCCGGTGGGAATGCAGCTCCTCGGAAGGCCGATGGACGAGGCCACCCTCTTTCGCGTGGGGGCGGCCTATCAGCAGGCGACCGACTGGCATCGGCAGTCGCCTCCGGAGGTGGCGTGATGGCGCGTTCCGACTGGGAGGCCGTCATCGGCCTGGAGGTGCACGCCCAGCTCCTCACCGACTCGAAGATCTTCTGCGGCTGCAGCACCGCCTTCGGCGCCCCGCCGAACTCCCAGACCTGCCCGGTCTGTCTGGGGCTTCCGGGGTCGCTTCCGGTGCTCAACGAGCGCGTCGTCGAATTCGGCGTGCGGCTGGGGTTGGCGCTGAACTGCACCATCCGCGAGCACAGCGTCTTCGCGCGCAAGAACTACTTCTACCCCGACCTGCCCAAGGGCTATCAGATCTCGCAGCACGACAAGCCGCTCTGCGAGAACGGCTTTCTCGTCATCGACACGCCCGAGGGCGAAAAGAAGATCGGCATCGTCCGCGCCCACCTGGAGGAGGACGCGGGCAAGAACCTCCACGATCCCGAGGGCGGCCCCTCGCGCGTGGATCTCAACCGCGCCGGCGTGCCGCTCATGGAGATCGTGAGCGCACCCGACATTCGCAGCTCGGACGAAGCGGTCGAGTACCTCAAGAACCTGCGCAGCATCCTCGTCTACATCGGCGTCAACGACGGCAACCTCGAGGAGGGCTCGCTGCGCTGCGACGCCAACGTCTCGGTTCGCAAGAGGGGCGAAACGGGATTCCGCACGCGGGTCGAGATCAAGAACCTCAACTCCTTCCGCTTCCTCAAGCAGGCCATCGATTTCGAGATCGAGCGCCAGATTCGCGTCTGGGAGGAGGGCGGCCAGGTGGTGCAGGAGACCCGGCTCTTCGACGCCCAGGCCGGCGTGACGCGCTCGATGCGCTCCAAGGAGGAGGCGCAGGACTACCGCTACTTCCCCGAGCCCGATCTGCCGCCGCTCCGGGTGGACGAGGCCTTCGTCGCGCGCGTGCGGGAGAGCCTGCCGGAGCTGCCGCGGGAGAAGCAGGCGCGCTTCGTCCGCGAGTACCAGCTCTCCGCCTACGACGCCTCGGTTCTCGTCGCCGACAAGGCGGTGGCGGACTACTACGAGCAGGCGGTCGCGGCCTACGGGAAGCATCCCAAGACCGTGGCCAACTGGGTGATCAACGAGGTCCTCCGGCTGATCAAGGAGAGCCCGGAGGGGATCCGCGCCACCCGGGCTTCGCCCGAGCGGCTGGCGGCGTTGCTGCGGTTGCTGGACGAGGGCCGGATCAACGCCAGCTCGGCCAAGGCGATCCTCGAGGAGGTCCACCGCACCGGGGAGGAGCCCGAGGCGGTGATGCGCGCCAGGGGGTTGGAGCAGGTCTCCGACGTGGGCGTGATCGAGGAGGCCGTGGCCCGCGTGATCGCCGCGAATCCCGCCGAACTCGAGAAGTACCGCGCGGGAAAGAAGGCGGTCTTCGGCTTCTTCATGGGCCAGGTGATGCGGGAGCTCCGGGGCCAGGGCGATCCCAGGGTGGTCACCGAGGCGTTGCGGCGCGCGCTGGATTCCTGACGCTCGCTTGACAGCCCGGAGGCGATCGCCTAGATCAGCGGCCTTTCTCGAATCCGGCCCGGATTCGCATCCGAAGGCCGCCATCCGTTTTCGAGGGAAATCCGATGTACGCCGTGATCAAGACGGGCGGCAAGCAGTACCGGGTCCAGGAGGGTGATACGCTCCGCGTGGAGAAGCTCGACGGCAACGTCGGTGACACGATCACCTTCTCCGAGGTGCTGATGATCGGAGGGGAGACGCCGAAGGTCGGCCTTCCCTTCGTGGAGTCCGCCAGCGTAGTCGCCCGCATCGTCGAGCATGGAAGAGGGCGGAAGGTCATTTCGTTCAAGAAGAGGCCGCGGGGCTGGAAGAAGATCCGCGGGCACCGGCAGGCCTACACCGCCCTGAAGATCGAGAAGATCGTGGGCTGAGCGCCGGAGGAGCGAAGAGATGGCAACGAAAAAGGGTGTGGGATCGACGCGCAACGGTCGCGACTCGCGCGGCAAGCGGCGCGGCATCAAGAAGTTCGGCGGCCAGTACGTGATCCCGGGCAACATCATCGTCCGGCAGCTCGGGACCAAGATCCACCCCGGCTCGGGCGTGGGCATGGGCCGCGACTACACCATCTACGCGAAGATCCCCGGCATCGTGACCTTCGAGACCTTCGGCGAGGGCCGCAAGCGGGTCTCGGTGGTTCCCGTGGCGCAGGCCTGAGCCGGCCGGGTCCTTCGAATCCGGAAGCCGCTGGTGCCGTTCGGTGCCTGCGGCTTCTTTGTTGATCGAAGATGCGGTTCGTCGACGAGGTCGAGATCCGGGTCAAGGCGGGCGACGGGGGAGACGGCGCGGTCGCCTTCCGCCGGGAAAAGTACCGCCCGCGCGGCGGCCCCTCCGGCGGCGACGGCGGCGACGGCGGCAGCGTGGTCTTCGTCGCCGATCCGCAGCTCACCACCCTGCTCGACTACCGCTACCAGCGCGAGCTTCGCGCCGAAAACGGCCAGCCCGGCCAGGGAAACGACCGCAACGGCCGCAAGGGGGAGGACCTCGTCCTGCGCGTGCCCGTGGGCACGCTCTTTTTCGACGCGGAGACCGGCGAGCTCCTCTGCGACCTGGCCGAGCCCGGCCAGACCTTCGTGGCGGCGAAGGGCGGGAAGGGCGGCCTGGGCAACATGAATTTCGCCACGCCCACCCGGCAGGCGCCGGACTTCGCCCAGCCGGGAAAGCCGGGCGAGGAGCGCCGCCTCCGTCTCGAGCTCAAGCTCCTCGCCGACGTGGGCCTGGTGGGTTACCCCAACGCGGGCAAGTCCACCCTGATCTCGGTGATCTCGCGGGCGCGTCCCAAGATCGCCGACTACCCCTTCACCACCCTGGTCCCCAACCTGGGCGTGGTCGCCTACAAGGACTTCAAGAGCTTCGTCGTGGCCGACATCCCGGGCCTGATCGAAGGCGCGGCAGAGGGCGTCGGGCTCGGGCACCAGTTCCTCCGTCACGTGGAGCGCTGCAAGGTCCTCGTCCACCTCCTCGACTCGCAGGCCCCCGACCAGGATCCGGACCGCTCGCTCGAGAAGGACTACCAGGTGATCAACCGCGAGCTCGCCCGCTATTCGGAGGAGCTCGCCCGCCGGCCGCAGATCGTGGCAGTCAACAAGGTGGAGACCCCGGAGGCGCGGCAGCGCGCCGAGGCCTTCCGCGCCTGGCTCGCCGAAAGGGAGCCGGAGGTCGAGGTGTTCTTCCTCTCCGCCGTGACGCGGGCGGGGGTCTCCGAGCTGCTCGACGCCTGCGCGCGCCACCTGTGGTGAATCGACGGCCCCGACCGTCCGTCCGATGACGATGATGCGAACGACCTGGCTCGCCCTGTCCCTCCTTCTCGTCCCCGTTCTCTCCGCCGCCGAGGCGGCGAACGATCACGCGGCCACCGAGGGAACGAAGAATTCCTCGGAGCGCACCGCGGAGGGCAAACAGGGTTCCTCGGCCGCCGGGACAGAAAGCTCGGTCGACGTCGCCGCGGTGGTGGCGAAGGTCCAGGCCTTCTACGAGAAGGCCGAGGGCATGGACGCGCGCTTCACGCAGACCTTCCGCCACGGCGGCATTCCCTCCCGCCTGGGCGGATCCACCGCCCAGGGCAGGCTGCGGATCCGCAAGCCGCGGGGCGACGCGAGCGCCCGGATGCGCTGGGACTACGACGACGGGCGGATGATCCTCGTCGTGGGCGAGCTCGCCTACACGTACGACCCCGACACCAAGCAGATCACGCTGTATCGGCTGGATGCCCGTACCCTCTCCGCCGCCGTCACCTTCTTGTGGGGGAAGGGGAATCTCGCCGACGACTTCGAGATCTCGCGGTCGACCCGAACCGATCTCGGCGAGGGCGTGGCGCTCGACCTGGTGCCGAGAAAGGCGAGCGAGGGATTTTCCAAGGTCCATCTCGTCGTGGACGAAAGCACGGGCATCGTGCGACGTTCGGTGGTGGTCCAGGCCGACGGCAGCGAAAACCACTTCGCCTTCCGCGAGCCGAAGATCGCCGACGTTCCCCTCTCGGAATTCGACCCCGACCGCGTCTTCCCCGCCGACGCCGTCCGCGTCGACACGCAGCTCCGCCGCTGACGATTCCGAAAAACGTATCTTCGGGCGACATGGCGCGACGCTCGCATTTACCACGGGCGGACCTGCCCCCCTTACTCGGGTCTTGCACTTCCTGTATCATCGTCTGCGGCAGCCGATTCGAGGGGCGGATGGGCTCGCGCCATCCGTCCCTCTTCCTCACGGGAAGGACCGGGGAGATTGCTGCCTGAGGGGACCGTCGTATGTAGAGTTTTCTGTCGTTCGAATGGAGATCGGGCCAGGGCTCTGTGCGCTGGTCGTCCTGGCGCTCGTGGCTGCAGGAATGCAGGCCTGCGATCCGGGCGGACCTGGCGAATCGGAGTGCAAGGCGATCTGCCGGGACGCGCTGGATTGCCCTGACCTGATCGAGACCGATGGCCGCGACCGCGACGCGCTTCTGAGGGACTGCATCCGGGATTGCGAGGAGTTTTCCACGGAGCTGCGCGCCTGCGTTCGCGAAGCGGTGGACGAGTGCGACCGCATCGCGCTCGACATGTGCATCGAGTCCGTGGGCGACTCGAGGTGCAACGAATTCTGCGCCGGCGTGGCTGCCTGCAGTGCGAATCCGGAGGGCGCCGAGGAGAACTGCCTCTTCGATTGCCAGGTCGACTGGTCCGAGATGCCCGGAGTCGTCGATTGCGTGGTGTCGAAGGATCCCTGCTCGGCGGACTGGAGGGAGTGCTTCGACGCGGATCCCGCCTGCGCGGCGCTCTGTGATCGCGTGCTCTACGAGTGCGGCATGTTCACGGACTACTCGCGCAACGGGTGCATCTGGGAGTGTGAGCTGAGCTGGGAGGACGACCAGCGGACTTGCATCGAGGCGCTGGAGTGCGACGGCGATCTCGACTCCTGTTTCTCCGAAGGAGGCGCCTGAAAGCCGGGCGATCCGTCGGTGCGATCGGCGCCACCGCCAACCCTCTCGAGGGGCGGTGGCGCCTTTCGTTTACGCGGGGTCGGAGGTGCGTGGGCGGCTCGCGCGGGACCTCTGGACGAGCCGGCGCAGCTCGCGCGAGATGGCGGCGCCACCGATGCAGATGGCCCCTCCGGGGGCGTGATGGGGGAAGGCGCGCCAGGCGCTTTCGGCCCCGACCTCGCCTCCTTCGTCGTGAAGGACGAGCGCGCCGCATATCTCGCAGGGTCGGATGGCCAGGCGTCCCCTTCCTCGGTATTGCGACATGGCTCGTCCTCCTCGGTCGCTAACGGGTGCGCACGGGATGGCGAGGGAGCAAGGCCCCGTGTGGCCGGTCTCGGGGTGCACCGGCGGTTGATCCGCCCGCGGGCGAGGTGGTAAGAGCCGCGCGGGCGGAAGGAAGGATGCTGCGGATCGTTGCCCTGGGAGGCCTGGGGGAGATCGGCCTCAACGCGCTGGTCCTCGAGACGGAGGACGAGGCGCTCCTCGTCGACTGCGGCATCCTCTTCCCGCGCGACGCCCCGGGCGTCGACCTCGTCCTCCCCGACTTCGCCTACCTACGCGAGATCGCCGACAAGCTCCGCGGCGTGGTCCTCACCCACGGGCACGAGGACCACATCGGCGCGCTGCCCTACCTGCTTCGCGAGCTGAGGCTGCCCGTCTGGGGCAGTCCCTTCACCCTCGCCCTGCTTTCGCAGCGCCTGGAGGAGCTCGAGGTGGAGGCGCTCTCCCTCGGCGAGATCGCGCCCGGCAGCCGGATCCGACCGGGTCGCGACTTCCTGGTGGAGGCGCTGCACCTCACGCATTCCATCCCCGACGCCCTGGGGCTCTCCATCGAGACGCCCGAGGGACGGATCGTCCACACGGGCGACTTCAAGCTCGACGGCGCGCCGTTGGGCAGGACGAGCGATCTTTCGCGCCTCGCCGAGCTGGGGCGGGACGGCGTGCTCGCCCTCCTCTCGGACTCGACCAACGCCGACCAGCCCGGCCGCAGCCGGCCCGAGCGGAAGGTGGGTGAGTCGTTCGTCCCCATCTTCGAAGAGGCCCGGGGGAGGATCGTCGTCTCGACCTTCGCCTCTCATGTCCACCGCATCCAGCAGGTCCTCGATCTTTCCCGGCGCTTCGGGCGCAAGGTGGTCCTGTTCGGGCGGTCGATGGAGCAGAATGTGGCAGCGGCGCTTCGGACGGGGCACCTACGGGCGCCGCCCGAGCTCTTCCTGGACGCCGAGTTCGTCGGGTCGCGCCGGGACGTGACCATCCTCGCCGCCGGCGTACAGGGCGAGCCGCGCTCGGCGCTTGCGCGCCTGGCCCTCGGTGAGGAGGGGCTTCCCTTCCGGCTGGAGGAGGGCGATACCGCTATCCTCTCCGCCACTCCCATCCCTGGCAACGAGGTGGCGGTGGCGGCGGTCCTGGACGCGCTCGTGCTGCAGGGCGTGCGCGTGCACCACGGCGAGCCGGTCCACGCCAGCGGTCACGCCTGCCGCGACGAGCTGCGGGAGATGATCGAGACGGTGCAGCCGCATCATTTCGTGCCGGTGCACGGCGAGGTCCGGCACCTCGTCGCGCACCGGGAGCTCGCGGTGGCCACCGGGGTGGACGAGCGCCGCGCCCATCTCCTCCTGGACGGCCAGGTGCTCGCGTTCGCGGGCCGGGAGGCGGTGCGGCTGGGGACCGTCACGGTGGGCCGGCGCTACATGGATCGGCTCGGTGGGGAGCCGGTGGGGGAGGAGGTGATGCGCGAGCGCCGCCTCCTCGCGGAGGTGGGGGTGATCTCGGCGGTCGTGGTGGTGGATGGCACCGGCCGGGCCCTTCGCGAGCCGGAGCTTCGCGCCCAGGGCGTGGCCGGCTTCGATGAAGCCGTCCTGCGAGAGGTCCGCCGCGAGGTCGTGCGCGCGCTGGAGGAGCTCCCTCCCGGCGCGAGGCAGGATCGGCAAGCGCTGGAGGAGGAGATCCGGCTCGCGGTGCGCCGAGCCTGCCGGCGCACCCTCGGCCGCAAGCCCATCGTTCTCCCCCTCGTGATCGGAACGTAGGAGGCGGAGATGCCGTCTTTCGACATCGTCTCGAAGGTGGACCTGCAGGAGGTCGACAACGCCATCCACCAGGCCCGAAAGGAAGTGGCGACGCGGTGGGATTTCAAGGGCGTGCCCGCGGAGATCGAACTGGCGCCGGACAAGAAGAGCATCCTCCTCAAGTCGGACGGCGAGGAGAAGGTGGAGGCGCTATGGGAGATCCTCCTCGGGCGCCTCGTCAAGCGCGGGATCACCGCCAACGCGCTGACGCGGGAGAGGAAGGAACCAGCGGGCGGAAAGCTCGTGAAGCAGCGGGTGCTCTTGCAGCAGGGCATCCCGCCCGAAAAGGCGCGCGAGATCGTCAAGCTGATCAAGGACACGAAGCTCAAGGTCCAGCCCCAGATCCAGGGCGACTCGGTGCGCGTGAGCGGCAAGAGCAAGGACGACCTGCAGGCGATCCTCCAGCTCTGTCGGTCGAAGGCGGACGAGCTCCACCTCGACATGCAATTCACCAATTTCCGGGACTAGGCGTGAAAGCGAAGAGCGTTCACATCGTCACGCTCGGCTGCCCGAAGAATCGGGTGGATTCCGAGATCATGCTGGGAAGCCTGCTCCAGGCCGGCTGGGATCTCAGCCACGAGCCCGAGCAGGCGGACGTGATCGTGATCAACACCTGCGGTTTCATCGAGGAGGCCAAGGAGGAATCCATCCAGGCCATCCTCGAGGCGGCGCAGTTCAAGGAAAAGGGAAGGGCGAGGAAGCTGGTAGTGGCTGGCTGCCTCTCTCAGCGTTACCCAGAGGAGCTCGCCCGCGAGCTTCCCGAGGTCGATCATTTCCTCGGCACCGGCACGCCCTTGGAGATCCTGCGCGTCCTGGAGGAGGAGGACGGGCTCCGGCAGCTCTATCCGGACCCGGATTTCATCCAGAGCGCCGCCACGCCGCGGCGCAACTCGCTGCCTTCCTACACGGCTTACCTCAAGATCGCGGAGGGCTGCGACAACCGCTGCGCCTTCTGCATCATCCCCGCGCTGCGCGGCAAGCAGCGCTCGCGGCCCATCGACGACGTCGTGCGCGAGGCCGAGCTGCTCGTGGCGCAGGGCGCGCGCGAGATCAACCTCGTGGCCCAGGACCTCACCGCCTACGGCCACGACCTGCCAGGCCGTCCGAAGCTGCACGAGCTCTTGCGCGCGCTCGGCGCGGTGGAGGGGTTGCGCTGGATCCGCCTGCACTACGCCTACCCGCGCTACTTTCCCGAGGCGCTCATCGAGGCGATCCGCGACATCCCCACCGTGGTGAAGTACCTCGACATGCCGGTGCAGCACGCAAGCGATCGGCTGCTGCGCGCCATGCGGCGCGGCGGGACATCGCGCTCGCTGCGCGAACTCCTCGCCCGGCTGCGCGCCGAGATTCCGGGCCTCGTCCTGCGCACCTCGCTCATCGTGGGGCTCCCCGGCGAGACGGAGGAGGACTTCGAGATCCTCTGCGACTTCGTGCGCGAGCAGCGCTTCGACCACCTCGGCGTCTTCCGCTATTCCCGCGAGGAGGGGACCGCCGCCGCCGAGATGGAGGGCCAGGTCCCCGAAGAGGTGAAGTGGGAGAGGTGGGAGCGGCTGATGCAGATCCAGGCCGAGCTGCGCCGCGAGCAGCAACAGGCCTACGTGGGGCGGGAGCTGGAGGTCCTCGTCGAGGGACCGCACGAGGAGACGGAGCACCTCCTCGTGGGGCGCCACTCCGGCCAGGCCCCCGAGATCGACGGGCAGGTGATCCTCAACGACCTCTGCGACGAGGACGTTGCGCCCGGGGACCTCGTGCGGGTGCGGATCGACGAGGCATACGAGTACGATCTGGTGGGCGCGGTAGTCGGCGTCGTCTCGAAGGCGCCGCGCCGCGTGCCCGAGCGCATCCGATTGCCCATCTTTGCCAGGTGACGGACGCCTTTCGCAGAGAGCTGGAGGTGGCGCGCCGCCTGGCCCGCGAGGCCGGCGCGCTCATCCTCGAGGTGGCCCGGCACGACTTCGCGGTCCGGGAAAAGCCGGAGGAGGGCGGCCCGGTGACCGAGGCCGATCTGCGGGCCAACGACCTCATCGAGCGCGGCCTGCGCGAGGCCTTTCCCGACGACGGCGTGGTCACCGAGGAATCCGGCGCGCGCGACGACGGCGCCGAGCGCTGCTGGTACGTCGACCCCCTCGACGGGACCAAGGAGTTCATCCGGGGCAATGGTCAGTTCGCCGTCCACATCGGCCTGGCGGTGCAGGGCCGGGCGCGCGTGGGCGTCGTCTACCAGCCCGCCCTCGACCGGCTCTGGTCCGGCGTGGTCGGCGGCCCCTGCGTCCTCGAGGAGGGCGGAAAGCGGCGCGAGATCCGCGTTGCCGCCGCCGATCCCTCCTCGATCGTCCTGGCCGTCTCCCGCTCGCATCCCGTGCGGCGGCTCGACCTGCTCGCCTCCGAGCTCGGGATCGAGAAGGTGGTCCGGTACGGATCGGTGGGCCTCAAGTGCGCCATGGTCGCCGAGGGCGCGGCCGACCTCTACGTGCATCCCAGCGCCCGCAGCTACCGCTGGGACGCCTGCGCGCCGGAGGCCGTGGTGCGGGCAGCCGGCGGTGTCCTCGTCGATCTCGCGGGCGAACCCTATCGCTACGGCGAGGGCGAGCTGCAGAACCGACGGGGGATCCTCGCCTGCTCCAGGGAGCTTCTGCACGCGGTGCTTCCGATCGCCGAGCGGATCGGGCGCGAGACCGGGCTTCTGGACTGAAAGCGGTCCTGGCACGTGTTGGTTCGCTCCGAGCCCGTCGCATCGACCTCGCGGTGGCCGGCCGCCGCCGGGTCACCTCAGCGAGCTTCTGGAGCGACCCGCCCCCGGGGAGCTCTGGTAGAACCGGACCGTCATGACCTTCGACCGCGAGAAGCTGCCCTCCCTCCTCAACCGCGAACAGCTCGAGGCCGTCTTGCACGGCGACGACCCGCTCCTCGTGCTGGCGGGCGCCGGCTCGGGCAAGACGCGGGTGATCACCTACCGCATCGCCGATCTGGTCCGGTCGCGGGGCGTTCCGCCGTGGAAGATCCTCGCCGTCACCTTCACCAACAAGGCGGCGGAGGAGATGCGCGATCGCCTTCTCCAGCTCCTCGGCGAGGAGGGGGGCGAGGTCTGGATCTCCACCTTTCACGCCGCCGGCGCGCGCATCCTTAGGCGGGAGGGCGAGGTCATCGGCCTTCCCCGCAGTTTCGTGGTCTACGACGAGTCCGACCAGCTCGCCCTGATGAAGCGCGTGCTCGAGGCTGCGGGCCTCGAGAAAAAGGAAGTCAGCGCCGCGACCATCCTCCGCCGCATCGACGCCGCGAAAAACCACGGCCTCGGTCCCGAGGATCTGGAGGGCGAGGACGACGCTGACGGCTGGCTCGTCGCTGACCTATACCGGCGCTACCAGGCCGCGCTGCGCGAGGCGGGCGCCGTCGACTTTGGCGATCTGCTCCTGCGCCTCTTCGAGCTCTTCGAGACCGCGCCCGACGTGCTGCAGAGGTATCGCGAGCGCTTCGAGTACGTGCTCGTCGACGAGTTCCAGGACACCAACGACGTGCAGCTCCGTCTGCTGCGCATGCTCAAGGAGGACGGGCGCGGGCTTTGCGCGGTGGGCGACGACGACCAGTCCATCTACCGGTGGCGTGGAGCGAACGTGGAGAACCTCCTCGCCTTCCCGGAGATCTTCCCCAACACGCGCATCATCAAGCTGGAGCAGAACTACCGCTCCACCCAGACCATCCTCGACGCGGCCCACGCGGTGATTTCCAAGAACCCCCACCGCATGAAGAAGAAGCTCTGGACCCGCAACGGCCCGGGCGAGCCGCTCTCCTGCATCGTCGCGCGCACCGAGCGGGAGGAGGCGGAGCGGGTGGCGGACCGGATCCGCGCCTCGCTGCGGCGGGGCGTCGATCCTTCCGAGATCGCCGTTTTCTACCGGACCAACGCACAGAGTCGCGTGATCGAGGAGGCCTTGCGCCTCGGCGGCATCCCCTACCAGGTGGTGCGGGGCCGCTCCTTCTACGAGCGCGCCGAGGTGAAGGACCTGGTGGCCTACCTGCGGCTGGCGGTGCACCCGCACTCCGACGTGGACGCGGCGCGCGTGATCAACAAGCCCGCACGCGGGATCGGCGCCACCACGCTCGCACGCCTGCAGGAGGCCGCGGCCGACTGGGGGGTGAGCCTGGTGGAGGTCTGCCGGCAGGCGGCGCAGGTGCCGGGCCTCTCGGCGGCGCAGCAGCAGCGTGCCCGCGCCTTCGCGGACCTGGTCGGCCGGATCGCCCTCGTCGCCGCGGAAGGGTCCGCCGGCGAGGCGGCCGAGGCGGCGCTCGTCCTTTCCGGGCTGGAGGGGGCTTATCTCGACGAGGGAACCGACGAGGCGCTGGAGCGGCTGGACAACTTGCGCGAGTTCGTGGGCGCGGCGCGCGAGTGGGATGCCCGCCACCAGCCCGATCCCGAGGAAGACGTCACGCCGCTGGCCGCCTTCCTCGAGCAAATCGCCCTCCTCGGAGACGCCGACGACCGCGTCTCGGGGCCCAAGGTTTCCCTGATGACGCTGCATGCCGCCAAGGGCCTCGAATTCGAGGAGGTCTACCTCACCGGCATGGAGGAGACCGTCTTCCCCCACGTCCGCGCACTCGGCCTCTTCGGCGCCCCGGAGTCGCTCGAGGAGGAGCGGCGCCTCTGCTACGTGGGGTTCACGCGTGCCAAGAAGCGCCTCGTCCTCTCGCTGGCGCAGTCCCGCTACATCTACGGCGAGCCTCGCTTCAACGCGCCGTCGCGCTTCCTCGCCGACGTGCCGCCCCGCCTCTTCGGGCTGGAGGAAGAGGAGAGGCTCCGCCCGGCCGACTTCGAGGAGCTCGACGAGATCGACGACGAGGCCTTCGACCTCGAGGAGGACGACGGCTTCGAGGACGACTACGTCATCGACTACGCCTGGGACCAGCGGCCCGAGCCGCGGGCGCGGCCGAATCCGCCGCGCCGGAAGGAGCGCGAGCTCCCCGTTCTCCGCGCGGGGATGCCGGCCCGGCACGCCACCTTCGGCGTGGGCATGATCGAGGCCGTGGACGGAGACAAGGTCTCCATCCGCTTCCCCGGCGTGGGGCTCAAGCGCGTGATGATCCGCTTCCTGGAGCCGGTATGATGAAGAAGGTCCTCGTCTCGGCCTGCCTGCTCGGCCAGCGCGTGCGCTACGACGGCCGCGACGCGCGCGTCGACAGCCGCATCTTGGAGCGGTGGCAGGCCGAGGGACGGATCGTTCCCTTCTGCCCCGAGGTGGCCGGCGGACTGCCGACGCCGCGGCCGCCGGCGGAGATCCAGGGCGGAGACGGCGCCGCGGTCCTCGAGGGCAGGGCCCGCGTCGCCACGCGCCAGGCCGACGTGACCGCGGCCTTTCTGGCGGGCGCCGAGGCCGCCCAGCGCGCGGCGCGCGCCGCGGGGGTCGAGGTGGCCGTGCTCAAGGAGAGGAGCCCTTCTTGCGCCAGCCACTTCGTCTACGACGGCAGCTTCCGTGGACGGCTCGTGGCCGGCAGGGGCGTGACGGCCGCGCGGCTCGAGTCCGAGGGGATTCGGGTTTTTTCGGAAGAGGAACTCGAGGAGGCGGATGCCTGCTTGCGCGCCCTGGAAACGCCGGCCGGTGGATGAGACGACGGTGCGTCAGGAGCCGGTTGTCGTGACCGGCCGCAGTCGGGGCTGGTTACGTCGACAGGCACCTAGTGAATCAGCGCCGCCTCGCTCAGGGCGTGGAACTGTTCGATGTCTTCCTTTCCGGCCGCGCGGCGGATGTCGCGGGCACCGATGAGGCCGACCACCTGGCCGCCTCGCAGCACCGCGATCCAGCGCGTGCGCGCCTCGTCCATGCGCTTGAGCGCGACCGCCACCGGATCGTCCGGTTCGCAGACCGGGACGCGGCGATCGAGGATCAGCGTCACGCGCGTGAGCTTGGGATCGAGGCCCTCCGCCATCACCTCGCGGACGAGGGCGCGCTCGGTGACCATGCCGAGATAACGCCCCTTCTCGTCGACGACGGGGAGGGCGCTCACGTCCGCGTGTGTGAGCTTCCGAACGGCCGCCTGGACGGTCTCCTCGGGCGAGAGCGTCACGGGGCTTTCCCACATCACGTCCTTGCACTTCATGTCTTCGGACCCCTCCCACTCGGGAGGATAAGCACCTCGTCCGGGGCCCACAGCGATCGTGCGCGTTTCATGGTCGGGCGGTGCCTTGTCCACCGGGAGGGGCGTGCATAGATCGCCCTCCGCACCCGAGCTTCACTTCCAGGAGGACGATTCGGCCATGGAACGGACGCTCGCGCTGATCCTTGCCGGCGGCGAGGGGCGCCGGCTGGACCCGCTCACGCGCGATCGGGCCAAGCCGGCCGTGCCCTTCGGCGGTCGCTACCGGATCATCGACTTCGTGTTGTCGAATTTCGCCAATTCGGGGATCCTCAAGATCAAGATCCTGACCCAGTACAAGTCCGACTCGCTCAACAAGCACATCAGCCGTGGCTGGCGTCTCTCGGCGATGCTCGGGCACTACGTGGAGACGGTTCCGGCGCAGATGCGCACGGGGCCGGAGTGGTACAAGGGCAGCGCGGATGCCGTGTATCAGAATCTCAACCTGATCACGGACGAGGAGCCGGATCACGTCTTCGTTTTCGGCGCCGACCACATCTATCGCATGGACGTGCGGCAGATGCTCCAGTACCACCGGGAGATGGCGGCCGATTGCACCGTTGCGGCCATTCCCATGCCCAGGGAGCAGGCGCCGGATTTCGGCGTGATCGAGGTCGATGCCACCGGGCGCATGGTCGGCTTCCAGGAAAAGCCGTCGGTGGAGGAGACGAGGACCATCCCCGGCGATCCGACCCGCATCCTCGCCTCCATGGGCAACTACATCTTCACTACCGACGCGCTGGTGCGCGAGGTCGTGCGCGATGCCGCGCGGGATGATTCCGCGCACGACTTCGGCAAGTCCATCATCGCGCGCATGTACGAGTACGCCCGCGTCTATGTCTATGATTTCATGCAGAACTCGGTCCCCGGCATCGGCCCGAAGGAGCGCGGATACTGGCGAGATGTGGGGAAGGTCGACACGTACTACCAGAGCAACATGGACTTGGTGGACGTCGACCCCGTCTTCAACCTCTACAACGACCGCTGGCCCATCTACACCTTCCAGCACAACTTTCCGCCCGCCAAGTTCGTCTTCGCCGACCGGGACAACGACCGCATCGGCATGGCCACCGATTCGCTCGTGTCGGAGGGCTGCATCATCTCCGGCGGTACGGTGCACCGCTGCGTGCTCTCACCGCAAGTCCGCATCAACTCCTACGCCCACGTGGAGGAGTCGATCCTCTTCGAGAAGGTCAACATCGGCCGGCATTGCCGGATCCGCCGCGCCATCATCGACAAGTACGTCGACTTGCCGCCCGGAACCGTCATCGGCTACGATCCCGACGAAGATCGCCGCCGCTTCCATGTCACGCCGGAAGGCGTGGTCGTCATCCCCAAGGGCATGCAGATCGAGGCGAAGCGACCGTCCGTCGCGGCGGTGGAGCAGCCGCGTGTCTGAGGGGAAGTACGTCGAGCCGGGAGCGGCCAGGACGGGACGCCGTGGAACACATCTTCCGACGACCGCGGAAACCCAGGGCCGTCCTTCTCTCGGCCGCCATCGTCCTCTTCCTGATGGCCATCGGCTGTCTGGCCGAGGCCCTTCGCGGCGAGCCGATCACCCTCGGGGACGCGGTCGTTTCCGCGGGCTTGGAGGCCACTTCCTACCGCATCGGCGCCGCGCTGCTGCTCGCGCTGCTCGGAGGGTGGCTGCTTGCGCGGTCGCTTCCACCCAAGAGCGAGGCGGACCGTCTGGCGGGGTAGGCGGCCATGCCGGGTGAGATCGCCTTCCTCTGGCACCTGCACCAGCCGCCTTACGAAGATCCGGAGACCGGCGCCTACCTCCTTCCCTGGGTTCGCCTCCACGCCACCCGCGGCTACCTCGACCTCGCCGACATCCACCTGCGGTTCCCCGAAGTCCGCTCGACGGTCAACTTCTCCCCCATCCTCCTCGAGCAGCTCGAGGCCTACGCCGAGGGAAGGGCGCGGGATCGCTTCCTCGAGATCGCGGCCCGCCCCGCGGCCGACCTCTCCGAGGCCGAGCGGCTCTATCTTCTGCGGCGCTTCTTCATGGTGAGCTGGGAGCAGGGCATTCGCCCCTTTCCCCGCTACCGGGCGCTGCTCGACAAGCGCGGGCGCTCGACCGGCTCGGTCGATTTCCCGCGGATCGCCCGCACCTTCACCGAGGCCGAGCTGCGCGACCTGCAAGTCCTCTTCCAGCTGGCGTGGATGGGATTTTTCGCTCGCCGCGAAAGCGAGCTGGTCCGCGAGCTCGTCACCAAGGGCGAGAACTTCACCGAGGAGGAAAAGGAGGCCCTCCTCGCCGAGCAGGCCCGGCTCGTGGCGCGCGTCATCCCCATGTGGAAGCAGGCGGCCGCGCAGGGATCGGTGGAGCTTTCGGCCAGCCCCTACGCGCATCCGATCCTGCCGCTCCTCTGCGATACCGACGTGGCGCGCGTCGCGCTGCCGCAGGCGCGGCGTCCCGAGCGCCTGCTCGCGCGCGACGACGCCAAGCGGCAGGTCCGCCTGGGCATGCAGGTCCACGAGCGCGTCTTCGGCCGGTCACCTGCGGGCATGTGGCCCTCCGAAGGCAGCGTCTCCGACGAGGCGCTGGACGTGCTGTGGCAGGCGGGGATCCAGTGGGTCGCCACCGACGAGGAGATCCTGCTGCGCTCGCTGCCCGGCGCCGACCTGCGGGAGATCTACCGGCCCTGGAAGGTGCGCGCCGGACGAGGAGAGATGCACGTCGTCTTCCGCGACCGCCGCCTTTCCGACCGCATCGGATTCGTCTACGCCCGGGCGTCGGCGCGCGACGCGGTCGACGATCTTTTGGGAGAGGTCTCGCGCATCCAGAGCGGCCTGCGTCGTCGCGCGCTCGTCTCGATCATTCTCGACGGCGAAAATCCCTGGGAGTACTACCCGGCCTCGGGCGAGGCCTTCCTCGGCGAGCTCTTTTCGCGCCTCGCCCGGCGCGAAGGGGGAATCGTCACGTGGACGATGTCGGAGACCCTGGCCTGGAACGGCCCGACCGGGCGCCTGGACCACATCCACCCCGGCTCCTGGATCGAGGGGAGCTTCCGCATCTGGATCGGCCATCCCGAGGACGTCGCCGCCTGGAACCTCGTCCGCCAGACGAAGGACGCCGTGGACCAGGCCGCGCAGAGCGGCGCCGGCGAGGAGGAGCTCGCCGTGGCGCGCGCTCACCTGCTCCGCGCCGAGGCCTCGGACTGGTTCTGGTGGTACGGCGAGGATTTCGTCACCGAGACGCGGACCGAGTTCGACTTGCTCTTTCGTCACCACATCCAGGCGGCGTTCCGTGCGCTGGGCCGCGAGCCCCCCGCCGCATCGCTCTCGCCCCTCATCCCGGAGGGCGTGGAGTTTGGCGAGGCGCTCGTCGCCCGCGAGCCCGCCGGCTTCGTGCGCCCGCGCATCGATGGCCAGCGTCCCTCGTACTGGGAGTGGCTCGGCGCGGGGCTCTACGTACCGGGGCTGGGCCAGGCCATGTATAGGGCCGATGGGCCCTTCGCGCGCATGTACTTCGGCTTCGACGAGCGCCACCTCTTCTTGCGCCTCGATCCGCGCGTCGAGCCGCGCGGTGACGAGGCGCCCTTCGACCGGCTCGGGATCGTGCTGCGCGCCCGGGGAAAGACGCTCGAGATCGAGGGGCGCAAGGGGCCGGACGGAGACGTCGAGCTACGCCTCGACGAGCGCGTGGTGGGGAGCGGGCGCTTCGTCCGCATCCTGGAGCTGGCGCTTCCGTTTTCCGCCGTGGGGGCGAAGGAGGGGGATCGAATCGGAGTTGCCGTCCGGCTATTTCGCGCCGGGCTGGAGGTGCAACGGCTGCCGGTCGAGGACTTCCTCGCCCTGGAGGTCCCCGGCCCGGGCTACGAAGAGGCGCGGTGGAAGGTCTGAGACATGCGTGACGAGACCCGGCTCACCAAGAGGATCCAGGCCCCGGCCGCCCGGGAGGAGACCGAGATCTTCCTATTGCAGCTCAAGGGGCCGCGCATCGGCTCGCGGGTCTTCCTCCCGGAGGGCGAGACCGTCCTCGGCCGCAGCGAATCCTGCACGGTCGTCCTGGGCGTGGAAAGCGTCTCGCGTCGCCACTGCTCCATCCTCGTCAGCGGCGGCGAGGTGCGCGTCCTCGACCTGGGGTCCACCAACGGCACCTGGCTCAACGGCCGGCGCCTCCAGGCCGACGAGCCGGCCCGCATCGAGGTCGGCGACCGGCTCGAGATCGGGGAAGTCGTGTACAAGCTGCTGCGCGAGGGAGACGTGGAGGCCGCCTATCTCGAGGAGCTGCGTCGACTTGCGGTCACCGACGCGCTGACGGGCGCCTACAACCGCCGCTACCTCATCGAGCACTTGGAGAAGGAGGTAGCGCGCTGCCTCCGCCATCGTCGCCCGCTCGCGCTGCTGATCTTCGATGTCGATCACTTCAAGCGGCTCAACGACACGTACGGGCACCTGGCCGGCGACCGCATCCTCGAGGAGCTCGCGGCGCGGATTCGCCTGCGATTTCTGCGCAAGGTCGACGTCTTCGCCCGGTACGGCGGCGAGGAATTCGTGATCGTCCTCACCGAGACGGACGCCCGCCAGGCGAGGGCGGCGGCGGAGCGGCTACGATCCCTCGTCGCCGACGAGCCCTTCCAGCTCGAGGGCGGGAGTGTGGAGGTCACCGTGTCCGTTGGCGTGGCCGCGCTCGATGCGGAGACGACCGGCGCCGGGGCCCTCCTCGCACGTGCGGACGAGAACCTCTATCGCGCCAAGCGCGAGGGAAGGAACCGCGTCGGTCACTGAGGCGCGGGCGAGCCATGCCATCCGAGCTGCGCAAGGATCCGGTCACCGATCGCTGGGTGCTCATCGCGCCCGACCGGGGCGCGCGCCCCAGCGACTTCCTGACCCAGACCACCCGGCCGCCCCGCCGCGGCCTTTGCCCCTTCTGTCCCGGCAACGAGGAGCTGACGCCCGCTCCCATTCAGGTGGTGGAGGGACCGGACGGAAAGTGGCGCGTACGCGTCATCCCCAATCGATATCCCGCGGTCCAGGTGGAGGTGCCGCTGCGGAGAGAGGCCGCGGGGATCTACGACCGCGTCAGCGGCTTCGGCGCGCACGAGGTGCTGGTCGAGACGCCCGACCACGACCTCGCTCTTTGGGAGCTTTCCGACGAGGACCGCGCGCGCGTCCTCGCTGTCTACCGGGATCGCCTCGCCGACCTGCGCAACGACCGGCGCATCCGCTGGGCCATGATCTTCAAGAACCGTGGCGCGCTGGCGGGCGCCACCATCCACCACGAGCACAGCCAGCTCGTCGCGCTCCCGCAGATCCCCCGCGAGGCGGCGGATCGATGGGAGGGAGCGCAGGCCCATTACCGTCGCAAGGAGCGCTGCGTCTACTGCGACATCATCGCCTTCGAGGAGCGCGAGGGAGCGCGGATGGTCGACGCGAGCCGCTTCTTCGTCGCCTTTTGCCCCTACGCCTCCCGCGCGCCCTTCGAGACGTGGATCCTGCCGCGGGAGCACGCCTCCCACTACATGCTCATCACCCAGAAGGACATCGAGGACCTGTCGAACCTTCTCGGCCGGGTGATGCGGCGCATCGACGGCGCGCTCGAACGTCCCGCGGTGAACTTCATGCTCCACTCGGCGCCGCTGCAGGAGCCAGAGTCGCCCGCCTTCCACTGGCACCTGGAGATCGTCCCCGCGACCTTGCGCTACGGCGGCTTCGAGTGGGGTTCGGGCTATTGCATCAATCCCACGCCACCTGAGGACGCGGCGGCCTTCCTGCGGAGCTTCACATGAGGATTCTCTTTGCGAGCTCCGAGGTGTCTCCTTTTTCCAAGACGGGCGGGCTGGGCGACGTGGCGTTTGCGCTTCCCCTCGCCCTCGCGGAGCGCGGCCACGAGCTGGTCGTCCTCTCCCCGCTCTACGGTTGCGTCGACCGGGGGCGTCACGGGCTTCGCCCCGTCCCCCGCGTTGCGTCGGATTTCCGCCTGTGGATCGCCCCGGAAAAGAGAAACATTCGCTTCGCCTTCCTGGAGGCGCCGCACTTCGACCGCGAGGGCGTATACGGATACGACGGCGACTACCCCGACAACGCCGCGCGATTTGCCTTCTTCTCGCGCCGGCTGGTCGCGGGGGCGGAATTGCTGGGTTTTTCGCCCCAGATCCTCCACCTCAACGACTGGCCCACCGCGCCCGGAACCCTGCTCGGCCGGCCCGAGGGACCGCGCACGGTCCTCACCGTCCACAACCTCGGGTATCAGGGGCATTTTCCGTTGGAGGAGGCACGCCACCTCTTCGACGACGGTCCCGTGCCGGAGTCGTGGACGCACTGGGGCAAGCTCGCCTTCCTGCGGGGAGGCATCTGCACCGCCGACCTGGTGACGACGGTCTCGCCCACCTACGCCCGCGAGATCCGCGAGACGGAGCTCTCCTTCGGCCTCGGCGAGGAATTGCGCGCGCTCGGCGATCGCCTCGTCGGCATCCTCAACGGCATCGACGTCCGGGCGTGGAACCCCGCTGCGGACCCGCACCTGCCCGCGCGCTTCGACGCGAACGACCGCCGCGGCAAGGCGGCGTGCAAGCGCGCGCTGCAGGAGGAGCTCGGCCTCGAGCCCACCGACGCCTTCCTCGTCGGCATGGTCACCCGCATCGCGGGGCAGAAGGGCCTCGGCCTCCTCCTGACCGTCCTCGACGCGCTCCTCGGCGAGGCAATCCAGCTCGCCATCCTCGGAAACGGCGACCGCGCGCTGGAGGAGGAGTTCCGCCGGGCGGCGGCGCGCTGGCCGGGGCGCTTCGCCCTGCGCATCGGCTTCGACGAGGCCCTCGCCCGCCGCATCTACGCGGGAACCGACGCCTTCCTCATGCCCTCGCTGTACGAGCCCTGCGGGCTCTCCCAGCTCTACGCCCTGCGCTACGGCAGCCTCCCCATCGTCCGGGCCACCGGCGGCCTTCGCGATACCGTCGAGGACGGCCGCACCGGCTTTTCCTTCGAGGCCTATCGCCCCGAGGCGATGGCGGAGGCCATCCGGAGAGCGCGGGAGACCTGGCGCCACCGCGACCGCTGGGAGGAGATGGTCGACCGGGCCATGCGCCAGGACTTCTCCTGGGACGCCTCGGCGCGCGCGTACGAGGCGGCCTACGCCCGCCTCTGGCCCGCTTCCGCCGGGCCGGAAAAAAGTTGACGTGACGCATCGCGCTACCCCCCCAGTTCGTGGTAGGAGGGGGCCGGTCGCGGCGGCCGGCAACGGCCTGAACACCCCGCGGCCGCAGGGGTCAAATCCATGAACGACGAGATCACGGTCGAAGTGGCGAGGGCGCAGGGCCTGAGCGACGAGGAGTGGGAGCGTGTTCTCCAGCGGCTGGGGCGCAAGCCGAACCTGGTGGAGCTCGGCATCCTCGGCGCCATGTGGAGCGAGCACTGCTCCTACAAGAGCACGCGCAAGCACCTGAAGTACTTTCCCACCGAGGGCCCCCGGGTTCTCCAGGGGCCGGGCGAGAACGCCGGCGTGGTCGACATCGGCGACGGCCAGGCGGTCGCCTTCAAGATCGAGAGCCACAACCATCCGTCCTACCTCGAGCCCTACCACGGCGCCGCCACCGCGGTGGGCGGGCTCGTGCGCGACATCTTCACCATGGGCGCCCGGCCGATCGCGGCCCTCTACGCGGTCCGCTACGGCGCTCCGACCCATCCGCGGACCCGGGAGATCCTCCTGGAGACCATGCGGGGCATGGCCGAGTACGGCCGGGGCATGGGCCTGCCGATGGCCGGCGGCGAGCTCGGCTTCGATTCCAGCTACGACGGCAACTGCCTGGTCAACGGCTTCGTCGTGGGCGTGCTTCGCGGCGACCGCATCTTCCGTGGCACGGCCGGCAAGCCCGGAATGCTCGTCGTGGCCATCGGCTCGCGGACCGGCCGGGAGGGCATCCACGCCGCGGTGATGGCCTCCAACGAGTTCGACGAGGAGAGCAAGGCCACCGCGCCACGCACGGTGGTCGGCGACCCCGAGCTCGAGCGTCGCCTCATGGAGGCCTGCCTGGAGCTGATGGAGAAGAACCTCATCGTCGGCATCCAGGACATGGGGGCCGCCGGTCTGACCTGCTCCTCCGTGGAGATGGCCGGCCGCGCCGGACTCGGCGTCGCCCTCGACCTCGAGAAGGTCCCCACCAAGGAAGAGGGCATGACCCCCTACGAGCTCATGCTCTCCGAGACCCAGGAGCGCATGCTCGCCGTCGTCGAGCCCGCCAAGGAGCGCGAGGTCTTCGAGGTTCTCGCCAAGTGGAACGTCGAGGGCGCCGTCATCGGTCGGGTGACCGATACCGGCACGCTCTCGCTGAGGTGGAACGGCAAGGAGGTGGCCAACCTCCCCATCTCCCTGCTCACGGACGAGGCGCCCGTCTACGACCGGCCCCACGCTCCCTCCGCGGAGCAGGAGGCCCGGCGTCGCTTCGACCTCGCCTCTCTCCCCGAGCCGCAGGACCTCGGCAAGGTCCTGCTCGACCTGCTCGCCTCTCCTTCGTTGGCGAGCAAGGAGGTGATCGACGCGCAGTTCACCGCCGGTGAAAACGTCGTCAAGACTGGCCGCGACGGTGCCGTCGTCCGCCTCGAGCCCGACAAGCCCAAGGGCATCGCCCTCGTCGCCAACGGCCTGGCCCGCATGGTCGACGCCGATCCCTACGAGGGCGGCCGCATCACGATGGCCGAGGTCTTCCGCAACCTGAGCGTGCTGGGCGCCGAGCCCGTGGGCGTCTCCGACAACCTCAACTTCGGCAACCCGGAGAAGCCCGAGATCATGTGGCAGATCGTCCAGGCCATCCGCGGCATCGCCGACGCCTGCCGCGACTTCGGCGTGCCCGTGATCTCCGGCAACGTCTCGCTCTACAACGAGACCGCCGGCCAGGCGATTCTGCCCACCCCGATCTGCGCCGCGGTCGGCATCGTCCCCGACGTCGCCCGCGTCGTCTCCACCACCTTCGTGGCCGAGGGGCACGAGATCGCGCTGCTCGGCACCTGCACCGGCGAGGCCGGCGGATCCGAGTACCTCTTCCGCCAGTTCGGCCGCAACCTCGGTCCGGTGCCGCGGCTCGACGTAGCCCGCGAGAAGGCCGTCCAGGCGGCCGTTCGGGAGCTGGTTCGCGCCGGCGTCCTCGCCTCGGCCCACGACGTCTCCGAGGGCGGCCTGGCCGTGGCGCTCGCCGAGTGCGCGACCTCGGGCATCGGCGCGGTCGTGCGCGTCGAGGGCAAGGGTCGGAAGGACTTCCTCGTCTTCGCCGAGGATCCGAGCCGCGTGCTGGTCAGCTACGACCCCGCTCGCCGCGCGGAGGTGGAGGCGATCGCCACCCGCGCCGGCGCGCCCTTCACGGTGATCGGCCGGACCGGCGGCAGCCGCCTCGTCATCGAAGGCGCTTTCGACCTGCCCCTCGATCAGGTGATCTCCGCCTGGAAGAACGGTCTGAAGGACACCTTCGCCCTCTGAGCGAGGCTTCTCGGCGCCGAGCCGGCTTTGGCCGGCCCGGCGCCGATCTTATGCGCCCGAGCGCTGCCTGCCCGCTGCGCTCGGGCGCTCACGCATGTGGCGGGCGCGTCTCCGCGCGGAGACCGACCGAGCATGGGTGCGGTGTCCGCAAGCGAGATCCCTTCCAGATGACGAGGAGCCGGGCGGAGCTCAGGGAGCGGCGGTGAAGTTCGACTGGAAGCCATAGCCGCGGGCGTGCTCCACCCAGCCCGAAGGCCTCACCTGCTCCGGGCCGGGCGCGAGTCGGTCATCGGGAGCGGATCCCGGCTCGAGGATCGCAGTCACGCTCCACCAGTGACTCTCGCCTCGTTCGAGCCCGACTCGGGTTCCAGGGAGCCGCCAGCTGGGAACCTGGATCGACGTCACCGCGGAGGGGACGAGCCACTTCGCGTCCATCGAGTGGATCTCCACCTCATAGGCGACGGCACCGGGAACGGCGGTCCACGAGAACGTTGGAGTCAGAGAGACTCCGCTCGCACCTTGCTCCGGGGAGAGCGGGGTGAGGACGATCTCCTTGGGCAGGCTGAGTTCCGTGCGGCTGCCGAGCTGCAGGGGGGCCACCACTCCCGTCCAGTGGCCGTCCTCCGTCCACCCGATGGCTCGGACCGCGCCGCGCGTTCCCGGCACCGCCAGCCTCGAAGCGAGGAAGGAGTGTAAATTCGAAACACGGGCCCCGGGAATGCCCGGTCTTGCGGCGTTCACCACGGATACCTGGAGCGCCAGGAGCACACTCCTGAAAGCAGTAGACGCGGCCTCCCCAGTCCTTGGCGTACTGACAGGAATGGGGGGAGGGCCCGATCCTGTCGATCGTGCTCTCCGCGTTCGACAGGATCACCGACGCATCCTCGGTGGCGACCGTCGTCGTCGCACGTGTGTTCGCCACGCCGGTCGAGGCCGGAGGCGCCGAGGAGAACCTGATACATGCCGCCGACCGCTGTTCCGTCGGCACTGCGGATGAGCGCAACCCGGGGAGGCCGGGGCCGGGTGTGCTCTGCGCAGTTGGAGCCCCCGGCGAAACATGCAGCTAGCATACACCATGTGAGACCGGGGACGGAGCGGGAAGTTGTCGGAGGCGCGTGTGCCCCAGCCAGGTCGTCACCTAGCGCGCCCCCCTTTGAAGAGGAGCGTTCACGGGGACGGCGTGAACGTCGCAAATGTTGCCTCTCGGTTCCCGATTGGGGAGCCATGGACGGAGACGAAACCATCGATTACGCGGATCGTCCAGGTTTCCCCTGGAGGCATGGGCTGCTTCAGAAGGAGCAAGACTTCCTTGTGTTCGGGATATTGCACCAGGGCCTTCAAGATACCATCGGGCCGCTCGACGATCGTGTAGCTCGTCTCTTGCCTCGCGATTTTCAAGTCGACCTCCTGGTCGAAGCGAATCACAACCATGGTTTCGTTGCGCGCTTCGGCGCCGACCAGGTTTATGGCCGGAGCTACCTCGAATTCCACGGGCTCCGAGTCACCGCCCTTCGGTTTGTGCAGCCGAACGACATGGGTACCCGGCACGTCCGCCACTGCTTGCGGAATCGAAAAGACGAGCATCGACCAGTGGGATCTGGACCAGTCGATCGGATACTCAGAACCATCAATGGCGAGCCGGGTAATCCCGGGGGAGAACGCGGAGCCTTGGACCGTCCCGAGCACGCCTCGCGGATTACCCAGTCCAATGATCTTTGGCGAGAAAGAGTCGATTTTCGGAGGAAGTAGCTCGTCCGTGACCTTGAATTCAGGGCCTTCGAGCGAGATCTCTCCCCTCTCGGTCTGGACGACGACGAGGGTCGGGCCCGTGCTTGCGTTTAGGGGCACAACCCTCGAACCAAATACGATCCTGCGCGACGGCGATGCCCTTCGACTCGATCGATCGAGGCACTCCGGACGAGCTTGTGAAGAGGACGGCGTTTTGTGAAGGGGAGGAGGCGAAATTCTTTCCAAGGACCCGAATGTGGAAGCCGACTCCCGCAGCAAGCGGCTCGAAGCCCGTCACTTCGGGGAGCGCATCGTTGGCGCCCCCGCCTCCCGCGCCAGTCAGTCCCCCATCGCCTCCCGTACCACCAGTCTCCCTTCCGTCTCCGCCGGCTCCGACCGTTCCTCCTTCTCCACCGGTCCTGCCACCGGCTCCGCCCGAGCCGTTCGAACTGTCATCCGAACCGCAAGAGAGCGCGACCATCCCGAGGAGAAGACATAGAAACACGGTTAACGCCTCGCGTCTCACGACGAGCACCTCCCGTGCCGAAGGCAATCTCGATGAGCGATTCTTCGCCGTAGGGCGACAGCAGGTCACCCGGCAAGTCGCCATAACGCAGCCGTGCGAACAGGCAATGATAGAGAAACCTCTCGTCATTTAAGAATAAGCACAACGTGCTCGAGACAAACCCTCTAGAAACTAAGTACCTCGATATCGTGATCGACCGAGGCCTCAGTTGGAGGGTTGGGCGCCGCCGCCGCATCTCGAGGGGCAATGTGGGGATGCTCTCCTCCGCATCACCTGCTTCACGCCATGCCGGGTAGGGAGGCAACAAGGCTTTCGCTCTACCGGCACGCGCTGCTTCGTCGGGCGAGGACCGTCCGTGAAGAACCCTCAAAGCCCGAGGCCAAAGACTAGACCGAGTGCGGGAACACCCACCGTCGCACTGGCAAAGAGAATGGAATACCCGAGACGAACTCCAGCCGACAGAGGACCGATCAGAGGATACAGGGCATCCACGTCGAACTCGATGATCGGAGAGACGCCGGCCAGAGCCAGGTTTCCTCCTTCTGGCTCACCGGCGGGCACAGCAGCGTCGACTGCGGCAACCCCGATTCGGACCCCACCCGAGAGACGAACTGGCAGGTCGAAAGCGATGCGGGCGCCCGCGGTCGTTTTCACGAACAGTTCCACGGGCGTCGCGCCAGCAGCCGCTCTTGGCGAACGGCGGTAGCGACGAGAGCAAGGCCAATTTCAATCCATCGCAAGACGGTTGATGCGAGATTCGGAGATCGTCCCGGCCTTCTCGTCCACGCGGAACTGGAGGAGGAGCCTGCCGTCGTACTGGACGAACTCCCAGGCATCTCCGACACGCAAGGCTCGTACCGGGCCTGCGCCGATCTGATTGGAGCCTCCAGGAGGATAGATCATTTCGGGCCAGTCGTATTGCGGGGGAGCCCAAGAACTTCTTGCGATCTCTACGGGTTCGCCACAGTTCTCGATCCGAAAGGCCTGCAACGTTCCATCGTTTGAGAGGACGAGAAGGGTGGGGGCGGGCTCGTTCGTGATACCGAACTCCCGGATTCGGTCACCTGGAACTGCCGGTACGACCTCGACACGATCGTGCGAGGATGGTGGCCTCGAAAGAACCGTGATGCTCCTGGCAGACCTCGACGATCGAGCTCTCGGTGCAAGTGCGGTAGAGCCATACACAGGGCTCGAACCGGGAAGGCACGACGTCGAACACCGAGCAATTCTGGCCTCCTGGAAACTGTGAGAGATCGAGCTTGGTCAGCTGAAGAGATTCCGACGTCGGTCGCTTCCAGATTTCCAGTTCGCGGGGCCCCGTGAAGGACCGCAGGGCGACGAGTTCGTTCACGCCGTCGCCGTCGAAATCGCGGCGATCGAAGCGGGGTAGGCGGCGACGAAGCCCCCTCCCACCACCTCATCGGGCGCTTCGGGCTCGTCGTCGCAGCTGCAGGCTCCCAGCAGAAGCGCCAATGCCAGGAGCTCTCGGAACAGTCTCCAGCGAGCCGTGAGGGATCCTCCACCCACCGCGCGAATCCTCGCCCCTTTACCGGGCCCGCCTGCCGGGATCAGGCGCCTACCCGCGTCTCGAGCATAGCCGATTCCTACGCTCGGTAAGACGGGGAATGGGTGTTCAGGTATTGTTCCTGCTTAAATGGAAGCGGGCGTCGAGGCTCACGAGCGCGCTCCGGCCGCAGCGCCTGGCTGGCAAACTTCACGGGCCAAGGGAGCGCGCGGCGACGGTTCTGTGGCTGGGACCGAGAGCGCCGTTCTGCCAGGATGACCGATGAGCTCAGCCCTCGACGACCTTGAGATGGCGCGCGGGGGCCTCGCTCGGGAAGCGAATCGGGTAGCGGCCGGTGAAGCAGGCGTCGCAGTAGCCACTGCCGTCCTCGCTGCCGACGGCGCGGCGCAGGCCCTCGAGGGAGAGGTAGCCGATGGAGTCGGCGGTGACGTAGCGGGTGATCTCGTCGAGGGTGTGGGAGGCGGCGATGAGCTCCTGCCGCGTCGGGGTGTCGATGCCGTAGAAGCAGGGCCAGACGGTGGGCGGGCTGGAGATCCGCAGGTGGATCTCCTTGGCGCCGGCCGAGCGCAGCATCTTCACGATCTTGCGGCTGGTCGTGCCGCGCACGATGGAGTCGTCGACTACCACGATGCGCTTGCCCCGCAGCACGTCGCTGATGGGGCTGAGCTTGAGGCGGACGCCGAAGTGGCGGATGGACTGGGTAGGCTCGATGAAGGTGCGGCCCACGTAGTGGCTGCGCACCAGACCCAGGCCGAAGGGGATCCCGCTCTCCTCGGCGTAGCCGATGGCGGCGGGGACGCCCGAGTCGGGCACCGGAATCACCAGGTCGGCCTCGACGGGGTGCTGGCGGGCGAGCTCGCGTCCCATGCGCACGCGCGCCGCGTAGACGCCCTGGCCGAAGACCACCGAGTCGGGCCGGGCGAAGTAGACGTGCTCGAAAATGCAGCGGGCCTGGGGTCGCGGCGGGAAGGGGAAGAAGGAGCGAACGCCCTCCTCGTCGATGATCACCATCTCGCCCGGCTGCACCTCGCGCACGAACTCGGCGTCGATGAGGCCGAGCGCGCACGTCTCGCTGGCGAGGACGTAGCTACTGCCGCGGCGGCCCAGGATGAGGGGACGGAAGCCGCGCGGATCGCGGACGCCGATGAGCTGCCGGTCGGTGAGGAAGAGCAGGGAGTAGGCGCCCTCCACGCGCTGCAAGGCGGCGGCGATGCGGTCCGCCGGCTCGCCGGCCTCGCGCGCGATCAAGTGCAGGATGACCTCGGTATCGGAGCTGGAGAAGAAGATCGCGCCCTGGCCCTCGAGCTCGCCGCGCAGGTTCTCCGCGTTGACGAGGTGGCCGTTGTGTGCGACTGCGATCGGCTGGTTGCCATAGTCGACGGCAAAGGGCTGGGCGTTCTTGATGCCACCGCCGCCGGCGGTGGCGTAGCGCACGTGGCCGATGGCCCGATCGCCTGGGAGCCTCTTCAGCCGCTCCGCGTCGAAGACGTCCTGGACCAGCCCCAGGTCCTTCTGGATGTGGAGCTGGCTACCGTCGGAGGTGACGATGCCGGCCGCTTCCTGACCACGGTGCTGGAGGGCGTGAAGCCCGAGATAGGTGAGATTCGCCGCCTCGGGGGCTCCGAAGACGCCGAAAATGCCACATTCCTCTTTCAACTTGTCGGTCATGGCGGCGAGCGGAGTATATCTGGCAGCCCGAGAACTTCCAGCCGGAATCGTTCATGATCGTGCGATCGGCCCTCCGACTGGCCTTCGGGACTCTTGCGGTCGCCCTGGTGGCGGCCGCTCTGGTCGACCTGAGGCCTTGGCGACCCCTCGACCCGAGGATCCGCACGCACCTCTGGGCGGAGGCGGCGATCCGGGCCGGCGCCGGAAAGGCTCCCGTCGATCTTCCGCCGGGGACCCCGCTGGCGGGTTACCGGCCCTTCGGGAGGCCGGCGACCGGTCCCATTGAGACGACCTTTGCCCGGACCCTCGTGCTCGAGGCGGGCGGGGTGCGCACGGGCATCGTGCTGCTCGAGCTCATGACGATGCCGGCCTCGCTCGCCGAGCGCATCGGTCGGCGCCTCCGCGACGAGGGAATCGAGTGCGCCTTGATCGCCGCGACGCACTCGCATTCCGGCCCGGGCGGATACGACCGCGCCTTCCTCCCGCAGGCGGTGGCCATCGGCCGTTTCGACCCGGAGGTGGAAACGGCGCTGGTGGAGGCGGTTCACGCCTCGCTGGTCGCCGCACGCGGAGACCTGGGCGAGGCGGTCGTGAAGCTCGGGGAACGGCGGGTCTGGCTCGCCACCAACCGCGACCGCGAGGGAGCGCCCCTCGACGACCGGCTGACGAAGCTGGAGCTTCTCCGCTCGGACGGCACGCCGGTCGCCACCATCCTCCGCGTCTCCGCGCATCCCACCCTCGCGCCGCGCGACGCGCTCTCGGGCGACTGGCCGGGTGCGGTCATGCGCGAGCTGGAAGAAAAGGGGGGGATCGGCTTCGTGCTGCAGGGCGCGGCGGGCGATGCCATGGTCGCGGGCGAACGCGACCTCTCCTCCTTCGCCGCGCGCGTCCTCGCGGCGGCCGCCGGGATCGAGGGGATTCGCATCGACCAGCCTCCCTCCCTCGGCTGCCGCGTGGCGGAGTTCGGTCTTCCGCCGCCGGATCTCTCGGCGATGGTCCCGCGGCCGCTCGGCCGCTTCGCATCCAACCTGGCCGTGCTCTTCGCGCCGCGCACTTCCCATGTGGTGGAGTTACGCATCGGGAGCCTCTCGCTGCTCGGCGTACCCGCCGAGCCCACCGGGGCGGTGGGCGCGCGGATCGAGGCGAACCGCGGATGGATGGTGAGGACGGTCGGGCTGGTCGGCGACTACGCCGGATACGCGGCAGGGGCAGCCGACGTCCAGGACCGGGTCTTTTCGGGGAGGAACGCCTGGTTCGGCGCGGAGCTCGGCGACCGCCTGGTCCGCGTGGTCGACCTCTTTTTCGAGCCCTCGGTCCATCGCATGCCGGCGGCGGTCGGGCCCTGAGCGAGGCCCCGATCATTGCGTTTTCGCGCGTTTGGGGTTAGTCCCTCCGGGCCAAGGATCCGCTTGACAACAGTACCCCCCGGGATGATCTTGGGCCGCCATTTCCAGGCCCAGGCCGTAACCGAAGGTGTGCGACGATGGCCGCGCCTTTTACCGCGGAGCAGCAGAAGAGATTCGACGAGGAGATGGAGAAGTACCTCGCCCGCTTTCCGGAGGGTCGGAAGCGGGCGGCGATCCTCCCCGCCCTTCACCTCGTGCAGGACATGCTGGGATGGATCCCCGAGGAGGCGATGGTCGAGGTCGCGCGCAAGTGCGAGGCGACGCCCGAGCAGGTCCGCGAGGTCGCGACCTTCTACGTGATGTACTTCCTCAAGCCGAAGGGGAAGCACGTCATCGACGTCTGCACCAACATCTCCTGCTCGCTGCGCGGCGCGGAGACGTTGCTGGCGCACCTTCAGAAGAAGCTCGGGGTCGAGCTGGGTGAGACCACGGCGGACGGCCTCTTCACCCTGCGGGAATTCGAGTGCATGGGCGCCTGCGGGAATGCGCCCGTCCTTCAGGTCGATTCCAGGTTCCACATGAACATGACGCTGGAGAAGGCGGATCGCCTGATCGAATCCCTGCGCGCGCAGGCGGCGGAGAAGAAGTGATGGTGGCCCACCGCATCCTCACACAGCACTGGTACAAGCCCGGCTACAACACGATCGAGGGTTACAAGAAGGAAGGGGGCTTTTCTTCGCTTCGGCGCGTTCTGGCGATGAAGCCGGAGGAGGTGATCGAGGCGGTCAAGGTCTCCAACCTGCGCGGTCGCGGCGGCGCGGGCTTCCCCACGGGGATGAAGTGGAGCTTCGTCCCCAAGGACTCTCCCAAGCCCAAGTACCTCTGCGTCAACGCCGACGAGTCCGAGCCCGGTACGTACAAGGATCGCGTCCTGATGGAGCAGGATCCCTTCTCGCTGATGGAGGGGATCGCGATCGCAGCCTGGGCCCTCGGCGTCCACACCGCCTACATCTACATCCGCGGCGAGTTCCTCCAGCAGGCGGAGATTCTCGAAAAGGCGATCGCCGACTGCTATGCGGAGGGCATCTTCGGCAAGAGCATCCTGGATTCCGGGCACCGCCTCGACGTCTACGTCCACCGCGGCGCCGGCGCCTACATCTGCGGCGAGGAGACGGGGCTGCTCAACAGCCTCGAGGGCGGCAAGGGCTGGCCGCGGCTGAAGCCGCCCTTCCCCGCGATCTCGGGTCTCTTCGGCTGCCCCACGGTGGTCAACAACGTCGAGACCATCGCCACGCTGCCGACCATCTTCCGGATCGGGGCGAAGGAGTACGCCGGCCTCGGAACGGAGAAGTCCGGCGGCACCCGTCTCGTCTGCGTCTCCGGCCACGTCAACAAGCCCGGGGTTTACGAGATCCCGATGAACCTGACCTTCTGGGATCTCATCCACGACGAGAAGTGGTGCGGCGGTATCCCCGGCGGGCGTAAGGTGAAGGCGGTGATCCCCGGCGGATCCTCCGCGCCCGTGCTCACGGCGGACGAGCTGAACGTGGCCGCCGAGTACGAGGCGCTCAAGGTCAAGGACAACATGGCCGGCTCGGGCGCCGTCATCGTCATGGACGAGACCACCTGCATGGTCCGGGTGGCGTGGCGCACCGCGAAGTTCTACGCGGAGGAGAGCTGCGGCCAGTGCACGCCGTGCCGCGAGGGCACGCCGTGGATGGAGCGGATCCTGCGCAAGATCGAGGAGGGGCACGGGGAGCCGAAGGACCTGGAGCTTCTGGTCTCGGTGGCGCGGGCTATCGCTCCCTATCCGCCCATCGGCCTGGGCACGACCATCTGCGCGCTGGGTGACGCCGCCGCCGTTCCCGTCCAGGCCTTCGTGATGAAGTTCCGGCACGAGTTCGAGCAGCACATCCGCGAGCACCGCTGCCCGTTCCCGCATCCCTTCGGCAAGCTCGCCGAGGAGGTGGTTCGTCAATGACCGAGGCAATCCTCTTCTATCCGATGGCGCTGGTCGCCATCGGGGGTGCGCTGGGGATGATCGTCTCGCGCAACCCGGTGCACGGGGCCATGTTCCTCGTGCTCTCCTTCTTCGGCATCGCCAGCATCTACGTCCTCCTCGCGGCGGAGCTGATCGCGGCGCTCCAGGTCATCGTCTATGCGGGCGCCATCATGGTGCTCTTCGTCTTCGTGATCATGCTCCTCAACCTCCACGAGGACGACCTGGAGCGACCGCGCCTTACCCCGGGGACCATCCTCGGTGGCGCGGCGGCGCTCGCCTTCTGGATGATCTCCTTCATGATCTTCGCGGATCTTCCCGACCAGACCATGCCCGTGGAGCTCTCGGAGGGCTTCGGCAAGGTGGCCTCGGTCGGCCGTCTGATCTTCGGTCCCTTCATCCTTCCGTTCGAGTCCACCTCGATTCTGCTCCTGGTGGCAATGGTGGGCGCGATCGTCGTTGCCAAGCCGAGGATTTGACCATGGGCAGCGTCCCGCTCTCGCATTACCTGGCGCTCGGTTCCGCGCTCTTCGCCGTGGGCTTCGCGGCCCTGCTGGTACGGCGAAACGCTCTCGTGGTCTTCATGGGCGTGGAGCTCATGCTCAACGCCGCGAACATGACCTTCCTGGCCTTCAGCCGGGCGCACCAGACCATGTCCGGCCAGGCCGCGGCCTTCTTCGTCATCGCGGTGGCGGCGGCGGAGGCGGCCGTGGGACTCGCGATCATGATCGCGCTGGTCCGCAACCGAAACACGCTCAACGTCGACGAGGTCGACACCCTGAAGTACTGACGGGGAGAGTCGCTTTATGGATTGGCTGTCGGGCATGAACCCGGCCGAGGGACTGCAAGGCGCGCTACGCTGGATCGTCCTGTTCCCGCTTTTCGGCGCGGCGGTGAACGGGCTCCTGGGCAAGCGGCTCGGTCGGGCCAACGTCCACCTGGTCGCCTGCGGCGCGGTCTTCGCGAGCTTCGTGATCTCGGCGATCGCGCTCTACACCGTCAGCTTCGGCGACGCCTCCCGCATCACCGACCTCTGGTGGCGGTGGTTCTCGATCGGCGGCGTGCCGGTGGAGATGTCGCTCACCATCGACCGTCTCTCCGCGGTGATGATGTGCGTGGTGACGGGGGTGGGCTTCCTCATCCACATCTTCTCCACCGAGTACATGAGCCACGACGAGGGGTACTGGCGCTACTTCGCCTACCTGAATCTCTTCGTGGCGGCGATGTCGCTTCTGGTCCTCGGCTCGAACCTCCTGGTGATGTTCGTCGGCTGGGAGGGCGTGGGCCTGGCCTCCTACCTGCTCATCGGCTTCTGGTACACGGACGAGGAGAAGGCCTTCGCCGGCCGCAAGGCGTTCGTGGTCAACCGCGTCGGCGACTTCGGCTTCCTGCTCGGCATCTTCACCCTCGTCGGTCTCTTCGGGACCATCGACTTCGAGCAGCTCCAGGCGCTTGCGGCGAGCATCACGCCCGACGCGGTGCTGGATGCGGGCATCTTCTCCGGTTGGACCCTGGGCGCGGTGATCACGATGGCCTGCCTCTTCCTCTTTCTGGGGGCCACCGGCAAGAGCGCCCAGCTGCCGCTCTACGTCTGGCTCCCCGACGCCATGGCGGGCCCGACCCCGGTCTCCGCGCTCATCCACGCCGCCACCATGGTGACCGCCGGCGTCTACATGGTCGCGCGTCTGTCGTTCCTGTACGCCTGGTCGCCGACGGCGATGGCGACGGTGGCGGTGGTGGGCGCGCTCACCGCGATCTTCGCGGCGTTGATGGCCTACGCCCAGAACGACATCAAGAAGGTCCTGGCCTACTCCACCGTCTCGCAGCTCGGCTTCATGTTCATCGGCGTCGGCGTGGGCGCCTGGTGGGCGGCCATCTATCACCTGGTCACGCACGCCTTTTTCAAGGCCTGCCTCTTCCTCGGCTCCGGCTCGGTGATGCACGCGATGCGCGACGAGACGGACATCCGTCTCTTCGGCGGGCTGCGGAAGGAGATGTGGCATACGTGGGCGACCTTCGGCATCTCCACGATCGCCATCACCGGCGTGCTGCCGCTCTCCGGCTTCTTCTCCAAGGACGCCATCCTCCACGGGGCGCACGCCAATCCGAACATCTTCTTCCCGTGGGTGCCGACCTTCACCTACCTGATCGGTCTCGTCGCCGCGCTTTCCACTTCCTTCTACATGTGGCGGATGTTCCACCTCACCTTCCACGGTGAGCGGCGCGGCATGCTGGAGCATCGCGCGCACGAGGGCGGCAACGCCATGGTGGGCCCCCTTTGGATCCTCGCCGGTCTCGCGGTCGGCTCTGCGGTCTGGGGTCTGCCTCTGTCGGGCGGAGCGCGCTTCGAGAACTTCCTCGAGCCGGTCTTCCGCGCCGCCGACGAGAACATCGCGCGCATGACGGCGCTCGGCGCGGAGAAGCTCGGCGTGCCCGTTCCTCACGAGCCGGCGCACGACTTCGCGGCGATGCTGCCCGGCTACCTCATCGCCCTGGTCGTCGCGCTGATCGGCTTCGGGATCGCCTGGTACCTCTACCTGGGCCCGGGCAAGCAGATCCCCGCGAAGATCGCGCAGGGCGCACCGGCGGTCTACCGGGCCTTCGCCAACAAGTTCTACGTGGACGAGTTCTACCGCGCCGTCGTCGTCGTGCCCCTCCACACGACGGCTCGCTTCCTGTGGCGGGTGGTGGACTCGTTCATCATCGACAAGCTCTTCGTCAACGGAAGTGCGGTGCTCACGGGCTGGATGGCGCAGCTCTTCCGCTACTTCCAGGACGGTAACGTGCAGCGGTATGCGGTGGTGATGGCCGTTTCCGCCGTCGTGATCCTCTGGGTCTTCCTCGGTTAGGAGCCAAACGTGGGCGCTGCTTTCCAGAATCTCCTGTCGGTCGTCACCTTCCTGCCCCTGGTGGCCGCCTTCGTGGTGCTTCTGGCGCCCGAGGGGAGGGTGAGCCGCGGCCTGGCGTTTTGGACCTCGGTCGTGGTCTTCGTGCTGAGCCTCGGCCTGCTCTGGCAGTTCGACCCGAGCTCGGACGCCGCGTTCCAGCTCGAGGTGAACGTGCCATGGTTCAAGTCGGCGGGGATCGGCTACCACATCGGGGTCGACGGCGTCTCCCTGCTCCTCATCCTTCTGACCACCTTCCTGATGCCGATCGTCATCGCCTCCGCGAGCACGACGATCGAGCACCGGCAGAAGGAGTTCGCGTTCGCGGCCCTCGTCCTGGAGACGGCCATGCTCGGCGCGTTCATCGCGCTCGACATGGTGCTCTTCTACGTCTTCTGGGAACTCATGCTCGTGCCGATGTTCCTCATCATCGGCGTCTGGGGGTCGGAGAACCGCGTCTACGCCGCCGTGAAGTTCTTCCTGTACACGATGGTCGGCTCGCTTTTGATGCTGGTCGCCATCCTGTACATGTACTGGCTCACCGGCAAGCAGGGCGAGGCGCGTAGCTTCGATTACTTCGCCTTCCTGGCGCTGGACATCGCACCGCAGGTGCAGGCCTGGCTGTTTGCGGGCTTCGCGCTGGCCTTCGCGGTGAAGGTGCCGATGTTCCCACTGCACACCTGGCTGCCGGACGCCCACGTGCAGGCTCCCGCCCCCGGCTCGGTGATCCTGGCGGGCGTGCTGCTGAAGATGGGCACCTACGGCTTTTACCGCTTCGCCTTCCCCTTCTTCCCGGAGGCGACCTTCGAGTTCCGCACGCTGCTGGTGGCGCTCTCCGTCATCGGCATCGTGTACGGCTCGCTGATGTGCCTGGCGCAGCGCGACATGAAGAAGCTGATCGCCTACTCCTCGGTGGCGCACCTCGGCTTCGTCATGCTCGGGCTTCTGGCCTTCACCACCGCGGGTGTTACCGGCGCGGTCTACCAGATGCTCAACCACGGCGTGGCCACGGGCGCGCTCTTCCTCCTGGTGGGCATGCTCTACGAGCGGCGGCACTCCCGCGAGATCGCCGATTACGGCGGGCTCGCGAAGATCACGCCTGCCTTCGCCGCCATCTGGCTCGTGGTGACGCTGGCGTCGATCGGGCTTCCGGGCACCAACGGCTTCGTCGGCGAGTTCCTCATCCTCTCCGGCTCCTTCGTCTCGAAGATCCCCGGAGGGAAGGTCTGGGCGGGCCTTGCCGCCACCGGCGTGATCCTCGGCGCCGTCTACATGCTCTGGCTGTATCAGCGCATGTGGCAGGGCAAGGTGGTTCACGAGGCGAATCGATCGCTGCGTGACCTCACCGTGCGCGAGTGGGGGATCGTCGGACCGCTGGTGGCGCTGATCTTCGTGATGGGCCTCTTCCCCTCGCCCTTCCTCGGGATCGCGCGGCCCTCCATCGAGCGCTGGGTGGCGCAGCTCGAGAAGGCCAACCCGGCGATGGCGGGGGACCCGCCGCCGTCGCGAGCGCCGGCGGCGAACATCCAGAGGGTCGAGCTGAGGCGCGACCAGCCGAGGCCGATCGTTCAGTTGAAGGCCCCGCAGATGCCGGCGGTTCCGGAGGTCCTGAGGCCGTCCATTCCTTCGAACGCCCCGTAGGGGTCAGGAAACGTACCGATGCCGAAGTACTCGTCAGCCGACATTCTCGGGCTCGCACCGGCGCTGGTGCTGATCGTCGGTGCCCTCACGGTCCTGCTCCTGGAGGTCTTCCAGGAGTCGGAGAAGAGGGGTTACCAGGCGTGGCTCACGGCAGTCGTGGCGGCGATCGCCTCGCTGGTCGCCATCCCCATGCTCGGCGGGGACCCCCATTCCATCCTCGTGACGGAGGACGGCCTTTCGTTCGCCGTCGCCGATCGCTTCGGCGCTGCGCTGGCGATCATCGTCTCCGCCGGGCTGGCGCTCTCCGCCCTGACCGCCGGCGCCTTCCTCGGCGCGCGCCGGGCCGAGCGCGGCGAGTTCTACGCGCTCGCCATGTTCGCCGCGTCGGGGATGGTCATGCTCGCGCAGGCGACGGACCTGCTCATGATCTTCGTCGCGCTGGAGATCATGAGCGTCTCCACCTACGCCCTGGCGGCCTACCTCCGGCGCGGAATGCGGTCCACCGAGGCCGCCTTCAAGTACTTCCTCCTCGGCGCCTTCTCGACCGCGCTCTACATCTACGGCGCGGCTCTGGTCTACGGCGCGACGGGCGGGAAGACCGGCCTTTTGCAGGTGGCGGCCGCGGCGGGCGAGGGTTCCATCCTCCTGATGGCGGGCCTGGCCTTCGTGGCCGCGGGCTTCTTCTTCAAGGTGGCGGCCGCTCCCTTCCACATGTGGACGCCGGACGTCTACGAGGGAGCTCCCACGCCGGTGACCGCCTTCATGGCGGCCGGCGTGAAGGCGGCCGCCTTCGCCGCGCTCTTCCGCGTGCTCACCGTCGCCTTCGGCAGCGAGGAAGTGGCGCTCCACGGCTGGATGAACGTCGTGGTGGTGCTGGCCATCCTGACGATGGTGATCGGCAACTTGCTGGCCATCCCGCAGCGGAGCGTGAAGCGACTTCTGGCCTACTCCTCGATCGCCCACGCCGGCTACCTGATGGCGGCCGTCGCCGCGGCGGCGAACCCCGAGGTGCGCGCGGCGGCGGGCGAGGGGCTCCTCTACTACCTGGCCACCTACACCTTCGCCGGCGTCGGCGCCTTCGCGGTGGTGGCGGCGCTGGAGCGCCAGGGCGCCGAGGGGCCGCTGATGTGGGATCTGGATCGCTTCGCCGGACTGGCGCGCGTCCGCCCTGCGCTGGCGATGGCCATGGCGCTCTTCCTGCTCTCGCTGGCCGGCATCCCGCCCACCGCCGGCTTCATCGGGAAGCTGCTCATCTTCCGCGCCGTCGTGGACGCCAAGCTCTACACGCTGGCCATCCTCGGCGTGCTGACCAGCCTCGTGGGCGTCTACTACTACCTGCGGGTGGTGGTCTACATGTACATGCGAGAGCGGGAGCCCTCCGTGGGCGAGCTGCCCGCGCCGCGCCTGGCCATGGGCGTTGCCCTGGCGCTGGCCGCGGTCGGCACGCTGATCCTCGGGATCGCGCCCGGCTTCTTCGGGGAGGTCGCCCGCGTCTCCGCCGTGGCGCTCGGCGGCTGAGCCTCGCGCTCCCCTGGCGAGAAGGCCCCCGTACCCCGGGGGCCTTTTTCGTTGGGGGCACCTGGAGGAAGCGGGAACCGAACCTGCGAGTCGACGAGCAGGAACCGAATCGAAGGGCTGGCGTCTAGCCGCGGAGGAGCTCGAGCAGGTCGCGGGCGCCGAAGGGAATCCGCAGCTCGACGACCGTTCCCTGGTGGACGGCCCGCGCCGCGTCCAGGACCTCCTGGTGGGCGTGGCAGACCACGATTCGGCAGTTCGGCGCTTGCCGGCGGACCTGGGCGACGAAGTCGAGGTGCGGGCCGGGGATCTGTAGGTGCAGGACCACGGCGTCGAGGCTCGTCGAGTCGAGGAGGCGTTCGGCCTCCTCCAGGTCTTCGGCTTCGTGGACCTCCACCCCGTCCAGCCGCAGAGCGATGGCCAGCGCTCTCCGGAAATTCGCCTGACTGTCCAGAAGCAGAACTCGCACGAGCAGACGAAAGCGGTGAAACCGCGCTCTTCGCCTGCATACACGGTGCCATCGCGGACCGCCGACGAACGTCGCGGCGCGGGTGAAGGGAAGAGGGCCTCTCGTGCGTCCTATCTTGGGCGCCGCGGGGACTCGCGTCTTCGCAGGGAGGGGAAGTGAACCAGGCCTGCCGGAAGGCAGGCAAAAAATGAGCGGGCTCGGCATTGGGGGGATGCCGAGCCCGCCCGAAAGAAGCGCCGCGACCAGCGACGTCGGCGGGGGGG